>Ga0207828_100007_pt1 | contig 582977 bp, 498 predicted proteins | sample TtaePargueraPR_11_FD_187276 | JGI IMG/M metagenome (GOLD analysis project Ga0207828, IMG submission 187276) | Aerobic enrichment media microbial communities from Bioluminiscent Bay, La Parguera, Puerto Rico - Tt and P2 (3) (SPAdes) | ecosystem: Environmental > Aquatic > Marine > Unclassified ...
CCAGGCCTTGTACGCGTTCCTGCCCCAGTTCGGTGCGCATGAGCGGACCGTGGATATAATACGAGTACCTCGCCTGTGATTCCCAGTGTAACCCATCGCGCGAGGTTTCCACTTCGGTAATTCGGAAATTGGCGTCATAATGGTACCGATGACTCCAGCTGTCCAAACCTTTATTCCGTTGATAATCCACCTGATTCACCTTTCCGGAAAGCAAATCAAAGTCATACTCCATCAGGTAGAATTCTTCCACATCATAAAGTTCAGGTATCTGAACCAAATAATCGGTGACATTGCCGTGAACATCGTAACTGTAATGAGCGAGCGATTGGGCATCATCATATTGGTCACTGAGCGGATCATAGGAATCAAAATAAGCGGTCGTTGCAACACGGTTGCGCAAGTTGAGTTGTCCATCGGGGAACTCACCATTAATAAACGAACTTACCGACTCATCGTACCATGTTCTCGTAACCTCACTTCTCGTTCCTCCATTTACCCATGCTAAAAACTTCAATCGATCTTTATCGTTATTTCCGATACCACTGCCCGGGCTAAGCTCACCAGCTTCGTATACCCGACCCAAATCATCGTACATGCTGTAGGAATAGTCGTTGGTCAGGGCTTGTTTGGCGCGTTGTGAAGCAACGAGTTGACCGAGCTCATCGTAATAAAATTGACTAAACCCAGCATCTGGAGTGTTTTGAGAAGTCAGCTGGTTGTACGAATCATAGAAATACTCAGTCTTCATACCGTGCGTTGGAAACTGAGCACTACCCGTGCCCGATATTCGGTAATCCATGGATTGTTGTACTTGAGCATTGCTAAGCGGTTGAACGCCTTTGGGAGAAACAGTTTGCACCAGGTTCCCTGCGCGGTCGTAATAGTACAAAGTGTGATGATACATTTCATATCGGCTATCCCGTCTGAAGTTTTCATTCAGCCCCGTCATACAGGCTTCTAGGAAATTATCATACAATTCCTGTTCAATCTCCTCTACAATTTGCTCTGTAACTATTTCTGCCTGTGCCAAGGCATCTTGCTCTAGGAAGTCTCTGCATGGGTCTATCCCATCAAAAGGAGAGGATGCACAAAGTACAGAATCCGTTTCATTAGGGTAAAGCACCGAATAAGACTCGCAAGCTGAGGCAAAACAGTCCGATAGACCATTAAACAGAGAGATGTTTTGTGGCTGTCCATCAACAATCACCTGTATGTTTTCAATAAATAGATCACAATCCATTTCAGGTTGGTAAATAAAAACTTCATTCAAACAAAGTGGGAATAGCTTAAATGTGGATGTAGCTGGAACCTGAGTTTCGAATGAAAGCCGGCACCATTCATTAATCATATGGTCGGTATCATAAAAGATGAAATCCACACGCCACACCCCATTTGACACATAGGCGTCAATATGAAGCCAATCATTAGTATAATCATGGCTTGTCCCAAGTAAGTCATGAAGCATTGAATAAGGTCCCATCACAGGATCCAATGAATTAAACTCTTGAACATCACAACCTAGACCTGAAAATAGTTCATTGAGTAAATCTATATAGGTATTAAGACCTTCACAATCGCGGTTAAAACAACTCCGTACATCATAACATGCGTTGAAAAAAGAATACAACTCATAAGCGGACCATTCACTAAAATACAATTCGTTCAAATGCGGTCGCATGAGTTCAAAGAGTTGGAAAGTATCCAGTTGAGAGGATAGCACTTGAGAATAAACGTTGTAATAATGCCCAATGGTATCACAAGGCATGCATTCCTCACAGGTCATCGAACGAGGGAGTAAAATTTCGTCGTTCGAAAAGAGATTTGTTATCATGGACACATTCCAACTACCTGGTGAACCTGCTTGATCACACTTACATGTTAATTCGCTGTACAAATCAGGTGTCATTCCATATTTCGCCATGATTTCTCTGGATTGATACGGCAATTGGGGTTGGCCGAGGGCAATAATTTCATCGCGTACGGCATTGACCAAATTGCATGAACATGAATCTGGTGGAGCGACAGCGTCGGACTGAACGGCGTCAAAGCCTAGTCCTTGTTGGGGATATATAGCAGTAAGCAGGGTGTCTACACACAGCATATCAATGTCATATCCGGCAATGATATTTCTGATTTGCAACAATCCATCTGGTGTATTGAGTATATTGGTAAAGTCGCAATGGTCTTCGCAGAATAAAGACAAAGCGTTTTTAAGACTCTGTTCAGTGGCATTACTAGGTGGGTTATTCCAACATTCTTCGAGCAAAACCATCCAACGAGATGCACGTTCCTGGCACTGGGTGATACATTGGTCCGTGGCTAATTGATCTGCTGTAGTGGCATTCACTGGATCTGGATCCAATTCATCTACGAGAATAGTTTGACTTCCCGGTAAGAAAACACTTTCTTTATCAACAATTAACGAACATGTTTGTGAACTACTGTAAGTATCCTCAAAATAGTTTGCTCTCAGGCCTCTATATAATTTTTGTAACACTTGCCAGTACCGATCTTTTTCGCAATTATCGATATTCACCGTTGTTGTGCACCAATTGGATGGATCGATATTATTTGTAAGCATATAAGCCACCTCTTCAATGGTCAAATCACTACTGCCTGGACAGGGATATAAATCATCAATAATAGCTTCAAAGGCAGGAATATCTCCTACGACGGGTAATCCTAAATCAAAGCCCAATCCTGATGTGAATACGCCATTGGTTCCAATTATTCCTTCGTTTACCGCTTGATCAAAAGTAAGTGTGCCCATATAGCTACCGTATAGATAAAACGTTCGATCATTTTCTATGCAGTCCTGATAGCATGACCACTCGGGGTGGGCATCAATTACCGAAGCAATCCAATCATCATTAACCAAATTCACAAAATCAGCTACATTGAGAAGATTATCCGGTGGTGTGCTATAGGTATCGGTAAGCGCATCATAGCTAACCAAATTATCGTTCACAACCGCTGGTATATAACCAGTTGGGTATGCAGGTACAACTTCTACAACTGCTGGAGATCCATCCGCATTTTCATAAGGTTGAGGTGGATTATTCCAAACAAATTGAACTCCATTGGTAACGGTCACAGAGTTATAAAAACTACCCGCTTCCAAATCCCCACTATGCGACCCATATTGTCCACCAGGCATTAGGTCGTTTATCATTCTTACTCGCGCAACAAAGCAAGGGTCGATATACGGACAATGTAATAGGGACTGGTGGATATTATAAGTCTGCAAATATTCATATTCATCTTGAACAAATACTTGACCTTGATTCTCCGAACAAGCATCTAGGTAAGGTTGAGGGTCACATGAGGTGTAATCAATTTGACTAAGGTAGTCCGTACTGATTACATCAAAAACAGAATCGCGTTTACATTGAGCGTATTCCTCTGCAAGGGCTCGAAGTTGATCTTTATCAACCGAAAGAATCTTTTCAATACCATAGCTTCCGGGCTCTAGATATACCGTAAACTGTGATAAGGTATAAACGGATGTTGTACATTGAGATTGATTTGGAACATCCACTACCCTTTCTTCAATGACGTCACCACATGAATTGTATATACGGATTGTTAAATCGTATGCGCAAGTATGACAGTCAGGCAAGGCTTCACTCGGACACTTTACCGAGAAATTTTGTCGTACAAAATCGTAATTAAAGTCACTATCACCGGATGTTTCGACCAAAATGCTTTGTGTATACGTAAGCTCACCTGACATGATAGTTTCCCAAGGTAGCGGGTCCTGACTGGGAGGAAGCAAACTTACCGTAAGGTTCTGTCCACTATTCGCGCTGGCAAGCGCTTCCGTATTGTCTGGAGACTCACCGGCCAAAGATGTAGCAATAATATTGCCCTGCAGGTCGACATATTCTACTGCAATTTGTCCATTGGGGTCTATGGTTACTTTTTTCCGATAAAACTCCTTTGACCCAATAAAGTTACCAAACAATACATCCAATTCTTCTTGACTTGGAATACCGTAAAAAAACTGGGTTGAATGATCGGTGGCTGCATTCAAATGTTCGCCCGGTGCACCGATTTGCTTCACCCTACCGGTTTGATCTGATGTGTATAATTTGTGTGTGAATGGAAATCCTGCTGCACTGGGCACATAATTATGTGGGTTGTATGTTGCTGTTGACGTGATTACGTTATTTGATGAGTAATAAGCTGCGGTACCAAACAAATCAGACATTGCCTTTACATCCGGCGAGCAGTCCAAGCCGTTTCCTTGAAAGTCATTATGACTAAAAACTTGGGATGTGTTAAGCTCTTTTCGATTGAAACCATCTCGAAAATATAGACCTCGGTGATTTGAGGTCACTTGGTCTGGAGCGGGCAGGGTTACGACAGCCTCTCTTCCAAAGTCGTCATAATACATCTCAGTCACCAAAATTCGCTCTAGTGTATCTTCATGAAGCGGGTCAATATTAGCGGATTGAACAGACTGGCGAACTCGACCCGTGGCATCCGAAAATTGTACTTGATCAATTCTTTTTCCATTTTCAGCAAATTGAACAGAATGATGCCAATTGATATCGTTTTCCATGACGATACTGAGATTCATATTATTACCATTAACAGTAATTGGTTCCCGATTTATACCGTCCGTGAGTGAGCTTAAATTTCCAGATTGAGAAACAGACCATGGACTGTAGTAGGTAGCGGGCATACTAGAGTACATTTTTTTACCCACAGCCCTTATACGCCATACCAACCAACCCGTCTCAAAAGTAAATGGCAATCGATAACTCAAGGTATCTACATTCGAACACAGAGTGTCATCTATCCGCACTCGAGTAGCATTGGCCTTAAAGTCAAAGTCTTCGCTGCTAATTATACCGTCTTCATTCTCATCATACACCCAACTGTATTCCAAATCATAATATTCAGCATCTTCACGCGTAATCCAGTTAAGTTCAAAATAGCGATTAGGCAGTCCAACTACTGGATTAGACCACTGTGTATATGAGCTTATGCTTGGGTTAAAGTCAATGAATCGATCATAACTAAATGTTGCATATACATGAACATTACTTGGAATCGAAGAAAAACCAGCTCCATGATCGTTCCAACTAAGAATTTCAACCTCATAGCCATGAGCACCATCGTGTTGATAAAAATCATGAAAGGTATAATTGTTTTGTCCTGCGGGATCATAATCTACATTAAACGTATGGTTAACACTCGACAGTTGGTTCCCATTTACATCCAGCACGATGATGTTTGCTACAATAGTTAAGGAGTAGCTACCATAAAGATTTTGACCAATTTGGTCTATAATTTTAAATCCAACAGCAGTATTATCATCGTTGTAAACGAAATCCGTACTGTATACCCCATTTTGTCCATTAAGATAAGGTTCATTCAAAGGGTACGGATGATTCGTAGTTAATTGGTTTTCCTCAAGGTAATAATCATATCTATGGGCATAGGCATTTGAAATCAAACCCAATGTGCCAATTAGCAAGAATAGCGTTTTATACAAAGTATTCATTTTCGAAACGATTTGAGTTATTATTGGGTTTGAATTCGGTGGTAATTGTTTTCCTGCAATGTGAATTGACCTTCGCGTGTTACTCGATGAGTTCGAGTAAGTTTCCCTTCTTTATCATAGTTATAGATAACAGGAAAGTGCTGATCATCAAACTCAGCAACTAATCGCAAAGTGCTAGGGTCGTAAACCTGGCACACTCCACTAGCATCTACAGGCTGAACACGAACATCATCTATCCAGATTCGGTCGCTTGAATAATTATTTGAGAAGGTTAACGATACAGACGTGTAATCCTTAGGCACCAGAAAATCAAACCAAACCAATTGCCACTCATCTACATTAGGATGCAATGGAAAGGTTGGACTATAAGCTAACGAGCTGTTAGTTCCTCCACTTATGTTAACTGTTAACTCAAAATTCTCGTAGGAAGGGCTATAACTTTCACCTTTCACCCAAGCATAGACCCTGAACTCTTTACCCGGACTAAGACTTGGCTGTGACTCGCAGGGACACACAGGATAACAGATTTCCTGATAAACCCATGAATCGGATTCTGTGTCAATCATACCCAACAACATAGTTCGTATGTGCTCTCGCATTTTATCAGAAACCGTTTGGCTGGAAAAAGCTTGGAGATAAGCATTTTCAACCAACGTAACTAAGGCATTCAAATCTGAAAAATAGGAAGGAGGTTTATTGGTTAACAAGGAAGTCAACATATCGATATCTATACAGTCCAATTGTTGACAGTTCTGTCTATTAAACGTTATCGTTTCAAAGCCATTCGAAGGAATTTCTAGACTATAGTTTCCAGTATGCGCTTCATTATTAGTAGGGTTCACCCCTGTAACCCAATCTCCCTTCACATAATTGGCTAGATCTATCGGTTGTTCACCTGAATACCATCTAGAGTCAAAACTTTCAAAGAGTATCTCATGGCTCCCCGCATTTTGAAAGCTTGCCTCCGGTAATCGCAATCCATATCCATATTGTTGACTTGAATACTTCCCAAGAGCATTAATCACATCCCTACTTTGACCAAAGGGAGTTGTAGCATAATTCATTGTACGCCATGTCCACCCTGCAGGATTTCGATTAAAATCGAACCTTGTACCAGAATAACTCCAAAAAGGACTGTAGGTTGAAAAGTATCCTTTTTTAAAACTCGAAGCGTGATTTCGTTCGGTATTTATAATCCAATCACGCTCTGGATACCATCTTCCTCGCTCACCGTTTAGAAAGTCATTTCTGTTCAATTTATCGCAATAAACGGTACCAGATTCTGAGTATTCCACAGCCTTTGTAGAAATAACATTGTCAAAACTGTTGAGGGAGGCCATAGGATCAATTAGCCAAGGTTTCTCCTCGGAAACAACCGTCAAAAGCGGGCTAGAAAACATATTTGTTCTTCCCGACTGGACAATAATCATGTAATTAATGGCTTGATTATCGGGTTGGAAATAAACAACAGATCCATTCTCACCGACCAATTGAATTTCTCCTGCATTAATATCATTCACCCATGCAAGGCCAGTTACAGGAGAACCTTGGTTCGTAATGTGGTAAAAAACGACATCCCCCTCCGTTACCAATTCACTCGCACTGGACACAGAATATCTATTGGGTGTACTAGATTGAGAAAGAGTCAAGCGTGTCAATTGAGCTTCAGAGGCAAAACCCATTTGGGGATACGCCCAATGTGCTGGTAAATTGGTTGTGTAATTTCGCTCATTATGTTCATTGGTTTGACTCGTAATTATCGCACTTCCTGATTTCCAATCGTGTGCCACATTATGCATTCGCAACATGGCTCCCTGATCATATGTGATAATACTGTCCATCACCCCCTTTTGATGGTAGTGTTTGGAAATAACCGATGTTCTTGTTGTATTCGATCGAAGAGAGAATTTAGGAATCGGAATACCGGGTATTGGCCAAATCCCAACAAAATTGATGTTTGTTCGTAATCCCGGAGTTGTTGTCGATTCGTAATGCGAATTTGCATCAATTACCACATCGACATCAGTACCTATTGTGGAGGTATGCTTTTCGCCGCCGAGCAGTGTTATAGCTTCATTATTTAAATGCTTGTGCCGTTTTATTGTAGAAGAAACACTACTGCCATTTTTATTGAGCTTATATTTATATTCAGTTCCTGAAAGCGGGCTATTCATTCCTTCCGCATACACCCAGTCTGCCTTTGGTTTTCCATGCATGTCGTTGGTCTGAACGCTAATGCCCTGCACAAAGGTGCTTTTTGCTTCCTCGACATTGAAAAATTCGGCAAGTGGATTTATAGGCATCAAATGCGGAGTCGTTATTGATGAGGCTAGTTTGGTTCTATCAAAAATCACTGGAAAATCTTTAGCCGTATAAAATTCATTGACAACCTTACCTATACCTTGGTTTTGGTAACCATTGGGGTTCGGCATTTCTTTAACGACACGGGAATATCCCACATTTGGCCCGGGCATCATGGATTCTCCCGGTGCATGAGGAAGATAAACGGGCTGATCAGGTGCAAGAAATCGGTAACCGCTACTTTGTATAAACTCTTTACGATATGGATTTTCCTCTCCAGCAAAACTCGGTTCGGTTGTGCAAACACCACTCGATTGGCCATCTTCCGTTACATACTTATACTCCATGATGTAACTATTGCCAATGCCCATTTGAGTATGTTGATCCCAAAGATCATATTGCGTAATTCTTCTTACACGATTTCCACCACCGTACTTCGAATCTATCACGGGAATTCGAATTCTGCTTTGACGATTTAAATAAATCCTACTTGCAATATTTCGAGATTTCATATAGACGTAGGGGCTTGTAATAAAGGAAGTCATTTGACCTACAGCATCAATCAAAAAAGTAAATACAGATGTATTGTTTGAAGTTGATGGAGACGTCGAAGGAAATAACAATGGTAAGGCTCTATCGCTCAACAAACGATAACCAGCTCGACTAGCAGGATGTGTATCTGGAAGTCCATTGTCAACAACTGGTACCTTATCGACCTTGATATAAATATAGTTCTTAAGCAATTGATTATTCCATTCACAAAAACCAACGGAACCATTTAAATAGCCGGTAACCCACATATTGTTTGAGGATGCTCCGTTGGTATAAAACTTATAGTAAAACTTACCTATACCACGGAATATATCCTCAAGCTCTTGTTGACTTGTTAATGCTCGGGGTAACTTTATATAAATATAATCCTGTGTAATATTGACGCCAAGGCCTTTCTCTAAGAATGCCGTATTAGTGAGTGCGTTTGTGTCAACTTCATTGGATGTTCCTGTCCCTACGACATTTGCCAAATACATTGCTCGATCATCTTGAACGTATCTGTATTGATCAGACTCGTATTCTACTTTTGTTCGTCCTCCCATTGGCGTATAAATATCCGTCAAACACCAAGCAGAAGACCATTGATCAATTGTTGGCCCATCCTGAATGGTATACGGATAAATATGATTGCTATAGCCATTTGAATATGTTCCCCAGTGATCCTGATTTTCTATTCCATAATCTGGGTTTAATCCATTGTATTCAAATCGATAACCTTCATCCTCTGAGCGCTGAGAATTTCCATAAGTAAAGTAAACTTCTTTTAAAGTTAATTTCCCTTTGTGATTCGTTGAGGTCGTATAATACTCACTTTGACTCAAACTCGCTCCCGAATTATCCGGAGTGTTTTTAACCAATGAATAGTCATATTTAAAGTGTACCGTTTTAATCGGTGTTGCATTTCTTTTGTTCGCTTTATACTCTACACTATTATAAAGTTCTATTCTAACCAAACGTTTAGAGGAGTTATCCTGACTATCTTTACCTCCATTTATACCAACTACAGGCTTGTCATCCATGCGATTTGCCAATACAAATACTGCAACAAAATTTTTGGAATGAATTTCAGATAAATACCATATCTCTTTTTCTCCATACTGAACAGAGCCCATATCATCATTGTAAACTCCCTCCATTCCTTCATCATAAGCGAAAAGCTTTTCACCGTAAGGCGCTCTCCATTTGAAGTTCTCAGAGGTACGGGTGTATTTAAACTCATGAACGTTTCCTAGGTCATCACTGGTAGGTCCATCTAATGTTACATCAACATAATCGGGTGACTGAACTTCAGTGAGTAAAAATGACTGAGCGTAACCTGGTTTTGTCTCTTCACTATAATATTCTCTTTCCGTCCCAATGCTCATTAATGGGTCTAAGTTTATATCATACTGCATATACTTTCCAACAGCTGGAAGATTAAGACTGGCGTTAGCACTGCTCACACTAAAACTGAAAGATTTGTTCGCCTTAGCATATACAGGCACTCCATAAACATAGCGTTGGCCACCTTCACCGGTTACATCAATTCTAGAAAAATGATGGGGTTGGCGAATCGAATTCTGTACGGCAATATTTGTCACTGCCCCTACAGATTGAATACCACCCGTATTATCTAATTCGTAGTGAGGGTGATTTTTAAAATTAGTATTTCCAATATTAGATCTTTGATATGCTGTGTAAGGTTGAAAAGCCGAATTTGCCACATTAAATTTGCGATGTGTAGTTTGTTGAGTAAAGTCTCTCGTACTACCGTTTTTATTTATAGCCGTGCTGTAGGAGGGATAAAATCCTGTAATAATTGGTCGAACTGCCTCGCTAGTTGTCACAGCTTCAGGACGGGCATTTGAGGCATATTGAATGATTGTATTTTCAGAGCTGTTATTTACATGTAACTCGCTTTCCGAACGAAAAAATACATTCTGCTCATCGGAGTTACTTGGATAACTCCACCCCTTCCATTGTTGCCAGAGGTTATTCAGCTTACCTGACTCTACTCTTGAATATCCAATAGCCAAGTTGGCGCCCAAACCTGAGCCACCTGAAGCCTCTATTCCAACTTGCTCTGATTCATTAGAATAGGTCAAACTTGGACTTCCAACAACCCCTATGTCATTTCGGTAAGCTCTAAAACTACCACCTATTCCATTTCCCGATACGCTAAATCGATCAATTCCATACTGAGTTGCTGTCATCGTTCGGGCATCGCGAGTAAGCAAAGTACTTCCCTCACGATTGATGTCTAAAATGGCTTCATCAGGCATTGAATGGTCAAAATAATAATATCCAAAACTTGGTGCGCTAAGATTATTATCTTTAATCTTTGATTCAAAGAAAGTCCCAGTAGTTTCAAAATCGAAATCGGTGCCTAAAACGGAAGCTCCCAGTGTTAAACCAAATAATAGATTAGTTATTTCCATTTCTGGCTCAATCTGAGGTGACGTAGTTGGGAAAGAGTTGTTCATGTTCAATGCCATGCCTGCCTTGTAATCACCCCCACCTGAAACAGCTAAATTGGTTAAACCCGAGCTACCTGAGAAACCACCAGATATCTCAAAGTTTGTTCCCTTTGGTTTGATGGTCAATCCGGTATTAAAACCAGAGTAACTGTCGTATCCGAAATTCAACTCAAGGGGTGAATTATCGGTCGCATTCTCAAAGCTTAAATCAAAACCGATCCCTAAAATATTATCGTATTTTATTCCAATATTCAAATTTGAACCGGTACTTGGTTGAAATCCAAAAAACTCTATGTTTGAAGCTCCTGAGGCTCTCCAGCGCTGATTTTCCTTTTGGTGAATAACTTTTGTTACTTCATCCCCATTAAAATCATCGGGAAGTCCGTTCAGTGAGCGGCTTACGCTCCCCGGATTGAGTGTCCAACCCAAGCCTACCCAGCTGGCCGGAGTCTCCGAGTTGATTCCCGAAGAGCTATAACTCAAATTGATGGGATATCCCTCGATGTCCAGTAATGGAATGTTGTATTTAAAATCTCCCGTGAATAAGTCCACCATTTCCTGATCACCCGCCGGTGCAAAACTACTGGCCTCCGGGCTTGTGGGTCCATTGGTAGCCCATACTACAGTAGGAGTGAATATTTCAATGCAAAATACCGCGAGCAATACCATCGCCATAACACGGCGTCGTTTATTGCGTTTTTTCCAATATTTCTTCATAGGAGTAGTCTTTGTTCTGTTTTTTTCAGCTCGTATTGACATATCAAAGTTTTACGGTTCGTTGGCGACGAATTTCTCGGCCCTGCACAGTAGTAGTTACCGTTAATATAAATGTCCCCTTGAATGGAATCGGAATCTGTGCATGGGGTACATTCGTTTGCATTTCATGTTGGTGAAATCTGTCGACCAATGACCAATGGTAACTGGCCCCCGGATATCCATCGGTTTCCACTTGCAATTGTCCCTGAAGGGTATCCCATACTATTCCGCGATGGGGATTTTGTATGTGTAATGTATCTCGAAGCCATACAGGACATCCATTATCTGTAACGCGCACATCAATTACCGTAAGGCTATCTTTTATAAAAATGGTTACTTCATTGGTATCCATTCCAATGGTTCGTTCGCCTGTTCGCCATACAACATGCTCGCCATTCCATCCGCTGAGTTGATAAGTAATCGAGTCGGGATCAAGACCTTGAAAAGGGGTCGTCAAATTCAGTTGAAACGGATGGATACTAGTCTGAATGTAAAATGTGTCGGTTATTGGGCATGGACCTGCGGTATCAGTAAAATGTATTTGTGCAGACTGTCCTCCATCCGCTATCCGGACACCATTCGGAACATATTCATAATAAAACGATGACAACCCGCTCCAGTAGCCTTTGTCCGAAGGCGATGAAATCAGAAGAGTATCATTTGTGCACAGCACGATTGAGTCGGTCGCTCCTTGCCTCGATGCCGTGATTTGAATAGCCAATGTATCGCTACAACCACGATCAGTAAGAACGACACTATAATTCTGAAAACTACCTGATGAGATCACCTTCTGCCCATTCTGAAACCCACCTTTCGACACATGGCCTTTGATGAGCTCCGCATTTGCTGTACCGGTGTACGAAAGCGTAACGGGGGACCCTATACAATAGAAGTACCGACGGGTTAATAATTCGGGTTCTAAATCGATGTGTTGTATATAAACACTATCGAGAATTGCCCCGGTAGTCTTAAGCCGAACGTACATCATTCCAGAATTCTGAACCTTCAAACCGATCGCGTGATCACTGAAGCCCAGGTAACGAATTCCCGATGATTTGAACCGGATATCTAGTTCACTTGATGAATAGCTCGTATCCGGCCAATCAATCCACTGTGCTCCACGTTCGCAGAAGAAAAGCGTATCTCCCAAAGGTGAGCTTTGGGCGAAAACATTGATAGAGTAAAAAAGGGATATACTGCCTAAAAATAATCCGTACAAAATGTGTTTCATAGCGCTGCAATTAACGCCAACGAATATATTCTAGAAGGAAATCCGTAGTGAGGACAATTTCATGCAAAAACAGTAAACAGCTGATAGAACCAACTTTAAATTATATTTTTTTTGGTATATTAAAATTTTGTGTTTTATTTGAGATGCAATCACACCACCGAAAAAACAACATAATGTGCTTAAATTAGCATGAGCAAAAAGAAATTATTTTCTTTATTGGTGGCGTGTTTGCGTCCGAATGAAAAAGCATCGGTAGTTCGTCTTTCGAATGCCGCTGATCCTGCACATAAAAAATCGCAACTTTTACTTCTCTGTAATCATCCCAAATTAATTCGTCGGAAATTTCAGACCGCTCATCTCAAACAGCTGTTGGATATACTTACGGTTCATAGTTCGATAGCAAAGTGGGGTAAAAAACTCCAGCAAAAATCCATGCTTTTAAAAGCAGTGATCCTACGGGATCGTATGTTTTTGGGAAAAGACCTTTCCTCGGGTATGGCTTTGGATCATTGGATTGAAAATATAACTATCGATCAGCCCAACTTGCTGACGCTAAAAGAGGTGATCAAATACAAACTAAAACACACCAGTCCGCACCCCAATAGCACTGAATATGAGGCAATCGACAAAATGCACAAAGTATTAATTCTGCAAAACATAGAGAATTACAAGGCATGGGTTTGCTATTCTCTACTTCATTTCATTTATAATCCCAACCTGAGAAAAAAAGCGCACGATACATTTATCCTCCTGTCCGAAAAAATGTCCTTTTCGGACCGAAAAGTGCTTGCTCACTTCTATGAATTATTGTCTCCACAAACCACGCTGTTCGATGCAGCACATATGATTCCTCGTATACAAAACGAGGAGTGCCAACTCGCTCATTTTGTCAACGCATGGGCACTTTGGAAAAACTTTCCATCCGCTCTTCCCCTGCGGGCAACACCGAACGATTGTGCGGTAATTGCATTGATAAAAGCAAATGCTTCTTTTCAATCCAATCATTATAAAATATGTAGAGAAATATTGACAAAATTCTCCTCAGATGACAACTCGAACCATCCCAATTATTCATCTTATGTTTTGCAATTTCTCAATGATGAAAATTTGAATTTCCATTTGAACATAAAAAAGACCTTTCGCCCCTACTCGCTTCATGAACAATTAGACTGGCGTTTAGGTCGAATATTATATTTTTTGAAAAGAGATAATCACGATAGTGCAGACCACGCAATAGAAGCCTTTCGCAAATTCATCGGAAGAGCTAACCCGAATGACTACGCCAAAACGTGGAAAGGAATAACACGTATTCTTCTTCAACTGAAAAAAGATGCGTACTACTATACCGACTTACTCGACGAACTGATCCAAGTATTACGTAGTGATTGGGAACTCCATACGAGACACTATTTTGACCAATACATCTGTTTTAAGACCCTCGTAATTGAAAAAGAAATCATTCCATCCCTTGTCCCATCTGAAACAAGGGCAAGTACATGGCGATCAAGATAGTTCCTACGATTCCACCAACAATGACCAACATAAGAGGTTCAATCATTTTCTGAAGTACTTTGCGCTGGATGTCAATTTTTTGATCCAGTGACTCCACGATGCGGTGAACCACAGAAGGCAAATCTCCACTTTCTTCGCCAATTTTAATCATCAGCGCCTCAGATGAAGTGAAATAGTTGGTATTGGCCATGGCCTCATGTAGGCTATTTCCTTCTTTTAGCTCTCGGATGATTTGATCTACTCCATTCTTTAGGTGAATGGAGGATATTCCTGAAGAACTTACCATCAAAGTGTGGATGAGTTCCTCTTTTCTTTGATTCAGAAAACCAAAGAGATAGAAAAATCTTCTTTTCTCATTCAACAGAAATAGACGCCCCATTATAGGTATCCGAATAGCTATGGAAATCCATTTAATTTTTATTTCATCGTTTTTTCGCAAGCGATAAAGCCAAATCACAGCCCATGCTACAAGGGGTATTCCGATCAACCCATAAGATTGAACCCATTCTGAAATATGAATAATAGCTCGTGTTAGCCCTGGAAGCTCGCCACCCGATTCTCGATACACCTCTTCAAATATAGGAACGACAAAAAGAATTAAAAAAATGAAGATTCCAACGGAGAGCAATAGTACCATTACGGGATAACTCATCGCCTCAATCCACATTTCTCGAGCCTTTTTTTGGCGATCGTAATAGTCAGCCAGCTTTTCAAACGATTCCCAAATATCTCCGCTCCTTGCACCAACCGATACATATACACTCTCAAGACGACCAAAAACATTTTCAAAGGCATGCGGTAAATCACCACCCTCCATCACCTCTTGCTCAATGGATTCCAGTTCCTTTTCAAACCCTGGATGTGTGTTGTGCAACAAACGAATACTTTCAGAAAAGCTCGCACCGCTTTTTAACAGAAAAGACCAGTCGCGAAAGAGTTTGTGCTTTTCCTTTTTGTTTTGACGCCAATTCATTTCCATACGCTTATCGAATTATAGGTTCGAATGGGCTGTATTTCACGTAAACCATACTTCGTAGGCCGTTGAATCCAAAGGGTATCATAACTTGCTGCATCATCAGCTGAAAAAAGATCCCGTTCGAATGGGTGGCTCATATCGTATATTGAATTTCGCAACTGTAGAATTGAGTCGTTTTCTAAGTACTCCAAGGCCATTCGGTCTACAAATATGACTTGTGCACGTGGTAAGAATTGATAGACCAAAGAGGCAATAATAGCCGTTAGAGCAATGACGATTACCAATTCAATAATTGTAAATCCATTAACCTTCATTCCTTAAATTTTAAAACGGAGAATTCTGTTTCTGTTGAATGGTACAATCGGTAAATAAATATACCTTCATCGGGGGTCGAGTCACGATACATAGCGTGAATACCGTAAAAGGAATCGCATAAATAAACAGCGCTAATATTGCGTATCTCCTTGCAGCTTTTACCCCAGCCTTTTTGCAAGCTCGGTACTTGGAAAGCCATTATCACGCTAAAAAGGATAATCAATGAAGCGACCACCATTTCTATAATGCTCGAAGCTTTAACTTTTTCCATACCAAACCACTTTATATCCCTCAGTGCCTAAAGAAATGTAGGGTCCTTGAAAAATATTCTTTTCATTTAGGGTAAGAGAGTCCAAAACATACAATTTCCCCTGTTGATTGATTTTGTGAATATCGTTCAATCGAAACCGACCTTCCCAATAGGAATTACCATATTTAACCACGGAACCATTGGTGAAGAACTCACCTAGAAAATGAGAGTTTTCGTAAAACGTAAGTTGAGGTTTCTCAATTAAATGATTGTAACCATAGGCGTAAACATATCCTCGAAAATCTGTATTCTGCCTGAATTGGATGGCTGAAATTGTGTCGGTCATGGAGAAGATGAAAGACGGGTATTTTAAAGAACTCTCGCTATCCATTTCTAAAGACCGAACTAAGAACTGCGCACAACCGGCATTTCCTTGGATATAAACCGAATCGGCAATAATTAAATTGTGTTGGAGAAAACCACTGGATTCAACATGCACGGTTTCGGCACGAATGGTATCAAATGGGGGTAACGTATCATCGACGGTAATAAAACCAAGTTTACTGGAGTTGTTCAGGTGATTATACACTTCTAAGGCATGACTGTCCAACGGAACAGTGTAGGCCGAACTGGACATCAATTGCAATGCTTCGCTGTCGAAGTATACATCGGGTTTATGAGGATTGACCTTACCTTTAGGGACTAATATTGGACCATGACCTTTCATCCCATAACCCACATCAATTATGCGATTATTGTCTCGGATTTCAAGCGAATTCTTACCTCCGGTTTCATTCGGCACCAAAAGGTACGTTCGGTTCTCCTCTTCATCTCCTCTTCGAATACTCAGTTTGGTGATTAACCAAAGTCCGTGCGAACGACTTTGGAGTTGAACTTCATACCCTTTATCTCGAAGGGCTTCGACAAACTGGTGGTTCCACTCATCGGTATGATTAGCTCCGATAAACTCATCGTGCAAGTGCATCAGATCGAAAAAGGAAATAGCTCGTTGTGCGACCTCTATCGACGATTTCTTCACTTGAATCAACAACAACATAAACAGCGCAATCATCACCGAAATAAAGATCGCCATGAGTAATGCACTGCCAGGATACCGATTATTTGTAAAGAACATGCTGTATCGTTGAGTTATTCAATAAAAAAACGCAAGAATCCCGCTCTATTTGACTCAAAACCCAATTTTCCTCACCAAAGAATTCTCCTGATTTTAAAAGTCGGTATTGACTACCCATTTGAAACAAACCGTACTTAACTTCATCCTTCAACATGTACCCGTTATAGGACGTGTTGGGTGGAAAGGATTTCTTTTTTTGGTTTGCTCCTCTGGAATCCGTTTTCACTATTTGAATGGGGTTCGGAGAAATATCATTGCTTTGGACACTCCTAACAACTCCAAACGGATCGTATTCTACGTTTATCAATTCGGGCTCCAGCCTTGGCTGATTTGTATTAGTAAGCTCAGGTTTGCGGGGCGAGTTATGCGCGCTAATAGTGTTATTCACCTGCCAAAGCGCCCTACCCCAAATGAGAACAACGACTATCAAAAGTGGATACATGAACTGCTTGGTATTGATAACTTTGCGCAACATCCTTTCAAATTGAAAACATGATCCATTCCGTAAACGACGAAACATTTCCAGCTCGATCCCTCGCATTAACTCGCCAGTAATAAGCTCCTGTTGCGTTCAGTTCAAAGGAAAAAGTATCGGTTGTCGTTGTCGTATTCAGTAAGAATACGGATGCCGTATCGCTGGTAATCTGAAGTGTGTATTCGTGAGCATCTGAACTTCCATCCCATTGAAAATTTATATTTCCGGCAGTTATGTTTGAGCTGCTGAGTGGAAATTGTTGAACTGGAAGGTTCGGTTGGGTTGTATCAATATACAGAATGCGCGATTGATAATTGGTTTGGCCAAAAAGATCACTTTCAGCTTTTACACGCCAGCGATACCCCCCTTCAGTCTGAAAGGTATAATCGAAACTATTTACGCTGGTCGAGTCGCGGAAAATCTCTGTCTGCGATTGTTGATCAATGATGGAGAATTGGTAGTGATCTGCACCAAAAAGGGGAAGCCAGCTAAACGAATTTTGAAAGTTCGAAGTGTAGAAGGAATCTGCAGGGGTTAATAGAATTACCCATTGACTGGATAAATCTACTGTAGAGTCAACCGTCAATTTAACGTACTTCCAATCTCCACATGTAGCATTATTGCACGGTTTTATGCGCAGTTCGTAATTCCCAGGAGTAAAACTCCATAAAAGTTTGTCACTTCCTTCAACTATGGTATCCAAGACCACTTCAAGGGGAAGGTCAAAGTTAGGTCGCACGATTTCCAATTCAGCGCGATCCATTCCTTCGACTTGTTCCCACCACAACTCTATATTTCCTGTGGGATACACTACTTCTTCATTCGGTATGATCCATTTGGTTTCTATACCCGTTAAGTCTTCCACAAATAGGTCATCACAGCCAAATAAGGCTAAAGTCAACGCAATGAAACAGATTATTTTTCGCATAATTCTAAAATTAGTATTCGTTCTTTTTCGCTTTTTCCTTTGCTCAGTTCGGTATGGGTGATAAGCACATCGTTCAGTTGCTCCAGTCTTTCCAAGCCGCGAAATAGTGCACGAAATGAGCCTTTCAGTTCTACTTTGTTTTTATGGTATTTTTCTTGTTGAATAACGACTGTACCTATGTTTTTCACTCGTACAATTCGGATCTCATCGCCTAAAGATTCGGTCCATAGGGTTGAGGAGGTCTGTAGGTCAGGGCTGCTTGAAGGATTGCTTTGTAACATTTGGAGCGTAGCGCGCGATTGCTCGATCCGATCGTTTAACCGTAACGTTTCACGTTCTATTCTTATCCAATCTACGATGACCCAAGTCAAGATCACGATCATGAGTATTGGATACCTCCATTTTCTCCAGTTGATATTCATACGGTTATTTTAATCTGTATTGAAGCCGTATTCTTATTTTCATCCACAGCCTGAATGATGCATTGCTTCACTTCATTCATTTTTTTTATATCAGAAATCCATTGGTTTAATGAACTCCATCCATCAAATTGCACGAGCAATCGCACATTAATGTTCGAGTTTGTTGAATAATCGCTCCAGTCGATCGTCGCCGAAGCACTACTCCAACGTACCTTATCCGATCGAAGACCATTCAATTGATCAAGTGCGTGGGTGTATCGAGGTGTGGACAGTGCAGTTTGGGAAACTTCGTCACGCTTACCCTCCAAAACCTGTATCTGTCGGGTCATAGCCTGGTATTCTGCAATTAGGCTTTGATGTTCACTACTTCGGGAAGACTTGACCCCCTGGACTACTACAAGGAATACAAGCCACAACAGCACCCATTTTCGATGTTGAATTGCCCAATGTGTAAGATCAACTATTGCAGTTCTTCGAAATGCTATTTTATCTAGTGTTTGAAAATGCCTGAATCGTTTTTCATCTTTTAGGTCCCAATCCGAAGAACTTGGAATGAAAAGCGGTTCACAGAATTGGGGAAACACCTTTATTTTTTCAAACCATTTCGAAGCAATGGTACGGTCCAGTAGAATTAAATTTATGGCTTCAGAATTATTTTTATACTGCTGTGCATAGAAGTTTTTATTCGAAATACCCGGAATCCATTGAAAATCTGTATTAGAGTCCGGGCATTCGATAATCGTGCAACGGGAATCTCGAATCACGGGGATCCAGTCTTTAAAACCGTCTAATCCTTTAAAGAATTCCTTGACTTCAATAGGTGCGCTATTTCGATCATTCCTGGTGCACCAAAGCTTTCCCTTTTCATCTTCGAATATGTAGACGTATCGACTCATCGCAAAATGGTAGGCTTTATAAAGATGTTTAACTTGGTTTTATCTTTGGATCTTGTGCGGGTACTGAAAAGCCATTTAATTACTGGGATGCGCGCCAGTAAAGGAACACCTGACCCGTTATCATTTACCCGTTTTTCTTCAAGACCACCTAGTAAAATCACATCATCGTTTTTAACACGGATACTGGACTCAAAACTTCTGTTCACTTGTCCAGGTGGAGCTTCAGGCGTAATGCGTGTTGTAAAATCACTTTGACTTACCGTGATGTTTAGGGTTACTTGATTATCCGCCGAGACGATAGGGGTAATTTCAATGCTCAGGTCAGCCTGAACGCTTTGATATTGTCGAGTCACCACGCTTTGAGGGTTTTGAACTCCTATGATATTCGCATTCTCAATTACGTAGTACTCGGTACTTCCAATTTTCAACGAGGCCGTATGCCCATTTAAGGTAGATAGGTTCGGCGTTGACCGAATTTTCACTATTCCATTATCCTCTAATGCTTGGATACGCATGTAAAAATTTTCAGAAACACCTCCAAGGTTCACGGTTCCAAATCCATTGAAGCTTTGTAACATCGCATTCAATGTATTGGCGTCAAGGGTGTAATCCACTCCTGGAAAAACCTGTCCACCACTTTGAGCTGGACTATCGCCCAAACCCATTTCCACACCAGCGGTAATGGTTGCCGACTTATTGTAATCAATAATAATGATCTCAATAAACACCATCGGAACAGATACATCTACCTCCTTGAAAAAAGAGATTAAATTTTGCACCTCTTTTTGCGAACCGCTAATGATTATACCATTCTGTTCCACATACAACAATACTTCCAGTTGCCCCTTTAGCGTTTTTGGTATGATCTCAAGTACATCCTCTGCGGTTCGGTGATTAAAAAGATATACTTCCGTGTGCTTTAACATATCCAATTTGGAAGAACCGATAAAATAAACCCCGTTGTTTTTGCTATATGCGTATTCAGACCGATTCAAGGTACGTTCGAGTAATTGCTCGAAGGAAATCGAATCAATCTTAAACCCTATTTCGCCTTCCAGGTTACCAATAATTAAATAACTCACTCCGAGCTCTTGAGCGGCGGCTCGTATCACATCTTGTATGGATTGTCCATTTGACGCAATGGAAACGAGTGTATCGCTGACTTTTCTGACTTCAAAGGGATAATTTTCAACCACCGCATTATTTCGTCGGTTTGATAGGTTGGTATTCTTTGGCTCAGGAACTTCTTTTTGCAATTTATAATACGTTTGATCTTGGATTGTATCAAGTATTAGCTCTAAGCCATTTCCCTGAGCCAAGAGGGTTAGAGCGGTATTTACGTTAACGTTTAAATAAAATCCATCAACAGGAAGATTATATACCTCTGGAGAGGCGATTACCTGTTCTCCAGTAAGTTGGGTAATGCTCCGACAAACCTTACCCAATGAATCACCATCTAGCTCTAAGGTTAAAACACGATTCTCAGACGAATAGACGATACATATATCTTTGGGAGGTTGGACTTTTGGTATTTCTACTCGATTGTATCGTGAAATGGAAATGATTGATCCATAAATCCGAATATCCAAGTCATATTCATCCATCAAGAACATCAGAACATCAATTACTTCAACGCCATAAAAGTTATTGACCACTGGATCAGTTAAGTTTTCGTTTACATCCAGGTTCAACTCATACATCTGCGCTATGGTGCGCAAATACTCGGCCAATGGAACATTACTTACCGTTACTTCCAATTCCTCATTTAACCCAGGCATTTCAATACTGAGCATTTCGAGTTCTGAACGAATATACTCGGACCTGTTTTGAGCGAAAAGTCCAAGATTCAATAGAATCAGAAAAAGTATGACAATTTGTTTTTTCATTCGTTTTCAATTAAGAATGGCAGCACTTCTTCAATTGTTGTATCTCCACGTTCCATAAGCTCTATCGACTTGTCTTTAAGCGTTCCATTGATATAGGTCACTTTTCCTGTTGCACTAGGCCGAAACATTTCTACGATGGCTAATCGGCCATTATACCCAGTGTAGTAACATTCCGGACATCCGGTAGCTGTGAACCATTTATCAACTTTTCGAAGCTCCGACAACTGAAGTTTGGGAGGGATGGTTTCTTTCTTACAATGGTCACAAAGCCTGCGAACCAAGCGTTGGGCAATCGAAAGCGTTAGGGTGTCGGATATCAAATATTTAGGAATTCCCATATCTACTAGTCGGTTGATAGTCGCTTTGGCGTTATTTGTATGAATCGTAGATAAAACTAAGTGTCCTGTCAAAGCTGAACGAACGGCAATTAGAGCGGTGGTTAAGTCTCGGATTTCACCGATCATCACAATATCTGGGTCTTGACGTAGAATACTTCTAAGCGATAGTTCAAAAGTTAAACCGATGTCTTCTTTCACCTGTACTTGAGTAATTCCTTCTAACGTGTATTCGATAGGATCCTCTACAGTAATTATATTGACCTCAGGTTTGTGCAGTTCCTTGAGAAAAGCATAAAGTGTGGTTGTTTTACCAGACCCTGTTGGACCGCTAATAAGTATCAATCCCTGCTTGGATCCAAGGGCATTTCGTATGGCCTCAAGCTCTTGAGGCTGCAATCCAAATTTTTCTATCGATAATCCACCCGCATCGTTTGATAGTACCCGCAAAACGGCTTTTTCTCCATATATAGTTGGTAAAATGGACACCCTAAACTCTCGGTATTGCCCTTGATAGTCGAGCCTTAATCGTCCATCTTGGGGTAGACGTTTTTCTGCTATATTGAGTTTTGATTCAATTTTAATTTGGTTGGTAAGAATGTGATGAGCTTTAATATCGTATTGATATTTCTGAATTAAATTCCCATCAATTCGCATTCGAAGAACAGCTTTCTCACGTTGAACCTCAAAATGCAAGTCACTGGCTTCACTAGAAATAGCCTCGAGTAGATACCTGCGTAACGTCTCATTCTCACGACCTTTCTCTACGATGTATTGTTTTCGATAGAAAGTAATGAGTGCTTTGTCCAACTCACTTTTTTCTATTTCAACAAATGATGGTTCGAGTCCAGTAATAAGTTTGAGTTGCGCTTTTAGTACAGATTTTTTGGCCTCTGAATCGACGTATACCAGCAATTCTGGATTTACCTGAAAAGGAACTACACGCATCACATGAGCCTGTTCAGGGGAAAGCAAACGAATCGCCTGAGGATTATGAATTACGGCACCCATAAGCCCTCCCCTTGAATAAACAGGTTAATCAATAATGAAACTCCCAAAAAGGAGATAAACGGTATATGCTTCGACTTCTCGATCAACCGAATATAATAAGCGATAATGGCCACAACACACGAAATTATAATCGTTTGTATATAAAAAGGTGAATCCATTCCAAGAGCCATAATAAACAAGAAGACTGTATCTCCAATACCCCAGGCATTCCCAAAGGATATTCCTCGCCATTTTGCGTAGAGGTAAATAACAGATAGTAAAATCACGAGCATTAATAAATTAGTTATGCTAGAATAAACTAGTGTTTCGGACCAATGAACGATACAGGTAGATATTTGGAGACCTCCAAAGAGAAGAAGCCAAATCAAATCGACCTTTCTCGTTCTCCAGTCTTGAAGCACAAGAATCACGATTGAAACACAATAAAGAATGATCAATCTGGAGTTATTTCTGAGAGTTGTTGCTTTTCATCAATCTGCCAAACATTGTATACTCCATCCCCATCGAAGTCGACAACGGCAGTAGCTTGAGCTTTGAAAGAAGTTGGGGTTTTCTCAATAATTTCGACTCTATAAAGTGCACTACCTCCTTCGGTTTTCAGCAACTCCTGTTCAAACCCCAAATCACTCAGTTTATCTGAATATTCAGAATGCGTATAAAAAAAGGTGGATTGCAACGTATGCAAGTGTTTTAACTGAAGTTTTGCTTCAGTTGCCTTCGTCTTCGTAATCAATGGAGTTAATCGCGGTAAGGCAAGCAGTACCAAAATACCAATGATGGCCAATACGACCAAAAGTTCAGGGAGAGTAAACCCCCTCAATTTTACATTTTTCATAATCCTCATGTTTAAACATCACGAAGATTTGCAAGAGTAATCAGAATGGAAAGGACAAATGCATTGGAAATCGGTAAACAATTAAAAAAGAATAGCTTAAAACAACTGTTAAGTAAGGACGGAAGTTTAAAATTCTATTTTGAAAAGTCGTGGTCAAAAGCATTCCTCGAAAGGTATTGCATGAATTGTTGAAGCAAATCTGATGAATACGGTTGCTTATAGTGTAATACGCGCTTTATATCAAAGGTGAGAATAGTTCCAGACCTATTTAAAGCACTATTGTTATCTATGTTATATCCCTTAAAGAGGTTTCCGTAAAATACTTTTTCTTTGAGACTATTTTTTTCAGAACATCTTAACTTTTTATACGTACTGATTCCAGATTTATAATCTAAAAATTCCTTATGCAATTTTTTGTAACGCTTTTTCCATGATGCTTGAATGGTTGTAGAATCATGTTCTGATTTTTTTAAATCAATCTTCGCAATCCCCTCTGGATTGAAAACCGTTAAATCTAATGGAGATAAGCTCACCGTTCGGAAAGAATGGAACTTTACTGTTCTCAGAAAACCTTTTTCAACTGTTGGGGTTTGCACAACTCCTAAAACTCCGAATTGAGCTATTCCCATCTTCTTATAGTCATCAATACTAAGTTTTTCGATCTCTAATAGAAAACCAATATCATAATTACGACTTCTGCTTCCTCCTCTTCTCATTGCCAGATTACAAGGTTGTCCCAACAAGATGTACTCTTTTTGATTTATAAAGAAAATATCCCCATTCGAAAGTGGAAAGTGAAGCTGGTTCAAAATTCTTTCTTCTACATAAAGTTCTCTTTTTCTTAATGCTTGGACTTGGGCTTTATCAAAAGGGGTTTCACCTCCAGTTTTAATTTTTTCTACTTTCCGGATCTGATTTAAACTCTGGTTGATCTTTGTTCTTTTTGATGGTGGAAGAAGTGTCCTCAATGCTTTATCAGAGGTGATGATATTATTTAGACGGAATAATGTTGCCATTTCCCAAACACCTTCTTCATTTGAAGATTTTTGGATGGCATGATTAAATGATTCAGGATTTAACTCGTCTATTTCGATTATTGAATCTTTGAAAGCCTTTTTGACAATTTTCGATGATTCTTTTTTCAAAAATTCTACTTCATTAATTACTAATGTGTTTCTTATCCCTTCTGCTAATCCTGGCAAGTAGTGATCACCTTGAAACCGCTTTTTTGAGATAGTATAAAATCTTTCCTTTTCTAATTTATGGGTATTGCAATATTCGTTGCGTTTATCATTTTCTTCATCTATGTTAAAGAGATGGGAGAAAATTCCGCAATATAGATTGTCCTTGATTTTATGATTTGAAAGTAACTCTAATGCTAAGTTTCTACCGTCTCTTCCATCAGGAAGTGGGGCATATTTAAACTCAATATCAAAAAGAAAAAGAACTTTTGATGACTCTGTCAATGCGGAAAGAATATCATTTTTTTTACTTATCCATTCCGATGGAGACAATAAATCAATTTTTTCTTTTAAATGCTTTTTAAGTTTTAATGGAGCAGCTGAATTTTCTATCTCCTCTTGTTTTTTTTCGTATTTAAGAATGGAAAGATATAATTCTCCTTTTTCATCTTCGTCTGCCTCATCCCAAACTTTGATAATATCTCTTTCAAAAATGGGTAGTGGTAATTTCCAGTTAATAAAATCAATTTCCTGTGGCTTTTTTGAGTATAAACCTTTTAACTTTCCTAAATACGCTTCCTTGAGCTCCTGAATAGAACATCTATCATCAACATAAACAATTTTACTTATTTGTAGGGTTGACAGAAATTGAAGTATTGCGGTTTTAGCCTGTTCTGATTTAACTCTTAATTGTTCAGCAGCTTTTTCTGAACTTGAGATACTTGTATTTTCATTCATGCTCTTTCGATTACATTAGAAAGATTAATAGCAAACACATACTTCCGCTTATGTTCGTTTATAGTAGGTTCTAGGACAATAGTACAACCCGAAGAATCAAGTAATTGACGAATAATGAATAAACCCAACCCTTTTCCTTCTCCCTTAGGCTTTGTGGTAACAAAAGGCTCAAAGATTTGATTTTCTACCGCTGGGGAAACACCAAAACCATTATCGGAAACATATATCCAGGGGGTTTCAATCTTTATAGAGATTTTTGGCTTAAAACCTTTTTCTTTTTGGGTTCGTTCATGAAGCCAATATTCTGAATTATTTAATAAGTTGTCTATTACTTGTGTCAGTTTACCCCTATTTATTTTGATTGAAAAATCATCAACACAATTAATTTCAAATTCAATTCCTTGCTTTTCAAAGCGGTTGTTATAGTATTCTTTTTCCTCCTTAAAAAAGCTGGATAGCCTAAAAGTCGTTTTTTTCTCCCTACTATATTTTAAAGCAGGGTCTAAATGTTTCAATTGGATTTTCAACCCGTTAACGGTTGTGTTAATATATTCCATCAAAACAAAAATGTCAGAATTGGATAATTTTTTGGTCTGTAGTTTATTCGAATAAAAACTTGCTTTTTCAGCCAACTTATCAGCTATGGTTGCGAATTCGTGACTTACAGATTCTGCCGTTAATCCAAGACTTGCTAATTCTGAGAAATTACTTAGTTGTTCCTCTAAGATTTGAATTTTAGGTTCGAGAATATCAACGACTTCATTCAATTTCTCCGTCTTATCAACCACCTTTTGCAGCTTTTGCAAAGTAGCTTGAATTGCTTTTAATTCATTCAGGATTTTTTCAACTTTACCTACTGTTTCTTTCTCCAAATCAGTAGAAAACATAGGATTGTTTTTTACAGCCTTAACAATTTTTTCTGAATCATCAATAGCTTTTTCGACTGTAATTATAGCTGTATTAAAATCATGTTTAACCTCTTCTGTTTTGGATTTGGTTTCCTTAAGCTGATTGAAAGCTTGGGTTACTGTTTTTATGCCACTGTTCTCTGTTTTATAGGTTGCTATATATTCAAGGAATGCTCTTCTAATAGTTGTTTGATATCTATTTATTTCATCCCTAATAAAATGAGATAAGATGAAAAAATTGCGAGAAAAAGGATTTGAAACCAACCCCTCTCTGTCTGTTTTATCTTTTAATTTATTATTCGTGCCTTCATCAATAGCAAAATATCCAATAACATTTTTGGGCCGTAAAGTATAGTAAGAACTACCTGTTGTCTCTGATTCTCTCAGACGTAACCAATCATCACCATCAATACCAAAAGGCTTTACTGCAAATCCATTTCTAAATAATTTAATTCCTGCTTGACTTTGGGCAAAGTCTCTGTAATTAGAAAGCTTTCCAAATATCTCCTTTACGTTTTCATCTGATGAGAGCCAATTATCATAAGTAAACTCGTCTATTTGTCCTTTAAAAGGGCCTGGATTAGCCCTTACTCCATCATACACTTCTAAGCCACCAATATCCATGTCGAAATCAAATTTTCTCTCAAAACCAATAAAAAAATCTTTATCCGTTAAAAGCTGTAAATCCTTGTATTTACTATTCAGGAATGAAAAAAACTTTTTACCCTCATCAGTTGAAATATAACTGCGAAAATCATCAGGATTATTCCCAATGAACTTGGTCAGTTTTGTTTTTCCTTTGAGCTTAATGGATGAGCCGTCAAAATCAAATTTAAAACGGGAAATTGCTAACTCCCTCAATTCTGCATTAGACTTATCAAGGTCTATCGTAATTCCGTTTATTTTGATATAAACCTCAAAAGGTCTATTCTCTTTATAGGGGGAGATGATTTGAGATACTTGCCCTTTAAACTTTTCAAGATTTTTTCCTTCCCAAACTTCCGAGTGATTTAGGTTAGCTAAAACTAGAGATGTTCCTTTTTCTCTTTGCGGTTCGAATGTTTCAGCTTGAATTTGAACATTACCTAATGATTCTTCATTCTCAAAGTCTTTCCAGTTAAATGCAATATGGCTTCCTTTCTCTCCTTTTTCATTGGTGAAGATCTCACAAATATCCGCTAACCGTTGGGTACTTAACCGGCCTAACCCTTTATCACCAAGAGGTGTTCTTCCCTTTGGGGTTTTCTTTTTGGCTTCCTTTAGTGCACGCTTTTGTGAATAAGATATTATTAACCAGGATTTCATAATGGTTTCTTCACTCATTCCAAAACCATCATCTTCAACTAAAATAAATCCTTCATGCTTTGGATAAAATATTTTGTTTTGTAAATATTGCCCGGTAGTGTTTATTTCAATAGAGACATAAGAAGCATCAGCATCATAAGAGTTCTTTATCAACTCCAACAATGCTGTTATTTCGTCAGAAACAAGCTGCTCTCCGAGCTGCTTGACAATGTGAGGTGTTATATCAAAATGATACTTACTCATTAAATGGTAGAAGTTTTAAAAATCAATATCTTTTCTTTACTCATAGTACTTGAAAAATTATTCCTGCCAGGCATTCTTTTACTTAAAATATCTCTATCCAAATCGGTTATTAGGCCAATCCCTTTGGCTGATAATAAATCCATAAGAATCTCATCATTCTTGACTACCTGATTATTTACGTTCCTATTACCAACCGTCCAAACCATATATGCTCCTTCATTTAATTTTTTTAGAGAATTATCAATTGTTTTATCTAGATCGTGAACAAAGTTGATGACCTTTTTTGCCTTCTTTTGCTCATCAGCATTAAAAGAATCAAACAAATGTTTAATGGTATTCGACTTTTCGAATAGTGCTTCTTTTTTGTTCGTAAAATCCTGGAGCATTTTCCCGCCAATACTATTTAAGTCAATTTCTTGTGCGGTTTTTAAATAGTCTAAACCTATTTCTTTATCAATATCTTCTACTGGAATCCATTGTAATGGTAAAAACGAAAACTGACCGTATGTTACAGTAGTCTGATTGTCTCCATACGGAGGTGAAGTAACTAATAAGTTGAATTTCTTTTTGGTGCGAATAGACTTTAAGGAATCACCCCAAACAACTTTAGCCTGCTTATTATATTTCTTAGCTTCAACTAATCCATTTTCTTCAAGCACAGAGCAAAAGCTATTCATATCCACGATACTTCTACTTAAGGTTGAGAAGAAGTATTTAATAGGCGAAAGATTCCTGTTTGCAATATCGTCTTTTGATCGAACGTGTAATTTGAAAGTAGATGTCCTATCATTGCTTGTTAAACGAATTACTTCTGCTAACGTAACCCATAAGAACCTCCGTATTTTTAAACTCCGCTCACTTGAAATAGCCCTGTAAAGTTTAGAAAGTTCTACTTGAACGTCATTCTTAAACCATTTATCAATATTGTGAAAACGTACTTCTTTCCTAATTGAAGTGTCAGCATCAATTTTTGATTGAATAGCTTTCTTACTTGCCGTTAATTCTTCTTCTGTATAGTATTGTGTTTTTACTTTAGTCAGCAAAACAGATAACGGGTTAATGTCTTGACCGAATACATTTAACCCATACTTCATTCCAGTAACAAGCGTATTGCCCGCCCCCATGAACGGATCTAATAAAGATACTTCCTCTTTAAATGAATCAGCAATATTTTTTATGATAGGTTCCTGAACAGATGGTACCATCATTGCAGGGTAATTCAATATTTTTCTTGCAAAGTCACTCTTTCTGTGATTTTTCCCATTTAACACCTCTGCACTTATAGACTGAAGAGATTCTACTATTTCAGTATTTGGTGGATTCATTTGACACTTTTCATAAACCAATTGTTATAAACTTAGTTTTCGTGATTCTGCTAAAATAAATAAATAGTATTTATCAAATAACAACTCTTGTAGACTTCCTGCCTTTTCAGTCAGCACTAAAGTTAACAATATTCTTATCTTCTTCCCATTTCCAAGGGTCTAGATCCATGGGGTATCTACTGGAAAATTGACAATTGCTCTGTTATCCAAAGTTTTGTGTGGATGATAAAAGTTGTAATCGTATTTACAGCTTCTATTAATAAAAATGGCATAAACAGCGAAAGAGTGCTAATTTTCAAGTTTCTGAAACTTTCGCTTATTTTATGTCCTACACGTCCTACACGTCCTACATATGGAGTTAAAATTCTGACAATCAGTTATTTATGAATTTTAGGTTCGAAAAATAATGTAGGACTCTGTAGGAGCTTGTAGGACTAGAGGCGATTTGTAGGACGTGTAGGACGTTATTTTTGCTCATAAAAACTAAAAAACAAGTTTTTTTTACGTTACCGTGCTGTTTGTCATATCGTAAAAATCCTAAAGGAATAGTTTAACTGCGTATTAAAACCGAAAACAAAGGCGTATTCATTCAGTCATATATCCTGGAAAACGTTAAGCAATTGCAATTAAGCTACAGGGCGCAGCGGCGGGGTTAGTAAGAGAAGATGCAAAATAATTACACTTCATAACACGGCAAATAACTGAAAATCAATCAACTAAAAACATTTCATTGCGAAAATCTACATGGCTTCCTAAATGGTTAGTTCACGGCCTATTGTGACGGTGTTTCTTTTAGCCCAAAACCCACTCTTAACTCCGTATGGAAACATATTATGAAGTATAAATTGGAAGTCAAAAAAAGCGGATACTAATAAAGTAACCGCTCAAACCTAATTCCAAGAAAGTTTAAATTACTCGGATGTTAGGAGTTTGTCCATTCTATCTCGCTGCTGATTAAGGTCTTTGTGAAACGTATTGACGTATACCATCGTTTCTCGAATATCACTATGTCCTAACATCTCTTTAAGTTGTTGCAATGAACCACCAGCATGGAGCCATAAATATGCAAAAGTATGACGAGCAACATGCATCGTTACTGTTTTTCGAATATTCAATATACCACAAGCAGTTTTTATATGTCTATTAATTACTTGCTCAGACATAGCTGGTAGAATCTCTTCACCTTCTGGATTGATGAATTCATGAGCGCTTTTCAATAGAGGAACGTTTAGAACCTTGCCAGTGCGGGCTGTTTTTTGAGGGACTATAATAAGTGACTCATTCTTGATATTTTCATGTTTTAATACTTTAAGGTCTTGAAGTCTTAGCCCTGTATTACACCCCAATAAAAACCATTGTAGCGCACGTTTTACACCTGGTGTAATAAAAGATGACCTATAGTACTCTCTGACCTTTAAATATTCTTCGTAATCCAAAGAGGTTCTTTCACCTCGTGGCTTGGAAACTTTTATCTCTGTTCCTAGGATCAGTGTTTTAAAGCCTTTTTTATTAGCCAGATTGACAAACTTCTTAAGGTTTTTTAATGCTGTATGGGCAGTTGTGGCTTTTTGGCCCTTTCTACGCATCCATCCCATGAAACCATTAACAAAGTCAGTATCAAGTTGATTAAAAGTAATATCGCTTGTATACTGTTTTAACTTAGTTAGAGTTGATCGCTGTTGCTTATACGTCCCATGTGAAATGATATTTCTTTTGTATTGGTCCTCTAATTCGCCTTCAAAAAACGAATAAAAACTTTTAGCAGATCCTCCATCGAGATATAAATCTCGCAATCTTCTTGCTGTTAAGGGTTCGCCACTAAAGTAAGCTTGATATGCAATTTCATACAAATCACTTATCATCTTATTTAAAGTCGTGTTAGAAGGTTTGTACGAAGGGAATTTTCTAGTAAACTTATAGTTACTATCGTCCCATTGGTCAGGGGTTACTTCAAACCCTGAATTGAAAGTGACTTTTTTCCGATTAAGGATAATTTGAATCTGAATAGGATACTTTCCAGATTTCTTGGCTGCGTCCTTACGACGCACCGGTGTAATTGATGGATGTTTCACAATTTTAAAATTTAAATTTTGTGAAGCATTTGTGAAACATCCTGGGTAAAATTGCACGTTTTTCATAAATGTAAGTATTTGATTGTTAACAAATACCACTGTAAACGTGCAAGATGGCAAAGAACTGATGTGTCTTAGTGACCCCGCAGGGATTCGAACCCCGAACCTCCTGATCCGTAGTCAGGTGCTCTATCCAGTTAAGCTACGGAGCCTTGCGTTAAGCGGGTGCAAATATAGCTATTAATTTTATTTTTTCGCAAGTTCTGAACCGTTTTTGAGTCTAAAAAAATTGAGGCTCTAATTATCAGTCGTTTACTAGATCACTATTCTTTTTTCACCTTTTGTATCACAAAAAAAAAGAGCCTCAAAAAGAAGCTCCTTTACATTCAGTCATATTACATCACTCCGAGATAATATGAATTTTGGTCATCAAAGTTACGCATTGGTGTCGGGGCGTAGAAACCGATAAACTTTATTCGATATCAAAAGATAAAACCGTTCATGATTTTGATTTTTAAGCGTTAAACTGTAAGTAGTTGTGTGAACTATCGATTAAAAATCATCTGGCTGAACAAAACCATCTTCTACTGTTACATTGTAGCGCGCTTCCAAAGCTGCTTGATCTTCTGCTGAAAGATCGCCTACGAATACTGAACCAATTGAGAATACTAAAGAGATGATGAAACTTAACATGACTGACTGTTTTTGTGATTATTACTGAAGCAAATATCAGCCAGTTTGGGTAAGTGTACTAGGAGAAAAATGAAAAATTTGGACAACGCTATACAATAGCCCTGTCCAAACTTCTGTTTGAGTTTACTATATAATGAATTGTAATTAGGTGCGTCTGCCGTACTATTAAAATATGAAACCTTCCATCTTTCTAATCTTTTGTCTGTTTCTATTCGATTACAGTACAAATATGAGAAGAGTGGACTTGTGTAAGTAGGAAAATTATTGTTCATTTGGACAACGCTTTTAACGGGTTGATTATGAATGAAAAACGCTACGCACAGCTGCAGTTGTTAATCGCAAGGATGTCCAAATGGGAAAGACGCCTTGCTCAAATATACTTAAATTCCTTTTATGACAACTATACCCACACGGCTTCTGTGTACGAGGAAATGTGGGAATACCTCGTAGAACACCCCGATGCTTCCTATCCGGACTTTAAAAAAGAGGTCTTTGATCAATCGACTGAAGATGCGGTGAGGAAAAACCTGGAACGCCTTCGCGACAAGCTGTACGAATCGCTGTTATTGGACGTAAACCTCAATCGACGCAGTGAATGGAGTGCCAGCGAACGCGCCAAATACGACTCGAAAAAACTCCTACTGAAATCGCGCATGGCATATTCCAAAAGCATTGAAACAACCACATTATACTATTTGGATAAAACCATCAAACTGGCCCGAAAATTCGAGCTTCTCGAGGATTGGATCGAAGCACTTACCCTTAAAATCACGTTTATCTCTACCCGTCGATTGAAAATCAACGCGGGCAAATTCGAGAAGGAACGAGAGAAAGTGAGTTACATCCGGGATAAATTTATTTCCTCGCAAGCCATTCGACAGGAAATCATATCGTTGTCCAATAACCGCAGCCAGATTAAAAAGAACCTCAAACGCATGGAAGTGCTGCTCAAAGAGGTCGAATCCTATTACCAAAAAACAGCTTCTCCGATCATCGGCCGTCAGTTGTACTATTCTCATTTGGCACTGGACGAGGTAAAAACAGATTGGGAGGCGGCATATCAACACTGTTTGGCCCTGAGCCAATTGATCGACAACAGTCCATCCATCAATAATCCGCGTGAATTGGCGACCACCCAGCTCAACATGACTTTTTTCCTAACGCTCAATCATGATTTTGAGGATGCTCTGGATGCACTGGAAGGCATTTATGCATCGATTGACTCCAATGGAAAGCTCTATTTAAATGCCCTGGAGTTTCAGTTCCTCAATTTGTTTTACTCCAATCGCTTTGAGGATGCGCTCAAAACCCTCGAGAGTTTGCGTGAAATAGAATCGGCTCAAGGAAGTGTCGAACTGCAATCCAAATGGTATTATTGGGAAGCCTGCGTTTATTTCATGCAAGGATTTTATAAACACGCCAACAAAGCACTTTTCGAAACGCAAGAAATCGAAAAGGACAAAGAGGGATGGAATCTTGCTGTACGTATGTTGCGCATATTAATATATATCGAGATGGAGAATACGGATATCGCGGATAGCGAAATCGAAAATTTCCGTCGATACCTGGAGCAACGCAATTTGAGCAAGCGTACCAAACTACAAGTGGAACTGCTCAAGCGGTTGAGGTACAGCGCATTTGACTTTGATGAAACCGCCCGTATGATGGCTAGTGTTCGTGAAGAGTTAAAACAAGAGGCGTGGGAACCTTTCTCTCCCGAACTTATTCTTCTGGAGCAGTGGTTCGACTCCAAAACCAATGGCACGGCGTTTCACCATCAAGAGCTAAAAAAAATCCCCGTTCAAAAATGACGGGGATTTTGGTTTTATTGGATAATGATTCGTTCGGTGAACGAACTTCTTCGTCCTTCTCCTCTAAGGATATACGTGCCCGAACTCCATTCTCTTGTATCGATTCTCAATTCGCGATCCGTGGACCACGCTCCTACCTGAACTCCGCGCAAGTCGTATGCGCGTATATCCATGTTCTCCTGAATATCACCCGAGACCACGATATAATCTGTGGCTGGGTTTGGATAAACCGCAACATTCAAACTCGACTCTTCCAAGCCAATTCCAGCACTATCGACCGCCAAGAAGTGATCGAATCCTCCTTCAACTAAGTGTCCTGAGCTCGGCAAATCCATCGTACGCACAAGCAACTGCATGTTCGACGTCGGCGTGATGTGGTCGAGTACACGGAAACTGTGATAGGTCCATTGAGCGGTGGTCGATGTTTCTACGACCAGGTCAACAACTTGTGTTCCGTTGTCCAAACTGACAATCAATGAATCATCTGGGCTACCTGCTCCTCCTTCGTTGGAGAACCACGTATAAAACGACACATACCAATCGTTTCCGTTGCTCAAGTCGAATACGGGAGAAGTCAGAATGGTTTCTCCTCCGTCTACATCGTCATCACCAGCGGCCGATCCGGAATTTCCTGTCACAAACGCTTGCTCACCACAGTCGCCCAATGCATCTACATCCGGATTCATTAAGATACTCGCGAAATTGGTTCCGTTCGGAACTCCACGCTCCCATGCCCCTGTTGTCGCGTTTCCACTAACCGTCCAACCGAAGTCCAAAGAGAAATCATCCTCATACCCTTCAGCCAGAGCCACATTAATTTGGTTATTGTTCGATGTAATGGTTACGGTAAAGCACTCGGTTAGATAACCCCATTTTCCGACTGTAACATCGTATGTTCCTTCAAATACATTATTAATCAAAACATTTCCGCTGGCATCGGTTATACCATTGTATACCAACTCTCCATTCACCAATTGTACAGTAGCTCCTGGAATCGATAGGGGTAAACTTTGCACATCCGTTACGACAACTCCCGAGAGGTCTACGGATTGCATACTGGCCAACTGCACATCTTGCACCACCAATACACCATTACTCAAGGTTACCGATACGGTATCGGAAATATAACCCGGAGCGCTATAAACGGCTTGGTAAGTTCCTGCATTGGGTGTTCCTGTAGCATAAAAGCCCGATAAATCAACGCTTTCCTGCATGACGGAAGATAATAGTTCCACACTAGCCGTTGGAATCGGGTTGTTCGAAAAGTCCGTTACTGTACCTTCCAAATAACACGCTTTGGTATAGGGTGTGCTGAAAAGGAATAAACCATTTTCGATATCCGTAACGGCAATTATTTCGCTACCGAAGTAAGGATAAGCTCCCCAAGCTCCATTAAAACCGCTTCCCGAAAACTGAGGCGAACAATCGTAATAAGCCGTTAGAACTGTGTTATACGGGTACGTCGCATCGTGAATAGTCACTCCATCGCGGTAGTACGAAGTCACAATGAAATCGCCATATACGTGCGTATTATGAGGAATAACACCACTGTTCGGGTTTTGTGAGGTAGCGATATCAATTTCGGACAAATTATTCATGTCCGAAACATCATATACGCCCAGAACGGCGTTGGAAACTTCATCTGTAGTGAACAGCGTGTTTCCATCATCGCTGATCCAGCAGTTGTGCGTAAATGTAAACGGCGTGGGAAAACTACCCAAGGTCTGTACAGACCCTTTATTGCTCACATCAACGGCCACCCATTCGCCTTGGTAAATAGCTCCACCCCATAAGGTATCGCCACGAGCCATTCCGTCGTGCAAATAATGGGTGTCATAAATTCCCAAATATGCCGGTGAATTAGGAGTCGTTGTTACATCAAACATCATCGCACCTCCCACTCCGATGTTGGCTCCAAATACATATAAAACTCCATTTTCATCCATATACACATTGTGCGAACGATCGTAAGTTTGTCCGAGCACGGTAGGAAAAAATGTCGTATAGCTCACTCCTCCCGATTGACCAATCGTACTCAAGTCAATAATTAAAATACCTTGCGAGGTTCCCGAATAGCTATCGTGAATCACGTAGGCATGATTTCCCCAGGTTTTAATGTCTCTCCACGTAGTTGAAGGACCGGGAATAAACTCTACTTCCACCGGATTTGCCGGATTACTGATGTCCACAATCGACGTTCCCGTTCGCGCACCGACCAATGCATATTCGGTTCCCGATGGAGAGGTCCAACCCCAAACATCGTTCATGTCCATCGAATACGACAACGAGCCCAATAGGGTCATGTCGAGCGAAACTTGTGCACTTGATGCAGAAACCAATCCGATAACAAGTAGCAAACTTTTAAAGTATTTAATCATATAAACGTATTTACAATTCCAATGAAACTTGACCTCCAGCTCCTTCATTCCCTTTATTCTTCGGAGGGTCATTTTTCGTTTCTTCTTTTATTTCTCCTTCGGTCTTCTTTTGTTGCGCTTTATCCCCTTGTTCATCCTGTTTCGATTCAGACTTCCCCTCACTTACACTCTCATTCCCATCCTCATTCTCATTCTCCTTCTCACTCTGATAAGGTATGGGATCCGTTAGGCTAATCGAGTTTACTTTTTCGCGTGTCAGCTGATTGCCTTGGGCTTTTAAACCTTTAACGTCAATGAACTCTTCAAGGTTGACAATATCGTTTGGTTTTCGGTCTTTTTTGGGCAGTTTGGTGTATTCCACTTCGATCTGTGGAATCCAATCCGTACTGACAACCTCCAAATGACTTCCTTCCGATTCTGAGATGAAGGACATTTTTTTCGTTTTGTCAATCAACTCTGGAATAAATCGCTTCACATAGAACCGCTCTTTTTCACCATCCCAATACACGGCTGAAATCGGCTTTTCGGGATTCCATTTTTCCATCACGATCATATCGTTGTCAAAATGGGTAGTCAAATCGAAGCCCAAAAGGCGGTAGTAACCTCCACTCGATATTTCCAAAATGCGGTCATCTCCGCTAAAACTACCTACGAGCTCACCGCGTTCTTCGGTATTTAATTTTTGTACCGTTTCGTCGTACCAAATCTTTTGCGCTCCTAGCGTACTTACCCCCTCTTCGCGCAGTTCGATTTTCTTTATCGGGAATTTCGAAAGGATATTTCCTTTCGCATTCCGACCTTTGATAGCCAATTCGGCAAAATCAAACTTCAGGTTGGTTTTTCGCAATCGCTTCAAGTTGCGCAAATACACATTCAAAACTTCGGCTTCTCCGTTCGGATTGGCGCTAAAATATAATACTTCCGACCCTTTGTTACCGGCCGTCAGGTCGTAATCCTTATCCCGAGTGATGCTTTTTACTGCAAATCGCTTGACATAATTGCTTCCCTTCGGTCCATCGCGATATACCATATTATATATCGTTCGCTCATCGCCCTTGCTCCAAACCGCAACGTGCAGAATTCCTTTGCCGACAAACGTTTTCTTGTCGACCTTGGTCACCATCATATGCCCGTCTTCGCGGAATACGATGATATCATCCAAGTCGCTGCATTCGGTCACAAACTCATCCTTGCGAAGCGAAGTTCCAATGAACCCTTCTTCTCGGTTGACATAGAGTTTCTCATTGGCGATGGCAACCTGTGTAGCGCTGATTTCATCGAACTTCCGAATCTCTGTTTTGCGCTCACGTCCTGCACCGTATTTCTTTTTGAGTTCTTTGAAGTAATCAATCGCAAAATCAACGATGTGATCCAGGTTGTATTTTACTTTTTCAATCTTCTCTTCCAAAGCTTCAATCATTTGATTGGCTTTATCAAGGTCAAATTTCGAAATGCGCTTGATGCGAATTTCTGTCAATCGAACCACATCTTCGTCGGTTACGGGGCGAATGAGATTGCCGATGTGAGGCTTTAATCCTTTATGAATGGCTGAAATCACACCTTCCCATGTTTCCTCCTCTTCGATATCGCGGTAAATACGGTTTTCGATGAAAATGCGCTCCAGGTTGGCAAAATGCCACTGTCCTTCCAATTCATCCAATTCGATTTCCAATTCTCGCTTCAGAAGATCAACGGTGTTTTGAGTCGATTTTTTCAAAATCTCCGATACGCCGATAAACAATGGGCGTTCGTTGTCAATTACACAGCAGTTGGGCGAAATGGAAACTTCACAATCGGTAAAGGCGTACAGCGCATCAATCATCTGATCCGGACTGAGTCCCGATGGAATATGAACGAGAATTTCCACTTTTTCAGCGGTGTTATCCTCAATCTTTTTGATTTTTATTTTCCCTTTGTCGTTGGCTTTCAGAATACTGTCGATCAAACTCGAGGTATTCGTACCATATGGTATTTCGGTAATTCTCAACAGATTCTTAGAATCCACCTCAATACGCGCTCGTACCTTGATTCGTCCTGAACCGCGCATTCCATCTTGATAATCCGAAAAATCGGCTATACCACCTGTAGGAAAGTCGGGATAAATTTTAGGATTTTTTCCCTTCAGTACTTGAATACTCCCATCGATGAGTTCGTTGAAATTATGCGGCATAATTTTGGTCGAAAGACCTACCGCAATCCCTTCGACTCCTTGAGCCAGGATAAGTGGAAATTTCACGGGAAGTGTAACGGGCTCCTGTCCTCTCCCATCGTAGCTCGCTTGCCAGGTGGTAACTTTCGGACTAAAAACAACTTCAAGGGCAAACTTGGAAAGTCGCGCTTCGATATAACGCGGTGCAGCTGCTCCGTCGCCGGTCAGAATATTTCCCCAGTTTCCCTGCGTTTCGACCAAGAGGTCTTTCTGGCCCAGTTGGACTAATGCATCTCCGATCGAAGCATCACCATGTGGGTGATATTTCATGGTGTGACCTATCAAGTTGGCCACCTTGTGAAACCGTCCATCCTCCAAATCGCGCATGGCATGTAACAGGCGACGCTGAACGGGTTTCAGACCATCGTACATATTCGGAACAGCGCGTTCGAGAATTACATAGGACGCGTAATCCAAAAACCAATTCTTGTACATCCCCGAAACACGGGTAATCACTGCTCCATCCTCTTCGGAATGTTGTTCTTCGTTATGTATGTTTTCTTCTTCGCTCATTGCGTTTCTGATTCACTCAGATTGTTTTTCAACGTGCGATCCAAAGATCGCAATAAGTTTCTCTTTTCCTGAGTATTCAGGTAAGTTATATTGAATTTTCGGTGGATCAAGCTATGATTTTTGCTCGTTATATAAATATGAAGAGTCCTCTTCACCCATCCCGAAACCCGATAACTGTGCAACTTTCGTTTAGGAAATTCAGTGAGTTTATTGATTTTTGGAAAAATTCCTCCGAGCAGCACGTTGCGCGTTTTAAAAATCAACACTTCCCCATCGCTATCGTATTCGAATTGTTGACTGCCAAAATAAAGAATCAATAAAATAACCGATGCTCCGACAATGGTCAATAGGTTATTGTCGAAGTAACTCGCCACCGATCCTGAAATACCCGAAATAACGATATCCAGTATAATCAACAAAATGGAAAGGGCAACGGCGAGTAAGGTTACCGCATTGAATTTCTTATTGAGAATTCTCATACCGCTTCATCCAATAAGTCGAGTTCCACACGCAGATTTTCAATGATAAACTCCTGGCGGTCTGGGGTATTCTTGCCCATGTAGAATTTTAAAATCTCATCTATGGTCGCATCCTTTCCAATCATGACGGGATCCAAGCGAATATCCTTTCCGATAAAGTGCTTGAATTCATCGGGACTAATTTCCCCCAATCCCTTGAAACGCGTAATTTCTACTTTCCCATTGAGTTTATCCATAGCCGCTCGCTTCTCTTCTTCATCGTAGCAATAAATGGTTTCTTTTTTATTGCGTACACGGAAAAGTGGTGTTTGGAGGATATACAAATGTCCCTCGCGAACAAGCTCTGGGAAAAACTGCAAGAAAAAGGTAATCAACAACAGTCGAATGTGCATTCCATCCACATCGGCATCCGTGGCTAAAACGACATTGTTGTACCGCAGGGTATCCAACCCATCTTCGATATTCAGTGCCGCCTGCAGCAGATTGAATTCCTCATTTTCATACACTACCTTTTTGGTCAAACCATAACTATTCAGCGGTTTTCCTTTCAAACTAAACACGGCTTGCGTATTGACATCCCGACTTTTGGTAATGCTTCCACTGGCCGAATCTCCCTCCGTAATAAACAATGTCGTATCGAGTCGCTTCTCGCTCTTCAAATCGTCGTAGTGCACACGGCAATCGCGGAGTTTTTTATTGTGTAAGCTCGCTTTCTTTTGCCGTTCGCGAGCTAATTTTTTAATTCCTTGGAGTTCTTTGCGTTCGCGTTCAGCACGTTGAATTTTCTTCAACAACGCTTCCGCTACATCGGGGTGACGATGCAGGTAATTATCCAGTTTGCTTTTGACAAAATCATTGATGTACGTGCGCACAGTTGGCAAATCTGGCCCCATGTCCGTACTACCCAGTTTGGTTTTGGTTTGGGACTCAAAAACGGGTTCGATCACCTTGATACTTATCGCGCCGACAATGGACTGACGCACGTCCGCTGCCTCAAAGCTTTTTTCGTAAAACTCACGTGCTGTTTTCACGACCGCTTCGCGAAAAGCATTCTGATGTGTTCCCCCTTGGGTGGTATGTTGTCCGTTGACAAAACTGTAATACTGTTCGCTATACGATTTTTCGCTAAAGGTCAACGCCACTTCAATATCGTCGCCACGCAAATGAATGATTGGAAACAAAATGGAACCGTCCAAATTATCCCGCAATAGGTCTTTCAACCCTTCTTCGCTGTGGAATTTTTCGCCGTTGAAAACAATGGTCAAGCCCGGATTCAAATATGCGTAGTTCCAAAGCATTTTCTCGACGTACTCATTGCGGTAGCGGTAATTTTTAAACACCGTTTCATCCGGTTTGAAGGTCACCTTCGTTCCTTTTCTGAGCGACGACTCTACGACTTCCAAATCCTCCAACAACTCGCCCTGGTTGAATTCGGCAACTTTGGTCTTTCCTTCGCGAATACTTTGGATTTTGAAATCGGCAGAAAGTGCATTCACCGCTTTGGTACCCACACCGTTCAATCCTACCGACTTTTTAAACGCTCGGGAATCGTACTTCGCTCCTGTATTGATACGACTCACACAGTCGATTACCTTTCCGAGTGGAATCCCACGCCCGTAGTCACGAACGGTAACTTCGCCGTTCTTGATGGATACTTCGATGGTTTTCCCATTGCCCATGACAAATTCGTCGATGGAATTATCCAGTACTTCTTTTAGCAGAATATAAATTCCATCATCTGGCGAAGAGCCATCCCCCAACTTTCCAATATACATCCCCGGTCGCAAGCGGATGTGTTCTTTCCAATCCAGCGACCGAATACTATCTTCTGTATAATTATTCTCTGCCATACAAATGTTCCGTTAATGCTCTAGAAGTGTACCGAATGCAAATTAATGGATTGCACGAAGCCAACCATTATTTTAACAAGGCTCTAATATATTAAGAATAGGCCGAACGCTACGCGCCACCGTGAATCAGTTATCCACAGTTTTTTAAACTTAAAATAGAATTTGATTTTGGGACTGTTATACGTTAAAACGGAAATGCATAACATCTCCATCCTGCACGATATACTCCTTCCCTTCTACAGAAAGCTTCCCGGCATCGCGACAAGCCGATTCGGAGCCCAATTCAACAAAATCGGCATACTTGATTACCTCGGCGCGAATAAACCCTTTTTCGAAATCAGTATGAATAACGCCGGCAGCTTGCGGTCCTGTCATTCCCTTTTTGATCGTCCAGGCACGCACTTCTTTTACTCCAGCGGTAAAATACGTTTGCAGATTGAGCAGTGAATATGCTTTGCGAATGAGTTGATTCACGCCTGGCTCTTCCAGCCCCATATCCTCCAAGAACATCTGGCGCTCCTCATAACTCTCTAATTCATTGATCTCTGCCTCAGTCTGTGCGGCAATAACGAGAATCTCTGCATTTTCTTCAGCTACCGCTTCTCGGACGCGATCTACATATGCATTACCTCCACTCTTCACACTTTCATCGTCTACATTGCACACGTAAAGGATTGGTTTATTGGTCAACAACTGCATTTCGCGAACGAATTCATCGAAGTCTTCCTCCGAAACTTCCACCGAACGAGCAGACTTACCTGCTTCCAAAGTGCGGTGATATTCCTCGAGTATCGAAATGGCTTTCAACGACTTTTTATCGCCTCCCTTTCCCTGCTTTTTCCACTTATCAATGAATTTCTCAACCGTTTCAAGGTCTTTCAACTGAAGTTCGATATCAATGGTCTCTTTATCGCGAAGTGGATCAATCGAACCGTCCACATGCGTGATGTTATCGTTGTCGAAACAACGCAAAACGTGTAAAATAGCATTGGTCTCACGAATATGCGAAAGGAATTGATTTCCCAATCCCTCTCCTTTGCTCGCTCCTCTCACCAAACCGGCAATATCCACAATCTCAACCGTAGCCGGTACAACGCGCTCTGGATTCACCAACGACTCCAACTTTTCCAATCTTGGATCCGGAACGTTAATCGTTCCCAAATTGGGCTCAATCGTGCAGAACGGGTAATTCGCCGATTGTGCTTTTGCATTGGACAAACAGTTAAATAGTGTTGATTTACCAACATTGGGCAATCCTACAATTCCACATTTCATATCGCAAAGATTTATTCAGGCGGCAAAAATAACATTATCCATTAGATATTGCCTCGAATCACAAGATTTACAACTGGGGGGTGACTAGGTGACTGGGAAACTCGGAGACTGGGTGACTAGGGAGCGATTCTCTAATATATTCTCTATTTCTATTTTGGGTATTTATTTTCAGCTTTTTTTGATGACTCAGAGACTGGTAGACTAGTAAACTGGTGGACTAGTAGACTGGGCACTCAACAAGCTCGAGCACCGCTGCGTTTAGGAGGTACACGTTTCTCTAAATATTAATAAGAACACTACGTATTAAAAGAGTAGTCGACCAAACTCAAATTTTTAACACCTGTCAATGCCTGAAATATGTTGACCGTTTTGTTGAACATAAATAGTTACAAAATGGCAAAACGAAGTCAATTTAAAATGAGTATCGATACGCGAAGACGTCGTCGTTTTTCAGAGAATTTCAAACGCTCTAAAGTCGAGGAGATCCAACAGGGTTTGACGAAAGTTTCAGAGGTTTGTCGTCAATACGAGGTGGCCAAGAAGAATGTCTATCTTTGGATTGATAAGTACGGAAAAACCGAGAAAAAAGATCGTTTAATCGTAGAGCATATGAGCGATACCCAAGAACTCCTTGCATTGAAAAAGAAGCTGGCAGAGCTTGAAAGGATTATTGGCCAAAAGCAAATCCAGTTGGATTTTAAAGACAAGATGATCGAGCTGGCTGAAGAGGAGTATAAGATCGATATTAAAAAAAAATATTCTTCCAAACCCTCGAGTACTACTGGCAAAGACGAGAACAATACCCCTTCAGTTTGAACGCGCTATATGAGGCCATAGGCACGACCAAACAAGGCTTTCTCCAGATGTTAGACCGAGAGCTTGAGCGAAGAAACAGAAGCACTGCACTGCTGCCAATCATCGCAGATATTCGGAAGGATCATCCGACTATGGGCTGTCGTGATATGTATCATTTGCTTAAGCCCAAGGGAATAGGCAGAGATGCCTTTGAGCGGTTTTGTCGAGAAGAAGGCCTGATGTCTAAACGTATTAGGAGCTTCGTCAAGACAACCGATAGTTCAAAAACTCACCGGTTTCCTAATCGGTTAGAGGGAATAGAGATCACAGGAGTTAACCAGGTATGGGTCAGTGATATTACGTATTACCGAGTTAAGGAAAAGTTTTATTATATCACTTTTATTATGGATGCTTATTCTAGGCGTATTGTGGGGCATAGTGTATCCAATCGACTATTCACTGAACATACAACTATTCTTTCGTTGAAGCGGGCTATAAAGACCAGAGGAGGGTGTGTTCCTAAAGGAATTATCATTCACTCTGATGGTGGAGGACAGTATTATTCCGATAAGTTTTTAGCCCTTACAAACGACTTGAAGATGATCAATAGCATGTGCATGTATCCTTGGGAGAATGGTCAGGCAGAGCGCATCAATGGGGTAATTAAGAATAATTACTTAAAGCACAAAGAGGTAAACGACTTTGAAGGTTTGAAAAAAGAAGTTGACCGTTCGGTGTCACTGTATAACAATGAAAAACCTCATATTCAGTTACATCGTTTGTCACCTGTGCAATTTGAAAAATTGTATTTTTACTCCAGCGAAAAGTTCGAAGGTGTACCTAACAGCGACGGAAATCTAACTCTACAGACCAAGGGCAACACAGCCCTTCGGCCTGTAGCGAAAAGTCCTCAGATGCAACCAAAACGCTCCAGAATAAAAAAAGTAAAACGTCTAAAATAGTGGTCAACGTTTTTTAGGCATTAACCACCGGTAACTAGTAACTGGTAACCGGTAACCAAAAACACGGATCCCGGATCCCGGTTATCGGATTACGGCTCACACAACCCGATTCATCAACATAGAATTGTGCAAAAGAAAGTTTGAATCCCGCTTCACTCTCGACGGAAGTTTTAATTTTGCAAAAACTTTCTCACTCATGGCTGATATACAATCACTGGAAAAAACTGCCTCACAAGTTCGACGCGATATCGTTCGCATGGTACATGCTGTAAACTCGGGTCACCCTGGTGGTTCATTGGGTTGTACAGAATTCTTTGTTGCGCTGTACGGCGAGATAATGGATTATAAGAAGAATGGGTTTGAAATGGATGGTAAAGGCGAAGATTTGTTTTTCCTTTCCAATGGTCATATTTCACCTGTTTTTTACAGTGTGCTTGCGCGAAATGGTTTCTTTCCAGTAGATGAACTCAACACTTTCCGAAAACTCGATAGTCGATTGCAAGGTCACCCGACCACTCACGAAGGGTTACCGGGAGTTCGAATCGCTTCGGGTTCATTGGGGCAAGGAATGTCAGTAGCCATTGGAGCGGCTGAAGCCAAAAAGCTCAACAACGACGATAAACTCGTTTATTCACTCCACGGTGACGGTGAGTTACAGGAAGGACAAATCTGGGAAGCAGCGCTCTACGCAGCATCTAATATGGTCGACAACCTGATTTGTACCGTAGATTACAACGGACGACAAATCGATGGTGACGTCGACGATGTATTGTCTTTAGGTAGTTTGAAAGCCAAATTTGAAGCCTTTGATTGGATCGTACTCGAAGAGCCGAACGGCAACGATATGAAAAGTGTCTTGGAGGTGCTAGCTCGTGCTAAAGCGGAAACAGGTAAAGGAAAACCGGTCATGATTTTGCTCGAAACCGAAATGGGTGCCGGAGTAGACTTCATGATGGGCAGCCACAAATGGCACGGAGTAGCTCCCAACGATGAACAATTGGAACAGGCTTTGCTACAGTTGGAAGAAACCCTTGGTGATTATTAATGAAGAACCGCCTCTACATATTTCTTACCCTCTTTTTCATGGTTTTGAACGTCGTGAATACACGTGCTCAAAACAATGAAGAGCCCGAGTACACCCAACCCCTGACACGAATTCTGTTTGTTTTTGACGGGTCGCAGAGTATGTTTGCTCGGTGGGAAACAGGTGCTAAGATCGATGTAGCGAAACGGTTGATGACCAATATGCTGGATTCATTGGATGCCATTCCTGAAAAGAATTTTCAACTCGCACTCCGAATCTACGGTCACCAATACAAATTTCCACCGCAAGTTTGCGATGACAGTCGTTTAGAAGTTGCTTTTGGAGATGACAACATTGGAAAAATCAAACAGGAAATCAATAACTTAATTCCCAGCGGAACCACACCTATCGCTTACTCTCTCCAACAAGCCGGGTACGACTTCCCTCCCTGTGGCGATTGCCGCAATATCATCATTTTGATCACCGATGGAATCGAAGAATGTGATGGAGATCCCTGCGCGGTTAGTCGAATGTTGCAAGAACGTGGTGTTGCCTTAAAACCGTTCGTAATTGGTGTTGGCCTTGACGAACAATTCATCAAGACTTTTGAGTGTGTTGGAGAATATTACGATGCATCCAACGAACAAACCTTCCAGCGCGCACTCGACGTCGTCGTTTCCCAAGCGTTGAACAATACAACTGCTCAAGTAAACCTACTCGATATTCACGGAAACCCAATGGAAACGGATGTTCCCATGACGTTTTACAATCAAGTAAGTGGTGAGATATTGGAGAATTACGTTCATACCATCAATCATCGTGGAAATCCAGATACACTTGTACTGGACCCGTTGGTAAAATATCGTTTAGTGGTGCATACCATTCCGCAAGTCGTTGTTGAAAACATCAAATTAATTCCAGGTACGCACAACATCATTGCCGCTGATGCTCCTCAAGGAACGCTATCCCTAAAAATCAGTGGGATTGGTAAGCAAGAAATTCCAGTAATCATTCGAAAAGCGGGATACCGACAGACGTTGAATGTTCAGATGTTCAATACATCGGAGCAGTACCTCGTTGGAAAATACGACTTGGAAATTTTGACCTTACCGCGGTATTTGGAATACGATATTCAGGTGAATCAAAGTACCGATACGAAGGTTGAAGTTCCGACTCCCGGACTTGTCACTTTAACCACACGCTCGCACGGTCATGGAAGTATTTTTGTTGAGCGTGGAAACGAAATGGTATGGGTTGTTGATTTGGACGACACCAAAAATCGACACACCTATAATTTACAACCCGGTGTATACCGCGTTGTATTCCGTCCCAAAAATGCCAAACAAACCATTTTTACCGTAGAAAAGCGATTCCGTGTAGAATCGGGCGGTTCAATCATTGTAAATTTATAAGCATGAAAGAATTCATCAACTCAGGAGATAAAGATACCCGTTCAGGATTTGGAGCAGGTCTTGCCGAACTCGGGCGTACCAACGCCAATGTCGTAGCACTTTGCGCCGACCTCACGGGTTCGCTGAAAATGAATGAATTTCAAAATGAGTTTCCCGAGCGATTCTTTCAAGTGGGAATAGCGGAAGCCAATATGATGGGGATTGCTGCTGGATTAACCATTGGCGGTAAAATTCCTTTCACGGGAACATTCGCCAACTTCTCCACAGGTCGCGTTTATGACCAAATCCGCCAAAGCATCGCGTATTCGGGCAAGAACGTAAAGATATGTGCTTCGCATGCCGGGGTCACGCTCGGTGAAGATGGAGCTACGCACCAAATCATGGAAGATATCGGATTGATGAAAATGCTTCCAGGCATGACGGTAATCAACCCATGCGACTACAACCAAACCAAGGCAGCCACATTAGCTATTGCCGACCATGAAGGTCCGGTTTACCTCCGTTTTGGTCGTCCAAAAGTAGCCAACTTTACACCGGCGGATCAAAAATTTGAAATAGGCAAAGCCCTTCATTTGATCGAAGGTAGCGATGTATCTATTTTTGCGACTGGACATTTGGTATGGAAATCCATCGAGGCAGCTCAACGTTTGGCCGAAGAAGGGATCTCATGTGACGTGATCAACATTCACACCATTAAACCTTTGGATCGCGAAGCCGTCTTATCTTCTGTAATGAAAACCAAATGTGCGGTATCGGCCGAAGAACATCAAATCAATGGTGGGTTGGGCGATAGCATCGCTCAGCTTTTGGTTCGCTCCTATCCTGTTCCAATGGAATTTGTAGGAATGAACGACAAGTTTGGCGAAAGCGGGAAACCGGATCAATTGTTGGAAAAGTACGGAATGAGTACTTCAAACATTATTGACGCGGTGAAAAAAGTAATGTCCCGCAAAGCATAAGCGCATTTGGAGCAATGACGCTCCATGATCGACGAAAAAGGCATAACAAAACTATTGGCCGCTGGTGATTATCACGCCGTTTTTAATGCTATTGTATCGCAATACAGCAAAGCCATCTATTGGCGGGTACGCGGCGTAGTCAAGGAGCATAACGATGCCGATGAGGTCGTTCAGTTGGTATTTATCAAAATATGGAAAGGACTGCCTAAGTTCCGAGGCGACAGCGCGCTTTTTTCTTGGATTTACCGCATTGCATACAATGAATCCATCAGCTTTATTCGGGCCGAAAAAAAGTTTAGGGATCATCAAGCACCCATCGAATCCGCATCCACATTTTCAGCCGATGCACATCATGACTTAGACGGCATAGAGCATCTCTTCCACGAGGCCATTGAATCGCTCCCGGACCGACAGCGAGAGGTTTTTCTGGCCCGTTATTACAACGAGACGAAGTTTGATGACCTGGCCCAATCGCTGGAACTCTCAACGGGTGCTGTGAAAGCTAGCTATCATCACGCCAGTGAGAAAATCAAAGAATATATTCGAAATCACGAACGAAAGAATGGGTTGTAGATTAAACTTTACATCCATTCCATCGTCTAACAAATAGAACACATCATCGAAATGGAATTCAAAAGGCAACATAATCAAGATATTCCCGAAGGATACTTCGAACAATTGGAAAAGCGATTGAACGCAATTCCAGCCGAGCATCCTCACTCATCGCCACGAGTGATTCGAATGCTCAGGAAGTCATGGGTCGCGGCTGCGGCAGTTGCCGTACTTATCGCTCTTAATTTTTGGATGAACTCAGATGCCAATTCCAGCGAAGGGCTTTCCGAAGAAGAATATTACGAATGGTTGATTGCGAATACCGAAGATTACGAACTTTTGTATTACGGGTTAGTAGAATTCGAATCGACAGAATCTGAAGACGATTTGGATTGGTACATCGAAGAATACACGGACTACGATATTATTGGACTAGAGTAAAATCACAAACACAGACAGACATGAAAACCAAAACACTTATCACATTATTATTGACCGCCTGGACTTTCGGAATAATGGCTCAGCCGGGAGATCGAATGGAGGATCGGAAAAAAGAATTCAAAGCGCAAAAAGTAGCTTTCTTAACAACAAAGCTCGACTTGACACCGGAAGAAGCGCAGGTATTTTGGCCTGTATACAACGAACTGGAAAAAGCTCGAGAAGAGCATCACCGCAAGTTTATTCGAGCAAAGGTTGAGATGAAAAAGAAGATGAAATCAGGTGAAGAAATGAGCGATGCAGAGATAGAAGCTTTTCTCAAGGAGCGGTTTGACGAAGAACGAGAAAAAGCAGATATCGAGGAACGCTACTTCGAAAAACTCAAGAAAGTTCTTCCCATGCAAAAACTCGCCATTCTCTACGCAGCTGAAGAAGAATTCCGCATGAAAATGCTACGCTATTACAAAGACAAAAAAGACGCTCCACGTCCACCTGCGCCTCCAAAAGGGTAAGTTTAATTTAAACGGGGGGACTGGTAAACTGGTAGACTAGTAGACTGGTGGACTAGTGAACTGGTCTTTTAGTCTACTCGTCGTTTTTGAATTACAATTCTGTAAACTGATATTCGTACATGCGTTATCCGGAATAGCTCGAAGTGAAGATGGCCGAACTTGCGGAGAGCCCGACTATCGACTCCCGATTCCCGAACATCGAACAACGAACATCGAAAATACGGTCTTCAACTTAATTTTATTTCTCACCTCCATTTCGATCGGTTAATCCTTTTATCTTCGTTGTAAAATCGAACAACCATGATGGAACTATTCATGCAAACCGAAACGTGGATTGCATTACTCACCCTTACCTTTCTTGAAATCGTACTTGGAATTGACAACATCATTTTCATTTCCATTCTCACCAACAAACTTCCCGAAGAGGTTCGTCCTAAGGCTCGTGCTGGTGGAATTGGATTAGCGCTTGTCACGCGAATAATCATGCTTTTGGGAATATCCTGGATCATTGGAATGACCGCTCCCATCTTCGAAATCATGGATCATCCGATTAGCGGACGCGACTTGGTGTTGTTTATCGGTGGTTTGTTTTTAATTGCAAAGAGTACCCGTGAAATTCACCACAAAATAGAAGATGATGAACCGCTCGAATCGGGGCAAACCGAAAAGAAGAAATTCAGCTTCACCTCGATCATCATCCAAATCGCGCTGCTCGATATCGTATTTTCATTTGACAGTATACTTACCGCAGTGGGGATGACCGAGCATGTAATCATCATGATTATTGCCGTTGTCATTTCTCTGATCATCATGCTCATTTTTGCAGGAGCTATTTCCGACTTTATCGAAAAACACCCAACGCTTCAGATGTTAGCGCTTTCTTTTTTAATTCTAATCGGGTTTGTTTTAGTGGCAGAATCTTTTCATCTTGAGATTCCAAAGGGATACATCTATTTCGCCGTATTTTTCTCCTTGGCGGTAGAGTTTCTCAACATGCGATTCAAAAAAACATTAAAGAATAAAACCGACTAAAATGGCATATAACGAAGGAATGTTGCGCGATGACGCATTGAAGGGAAAAGTTGTGGTTGTAACGGGTGGCGGATCCGGATTGGGAAAAGCCATGACGACTTATTTCTTAGAACTGGGCGCATCTGTCGCAATTACAAGTCGTCGGCTGGAGATGCTTCAGGAGGTAGCTTCAGAGCTTGAAAAACAAACCGGAAGCAAATGCCTGGCCGTACAATGCGATGTGCGCGAGAACGATCAGGTCGAAAATTTGTACCGAGAAGTAGAAGAAAAACTCGGAGCACCCGATGTTTTGGTCAATAATGCGGCTGGAAATTTTATTTCGCCCACCGAGAGATTGAGTTCGAATGCCTTTGGAACAATCATCGATATCGTGCTAAAGGGAACGGCAAATTGTACCCTCGCTTTCGGAAAAGAGTGGATTAAAGCAAAAAAACCTGCACGGGTCTTAAATATCGTTACGACGTATGCTTGGACGGGGTCGGGATACGTTGTGCCAAGCGCTACCGCAAAAGCGGGAGTTCTGGCCATGACTCGTTCGCTCGCCGTGGAATGGGCCAAATATAAAATCCGTCTCAACGCTATCGCCCCCGGTCCTTTTCCCACCAAAGGAGCGTGGGAAAGACTATTGCCCGGTGAATTGGTCGAGAAGTTTGATCCGGCTAAACGAGTACCGGTTGGTCGGGTTGGAGAGCACCAAGAATTGGCTAATCTAGCCGCGTATCTCATCAGTGATTTTGCAGACTATGTCAACGGTGAAGTCGTTACCCTCGATGGCGGTGAATGGCTGAAAGGCGCCGGACAATTCAACCAACTGGAAGCTATACCCCAACAAATGTGGGATATGCTCGAGCAAATGATTAAAGCCAAGAAAAAGGGTTAGAAATCTATCTGCAATCCGTCATAGGCGGGCTGAATGTGATCCGGTAATTCACTGCACAATTCCTGGTGTGTTCCCATTTGATGGCTCAAGTGGGTTAAAAAAGCACGTCTCGGCTTGACTTCTTCAATGAACTCCAAGGCTTCGTGTAATGTGAAATGGCTATGATGACTTTTTCTGCGCAGGGCATTGATAACCAATACATCTAAATCATTTAATTTTTCCATTTCCACTACTGGAACTTCATTGGCATCGGTGATGTAGGCAACATTTCCAAAGCGAAACCCCAAAACCGGCAACTGACCGTGATAAACTCGTATAGGAAGAATTCGCGCATCCCCTATTTGAAAAACCTCTTCGTTGATGGTGTGAGGAATCAATTGGGGAGCTCCTGGATAGTTCGAGCCGCCTACGGCATATCCAAACCGCTGCTTCAAATCCTCCATTACGCGTTGTTCGGCATAGATCGGAATGGACTTATGCTGCTGAAAATTTATGGCGCGCAGGTCATCAATACCCGCAACATGGTCTTGGTGTTCATGGGTGTACACCACGGCATCCAAATCTGTTAACGAGTTGGATAAAAACTGAGCTCGAAAATCTGTTCCCGTATCTACATTGATTTTCACACCTTCATACTCCAGATAGGCCGAGGTACGCAGACGCTGATCCTGGGAGTCATCGCTCGTACAAACTTCGCAGTCGCATCCGATCACCGGAATACCCTGTGATGTTCCCGTTCCTAAAAAAATCAGTTTATTCATTGCGCGTAGTGTTCGAGAATACAATGATAAGGTTTTCGCCGGGATCATTCGCATTGGTGACAAACGGCAAGTTTGACGAATTGCTTCCTATTCATAATACGTTGGGTGCAAGTTGCTATTCGCACCAGCGTTTTCCCAAAATAAATTCCCCGTATTTCTCCTGCTTTCATGCATTTCAATTACCTTTGATACATTGATTAACAAGAAGTCATTCTCCATGGAAAACAGGGTCATTCTATCTACCAAACAGAAGGCACTGCAAATTAATCTCGACTCAGACATCTACGGCTCTTTTGCCGAAATTGGTGCTGGTCAGGAAGTTGTTCGTCACTTTTTTAGAGCGGGTGGTGCGTCCGGTACGATTGCCAAAGCCATGAGCGCTTACGACAAGGATTTTAGTGATGCCATTTACGGAATTGAAAATAACAATCGCTACGTTACCGAGCCTCGACTCCGCAAGATGATCAAGCAGGAATACGGCTTGATGACCGAACGATTGGATCGGAAGAAACACCCCAACAAATGTTTCTTCTCTTTCGGAGATACCGTTGCGACCATCAATTTCGCTAAAACCTTCAAGGGCCACGGTTGGTTGGGAATTCGTTTCCAAACCCATCCCGATGATGAACCTTCTGAAATTATCCTGCACATCCAACTCAAAGAAGATGTAGCTCGTCTTCAACAGGAGTCCATCGGCGTGCTTGGAGTGAATTTGGTATACGGAGCGTTTTACTTTAACGACGATCCGAATCTCCTACTCCATTCCTTGTACGATAATCTGATGAAAGATCAGATCGAAATCGATATGATTCAATTCGAAGGTCCACTATTTAGAGAGGTTGACAACCGATTGATGTCGCTTCAATTGGTGAAAAATGGAATGACCGATGCGGTGATTTTCGGACCTGATGGTAAAAACCTTCAGCCCGCAGAATTGCTCTACAAGAAGAACATTCTCGCACTACGCGGTAGTTTCAGGCCGGTTACTCGAGTCAATATTGATATGATCAAGAATGGCTACAAGCTTTTTATTCAGCAGAAGAAGGTCAATAAAGAAAAGCTTCAGGTGCTGTTTGAGATTACACTGAGTAACCTCAAGGCAGACAGTGGTGAGATCAATGAACAGGATTTCCTCGATCGCGCTGATATTCTTTGCTCACTTGGTCAAACGGTATTGATTTCCAATTATCAAGAATATTACAAGCTCGTCGAGTACTTTGCCAAATACACAAAAATGCGCATGGGATTGATCATGGGCGTCAACAACTTGGTGGATTTGTTCAATGAAAAATATTACCGGAATTTAAGTGGCGGTATTTTAGAGGCTTTCGGAAAGCTCTTTAATCGCGATTTAAAGATTTTTCTCTATCCTTATCAACCCGAAGAGCAAGAGGCGTTGCTCAATAGCAAGAACTTGAAAGTTCATCCTCGGCTAAAGCCTTTGTACCAATACTTGCTTTACAACCGACGGATTGAAGACATCGAAGGATTTGACCCGGAAATACTTCAGATTTTCTCTCCTGACGTCCTTCGCAAAATTCGCGAAAAGGAAGACGGATGGGAAGATATGATTCCGCCTTATGTGGATAACATTATCAAAGAAAAGGGCTTGTTCGGTTACATTCCCGAGAAGGAAGAAGTGGATAACTGAGCCCGTAAAGTTCAATCCTAACTCCTATTCAACTCTATTTCAATTCGTTTGAAAATGGCCTTGTCATTTAATAAAAAACTTGACTAAAAGGTTTTGTCAGTGAATAGAAAAATACTTTATATTTGCAGCCCTTATTTGGCGTGGTAGCTCAGTTGGTTAGAGCGTCGGATTCATAACCCGGAGGTCACGAGTTCAACTCTCGTCCACGCTACGAAAAGCGAAAATCAGCAATGGTTTTCGCTTTTTTTATGCGGGAAAAAGCTATTCAGTTTACTGTTCATGTGATTTACAAATTGAAAATCTCAGATATCCGAACACGGTGCAACCGCTGCAGTAATACGGGGTAGAGATTCCCGACTACATTGATTATTGTTGTACCCCAAAAGATCGGCTCGAAGCCAAGGACTAGCAGGTCGATCGACAAGATGGCTAACACAATAAAAGCCATCAAATGGCTGAATTCACTTTGCTTGGTTACCCGAGCCATGCGCTGAATATCATCCCTTCTTCCATTAAAAAAGCGCTTTTTGGTGTTTTTCGGTCCCCAAAAAAATATTTTTAAAAAAAGTCGAAAAGCTGAACCGCCCAAATAGCGATACCAAAAGCGAAGAATAATGGGTTTTCGAACGCGGTAATAACCTTTGGGAAGTAATTTATGTGTGGGCAGTGCAAATCCAGTGAACGCGAAGAAGCCCGTTACGAACAAACTCAACATCAAAACAACGACCAGATTTTCATTCGTTCCAAATGAATCAGGAGGTGTACCGTGCAGTTGTCTGATCAGCTCCCAGGTCCGAAACGCCAAGAAAATGGCAAATAAAATTCCGATGAAATCCTTAACTCGATTCATGGTTCTTTCGCATGGCTACAACTCATTCGTCTTTTTTTCTTTCAGGTATTCTTCTCGCTGAATCATACTTTCCAGCGTAGCATCTTTGAGTAACTCGACCGTTTTATTGCGCAAGGTCAAAAACGCATCGCGTATTCCGCAGGTTTCTTCATCCACGCATTCGTCGCAACGTTCGTAATATTTATAGGTAACGCAAGGCAATAGCGCGATAGCTCCATCAAAAAGCCGAACCACCTGAGCCATATTGACCTCGCCGGGTTCGCGATTGAGGTAGTAACCTCCCCCCTTGCCCTTCTTACTCGAAAGAATTCCAGATTTTTTTAAATCCAGTAAAATGGCCTCAAGAAATTTGTGTGGAATATTTTCCGAATCCGCTATCCTACTAATCACAACGGGGCCATCATCGCGGTGTTTTGCGAGATAAACCAGGGCATTCATGGCATATTTGGATTTCTTGGATAGCATAACATCAGTTTCGATGTCAATAATAAGAAAATCCTATGGGATTAGTAGGAATTAAATGACCGATACCGAATAAAATCAATTATGGGTTGTCTACCGACGATTCTTCCTCTTTGGGATCCCTTCCAAATACCTTCTTCTTCAGTTCATCCAATGAGTTAAACTCGGTTCGGTAGACAATACCGACTCCTTGGCGGTAATTGTATTGCGAAACCAACGGATCGAACTGCGTACTTCGGTTGAAAGCGCGCGCACGGAAATTTCCGTCTTGACTAATTCGCACCTCTACTTCCACATCACCTACCAACTGACTACTCGTAGATTCATTTCCAATCGGAACACCGAGGTTCCCATTGATCGTGACTCGGTCATTGAATAGCTGCGTACTCAAAGCCAGCTCAACTTGTTGTTGCTCAAACTCAGTTCCCTGTTCGTAATTCACGCCAAGGTCAAACCGATCGTCAATCTGTGAAACCCATCTCGAAAGTTGATTGGATAGCATCTCAGCTGTATTATTGGCCAGTCCTTGATTGAGGTAATTTCCACCGGCCAAGTTATTGGCGTACTCGGGCGTCAGAAAAGAGTTCATGATCAAAAGAGAAAACACTTGACGATTCATTTCATTTTCATCGTTTCGCAATATCTGATTGACTTCTTCCTGGACAAGCGAATTGGAGTTCGGTAACAATACGTCAAAACCAATATTCGGATTCATTAAATTATTGGTCAAGTGCAAATCCAATCGTACGGCCTGCTTCGTTCTCGAACTATCACTTATTTGTAATGGATTTAGGGACGTACGCAGGTTGTACGAAGCGGTTAGGTCAATACTGGCATCATAAGGGTCTCCATCCCAGCGCAGAAGTCCACCGCGTTGAATTTCAAATTTTTTGTTGATTAAGTTTTGAAGGGTAAATAAGTAATCCCCGGAAGTAACATTGTAATCTCCCCACAAGAATATTTCTCCTTCCTTATTCATCACCATCCGAAGGTTTCCATATCCCTTACCACGCATGATATCCCCTACGGTCGGGTCAAAAATGAGTTCGGCTACGGCATCGGACGTCACTTCGATATTGAATTCCATTTCGATGGAACTGCTCTTGGTGGAGCGTATTCCCTGACTTTGATTCAACGCGTTGGTTTCGTCCTTTTTGACAAATTGAATAAAGCTTTTATTGCTGACCTCGCTTGAGCCAGAGAGCGGTATAGAAAAGCTCGTTCCTTTTTCTGTACGCGCTGTGATGTCCATCATCAATCGGTTAAATGCACCGTGAATTTCAAACGACCCCGTAGCAAATGCTCTACCGTAGTACGAATCATTCATTGTGGCGTCGGTGTTCAAGGCAAACAAACTGTCGGTTTCAATCTCCAAGTCAATTGCCCAGTTCTTCAACTGACGGTGACTTACTTTACCCGAAGCCGTTGCGCGAGTTTGATACCGTGGATCCATCACTTTTACGTCTTCGAAGGTTATGGCATTTTCCGTAAAAACCACTTTATGTGTTCCATCGATGTTGTACACCACATTGGTCAATGGCACATGAAACGATGTTTTATTCAATTCGAGTTCTCCCAACAGCGATCCCTTTCCATTTCGCAGCAACAATTCGATGTCTCCACCGACGAATCCTTTTAAATCATCCAGGAAACTCGATGTGTAAGGTTGAAATGCCATGACTTTAAACTTCTCGAAATGCGCTCGCAATGAAGTTCGCTTGTCCGGACTATTGGCATAATATGCGCCGGCAAGCTGCATGACCTGAATATTACCTCTTTGCATATCGCCATTAACCGAAAGAATACTTTGTTCTTTTTCCCAATTCGTACCCACAGAAAGTTCGCCGAGGTATTCCCCATTCAATTTGAGAGAATCGACGTTCAAAGCCGAAAGTACATAGGGCTTTTTGAAAAGATCGAGTACGTCGACATCGCCTCGTACTTTTCCAGTTAGCTTCGTGCTTGGATCTTTGATCAATGGGTCTAACCAGTGCAGGCCAAAGTCGGAAAGGCTGACGCGCAGTTTAGAGGATTCAATAGCATCTTCAACTTCTCCGTTGATAGCGATTTGGTCTGCACCCGAGTTCAACGCCAGTCCGTCCACAAATAAATAATCCGATGCATACTCGATCCGACCATTATTGTGAATATTCCATACACTGTCGAGGATGTAAACGCTCGATGTAGAGGTTCCGAAAACTAAGGTATCCTCACGTGTGGTGCTGTATAGGTGTAAATCTCCTTTTCTAACCGTACCGTCCCTATTCCACCAATTCGCATTGAGAAAAGCCGTATCTCTTCGCAACACAAGCGCAACTTCAGGTTGATACAAATCTTGATCTACGGCAAGATCGATATATTCCGCATTGAGGTTGGTTTTTAAACTGCGTGACGTATTGGAAATTTGAATATCAAAATTATGGACGCGGTAATCCTGATAAGCAACACCATCCGATGAAATCTGTGCGATAAGTTGAGGCTTTCCACTGTCGAACAAACCTGAAACGGTCATTCCCGGCTCCAATAAAAGATCAGATGAGAATATGCGCGTAATGGGATCGATACTTTTTATCTCTATATCGAATGCCAATTGCTGTGAGCCGAGGTTTTCAGGTGATGAGAACTCAACACCTTTGTAGTACTGCTGAATCATCCCCACAACGGCACTTGGCGTTTTGACCAAACCAAAATTACCGGATAAACGCCCATCCAAAATGTCGGACGTAATGTTGATGACATGGTAACCCGATGAGTCTTTGCTGTGAAACTCAAAGTCACTGATATAGTTGTAATCGTAGGTTGTTTCCAGGGTAATTCCCTCGACAATTAAATCTCCTCTCGCTTCGTCAAAATTCGGCCCTTTGAAGTCCATTTCAACGTACATACTGGCATTGGCAATGGTATCGGTTTGAAGAATGTTTAACTGAGCGAGATCCACTTTTCGAACGTCTGCTGTGAAATTAAAAAGCTTGTCTTTTTGAGAAAGGTCAACCAATCCGTTGAACGTCAAGTCAGCGATCTTATCTTTTATTTCAAAGAATCCGCTGAAACGATTTTTTCGGGCAGTCCCTTTTACTTTGGCATTTTTTAAGTCGTATCCGGAATAATAAATATCCGGCAATGTACCTTCTACTTCTACATCGAAACTATTGGCAGACAATCCTTTGCCCCTTAGTTTTAGATTCAGACTTGTCTTGCCAAAATCCTCACCCAACAACTTATCCAACTGAAAATTGGTCAACGAGATTGCTCCATTATAAACCGCATTTTCACTATCGCGATAATTGCGTAGCATGACATCAACATCGGCCGAACCGAGCGCTGTAGCGATTCTAGAGTCCATGGAAACATCGTTCATTCCCGCATTAATGAAACCTGAAAAATCAAGGAATTCCAGTTGGTTGACCTGCTCAGGTACATCGCCCAATTTATAAACTGAAAAAACTTCATTAACGAATCGCCTATTGGTATAGAGTTTTTCTACGTTTACCACAACGGAACGCTGAATCGTATCCGTAATATCCATCAGACGCCAATTCCCCACTAGAGATGCCTTTTCTCCTACCTTGATGTCAAAATCATCTCCTTTTAATAATTCGGGCGTACCGGAAATCCGACCTTTAAAATGGATCCTTTCATTCAGTTTGTAATAATCGGTAGCCCACCTCAATTCGTCTGCATCAAATTGGGCACCTTCGAAATCAAGGTTTAATTGAACCTCATTGGAAAGGGCTAACAAACTATCCAAATGACTGTAAGCGACAGATCCACTAAAAAAAGCTGAGGATTCATCGGTTCGAAACTTCCACTTATCGATTTTCAGGTTTTCACCATCCATCGAAAAACCTCCGCTGAATTCATTAAGGCAAATGCGGTTGTTGTAACAAAGTGATAATTGACTAATTCTGGCTGCATAAGCCGTAGCTGAAACCGATACATCTTCGATATCCAAACGAATTCCGTTCCATGCTTTTTCGGGAATTGTGTCGTTTTTATCATCCAAAAAAACATTGCCATTTAAAAGGGCAAACTCATCCAAGTCAAACTGAAATTCTACCTTTTCGGATTGGGCTGTGTCTTTTTCGAATTTGGAAAGCATGGTTGCGTAATCGTAGGCTTCTTCACCGGGATATTTATAAACCTTGAGCAGCGGCCTTTCCAACGATAAATCCCGCAGACTAAAGTGCAGCTTGCCGAATTGGATAAATGAAATATTGGCATCTAGCTTTTGCGCGTGTAGGAGTGTGTCGTTGTGGTAGTCCTCAATATATATTTGATGAACCGTCGCCCGATCTAAAAAGCGAAGGTGAATGCGCTCGATCGAAACTTTCGTTCCGAGTTGTGAGCTCAAGCGGTTGGTCACCTGATTGGCCAAGAAAGTTTGAAACCCGGGAGAATAGGCTATCAGACCGAACAGCAAAAAAAGTATTGCCAGCACGATCGCGATACGGATTAGTATTTTATATAGCCTTCTTATCTCGAATAATATTAGTTTTGCACTCTCAATGCACAAAGATACAATACATATTCTCGGAATTGAATCCTCATGCGATGATACTTCAGCCGCTGTATTGCGTAACGACAAAGTTCTTGCCAATATTTCAGCTTCTCAAGCCGTTCATGCCGAATATGGAGGTGTTGTTCCCGAATTGGCTTCTAGAGCACACATGAAGCACATCATTCCGGTGATTTCATCGGCTGTGAAAAAGGCGGGAATTGACATGAAAGAGATTGATGCCATTGCCTATACTCGTGGTCCTGGCCTACTCGGATCCTTATTGGTAGGGACGAGCTTTGCCAAATCGATGAGTTTAGCGCTGGGCATTCCGCTCATTGACATCAATCACATGGTCGCCCATATTTCAGCGCATTTTATCGATCATGACCGAGAAAAACCCAGCTTTCCATTTTTAAATCTCACGGTTTCCGGAGGCCATACGCAATTGATAATCGTGCACGATTATGACCGTTTCGAAGTGATTGGTGAAACCATTGATGACGCGGCAGGAGAAGCTTTTGATAAAACAGCCAAAATGCTCCAACTCCCCTATCCAGGAGGACCGGAGATAGACCGACTGGCTAAAAATGGCGATTCCAACTTCATCCAATTTTCCAAGCCCCGAATTGATCAATTGGATTTTAGTTTTAGCGGTTTAAAAACTTCTATTCTTTATACACTTCAGAAAGAAGTGGCAAAAAACCCGAATTATGTCGCTGAGCATCTGGAAGACATCTGTGCTTCGGTACAGAAGACAATTATAGATATTCTTTTAGATAGGGTTCAAAAAGCGGTTTCGGAAACTGGCGTGCAATCGATTTCGCTAGCCGGAGGGGTTAGCGCAAATTCGGAATTGCGGAAACGATTTGAGGAAATGGGAACTCGACTGAACGTAAAAACACACATTCCAAAGTTTGAATACTGTACCGATAATGGGGCCATGATCGGAATCGCCGGTTACTACAAATACTTAAAAGGCGAATTTTCGGGCATCGATTTGCCCGCTCAAGCGCGATTCAAACTTTAGTGATCATACCTCGGCTAATACATTGCGCTCCTTTCTACCGTAAATTGTACGCACAATCCCGTCGGATAATCCGATTTTAGGAACGTAAATTTTCTTTGCATGACTTTTGCGCATTACGCTGAGAAAAATATTCGCTGCAGGAACAATTACATCCGCTCGATCGATATTGAGATCTAGAACTTTAACCCGTTCATCCACAGAATAAAGCTGAAGGTATTTCAGCGTATTTTTCAAGTATTCATACGTCATGGGTTTTCCGAGCTTTTTGCCGGACATTTTGAAAATTTTATTGATGTTTCCACCTGAACCAATCAAGTTGATCTGATCAAAATCACGACTAATCTCAGCGACCCATTGTTCCATCTCAGCCCATGCCTGATCATCTACTTTGCCTGAAAGGATACGTATGGTGCCAATATTAAAGGATTTAGAAGCCACTCGATTGTTTTGACTGAACATCGTAATCTCCGTGCTTCCACCTCCTACATCGACGTACAAGTAGTTTTTATCGGGATCCAATAATTCAGCTATGTGTGTTGAATAAATGATATCGGCCTCTTCACCACCTTCAATGATGTCGATCTTCACTCCTGTTTCGCGGAGCACTTGCTCAGCCACAACATCACCATTTGAGGCCTCGCGCATGGCTGAAGTCGCACAGGCCCGGTAATCGTGTACATCGTTGACGATCATTAAGTGTCGGAAAGCAGACATGGTATGAAGCATCTTGTCGATGTTCCGATCGCTAATTTTGCGATCGTCTCCAAAAACATCCAATCCCAAACGAACGGGGACGCGAATTAGCGATGCTTTTTTGAACAGTGGATCTTCCTCTGTTTCAATCGCATTCATTATCAATAAACGGATTGCATTCGTTCCTATATCAATCGCCGCCAGCCGTTTGTAATTCAACATATATCAATCTGTTTTTCTTTGGTAAAACGCGTACAACGCATCTTGCGAAATTACTTTTTTCTGATTGGATTTCCTTTCACGGTACTTATTATCGTACGAATCGTCGAGTTTGCGTGCCTTTACCGTATCGCTCCATCCCAAATCAAAATTCGCTCTGAGTTCGCGTTTGATTTTTGGATCATAGATGGGACAAGTTACTTCTACTCGGGTATCCAAGTTTCGCGTCATCAAGTCAGCGCTCGAAATATAAATCTCCTCTTCTCCACCATTAGCAAAAATATACATCCTTGCATGCTCCAGATATCGGCCGAGAATACTGATTCCTTCCACATTCTCACTCAGGCCTCTCACTCCGGGCAAAAGTGAGCAAATGCCTCGTATATTCAACTTCACCTCTACTCCCGCCTGAGATGCCTCATAGATTTTATCGATCATCTCTTTATCAACCAAACTATTCATTTTGAAATGCAAATAGGCGGTCTTGCCCGATTTCGCATTGGCAATCTCCCGATCAATCATCTGGTAAATCTTTAGCCGCGTAAAATGCGGCGAAACGATCAGGTGCTCGTATTCCGGAATCTTGTAATTGTTCTTGAAGAACTTGAATACTTTACTGATCTCGCCCACAATGCGCTTGTCCGAGGTCATGAGCATGTAATCGCAATACAGTTTCGCTGTGTTCTCATTAAAGTTCCCCGTACTTACCACTCCGTAACGCACCTTTTTACCATTTTCCATTCGGTTAATAAGAATCACCTTGGAATGGACTTTCAGTCCGGGTACGCCATAGATGACATTAACCCCTTCTTCCTGAAGTCGGTTGGTCCAGCGTATATTGTTTTCTTCATCAAAACGCGCTTGCAACTCGATAACGACTGTCACCTTTTTTCCATTCCGAACAGCATTGATTAACGCATTCATAAACTGAGAGTTACGAGCTGCGCGGTAAAGTGTTGCTTTTACCGTGGTTACCTTTGGATCAATGGCTGCTTCGCGAAGTAACCGAATCACATAATTGAAACTCTGGTATGGAAAATGAAGAAGCACATCGCGGTCTCTAAGAACATCCATGATGCTCGGATTGGCCAATACCGGATATGCATTCGGTTTGCGTTTATCAAACTCTAAATACCGTCCTCCAACATTGGGGAAGTCCATAAAATCGCGCTTGTTGTGGTAGCGTCCACCTGCAATCAAGCTGTCGCTTTCGTGGTCCAAGTCCAATCCATTGACTAGAAAGTCTAAAATCTCTCTCGGCATGCTTTTGTCGTAAACGAAGCGAACGGGCTCTGCTTTCTTACGCGCTTGTACACTTTTGGCAATTTTATCGATAAAACTCCTCGAGATATCGTTGTCGATGTCCAACTCCGCATCACGCGTGAATTTGAAGGTATAGGCATCTATTTCATCAAAGTCGAATATGGCAAAAATGCGATCCAAGAAAAAACGAATCAAATCATCCAAAAAGATAATGTATCGCTCTTTCCCCCTGCTGGGTAACTCGATAAAGCGAGGATGCATTTCGGTAGGAATTTCAATCAGTGCGTATTCCTTTCGCTCTTCCTTCCGACCCGATTGCAGACGAACCGCGTGATAAATCGACTTATCTCGAAGAACGGGAAACTGGTTGATGTGATTCAACATAACCGGAACTACGCTGGGACTCAGCTTTTCCTCGTAATACTGCTGACAGAATTTGATCTGATTATCATCCAACTCCGTTTCGTTGATGATATAGATTTTATACTCTTTTAGCTTCGCAATAATTTCTTTATAAATTTCATCGTATTGCTGCTGCTGGTCGATTACAATTCCCTGAATCTCTTTGAGTAATTTTTGCGGAGGTGTTCCACCCAATAGTTCGCTGGCTTGGTCTCCGAGAACAGACAAACGACGCACCGTGGCGTATCGAACGCGGAAAAACTCATCCAAATTATTGCTAAAAATCCCCAGGAAGCGCATTCGTTCTATGAGTGGATTCTTTTCGTCGGCAGCTTCTTGGAGTACTCGACCGTTGAATAGCAACCAGCTTTTTTCACGATCCAAATACCTATTATCTGTACTCATTTACCTTCTTTTTTTGGGGTATTCAAACATCGCAATTTCCGCATTTCCATCCATCTCACTCCACTTGGAAATATCAAATTGCAAACTGACCAATCCGGTAGTTGGCATATGTCCTATTTTTTGTTCGGCCAGCTTATTGATAAAGTTTGTAATTGTAGGGTTATGACCGAACAACATCAATGTCTCCGCATCATCCGGAGCCGTTTTTACCACTTCGATCATATCCTTTACCTGTGTCATGTATAGCGAATCTCGGATTTGAATCTCGGCAAAAGGGTACCCCAAACGGCGACAAAAAATGAGGGCTGTGTGCAATGCTCTTGTAGCGGGACTTGAATAGACTACATCGGGCTTCACTTCATTCTCAGCTAAGTAATCGGCTACCGTTTTTGCATCTCGAATTCCACGACCTTTAAGTGGTCGATCTACATCGCTCAGTTCTTCGAACTTCCAGCTCGACTTCGCATGTCGTATAACGAATAAGGTTTTCATACTGCTTTTAATTCCGTTTGGATAAAATACACGAATGCATATTATCCAAGCGTTGGGTACACACTATTTTTACATTGTGTTTACAACAACTCATTGGCTAAGTTAGCCAATTCTGATCGTTCGCCTTTTTCGAGCGTTATGTGAGCGAAAATACGCTGTCCTTTGAGCTTATCGATCAAATACGAAAGACCGTTACTCTGTGCGTCGAGGTATGGTGTGTCGATTTGATGAATATCTCCGGTAAAAATAATTTTGGTGTGATCGCCTGCACGAGTAATGATGGTTTTCACTTCATGCGGAGTCAAATTTTGAGCTTCATCCACAATGAAAATTATATTGCTCAAGCTGCGGCCGCGGATATAGGCCAATGGAGTAATCATTATTTTCTCCTGATTCACCATTTCATCCAATCGCTTGTATTCTTTGTCCTGCTCGTTGAATTGGTTTCGAATGAACTTTAGGTTATCCCAAAGCGGTTGCATGTAGGGATTGATCTTGCTCTTGATGTCTCCGGGAAGAAAACCGATGTCCTTATTGCTCAATGGCACAATGGGTCGGGCCAAATATATCTGTTTGAAATTCCGACGTTGCTCTAAGCTTGCAGCCAGTGCAATCAATGTTTTCCCGGTACCCGCCACACCTTGGAGCGTGACCAAGCGAATTTCCGGATTGAGAATGGCTTGCATTGCGAAGGTTTGTTCGGCATTGCGCGGCTTTATCCCGTACATTCCATGTTTCTCAACCCGTTCGTACTGATCTAAAAATGGGTTGTAATATACGAGTGAGGAGTTTTTACTGCTTTTGAGGATGTAAAAATGATTGGGAATTGGATCGATGTATTTACTCAATTTCTCCGCGGCGATAGCTGGTGATTTAAACGTCTCATCAACGATTTTTTGAGTTACCCCCTCTACGAGTGCCTTACCGGTATACAATTTGTCAACATCCTTGATTTTTCCCGTTTCGTAATCCTCTGCCTTTACACCTAGGGCCTTGGCTTTCAACCGAAGATTAACATCCTTACTGACCAGTACAACCGTATGTTTTGTTTCGGTTTCCTTTAACGCCAATGCAGCGTTCAGTATGCGGTGGTCCATTTTCTTGCCAACGTATACTTCTTCCGCATTAATCGAAATTTCAGGCCGATTCATGGCAACCTTAAACCGACCGCTCTTAGGCCCATTCAATCGAATCCAATCCTGTAAACTATCGTGCTCCGTCGCTAATCCATCGATATAGCGAATAAACTGACGCGCCTCAAAGTTTTTGGTATCATTGCCGCGCTTAAATTCGTCCAATTCTTCTAGCACGGTAATAGGAATGGCAACGTCGTTTTCTTCAAAATGAAAAATACAGCGATGGTCATGAATAATCACCGAAGTATCGAGTACGAAGATCTTTTTTGTTTTCTTGGATTTAGCCATGGAGGGTTTGTTTTGGGTAAGATTATAATTTCTTCTTAAACTGTATATTATCCCGATCCTATTGTTATTAACAAGATATTAAATACCGTTCTTCCGTTACCCGTTACCCGTTACCCGTGACCCGTGACCCGAAATCCGGATTTCGTATTTTGAGCTACTGGTAATTGCAATTCGTATCTGCTGGGCTGGATTCTGAAGTTAAATTTCCCTGGCAGGAATGAGTTGTACGACCTTGAGTCAAAAAAATACGACCCATTTGTTCACCCAATTAAAAAAAGCCGTATATTCAACTGCTTGAAAGAGCGTGTTTTACGTTTTTATTAATTTAATTTTTTATCATGGTCGCTCCTGTAGACACCCTCAATCCCAAACAGTGGGCGGTTCAAAACGGTTTTGATCCACTTTCGGTCGATCTCATGGACGATTTCGATTTGTCGATGTTGATTGATGGATATTCTCCCGATGAGATTATCGAATTGCGAAAGTTGTATTACTGAACACGTACTGACCCCACTACTCGATTTTCGTCGATCAGACGTTCTTCTCCTTTGTCCTAACTACCCTTTTTTTCTCTTCGGTATTTCTTCACCATATTCCGATAAAGGTCTTCACCTTTCGAAGTGCTTTTCACTACCCATTCCAATAATTTCAGTGTTTTTTCCTGATCGGATAGTTGCCATATTTCTGGAGCTAATTCCTGCCGAATACGATTCGCTAAAACACTCATAACAATTGCGGCGGATACGCTAATGTTGAAGCTCTCCGTAAAGCCATACATCGGGATTTGAAGTTTATAATCCGCATTGTCGAGTGCGAAATCGGTTAACCCGGGTTTCTCGGAACCGAAAAAAAGGGCCACAGGTCGGTCAATCGGTAGATTTTCTGGTGTATAACTATCCACATGCGGCGAAGTGGCTACATTGGCATAGCCCTTTTCCTTTAGTTGATTCATACAGGTCCCCGTATTGAAGTCTCCGGCGTCGTAATACCAATGATCCACCCATTTCTGACTTCCCAGACTTACGCCACTAGAGGGATCAAATTTGTACTGATTTTCAATGATGTGAATATCTTGAACACCAAAACAATCGCAACTGCGAATAACGGCCGCTGCATTGTGGGGTTGGTAAATATCTTCCAGTGCCACCGTCATATGTCGCGTGCGTTGTGCCAACACGTCTTGCAACCGACGTTGACGCGCAGGCGTGACATAGGGCAAAAGAAGGTCGATGACCTCCTTCTGCTCTTCCATTGTCAGCTCAGTACTCCACATCAATTGTGCGGGATGTTTTTTAATATTTCACGGGTGAAGTTCCAGAATTTATTCACCGACGAGATGCTGGCTCGCTCATCGGGTGAGTGTGCTCCCCGAATCGTCGGGCCGTATGAAATCATGTCCAGTTGCGGATATGCTTCTCCGATAATTCCGCATTCTAATCCGGCATGACAAGCCACTACATTCGCTTTTTTTCCGAAGTTCTTTTCGTACAGTTCATCCAAAACGGTCAAAATATCACTATTCGGATTAGGTGCCCAACCGGGATAATCACCGCTGTGCTCTACTTCTGCACCAATCATTTTAAATACAGCGCGTACTTTAGATGCGATATCTCGCTTGGTACTCTCAACGCTACTTCGTTGCAAACTGTGCATTTGAAACAGTCCGTTCTTTACCTCGACACGCGCCATGTTGGACGAGGTTTCGACCAAATCTTCCATATCCGGACTCATTCGATACACGCCATTCGGCATGGCATAGAGCGCAGAAGTGATTTTTTCCTGATCACTCAGTGCCATGACGTTTGCGGGCTTTTCCGTTGCATAAAACTCAATCAACAAGTTTTCTTCCACGTTTTTGTATTCATCCATGATATCCGTAGTCAGGGTTTCCAGATGATTGCGGAAACCTTCTAGATCGTCGATAACGACTACTGCTTCCGCTTCACGAGGAATGGCATTTCGGAGTCCTCCTCCGTCAATCGAAGCGACGCGCAGTCCGTATGGGGCGCCGGTTTCGAATAAAATGCGATTGAGCAAAACGTTCGCATTGGCCAATCCCAAGTCAATGTCCATTCCGCTGTGCCCGCCTTTCAATCCTTTTATCCGAAGAATAAACGCTTCACCTTTTTCTGAACTTGATTCTTGTTGATAGTTGTAGGATACCGATGTGTCAACACCTCCAGCGCATCCTATATCAATTTCGTCATCTTCCTCAGTATCCAAGTTGAGAAGGATATCTCCTTTTACCCAGCCCGCTTCAAGGTTCTTTGCTCCGGTCATTCCCGTTTCTTCGTCAATGGTGAAAAGCGCCTCTATCGCAGGATGTTCAATTTCGTTCGAAGCCAGTATGGCCATGATTGTGGCAACACCCAATCCGTTATCTGCTCCAAGAGTCGTTCCTCGAGCGCGAACCCAATCTCCATCCACGTACATTTCAATGCCTTGTTGATCAAAGTCAAAGTCCGTATCGTTGTTTTTTTGATGAACCATATCCAGATGCGATTGCATAACAACGGTCTTGCGGTTTTCCATTCCCGGTGTTGCGGGCTTTTTTATCAACACATTCCCCACCTTATCTACCTCTGTTTCAAGGTTTAAACTTTTCCCAAAATCAACCATAAACTGAATGACGCGTTCCTCTTTTTTACTCGGACGAGGTACGGCGTTCAAATCAGCGAAATAGTTCCATAACACGCGGGGTTCCAACTCTCTTACTTCCTTATTCATTTTCTGAAATTTTATCCGTTTTCAATGAGGTTGCGCAATTTCCGAAAAATTATTGAACTCCCCCGTTTGTGTCGTAAAACGGGTTCGAAGAATCTGTTTAAATAGCAAGTCGATTTTACCGTAGAGACGTATTGCAATTCATCGCTAGAAGTTCGTTGTGGTCTTCCTTTGCAATATTGCTGGAATAAACCGACTTTTGCACCTCAAATGGCACAACTATGATCAGTCTTATTGTAAAAATCGTTTTGGCATTGGTGGGTTACGTATTCGCCACTTTGCAATTCATCGATGGAAATATAGGGAACGGAATTTTTCTAACGCTACTCGCAGGATTGATTACCCTGTTGATTTTCAGAAATGAAATACTGCTATGGACCTTTTGGCAGCTTCGCAAAGGCGACTTGGACAAAGCAGCTGGTGTACTAAATCGCATTAAAAATCCAAAATACTTGGTCAAACGTCAACGAGCGTATTACTGGTACCTGAAAGGACTGACGACTTCTCAATCCAATGTATACGAAGCCGAAAAGTACTTCAAGAAGTCGCTTAATATGGGATTAAAAATGAGTCATGATCGAGCCATGGCCAAGATGAGCTTAGCTACGGCCGCAATGATGCGTCGTAGGAAAAAAGAGGCTACATTGTTGTTAAACGAGGCCAAAAAACTCGATAAGCACAATATGCTCGATGAGCAAATCAAGATGCTCAAGCAACAGCTCAAACGCATTTGATTAATCGGATTGCCGCTCTTTGCGGTATTCTTCGAGCTTTTCTTGGTTTCGACCGAACTGGGTCTCCTGTTCGAATTGAAGTAATTCTTGCTGAATTCGCTGTATTCCATACTCCACCCACTCTTGGGTATCGGCATTCAATAGTTTGGTTCGGTTTTTCTCGAACCATCTTTCAAAAAGAAATTGAGCGTGTTCGCACAATTCTTCCAAGTACTCGGTAGTTGGAACATATCCGTTTTGCGCCACTATTCCTCCTTCTTCGACAACAAATAGTCCGCGGTGAATTTCAGATTTCCCAGGTCGATCGTCCGGGTTAATGTAGAATAAAAAGGTCAGTGTCAAGTGATTGCTATGCTGACGATTAATGGTTTCAAACTGAGTAAAGTCTATTTTGGAGTTGCCTACAGAATACAGGCCTTGGAAATGTACATTTTTCAATTCATCCTGCATATTCGACCATACTGGGATTTCCGAAACCTCGAATACGTTGGACGAGACGGGTTGATAAACCCGATAATCATTCCAAAAACCGACATCGTATTGACTGAGTGCAACGGCCGAAAAATCGTACTCTATTTTCGAAGCCAGGTCCGTATTGAGATTCCCCAATAAAAACATGGGAGAGTAAATGTGGTCGTAGTCAAACCCAATCCATCGCAAATAAAACGTCTGTTTCTTTGTCCCTTCACTATCGTACAAATCAAAGCGGTATTGCAAATAACCGATTACGGACTTGTCGTCGATGGTTTGAAAACGAATAGTCGTTTCAATATCGTAATGGTCGGTTGCTCCACCCGCAATTTTTGATTCAAAAAGACTTCCCGACACTTGGGTTTGTTTCCACCGAATCGCTTCGTAACGGTTCTCATATAAATTGAAAACCACTTGTGCAGCGGCGTCATCATGCAAGTCGTTCTTGGGTTTTAAGTTTAGAATTAGCCGCGTCCCCTGTGCCATTTGTAAAGCGCTATCTACCTCTATATCGTATCGGCTGTTCAAATCCAGCCTTCCCAATTGGGTGAAAAGCGTTGGTACGGATGGATAACTGGACTTCTCGAAAACGGGTATTTCTTGAAGCATTTTCAAATAATTGACCGAAAAATTAAGTCGATTATCGATGGGCTGGGATTGATAGGCTATATTCTTGAATTTGAAATCCAATACACGAGATTGATCGACCCGTGAAGTTCCCAGAACCTCGAAGTGTTCATTGTAAACTTGGCCGTCTTTGAATGTCTGAGCAAAATACTCGACATAAGCAGCGCATTCCTCTGGAAATATATCACTGCCTTGTTTTCGATTGGCTTTGGCTAAAACCGAATTGAAGTTCGACTCCAAAAAGTTTTGTGTAGATACAGGAGCAAGCGGTTGCAGATGGACGACCTCATCGTTTTGCGGAGAGGTCATCTCCAATGTGCGGTAAAAATCGGAATGCAGCAGGAATATTTCTCCGGGTTGAAAGTAAGATAACGGAATCTGACCGTTCTCATTGGCATGAATTACAACATCTCTGCTTTTGCTTTTGGCATACGCTTCACGGATGGGTTCGCCGGAGTAAAAATCAATCAATTGAATTTGTTGGGCTTCCGTCGAAAAATAAAGAAGAAACGATACGAGTATCCAAAATTCACGCATGCGGTATTTAAACAAAGCGTTTGATAACTCCTGTAACTACTCCCCAAATCCGAAAGTCCATGAATTCTGTAATCTCAATGGGGTCAAACGCGACATTTTCTGGCATCAAGAAAATGCGGTTATCAGCTTTTTTAATTCGTTTGACCGTAAAGTCACCATTGACCACAGCCAGCACGATGGAATTGTTGTCCGCTGTCAAACTCCGGTCGACGATGAGTAAATCACCATCATCTATTCCAGCGTCAATCATGCTCTGACCGTTTACGCGTACGCAAAAAGTACTTTGCTTATTGATGACTAGCTCACTATTCAAGTCAATCGTTTTGTCTAATGAACTGGTTACATATGCCGGAGTTCCTGCCGAAACGCCGTGTTCGTAAAGCGGAATACTCACCGTATTGGTCATGGTAGCGAGGCGAGCAAAATCTAAAACTTCAGGTGTCAACATTATCGTCATTTTTTGAACACGTATAATATACGAAGTTTTTAACTCGAAATTGAGAAGTCTTTAAAAAAACATGTTCTTAACAGTCTCCTATGGCCGACCAAAAAAATCAAACCTGTGATTAATCCATAAAAATCGACATGCATTTCACATTGCGGTCTCCTACTTTGGTAAAAAAAATACTACCATGAGAAATGTTTACACTACTGTCGTTTTTACTTTATTTGTTCAACTTCTATTCGCTCAAATTCAGACCAATCCATGCGCCGAGGATATCCAGCTTTTCCCCAGCTCATATTGCTACCCCGATTCGATTCAATTTTTTTCCTATCCGGTTCCAGATAGCGGTAAAACGGTTATTTATAAGGTGAATAATGATACGATCAGCACTTTCGATTCTTTGGGTATATTGAATCCCGGCATTTATAGTTTAATTGTCATTACCTCAACGGATACTTGTTGGTATTCCGATACGACAAGTGTTCAAATCATCCAACCTCCTACTCCGCAAATCACGGAAAACTACATCACCAATCTCGAGGTTGAGTTTGTTTCTGGAGGATCATACGACTCTTTTATTTGGAAAGTAAATAATGTTATTCTGTCATTGGACTCGACGTTGACCTATACTTTCCAAAATGACTCTACTTATGAAATATGTTTGGGTGTTTATCTCAATGGCTGCTATACCGATACGTGCTATTTCATTGGTTTTGGAGGGTCCGTAGATTTGGCCGAGGCCGGAGAAGTTCAGTTCAATCTATTCCCAAACCCTGCGAGTGATCAGATTCACATCCAAAGCGATCAACAACCGATTCACGGGGTTGAGATCACCGATATATCAGGCCATACGGTCTACAGTGAATCGTTTCATGATCGGAAGTCTATCGATTTGAATGTTGGTGAATTATCTTCGGGAATTTACATCGTACGAATCAATCAGGATGTTTTTCGGCGTGTCATTGTGCAGTAATCAAGAGCGCGTCAATGTAACGTAGTCGCGCAATACAGACTTGAGAAACGCCGCGGGTTTTTCCTCCACTTTTTCCAACTGCAATCGCTGGCGAATATGCATTGCCGTATCTCGCAATAGGGCTTTGTTGGTGGAATTGTTGTACCGAAAAGCCCGATCGAGAACTCGCTTCACGGTGAGCATTTCGGACTCTGAAAACTGAACGACGCCCGGATATTTTGTTTCGGAAGCGGATTGAGAATCCAGTTTGAGTAAATCGGGCAGTGAAACTGGATTGTATGAGTTTATTTTGACCACAACGGTATTGGCTACGATATCTCCCAAGCGCTGTTTTCGATCATTGCTGTTGATAAGGATGGATGCCACGGCACCAGCTGTAAAATAAATATCAATACTCCGAAAGGCCCATCGCGATATGTAGTTTTCAAGTATGGGTTCTTCGCCATCTATTCGAATAATCTGCAAACCCAGCGCTATTTTTCCAATGGATTGTCCCTGCAGCAGAACTTCTTGCGTGATGGAGAAAAAGAAAAAAATGGGCAACAATATGAAGTAGAAAATATAATCATCCGCACCAATCGAGCTGGAAAGTCCTATGATATAAGACAAAAGAATAATTAACAACGCAAGAACAGCCGCATCCAACAGGTAGGCAAATGTTCGATCCCGAAAAGATGCGAGGTCATATTCAATAGCGACATTTTGCGTTGTATTTATTTCAATCCTTTCCATGCAAATTCATATAAAATCCTATTTTCGTTCCAGTATGAAAGAAAGTGAATTTATTCGGCAAAATAAGCAAAAGTGGATGGAGTTTGAAAAACTTCAGAGCGACGGACAAAAAAACCCGGAACGCCGCGCTTCCCTATTTGTCGAAATCACAAACGACCTGAGCTATGCTCGTACTTTTTACAAGCACCGTTCTGTTCGGCTATATCTGAATAACATCGCCCAACGCGTATTCCGTGATATTTACAAGAATCGAAAAATCACCTTCCAGGGAGTTTTGGAGTTTTGGCGAGCGGATTTACCGACGATCATGTACCGAGAACGCCGCACATTATTGATTTCTACATTGGTGTTTGTGCTGGCTTTTCTAATTGGTGTTTTAAGCAGTATATACGACCCGAATTTTGCGCAGTCCATTTTGGGAAATGAGTACATCGCCATGACGGAGGAAAATATTGCTAAGGAAGACCCCATGGCAGTCTATAAAAAGATGAATCAACTGGATATGACCCTAGCCATCACGCTGAACAATATCATGGTTGCGTTTCGAACGTTTGTTTTAGGTGTTCTTGCCGCTGTAGGTACACTCGGTATTTTGATTTACAACGGAATTATGGTGGGGGTTTTTCAATATTTCTTTATTGAACGAGACCTTTTTTGGGAAAGCTTCCTGACCATTTGGCAACACGGTACCATCGAGATTTCATCCATCATTATCGCGGGATGTGCGGGAATGACTATGGGAAAAGGCCTACTCTACCCCGGAACACTCACTCGGCTACAGAGTTTTCAACGCAGCGCACTTCGCGGACTCAAAATCATGGTTGGTATTATACCCCTATTTATTCTAGCCGGGTTTATTGAAGGGTTTATTACTCGATTAACCGAATTACCCGATATCATTCGATTACTTGTAATTCTAGCTTCGGCAGCGTTTATTTTGGGATATTTTGTGATTTATCCAATGCGGTTCAAGAACCAAGCCCTTAAAGAAGATGCCTCGGCGGAGCTCAATCCAACTGAAACGAGAGACGTCCAATTTGGAGTCATTCGATCGGCGTTGCAAATGGTAGGTGAAAATGTATTCCTACTTCGTACAAAGGTCAAATCGGTATTTCGTTGGATGATCCTCTCATCAATCATTGCGGCGATGCTTTTGCAGTCGGGACTGCTTTCGGGAATCAATGAGGTCTACTCCTATAAATCGTCTTATGCACTGCAGTTCGAGGATTTTCTTTGGCATACCGAAATGCCGTTAATGGTTATACTAATGATTCTTCTGACCTCGGGAAGTATTGGAATCATTACATGGCGGCTAAATAATCTCAGAAACAAACAAAAAGGACGCCCTGAAATGAACCGCCGTGAGTTTCTCTTTAAAATGAGTTACAAGCTTCTTCTGTTCATCACGCTATTTGGTGTAATTCGCTATTTTGCTGTTCCAAGTGTTGTTTGGCTAACGTACCTCATCAGTCCAATTTTCCTGCTGTTTTCTATTCTCAGCGTTTACGCAGATATCAATCCAGCAAAAACTCTTTCCGAAGGATTAAACCATATCCTATCTCATTTTGGGGTTTTTCTATCCATCAATTTGGTATTTATCGTACTGAGTGTTTTGGTCATCTTCCTCACCAACGGACCGTTTATTATGTTTTATTACGAAATTCTGAATTGGAATTTCTTCCACAATCCCGAGATGTCTCAATTCATTATTCGAACGGTTATGAATTTTATGGCGCTATTGTCTATTCAAATGATCGTTGGTTTTGCCGGCAGCTCAATGTATTTGTTTGTGGATACGGTAAATGAAATTACCCAAGGTGAAGCGTTAAGACGTGAAGTTGAAGCATTGAAAAAACCGACCAAATGATCCGTCGTATAAGTAGCATATTCGCGATAATCGTGTCGACGACACTTACAGTCATGGCACAACTGAATGACGAAGCCTACGAGGAAACGGTGGGAGCGGTAGAATATAAAGATGCCAAAGGATTAAACGACACGGCGATTCAAAATACGAATGCCGAAACCGTTTGGGACTTCGGAGGATTGGGAAACATACTCCTCATCATTCTGGTTGTAGGAATCCTTGTTTTTATTTTATACTTCATTGCAACCAAACTCAATGAGAGTAAATCCAATAAAAAAATTGACAACGCACTTCGGTTTGTAGAGGAAAATCTCGACGATGTGGAAGCCTCTGAAATTGAAGATCAACTGACTGATTCGATACAGAACAAACGCTACAACCAAGCCGTTCGCCTGCTCTTTTTGAAAAACTTAAAGTCACTAAACGAAAAAGCACTGATCTTCTGGAAAAAACACAAAACAAACTACACCTACACCAATGAACTACCGATGTCCTTTCGAAATGGTTTTTCGAGTACCGCTGTATGGTTCGACTTAGCGCGATATTCCCAACATACGGTGAATGCAGATGAGTTCGTATCAATTCAGCAGATGATGTTGGATTTTCACCATCAAATTGATCGATATGAGCAGAAATAAGGCCCTTCTCATATTTGTCGCCGTTGCCATCCTAGGTGCGATTTTGGTGTACTGGATCATGCAGAACGATTCGGATTTCTGGGGTGTGACCTACGACAAAAATTCTAAAGAACCTTTTGGCACCGGGTTATTGGTGGATTGGATGGAAGCATCGGATATCGAACTCGACATCAATCAAAAACCACTGAGCGAAGTTTTATCATCGGAAGAAAGCGATGTTGATCTTCTTTTTGTCGATTGGGTATTTACTGCCGATAGCAGTGAGTCACAGGCCTTGCTGAAGCATGTGGCCCGGGGCAATAATGCTGTAATTTCGAGTCAATACATGTCGCCCACCTTTATGCGTCATCTGCTTTTTGAAGATACGTTGTATTTTAAAGAAGATCTTGAGCTACCCGAGCCAATTGGGGAGCGGGAAATTTATTTTCAGGATGTTGGTGAAAACCGAAATATTTGGAGTTCACTTTACAAAACCTTGGATTCGTCCATCAGCATCCAGTTTCATGATGATTCGTTGGTTTATTCTCATCGGGATGCCTATCAGTATATCGTTGAGTTTTATGAATTCTGGGGAGTGGACTCCCTCCGCCCAAACTTTTACCGGGGTGAAGTTCTCGGCGTTTTTGACGACCATTTCATTTATCATTTTCGGGTGAAATATGGTGAGGGGTATGTCTATATCCACTCCTTACCCATTACCCTCAGTAATTACGGTATCAAACTTGAAAACGGACGTGAATACGCCAAGTCGGTTCTAGAGCCCATTATTGATGGGCCAATCCTATTTGACGAATACAATTCCTATTGGCACAACAACGATCAGCCGAATAATCAGCCGAATTTCGGGACGGGACCCTTGAGCTTTATTCTACAAAACGAAGCGTTGCGCTGGGCGTATTACACGCTGCTTTTTATGGCGCTTTTGTACATTGTCGTATCGGGAAAGCGCAGACAACGTGTAATTCCCGTTTTGGCCAAAAACAAAAACACCACACTTTCGTATGTCGAAACCCTTGGCGAATTGTATTTTCAAGATGGAAATCATCAGGTTATTGCTCAAAAAGCAGTCTCGCTGTTCATGTTGGACTTGCGACAACGTTACAGCATGAATACCAAAAACATCGATTCCATTTTTTACAAGCGTCTATCCGAGCGAAGCGGTGTTGACATCAAACGAATTGAGCGAATCTTTAATGCGTTTAAACTCCTGGACAAAGTCAGTGAGTTCAATGATAAAAACCTTACAACCATACAACAATCGATTTCAGAATTTTACCATTATGCTAAGTAACGAAGATGCCATGAACGAGGAACCAGAGAACAATTCCTCTCCTGAAGAAAACGATCAACGCGTACCTGAAGAGAATACTTCCGGTTCATCAGAAATAGTACCAGACGCCCAATTTGAAGGCTTTGCAGAGAAAGTTCAATTGATAAAGAATGAAATTGCGAAAGTCATCATCGGGCAAGAAGAGCATATCGACATGCTTTTGGTCGCTCTTATAACCGAAGGACATGCACTGGTCGAAGGAGTTCCAGGAATCGCGAAAACGCTTCTCGCCAACCTACTCTCCAAAACCTTGAATGTCGACTTCAATCGAATCCAGTTCACACCGGATTTAATGCCTTCGGATATTACAGGAACGACGGTATTCAACATGAACGATAGTTCCTTCACGTTCAACAAAGGACCGATTTTCACCCATGTTGTGCTGATCGACGAAATCAATCGTGCTCCAGCCAAAACTCAAGCTGCATTGTTTGAAGTGATGGAAGAAAAACAGGTTACAGTCGATGGAAAAACATACCCTATGGAGTTTCCATTTTTTGTTATTGCTACGCAAAACCCACTGGAACAAGAGGGAACGTATCGCCTTCCCGAGGCTCAATTGGATCGATTTACTTTTCGTCTTCTTTTGGATTATCCCGATCTCCATGCCGAACGAGAAATTCTCAAGAAATTTGCGACGGACTTCAACAAAGCGCGGAAAGAAGAAATCAACGCTATTCTATCTCCAACTGAGCTCGTCGAAATCAGAAACCGAGTGGAGAAAGTCCACATGGACGAAAGCATCTTAAACTACATTGCAACAATCGTTGTTTCGACGCGCAATCACCCGGACCTGTATTTAGGCGCATCTCCTCGCGCCTCGCTAGCGATAATGAAGTCGGCGAAAGCTTTTGCCGCGCTACAAGGGAGAGCTTTTGTAACGCCCGATGATGTAGCTCATGTGGCGCATGCCGTTCTAAATCACCGAATTCAACTCAATCCAGAGCGAGAAATGGAAGGAATGACCTATCGGGATGTTATCGAACAAATTTTAAGCGATATTGAAATCCCAAGATGATTCGGCAAATCTACATAGAGCCTCTATTCTACTCCATCTCAGGAGCATTTGTTCTGTTGTTGGTATCATCCTTCTTTTTTCCAGGATTGTTGCCCGCAATGCAAGTTTTGTTGTTCTGCTTTTTTGCCATAAGCGTGGTAGATATTCTTTGGTCGTTTAAAGCTGCAGTCAATGTTTCTGCGCGCAGAGAAATGCAGGATTATCTATCCCTGTCGGACGAGAACGCTATCCGAATTCAACTGCGCAGTCGATCGAGTTATCCACTCGATATTCAAGTGATTGATGAACTACCTTTTCAGTTGCAAGCAAGAGATCAACAACTGGAAATACGTCTGAATGAGCAACAAGATGGTGTTTTGCGGTATCAAATCCGACCTGTTATTCGGGGAGAGTATGAGTTTGGCTCGATTCATCTATTTGTTCTTAGCCGATTCGGATTATTTCGCCGCAGGTATTCGTTTGATCAAGGTCAGAAAGTCAAGGTTTATCCTTCGGTGATCCAAATGAAAAAGCTCTCGTTGTTCGCCGACCCGCGAATTAGTCAATACCAAGGTATTCGAAAAATGCGGCGAATCGGTCATTCGTACGAGTTTGAACAGATCAAGGAATATGTCAGAGGCGATGACTATCGCAGTATCAATTGGAAAGCAACGGGACGTCATTCCAAATTAATGGTCAATCAATTCGAAGACGAAAAAAGCAAACAGGTTTATACGCTCATCGATACGGGGCGCACCATGAAAATGCCATTCGATAACTTGAGTTTATTGGATTATTCCATCAACAGTGCATTGGCCTTTTCCAACGTTATTTTGCAAAAAAACGATAAAGCCGGACTCCTCACTTTCTCCTCATCCATCGAACACGCCGTGAAGGCAGACAATCGAACGGCTCAAATGCGTCGAATTTTGGAAACGCTTTACAAACAAGAGATACACCCCAATGATTCGGATTATGAAATGCTTTACACCACACTGAAACGAACGGTGAAGTCGAGGAGCATGTTGATGTTGTATTCGAATTTTGAAAGCATGTACGCGCTAGAACGCGCACTCCCCGCATTGCGTAAAATTTCGAGAAACCATTTATTGGTTGTGGTCTTTTTTATCAATGTAGAAGTGGAAAGTTTTATTGAGTCCGATCCAATAGATCTAAAAGGGATTTACAATCAAACCATCGCCAAGAGCATGATCGCTGAGAAAGAGCTCATGGTCCAGCGACTGCAGAAATACGGTATTCAAACAGTGCTCACTCGTCCTGCTGAATTGAGCGTACACACCATCAATAAATACCTCGAAATCAAATCGAGAGGCTTGATATGACCACGCCACTGGACATACTCAAGCAGTATTGGGGATATCCGGCTTTTAGAGAAAAGCAAGGTGAAATCATCGATTCGGTTATTGCGGGAAAAGACACATTGGCTTTGTTGCCTACGGGAGGCGGAAAAAGCATTTGCTACCAAGTTCCTGGCTTGCTACTCGATGGGGTGTGTATCGTAGTTTCTCCATTGATTGCATTGATGAAAGACCAGGTCAATCAGCTTTTGGCACGAGGTATTGATGCCGTTGCCTTGACAAGCGACCTGACCTACAAAGAACTCGGTCATTATCTCGACCGCGCTGTAGATGGAGATATCAAATTTGTTTACATCTCACCCGAACGATTGAAAAATCGACAAATCCGAGAGACCATTCGAAACATGAATGTGAATCTATTGGCCATCGATGAAGCACATTGTATATCGGAATGGGGTTATGATTTTCGTCCGAGTTACCTCGAAATTGCTGAAATTCGAGAAATAATTCCCCATGCACCCGTTTTGGCCGTAACGGCAACCGCGACTCCGGATGTCGTGGTCGATATTCAAGAAAAACTCCACTTTCCCGAACTGAACTCGATTCGCAAAGGCTTTAAACGAGACAACTTGGCCTACATCGTGCGCAAAACGGAGGATAAATGGGGGAAGGTCATGGAGATTCTGGAAAACATCCCCGGGACCTCCATCATGTATGTTCGAAACCGCAAGCGAACCGAAGAGATTGCCAGCTTTTTGTCGCAACGCGGAATATCGGCTGATTTTTACCACGCTGGGCTTTCAAACGCCGAAAGAGCAAAAAAACAAAAGGCCTGGACGCAAAATCAAACGAGAGTAATGATTGCGACCAATGCGTTCGGAATGGGAATCGACAAACCGGATGTACGTACCGTGATTCATATTGAGCTACCCGATAGTCCAGAGGCTTATTTTCAAGAAGCCGGACGAGGTGGCCGAGATGGAAAAACAGCATACGGAGTGATAGTCCTAGGTCCGAATGATGTCAACGAGCTAAAGCGCAAAAGCTTGGATTCGCAGCTGACAATGGATGAAATACGACACATCTATCACGCATTGTGCAATTATGGTAATATTCCGATCGGAAGTGGAGAAAATGCCTATTTTGACATCCATCCCTCAAAATTTGCCCGGCAGTTGAAGCTTAAGCCGTATGATGTATATCGCGCTCTGGAGATTCTGGAGCGACAAGGAATATTAAAACTTAGTGATGAATTCGGTGCGCAGTCCAAACTGCACTTTACCATTTCACCTCGCAAGCTATACGACTTGCAAATTAGAAATGAAGTGCTCGAGGCTTTTACCAAAACACTTTTGCGCAGTTACGAAGGCCTCTTTGAAAACTACGTTACGATCAACGAGTACGATTTGGCAAAACGACTGAATAGTTCCATAGATAAAATCAAACAACTGTTACAGAATCTCGTGAAGTATGAAATCGCAGAGTATATCCAGGCGGGCGAGGACAGTCGGGTACACATGCTTCTTCCACGAGTCGAATCGCAGTATTTGCCCGTGTCGTTCGACTATTTAAAAAAACGAAAGACGACCATCGAGAAAAAAGTGAATGCCATTATTCAATATGTCGAGAACGAACAGGTGTGTCGAAGTGTGTATATCGGTGCGTATTTTGGAGATTATCAATCCACTCCATGTGGAATTTGCGATGTCTGCTTAGAAAAAAATAAAACCCTATCCAATGAAGAAGAGCGCAAACGCAATCTGATTTCCTACCTCACCCACCGATTGACGTATGAATCTATAGAGCTACGGAATTTGAAAGCTGAACACCCTGAAGATAGCTCGCTGCTTTCCGAAGTGATTCGAGAATTGTTGGACGACGGTGTAATTCGGCTTGATGGTAATAAAATTACACGAGCTTAAAAGGGTTTGTGTAGGTAATTGTTTCTAAATGTACTTCGCTCTTGAGGATCTAATGCAGAACTGTTAAGCCAGGGCGAAAGAAAATCTATCTTTGCCAAAAAATAAGAATATGCGCGTACTTTTCTTGGGAACACCGGATTTTGCCGTTGCAACATTGGAAGCGATTCACCGGAGTGAAAATCACCAAATTGTTGGCGTCGTTACCGTACCCGATCGACCGGCTGGTAGAGGACGTAAACTTCGCCCTTCGGCTGTAGCAGAAAAAGCAGCTGAATTCAACCTGCCGACCCTCAAGCCCGAGAAAATGCGTGACGAATCGTTTCTAGAAGCCGTTCGAGAACTAAACCCAGATATTGCCGTTGTGGTTGCGTTTCGGATGATGCCTGAAGTTCTTTGGTCCCTTCCTCCCAAAGGAACGTTTAACATTCACGCTTCCCTCCTTCCGAATTACCGGGGAGCGGCACCGATTAATTGGGCCATTATCAATGGTGAGTCAAAAACAGGCGTCACCTCATTCCTACTCGACCAGCAAATTGATACCGGGAAAATTTTACTGCGCTCAGAGACAAAAATTGGCAGTGATGAAACGGCTGGTGAACTCCACGACCGGTTGATGCACCTGGGTGCGGAGTTGGCCGTTCGGACGTTGAATGAAATGGAAGTGGAAAAGCTAAAGCCCATACCTCAAGATCAACTGACGGTTAATCAAAATCTAAACCACGCTCCAAAAATCTTTAAAGGCGATACGATTATTCAACTTGAGCAATCGACAACTTCAATTCACAACTTCATTCGTGGACTGAGTCCTTATCCCGGAGCTGTTTTTCCATGCATTGTAGATCATGAGTCGGTGGATGTAAAAATATTGCGAACCAAAAAAACAGAGAAAGCCCCATCATCGGAGAATGGAATATCCATTCAAAATGGGGCGATATACTTGATTAGCTCCGATGGAGCACTTGAAGTGCGCGAATTACAATTTCCGGGTAAGCGAGCGATGGATGCCAAATCATTTTTAGCGGGTTGGAAAGGAGCGACCCATTGGCCGGTTCGAAACGCCTGAAACCTCCGTTATTTCAGAAAAAGAAAGGATTTTGACCCGCTTTTATTAACAATTTCTCACAATTATCAACATTTAAAGGGATTTTAGTCCCTAAAACTTGCGCAATCCCGCTATACGTCTAAATTTGTGAGTGTTTCAAATCAATGTATAATCCTTAAACCGGAAAATTATGAACAAAGCCGATCTTATCGACGCAATGGCAGAAGATGCCGGAATCTCAAAAGCAGCTGCAAAAAAAGCTCTAGATTCATTTACTGACAACGTAGCGGGTGCACTTGCAAAAGGTGACCGTATCTCTCTAGTTGGATTTGGATCTTTCTCAGTATCTAAGCGTAGCGCACGCGAAGGTCGTAACCCACAAACGGGTAAAACGATTAAGATTGCTGCAAAGAACGTTGTAAAGTTCAAAGCAGGAGCTGGATTGAGTGACCAAGTAAACTAATTGGTCTTTTAAAAAGCAAAAGAATCCCGGCAAATGCTGGGATTTTTTGTTTATACCCATGTGTTTAGTAATTTGTGGTCAACTTAAAATCTATAGCATATGGGAAAAGGAGATAAAAAAACAAGAAGAGGTAAAATTTTCAGTGGATCGTACGGTAAAACACGTCCACGCAAAAGTTCATCAAAACTCGCCGAGATTGCGACAGCTGTGATGGAGAAAAAAGCCGCTTCAAAATCGGAAGATAAACCCGAGAAGAAAACTACCAAGGCGAAATCGACGACCAAGAAGAAAACTACGGCAAAAGCCAAATCAACCAAAGCCAAGACGACCAAAACGAAAAGCACAACAAAAAAGAAAAAGGAAGAATAAAATTCTATCCTTTGTTTCAACTCCCCTCTCAATGGGGAGTTTTTTTTTGACCGACAGGAGTCAATCACATTTCAACCCATTAATTTTATATCTTTCGCCCATCATTTAATATCAAAAATTTTCTTTTGAAAAAGCAACTTCGAAAAGCCGTTCAGTTCATCATTTCTAAAAATCGTCACCCTATTTGGGTACCGCCGGGACACTTTTATAGCCCACTTCCGAATATTGATGAAAGTCGCGAGCGAAAAGATGCCATTTACAAAAATGCGCAAGAATTCTTGGCCTTGGACATGGGTGAAGAACAGCAATTGAAAAATTTGGATCGTTTCGAATCTATTTATTCCACATTTCCCTATGGTGAGCGTCAGAGTGGAACGCGATATAAACTCGTCAACGATACGTTTACACCAGCAGATGCCTTCGCGCTATTCGCTATGATTTCAACAGCTCAACCCAAACGATTCATCGAAGTAGGAAGCGGAATGAGCAGTGCTGTTACACTCGACACCATGGAGCAGTTGAAGTTGGAAACCGAACTGACCTTTATCGAACCTTATCCCGATGTACTCAAGGCATCGGTGCGAAAAGAAGATTTCAATCGTTTTCGTTTGGTTCAAGAAGATTTGCAGAAAGTCGACACCGCACTATTTGAAGAGCTGGAGGAAAACGATATTCTATTTATCGATTCAACGCATGTTTCACGCTTCGGTAGTGATGTGAACTACATCTTTTTCAATATTCTTCCTCGCCTGAAGCCCGGAGTGATCGTTCACTTTCACGATATCAACTTCCATTTCGAGTATCCATTTGATTGGATAGAAGAAGGTCGTGGCTGGAACGAAGCTTATATACTTCGCGCTTTTTTGATGTACAATGATCACTTTAAGATTGAATACTTCAATTCGTTTATGGGACATTACCACAAGGAGCGAATCCGAAAATCTATGCCACTGGCACTTTATCGAGAAAACACGGGGTGTAGCATTTGGTTGAGAAAAGTGAAATAAGAAGATAAAGTTTCAAATGTATCTACATTATTTTCGCCATTAATTCATTGGCGAATGAGTCAGTTTAAGTATTTTTTATATTTTTGTAATGAATTCACTTGTTGTAATGAGATATCGTTCTGATATCTCTTTCATGGTGGGTTTAGTTTTAGGTTGAGGCGAAGGGGTCCGGTTTTCCGGACCTCTTTGTATATATACGTTTCGGTTCTCAATTCAGTTTTCTCTGAATGGATTGAATTATTTTTTCGGCGTGAATCCGAGAGTTTTCAATGAACCAAACATGCGTATTTAATCCCCCACAAACCACTCCAGCGAGGTACAGTCCATCTACATTGGACTGCATCGTTTTTTCATCGTATAATGGAGTATGGTACTCGTCATTTTGGAAAGCTACACCAGCGTGTTGCAATAACTTAAAATCAGGACGATAACCAGTAAGCGCCAGTACAAAGTCATTTTCGAGCTGATGACGCTTGCCTTGTTGTTCAAACTCGATCGAACCCTCTGAAATCACCACGACTTCGGCCTCGAAGTGTGCGCGAATGCTTCCTTCTTTTATCCGATTGATAATATCCGGACGGACCCAATACTTAACCCGTTCGGAAATTTCCTTTTCGCGAATAATAAGGGTGACTTCAGCTCCTTTACGCCAGCACTCCAATGCCGCATCAACAGCACTATTTGCCGCTCCAATAACCGCCACCTTTTGATTAAAATACGGATGGGGATCGTGGTAATAATGTTTTACTTTGGAAAGTTCTTCTCCAGGCACATTCAACTTTTGTTCTGCGTCATAAAACCCAGTGGCTATGACTACGTTTTTGGCCGAAAGCTCGCGTTTACTCGTTTCGATTGAGAAATTTTCATCCGGTTTTTCAATGGATTGAATGGCCTCGTAGAGTGAAATATTCAGCTTCCACTTCATCGCCACGCGGCGATAATACTCCAGAGCCTCGGATCGGGTTGGTTTGTAGTTGTGTGAAATGAATGGTACATCCCCTATCTCGAGTTTATCCGACGTCGAAAAAAATGTCATATTCAGCGGATAATGAAAAATGCTATTGACCAGCACGCCTTTTTCAATAATCACATAGTGGAGGCCTGCCTTTTCCGCCTCAATACCTGCGGCTAAACCAATAGGACCTGCTCCTACTATGACTAAATCATACATACTTCCTCGTTTTAATTACGGTTGCCAAAGATAACAAGATGATAGCGGTCTTGTTGAAAAAGTGGTTTTAATCGAAAAACCTCATTAGCTTCTTTGCTCCACTTTGATTTTCGTATTTTTGCCACAAATAAAGCATGATGGAGAGTACACGACAAAAAAGAATATCGAGTTTATTGCAAAAGGACCTGGGAGAGATCATCGATCGTTTCGCACGCGATCACTTTAGCGGCACGCTGATGTCCATTACTGAGGTACGGATCACCCCTGACCTGGCCAATTCCAAGATTTTTATCAGTGTATTTCCAACCAATAAAGCGGAGGATGCTATGAAGTTCCTCAAGTCAAATGCGGGAACTATCCGAGGAGAATTGGGAAGGAAAATTCGGAACCAGATGCGTATCGTACCCGAATTGCAATTCATTCGCGACGAAACGCTGGATAAACGAGATACCATCGATCAATTGTTAAAGGGTAAAGGTGACAATCCCTTCAAGTGAAATTTCCATTCTACATAGCGGGTCGTTATTTTTCCGCACGGAGGAGTAAAAACCTCATTAATCTAATTACCTGGATCAGTACCATTGGGGTATTGTTTTCTACTGCTGCTCTCATTGTCATTCTCAGTGTTTTCAACGGTTTTGAGTCGTTATTGGTCAATCTATACGACCGTGTGGATCCCGATTATAAAATCACTGTAAACAGTGGGAAGACCTTTGTTCTTGACGAGGAGAAAATTGAATTTCTATCCAATCATCCTCAAATCGAGGATTATTCAGGTGTTCTGGAAGAGCGGGCGCTGTTGCGATATCGCGATCGAGAGTATGTCGCCACTGTGCGCGGAGTAGATACCAATTACTTTTCCAACAATCGCTTTGGCGAGATCCTAGTCAGCGGTGAGTTATTCAATGGAAAAGAACGGGATTTGGCGCTTTTCGGTCAAGGCGTTGCCTATTATTTATCAATCAATGAAACCAATTACAGCGGTTCAGTTTCCGTTTTTATCCCACGGATGAAAAGTTCTCTATCCATTTCATCCGGTGATGCGTTTTACATCGATAACATTTATCCAATTGGACGTTTTTCCGTTCAAGCCGATTACGATGCCAAGTACGTTTTAGTTCCCATTGATTTTCTACGCAATCTGTTGGACACCGATGCCTACTCTTCGATCGAGGTCAATGCAACTGACATGGGAAATCGTGATCTTCAACGTGAAATACAATCTGTTTTTGGAAGTGATTTTACGGTAGATAACCGACGCGAACAACACGATTTTGTCTATAAAATCATGCGCACCGAAAAGTATGCGATTTACGTCATCTTCGGTTTTATACTGCTCATTGCATCCTTTAACCTTGTCGGTTCGCTTGTGATGTTAATCATCGATAAAAAGAAAGATTTGTTTATTCTTTGGAGTATGGGCACGCCGTTAAAAACACTTCGCAGAATCTTTTTTATCGAAAGCGTCCTTATCAACTCATTCGGCGCTTTGGGTGGACTTGCCTTGGGTGGAATAATTGTCGCTATCCAAGTTCAGTTTGGATTAATCAAACTGGGAGGAGCGGGTGAGTTTATTGTGAGTGCTTATCCCGTAGCCGCAAAATGGACCGACTTTTTATGGGTCCTCTTAACGGTCATCTCGATTGGAACAGTTTCGGCGATACTTCCTGTGATCAGCATACGAAAAACGCTGATTCATCAGGCAAAAACGTAATCGGAGAACAACTCATCAATTTCATCGAGTTTGGCAAACACATCCTCTGACGAATCCGAGGTGACCAATACCATGCGATGATCCTTAAAATTTGGAATACCCTTGAAGTAATTGCTGTAATGACGACGCGTTTCAACCAAACCGAGCCGTTCGCCTTTCCACTTTATCGCTCGACGTAAATGTTCTCGACAAACCTCCACGCGTTCTTGCATAGTCGGTCCGGGAAGATGCTCTCCCGTAGCCATATAATGCTTGATTTCACGAAAAACCCATGGGTAGCCAATGGAAGCTCTTCCGATCATAATTCCATCTACTCCATAGCGGTTTTTCATTTCTACCGCCTTTTCAGGGGAATCTACATCTCCGTTTCCGAAGACGGGAATATGTATCCGCGGATTATTCTTCACTTCTCCGATTAGTGTCCAATCCGCCTCACCTTTATACATTTGTTTTCTCGTGCGACCGTGGATAGAAATCGCTTTGATTCCGACGTCTTGCAATCGCTCAGCTACTTCAAGGATGTATTTTGTGTTATCGTCCCAGCCCAACCGTGTTTTCACTGTTACGGGTAGATCGGTACTTTCTACAATTGCCTTGGTCAAGCGAACCATTTTGGGTATGTCGCGTAGGATTCCCGCTCCAGCGCCTTTTCCTGCTACTTTTTTAACGGGACATCCGAAATTGATATCCAGTACGTCGGGATTGGTTTTCTCAACAATCTCCGCCGCTTCCTTCATGCTTTCGAGTTCACTCCCAAAAATTTGGATTCCAACCGGGCGTTCATCCTCATAAATATCCAGTTTTTGAACACTTTTCGCTGCATCGCGAATCAACCCTTCACTCGAAATAAACTCTGTATACATCATGTCCGCTCCAAATCGCTTGCACAATGCGCGAAAAGGAGGATCGCTTACATCTTCCATCGGAGCCAGCAACAGAGGAAATTCCCCCAACTCTATGTCCGCAATCTTTACCATCTTTACACCCGTTTAGATGTGCAAAATTACCAAAAAACTAAAGATGAATTCAATTCGAGGAATTTGGAGTGATCGCAATCCTGTTTTTTTATTTCTGATGATGGTCGTCATGATGATTGCAGGATCGATTGTTTCGGCTGTAATCGGCTTACTACTTGCCGGGATTTTCACCTCTATTCCGCTAAGTGATGTATTTTCGGGTGGGACGGAATGGATGGAGAATGTCGATGCAATGCGTTGGATTCAAGGTGTAAATAATATCGGGACATTTTTAGTGCCGGGTTTACTCATGGCACACCTCACTAGTCCGGATGGTCTTCACTGGACTGGAGCACGCAAAAGAAGTTCTTCGGCACAAGGTTTTATCGCTGTTGTCATGATTATCGCTTCCACCCCGCTCATCAGCTGGTCGGTTGAAATTATGGAGTCGATTCCTCGCAACGATCTTTTGGTTTATCTGGATCGATTGGAACAGAGCTCGATGGACGCCATTGAGAGTTTTTTGGCGATGGATGGAATGATGGATTTATTTCTGAATACCTTGGTCATGGCGCTTATTCCTGCCCTCGGGGAAGAGTTCTTATTTCGGGGATATCTTCAACCCTTGATTCGCAAAGCCACAGGAAAACTCCATTTATCGGTTTGGCTCACGGCATTTGGTTTTGCTATTCTGCACGGACAATTCAATAACCTATTGGCAATTCTACTTTTAGGCGCTGTTCTGGGCTATCTCCGTGCCTATTCAAAGTCCATTTGGCTACCTGTTTTGGCGCATTTCACCAATAATGCTATTACACTATTTGTAGCTTATTCTTTTGCGCAAAGCGGTATGGATATCAGCGAGTTAGAAAATATCGATTACGGAGCTATGAAGTATCCATTTATCGCATTTAGCGCACTGATGGTCATTGGGGCGGTGTATTTGATTCGATTGATGGGACAAAAGCAACGCGCATAAAAAAGCCCCGGATGTCCGGGGCTTTTGTACTGAAATTGAAACTGTATTATCGTTGGATCTGAATTTGATCAACATGTATGTTCTGATCCGTTTTCATTTCTAAGAAATACGTACCAATCTGCAACTGACTAACGTCCAAGACGCGTTTGGTATTTCCTTCTTCGGCATTGTACTTTTCAGAAAGAACGATCCTTCCACTCGCATCGTAAATCGATACTTCAACCTCACTATTGATCGATAAATCAAAGTCGAGGGTAATGCGATCTGCAGCTGGATTGGGATATGCGTTGAAATAAGTTACGGTTTTATCTTCTAACCCAATCGATGACACTTCCATGATTTCGAGATCATCAACCGCCGCTTCGATCAAGCTTCCTCCATCGAGGTCTTGCCCAGGGCGCAAGCTATCACTCGCAATAAACTGAAGTTGAACGGTAGCCGAAGGAGTAACAAAATCGCTTACTCGAAGAACATTTCGTCGCCAACTGGCATCCGAGAATTTCGTGTTTTCTACGTACACCCAATTGGTACCGTCATTCGAGATACGAACCTGCCACCAATCTGCATTTGGATTTGCTCCAGTTGGTGGATTGTTGATATACCATCTCGCATACGTGATTACGGGGTCTTGGTACCCGGTAAGGTCAAACGGTGGACTCTGTAGTGTCGTTTTTCCACCATCAACATCATTCGTCCCTATTCCATCACTCGGACTAGATGCGTTTCCAGTAATCGCACAGATCTGTCCTCCAGGAGTATTCTGAATTCCCGGTTGTACAAAACTATTCGGATTGGCTGGGTCGCTCAAACTCGGAACAGGTAAATCGATGGTCCAAAGGCCAGTTGTCGCATTATCTCCTGGAACACCTTGCAACCAGGCACCTTGCGTATTATCAAAATCTTCAATGTGCTGACGGTAAAAATCTACTGTAATGTAATATGGAATATTTGCATTATTCGCCAGGTTTGACCCGATTGGAGTAACATTGGTAAGAATACCATTGTTATCCTCTAAAGCGAGATAATACGCGACGATATCCCCATTATTTACATTCGGAATATCTGCGGTGTATTGATTTCCACTCGGGTTGGTCATTGCTACGGTTGTATAACTTCCCGTATTATTTATATCGTAATATACGTTGGCCCCGTTCAATGCCCATGCAAATTGCAGGGATACAGTAGCATCAATCGAAAGTGTTGAATTACTTGAAGCACTCTGGATTTCATTATGATTCAACGTAGCATTACTCAACAATGTAATACCATGGTCTGCAAAGCCATTTACAATGTCTTGGTCGTTTGGTGTACCATTGGTTATGTCGTTGTCTCCTCCATTGGCAGGTGCATCATCGGTCAATAAGGCTTCTACCAAAATGTCCGTATAAACGATTCCCTCTGCTCCGTCTGGTCCATTCGGTAAGCCGTACATTCCCTGTGCATTCAGATACATCATGTAATCAAAGTCGTTGAGATAAAGTCCAGCATCGTACCAAGCACCAGCAATGATCTCTCCATCCGCGTGTACCTGACCTACAATATCCTGAGGGAATACCTTCGGATTCATGTCATACCGGCGGATATAGGTTCCTGGTGTACCTACTTGATAATTCAATCCTACGATTGGGTTCTCGGTAATGTAGATTGCCCAAATATCGCTATACCCTTCACCCATCGCTCCGTTGTTGAAGGATGATCCATTTTCATTGTAAAAGCGATTCGTAATACCATGACCGTATTCATGGTAAACCACGTCTGCAACCATCGCTAAACTGTAGCAGCCTCCAGCTTGTGTGTAGAAGTTGATGCTTGAGCCATTATAAAATGCGTTGCATGTGCCCGATGTTAATTCCACATTCGCGGCAAGCGATACATCCAAACTGTTGAAGTTGGGAAGAAAGCCTTTCATCACATCATGAATGATGTTTGTATGGTAGAATACCATACGCTCTTCCGGAATAAAATGCGGCGTGATATCAAATGAATCGGTTCCTACCGCCAATGTCGTGGTATGGGTTGGTGTAACTCCACCGTTCAAAACATTTACCCAGTCGCTTTGCAAACGAAACGTTGCCGAAGTTGGAGAAGTCACCACAAAATCAATATCGCCAATACTGTCTGCTTCGTATGTCGTACCGCCTGCTGTCATTCGGATATAGGGCATCCCTTTGTTGACATCCACGCCCAATGGATTGTCCAACTTCACATCTCCATTGACGTTGATATGCGCTACCATGTTTCGTCGATAAAGGATATCTCCCGAATGGGCATCCACATACGTTTTAAACTCTTGAGGAATCCCTTCGTGACTCATGGCATTCACCGTCACTTCATAAATGAGGTGATACGTGTAGCGCTCGTTATCCGTGATGGGAAGTATTTTGGTTTCCAAATCCGTATAAACAGATGTGATATTGTGAATTCCATTTTCTGCACGAGCTTCTACTTGTGCTATCGTTAATGTTGGCGACATATCCACTTGAATATGGTGGTGATAGTCGATTCCAAATTTCACAACCTCATTTTCCTTATTGAACTGTACAGTAACTCTGGAGTCCAATACTTCTGCAGCACCTTTCTTTTGAACAAAATCGACGTAATGGAAGCTTTCATTCTCGCGATGACCTATAAACTCCAAGTTCTGCTGGTCGAGTTGATATTCGCTGAGCTTGGTGTCGATAAAGAATCGAGCCGTAGCCTCGTAGTCTCCCATAAATGGAACAGCCAATGGATTTCCAAAGGCGCGATGAGGCATTCCCGTTTCTTCATTGAAATGAACATACCAATCGCCATTTGCAGCTAAAAAATTTTGCCATGCTAATCCCTCACGCCATACTTGTTGAACGACGGGGTCCATGGTTCGTTTGTTGTCTTTTACATAATAGACATTCATTTCCTCGTCTCCGTGTGCCAATAAGGGTAGTGATAACACGAAAGCCAAGAAATGCAGTAACACTTTTTTCATTTAAAAACAGTTTAGTTTAACGATTGTGAATATATTAAGAATTCGTCAATATATACGTCAAAACTATCGCAACTGTTTGCAAATGATACTATTTAATGGTTAAATCCGGGATCATCTCACCGGATCCTGCTAGAACGAGAAGTACCGCAAGTATAAACACGACCGATATCCAAAATCCTTTTTTCTGTTTTTTCATTATTCAAAGTTTGATACAAACCTAGGATATACCAAACGTCATCGCATCGGTATTCTACCCTATATTCATAGAGCCGTGACCCGTGACCCGTATTCGTCGGTTATCGGTTACTTGTTACTAGTAAACTGGTCGCTGTTCACTGAAAAACAGACCAGTGCGCATGCTGAACCATGCAATCCCCCACAAAACTGGAACAATCAGTGAACATCAAGCAAAGGCCTTCTAAAAAATTCCTTATTTTCCCATCCTAAACAGAACCTTATGCTTGAATTAGCAAGTATCCTTATACTCAGTGTATTAGCTCAATGGACGGCTTGGCGGATGAAAATACCGGCCATTTTGCCACTTATTTTTATCGGCTTGGCTGTTGGTCCCTTGAGTACTTTCATCACACCAGACGGGCAAAAGCTTTTGGATGGAGATGAGATATTTTCCGGAGATCTTCTTTTTTCGTTTGTATCGATATCCGTAGGTGTCATTTTATTCGAAGGTGGTTTAACACTCAAGCTATCCGAAATTCGACACCAGGCTGCGACGGTGCGAAATATGCTCATTTTTGGCCCTATTGTCACCTTATTCGGTGCAGGAGCTGCAGCTCATTTTTTAATGGACTTGAGTTGGCGCTATGCGTTCTTGTTCTCGGCCTTGATCATCGTTTCGGGACCTACAGTGGTATTGCCTATCCTTCGGAATGTTCGCCCGAATATTAAGATCAATACGGTATTGAAATGGGAAGGTATTTTAATTGATCCGATTGGTGCACTTGTCGCAGTACTGGCTTATGAGTTTATTCGTTCGGGCGGTGATGAAGGAACCTACACGTTCGAAGCGCTGAAAGAATTTTTCCTCACGATTGCCTCAGGGATTGTAGTAGGTGGCGTGGCCGCGTTGTTTATGCGCTGGGCGGTTAGTAAAAACAGAATCCCAGGATACTTAATCAATATTTTCTCGTTAGGGATTGTGATTTTCGCTTTTACGTTTAGTGAACTAATTCGGCATGAAGCCGGACTAATGGCCGCGACATTTATGGGTATTGTGCTGGCTAATTTGCAGATGGACAACCTGAAAAAGATTTTATCCTTCAAAGAGGACATCAGTCTTCTTCTCGTTTCCGTCCTTTTCATACTGCTTTCCTCGCGAATCGACATGGAGCAAATCACCAAACTTGGGGTCAACAGTATTTACTTATTCTTTATTGTTATCGCTGTAATTCGACCTCTTTATACTTTCATCAGTACGATGGGAAGTAATTTGAATTGGCGCGAACGGTTGTTCATTTCGTGGATCGGTCCCAAGGGTATTGTCGCCGCTGCTGTAGCGAGTTTGTTTTCCCTTCAGTTGCTCAACGACGCTAATACACCCGAAGCCATTGAGCAAGCTGAATTGATTCTTCCACTGACCTTTTTAGTCATTGTCGGAACCGTTGTACTGCAAGGCTCTTCTGCAAAGCCGCTAGCCAAATGGCTCAAAGTAGAGCGAGAAGACCCTCGTGGATTTGTTATTGCCGGTGCGGGAGAGTTTTCACGATTTATCGGTAAAATCATTCGAAAGAGAGAAATCCCATTGGTTTTTGCGGATTTGAGTAAAACCAATATTAAAGCTGCCAAAAATGAAGGTTTTGAGGTGTTTGAAGGGAACATTTTATCGGATTCAATTTTTAATGATATCGACTTTACGCCCATTGGCCACTTATTGGCCATTACTTCCAATAGCGAAGTTAATAGTTTGGCTTGTAATTGGTTCCAGAATGAGTTTGGCGAAGGAAAGGTCTACCGACTTGTCTCAAAAAAAGAGCTCGGATTAAAAGATCTCGTCCCTCCCGAAAATGCGCTTTATACGGGAAAATACGATTATCTGGCTTTGACCCAAATCGCACGTCATAACGAGGAAGCGCTAGAAAGCGAATGCAGTTCGGATACGGCATATGAAAACATAGCCAAGTCACACCAAAACCGCATTGTTCCGCTATTTGTAGAGCGCGGAAATGTATTGATTCCGATCACCCGAGACCTACCCGCCTTTACAAAAGGAGATGTACTCATTTATGCGCTGCGACCTCGAGAATTAGACAATGAATAACGCTACACCAAATATCAAGCACAACTCGGTGTTTTGGGTTCACCTTTTGGTGACTACACTGGCGTGGGTGGGACCCTATTTCTTCGATTGGCGCTTGATGGTATTGGCGTATGGAGTTGTAACGCTTCAGTTTTTGGTTTTCAAGAAATGCCTCATGAACGAACACCACGATCTGGACGAGTCGAAAAGCGATGATACGTTTTACGGGTATTTATTCGACCTAGCGGGATGGAACGTGCCTAAAAAACCATTAAAAAAATTCGTCCGGACGTATTTATACATCATTCTTGGAGTGTGGACGTACGTCTTACAAGCCGTTTTACATTTCGACCCTCTCCTATTCTGATTATCTCCACTTTACTCGTACGTAATTTCTCGATCGCGCATATTTCTCTGGAATCTGTCGCAGTATTTCTCCGCGCAACGTTTCTAGAAAACGCTCTCGAGTGAAACTCTTGTGCACCACTAGACTCACCTCGCGAATCGGCTCTGGATCAGCAAAACGCTTCAAATAAGGCGTGTCATCCGGTGTAATCGATAATTCGGGAACTAACGTATAACCGATGTTTCGCTTGACCATGTTCTTGAGTGCCTCAATGCTACCACTCTCGTATTTGAACGGTTGTTCGTCACCATCTACCCGATTACATACATTCAATGCTTGTTCGCGAAAGCAATGACCTTCGGAAAGAACCAGCACATCCTCTCCTTCCAATTCACGTGCGTCGACCGATTTATACTGCCGCAGTGGATGATCTTCGGGTAAATACAAAAGAAAGGGTTCGTTAAACAATGGAATTTCACGGATACTCCTTTCTTCGAGAGGCGTCACCAATAAGCCTACATCCACCGACCCCTTACCCAATTCACGAATAATCTGTTCGGTTTGAAGTTCACGAATCACCAATTTTGCCTCGGGATGTCTTTCGGCAAACTGACTGATAAACAATGGTATTACGTAAGGCGCTAAGGTCGGTATTACCCCGAGGACATATTCCCCTTCCAAGGTCTCCATTTCGTCATTTACCAATGATTTGAGCCGCGAAACTTCATTCAGGATCTCACGCGCGTGAATAATCACTCGCTCGCCCATTGGTGTAGGCCGAAGCGGCTTTTGCGAACGATCAAAAATTTGAAGTCCGATTTCTTCCTCGAGCTTCTTTATCTGCATGGTCAGGGTTGGCTGAGTAACGAAGCACTTTTCCGCCGCACGAACAAAATGCCGTTCGTTATCCAAATTCACCACGTATTCAAGTTGTTGTAATGTCATTTTTGAAACTAATTTACTCGCAAAAGTATAAATTTTAATTATAAACAAACTCAATACGAGATAGTATTTTGTTTATAATCTCACGTAAAACCCTAATCAAAAGCTATTTAACCCTTTCCTTGTCAACTTTCAAAATGTACTATAAATCACCGTAAAGCGGAACGTTTCATCCTACATTGCACCTGTAAATAATCGAATCATCGATTGCTTTTTATAAAACCATAAATAAAACAAATATGGAAACTCAAGATAACAATGCGGTATACAGCATGCCGCGAATCGGAGATACAGCTCCAGACTTTACTGCTGTAACCACGAAAGGAACCATTACGCTTTCGGATTTTGCCAAGGATAAATGGATTGTACTTTTCTCACATCCAGCTGATTTTACGCCAGTTTGTACTACCGAGATGAGTGGTTTTGCACTGAACAAGGACAAGTTCGACGCGATGAACACCGAGTTGATGGGATTGAGTATTGATAGTATTCATTCACACTTGGCTTGGGTACAGAATGTACGCGAAAAAACAGGCGTGTACTTCGACTTCCCAATCATTGCCGACTTAGACATGAAGGTGTCTAAACTCTACGGTATGTTGCAGCCCAACGAGGCGGAAACCGCTGCGGTTCGTGCAGTCTTCTTTATCGATCCGAAGAAAAAAGTTCGTTTGATCATGTATTACCCACTCAACGTTGGGCGAAACATGGATGAAATTCTTCGCGCTTTAGAAGCACTGCAAACTTCTGACGAACACGGTGTAGCAATGCCACTCGATTGGAAGAAAGGCGATAAAGTCATCGTTCCACCACCAAAGAATTTGGATGACATGAACGAGCGAATCAAGAATACCGAATACGAAATGATCGATTGGTATCTCGCCAAGAAGGATTTGTAAAATCGAATCAACACAAGTAAAGCCCCATTCGTTTATCGATGGGGCTTTTCTTTTAATGTATACCCCATTCGTACCACAACATACCGATCGGCACCACCTAGACTTAAAACAAAGGAATTGGTATGCATATTTATCCAAGCAGTTCCTGAAACTTTTCGATACCTTTCAACGATCCAATTCTCATTTATTTGTCGGATCCACGTATAACCTACCGCTCCAGAAAAGCTGAAGAATACATTGCTCTCTTTTGGCTGAGTGCGAAGTTGAATACCTGTGTTTATCGAAGTTACTTTTTCTCGCATAACATCTCCCCAGAGAAAAGGCGTCAGCTTTGGCGCGTAAATATGGTTAACATCGGCTTGGAAGCCCAGCCATTCTGTTACTCGAATTACCGGGTTAAATGATGCGTAATAACTTAAGCCCTGGTCCAATATCGGAGTCCCGATACCTCCATAAACTGAAGCTTCAAAACGATGAAATTCATTCTCGGTTTGCGCATTCACAGAAATCCAACTAAGTAAAAAAGCGCAGATTAAAAGTGCTACATAATTTTTCATGGTGAGTGTGTTTTGCTGAGTTAGTAAAAGTTGATATAACTAATTTAATATATTATATAATAATTGGCAAAACTTCACCTCAATGGAGAAATATGATATAAATTTGATCAAATGGAGCTGTTAAGGAATAGTTACTCCTAGACGAAAGCCCATATAATTCCTTATGACTCCGGCTCCCAAAAGAAAAGAGCCATAATGGACATTGGCAAACGAAGTTCCTGCTACTCCCCTTTCAACTTCCAATCCGAAATTGGAAATGTTCTGTTCAGTCCAGTAATATCCGATAGTCGCATGATAACTGAAGTATAATTTGTCGTAATAGGTCCTAGTTCGCAATTGGAAGCCGACGGAAGAAATGAATGTTTGCTCACTCATTTCAACTCCAGACAAAAACCTTTCCAGTTTGGGACCGGTCACATACGACAAGTCAGCCTTGATAGCAAAGGTGTTATTCAGTCGAAAAGTCGGACTGGCGGAAAATAAAATCACCACGCCGTTATCCAAAATGGGAGTACCAATGCCATTGTAAAGGGAAAACTCAAATCGAGCAGTTAAGTCTTCGTTATTTCCAGACAAGAAAGGAGAATCAACATGAACAATTGGATTAGATATAATGGATGGAAATTCATTTTTACCGTCGGCGTATGCAAAAAGACTCTGACAAAGAACAATGCCCAAAAAAAATGTATGGAGATTTTTCAAGATTGTCAACTTCTACTTAAACAATAGGGTTTCATTGGAGGTAATTTGTGTCGTTTTAACGGGTATGCGAAAACTGTGAGGATAATTTTAGTCCACAATATAAACGTATATGATCTTCAACTCGATGCTTACCAGTTTTTAACCGGCTGCGGAATTCCATATTTATCCAACAAATAAACCATAGAGGTAATCGCTGCAGCACCTAACTCCAATTCCCGCTTGTTCACCGCCTCAAACGTATCGCTGGGAGCATGGTGATGATCGAAGTACCGCTGACTATCGGGTAAATACCCCATCAATACATTATCTTCTCGCTTCAAAGGATGAACGTCGGCTCCGGATCCACCCGCTTGAAAATCGTGCAATCCATAGGGTTCCAAAAGCTCCCTGTATTTGGCGATAAAATCGATCATTTCCTGAGAACCTTCTATCGCAAATCCCCGAGGGGTAAATCCACCTCGATCACTTTCAATAGCTGCCATGTGATACCAATCCATCTCTTCAGTTATTCTGGCATACTCCTTTGCCCCGCGCAATCCATTCTCCTCGTTCATAAAAAGTACTACGCGAATGGTTCGTTTAGGAATATAATTCAATTGCTTAAATAGCCGAAGTACTTCCATCGAATGCACAACACCTGCTCCATCGTCATGAGCTCCATCGCCATTATCCCAAGCATCCAAATGACCTCCGACAAGGATAATTTCATCGGGGAGTTCTGAACCCCGTATTTCACCAATCACATTAAAGGACGGTTCATCCGGTAGGTTTTTGCAATCCATTTCCAATTCCAATTCGAGATTGGGATAAAGGGCAAGTAAGCTATCCAATCGTTCTGCTGCTAACGTAGATAATGCAGCAGCGGGAATTCTTTTCTCCGCGCCTTCGTAGCTCATCGAACCGGTGTGCGCATGATCGTCTATTTTGTGACTCATGGACCTTACAACCACGGCCAGTGCACCATACTTTGAGGCTTCCAATGCTCCCGCCCAACGCTGATCTACGCATCCGCCATAGGCAGCAAACGTATTGATCAATCGGGGTTCCATCGGACGATTGAAAAATATGATTTTACCTTTTGCTTTTTCACTTCCCAGGCTAGCGAGCTCCTCAAAACTATGAACTTCAATCACCGGTGCACGCAGAACTTCTCCACCGGTACCTTCCGACCCACCCAGAGAGCATATGGTCAATGGAATTTGACTTCCATCGAGAATTACCTGACAAGATTCTTTTTCTCCTCGTATCCAATGCGGAACCATTACGGGCTGCAACCATACCGAATCGAGGCCAAGGGTGTCGAGAACACTTTTACTCCACTCAACGGCTTGCTGAGCTTCTGGCGAACCACTTAAGCGTCCTCCAATGTCTGTGCTTAAGTCACGTAACCATTCGTAACTCATCCCACGGGTAAGTTCCATATCATAAACATCCCGAACAAATACCGAGTCCGTATTCTTTTGAGCGAAAATTATTGATGTACTGAGGCTAAGAAGTAAAAAAAGAAGCTTTCTCATCGCGTAAATTTTGTTTGCGATGGCAAAGTAGAAAAATATCCAATAAACCGACTTACTTAATTTTTACATCGGTTTGAAGAGCACTCTTTAGTGCTGGATCCCGTTGTTTGATTCGGTGCGCATCATAAAAGCTGTCCAATGCGTCACTGAGCGTGGGATAAATGTATTCGAATCCAGTCGAACGAATTTTACTCGTGTCCATGGCATTGCTCGCAAGGGCCAGCAACGCATTCTCTCCCATAACGAGTTTCAACAGAAATGCAGGAACTGGAATTCCCCAATACGGGCGATTCAGTTTTTTACTCAACACCTTCATAAACTGAGCGTTGGTAGCTGCTGATGGCCCACCGGCGTTATACGCTCCACGCATCGTTTCATCCTCGACGGCTCGCAGAAATATGCGGCAGAGATCATCGATATGAATCCAAGGAATGAACTGTTTTCCAGATCCAACTGGCGTTCCTCCCAATAGTTTTGTCGGTTTTTCAAGTTCTGGCAATGCACCACCACGAAGGGAAAGTACAAATCCAATACGAATTCGGGAAACACGTAAATTCAGTTCTTCCAATCGCATCACTTCCTCTTCCCATTTTACTGTGGTTTCGCTTAAAAAGTCATCACCCGATGGGTGTTCCTCACTCAAGTGTTCGTTGTAATTATTGGGATAAAAACCCGAGGCGGAAGCCGCAACAATCGCCGAAGGTCGATCTGAACGTTTTTTAATTTCGTTGTATAAAAGTCGAGTGGATTGAACCCGACTATTGATGATTTCCTTTTTGTACTCGGGAGTCCATTTTTTGGCGATGCTGGCCCCGGCGAGATGCACGACAACATCTACATTATTCAATGCGAGGGGATGCATTTCACCACGCCTTGGATTCCATGGAAAAACTTCTACACCATTCTGTAGCTCGGGTTCTTTAACAGATGTGCTTAAATGTACGACTTCAAACCCGCGCAGTGTCATTACTTCGGTAAGCCGACTACCGACCAATCCACTACCCCCCGTAATCAGTACTTTCATAATGTTAATTTTATCTACAAACTATAACTCCCAACACATCAATTTGTTTTAAATCAGTTCAGCTATCACATCGAAAAAACAATACGCATGAAAACTATCACACTTATTTTTTAATCCCCGAACTCTTACCCCTACTTTTGTTTAAACGTAAAACAAAAGAAAAACGCTTGCGTTGTAAGACGAAAACAGAAGATTAAGTGCATACACTAGAGCCCTATTACAATTGGAGGCATTTGTACATTGCCAGTGAGGATGAGCGGTCGCCTTTTTACGGTTATCACAATAGTGAAGTGTATTTTACGCATCATATTTACGACCATATTATTCATCCTCAGTGGGACGATATTGGGTCCGAAACGCTTTTTATTAAAATCATTTTTTGCGATTACGACGAGGGTTATGCGATCATCGAAATGATTGGCGAATGGAACGATTGCTTGCACAATGATATTATGTTTCTGAAGAGAGATATCGCCGATGAGATGATGCATGAAGGAATAACAAAGTTTATTTTAATTGGAGAAAACATACTCAATTTTCACTCCAGTGACGATTGCTATTACGAAGAATGGTTCGAAGACCTGGAAGATGGTTGGATTGCAGCACTTAATTTTCGGGATCATATTTTGGATGAAATGGCCCAAGCAAACATTGACTCCTATTTCGTTCAAGGTGGAGAACTTAGAGATGTGAGTTGGCGTACTCATTCACCGAAGCATTTGTATAAAAAAATCTCCGACGTTGTCGCCCGTAGGCTAGATCCACATTATTAAACCCATAGTGTGACTTCGACAGGTTGACCCGTATCCAAACTTTTTAGTTTTCGAACTTGAGCTTTCACCGGAAGTAAATAGCTGTTTCTCGCTGTGTCGAACCAAATCGCCGTATCCCAGGTATATCCGTCGATTGACGCTTTTACTTTTAACCTACCCCAACCTTCTTCAGCCCATTTCAGTTGGCTTCGGATCTCGATGGTGAATTCTACAGGTACGGTAAGAAAATACCAACCCCCATCACCCGAACTTCTCCACAGTTCAGACGTAAAGTTGTATTGCATGTTTTTCATGCAAGCAATTTCAGAAATTCAATCCAACTATTTCACCAAAACTCGTTGAATTGAAGATCCTGAAGTGGATTCAACTAAAACGAGATAAACTCCTTTTTGCAAGTCCCTCAGATCAACGGCTACCTTATTTTGCGCACCATTACCAAAAAGCATCTGCCCTTGAAGATTCCAAATCGAATATGAAAAATCGCCTATCCATTCGATATTTAGAATATCTGATGTTGGGTTTGGATACATCAAGACGTCAATTCTATTTTCTTCATAAACTCCTACACCGCCATTCGTCAGCACGTGAATATAATTTGTTCGTGAATAACTGCTCGATGTACTTCCATCTGAAACGGTCAACGTCACGGTATAAGTCCCCATGTTATTGTACGTGTAACTTGGGTTTTCCAAATGACTATCAATAACTCCATCGTTATCAAAATCCCAATCCCAAGAAGTTATGGGTGTTCCATACTGCGCGGAGAAGTCCGTAAAATGAACAGTGAGCGGTCCGTCACCCTCCGTTACATCTGCCGCAAACGACGCCTGCAAACCACCGTAGCTCGCGCAGGGATAATTAACGTATAGAAAATGATTCCATGCGGTTTCAAAGGATTGTTCGCTGGTAAAACCAACCAACGAATAATTCATTCCTGAAGTAATCAAAGAACTCAAGGCACCAGCTCCGCCCTGTTGTGTAACTATAAACTCAACGATCGTATACGAAAACGTATAACCTCCTAAGTTTCCAAAAGTTACAGAACCACTGTTTAAATCGTTCAGAGTGGGAATCTGATGATTATTCTGCGTTACATAGGTACATACGGCATAAGTTGTGGCTATTTGATTGGCTAGAAATGTAGCCGCGCCCTCGTTGATCCAAATAGGGACATTAAAACCTGGAGTCATATATGCGACAAAATTATGCACCATTTCGTGTGTAACCACATTGATGATGCTTGCAAACGTGTGGGCCGGACCCGGATTGTATGGACTGACCATGTCAATCTTATCGTCCCCCGTAGCATTTCCCACGACCCAATCTGGTGCATTCGGCCATCCGATAGCGGCATGGTAGGAGGCTAAATCCGGATAAATATCTACTATAATTTTATGCGAGAAAGTCGTGTTCAAACTGTCCGATACGCGACCGTAGTTGTTGGTGAGCACCTGAATCACGGTATCAGCAGCGGCATCTTCCGAGATAAGCCCCCAAACTTCAAAACGATTGTTGGAACGAAGGAGAATACGATTTTCCGAGTAGGAAGAGTTGGTATATAACCTGTTTTCTGGAATCGAAACATTGGACAACTGAGTCGCGTCAAAGTCTGAGTCGACGGAATGAATTAGCGGAATTGCATTGCTATGCGACAAATGATTGAAATATGTTTCGGTAGAATTTTGTGCTATCAAAGACGAATAGATAAAAATTGACATGAGGGTGAGGACAAAACTTTTCATGACTGACAGTTTTAGGATTATGGAAGTCCCCTCGAGTTGATAAGAAGCACAGGCTCCAATTTTTCGCGAGAAGACCTCGCAAAACGTTAACTATCATCAAATTTTATAAGAAGGTGTGAAAAATAAAATGACAAATCTCAGTCTACAGCGAAATCGTATCATTTCGCATTTTGCAATAATTGTACAACGTGTTTATCAATGGGAAAGGTAACCGAACTTTCGGTTAATTTGTCGAGCGAAACCCACTCAAAAACCTGTTTCTTTCCAGGTAACTCGCGATGTTCCCACATTTGACCTCGTTCAAGCAATTCATTTACAGGCTCTACTTTAAAATAAACTGATATGATTTGATCTTCTTTTCGAAAAGCCGAGGCCTGAAAAAAATCAGTCGTATAAAAGTGATCAAAATGGTGGAATGACAGATGTAGCTCTTCCATCAACTCCCGCTTCAAACCGTCTTTTAGCCCTTCACCAAACTCCAATCCTCCTCCGGGAAACTTGGTAAACTCATAGTCGCCAATTGTTTCATGCGCCAATAACACACCGCGATTGGGATCGAGGATTATTCCGTAAACTCGTACGTTAAAGCGATCTATTCCTTTCGTGCCCATGCCATCTCTCTTTTGCCCGGAGGTCCCGGAATTTTTTCCACCCTCAATCCCGCTTCGCTCATCGCTCGACGCGCTGCACCCTGTACACAATAGGTTGTAAGTAGGCCACCCGGACGAAGCGCTCTTGATATTACCTCGAAGGCATCCGCTTTCCAAAGGTCCGGTTGCACACGTGGTGCAAATGCATCGTAATACACCAAGTCAAATTCATCTTCAACTTGCAAGTCAAACAGGGAGATGGCTTTTTTACAGAGGAAAAAGTTAGGCTCAATTTCTATTTCTTTTTTCCATGGAGCATCATGTATGGTATGGAAAAGTTCTGAAGTTTCTGCGAGCCCAGGCATGTTGCTGTAGTCTAAAATACCGTATTCCTCTTGGGTAAGCGGGTACAACTCCAGGGCTGTGTAGTGTATTTCTGTATCAGGATTGCGATGAATTAATGACAGTAGGACGTTTAAACCGGTCCCCATTCCCATCTCCAATATGGATAGTGATTTTCTCTCTGATTGCACAATATCCAATCCATTACGGATGAAAACGTGCATACTTTCATTGTATGCACCGTGGTGCGAGTGAAAATGTTCGTCGTATTCAGTCAGGTAAAAAGTGACTGATCCATCATCTGTTTTGCGCAGTTCGCGTTGTTCCACCGAGTTTTAGTTTTCTTATTCTAACCTTCGGACCCGGGCAATAGTTCTGATGACAGGCCAAACAAGATGCAACTAAATTGTTATGTGCCTCAAGAGCAGGGATTTCACGGTTGTTAAAATCCTTTACCGATTGAACCATAACATCGGCAAACTGAAAAAAACCTTCGTCCTTTACGTGCAATTCTGTCGGAACAGCGGTATGGATTAACGTAAACGGCTCCACCTCGAGTTCCGGCTCCTTGCCTTCTTGGATCATCTCCTTACTGATCTGAACCATCATATTCACATCACGCATCAACAAAGCCAATTCGCTACTCTCATTAGGATTTTCGACAGCGCGCTCATGAGCCATTTGTCGAGTTACGAGATTTTCATTTTGTGATTCGGCTCCTTCATTCGAAGAATTGCATGAAAATAAAAGGGATGCCACTAATAGGCATCCCGCAAAAATATACATGAATTTTTTCATGATCTTATTTTAAAATTACGCCAGAAGCAGTAAACTGATACTTCTCTTGTGGCTCAGTAATCGCAGCAATTTCGTCTTCGCTTGCTCCTGCGTCTTCGGCTTTATGCTTCAACCATTCTACGGAAAGTGTTTCGTGTTTTACCACACCCTCCATAATGGCCGTTTTACCTGCACAGTCTTTGGGAACAAAGAATCCGTAATCTTTAAAGTTGACCTGCATGCTCTCTCCATTCGAAAGGGTTACATCCATCCAACAACCTTTCTTCTGACAAACTTCTTCTACCGTAGTAACGACTTTAACGTTCAACGAATCATTACCATCCAACATAGCGAGCATCTCATCAATGCTTACAGCTCCTTCCTCAGTGATTTCATCGCCGTACATTTCAGGCCCACCTTCTTCCGCTTCGGTAGCCTCTTCCATTACTGCAGCGGTAGTATCTGCATCTTGCGTTGTTTCTTCACTTGCTGTGTTATTGCATGAAGCGATGATTCCGCCCAATGCCAAAACAAAAAGTAACTTTTTCATAGTGTGATTTAATTTTCCACAAATATACAGTCTACAATTGAATTTAAACAATGATTTAGATCATTCCATTCGATACCCGGAACCCGTAGACCCGTTATCCGTAGACCCGTAGACCCGTAGACCCGTTACCCGTAATTCGAGATGATGATAAATAATCATGGTGGTTAAGCCATCCGAAGCCCCCCAGTCTACCAGTCTACTAGTCTACTAGTCTCCAAACCTGTATGCTCCAATCTCAAACTCTTGCTGTTTTCCGTGACCCGTTCTTTTTAGTTACCGGTTACCAGTTACTAGTTACTGGTTTTCTGGTTATTGAACCTGTATGCTCCAAACTCATACTCTTGCTGTTTTCCGTGACCCGTTCTTTTTAGTTACCGGTTACCAGTTACTAGTTACTAGTTACTGGATTTTTGGGTATTTAACCTGTATGCTCCAATCTCAAACTCTTGCTGTTTTCCGTGACCCGTGACCCGAAGTAAATGCTTGATTTTATTTGATCAAACTAATATTAAGATAATTTAAAGTGATCGATTAAAGTGGCTGAACCCGCTGAAGCCCAATACTCCCATACTCCGAGTCACCCAGTCTCCCAGTATCCGAGTCTCCTAGTCTCCCAGTATCCGAGTCTCCTAGTCACCTAGTAACCGAGTCACCTATGAATAAACCCATTTAGAAAATAGATTTCCCACTGTTTTTAAATTGTGAGTTTCCATTGAATAACTCAACAAAAATAACCTTGCAACGCCATTACAAATGGCTATATTTGGCGCTTGTGTAATTAATTCGACATCGTTTCGACGATCCGAGATATTTTTGAATAAGCAAACCAATCATGAAAACACATTTGATAACAGGAGGTTGCGGTTTTGTAGGACGCAACATGGTAAAACGTTTTTTTAATCAGACAAATGATCGAGTCGTTTTTGTAGATGATTTAACGGTTGGTACGCACCCTTCGACATGGTTATCAGAAAAAAGTGTTCGAAAAAATAAAAATGCAGAGGTTTTTGGAGAAGATGAACGCTTGATATTCGTTCAGACCGATGCCCGTGAGATTTTCCGAGCGACCAATGAAGGTACTCAGGACTACTTTAAAAAGCTAATCGATGTTGATATCGAGCGTTTTAATTACGTCTTTCACTTTGCAGCGATTGTAGGCGGACGCGCAACGATTGATGGAGACCCGATTAAAGTTGCGTTGGACTTATCCATTGACGCTGAAATGTTTTTCTGGAGCACGCGTCACAAACCTGATCACGTACTCTACCCGAGCTCTTCTGCCGCTTATCCGGTCGATTTACAAACGGATAAAAATGCAATTGCGCTGAAAGAGTCGGATATCGACTTCAACAACATGGGGCAGCCCGACATGACTTACGGCTGGAGCAAGCTAACCGGAGAGTATTTAGCCAAAGTTACTGCTCAGTATTACGATATTCCGGTAACGTGTATTCGTCCTTTTTCTGGATATGGCGAGGATCAGGATCTAACCTACCCTATTCCGGCAATTGCCGCTCGTGCAGCTCGTAAAGAGAATCCATTTGAAGTATGGGGAACCGGAAAACAAGGACGTGATTTTGTTCATATCGACGATGTTTTGGACTGCACGCTTTCTGCCATGGACGTGATCAAAGATGGCTCGGCGATCAACATCGGCCAAGGAAAACTAACGAGCTTCCTTGAAATTATAGACATTTTCACTGATTTCGCTGGGTACAAACCCGAAATCAAGTGTCTGCTGGATAAGCCCGTTGGCGTTCATTCCCGTTATTGCAATATGGACTATGTGAAGGAAGTCGTCGGTTGGGAGCCTAAAATCAGCATTCGGGAAGGAATGCGTCGCGTATACGAAGAGGCCCTTAAAAAGAACAGCTAAGGAAGCATGAAGGTAGTTTGCTTTGGTCCTGGACCGCAATTCAAAGGAGGAATTTCCAATTACAATACATCACTCGCGAAAGCTTTTGATCGCAAAGCGGGTTGTGAGACTCATATTGTCAGCTGGACACAACAGTATCCGGCGATTATTCCCAGAGAATTTGTGGACAAGTCAAGTAAGACAGACTTACTCGAGGGCACGATTATCCAGGTAAAATATCTCACGAACTATAACAAACCCGGCACTTGGCGAGAAACCGTCAACTACATCAAAGGGTTGAATCCGGATATGGTCATCTTTCAATGGAGTATTTCTGTCCAAGGAATTCCATTGGGTTGGATTGCCCGTAAACTGAAGAAAGAGTCCAATATTGAAGTGGTTTTTGATTTGCACTTTGTCGTTCAAAAAGAAAACTCCAAACTCGACCGAATATTAACGCGCTATGGGATCTCCAAAGCCGACACCTATATCGTGCATGCCTTAAAAACGCATCGCGAATTGGTTGAACTATTCCCGAAAAAATCTCTACATCTGACTGAAGAAGGAGAGCGTTCTGAAACCGGTGCGCAGACCGTTATTAAACTCTACCATCCGGTATACGACCTGTTCCGTCCGAATCCAGAGTTTGATGTGGAAGCATTCAAGAAAGAGCACGGGCTCAAAGAAAATGTGTTTCTCTTTTTCGGTTTTATTCGAAAATACAAAGGACTACATAACGTCATTCGCGCTTTTCGTCTATTGGCCAATGAACGCGATGACGTGAGTCTATTAGTCTGTGGAGAATCTTTCTGGCAAACACTGGACAACACCAAATGGTCGACGAAGGTGAAGAACTTCCTCTTTGGAATTGCCAAATCGATTTTTCTGCGCAAGCAAGACGACGAAAGAGAGTATCGTCCACTTGAGCTAATCGAAGAACTCGGGTTAACGGATCAAACGATGGTAGTAAATGAGTTTGTCGCCAATGAAGACGTACACAAATACTTCCAAGTTTCCGACGCCATCGTATTGTATTATTTAACGGCTACTCCAAGTGGTGTTGAGTCCTTGAGTTACAACTTTAAACTTCCCGTACTTGCCACGCGCGTAGGCCATTTTCCAGAAACTATCGAAGATGGATTCAATGGGTATTTGGCCGAACCTGAGAACATTCGATCTATGGCAGATCAAATGCATCGTTTCCTCGACGAACCGATTGATCGCGAGAATGTGGAGAAAAGTGCTCGTGAAATGAGTTGGGACAATTACGTGAAGGCCATCACAAATCGTTCGTTTTAATCCTTGTTCCGATGAGTCTTTCCATAGCAATCATCGGCGGTGGAGCGGCAGGTTTCTTCGCGGCCATCCATGCCGCAAAAACGAACAGTCATCACCGAGTTGTTATCTTCGAAAAAAGCAACAAACTTCTGGCTAAAGTTAAAATCAGTGGTGGTGGAAGATGCAACGTTACGCATAACGAATCTTCTATTAAAAATCTAGTTGCAAATTATCCCCGAGGAGGAAATCGGCTAAAAAAAGTGTTTGGAAGGTTTACACCGCAAAACACGGTAGAGTGGTTCGAACAGCGTGGGGTTCCCATTAAATCGGAAAAAGACGGAAGAATGTTTCCCGTTTCGGATAACTCACAATCGATTATCGATGTCTTGTTAAACGAAGCGCACAATAGTGGTGTAGAGATTTACACGCAAAAAGCTGTAGAACAAATAAAACCGGCTCAAGAGGGATTTGAATTGGTATTTAAAAATGAAACTATTCATTTTGATAAAGTGATATTAGCCACCGGTGGAACTCCTACTTTACGTGGTTTTGAATGGCTAAAAAACCTTGACCTTCGTATCGTATCACCTCTACCCTCTTTGTTTACCTTCAATGTACCTCGTGGAAACTGGGCAGATCTCAGCGGAATTTCAATGCCAAATGCCGAAGTCCGAATTCCGGCACTTAAACTACGTCGGAATGGTCCTGTGCTCATCACGCATTGGGGGTTTAGTGGCCCAGCCGTACTGGCCTTATCCTCTATTGCTGCACGCGAATTGTACGATTTGAATTACCAATTTGATATTCAAATAAATTGGACAAGCCACAGCGAAAATGAACTTCGAGATGGTATTTATCAAGTTGCAGCATCGATGCCAAATCGTAAAATGATTGCCACTCCCCTGTTTGATATTCCATCAAGGTTATGGCGTAGGATAGTTGAAAGAGCTCAAGTTCCGGAAGATCGTACGTTTGGCGATATGGTTAAAAAAGAGATCAATCGAACAATCGTGCAACTCTCGCAGTGCGCTTTCGATGTTTCAGGAAAAACCACGTTTAAAGAAGAGTTCGTTACATCCGGTGGAATCGACTTGGATGAGCTCTACATTAAAACATTTGAAAGCAAAAAACACCCGGGTTTATATTGCATCGGTGAGGTGACTAATGTCGATGCATTGACTGGAGGATTCAACTTTCAATACGCCTGGGCAAGCGGATATATCGCGGGTTCGCATGCTGGTCGTTCCGAAAGAAATTTAGATCAGTAATCGAATTGAAGCGTTTAACCAACGAGTCTTTTCTACTTAAACGCGTAAATTTAAACTGGGGCAAGCGCCTCGCTTCGCCGTAGCTACGCGAAGGCAAAGGTCGCGGTTCTTACTCTCCGAAGCTGCGCGAAGGAAAGCTCGGGCATAAATAGAATGGTAAAAAATCAAAAAAGTGATCCGTCTAAATTACCGTTTAATCCCATTTTCAGGGATTTCAAAAGGAATGGGCACGCTTTTCGAAGATTTGAGCTTCACTTTATTTTTCTTCAGAACAACTTTATACTCTGCTACTTGAACATAGCCGTTAGCAGCATTTGTGGGAATTCCCACGAGATAAACCCGATGATGCTGTCCAAACCAGGTTTTCTTTCGCCGAACCAATAGAATGGGTTCAACAAGTTCATTTGCCAATTCTTTGTAAACTTCATGTGAACCAACCAGTGCACGAATTGCGTTCTGCTTTTCAAGGGTATTTTGCACTTGGACATAAAGTGAGTCATACCATGCCTCCCCAAACCCTGTACGCTTAGCTAAAATTTCTGATACCTTTTCGTTATTGGCAATGGCATCGTCTAATGACACATCGTTGTTGAACGGCAAAAACTGAACATCCCATTGCAGCCCAACGGAACGCAGAGCGTTTTGATAGGTGTAATCCTGAGGACGATCGTCGGTGTAATAAATCAAAGACTGCGCTGAAGCAAAGGCAGAACCCAGCATCAGCGCAGTTATGAGTAAAAAGCTTTTCAATTGGTTGTTGATCAAATTCATGGTTAATTTTTAAGAATACGACGAGTGGCAAACACGCCCTCCTTCCATACTCTTACAAAATACATTCCAGAATTCAGATCAGCAGTTGATAACTCAACTTCACTTGCTTTAACAGCTTTGGATAGAACCGTACGACCGGTTACATCAATCACCTCAATCAAATCCATTCCAACTGAAGATGAGATTTGTAACACATCATTCACTGGGTTTGGATAAGCTTCGAAATCAATTGTATTTTCCAATAAGCTCGTCTGATCAACAACAAAACAACCCGTTGTATCGTAGCAACCATTGAGTTCCAATACACAGGCATAGTTTCCTGTCAACTCGGAGGGTGTGAAAGACTGTTGAGTAGCTCCCGGAATAGGTGCGAAATTATCATCGCAGTCCACCCATTGATAGTTCACGTTATTCTGCATCGCCGTCAAGGTGTTCCCTTGAGGGTTTACAAAAATATTGAATAGCGGTGTTACCGACACCGTTACAGTTGCACATCCAGCCCCTGGGCATCCGCCTTCACCTTGTACGTAGTAAGTCGTATTGATAATAGGACTAACGGTTACCGTATTTCCCGTTCCTACAATCGTTCCAGTACAACTTCCGACGTGCCAAACCCAGTTTTGACTATCGTTCAAGTTACCTGAAATCACGCTCAAAGTTACTGAGTCATTGGAGCACATATCGACATCCGAAGAAAGAACAGGTTGATCAGCTGGAGTACAGTTGATGATGTTAAAGTCATTGTTGGAAACATCGTAAAATGTTCCGTTTTGAGATACCACCATTATGCGTGCTTGGGTAGTTATAACCGCAGGTACATTGACTACTTGGCTACCATCATTGGGTGTGGATGCCAGAAGGACTGTAAAAGTCTGTCCACCATCGTCTGATAATAAAATTTGAACTGAATCACAGTTGATCGGAGCATTGGTTGTATTCGCAACATCCCAGGTCACCGTTTCCGTGCCACCCGAAGCCCAAGCAATTCCGAATGCATTTGGCGATAATACTTCGAATGGGCCTGCTGAACCTACTACGTTTACATCTATTTCCTCGTAGTCGTTGCATGACCCTACGGAGTGGTTATCTCGCACTGAAACACGGAAATTCATATTTCGACCTACAGCTGGTAGTACTTCCCAGGTCGGTGTATTGTTGTTCAATACCGCATTAAAGTTCGGGAAATAGCGTGTACCGTTTGTATCGGGATCAATACTTCTAAAGTTTGGCCCTAACGTCGAATTCGGACTTGGCGGTTGAGTTGAAGCTTGATTGTCGAACTGCTCCCATAAATAAGTTAGCGAATCACCATCTGGATCCGTTGCCACCGCAGTAAGCATAAACGGAGTGCTATTGGGTATCGCGATATTCCCTGGTGTCGTTACAATAGTAGGTGCGGTGTTTGACAACGGAGTTAATTGCGGACAGTTATGGGCAAATGAGGTGATGAAATTACCCATTTCTGATAGACTGTGCCCGTGGAAGTAGTCATCGCTATTGGACTGTACGTTAGGCGAACATATACCAGCATATCCCATGATTGTACTTGCGCTACCTGGTTCATAGCTGGCTGAAGAAACGCTATTGCATGGGTTGTTTTGTGTATGATTTGCACCAAACTGATGACCCATTTCATGAGCTACATAATCAATATCAAAAGGATCACCAATGGGAGCACCACTTCCCGTTACACCTCTTGCTTTTTGTGAGTTGTTACATACGACTCCAAGACCGGCCAATCCACCACTATTTGTACCAAATACATGTCCGATATCGTAGTTGGCGCTTCCGATAACACTATTGACATTTGTCTGATTTTGATTAATCATTGAAAACGTCTGTCCATTGGAATAAGGATCTGGATTACTCGTGTAAATTAGCGTATCGTTATTTGGGATAAGCGACATAGTGATAGCAATATCTCTTTCGTATACGCCATTCACGCGATTCATCGTCGTCACTTGAGCAGCCAAAGCCAATGCTTTGGTACCCCCGTGGAAAACCGTGTATTCAGTTGTTGCCGCACAAGCCAAACGGTAAGTGCGCAATTCGCATGTTCCGTAGATTGGAAAAGAACTTTCAGGGTTTGGATTGGATGTAGATTCTGTATTTTGGAAATCACAAGAGAAGACTTTTGAAGTCGAAAAATTCTCTCGGCGATATACAATGTAAAACTCATCGTTTCCAGCAAACATTGGATCGATAAAAATTGTCGATTGACCAGGCTGGAAAATCATGGCATGAAAACCGTGTGGTGTAACGTCCCACTTTCCATAAGCCATTGAACCATTCTCAGCATATGCATCAAAAGACTGGACCTCGGGATATTTTGCCGCAAGGTCGGGATGCATGGTTTCATTCTTCAATGCCGAAAACAGAATTTCTCCTCCTTCCGGAGTTGGGATATTCAAGTAACCGGTTTTACCTGCAGAACCGGCGTTGCGATAAGCTATTTGACTTAATTCGGCTTGAATGTGATCCAAGTCCAACTTGACAACGCGAAAATCACTCGCTTGAATTTGTGTTTGCCCCAAATACATGTACTCGTGTGGCTGAGCATCTTCATATTCTAAGGATAACTGAATCGATTGTTGAGCAAATAGAAAGGTAGAACTGGATAAAAGTAAAAGTAGCAGTAATCTTCTCATATGATTGTTAATTTCAAAATAGATTTAATGGTTTTCATAGATTCACAACATAATGGTCGTCCAGAAGTTGCGTAAAAATTTAAAACAGAGGTCAAAACAAGGAATTAAAACCCAAAAAGACAATTAAAGATTTGAACAAATCAGTAGAACTTACCCAATCGAACACCTATGGAATAAACGGCTCCATTTTGGTTTGGATGGATATAGTCTTGATAAATCGTAGGAACCTCAAGCCCGTTGACCGATTTATATCCCACCGAAGCATTCAATCGCACCCAACTAAGAACGTTGACTTCAAGGCCAATTCGGGGTAAAACAACGAATACATTATCATTGTAATATTCCAAGTCCGTCTGCTGTTCATTATCCGGTCCAAAAGAATACCCTCCCCAACCTGTCATTACATCCACGTAAGGATGAACAACACGGTCGTAAATCGGAATCCATCCCAACCAGACTCCTCCAAAACCCGCTTCGACATCTGCTATTACCGTATTTGAGTCGATATCGATAAATGAAAACTCAGGGTTGGTCGCCAATCCGGTCCCAAAACCGCCGAGATAAAACTGACCATTGAATAGAGCCGCTCCGCCTCCACCACTCCATAGCTCAGTGTTTCCATTGAACGAAGCGAAGTCGAGAAGTGGTCCTCCAAATCCCGTAACCGAAACATCTCCATTCACCAAAGTTTTGGGCTCTTGAGCATCAACAGATAGAGACAATAGAACAATCAAAAGTCCAATAAAACGATACTTCATAAAAATCGGTTTGTCTACAAATATACTACGTGAAAAGACAAATAAAGGTGAGAATGTGTACTTTTGAGCGTAAACGCATAAAATGAATCCAGAAAATCGGATTACCGAACACGAGAGCAATCATCGCGACTTGGACAAAATGTCCGTTTCTGAATTGGTTTCGGCGATTAACCGTGAAGATCAAACGGTAGCTCACTCTATACAACGTGTTTTACCTCAAATTACCGCACTGGCCGAACAAGCTGCAGAGGCTGTTCTGCGGGGAGGTCGTATATTTTATATCGGGGCTGGAACGAGTGGTCGTTTAGGAATCGTAGACGCTTCGGAATGTCCACCTACATTTGGAGTTCCCCATGGAATTGTAGTGGGAATCATGGCAGGAGGTGATCAAGCCATGCGTAAAGCGGTGGAGTTTGCCGAGGATGATGAGCATTTGGGTTGGAGTGATTTGAGTGAATACCTGATCAATGACCGCGATATCCTAATCGGAATTGCAGCAAGTGGAACTACACCATATGTGATTGGAGCGGTGCGAGATGCGCGCGAAAAGGGCATAACTACAGGGTGTATTACATGCAACCCCAGCTCACCATTGGCCGCAGAAGTGGAGTTTCCCGTAGAAGTCGTCACCGGACCTGAGTTTGTTACGGGCAGTACGCGAATGAAAGCTGGGACGGCTCAAAAAATGGTTCTGAATATGATTTCAACCAGCGCTATGATTCGTTTTGGTCGAGTCAAAGGCAATCGAATGGTCGATATGCAGTTGAGCAATGAAAAGCTAATCGATCGAGGAACGCGGATGGTTATGGAGGAATTGAATGTAGATGCCGTCGAAGCGAAGGAATTGCTTCTTAAACACGGAAGTGTTCGGAGTGCGGTAGAATCTAAAAAATCGAAATAATGGCAACTGACAGAGACAAATTGATGCGCGGTGTGCGATTTATGGCACTGAGCTTTCCTTTTATATTCGCTGGTCCGGCACTTTTATATATCGGATTTACAGACGACAAGTCAACGTGGTGGCTCTTTCTAGGTGGTTTCATTGCTGGCTTGGCAATCCTATTCGCCGTCCGTGGTCTGCTCACCATCGTCAGTGCTTTTTTTGACTCCTGACTTTGGAGATCGTCCCGCTTTGGAAAGTGCTTCGTGAATAATCCACTCCAATTGCCCATTGGTACTGCGAAACTCATCGGCCGCCCATTTTTCGACGGCCTTGAGCATGTCTTCGTTTATGCGTAATGCAAATGGTTTTTTCTTTGCCATAATCCTCTATCTCTCCTCACCGATGTTCAGCATCAGTATTCCTCATCTGTTCTAACCATCGGCCCAATTCAGCCGATTTTTGCGTGCCGATAACGATTTTCTTTCCGTTCTTCAAAATGAGCTGCAAGCCCTTTTTTCCAGCTACATTATATACCGTTCCATATTTCGTACCGATTCGTATTCCCCATCCCCCAACAAAACCGTAATCCAAAACCTCGGCTTTCTCGATATCGCGCCAAGCATACTTTCGCTTAACAAACGGATAAAATTGAAACTCCACTTCGCGTTTGGTAATCCGCGTTCGCAGGCGAATCATTACGAATAAAAAGGTTACAATTGCAAAAAATGGCAAGGTAAACCAAACCGGCCGATAGTCGCCGGTAGAATACGACGCAATCGCTACGATAGGTAATCCTGTCAGAAATAACAAGATCCACCAACGACTAAACTGCTGTTCTTCTTTAAAAAGGAGATCATTCATCTCGTATCAATGATTTAGAGTTCCGGTGTTTAAAACCGGTTGTGCATCTCGATCGGCACAAAGCACTACCATCAAGTTGGAAACCATCGCTGCCTTGCGTTCGTCGTCCAGATCGATGATTTGTTTTGCATTAAGGTCTTCCAGTGCTTTTTCAACCATACCTACAGCACCTTCCACAATTTTCAATCGCGCGGCTACGACTGCAGTCGCTTGTTGACGACGCAACATGGCTCCTGCGATTTCACTCGCATAAGCCAAATAACCAATACGGGCCTCCATGACTTCGATTCCGGCAATAGCCAATCGATCTTCCAATTCGTTTTCCAAATTATCATTGACTTCTTCCATCCCCGAACGAAGCGTAATCTCAGCCTCTTCATCGTCGAAGTTATCATAGGGATATTTCGCTGCGAGCTTTCGCACAGCAGCATCTGTTTGTACGCGTACGAAATTTTCGTAATCATCGACCTCAAAAGCCGCCTTGAACGTATCGCGTACTCGCCAAACCAAAATAACACTGATCATAACAGGATTACCCAGCTTATCATTCACTTTCACTCGCTCGCTATCAAAATTTCGGGCACGAAGGGAAATTTTTTGTTTGGTGAAAAAAGGATTTACCCAGAAAAATCCGTTTTTGCGAACGGTTCCTTTGTACTCTCCAAAAAGAACCAATACCCTACTGCCGTTTGGGTTAACATAAAAGAAACCAGCCAAATAGAGCAGCGATACCAAAATAAGCGGTACGGCTACAAATACCAGTTTTGCTACGAATCCAAAAACTACTCCGGCAATTAAAGCCAGCCAAATAACCAACGCCAAATACCCGGACATCGGTACTTTGTTTATTTCATTTGTCTTTTCCATGTGATATTATTTTGATATCACAATAATAGGGAATATATTTTTTATTGTCAAGAGCAAAAAAAAAGATGTTGATACATTGTATTTTAATGTATGAACATTAATTTTGCAATGACGTTATAGGAACGTATTAATCAATAAAACCAAATTAGTAAGATGAAAAAGTTATTATTCGTAGCAGCTGTAGGCGCAATGACATTCGCTTGTAGCAACTCTCCAGAAGGAGAAAAAGTTGATGCTCAGGAAGCTCAGGAAGTGAAAGAAGTTGAAGCAACTTCAGAAACTTACGCTGTTGCGGCTGACGAAAGCATGATCATGTGGGAAGGTTCTGATGTGGCTGGAAAAATGCACAACGGAGCAATCTATTTGAACTCAGGTGAAATTATGGTCGAAGATGGAAACATCGTAGGTGGTAACTTTACCATCGATATGGGTTCTATTGAAAACTATGATGTAGAAGATGAAGAGTACAACGCAAAACTGGTTGGACACTTGAAATCACCTGATTTCTTTAATGTAGACTCTTTCCCTACGGCAAAATTCGAGATTACTGATGTTGCTGCATTGGAAGGTGATACAGCTTTCACACACCAGATCAGTGGAAACTTGATGATGAAAAACCAAACCAAAAACATCACTTTCAAAGCGAACGTGACAATGGAGAATGGTTCAATCATGGCCGAGTCGAATAACTTTGTAATCGACCGTGCACAGTGGAATGTTAAATTCCGCTCACCATCTTTCTTCAGCATGGATGAATTGAAGGACAAAGCGATTAACGACGAAATGGGTATCAAAATTAAATTGATGGCGAGTAAATAATTCGCACCAACCCTAATACTAAAAAAAGCTGCTTCGAACGGAAGCAGCTTTTTTTATTTAAACCCATCGAGAGAATTTATTTTTCGAACTCTTTGAGCGTAGAGGTAATAATCTGAATGCAGTCCATCAATTGATCTTCGGTCATGACCAATGGCGGGGCAAAACGGATAATATTTCCATGCGTGGGTTTAGCTAGTAAACCATTCTCTTTTAGTGCCAAGCAGATATTCCAAGCTGTACTGCTGTCCGGGCTGTCATTGATTACTATAGCATTGAGCAGTCCCCTTCCACGCACAAGTTTCACAATATTGCTCTGATCGATATATCGATTCATTTCTGTGCGGAACATCTCTCCTAACCTTCTCGCATTGGCAGCTAAGTTTTCATCTTTAACCACTTCCAGTGCGGCCATGGCTACACGAGCTCCCAGTGGATTTCCTCCAAAGGTGCTTCCATGCTGTCCAGGCTTGATCACATTCATAACATCGTCATCCGCAAGTACAGCCGAAACAGGATAAACTCCTCCGCTTATAGCTTTTCCCAAAATCAACATATCGGGTTTATACGCATACTTCTGCTCACAGGTATTCCCACAGTCACAATTGCCACAAACGGCCAATAAACTTCCCGTGCGAGCAATACCGGTTTGGATTTCATCGGCCATGAAAAGCACGTTGTTCTGCTTGCAAATGCTCGATGCACGCTCAATGTAATCTTCATCTGGCGTAAAAACGCCAGCCTCACCTTGAATCGGTTCTACCAAGAAACCTGCAACATTCGGAATTTCTTTAATGGCGTTCTCCAACGCTTCCACATCGTTGTAAGGAATCGATACGAAACCAGGAGTATAAGGTCCGAAATTCGTTCGTGCATCGGGATCGTTTGAAAACGATATGATGGTGGTCGTACGGCCGTGAAAGTTCCCTTCACAAACCAAAATAACAGCTTCATTTTCGGGAATACCTCGCTTTTCATACGCCCACTTTCGGCATATTTTGATGGCCGTTTCTACCGCTTCGGCTCCCGTGTTCATCGGCAATAGCTTGTCAAACCCGAAATATTCTGTGGCGTAGTGCTCAAAGGTCCCTAACACATCGTTATAAAACGCTCGCGAGGTTAACGTCAAGGTTTTGGCCTGTTCTGCAAGCGCATCCACAATGCGCGGATGGCAGTGCCCTTGGTTCACAGCTGAATAGGAAGATAAAAAGTCATAGTACTTCTTCCCTTCCACATCCCACATAAATACTCCTTCACCTCTTGAAAGTACTACAGGTAGCGGATGATAATTATGTGCGCCGTATTTGTCCTCTAACTCAATAGCCTGTTGGCTGCTGTTAATTTCAATCATTCAAATTGGTTTAAATCATTCTACGTGCAAACAAATATATTAAATGGAATGGCAATGTGGAGAGGTTTTTTTGTAACCGATGATTGGTGACTCGGAGACTCGGAGACTTGGTGACTCGGAGACTGGGTGACTCGGAAAATAAGTAACCGGTAACCGGTAACCAGCCGAGGTTGCAAAAATCAATGTACTGACATCAATACACGGTTCAGATTCCTTACCTTTGCCGTCAAATTTTGAGGAATGCGGTTAATTGGGTTATGGATCATTGGTTTGCTGATGGTGAGCGTTCAGCTCTTAGCTGAATCAGATACCATTCCGCGTAAATACATCACGGCTGTTCGGGTGTCTACTCCACCTGAAATCGACGGAAATTTATCAGACTCCATCTGGGAAAACGTTCCTGTGGCAACGGGTTTTCGGATGCTCGAGCCCGATAATGGCCCACCTCTCCCCGATGGATTCACTACGGAAGTGAAGATAACGTACGATGATGAAGCCATTTATTTTGCCGCTCGCTTAAACGATCCCAATCCCGATAGCATACTCACCGAGGTTTCGCGCAGGGATCAAACGAATCGAAACAACGATTACTTTGGTGTATTCATAAACCCGTACAACGACGGGCAAAACGATATCAATTTCTTTGTCACTGCCAGCGGAGTTCAGCAAGATAGCCGAACCACTGTACTCGGAGACGATTTCAATTGGAATGCCGTCTGGGAAAGTGCTGTGGTTATTGATGAGGAGGGTTGGAAAGTGGAATTAAAAATTCCCTATATGGCCTTGCGCCTGCCCGAAGTTGAAGTTCAAACATGGGGTTTGAATATCGGTCGATATATCCGACGAACCCGTGAACTGTACACGTGGAACTTTATCAATAGAGCGTTTGGAACCTACGAACAACAAAACGGCCGACTTACGGGTATCGAAAACATTGAAACTCCGGTTCGTCTATCACTCATGCCCTATGCCTCGACGTACGCCAATATGTACGAAGGAGACTTGAATATGCAGTTCAATGCGGGTTTGGATTTGAAGTATGGATTATCGGATGCATATACCCTCGATGTAACGCTTATTCCTGACTTCGGTCAAGCGCGATTTGATAATGTGGTTCTCAATTTAAGTCCGTTTGAGGTGCGTTTTGATGAGTATCGCCAATTCTTTACCGAAGGAACAGAGATTTTCAATAAAGGTGATTTGTTCTATTCGCGACGCGTAGGAGGACGTCCCGCTGGATTGGACAAAATCAATGAAACTATTCAGCCCAACGAAAGCGTGTTGGAACGACCCAGTACGGTCAACTTGATCAATTCATTTAAAATTAGCGGACGAAACTCAAAGCGACTGGGAATCGGAGTATTCAATGCCACTACCCGAAAAACCTTTGCAACCTTACAAAACAATGAGAACGACGAAACACGAGAAGTGCTCGTTGAGCCGCTATCAAACTACAACATGCTCGTTGTTGATCAATTGTTCGGACAGAATAACTATGTGACGTTGATCAACACCAATGTAACTCGATTGGGCGATTTTCGCGATGCGAATGTTACCGGTGGCTTGTTTCAACTTCAGAACAAAAAAAATTCACTGGCAGTTTCGGGTCAGGCAAATTTAAGTGTCATATCGGACGATGAGGATTCCTACGGCCAACTCACTCAATTCTCGATTCGCGATATCCGCGGAAACTGGCGTTGGAGTGTCGATCACTACATGACAACGCGCGATTACGATCCGAATGATCTGGGTTTTTTGAATATCAATAATGAGCTTAACCATTCGGCTGAATTGTCTTTCGTTCAGTTCAAGCCTTGGTGGAAAGTCAATCGCTTCACCTATACCTTGGGCGCCCAATACAACCGATTGCAAAACCCGAATGAATTCCGTGAATTCTTTTTATACCTCGATATGTTTACCATGACCCGTGACTTTTTGGCATTGGGTGGATATGTTCAAGTAAATCCGGTTGCAAGCCGCGACTATTACGAAACACGTGATTTCGATTACTTTTTTCGAAAAGAAAACTTCGTTTCAGCCAATATGTGGTTCTCCAGCGATTACCGAAACCCTTTTGCCTTGGATGGTGGGCTAACCGGTTATCAGTACGACTTTTACGATTGGCGCGGAGTGAGCATGTATCTAAGACCTGTTTTTCGTATCAACGACCATTTGAGCGGTCGAGTTCGCGTGGACCAAATGTTTGACGTGAATGATATTGGCTGGGTCGGAACCGAAAATGGTGTTCCGGTTATGGGCCGCCGAAATCGAAATACGACCATTACAGCAATCGATGCGAACTACAACTTCAATGCGCTAACCTTTTTAAACCTCACCTTCCGCCATTACTGGAGCGAAGCGGGTTACAAAGCGTTTTATGAGGTGCAAAATGACGGAACTCTTCAGAACATCAATTACAACACGGCTAGCGATGTGTCTTTCAACTCATGGAATTTGGATTTATCGCTGGAATGGTGGTTTGCCCCGGGAAGTCAGCTTACACTTCTCTATCGCAATGTTATTCGAACCGATGGTGACGAAGTGCTGCTCAATATGCGAGAGAATTTCGACCTACTTTTTAATTCACCAGCACAAAATAGCTTCAGTATCCGCGTATTGTACTTTTTTGACTATAATTACCTGAAAAAATCCCCGAAAGCGTGATTAAAGCCCACTCCATTCAAAAATCTTACGGCGACTTGACCGTGTTAAAAAATGTTTCGCTTGAAATTCAAAAAGGTGAAGTAGTAAGTATTGTAGGAGCTTCGGGAGCTGGTAAAACGACGTTGTTGCAAATCATTGGAACATTGGAACAAGCTGATTCTGGTGTTGTAGAAATGGACGAGATCGAAATAACTCGATTATCCGAAAAAGAACAGGCTCAGTTTAGAAATCACCATCTGGGATTTATCTTTCAGTTTCACCATTTGCTTCCTGAGTTTACCGCTATTGAAAACGTTTGCATTCCTGCAATGATTGATGGGAAGAAAAAGTCAGATATCGAATCACGTGCCCGTGAACTACTAGGAATGCTCGGGCTTTCCCAACGTATGAATCACAAACCCTCCGAGCTGAGCGGTGGAGAACAACAACGAGTTGCCGTCGCCCGTTCATTGATCAACTCCCCAAAACTTATCCTAGCCGATGAGCCGAGTGGTAATTTGGACACCGAGAATGCTCGGGCTTTGCATGAATTGTTTTTCGAATTGCGCGAAAAATTTGGTCACACGATAGTCATTGTAACGCATAACGATGAACTGGCGGATATGGCCGACCGCAAGCTGACCATGAGAGATGGCGAAATCATTGATGAAACTCGTCGAAAAGCATGAAACTTTCCGAGATCAAAGCCCTTCTCGAGGAAAAGACGGAACAGTACAACCGGCTGGAATTTATCGACTCCGACCCCATTCAAATACCGCACTTGTTTACCCGAAAGGAAGATGCTGAGATCGCTGGCTTCTTGACCGCGACGATTGCCTGGGGTCAACGCGTCACCATTATCAACAACGCCAAACGCTTGATTGATATCATGGACTACGCTCCTTTCGATTTTGTAAGCCATGCTTCAAATTCTGAATTAGGCCGATTGGACCGTTTTGTGCATCGTACATTCAATGGAATAGACGCTAAATCCTTTATTCTATCGCTGCGATATCTATATGCCAACCACGGCGGTTTAGAAGGTGCATTTACGCGTGGTTTTGATCAAGGCAATGCAGCGGATGCTATTGTTTATGTTAGAAAATTGTTTTTTAATCCGGTACACCCTCTTCGAACCGAAAAGCATTTTTCAAACCCACATAAAGGAAGCAGTGCCAAACGTATCAATATGTATCTGCGTTGGATGGTACGCTCAGACGAACGCGAAGTTGATCTCGGATTGTGGAAAAACATTTCTCCTGCCCTACTCGACCTCCCGCTCGATGTGCACACGGGAAACGTATCTCGATCATTGGGACTTCTTAAACGCAAACAAAACGATTATAAATCTGTCAGCGAGATTATGAAACGCTTGCGCCAGTTCGATCCCAACGATCCCGTGAAATATGACTACGCGCTTTTTGGCCTGGGTGTATTTGAAGGAATCGGCAAATAGAAGTGGCCCGTTTTACATTCCCATTCCGAAGGCCAACATGCCAACGAACATCAATGCGTATAAACTGAGAATTATAGCCGTTAGAACTCCTAAGAACGTAAACATGCCTGCCAAGTTCTGTATTCCACTTTCTAAATCAGAACTTGAATCGGAAGATAACCACGCTTTGGTGTAATTCGCGAATCGCATTAATCGCATGATAGGGATAAAATACAATGCGCCAAACAATAAGTAGATCACGCCAAAAACACCGGAAGGGAAACCTGCAGTTTGTGAAAACTCTGACATTGCTGATCCAAACACCATCATGGAAACAGATCCGAGAACCATTAATCCAACTCCAACAAAGCCGACTACGGCTAAAAAACTCGACCATTTGGCCGCTTTTTTAAATGCTCTTTTCGTTGCCGTAGTAATGCCCGATGAGCCATCCGTCATTCCAGTGTCGATTGTTTCTTCCATTTTTTTTGGTTTAAAGTTGGTTAAATATGCAACTAATATAAATGTTTATATATATTTCTTACAAATGCATGTTGTTAAAAATCAGTTTCTGCTAAATCTTATTGATTCCTTTCTTCTCGATAAAAAGGCTTAATAGCTCGATGCAATCGAATCGCTCGGAATGTGAGAATTAATCCGACTATAAGTGAAAACAATGCTCCAATCCAAACACCCGGAATGAAGGATATAAAGAGGAAGAAGTCATAAAACCCATGTAGAAGTATAGCCCCAATGAGTCCGTACAACATATAGGGATGCTTTGGATTCGGTTTAAACTTTTGCAGACCCATAAAATAGCCCATCACAACGGCAAATGTAGCATGTGCAGGAACCGCTGTCAATGCCCGCATCACTGCGGTGCCCATTCCACCATCCATCACATACAGTACATTTTCCAACCCCGCAAATCCCATTCCGACCATAATGCTGTACATAATTCCGTCATAGGGTTCATCGAAATGCTTGGAACGGTATAGAATACCGGCAATAAAGATGAATTTACTCAGCTCCTCAACCATCGATACTCCAAAGAAAGCATGAATAAACATATCCAACACCACGTCCGGACGGTAAACGAAGAATTGTCCGATGACAATGGATACGATGAGGGTTACGACCACTGCTCCAATTCCCATAAAAAACGCCTTGATTAAAAGTCCAACAGGTTCCTTGTCGTGGGTATCTTTCCAATAAATAAAAGCGATAATCGCCACCACTGGGGCAAGCGCAGCGCTGATCAATGCCAACATAGTTCGAGTCTATTTGCACCGAAAGGTACGTTTTTGAGGGGATATTTTTTGGTGGACTAGTGGATCAGTAGACCAGTAGTCTAGTTAACCAGTCTACTAGTTTACCAGTCTACCAGTCTACCAGTCTACCAGTCTACCAGTCTACCAGTCTACCAATTTACCAATGAATAAAATACGTACAAATACGGATTCCTAATTCAACAAAATGAAGTAACTTTCGGTAGAAATAAAAGTAGACTACATGACGATTGCAGTAGATTTCGACGGCGTAATTCATGGATATTCGGATGGGTACAAAGATGGAAGCATCTATGATGATCCCGTTCCTGGTGTTGCGGAAGCGCTAGCCCAACTTCGTGAGGAAGGTCATAAAATCTACATCTTTACGACACGTACCAATAAGATTTTTCATAAGAAAGATCACGGAGATCAAGTAGAGGGAATCAAATCGTATATGAAAAAGCACGATATTCCGTACGATAAAATCTGGACGTTTGGAAAACCAATGGCCGATGTTTTTATCGACGATCGAGCGATAGGTTTTCGTGGAAATTGGGAAAAAACACTCGACGACGTGCGTCAATTCAAAGTTTGGAATCGCTAATAAATTTTTAAATGAGTAATCAAAACATTAATCCCAGCCAATTTGTGCTCCAGCAGCGCATCATTCACGGTGCATTGTGTCTTGGCGTGGTGCTATTTGCATTCATCTCACAATTCACCTTGCGCAACGAACCGCTTGTGTTTGAGATCACGGACAGCCTTGATTACGTTGCCCTTATCATCGTTCCTGCTGCCTTGTTCGGTCAATGGAAAATGGGGGAATCGATGTTGCAGAACATACGTCAGGATTTGCCGCTCGATGAAAAGCTGGCCAAATACCAAACTCTATCTATCATTGGATTTGCACTACTCGAAGGTTCTGCACTAATGGCTTTGGTTTTCAGCTTTTTAAACAACAGCGGGATCAGTTTAATCGCTGGAATCATCGGCTTACTCGCCTTGCTTGCACAGTTTCCCTCTCGCACTAAACTAATCAATGACTTAAAACTTTCATCAGAAGAACAATTAAACATATAATCAATACCATGGAACACCTACCCAAAATTCTCATTTTACTCCTTGTCGCCGTTCTCATCTTTGACGGTTGGTTTATCGTTAAACAACAGACCGCTTATATTGTCGAACGACTTGGAAAGTTTCACAGCATCCGTTCGGCGGGTTTTCAGGTTAAAATTCCGATTATCGATCGCGTAGTTGGCAAATTGAGCCTGCGCATACAGCAGCTCGATGTAGTGGTCGAGACCAAAACACGAGACGATGTATTCGTGAAGCTGAAAGTGTCGGTACAGTACCTCGTGATGCGAGATAACGTATACGATGCATTTTATAAACTCGATAATCCCTTTGCGCAGATTACGGCTTATGTTTTCGATGTGGTTCGAGCAGAAGTTCCCAAGCTCAAGTTGGATTATGTTTTTGAAAAGAAGGACGATATCGCAATAGCTGTGAAAGGCGAATTACAAGATCAGATGAATACCTACGGTTACGACATCATCAAAACACTGGTAACCGACATCGATCCAGATGAGCAGGTAAAACATGCGATGAATCGAATCAATGCCTCCGAGAGAGAAAAAACAGCAGCTGAATTCGAGGCGGAAGCGGAACGTATTAAAATTGTTGCCAAAGCTCGTGCTGAAGCCGAAAGTAAACGCCTCCAAGGACAAGGTATTGCCGATCAACGTCGCGAAATTGCCCGTGGACTGGAAGAGTCTGTCGATGTTTTGAACAAAGTAGGTATCAATTCACAAGAAGCAAGTGCACTCATTGTTGTTACGCAGCACTACGATACACTTCAAAGCATTGGTGAGGATACTTCTTCCAAACTTATCTTATTACCGAATTCGCCATCTTCTGCATCGGATATGCTCAATACGATGATCACATCTTTTGTAGCGGCTAGTGAAATGAAGGACGACAACAACCAATTGAAATCACCAAAAAAGTAAATCTATACTAACAACCCATCTCGCCACCTGAACGATAGAAAGCAATAGCCCGACGGATAAACTCCACAATTGGAGCATCCTTCGGGCTTTTTGTTTTGGTCAACCGCAAGCACCCCTTTCCGCGATTGTAACCCGCTAATAGCTCTTCAGCACCTGGGATTTTATCGATGTTTCCGACATAAATACTAACGTAACCGCGTTGAGCATTCAGGTGGATAAATGGCTCTTTCTCGTCGATTTTATAGCCGAGCATACCCCAATTCATCAACTCCGCAACATCCGAATGTGAAAGAATTTGAGACCGTATCTCGAGCAATGTATCCCTTCGCCAATCGGCATCCAATACTTCGAGATATTCGCCTGGCGAGTTCGCTTTGTGAATCATACTAACTGATCATTTTAACCTATTTAATACTTAATTTCGTAAGTGTACTCGCGATTCCATTTGGAATTACTCTCTAAATCAAACTCCCATGTGATTTCACCGGATTGCACATTGTGCTTACCATCCATTTCTCCAACAAAATTAATCGAAATGCGCTCATCGAAGGTAACCGGGATTTGATCATGAATGACCAATTGCACAGTGCGAGCCTTGTCATTGCGTATTTCAATTTTCTGAGTAACCACGTATCGGATAGACTGCATAAAGTTTTTGATGCGTTGAGCGTCTACGGTAGTTTTCCGCATCGTTATTCCTTTATCGCGTCCCATGGGAATATAAAGCGTATCTCCAAACTCCTGAATGATCAATTGTGCTTCACCGACAAATTTTCCATCAAAATACAAATTGATATTTGCATCAACCAAACCCAATGTGCGGAACTCTGGAATCGTCGCTTCCACAAAGGCATCGTTATCAATCATTGGAAACAAGTGGTGGATAAACTCCGACTTGATTTCAACGGCCAAATATCGAATATTGCGGTCTTTTCCGTTCGATGACAAACTGATTTTGTTCTCCAGTGTAAATTCCAAACCGCTTGGAGTTTCCTTTAATTCGATGGGTTCAGCCGAAACGACTTTAAAAGGTGCTGCCGTGGTCCAGTTACCATTCCTAGACATCGCACTCTGTGGTAAGCTACTAACTCCCCTTACTTTCAAACCGTCAATATAAACATCCGTTGCTCCTCTTCTTCCTCCACGTATGTTTATCCCAGTGCCATAATCTATTTGGTACACCCCCGCAGCATTTGAAGCAATCGAAGCAACATCTCTTTGCGGTAAACTCGTCAATCCTTCACCGCTGGTTACTGCTTGAGGAGCTTCATATACGACTTCACGCATAATCTCTTCCTCTAATTGTCCGTTATAGACTTCACCCCTCCATCGCAAATCCACCTGTGTATGGGTATTCGAATTCGCACGAGCACTTACTGGTTTGGTTTGATCTTCATACCCAAAAGCGCGAATGAACAGTTGATAATTGCCCGGTGGTAATTCGCGAAATGAAAACCCTCCTGAACTCGTAGTCATTTGAGAATTGATAATGCGATTGCTGTACATTAACGAAACCAGTGAATTGGGGATCACTAGTCCGTTTTTACCCGTTACCGTCCCCGAAATACTACCCGGTTGCGTGGATGTACTTCGTTCATAAGGAAAGGGTTTATCCAATCTCCAGATCATCACAGTCGGCTTTACCGCCCGCGCCTCTGGGTTTGCTTGACTAAGGGTAATCTTAACATCCTCCCAATCGTGACCTGTACTTTGAAAAATTTCGGCTTTATAGTCGATTCGAATGCTATCAGAAATACCCGTAGCACGAAAATCATAGTTTGGATTCCAACCGGCTTGAGACACAAAATAATCCAATATGAGCTCTCCACGAATGGGTTCGTCTGAACGAATCGAAATAAATAAGTTTAAATACGGTCGGCTATCTCTGCTCTGTACCTCCAGCAACTTTTTCGACTGTTCGTCTATTTCATTCACCTTGGCATCAATTCGCTTATCTACATCCGAAAGCCGTTCGTTGATTTCCATTAATTTCGTTCTGTAAAAATCGGATAATGCAGCCAAATCTTTTGGAAGAGAACCCTGAGCGGTATTTTCAATCTTTTTGTTTTCATAAATCATGTTCCGCTCCACCAAATACACATCTCGTTCGCGATATAGCTCATCCAACTCGTAACGCAAATCGTCAAATACATCAGACTCTTTGTTAAACTCTGTAGACTCAACATTGGGCAAGTAATAGGAATGGTCTACTTCAATCACGTCAAACCCTCCTTTCACCGTAGTACTTATCCTATTCAAATCGATGTCCAAAGGAAGGTTCTGCACATGCAAAATCAGCTCTTGGTTATTGGTTTCAACCTCGATTTCTTCGGTTACCTGCGCTCCCGAATAAAATAAAATTACCGCTCTGGGGTCGGAAGCGACCGTAAGCGTATCCTGAGCTACAGTTGGGTAAAAAAACAACGTCCATACTGTTAGCAAAACACAACGCTTTAAAATTTCGTATCTGCTTTTCATAATCTTCTAGCTTTTCATTTGTAATTCAGAAAATTCGATAAGTAAGTTTGGGTCAAATATCCTCAATTAACGCTCAATTTGTACGGCATATTTAAAGGTTAACTCTTTTGTTTCACCCGGATCAAAACTTAGTTTCCAGGTTAGAATGCCCGTTCTTTCATCGAAACTCGCTCCGGTACTCTCAAGTAATTCCACTTCATCCTGACTTCTGCGTGCAACAGGGACTTGGTCAATGACCGTAACCTCTCTAGATGTACTTGCCGTATTGCTCACCCGAATTACATAACCTGTAGTCGTTTTTATTCTACTTTTTAAAAACCGCTTTTCTGAATAGTCCAAGAGTTTTTCACGCCGTACGACAATTTCTGATGCTATACCGGTAGCAATTTTCAACGTATCCATTGCATCGTCCAACGATAGATCCGTTAACCCGCTAAACGTTTTACCAGAATAAATCGATAACTCACCCGGACTGAGATTCAATTTTTCCCAGTTTTCGACCTCGATATTGCGGTAGGTTTTTTCTTCCATACCCGGTGCTGCAACGTAAACCACTTTCGATTCGAGCGGTTTGATGGCGTATGTCAATCGAAACCGTCGATCTGTCGATGCCAATGAAAAGGGCTTTTCGAGCGTAAAAACATACGTTTCATTGCGAATTTCGGTGTCAAAATTTTGGAGTCGGCTTTCTGCTTTAGTCCGAGTGGCCTTAGGTGAGTAACTTCCTCCACCTCCGTAATATCCGAAATCCGTACTGGTGTATGTCGTTCCTTGTTTATCAGCGTCAATCATAGGTACGACGTATTCAATTACTTCAACTTCCCCTAGTAACTCGGCCTCTTCAATCAGTTCAAAATCAAGATTAACGGGCGCCATATTGAACCGAATATCTGAAACTATTTTCGAGCCGAAACCAATAAATGAGGCCTCAATCGAGTAATAACCCCGAGGTAATCCGTTAATCTGATAAAACCCTTCCATATCGGTTGTCGTCCCAGTTATTACCTTTCCATTCTCTCGTACCACAACGTTGGCTGCTGGAATGGGTTGTCCGTTTTTGAATTCCGATACTCTTCCAGAAATACCTACGTTGCGCGAAGTAAACTTTTGCGTTTGATGTGTACGTTTGGCCTGTCCAAGATAGAATGGACGAACTTGTGGCATGTGCAAGTACCAGGCCGGCTCTTCGGTTGAAAGGGTAATGTTAACCATGGTCCAATCTTCACCAGTAGTTTGCGAGACTTTGGCGATATACTCGAGTTGTACAGGCGATCCGTCTTCTGGAATTCGAAGATTGTAACTCGGGATCCAAGATGCGTTTTCCGTAAAATAATCCAACTGAACATGAATCTTTTCAGTTTTTGGGTTTTCTACAGATATGTAAACCACCTTAAAAACCTCCTTTTGCTCTCGCATCAGGCGAGTCTGCTCGGCAATTAAGGCATCGCGCTTTTTACCCAGTTTTTCTAATTGATAGGTGATCTCTCGTTTTTGTGCATACAATTCATCCAAGCGAACCCGATAAGTTTCGAGCAAATCCTCGATGAGCTCACCTCCTTTACCTTGGGGAAGCCCATCGGCGTTCGGCTTGCGGAGCATCAACTGAACCTCAACGCTGATATTTGCCTTCTGATCGTTGAGAACACCTTCTTATCTTTTGAGGATGTCCAAGGAGTCCACAATTACTTGAATCGGTGCATAGTCGAAATCACTGGAGACTTCGACGTACACATCCGTGACTTTGCACTCGCCACTCACACTGGCTCTCAAGCTCTCATCGATTAAATCGGTATCCAATCCACTGACTTTAAGGACATGATTTCCCGAAGGCAAGGTGTGAAAACCCGTTCGCTCGATTTGAGCACCCGAAAAATAAATTGTAACGGCATTGGGTAAAGTCGATATCGGAATAGTATCGGTACCCGATGCAAAAAAAGAAATAAATAATCCGAAATAGAGTAGAAACTTTTTCATAACAGTGTGATTAAAAGGTTAATGAAAAAGCTTAAAACAAATCGGTGTGGTAGGTTTGGAATGCTATAATATAGCTATTTTTTTGATACACCCGACAACAGGCTGCATGAAAAACTCAAAAACCTCGCTCAAAATAAAGGTTCAAAAAGGTTCAGAAGGACTAAATATGAAGGTTACACATTTCAAATTCAATTCAAGTCTCATTCAGTATTCAAAAGCCAGAATTAGAAAACATTCAACTCATTATTAAACCGCAAGTCATCACCTAGCCTACTAGTCACCGAGTCACCCAGTCACCCAGTCACCCAGTCTCCCAGTCACCCAGTCACCTAGTCTCCTTCATATAAAAGAAATGAATAGCTTCGTAAACCATTTAAGGGGTTATGCAGTTTTGTATAAATAGCTATGAGAGGATTTCGATTTACACAGTTTGAAGAAAAAGCCAAAACGCCATTTGAGCGTTTGTTCGATATTTTTAAAGAATTGATCGTCCATACCTCAGGGGATGTTGATGAGGCATTGGATTGGTTGCGCGAATTGGATGTAACCTATCAGCTTACCGATGAGAATTATACCATTGATGATTTTATCCAAGACCTGTTTGATAAGGGGTATTTGCGCCGTGAAAAGCCCGATCAGGGAGGCGGAATGGCGATTACCAAAAAAACCGAGCAAATGATCCGGCAGTCGGCTTTGGAACAGATTTTTGGCAAATTAAAAAAGTCCGCATCGGGTAATCACAATACAAAATTTACAGGCAAAGGAGACGAATTGAGTAGTGATCAACGCGGCTATCAATTTGGCGATACGCTTGATCAAGTGAACATGCTGGACAGCATGAAAAATGCACAAAGAAATCACGGGTTGGATGAATTTCGATTGACAGAAAATGATCTTGTGGTCAATGAGCAGTTTTACAAAGCGCAGATGAGTACAGTTCTGATGATCGATATTTCGCACTCGATGATTCTCTACGGTGAGGACCGTATCACGCCCGCCAAAAAAGTAGCTATGGCGCTAGCTGAACTGATCCGAACCCGTTACCCAAAAGACACGCTGGATGTGATTGTTTTTGGAAACGACGCCTGGCAAATTGAAGTAAAAGATCTCCCCTACCTGCAAGTTGGTCCTTATCACACCAATACGGTTGCCGGATTGAACTTGGCCATGGACATTCTTAGAAAAAAGAAGAACGCCAATAAACAAATCTTCATGATTACCGATGGGAAACCGAGCTGTCTGAAGGAAAAAGATGGGTATTACAAAAACAGTTTTGGCCTGGATGATTACATCGTCAATAAATGCTACAACAAGGCAGCTGCGCTGCGCCGATTGAATATTCCGATTACTACATTCATGATTGCCAAAGATCCCTACCTCCAAGAATTTGTGCGCAAGTTCACAGAGGCCAATAACGGAAAGGCCTTTTACACGGGGCTTAAAGGACTCGGTGAATTAATTTTTGAGGATTACGAAAAAAATAGAAAGAAACGCTTATAACATTTCAATATGGATATACATAAAATTAAAACCTTGGGGCAGTTACAAGCTTCGGGCTACCAACCGAAAAGCATCAAACAGGAGCTTCGCGATAACCTCGTAAAAGCATTGCGCAACAACGAAGATATTTTCGGTGGAATTATTGGTTACGACGATACCGTAATCCCCGATTTGCAACGAGCAATTTTGAGCAAGCACAATATCAACTTACTCGGATTGCGCGGTCAGGCCAAGACTAGAATGGCTCGATTAATGGTGAATCTTTTAGACGAATACGTTCCCGTAATCGAAGGAAGCGAAGTCATGGACGACCCGATGGCACCTATTTCGAATTTCGGTCGGGCAACGATTGAAGAAAAAGGAGATAAAACTCCGGTTCAATGGGTTTATCGCGAAGATCGATACGCTGAAAAATTAGCCACTCCAGATGTGAGTATTGCCGATTTGATTGGAGATATCGACCCCATTAAAGCGGCGAGTAAAAAACTATCTTACAGCGATGAAGGAGTCATTCACTTTGGAATGGTTCCGCGCAGTAACCGTTGCATTTTTGTAATCAACGAATTGCCCGACCTCCAGCCTAGAATACAGGTCGCACTTTTCAATATTCTACAGGAAGGAGATATTCAGATTCGCGGGTTCAAACTCCGAATGCCACTGGATATTCAATTCGTCTTTACCGCCAATCCAGAGGACTATACCAATCGCGGTTCGATCGTAACACCGCTCAAAGACCGTATCGGAAGTCAAATACTGACGCATTACCCAAAGGATATCGAAACGGCAAAGCTCATCACCTCACAAGAAGCACGGCTTACAAAAGAGCAGAGCGAAAAAATATATGTTCCGGATATGGCGATGAATATTTTGGAACAGATTGGGTTTCAAGCTCGCGAAAGCGAATACATCGATGAAAAAAGTGGGGTTTCGGCACGTTTGAGCATTACTTCATTCGAGAACCTCATAAGCGCAGCAGAACGCCGCATGATTGTCAATAATGCCGCTGATACAACGGTACGTGTTTCCGACTTTGTAGGAGTGATTCCCGCCATCACCGGGAAAGTTGAATTGGTTTATGAAGGAGAGCAAGAAGGGGCTTACGTAGTTGCGGAAAACTTGATTGGTGAAGCCTGTGAAAAACAATTCGAAGAAATATTTCCGAGGGTAAATAAACTGCGTCAAAAAGACGAAGAAAATCCGTTTTTAAAAGTTCTGATTTGGTTTGGTAAAGGGAATACCGTGGAACTCCTTCTCGACGACCCAGATGAAGCCTATCAAGAGGCACTGAATCGCGTGGAAGGATTGGGCGAATTGGTTGACCAATTTGCTCCAGACCTGAAAGCCGAGGACCGTTATTTTTATATGGAACTTGTGCTCAATGCACTTGCCGAGAGTTCTAAGCTTGGAAAAGAAATCGTAGACCGCGGGGTTCAGTTTGAAGACTTATTGAGCTCTATGCTCAGCGATGATGAGGACGATGAACTATGATTAAAGTCGCTTGGAACGAGCACTACCACCACCCTCTTCCCGAGAATCATCGCTTTCCGATGGTCAAGTACTCGCTGATTCCCGAACAGCTGAGGTACGAGGGATTGGTTGATGATCGACACTTTATATCTCCCGAACCCGTGGATGAGAAATGGATATTGACCGTCCACAATGTCAGTTATTGGAACCGATTAAAAAATCTGGAGTTGACGCCTCGCGAGCAACGGAAAACGGGATTTCCGCACTCTGAGCGATTAATTCTCCGAGAACGAATCATTTGCCGCGGAACCATCGACTGTGCACTTTGGGCTTTGGATCACGGAACGGCATTGAACGTAGCGGGTGGAACACACCATGCCTATTCGGATCGTGGAGAGGGTTTCTGCCTGCTTAATGATATGGCCATTGCGTCTCGGTATTTATTGGATACCGGTTTGGTAAAGAAAGTTTTGATCGTCGACCTCGACGTGCACCAGGGCAACGGTACGGCCGAAATTTTTCAGAATGATGAGCGCGTTTTTACATTCAGTATGCACGGCGAGAAAAACTATCCCATGCGCAAGGAGAAAAGCGACCTGGATATAGCCCTTCCCGATCAAACGAGTGATTCAGAATTTTTGAGCATACTCAGGGATCAACTGCCCAAACTTGTTCATCGCGAAAAACCAGATTTCATCTTTTTCTTATCGGGCGTGGACGTCCTGGCTAACGACAAATTGGGTCGCCTTGCCATGACGATTGATGGATGCCGGTGGCGGGATGAGGTCGTTTTTGAACAGTGTTTTAATCACCAAATTCCAGTTGCTGTAGCCATGGGAGGCGGTTACAGTCGTCAACTTCCGCGAATCATTGACGCCCATGTCAATACGTTTCGCACGGCCATTCATTTTTATGAATAATTCTCCATCCTTATTTGTATTCAGTCTAAATTAACGTAAGTTTGTACCCGTATTAACTGAAAAAATACCTACAGAAATGGATCAGACCACTGAAGATTTGGGCTTTGTTGCAGTAAACTACATCAGCTGCGACAGCGATTACCGCGAACGATTTGAATCATTATTTAAGTCACGCGCGCACGCCATTGACCGTTTGCCGGGCTTTCGCAACATGAATGTACTACGCCCCGAAAAAGAGGGTGACCAGTATTTGATCGTGAGTTTTTGGGACAGTAAAGAAAACTTTGAATCTTGGACGAAGTCACCGGAATTCATTGAAGGCCACAAACGCGGCTTTGCCGATGTCAAAAAAGCTGTTGACGAAGGTCGTAAACCGCCCATGACGAGTGATTTCAAAACCTATGAAATCATCACCAATTGATTTTTATTCTACCCTACAAAGAAGGACGCTCTAAACGGAGCGTCCTTTTTTATTTTAATCCTATACTATTCTCAAGGAGCCAATCGAGCTATTCTCCATTTCCCGTCTTCCACAGTATAACTGAAACGATCGTGCAAGCGCGAAGGTCGACCTTGCCAAAATTCGATTCGCTCGGGCTTGATGGCATAACCACCCCAATTTTCGGGACGAGGTATGGCCCCGTCTGCAAAACGCTCGGATAGTTCTTTCCAGCTATTTTCCAATATATCACGAGATTCCAGTTCCTCGCTCTGCGATGATGCCCAAGCTCCCAATCTGCTTCCCTCCGGACGTGAGTGAAAATAGGCATCCGAAACTTCGGACGACACCTTTTCTACCGTACCTTCAATACGCACTTGTCGTTGAAGAGCGGGCCAGAAAAAAGTTGCACTCACGTTCGGGTTTTCGGCCATATCGCGGCCTTTCTTGCTATCGTAATTCGTATAAAAAATAAACTGCTCCTCTTCTATCCCTTTCAGTAAAACGATGCGACTCGAAGGTTTTCCACTTGCATCGGCAGTTGCTAATGTAAATGCATGTGGATCTTCCTTGTGTTGCTCGGTCACTTCGTCGAACCACTTTTCGAACTGAATTATCGGATTGGCATCCAATTGATCGCGATGCAATACATCCTTATCGTATTCCTGCCGCATATCGGCCAATTTATCTTTCATGGTATCGCTTTTCAGATTTAAAACAAATATATAGCGCTTTGTTTTGGAAAAAAGGAAAAAATGAAGATTTTAGAAACGTGATTGATGCCAAAAAAATACCAGCTAAAGGAGATTTGCTCATCGCTCAACCCGGATTGATTGAGGAAACATTCAACCGAACGGTCATTCAACTGACCGTTTTTTCGGAAGAGGAAGGTGCCGTTGGTTTTGTTGTCAATCGTCCGACCACTAGCAAAGTGCACGATTTAGTTCCAGAGTTTCCTACTTCCAATTACACCGTTTACGACGGTGGTCCCGTACAAAACGATGGGCTTTACTTTATTCATTCGGTGGGCGAATTGATTCCCGACAGTATCCATATTCGCGGCTCATTGTATTGGAGTGGCGATTTTGAAACCGTTGAAAAACTGGTGGCCTCTAAATCCATCTTTCCAGAACAAATTCGCTTTTATCGCGGCTATAGCGGCTGGTCCGCAGGGCAGTTGGAAAGCGAATTAAACGAAAATTCTTGGTACGTAATCGACCATCGACACATCAACCCACTAATGGAACCTCCTACCATGATGTGGAAAAACATTTTACTCCGAATGGAACCCAAATACCGAATTTGGGCCAATTCACCGAGTAATCCGATTTTCAATTAGTGAACGGTGATCTGTGAACAGTTTGACCTTTGAGCTTCCCTAAATAAGGTTGAGGAATACCGAAATGTACGAGCCTGTCGAGGCTCCGGGTCTAAATAGCCAAATCACTTAGTTCGGCGAGTTCGGTTCCGGAGTAATAGAAACTCAAGATGTCTCGATACGTGTATCCTTTTCGGGCCATATTAACCGCACCTTCTTGACTAAGACCTACGCCATGGCCGAAGCCAAATCCTTTTAAGTAAACCGTGTTTCCTTTTGTTTCGGTATGGAAAAATGCCGATTTCAATTTGAAATGCCGACGAACTTCAATCGCGCGTAATTCTCCGCCTGCGGTATAGAAAATCGGTTCTCTGCGAAAAGGCTGATAGTTCAAGAGCTTTTCGCGATCTTGATTGCTCAGTTGTCCTGTATTCATTTCAAAAAAGTTCAACCAATCGGCCTTCGATACTTCGGTCTCCCAGTGATAATGATCCATTCCGACCGAGAAAGAGTCCACCACCGAAGTAAGATAAGGTAATGCACTCGACCACACGTCTTCCGAAGCTGCCGTTTGTCCACCACTATTGCTATGAAAGGCCGTTAGAATGGGCTGTTTGCGATTGTCCACCACAACTACGCCTTTGGTGTAGTACACGGCTTTTTGAATTTTGTAGGCATTCTTGGAATACGCAATGCTTCGAAAAACCTGCGCATCGGTTCCATCGTTCAAATCGTACCCTACATCACTGTGCCGATTCATATTCTTGACTGCATAGGTTCGGGCGATCACTGCTTGCGATTTAAGAAATTCCACCTCATCAAAATGTCCTACCTCGCTTTCTACAACACCCATAACATAAGTTTCCAACTGCGTTTGATTAATCAGGTACATTTTTCCCCCGTGAACTTTTACCTCGAGTGCATCCTCGTACAATCGCTCGTCTTCTCCAACCCGAATCCGAAAACGGCTAACAGGTTCGATGGGCTTCAACTCCAAAACTCCATTCACTTCTAACGCTCGACCTTTGGCTTTTACGGTGAGCTCTCCCGATAAAATACTCAGCGTAACGAGTTTTCCAGAATCCAAATCAGCAATTTTTTTGCCCGAGTCATACAACTCGTAATTCCCCAATTCGGGAACAAAAAGAGCGGTTGTACGCTCTGAATTGGCGTATAACCCGATGCGAATCGTTTGTGCCCATAGGCCCACTGAACTGAGTAAAACAAAAAGAATGGCTAAAAAAGTGCTATTCGTTCGTCGCATAATCATACATTAATCGAGCCGCTTTTTCCGAAGCTCCACCACCGCCCAGCTGCTGGCGTAGCTCTTCGTACTTCTGCAATAATCGCTCGCGTTTTTCCCCTTCTAGAATATCTTCAAGAGCATTTTTCAATGTTTGCGCATTGAAGTCTCCCTGAATGATTTCGCGAATTACTTCTTGATCACGAATCAAGTTGACAAGGGAAATATACTTGATTTCAACCAAAAACTTCGCCACATAATACGTCGTTGTGCTCGTTTCATAGCAAACCACCTGCGGTGTATTCAACAGGGCAGTTTCGAGTGTCGCTGTACCTGAGGCTACAATTGCTGCGTGGGCATGATGAAGAAGGTTGTAGGTATCATTGTAAATGATTTGCACATTTACATCGCCCGCGTATTTGCGATAATACGCTTCATCGAAACCACTCATTCCAGCGATGACGAACTGGTAATCCGGAAACTGCTGTACGGCACTGATCATTTTGGGAAGGATTCGGGTCACTTCCGAAGATCGACTTCCGGGCAATAGCGCAATAATCGGCTTCTCCCCCAATTGATATTCTCGAAGAAAATCATCCGCTGATTTGAATTCATACTTATCTAGTGCATCCAACAACGGGTGTCCGACATAATCTACCGAATAATCAAATTTAGCGTAAAACTCCTCTTCAAATGGCAGAATGACGAACATGCGATCGACAAACCGCTTAATTTTGTGAACACGGTTTTTCTTCCAGGCCCAAACCTGGGGAGAAATGTAATAGAAGGTGCGAATTCCTTTGCTTTTGGCGTATTCGGATATCCTCAGGTTAAAACCTGGATAATCGATGCATATGACTACATCGGGTTTCCATTGATCGATATCGCGTTTGCACTCTTTGATCAGTCCAAGAATACTCCTCAAATTCATCAACACTTCCCAAAACCCCATGAAACTCATATCGCGATAGTGATGAACGATGGACGCTCCTTGCTGCTCCATTTTATCGCCACCCCAAGCTCTGAACTCAGCATTCGCATCAAAGCGCTTGAGATGTTTCATCAAGTTGCTCGCATGCAAATCGCCGCTGGCCTCTCCGGCTATGATGTAATACTTCATGTGGTTTTCAAATTCAATTGACTTGGCTTCACCCTTTAGATTGTATCCCAGAGGTAAAACAATATTAAACCCGTCCAAACGACTGTAGTGACTAAAACGACTTTACCCGATTTTTCGGTATCCGGACGGCGCAGTAAGTTGCGAAACAGAATTAAATTTCCAATCACGCCAAACATATACCAACGCTTTCCGGCGGGTTCTAAATTGGGATAAAACTGAAAAAACAGCAATAACAAAAACAAGGTAATAAACGGAAGGAGAATACCGACGACTCCAGCTATATACGGATTCTTCATCATTAAAATTCAAATGTCCATTTATTGATATCGCCAATTTTATGATGCGCAGTAAAGTCTGTTTCCACAGGAACCAAACTAATATACCCATTTTCCAAGGCCCATTCATCCGTATCCGTTCCTTTGTCAAAAACAACAAACTTTCCGGTCAGCCAGTAATAATTTCTTCCTCGTGGATCGATTCGTTTATCAAACTCTTCCACCCAATTGGCATCGGCTTGGCGACAGACTTTTACTCCTTGAATTTCTCCATTGGAACTATCCGGAATGTTCACGTTCAAACAAACCCCTTCTTTCAATCCTTCGGCCAATAATTTCCTAGAAATGCCTTCGATGTATTTTCCCGTATGCGAAAAATCCGCTTCCCAACTGTAATTGAGTAGTGAAAATCCAACACTTGGAATACCTTCCAGCGCACCTTCCACAGCCGCTGACATTGTTCCGCTGTAGATCACATTGATCGAGCTATTGCTCCCGTGGTTGATTCCCGAAACAATCAAGTCAGGTTTGCGATCGAGAATCACATTAACTGCCAACTTGACACAGTCAACGGGTGTTCCCGAACACGAATACTCCTGCTGCGGACCATCGTCAATTCGGATCGGATCGCAGTGAAGAGTAGAATGGATGGTGATGGCATGTCCCATTCCGGACTGAGGTCCTTCAGGTGCAACTACCACTACTTCACCGATTTGGTTCATAATTCCAATGAGATAACGCAATCCAGGTGCCGTAATTCCATCGTCATTGGTCACTAAAATCAAAGGCTTTTCACTCATACGTATATTCGATTTATCCTACAAAGCTATACATATTGCTAACAGTTCGGGTACAATTTTTGTTAACTTTGATTCCATATAATCGAAAACAAATTCAAAAAAATATGAGAACATCAAATCCTGCGTTGAGCGAAAAAATGTTCAGCGATCTCGGTTCAGCATCCATTTCGGAAAGAGATGCTATGACCGTTGGAGGTACCGTCAATAAAACACTTATCTCACTAATAATTCTGATTGGTGCAGCCATTTACACTTGGAGCCTTTCGGATGCTTGGGGTGCCGAAGGAGGCGTTGGACCTTATGTTACGGGCGGCGCTATCGGTGGATTCGTAGTCGCGTTAATCACCATTTTCAAAAAGGAATGGGCGCCTGTTACCGTTCCGATTTATGCCGCATTAGAAGGTTTGTTCCTCGGGGCTATTTCGGCAAAGTATGCCATGGCCTTTTATCCGGGCATTGTTTTTCAAGCTATTGGTTTAACCATGGGTACATTTCTGGTCATGCTTTTGGTCTACCGAGCTAACATTATTCCGGTGACAAAGAAATTGCGCATGGGAATCGTTGCCGCTACCGGAGGTATTGCACTACTTTACGTATTTACTTGGATCTTGAGCTTCTTTATGGGACCTGGATACATGCCGATGATTCACCAAAGTGGCATGATTGGTATAGGGTTTAGCTTATTGGTCGTTGGAGTGGCTGCGTTTAACTTATTACTCGATTTCGACTTCATCGAAAAAGCATCCGAGCAACGCCTTCCGAAATACATGGAATGGTTTGGGGCATTTGGAATTTTGGTTACCCTCATTTGGCTGTATATCGAATTTCTTCGATTGCTCAGCAAGCTCAGAGACTGATGGAAATCGCTTTATACATATTATCGGGATTGCTCTTGCTCACCGGGATTGCAGGAGCAATGCTTCCCGTTTTACCCGGTCCACCGATCAGTTTCTTGGCCGTATTGGCGTTGCACTTCACCGAACGGTATGAGTTTTCCACACAGTTTTTAATCATCTTCGGAGCCGTTGCTGCCTTTATTACTGTATTGGATTATGTTATCCCTATTTGGGGAACAAAAAAGTTTGGCGGAAGTAAGGCCGGAATCCGTGGTTCTACTGTGGGCTTGATTCTAGGCGTGTTATTCTTTCCACCCTTGGGAATCATCATCGGCCCTTTTATAGGTGCGGTCGTTGCTGAGTTGATTTTTACTTCGGATGATTTTCAAAGAGCCCTTCGCTCGGGATTTGGATCGCTCATCGGTTTTTTACTCGGAACAGGACTTAAACTCGCTTACGGACTGATGGCAGTATATTACGCGGTGGTTTATTGGTAAATACGATATATGCTTCAAAAGCTACGCATTGATCCATTCTTGCCGGGACTCATTATCATGATCCTTTTGGGATGGCGTATGCCAATCCAGGAATTCTTTCATCCTTCGGCCGTTTCGAAAGTAGTTTACTTCGGCATTGCAGGAATTTTCTTTTTGTATGGTATCAAACTCGATCTATCCCAAATCAAACGCGATTTAGGCCATTGGAAACTTCACCTGTTGATTCAGGGAACTACTTTTTTATTGTTTCCACTACTCGCTCTTGCCCTTCTTCCCATTTTTGATCATTTCGAAAAAGGTGAACTCTGGCTCGGGCTTTTTTATCTCGCTGCTCTTCCCTCAACAGTTAGTTATAGTGTAATGATGACCTCACTCGCTCGGGGAAATGTCACCAGCAGTATTTTTAACGCGAGTATAAGTGGAATCATCGGGATTTTTATCACGCCGCTTTGGATGAGCTTCTTTGTCAACCAATCGGGTGAAGCAATGGACCTCTCTGGTGTTATTGTGGATTTATTGCTTCAAATTTTACTTCCCGTGATTCTCGGTATTTTACTACAACCGCTCTTGCGCAAAAGCATTATCAAACAAAAGCTTATTTGGGGCTGGTTCGATAAACTGATTATTTGGCTTATTGTCTATAAAAGCTTTAGTGCGGGTTTTTCTTCTGGACTGACAGATACGCTTTCTCCCATCGAAGCAATCGGTCTTTTGGTTTTGACCATCGCGCTTTTCCAACTTGTTTTTGAAGGACTGAAGTTTATTGGTAAAAAACTCCATTTCACAAGAGAAGACCGAATCACGCTGAGTTTGAATGGAAGCATGAAAAGTTTGGTGCACGGCTCTGCAATGGCTGCCATCTTATTCACGGAGCAAGCAGCTTCCATAATGCTCATCCCCGTTATGTTTTACCACGGTTTTGTTTTATTTTATACCGGATATGTTGCTAAAAAATGGGGCGAATCCGACAACGGAGGTCGATAAAATAACTCTAAACCTTTTTCTCAGGAAAGGGTGCCTTTACGAGGAACGAGTACAGTGAAGCCAAGGATTCACTTGCCAATACTTCCTTTTGAATAACCAATTCTTTCTTTTGATTATTGACAAAAGTAATATCCCCCGCAAAATCTTTCCAATACTCGATTTCATCTATAGCCATTGAGCTGGTATAATACGTATTTCGTGAAATTCTTCCGTTTTCAATTTTCACGTACCCTGTACGCTTGTTCAATCGACCGTGATAAACCTGAAATAGTCCTCGAATCATTTGACCAATTCCGATCAAAATGAAAATGTTCAAAAATTCTCCGCCAGAGTCCCAAAGGGCAACTAGAAATAAAGCCAAACCAAATCCAAAATGGATATACGCCGCTTTTATTCTTCCTTTCAGGATTTGGTTATTATACATCAGCTTCATGTTTTAAAATATCGATATATCATTTTAATACGCACAATAATTTCAAGCTTACAATTTACATCTGCTGAGTCTCTCTTTTCGGAAAAGAAGCCGCTTCTAGATAGTCGTAAAGCGATTGAAGAGCATCTTCACTAAGAAAATCCTTTGCCACGGAAAGCTCTTTTTGGTTTTTGTCGACAAAAGTGATATCTCCAGCAAAATCCTTCCACTCAATCACATCTGCCGTGTTCATTTTTTTAGTTATGAATGAATAGCGAATAATTTGATTGTCTTTCAACTGCAAAAAACCGTTGCGCTTCATGTATTCGCTATTTATGTATTGAAAAACGCCCAAGGACATCTGACCGATCCCTACTCCGATTAATATCGGGTAAACCTCCGATTCGGGTGAGAACAAATTGACTGCAATAAAAGCAATACCGATTACGGCGTAGATCAAACCTTGCTTTCGAGTGGCTTCAATGGTCTTTGGGTTGAATTTAAATCGCATGATTTCGGACTTATACCTTCCTCAAATATATTGGAATTGAACGAATGAATCAACGGCTTAGAGAATCATTGGAGTAACTCTATATTTGCCCCTAGAATGTTAAAGCAAGAAGAAGTACAGAACAATCACATTATCGCTCGATTATCCGCTCTATGGGCCTTGAGTGAAACCGGTCTTGGCGGCGTCATGCATGCCTTGAACTTACCATTTACGGGAATTATCCTCGGTGGTTTTTCCATTGCCATCACTTACCTGATTGCTACCTACTCGAATCGTCCTTTTCGGGATCTTTTTCGCACCACAATCATTGTTTTGGCCATCAAGGCAGCCGTATCCCCGCACTCGCCTTTTGGCGCTTATTTCGCCGTTGGTTTTCAAGGATTTTCTGCAGCGTTGCTTTACGGATGGGCGGGTTATTCCATGGGAAGAAAAAAACTCATCCTACCCTTCCACGCCATACTTACCCAACTGATGTCGGCAACGCAGAAAGTGATTATTCTAACGCTTTATTACGGTGTAGCTTTTTGGGACAGTGTCGATGCATTATTCAACAAAATCACATCCGACTTGGAGTTCATTTCAAATATTTCAGCATCTCAATGGCTTATCGGGATATATATGAGTATGCACGTGCTAACCGCTTTGCTCGTAACGATATGGGTGCTGCGATGGAACAGAAAGTTTGACGCTACTGAAAAGTTCGAAGAATACAAGCCCGAGCCCTTCGATACATCGATAAAGACGAAACCCAAAAAGTGGAAATACAGAAATTATATTTTCATCGCACTGATGCTCACCTTTGTTTTTTTAGTTCAAGCCTTCGTTCTCGATAACCCGGAGCGCGGCCTTTGGGTTTTGCTGAGGAGTGTGGTGGTCATCGCTGCCATGTACGGTGTCGTTCTTCCTGGGTTGAAAATAATTTCAAAACGTTGGATACTGAATAAACGATCGAACCTCGAAGAAGCTGTTCGTCAAACCGAAAGCATTCTTCCCGCACTTCGACCGCTAGCTCGATATGCATGGAAAAAAAGTAGCCAGAAAAAATTTCGCTTGCTGTGGTTTTTTGAATACCTTCTCCACTTGGGAATAACGGCAAAAATCAATGACAACGATACTACTGACAGGTAAAGTACATTCGGGGAAGTCGACAGAATTGATGAATCTCTGTGACGATAAAAAAGCCTACGGTCTAATCAACCCGACCGATGAAAATGGAGAAAAACAATTCCATTTGATTTCCATAAATACTTCATTTTCAATGAACGCCAAACCCGACGAAGCGGCCATTGAAGTAGGTAAATACCGCTTTTCTGAAGCTGCCTTCGCAAGAGCCAACCGTGAACTTATGGATGAATGGAACCGCGCAGAAGGTTTGTTCATTGTAGACGAGGTGGGGAAGTTGGAATTGGCCGAAAAAGGGTTATCCCCAGCCATTCGGCATATTCTATCTCGAGTTAACCCAAAGGTCGATACCATTATTTGGGTGATCCGCGACTATTTACTCGAAGAGGCTAGTCGTGTTTTTGGTTGGGAGTCTGCGACGGTGATTTACAAGGAAGATCTAGCACTATTGGGATGATTGGATTGATATTGGCAGGTGGATATGGACGTCGGATGGGACGAGAAAAAGTACAACTCGAAATCGAGGGCGTCCCGCTTTATATGCGGGTGGCTCAAACGCTAAAAAATGCGGGAGTCTCTCCACATTTATCCCTTCGATCGGATCAAACTCCACCAGCGGACTTCACACTACCTGTCATCCGTGATTTTGAGGATGGTAAAGGACCGCTTCAAGCCATTTTGGCTGCGCTGCAAACTTCTGGTCGTGATGTTCTTGTAGTCCCATGTGATCTCCCCAATTTGAACGAGCAACATTTGGTCAAACTTATGGATGCATTTCAAGATGAAAGTGATGTTGTTCATTTCAGTCAAGAAGGTGAATTGCACTTTTTTCCGTCCATTTGGAGTAAACAGCTGATCAACGCCATTGCCCAGCATATTCAAACCGACTTGAGTATTCGTCGATTTATTAAAGACCTTAGGGTTCGTACCATACCGTTGAGCGAATCGGGCGAACCCCTAATCAACCTCAATACCCCAGAAGATTTAGAAAAATGGAAGAAGCAATAACCACTCCTGTTCACCGCATGGGTATTCAAAGGTTTCATGAACCTTCCGGTTGGGAGCATACCGAAGACTTGTTGGTTACCGAAGAACCCCTTGAAATCCGTGTGGCGCATGGTGTAGGGAAAAACCGCAAGACAGAGCCCATTTCTGTTACCATGCGAACTCCAGGCAATGACCCGGAACTCGTTGCGGGTTTTCTATTTACGGAAGGGCTTGTTGAACGGCCTGAAGATATCCTCCGAATTCGTCCCTGCACGGATGAGGCTACAGGCGAACTTTCACCAAACATCGTACGGGTAGAACTGCGAGAAGAAGCCGATTTTTCGATGCCATCCCGAAACACATTTATGTCGAGCTCCTGCGGAATATGTGGTAAGGCGAGTATTGACCAAATCGAAACGCGTTGTACTTTTCCCATTGCTAAAAAACCGCTGGAATTAGAGGCACAGACCATACTGAAACTGCCGGAATACCTACGAGAAACACAAACCGTATTTGCGCATACAGGAGGCATTCACGCTGCAGCTCTTTTCAATTCCAAAGGTGAGCTGATGAGCCTTCGAGAAGATGTTGGTCGTCATAACGCGGTAGATAAAGTAATCGGGGAGCAATGGCTGAAAGATTGCACACCACTTGCGGATTACGTACTTTTGGTTAGTGGTCGTGTGGGCTTTGAAATAGCGCAAAAGGCAGCAATGAGTGGAATTGGAGCCATGGCCTCCATCGGTGCTCCATCCGGAAACGCTGTAGAATTGCTTCGCAGGCGTTCTATTCCGCTATACGGCTTTATACGGAAAAGTCGATTTAATCGGTATTGAGTCGACGAACGTGAATGAATAAGCATTGCTCAGGTTATCAGAAATAAAATTTAGCACGAATGAAAGTAAGGATAAAAGGAAATAGCATCCGATTGCGATTAACTCAAGGCGAGGTAGACGCATTCAAACAAACGGGATACGTAAGTGAAATAACCCAAGTGAGCAACGAGTCAAGGTTTATCTACGAACTCTATACCGATTCGAGCATTGAACAGTATTCAGCTACATTTTTCGAACATGTATTACGTGTCAGTGTCCCCTATAAAGTTGGTCGAAAGTGGGCAAAAACCGATCAAGTCGGAATGGATGCTGTAGTCAAGAACGGCATGGAAGAAGGATTGTCGTTGTTGATCGAAAAAGATTTCCAATGCTTGGTTCCAAGAGATCACGAAGACGAAGCCGATAATTACCCCAATCCCCTAGCAAAACAATAAGATGGACAAAAAGACATTGGACCGATCGCATACTCCAGAGCATTTTGAAGGCGGAAAGTACAGTAAGCCAAAGGAAGTAGCTGCGGGAATTCCAGGGATTTATACGGCTGTAAAGCACGTTTTAGAGTCCATGGGACCGAAACGGGCTATTGACGTATTGTTTAGCTTGAATCAATTTGACGGAATGGATTGTCCGGGCTGCGCTTGGCCCGATCCCGATGACGAGCGGTCGGGGCTTGGCGAATATTGTGAAAATGGAGCCAAAGCCATCGCCGAAGAAAGTACCACTCGAGTGGCAGACGTTGATTTCTTTGAAAAATACAGCGTGGATCAGCTGAGTGCCATGACCGATTATGAATTGGGAAAATCTGGTCGCTTAACTCATCCCATGATCATTCGTCGTGGTGAGTCGCACTACTCTCCTATTTCGTGGGACCGTGCATTTGAACTCATCGGAAAAGAACTCAACAATCTTCCAACACCTGATCGAGCTATTTTTTACACATCGGGCCGAACCAGTAACGAAGCAGCTTTTCTCTACCAGCTTTTTGTGCGTAAGTTCGGTACGAATAACCTCCCCGATTGTTCGAACATGTGTCACGAATCGAGCGGTGTTGCATTGAGCCGTACGGTGGGAATCGGAAAAGGCAGTGTTAAGCTCGAGGACTTTAATGAAGCGGAGGTCATTATCATTTCTGGACAAAATCCCGGAACAAATCATCCGCGGATGCTCAGTGCTCTTCAGAAAGCGAAAAAGAACGGAGCATATATCATCTCGATCAATCCACTGCCCGAAACCGGATTGATTCGATTCAAAAACCCACAAAATGTAGGTGATTTACTTGGAAGCGGCACGGCCATTAGCGACCTATTCCTACAAGTTCGGATCAATGGAGATGTGCCTTTGGTAAAAGCGATATTGGCCGAACTCTATCAAAGAGAGCAAAACCATGGAAATGTATTTGACTGGGACTTTATCAAAAGTCGGACAGAGAACTTCGAGGCATTCATCGAGGATTTAAAAACAGCGAAGGTCGATGAGTTGATTACCGATAGCGGTGTGCCCAAATCTGAAGTCATGAAAGCCGTTGATGTTCTTGCCAAAAAATCCAAAATAATTGCTTGTTGGGCGATGGGTCTTACCCAACACAAAAACGGTGTAGAAAACATTCAGGAATTGGTGAATTTGCTGTTGGTAAAAGGAAGCATTGCCAAACCAGGAGCGGGTACTTGTCCGGTACGCGGGCATAGCAATGTTCAAGGCGACCGAACAATGGGGATTTGGGAAAAGCCTCCGCAAGCATTTTTGGACCGTCTGGAACAACACTTTGATTTTCATCCACCTCAAAAGCATGGATACGATACGGTCGAGGCGATTGAAGCGATGCATAAACAGCCCGGTCATATCTTTTTTGCCATGGGCGGAAACTTCTTGTCTGCCACGCCGGATACTGATTTTACAGCCGAGGCCTTGAACAAGTGCCGAATGACCGTACACGTGAGCACCAAGCCCAACCGAAGTCATTTGGTCCATGGAGAAATAGGCATCATCCTACCCTGTCTAGGACGAACAGATCTCGATCGAACTGGTGGAATGGAGCAATTTGTAACGGTGGAAAACTCAATGGGCGTAGTTCATCAATCGCGAGGAAAAGTCAATCCCGTTTCCGACCATCTGTTGAGTGAGCCCGAAATTTTGGTTCGCCTGGCAAAAGCTACCACGAATGAAGATTGGTCGCATTATCTTCAAAACTACGACCGCATCCGAGAGGATATTCAAGCTGTGATTCCAGGATTTGAAAATTACAATGCTCGTGTCCGAGAGAAAGGGGGATTTTATTTGCCGAATTCTTCTCGAGAAGGCAGCTTCCGCCCTCAAGGGACAGCACTGTTTACTGTAAACCCACTGCCTGAGGATCAATTGAAAAAAAATGAATTAAGAATGATGACCATCCGAAGTCACGATCAGTTTAATACAACGATTTATGGTTTAGATGATCGTTACCGAGGAATTTTCAACGAACGCAGAGTTATTATGATGAATAGCGAAGATTTGGCGGATCGAGATTTGAAAGACGGTGATATCGTTGATTTATATAGCACTTACGAAGATCGAGAGCGAAAAGCTCCCCTGTTTCGTTGTGTAGCATATGACATACCGAAAGGTAACTGTGCAACCTATTTTCCTGAAGCTAATGTTTTGGTCCCTATTCATCGTGTAGCGAAAGAAAGCAATACGCCAGTCAGTAAGCTTGTTCATATCCGTGTTGAGCCCCATCGCGAAAAAGCCTTGGCATGAAAGCAGCAGTGATTCATCGCTTTGGTTCTCCTGATGTTTTTTCCGTTGAAGAAGTGCCAAAACCGAAAATTGAACAACCCAATCAAGTTCTTATTGAAGTGCATTGTGCATCGGTCAATCCGATCGACTGGAAAACTCGGCGTGGAAATCTCAAGTTTTTATTGGGATTTAAATTCCCGAAAGTCTTGGGGTATGATGTGAGCGGAATAATTGTCGAAAAAGGCGAAGATGTTCACGACTTTAATGTAGGAGACCGAGTTTTTTGTCGCCTTGACAATCGACAGGGAGGCGCTTACGCGGAATATGCCGTAGCTGGTCAGGAAGTGCTTGCAAGAGTTCCGGAATCTATGAACTTTGACACCGCCGCAGCAATTCCGCTGGCCGGGCTCACCGCGCTGCAAGGACTACGAGATCACGGCCAACTTGAACAGGGAGATGGAGTGTTTGTTTCTGGAGGAGCTGGTGGCGTTGGTTATTTTGCTGTTCAAATTGCACAAATCAAGGGAGCCGATGTAACGGTTGTTTGTTCGGATCGAACCATGGATGTGGTTAAAAAGCTGAATCCAAATAAGATATACAACTATAAACAAACAGACGTAACTCAACTAGATGACCAGTACGATTTGATATTCGATACAGTTGGAGCCTACCCTTACAATCAGATGAGCTCGCAGTTGGTAAATGGAGGAAATTATGTCACTACCCTACCCCGCCCAAAGGTTTTATGGCACAAGCTCATCGGAATGTTTCGAAAACACACCGTTACGAGTTTCTTAATGAAATCTTTATCCGAAGACTGCGAGTGGATAGCGCATCAGGTCACATCCGGAAAATTGGATGTCCTTATTGACTCCATATACGATCTAGATAGTATAGCGGACGCTCATAGTCGCAGCGAAAGCGGCAGAGCACAGGGAAAAATTATCGTCCGAATTAAAAAATAAAAGAGTACATAATTATACTGCAATGACTGATCAACTCATTTCATGGTTGGAAAAGCAAAACTTCCATTCCGTTCTACCTTTCGAACTTTCGAAATATCCATTCGTTCGATTTGATTTTACAGATCAAAATGAAGAGTTGTTGAAGGTAGACACAATGAATCAGAAAGCGTTTGAAAACTATGTATTTGGAAAAATCGAAGATGCGAATGCGGTTTACGGCATTGGCCATTACCTAGAAGATCGCTCCATTTACCGGCGCAGTAGTGTTTTTGAATCGAACGAAGAGTCGCGGTCGCTGCATTTAGGTGTCGACTTGTGGATAGAGGAAGGAACGCCCATACACGCTCCATTGGACGGAGTAATTCACAGTTTTAATGACAACGATAGTTTTGGAGATTATGGCCCAACGTTAATACTAGAACATCAATATCCCAGCGGTGTATTCTACACCCTTTACGGGCATTTAAGCCGAAGCTCGATGAGGAACTGGGAAGTTGGTAAGCGTGTAAAAGCTGGAGATTCAATCGCCGAGTTGGGAGCATATTCCGAAAATGTTGGGTATCCTGCACATTTGCACTTTCAACTCATACGCGACATTGGGGGATACGTAGGAGACTATCCCGGCGTATGCAAGCCCTCTGAAAAACAAAAATGGGTCGAGAATTCTCCCGACCCATCCATTATTCTAGGGGTTGACGCTTTACACACTGACGATTGACGCATCGATATGATGCTTCTCGACTATTTTCTTGGTAAACTGCATGCTGCCGTACGGCACAAAAAGTTGAAACCTTGCATTTTTAATGTTAGCTATGGTATTTAACAACTTCCACTTGCTTACCAACGGACTTACTTTTTCCGTCTTTTGCGATATTTCAATATAATACTTACTTCCGTTGCGGTGTGCGGTGATATGTGGCACCAGCTCTCCATCCGAGTCTTGTCGAACGAACTTAGAGGGAGATTCAAAGTCTGGATGATCCGCTTTGATATTTTCGTAACCCTTCTCTTCAAGAGACTTTGCTATTTCATCTATTATCTCATTTTTATCCACAGAAACCGCTCTGGCCATAAATACTATTTTTCGTTAACAATTTGATTTTCTGCAATATACAAAAAATTCAAAGGAAATCCAAGTCCCTCGATACAGCCAACTGATACGCAATTAATCTCCGAAGCTAAACGAGCTCACATTTGCTGATTAAAAATTAACACAAACAGTTAAATCCGAATATTTAAATCACTTACATTTGCAAAATAATTCACAACTAAGTAAGTTACTTTTATGAAAACCCGTTATTCCGATTTAGTTGACCAGACATTTGACTTTCCTCAGGATGAATTTAGAACAGAAGATGGGGAGTTAATATACCACGATATACCTTTAATGGAGATCGTAAAGCAGTATGGAACCCCGATGAAGTTCACCTATCTGCCTAAAATATCTCAGAATATCCGTCGTGCGCAACGTTGGTTTAATGTGGCGATGGCTAAAGTGGATTACGAAGGCGACTACCACTATTGCTACTGCACCAAGAGTTCGCATTTTTCATTTGTAATGAAGGAGGCGTTCAAAAACAATATCCATATCGAAACGAGCTCTGCCTATGACATCGACATCGTAGAAGCGCTCTACGCTGAAGGCACGATTGGACTGGATCACTACGTGGTGTGCAACGGGTTTAAAACGGATCATTACGTCGAAAAAATTGCGGGTCTACTCGACATGGGCTTCACCAATGTGATTGCGGTTATTGATAACTATCGCGAATTGGGACTCTTTGATGAAGCTATTGACGGAAAACTCAAAATAGGCATACGAATTGCCTCCGAAGAAGAGCCGAAATTTCAGTTCTACACCTCTCGATTGGGAATTGGTTACCGCGACATAGTTCCTTTTTATATGGATCGCATAAAGGACAATCCCAAGTTTGAATTGGTGATGTTACATTTCTTTATTAACACCGGAATTAAAGACACTGCTTACTATTGGAATGAGTTGGGTAAGTGTCTTAGAGTTTATGTCAATTTAAAAAAGCATTGCGAATCGTTAGACGCGTTGAACATCGGTGGAGGATTTCCGATAAAAAATAGCCCCGCATTTGAATTCGATTACGAATACATGGCCGAAGAAATCATTTATCAAGTCAAACAAGCGTGTACGGAGAGCAACATCCCTGATCCCGATATTTTTACCGAATTCGGATCATTTACCGTAGGAGAAAGTGGAGGGCGAATCTACTCTATTCTAGACCAGAAAAGACAGAACGACCGCGAACGCTGGAATATGATCGACAGTTCGTTCATGACAACACTTCCCGATAGCTGGGCCATTGAGAAACGTTTTATCATGTTCCCGATCAACCGGTGGGAAGATCCCTACGAAAGAGTTCTACTGGGTGGTTTGACCTGTGATAGCGATGATTATTACAATTCAGAACAACACATCAATGGGATTTATTTGCCAAAATACAATCCCGAAAAACCATTGTATATTGGTTTTTTCAACACCGGAGCCTATCAAGACTCGATTTCTGGTTTTGGAGGAATTCAGCATTGCTTGATTCCAGCTCCGAAACACGTGATTATCGATGTAGATGAGAACGGTGAATACACAACGCGACTTTTCTCGAAAGAGCAAAGCCACAAGAGTATGTTAAAAATATTAGGTTACAAAAATTACTAATTCAACCATCACGTTACATGAAAACGTATGCCGGAATTCCAAGTGAATTCGCTGAGCGCAAAAGCGCTAAAATTGCACTTATCCCCGTTCCTTATGACGGAACCTCAACTTGGGGTAAAGGTGCGGATCGTGGACCTGAAGCTTTTTTGGAGGCATCTGAGAACATGGAGTTGTACGATATTGAGACCGATAGCGAGGTGTACCAACAGGGTATTTTCCTTGCCGATCCCGTAACTGAAGATCGGAGTCCGGAGCAAATGGTCGAAGCCGTACATCAGGTCGCTAATGAACTCATTCGTGAGGGAAAGTTTGTGACCTTGTTCGGTGGAGAGCATTCCATTTCCATTGGTTCCATTCGCGCCTTTCGTGAAAATTTTGAAGATTTAACCGTTGTACAGCTCGATGCCCATGCGGATCTGCGACCAGAGTACCTCGGTTCTACTTGCAATCATGCCTGTGCATTGTATGAAGCGAGTAAAACCACCAACTTGATTCAAGTTGGAATTCGCAGTATGGATATCAGCGAAAATGAACATCTTGATCGCGATAAAACCTACTTCGCTCATGAGATTCACAACCGCAACGAATGGATGCACCGCGCACTGAATCAAATGACCGATAATGTTTTCATCACGATTGATTTGGACGCTTTTGATCCTTCCTTCATGCCATCTACCGGTACACCTGAGCCAGGCGGACTAGGTTTTTATCAGGTGATGGAGTTTTTGAAGCTCATCTTCAATCACAAAAATGTAGTTGGGTTCGACATTGTGGAGCTCGCTGCAAACCCAGATGAGCGATCGAGCGATTTTGTCGCTGCCAAATTGTATTATAAGATGTTGAGTTACAAATTTCAAAATAACGCACAATGAGTCAACCTATTCGAGATTTTATCGACCACCATTATCGTCACTTCAACGCCGCAGCTCTTCGCGATGCTGCTGTAGGTTATGAAAAACACATGGAAGAAGGCGGTAAAATGATGATCACCCTAGCAGGAGCCATGAGCACCGCTGAACTGGGAATCAGTCTTGCCGAGATGATTCGTCAAGACAAGGTTCAAATCATTTCTTGTACCGGGGCCAACCTAGAGGAAGATTTGATGAACCTCGTCGCCCATTCGCACTACAAACGCGTTCCGAACTACCGAGATTTAACGCCTAAAGAAGAGTGGGACTTGCTCGAAAAGGGACTCAACCGCGTAACCGATACATGTATCCCTGAAGAGGAAGCCTTTCGCCGATTGCAAAAGCACATTCACGAGATTTGGAAAGACGCCGAAGCAAAAGGAGAGCGATATTTCCCGCACGAATACATGTATAAAATGCTTTTGAGCGGTGTGCTCGAGCAGTACTATGAGATCGATCCGAAAAACAGTTGGATGTTGGCCGCGGCTGAAAAGAACCTTCCGATTGTAGTTCCCGGTTGGGAAGACAGTACGATGGGAAATATTTTCGCGAGTTATTGTATGAAGGGTGATTTAAAACCATCAACAATGAAGAGCGGAATTGAATACATGACGTATTTAGCCGATTGGTATGTGCAAAACAGCGATGGAAAAGGTGTTGGATTCTTCCAAATTGGCGGTGGAATTGCTGGGGATTTTCCAATTTGCGTTGTGCCGATGCTCTATCAAGATATGGAGATGGAAAATATACCGTTCTGGAGCTATTTCTGTCAAATCAGTGATTCGACAACGAGTTACGGCTCCTACTCAGGTGCTGTTCCCAACGAAAAAATCACATGGGGAAAACTCGACATTGACACACCCAAATTCATTGTCGAAAGTGATGCAACGATCGTTGCTCCGCTTATTTTCAGTTATCTACTGAAGCAATAAGTTGATGAATCGAATTCTAGTTTTATTGTTTATCGCATGTGTTGGAATGAGCCGGGCTCGGGCCCAGTTCATTTCACCTGTGCGAATAGACAGTTTTCTACTCGATCTGTATTCCAAAGATGTTTTCAATGGTGGATTAGCGGTTGTAGATCAAGGGAAAACCGTTTACATCGGAACTTTTGGAATCGCCGATACGGAGCCCACGTTACTGGCTAAAGAAACCCCTATTCCTGCTGGCGAACTAGCGCAACAATTCACCGCTTGGGCAGTAACTCGATTAATATCGGAAGGTGATCTTCGTTTTGACGATAAAATTACCACGCTTATCCCGAACCTATCCGATAGCATTTATGGCGCCATCACTGTACGGGATCTCATTCATCATACCTCGGGGTTGCCCAATTACGGTACTCTTTTAAGCGAGTATTCTTCCTATTTCAGAAATGGAATTGACAATCAAGAAATTATAAAAGTCCTTGAAATCAAAAAACCTGAATTAAACTTCTCTCCAGGAAGTCTTTATGAAAGCAATCCGGTGAATTATGCCGTTTTAACGGTAATTGTTGAGCAGCTCACGAAGAAATCCCTTCGCACCTTTTTGCAATCTGCTCTTTTCGATTCGCTCGGTATTTCCATACCCAATGACTCGGTTCCGCGGGTCGCAGGGCTCGTCAGATCTGGGGGAGAATTGTATGTGCGGGATTCGGTATCCTATTTACGAACGTATGGAAAAGTACAGCCGCTTCTATCGCTCGACGATTGGATTGCTTGGCTAAAATATCTGAGCACTCCAGAACGCTGGGAATCGGCCCATTACGAGCTCTTCTATTCCAACCCTCCACACTATTTTTCATCCATTCCCGATAGAGAGTTGTTCGGAATGGGATTAAAATGGTCGGAAGACACGACCGTAATATTCTATAGTGAATTTTGGAATGGAATAAGCAAATATGTTCAGCATAGCATAACCGATGAAGTTTCATTTATCCTTTTTGATAACGCGGACATTAACAAAAATGATTTTCAAGTTATCGTTGCAACCCTGAATGACATCCTCAAAAGAGAAATTGAAACGGCTCGCTATCGTTTTAACAGACCAATTGATTCGAATGCACCCATCGTTCACGCATCGACAATAAACAGTTCTCTTTCCGCTTCCGAAGTCTATTCCAAAATAATCCAAATTGACGAATGGCCCACCTGGCAATCAAACGTGAATCACGTCTCGAAAACAACTACAGATCAGGAGTTGGTAGAATGGAAAATGAAGGTTTCTGGAAAAAAAATAAAAGGTGAAACTCACACGCTAACTCCACCCTACACCGTCGGATGGACGGAACGCAGGTTCGGGATCCGACGAGTAATCAACTGCAGGATTTACCCCATAAAAGACGGTTGTGAAATAGAAATAAACTCAAGCACATCTGGAATTTTCGCGAAATGGTTTACCAATAAGAATAAACTCCGCACTCAAAAACGAATAACCGAACTTTTACAAAGCTTTTAAATTGGCTGAAGAGTTAGCGAAGCGAATGTCCGATGTTCTGCCCGGGGCCAGCACCCGCAGGCCCCAGTTTCAAGTTACGAGTTTTCTACCGATCCAATCGGTATTTAAATGATTAAAATCGGATATCTTCTTGCTTACGCCTTGTCGCGATGTACCGTATCCGGATGAAAAGCGGGTGTGCAAACGGCAATATACTCCGTATCTTCATTGGGAGTAGAATACCTGATCCACTCCCCTGACTTGCAAATGATGGCTTGTCCGCTTCTAACGATCAAAACTTCACCCGACTCGGTTTCTACGTGAAGCTCGCCTTTCAACACCGTTGTATACTCATCGAATTCAGGCCGTTGCCCAGGCTCTAACCATCCTTTGGGACTGGACATGTGAGCAATGCTCAATCCGGAAGTTTCAGAATTTACTCCTCCAATATACTCTCGTATAATCTTTGGTTGCGTTCCGACTGAAGGAATAATGGTCGGTTCTTGGATATGTACTGGCATAACAATCGTTTTAACGGAAAACACAATATTCAATCATCAGTTCAAAAAACTTCTGCGGATATTATGATATTCCCAAATTCTGAATGATCATTGCATCATGAACTCAATGGATGAAATATCGCGCTTTTTGCAATACTATATTCCAAGAGAGCAGTTTCAAGTCAAATTGGACACTGATGTTATAAAAATCACCATTCAAGGAAAAGGTAAACCCATTCAAATCTACCCTGATTGGTGGATTTATAGACGACGCGCGGTTGAAAACCATTTGATTGTCAAAACTGGGAAAAGCGAGCTTCTGCATGGAAGAGAAACGAACGTCAAGCGCATTTCAACGGTAGAAGCCAAAGAACTTTTTGAATCAACGCATTTAGCAGGTTATTTGAAGTCGAAAGTTAAACTCGGCCTTTTTCACTACAGCGAACTGGTGATGTGCGCTACGTTTGCAAACCCGAGAAAATGGAATCGCAATAACGCATTATTTGTCAGTGCGGAAATGGTGGGACTTTGCAGTGGTTACGGACTCTCAGTGAGAGGTGGCGCCGAAAAACTACTCTCGCATTACATTGAACAATTTTCACCCGACGAGGTCATAACATTTAGTGATAATTCTTTTTCAGAGGGTGATCTTTTCCGTAATATCGGCTTTCAAAAAGCAGGTGAAAGACCACCGATGGGCTTTGTCTTAGATGAAGATGGAAAAAGGAAGTACACCATTGATAACCCGAAGTACTTCAACGAAGGGTACACCAAGTGGGTATTAGATGTGAAGAAGTTAAACCATGGAAATTGAGGCGTTAATTCAAGAAGGGGAACACCTTCAATTGGACTTTAAATTTGCGGTGAACGAGGCGCGTAAAATAGCCTATTCGCTCTGTGCCTTTGCCAATGCCCAAGGCGGTCGACTATTGATTGGCGTAAAAGACAACGGAAAAATAGCAGGAGTTCGCAGTGAAGAAGAGCTTTACATGATTGACACGGCAGCCGATTTATACACACATCCCGTTATTCCGTTTGAGACGAACTTGTGGAATGTAGGCGGTAAAAAAGTCCTTGAAGTAATTGTACAGCCCGGAATAGAAAAGCCGTATATGGTGAAGGATGAGAACGATCGTTTTTGGGCCTATGTTCGCTTTGAAGATCAGAACATCAAAGCTAGTCCTGTTCACCTTGAGTTGTGGAAAAACCCCAAACAACCCAAAGTACTTAATTTGGGAGAGAGCGAGGAACGTGTCATTCAAATACTTCGCGATTTTAAACCCATAGGAATCAACCGATTGGCAAGAGAATCCAAAACAGACCGACGGGAGTTGATTCGATTCCTGGCCCGTCTTTGCGCTTGGGAAATCGTCGAATTTACTCCACATCAGGGAAGATTTCAATTCAAAATGATTGAACCATGAAACAGTATCAAAACGAGTGGGAATGGTCAAAAATTGTGTACTTTTTTGAGACCAACTCTTCGGGAAAGTTGCGTTTGAACCTCCTTTCCTCCTACCTGCAGGAAATCGCTTGGATGCATGCCGAACATTTGGGTTTTTCAGCCGGTGAAATGGCAGATGAAAAAAGATTTTGGGCTTTGACGCGAATGATGATTCAGGTAGAACAAATGCCTCAATGGAAAGACCATTTAAAAATAAAGACATGGCCTCGTGAACCCAGTGGAATTTTTGCCAACCGAGACTTTACGTTTACCCTAGAACAAGCTGATATTGTTCGCGCTACATCTTCTTGGGTAATTCTAAACGCCGAGAATCGCCGTCCCATTTTACCTGATTTCTCTCACCTTGGAAATGATTTTTTTAAGACTAAAACAGCCATTTCGGATGGGATTCCTAAAATTCATTTCCCCGAATCCAAGCCCATTCAAGAAATAGAAATCACTCCTAACCCCGACGAAATTGACCTCAATTGTCATGTCAACAATACCGCGTACATGAACTGGTTCGGTAACTCAATTATTCGCTCTGGCGGTGCAATTCCTACCTCTTTTGAACTGATTCTCAATTTCACGGGCGAAGTCTTTGCAGATGACACGGTTCGATGCGCGCTTTTTCGCCATGACTCAGGATATATCTTTTCGGTAACGAAATCTGATACGGATAAAATTGCCTTTACCGGCGAAATGAGAGTGAAATAGTACTCAGATCCTATCATTAAAGAATGCTCCCCAATTCAAGATCCTTGAACAGGTTTAGTCATTCTCGAAAGTTTATAGGCTAGACCCCAAAACGCTCCAGAATAAAAAAAGTAAAACGTCTAAAATAGTGGTCAACTTTTTTTAGGCATTAACCATTAACCACCAGTAACCAGTAACTAGTAACCGGTAACTAAAACATGCCTGCGTTGGTTAATTCATCAACCTCGTAAAAACTAGTTGAAGCCACTAAATCATTACCTCTGATTTCCATTTTTTGCTTTAAAATTCGCCGTATTTTTGTGACGCATTATGAAACCGGTTTATTGGAGCGACCGTACGGATTGGATTGATCAGTTGGCGCATAGCGATTTCACAGTGATAGAAGAGTTCATTTCAATGGAAACTTCATCCTTGTTGAGATCACACCTCATCGAGGAAATTCATGGAGAAAATCTGCGACAGGCGGGAATCGGTACGCTCGCGAGTTTTCAAAAAGACCGATCTATTCGCGGAGACCGAATCCAATGGCTGAATGCAAACGATTCGAGAGAAGGTATTCGACGCTACTTTGAGCAAATTCAAGTATTGATCAAGATTCTGAAAGAAACCTGCTTTTTGCCTATCCGTGATTTTGAAATTCACCTCGCACATTATCCGGTAGGAACGCATTACGCAAGACACTTGGATCAATTCAACCATCGGTCAAATAGAATCATTTCCGTTGTAACCTACCTCAATGAAAATTGGCAAAGTGGAGATGGTGGAGAAATTGCTCTCTACCCTAAAAATTCAACGCCCATAATTATTCCTCCAAAGTCAGGGACTACCGTAATCTTCCGAAGTGAAATACTTGAACACGAAGTTTTAAAAACTCATACAGACCGGTATAGCGTAACCGGGTGGTTGTTGAATCAACCCAAAGGAACAGGATTTTTGGCGTATTAAAATGAGCTTTCACTGGTACAGATTCTACTGGGCAATACTCAAAAGGGATTCGGGAAATTTGATCTTTTCAAAGAAAGCAATTTGCATATTTTTTTATTAGTTTTAGGCACAAATAAACTGATCTAATGAAAAAATCATTCCTCCTCGTATTTCTATTTGTAACCGTTACTCATTTCACATCTGCCCAAACCAATGACTTTAAGGAGTTTACTCCATCGGGAGAACACATCTCCAAAGGCGTTGAATATCATGACGACGAGAAATATGAAAAAGCAATAGAAGAATATAGCAAAGTTCATCCCAACGATACGAATTATGCCTATGCGCTTTCGGAAATGGCGTTTTCATATTCTGAATTAGAGGAATATGAAAAAGCAGTAAGTTGTTCAAAAAAAGGTATTGAAGCGAATCCATATGAGTCAGCAATGCTCTTTGTTTCATTGGGTAATTCACTCGATCATTTGGAGAGAGTTGATGAAGCCCTCGAGGCCTATGAAAAAGGGTTAGAATACTTTCCTCGGAGCTACCTCATAAAATACAACATGGCTTTAACGCTTCTAAACAATGATCGAGCACAAGAGGCTGTCAATTATTTAAAAGAGGCGATTCGCGATAATTTTTTGCATCCTTCGAGCCACCTCATGCTCGGGTATTTAGCACTCGAAGAGGGTGATTATGTGCGGGGTTATATGAGTTTGGGTGTTTATTTAATGATTGAGCCGATTGGTGAACGGGCTAACGGTGCATTGTTCAGTCTTGAGCAGTACGCGTACGATAACGTTGATTTAGATCCCAAAGGCATTTCACTAGGTGAAGATATCTTCGACCGCATGAATCAGGTCTTCTACAATCGCGTCGCGATGGAGAAGAAATACAAATTTGATAGTAAAATCGACCTGGGACTGATCCGTCAGTTTTCGGCCATTCTAGAACAGATGCGTTGGAATGAAAACAAGGACGATTATTGGATGCAAACGTATGCACCCTTTTATAAAAAGATTGTTGAGGACGATGATTTCTCGACGTTTAGCTTGCTTCTATGCTCCTCCTCAGAGAACAAAAAACACCAAAAGAAGATTCGGAAGAAACAAAGCCTGGTCGTTGATTTTTACAAAAAAATGGATAATGAATTCAAAAGTGGAATTATATACGAAGATGTGCTAGATAATGAGCGCGGAATGTATCGTCACGTCTATAACAATAATGGTATAGAACTCATTGGTACATTCAACAACAACATGAATATCGACGGTAAATTCGCCTTTTTTTCAGAAGGACTCGTAGCTACGATTGGAGAATTTGATGGAGAATCCAACCGAATAGGAAAATGGACTTTCTATAACCCTGACGGACAAGCCAATTCTGTTATTCATTACAGCAACGGAGAAAAGCACGGAGAAAGTCTTTCGTATCACGACAATGGAGTAATCAACGAAATGGCAAATTACAGCGATGGCAAAGTCAACGGCGAGGTTCGTGTTTATTCTTATACCGGTGCACTACGGGCCATCTACAATTTTAAAGATGACAAAAAACACGGACTCGAAACGAGTTTTTATTCCGACAGTACGGTCAGTCATACGATAAACTACAAAGAAGGTGAGCCTCATGGCATGTACAAGGGCTATCATCAAAATGGAACTTTGGAAATGGAAGTGGAATATGTGGATGGAGAGAAGTCTGGCGTTCAGAAAAAGTACAGTTCTACAGGAGTTTTATTGGAGGAAAGTAATTGGGTAGAAGGTGAAATTTCAGGCCCTTTTGTCGCCTACCACCTCAATGGAAATAAAGCTCGCGAAGGAAACTATCTGGAAGGCATGCAGGTTGGAGATTGGAGTTTATATCATATTGATGGAAGTTTGTCAGAATCGCAAAGTGTAGACGAGAAAGGAAAGCTCAAAGGTACAGCGATCGAATACCGAATTGAAACGGGGAAAAAGTTTCGTGAAACCGATTACAAAGATGGAGATATCGTAGCCTATCGCACTTACGATCAAGATGAAAATTTGATTGAAGAAGTTAAAGCACGTGGTAAATCACTCGATTTCAAATACACCAATGCCTACGGTGTAGTTCAGTCTGAGGGGCTGCTGGAAGATGGAGAATATGAAGGGACATGGAAGTACTACAACAAGTATGGTGTGATTACGTCGGAAGAGAATTACAAAGACGGCGAGCTCGAAGGCAAGAATACCGAGTTTTATGCCAGTGGTTCGGTCGAAAACATATACTACTACGAAAAAGGAGTTTCCAATGGCCGATTCCGAGCATTTAACTTGAATGGTACACTTTCGCTAGAAGGCTATTATATCGATGGACAGCTGGCCGGCCCGATAACCTATTTCAACTTGAATGAAGATACGACTTCGCAGCGCTATTATATAGATAATACGCGTCAAGGACCAACTTACTTCAGGTCAAATACCGGGAAGATCGAGAATGTCGAGTTGTATAAAAACGGGTATTTTTTCGGTGAGATTCATTACGACACAGCCGGTGTAGTTTACGATTCTATCCTTTTTCCACTCGATCGTTCAATGGTGGAAAAGAAGTACCCCAATGGAAATATTGCCTACAGGATTCCGATGGAAAACGGGTACTTCAATGGCCAAGCCGAGTATTATTTTCCCGATGGAAAAATACGTACACAAGGTAGTTTTGTAATGGATGAATACGATGGAGAATGGATTTACCATCAAGGCAATGGTGAACTCGATTTCAAACGCAATTACGAGTTAGGCGATTTACAAGGCGTATCTACATTTTACTATGATGGTACAGGTGAAAAACAACGGGAAATCACCTATCTCGGGGATTTAAGGAATGGTAAAACCATTTCGTATTACCGAAACGGTGCCGTTAGTTTTGAGGCAACTTATATCAACAGCGAACGACATGGTGAAGTCAAGTATCTTGCACCAGACGGCACCATTCAAATGATATTGCACTATTCGTACGGATATCTGTTGGGGTACTCTTATTTGGATGCATCAGGAAAACAAGTTGAAATGATTCCTTTTGAAAGAGGAACTGGAACCATCAACGCAACCTTTCCAAACGGGAAAACTGCGGTTCAAGGAGAGTTTGTCAATGGAAATATCCACGGTACAATTACGTTTTACAATACCAATGGCAAAGTGTTGAGCGAAGAGAATTATGAACATGGAGAATTTCATGGCACGTACAAAGAATACCACGTCAACGGTAAACTAGCCGAAGAAAAAGAATATTCATTCGATTCCCTAAATGGCTCATATAAGGTGTATTACAGCAATGGAAACCTATGCTTTGAGAAGAATTATATTTCTGGAGAGATTGAAGGAGAGGCCACTTTTTACAACAAGAATAAAACCGTGAAAGCGAAATGGTATTACTTTAATGGTAAGCTACTATATTGAATAGAATGATGAAAAATGTATGGAAAGCGTTTCTTTTCTGCCTGGTATTTGTACTACAAGGCGTTAAAGCTAATGCACAAGAGCTAGAAACCTCGCTCCTTTTGGCCAAAGAGTTTCCTGATGAGGACTACTTAATTCTCTATCAAGAAGTTCGACTTGAAGGAGTTATTGAAAAAGGAAAACTTGTTTTTTACGAAAACACCTCGGAAGATAAATTGTATTTGAACAAAAAAGCATCAATGTATTTGGACGAAAGTCTCGAATACAATTTGTTTCAGGATTTAGTAGATGTGGAAGCAGTAGTCTACTACCCCCATAAAAATGTCAAATACAAAAAGCTTAAAGTGACTGACTTCACCGATAGTGATGTATTCGACCAATCGATTTTTTATCACGACCAGAAAAAAAGATCGTGGCAATATCCTCAACTCGGTGAGAATTATATTACATCTCTTCAGTACCAATATCGATATCCCGAACCCCATTTCATAGGTAGTAACTATATGCAGCTGGGTGTTCCAATATTGAAAAATAAATATGTAGTTACTGTACCCAATGAAGTCGAAATGGGCTTTATACTGTGGAATACAGATCAACACAATATTGAATATCACGAAGAAAAGGGAAATAAAACAACCACCTATTCTTGGACGTATGACAATATCGAAGGGCTGGACCTAGAGGACAACATGCCTCCCGTTCAGTCTTATCTACCCATTGTTATTCCCTATGTGAAAAAATACTCCCCCGACAAGGAAAAGGAAGTTGTCGTATTGAATGAGATTGATGACCTATTTACGATTTATGAAGGCTGGATAGATCAAGTCGATAATTCACCTACCCCCGAAATCGACTCCTTGGTCACGGAAATTACTCGTAATGCCAAAAACGACAGGGAAAAGGCATCCGCAGTTTTTTATTGGGTGCAAGACAACATCAAGTATATCGCGTTTGAAGATGGTTTGGGAGGATTCATTCCAAGGCCTTGCTCACTGGTTTTTCAGCGCAAATACGGTGACTGCAAAGATATGACGAGCATGCTCATTGCCATGCTAACGAGTGCTGAAATTCCGGTTTACTATACGTGGATTGGTACTCGGGATATTCCATATCGCTATGACGAAGTTTGGACGCCAATCGTTGATAATCATATGATTGCGGCTTGTGAAGTGGATGGAGAACTACTTTTCATCGATGGGACAAGTGACTTTATCCAATTGGGTTATCCCAGTATTTTTACCCAAGGAAAACAAGCTTTGGTTCGCAAAGGTCATAATGAATTTGAACTCATAAATGTACCGATTCCAAAGCCGGAAAACTCTCAGATTGTAGATACGGTTCACCTCTCCCTTTCCAATGAGAATATCATCGGTCGTGGAAATACCAAATTCTCTGGCTATTTCGGCACCAACATGAAAGATTTCGTTCAATTCGTAAAAAGTGACAAACAAAAAGAGTTCTTCGAATCATATTTTGAGAAGGGGAACAATCGGTTTACAATTGAGGATTTACAATTCATAAATACGGGATATGGCGAACGTCCAGTTGATGTTCAATATTCTTTTTCGATACCTCAATACGCCTACGTCAGTGAAAATGAGATGTACATCAACTTGCATCTGGATCAAGAATTTGCTTCGAATCGTATAGAGTCCGAACGCGTTTTTCCTATTGAAAAGCGTTTTAAAAGCAAAGAGACGTATGTTGTACATTTAGAAATACCAACGGGTTGGGAAATTCAAACTCTTCCGAAAAACGTGGCGTTTGAAAACGAAAAGTTTGGCTTCCAAATATCCTACACCCGCTCTGAAAACGAAATTACTCTTACCACAGAGAATTATTTAAACACATTGGTAATCGAACCAGAGGACTTTGAGTATTGGAACGAAATGGTCAATACGATTAAACAAGCCTATTCAGAATCCATTGTTCTTCATAAAACACAACCATGATAAACAAAATCCAAGCGTTCATCGCTTTTTTCGCTATTCTCAGTATTTCATCCTTCGGGCAATCATCTGACTTTTATCGAGATTTCGATTTGGATGAGGCTCTTCCAAATGCCGATACGTTAGTACTTTCGGACACGTCGGAGGTGACACTAAAAAACAGAATTTATTACGAATATTTTTTCGATAAAGAGTACGATGGAAACCTCGTTGAAGCTGCGATGATTCATCGTCAAACTCTTGTCAAGAGTAACAGCGCAATAGAAAGCAATAACAAATTGTACATCCCAGTGAGCGATGTACTCGAGGTCGTTGAAACCAAAGCACGTGTCATCAACCCCAATGGGGAGGTAATCGAAAAGGATGAAAATGATATTTTGGAAACAGAAGAGGACGGTGAGAAATATCAGTACTTTGCTTTTGATGGGATTGAACGCGGAGCAATTATTGAATACATGTACATCGTTAAGCGTAATCCCAGCGTCAATGGAAAGTCGTTTACGCTTGATTCAGACCACATGAAATACAATGTCGAGTACAAGGTGATTTCTCCTGAAAATCTCATATTTGTCGCAAATACCTACAACCTACCTGATTTTGTTTCCGATACAACTTTTGAAGATCACAATGTGATTACGCTTTTTCTCGATAGCATAAAGCCGTTTGATAGCGAACCCTACAGCAATTCAACCCGACATCGAGCAAAGTTTAGATATAAATTGGACGAGGTTACCAATCGAGGATTGCGCAATTACGTTTCCTACGCAGAGGTTGGAAAAATTGTTTACTCCAATTGTTTTAAGCCCGAGAACAAAAAGGAAGCCAAAGCCGTGAAAAAATTCATCTCCAAGCATAATTTGGATGAAATTGAAGGCAGTGCCGAAGATCGAATTCGTGAAATTGAAGATATCGTTCGAAGTGAGGTATTCCTTTCCTCCCAGTCGAGTTTCAATATTCAGGAAATACTAAAAGCTGGATATGCCGACGAACTTGGGATGGTTCGTTTATTCGTAGAAGTTTTCAGACAATTGGACATTGATTTTCGAGTAGTTGTAACAACAAGTCGTTATTCCTTTCCATTCGATAAGGATTTTGAGACGTATAGTGGCCTTTCAGATTATCTCTTTTATTTCCCCGAAATCGAAAAGTACTTCGCTGCGGGTGATTTGACCTCGCGCCTCGGTTTTATTCCGCAAAGCAACTTCAACAACTATGGGATTTTTGTTGAAGAAATCGAGTTTGGAGGAGGTCTAACAAGTGTCATGCAAATCGATACCATTCTCCCTCCTCCTGCAGATCTGAGTTTGAATCAAATCTATATGGAAGTTTCATTTAATGATGATCTTACATCAAATCATTTTAATGTTCGACTTTCAGAGGAAGGCTATTACGCCAAAAATGTTCAACCTATTTTGAACTTGATTTCGGATGAGGAACAACGAGAGGAAATCGTCGAAGAGATGCTAACCAATTTGGTTTCGGATGCTGAATTCGAAGATATCGAAGTCCAAAATGACGGTATGAACGATTTTGGACGCAAACCCCTGATCATACGAGGTAAGACTACTTCGCCTGATATGATCAACCGCGCTGGAGATAAAATATTATTCAAAGTCGGGCAGCTCATTGGCCCCCAAAATGAATTGTATTCCGAAGATGAAAGAAAATACCCCATCGAAAATGGGTTCAACCAGAATTATAAACGTGAGCTTCGAATTGATATCCCAGAAGGATATAACGTTACGAACCTGGATGATTTGATAATCAATGAAGTGTATGGGTTCGACGGAGCGGAAGACGTCATTGGCTTTGTCAGCAATTACAGGGTAGAAAACGGTACAATAATTATCGAAATACAAGAGTACTATCGTGAATTGATGTTTCCGAAAAGCTACTTTCCAAAATTCCAAAAAGTGATTAACGCGGCGGCAGACTTTAATAAAATCGTACTGATTTTTGAGAAGCAATCCTAAGCTTACCGAATACTCACTGAGTATTACCAATTAAACAATGCCACTTGCTTCGCGCGAGTGGCTTTCTTTTTTTTGGGGAGATTTAAAATTCGAAACCATGAAAGGAATTGCATCTGTTATTTTTACTCTCCTCATTTGCACTGGGTTAACCCAAGCACAGATTTTTAGCACCGAAAGAATTCTGAACCGCACCGAAAGCGAAGCACAAGAGCGTGTGGATCAAAAAGTAAACAACGGAATAGAAAAAGGATTTGATGCTGTAGAAGGCATGTTTTCGGGTAAGAAGAAAAACAAATCCAAAGATGTCGAAGAGTCTGAATCAACCTATCAGGGCCAACCGAATGAGTTCATCGGCCAAATGACCATGAACATGGAGTATTATAAGAAAGGGGAATTGAAGGAAGATGAATCGATTTCCATCCAATACGCCTTGGATGAATGGCATACCGCAATGAGAATCGACATGGGGGACGAAGGAGTAAGCCGTATTATTTACGAACTGAAAGAAGGAACCATGGTCACTCTGATTGATCAGGCAGGGATGAAACAAGGCGTTCGCATGAAAATGCCCCAAATCGATATGGACTGGGAAGAGGAATCGGAAGAAATAGATCCCGATGTAAGTATCACCAAAACCGATCAATACAAAGAAATCTCTGGCTACAAATGTCGTCTGTACATTGTAGAAGCTGACGGGAACGAAACGCAAATGTGGATGACCACCGATTTGGACGTGAACTTTTACGAAATGATGGGGGCCATGTCCGGAGCCGGAGTTGGCGGCAATATGCCCTCGATGGATGAAACGGGAATGATCGAGGGATTTCCGATACAGATGATTTCGGAAGACGGAAAAGAAAAAGTAATTATTACGTTCAGCGATATCCGCGAAGGCACCTTTGACGAAGCACTATTCAACACGACGGGATATCAGATAATGGGTTTCTAAAAAATCGTAGCTGATCTTTTCTCAGGCGATTACTCTTTTACCACATAGGTAGAGTAATCGCCTTTTTTAGTTTGAATCTGCAAGAGATATGCACCTGAAGTTAACGATGACAGCGAAGTCATGCGGTCACTTCGATAAACCTTTCGAACAGCTTTTCCTGAACGGTCGTATAGGGTCATTTGATCTATGTCAACATTTCCCTCGATTTGAACAACGAAGGTGTCTGAAAACACGGTGGGCAAAACTAGGATTTCCAATTCGAGTTGCTCCTCATCCTGTCCTAGTTGCGCACATGTCACAGTAATAAACCGATCCTCAACTGTGGTGAAAACATCTTTTTCTACCGTGTAAAATACCGACTGTGCTCCTACTTGATAACCTATGCCGGAGCCATTGGTTAAAAACACAAAACCCAGTCCTCGAGATGTATCCACATACGCATCGCTGACCAATCCATAAGCCTCCCCAGGATGTCCAAACATTTCATCGCTACCGGTTAAAACGGTATCGCCATTGGGCGTATTCTGTATTCTGTGAACTCCCAATCCCCAGCCATTAAACAATCCAAAATAATTGTTACCATTAATCCCATCGTAGGTCCACTCGTTACCAAGCATCCATTCAGCGGATGACGAGGATAGAATCGCTTGACCATTAATTTGTCCATTATTGATTAATAATCTCATAAGAAGCGCCATTTCGCTTGCCCTACATCGAAAACCTCCCTGTGGAGCAAAGCGGCCTCCATTTGTCCCCGGTTGGTATCCGTTCAAATTGGTCCAATTGGGCGGTACGCCCTGATAATTATCGGCTTGAGGTGTCCAGACACCGTTGGGTTTTCGATAAAGTACAGCCAAATGATCGAGATCTGAAATATCCGCAACATTAAAACTACCCCGAATTCCCAATGGATTGAAAAGACGGTTTCGACAAAATTGATCAAAACGCTCCCCACTGATTTTTTCTATCAGTGTTCCGATGATAACATAATTTAAATTTGAATAATTGAAATACGTCCCCGGCTGGGTCTGATTGAAAGTCATACCGTTGTAATAGGTCCCATTAACCACAAGAATTTCACTTAAGTCAGGAATCGGATCCAAATTGTATGTATCGTTCAAAAAGTTGCTATAGGTTGGGCCATCTATGATACTTGATGTATGTGAAAGCAGCATTCGTGGGGTGATCGAAGAACTTGGATAGGTTGGATTTACAACATTGTAACCCAGAATTATTGAAATATCGTCATCCAATCCCACCAAGCCATCGTCCACTAACAACATAAAGGCCATAGCTGTTACAAGCTTAGATACACTCGCTATTCGAAAAAATGTACTGTCTCCAACTGGAATATTCCGATCAATATCAGCCCATCCAAAATTTACTTTTTCCAATTCACCATCACCACAAAATGTGACCAGTACTCCACCCACCAAATCATACTGTTGGGCGATGGACAACATACTTGAGTCCAATGAGGATTGGGCTAAAGTGGGCTTTGCAAGGATTAAAATTAAAGTGATTAAGACAAAACTCTGCACTTTCATACTTTTCTAATTTGCTACTAAAATAAGAGATTTAAACACTTCTTGACTTAAGTCAAGGTTCACTTCCCTCCTACGTCCTTAGTTTTGCAATCGGAATATAAACTCTTCCATTATGCAAAATTCAAAACAACAGCGTAACGCAATCTCAATTGGAGTTTCTATCTGGATAATGGCAATTCTAGCCATGGTTTCGATGGGTGGAGATTTCGGACAAGTCATTAACGGTAGTACCCAAAGTGTCGATAATCTCCAACACGTTTTATATACCGGACTTTTCATGTGGATCGGGATTGCCATTACAGATGCCATCGTTTCACATGGTGTATGTGTTTATTACAACGGAAAGGTCAATTCAATGGCGAAGTGGTCTTCCATCGCCCGGTACATATACACGGGTATTCTTGCAGTTGCGGTTTGGAAAATTTACTCTGCAACGCAATCTAACCTAGAAGAAGAGCGGAGCGCATTGCTCCATCAATTCGAATCTATTTGGCAAATCGGACTAATTGTTTTCGGTATACACCTTATTCTACTTTCGAAAATTGTCGGGAAAACGGATCGTTGGATTAGCATTACCCGAGTACTCTTGTTGATCGCTGGAATAGGTTATTCACTGAGTAATACGTTGAATTTATTCATTCCCGACTACGAAGAGTTGCGAACCTGGATTGAGTTACCTTTCATCCTGCCCATGATTGTTGGAGAACTGAGCTGGGGCTTGTGGTTAATCTTACGTGGAAGAAGCGTTGCGCTCGCGATCGACTAAGCGCTTTCGAATTCGGCTGAGCGATTCGGGTTTCATCCCCAAATAACTGGCGATTTGATGAAGTGGTACGCGTTGTTGCAGTTCAGGACGCTGTTCCGTAAAATCTATGTACCGCTTCTCGGGTGAGGCATGCACGAAGTTTTGAAACTGCTCTGACTTTTCACTCAAATCGGTTTCAAGCATCGCGCGAGTAATTTCGATGAGTTCGGGAAAGCGTTCGTAATTCGCCGCATCTACCTCGCGCGATCCAACAATCAAATAACTGTCTTCAATGCATTCAACAAAAACGTCACTAGGCGTTTGATGAATGAAATGACGGGCCGAAACTGTTCCTTTTCGCTCAGAATAAAATTCCAATGTCCGATCCTCTCCATCGTCCCATTTGAACTCGCGAAGAAGTCCTTCCAGAACATAATAGCAAGCATCCGGAATTTTCCCGTCTTCCATAAGCACCGTGCCTTTTGGGAAAAATTCCACAGGTATAAAAGGTTGAAGTTGTTCTACTTTACTCGCATCTAAGGATGAAAATGAAGAAAGAAACTGCCGCAGTAGTTCTACGCCCTTTTGTTGCTTTGAATCATTCACGATTTAGGAAAATTGAATCATTGATTGTTGGACGCAAGATATCGTTTTTAAACCATTCTGAAATTGCTCGTGTACTTTGGAGACTCGGTAATCGGTAGTCGGTAATCGAAAGTTTGGGAAGTGAAGTAATCCTACTATTGAAACTGAACGTTCAGTTGTCTATTTTCTTTAGCTGCTCGTTTATCCATACTCATACCTAACACATAACCGATGGCCATTCCAATGGGGAATCCAATTCCCATCAGTCCCAAGTTATCCATGGAAAGACCGAATCCGACACCTATAGGCACACCAAACGCGGCTAATCCGAGTGAGAGCCATAAGTTGCGGTAGTAATTCTTCGGTACGAGCTTATGTTCTTTTTCGAGCTTCATTAAAATACGTGACCGATACTTCCGAACTTCTCGAGCTGAGCCTTTTTCGGATGGATCCAATTTGTTCAACCATTCCGTTCGCTCATTGATCCACTGTACAGTTTCATTTGGTAGCTCGCGCTTATCCAATTCGACGATTAGCGCTTCATATACATTGAGCTCGCGTTTGAGTTTATCATTGTCCAACTCGTCAGGTTGATTAATCGCTTGTAATTTCATGGTACATTGATCTCATTTGCATTTATCAATATACATTATTTAAAGCAATTTCCAAGCACACGCTTCCGACTGTTCCACTTCGAGTATTAAAATGGATTGCTAAATTTTGGGTCAGTAGAAATTCCATCATCCGTTAACGTGTTCAAAAAGTTAACAAGGTCTATTTTCTCTTGTTCGGAAAGTCCCAACCGGACGGGATCTCCATTTGGTGTTCGCAATACCGGGCTCAAATTGGGATGATCTTGAATACCGCTATTGTAATGCTCCACTACTTCTTCCAGCGTGGCAAACCTTCCGTCGTGCATATACGGAGCCGTAAGTGCAATGCTCTTTAAAGAAGGAACCTTGAATGTTCCTAAAAAGGCGGGATTTGGAATCGCTTCAAATACACCCAAATCATCGGTCGATTCAGCATCGAGTCCATTGTTGGTGGTTCCGTTATCCGGGTTGATAAACGCCTCGGTCGAATGGCAACCTATACAGCCCGCACCACCCAAGTTGGGAGGTAAAAAGAATAGGCGTTTTCCATTGTTTTCGCTTGCAGTAAAGTTCGGAAAGTCATCATTTGGGTTATTCACCATAGCTCGCCCTTCGTCGTATTTACTCTCGATACTGATGATGCTCCGGACAAACTGTGCCAGCGCTCTCGCTATTCGATCCTCATTGATTTCGGTTGTCCCAAATGCATTTTCAAACAACTGCGGATAAAAGGATTGTGCTTTCACTGCATCGACAACCTCTTGGATCGTCATTCCCATTTCTACTGGATCTTGGAATGGTTCCAAAACTTGATCTTCCAATGTAGCAGCCCGTTCATCCCAAAAGAAACGCCCTCGTCCGTACCAAAGAGCATTCACAAGCGACATGGAATGTCGGCGTGTTGTTCCTCCATCAAAGCCGATGCTGAGAATGGCATCATCTGAAAACCCCCGTTCTTGCTTATGGCACGAAGCACAAGAAACTGTGCCGTTTGCACTGAGATTTTTATCATAAAACAATACACGACCCAATGTAGCGCCATCATCCGTAGTGATGTTATCGGCCGGAGCATTATTGTTATCGACAGCCGCATTTTGGCCGGGACCCAATAAAAAATTGGTCGTCAAATGTGTAGGAAATGTTATGTTGGAATAATTGTACGGCGTAGCGGGTAAGTTCAATACACCACTTGGGTCTGGATCATTCCCGACATCCTTCTTACACGATAGAAGAACCGTTACACCAAAAAGAAAAAACAGAACGGGACGGAATATACTTTTCATATCAATAGGTTTATGCTCAGTAATTCAGACGGTATGAATCGTCAATGGTTTAATCGAGATGAATCTTTTTTTTAGTCCTATTTTCAGAGAGCATTAAAAAACAAGAAATAGTTATACTTGTAACTGTTAACGTCGGACCGCGGAAAGGAATGCAAGACCTCATCAAAGCATATTTTCAAGATTACAACTACCTGCAATTGAAAGATATCGCAACGATATTGAGGTGTACGGCAGTTAAGAGTTTTAAAACCGGGGAAATTATAGCACAACGCGGTTCGGTTTACCCCTACTCACTCGGGATTATCAATGGAATGATCCGAACGTATATCACTACGCCCGATGGAGAAGAAAAAACGGTTCGATTTGCCGAAGAAAAAGACTTTACGGCTTGTTCGCGATGTTTTCTTTTCGGTAAACCTTCCAATGAATACCTCCAAGCTCTGGAGAATACGCGTGTCGTTGCCATTCAAACCGAAAAATTGCGAAATTACGCTTACGAAAACCCTCGACTGCTTCGATTTATCAACGATGCGATGGCCAAAGCGTTGATGGACTCGGTAGAACGCATTGAGTTTTTTGCTTCGCTATCGCCACAGGAACGCTATGAGGACTTGCTCATTAAAAACCCCAAGCTCATTCACCGCGTTGCCCAAAAATACCTCGCTTCGTATATCGGAGTTACAACGGTCTCTTTATCGCGCATCCGCAGCCGTATCGGAAGTTGATTCCGAGTATTGATAAATTAACATATGTTATTTTTTCATTGTGCGCATTTGCCGTCATTTGTGTAACATAAATCACATTGCTATGGAGAACTCTAACTCAACGAATCAAACATCGAATTGGTTATCGCGCAACCACATGTTTTTAGAAGTGTGTAAAGTGATCGCATGTGGATCTTTCTTCCCGACGATCTATCTGGTTGGAAAATACATTACTGCAGCATAACCCTCTTCCATGCAAACCGTTATTATCGATGTTCGCACACCGGCGGAGTACGCGGATTATGCTTTTCCTGGAGCTATAAATTTTCCCTCCGAAGAATATAGTTCAGTTTCATTCATGCCCTACAAAGCCCAGCATATTGCATTGGTTTGCGAAAGTGGGAATCGCGCAAAAACAATTCGAAAACAACTACTGCAGGATGGTTTCGACCATGTTTCCATTTTGTCGGTCCAAATGGATGCCGTTAACCGAAGTCAGAATACCACCAAATGGAGCATCGATCGTCAGTTTCGACTGACATTAGCAGTATTGCTCGGTATATTTTTACTTTCCGTTTACCTCGCACCAACCCACCTTATCGCCATCCCCATTATCTTATTCTCAGGACTTTTGTATTCCGCAGTCGCCAACAATTGCTATTTGAAAATCTTCATTGCCAAACTTCCCTGGAACCGAGGGATGAAGGTGAATTGATGGTTAGTTGTATGATCAGGGTTTAGGCCATGGAATAGCACTATTCTTAAACAACTTCTTATATACTGAAGCTGGACTAAACAAATTGAGTTAACTATGATGCTGTTTTTGATTTGCGATATATCGGTATACGCGATCAAAGTCGCAATCTGAGACGGAATATGCCGCATAACCTATTTGCCATGCGAAGCGTTCGTGCGTAAGATTATTCTTATTTATGAAGTAAGAACTACTCCCTTTAACCTGTTTAATAACATCTGCAATCGATCGCTCACGACTCAATAGAAACAGACAATGAACATGATCAGGCATACCATTGACAATTTTAATGGGGCATTCTTGTTTCCAAAATTGTTGGGCAATGAATCGATGGACCTCTTTTTCTACAGATTCGTGAATTAAAGGTTTTCTAAATTTCGTGGACCACACGGCATGAACCGATAGTCTGATGAACGACTGTGTCATGGAAATGGTTTTATAAATTCTAGATACGATCCTCTGGAATTTCCAAGAGGACATCATTCCATTTAATTTATAAAAACCGCATTTTTAAAAATGATTATAAACGTTTAAATACGAATAAAAAAATAGGTTGGGGTTTAAACCTCAACCTATTTTTTTATTATCAAATTTCCCCAAAAACAAAAAACCACCCTATTAGGGTGGCTTTAATCTTGGCGGTCCGGACGAGATACTGACGAAATCGCAAGCGATTTGTCAGTATCCTGACAATTGCATTACCAAATGCAATTCGTCAGGGCTCGAAACTTACTTTTATAAAAATCAATTTCCCCAAAAACAAAAAACCACCCTATTAGGGTGGCTTTAATCTTAGCGGTCCGGACGAGACTCGAACTCGCGACCCCATGCGTGACAGGCATGTATTCTAACCAACTGAACTACCGGACCAATCTGTGAAGAACTGCGATACCGGGTGTTGTTCCCGTATTGCGAGCGCAAATATAGAGCATTTTTTAATTCCTCCAAACAACTATTTCATTTTTATCGACTCAAAACTGATGTAGTCCACACCGTTCAGGCGTTGCCCTTTGTGAAGACTCTGAATACGAATAAAATACGTTCCGGGATTTTTGAGAATAATTTTTGTTTTTTTTCGCAATCGTACAGGCTGCCACGGGTCTGACTTGCCCCATTTCACAGGAATGGCCACTTCCGATTCCAATACACCGTCACGCTGTGTGACCACTTTTACGCTTGTGAGTAACTCACTGTACGGAAATCCTGGGGTGAGTCCAGCGACCAAAACCAAATGTTCTTCCCCGAATTCTTTTTTCACATAACGAAGTAAGACTACTTCATCCGAGTACAAAATATCTCCTTCCGGTTCGGCAAAACGCTGGTTTTGGGCAGTAATGCTGACCACCTTATCGTCAAACTTTAATTGTGCTCGATGACGGTACGTCGAAGTATCTACCTCTTGAAACAATGCAACGATTGCTGTGATAGAAAGATTGGGTTCGACGCGGAGTGTTTTTAACACCTTCCGACCGGGTTCCTCTACTCGAATGTAATCGTATAATGTATCCTGTCCAATAATCGTCATCAGTTGCAGAAATGAGGGCAAAATGCTAGCATCAAAGTCCAATACAATCCCAATTGTTCCAATTTTATCCGCCGTATACGTGACCGATTGTGGCAATTGATCGGAAACCTTGCGGTTTGTTGCCATCGGATCGACCTGCGTGCTGTCTTGCGCAAGCAAAACGGTGGTGGTGCACAGCCAGAGTACAATGGTGGATAACAGGCGTTTCATCAATACAGGCGTTTGCGTTTGAGTAAATACGATAGCAATACATCGTGATAACCCCGACGAATATCCGCTTCGACGAATTCGATTCCGTATTGCCCGCAGCGCAGAATCAACTCTTTCTCGAAAGCATTCACGCGCTTTTTGTATTCCTCCTTGATTTCGTTTGGATTGAGCTTGACCTTCTCCCCACTTTCCATATCGACAAATTGATAAGGACGGTTTTCAAATTCAAAATCCATTTCCTGTTTTCGATCCGTCACGTGAAATAAAAGTACTTCGTGTTTATTGTACTTCAAATGCTGTAATGCACTAAACAATGGCTCGGGATCGTTCATGTGGTCATCAAACATATCGGTAAACAACACAACCAACGACCGCTTGTGAATTTTCTCAGCAATTTGATGTAGCGCATCAATAGCCATGGTTTTGCGTTGATCCGTTTCACCGTAAGGATGAAGGTACTTCTCCAACTCGTGAAACATCAATCGGTGATGTGAAGTGGTGGTTCGAGCCGGAGTAAACGACTCGATCTCTTCGGCAAAAATTGACAACCCCACAGCATCGCGCTGCTTTTTCATGATATTCATGATGGCTGCGGAAGCCAATACCGAAAACTGGAGTTTGTTGGGGTCTTTGAAATCGAACTTTTTGCGAACTGGAAAGTACATCGAACCGGATGTATCCAAGATCAAATAACATCGCAGATTCGTTTCCTCTTCATATCGTTTTACAAATAGCTTATCGGTACGGGCGTACAACTTCCAATCGATATGTCGTGTACTCTCGCCTTTGTTGTACTGACGGTGCTCGGCAAATTCTACACTAAATCCGTGGTATGGGCTTTTGTGTAGCCCGGTAATAAAACCCTCAACAACCTGACGTGCAAAGAAATCCAGCGTACCAAATTCTCTTCCCGACTGTTCGTAATCTGCAAAACGTTCTTCCATAGGTATACAAAAAAAGGGCTTTTCAGCCCTTTTCTCAACATATTTGATGCAAAATTATTACAATTGACCGTCGATTTTTGAGGCCAACACACTTTTTTGTGCAACACCAACGTGCTTATCTACTACTTCTCCGTTTTTGAAAACAAGAAGTGTAGGGATGTTACGAATACCATATTTCATGCTGATCTCGCGGTTGCTATCTACATCCACTTTACCAACTACAGCTTTTCCGTCGTAATCTTGAGCCAATTCTTCTACGATTGGTCCTACAATACGACAAGGTCCGCACCATTCAGCCCAAAAGTCAACCAATACCGGTTTGTCTGAATTGAGGACCATTTCCTCAAAATTGTTATCGTTTAATTCTAAAGCCATTTCGAAGTGATTTAATTTCTATTGTTTTGCTCTGCAAATTTATAAACTAATATGAATAACAACCCAAAATTGCTCCATTAGTTCATTTTAAACACCACTTCGCGAATCGCGCTCAAATCTTCGAGCAATTCCCGCGTGGTTTCTACCTTTCTTTTCGAGTGCAAAGGCACAAGTTGCTTGAGTTCAGGGTCGTATAACTCCACTTTGACCAACTCGTTTCCGCGATGTTTATTGAATACATTATCCAAACGATCGATTAACTCCGAATTCAATTGTCCGGCGTGTACCCGCAAATGAATCCCATTTTTTCGGGTGTCAATAATGTTGCTGAGTGGCTTGATGTCGATGTATTTCATCCGAATTCCCGCATCCACCATTTCATTGGTTTGCTTGTTGCGGTATTCGCGTTTATTCATCGAGAATTCAACGTAGATAAATGCATCTTCCGACAAGAAGTGACGGTATTTCATATAGTCCTCCCCAAAGAGTTTGAACTCGTGACTTCCGCGCATATCCATCAATTTGAACATGCCCCATCCATTCCCGTTTTTGCTTTCCAAATGCTTGGCATCGCGAACCATTCCCCCAATGCGGTATTCCTTACCCAACAAAAATTCCTCTCGATTGATCTGCTCACTGTTGATGTTACAAAAATGCGTCATTTCGGTTCGAAAATCCGCTAAGGGGTGACTCGAGATAAAAATACCCGTTACTTCTTCTTCTTTCTTGAGTTTGATCAAGTTATTCCACTGAGGTACATTCGGCAGTTCAGGTTCTTGAATTCCTCCGTCTTCTACCGAACCAAACAGCCCCATTTGGTTATTATTCTTCTCATTCTGCAACTGCTGCCCATAGCGAACTGCAGCTTCCATAAATGTCCGACCGTCAGCCATTTCACTAAAAAACATCGACCGGTGATGGTTTTCAAAGCAATCAAACGCTCCGCTTAATGCCAGATTCTCTAGTGTTTTGCGATTGACGTGGGAGAGGTTTACGCGACTCGTCAGGTCGAAAATGCTCTTGAATGGGCCATTCTCTTCGCGTTCTTCGATGATGGCTTTTACGGCATTCGATCCCACTCCTTTTACAGCCACCATTCCAAAACGAACGGCGCCGTTTTGTACCGTAAAATCGTATTCTGAATCATTGACATCTGGGCCGAGAATCGGAATATTCAGGCGATTGCACTCCTCCATGAACAGGGTAACTTCCTTGATGTTGTTCATGTTGTTACTGAGCACGGCAGCCATAAATTCTGCGGTGTAATTCGCCTTGAAATACGCCGTTTGATAAGCGATATAGGCATAACACGTAGAGTGAGACTTGTTGAATGCGTAACTCGCAAATTCTTCCCAGTCCTTCCAGATTTTATTCAGTACATCTTCTGGATGTCCATTTTTCACTCCGTTTTCAATGAAAATGGGATACAACGCATCAATCACGTCCTTCTTCTTCTTACCCATCCCTTTCCGCAGCGCATCGGCTTGACCTTTGGTGAAGTTGGCCAACTGCTGACTCAAAAGCATCACTTGCTCTTGATAGACCGTAATACCGTAGGTTTCTTCCAAGTACCCTTTCATATCGGGCAAGTCGTAAGCGATTTCTTTCCGACCGTGCTTTCGATCAATAAAGTCTGGGATATATTGCAGCGGTCCCGGACGGTACAAGGCGTTCATCGCAATCAAATCCTCGAGCTTATCCGGTTCGAGCTCTTTTAGGTATTTCTGCATTCCCGGGGATTCAAATTGGAATATCCCCACGGTATCACCGCGCTGAAATAATTCATAAGTCGGCGCATCATCCAATGCGATGGCTTCTGGATCGATTTCTTTACCGTGAACCCGCTTGATAATCTCTACTGCCTTCCGGATGATGGTTAAGGTTTTCAATCCCAAGAAGTCCATCTTCAGTAGCCCCGCGTCTTCTACCACGGAGTTGTCGAATTGCGTAACGAGAAGTTCGGCGTCTTTGGCGGTTGTGACTGGAATAAGTTCTCGAATATCGGTCGGCGTAATGATCACGCCACATGCGTGTATACCCGTATTCCGTACCGTACCTTCCAAATCACGCGCCATTCGTAATGTTAGACCGCTCGGACTTTCTTCTTTACTAATCGTTATCAGTTGCTTGGCCTGACCTGCCTCTTCTGCTTTGAACTCCTCATTCACTTCTTTATCGCTCATCGCGAGCAATTTTCCGAGCTTATCGGAAGGCATAAGTTTGGCCAAACGATCGGCATCGCCCAGTGGCAAATCCAGTGCGCGTGCCGCATCGCGAATAGCGGACTTCGCTTTCATCGTACCGTACGTAATAATCTGTGCCACCTGATTGATGCCATACTTATCGATGACGTACTGAATTACCTTACTCCTTCCTTCATCATCAAAGTCGATATCAATATCCGGAAGTGATACACGCTCGGGATTTAAGAAACGCTCAAATAGCAAGTCGTATTTAATCGGGTCAACGTTTGTAATTCCCACGCAATACGCTACGGCTGACCCGGCTGCCGAACCACGACCTGGACCCACAGAAACTCCCATTTCTCGCGCTTTGGTGGTAAAGTCTTGTACGATTAAGAAATACCCTGGATATCCGGTTTTCTCGATAATGCTGAGCTCAAAGTCCAATCGCTCGCGAATCTCCTCGGTGATCTCGCCATATCGTCCCTTTGCTCCTTCGTAAGTCAAGTGACGCAAGAAGTTGTTTTCTCCGCGTACACCGCCGTCCTCGTCATCCTTAGGATCCTTGAACTCATCCGGAATTTCAAACTTCGGAAGTAAAACATCCCGAGCGAGAACATAATTCTCAACTTTCTCAACTACTCCACCAATATTCCGAATGGAATCCGGAAGATCGTGAAAGAGCGTCTTCATTTCGTCTTGGGACTTGAAATAGAACTCGTCATTGGGCAGTCCGTACCGAAAGCCCCTCCCTTTTCCCTTGGGTGTAGATTGGCGTTCACCGTCGCGAATGCACAGTAATACATCATGGGCATTGGCATCGCCTTTTTTGCCGTAATACACATTGTTGGCCGCTATGTATTTTACATTGTGCTTTTTGCACAACGCCACCAGCACTTCAATGGCGTGCTCTTCTTCGGGCAGTCCATGGCGATTGAGCTCGACATAAAAATCATCACCAAAATGCTCGGCATACCACAAAAGCGCATTTTCGGCCTGAGTTTCTCCGACATTCAAGATGGTATTGGTGAGTTCGCCCGTTAGCGCACCACTCAACACCATTAGTCCTTCGCGGTACTCCAAAAGTGCGCTCTTATCAATTCGAGGTACATAATACATTCCTTCGGTAATCGATAAGCTCGATAACTTACTCAGATTGCGATACCCTTCTTTATTTTTCGCCAATACGACGATGGTATTGTCATGATCGCGAACGTGTTTGTTTCGCATATCTGCTGCGAGGTGAAACTCAACCCCTACGATACCTTTTAGTTCTTGTTTTTCGGGTTCATCGATCTCACCTGCCGCCACTTGAGCATTGTGCGCTTTCACACTTTTATTGTGAGCATTGACCGCCTGTGTAAAGTGAAATGCCCCGTACATGAACGATCGATCGGTCATGGCTACGGCGGGCATGTTGTGTTCGGCAGCGAGCTTTACCAAATCGGTTGCCGCAATGGTAGCTTCCAATATGGAGTATTGCGAGTGCACGTGCAAATGAGCAAAAGGAACATCGGACAATTCACCACTTACCGACTGATCATCTGCCGGAATCTCTACTTCATCCCCGCCTACTGTGCGGCGTTCCATATCATCCAGAATCACATCAGCTGCACGCTCTAGATGTTCCATCACATCATCGGCCACGGGTGGATCCGTATGGATTACACGCAATGCACAGAGCTTGAAAAAACAACGGGTAGTCGCTTCGACATCGGCAATGGCATTGTGCGCCTCATCAAACGGTTCGTCGAATAGCTTATCGTGCAGTTCGGTTAGCGTCGGCCATTTGAACTTACCTCCTCGACCTCCCGGAATCGCACAAAACTCGGTGGACTCGTTCTTGGTATCGATCACACCAATATTCAACAAACTCGGGTCCTTCGACTTGCGGATAAACTCCGCTCCCATGATGTTCTGGTCAAACTCAATGTTATGTCCGACGATAATCTGCGAACGCTCGATGGCATGAATAAACTCATCCAACACCCATTCCAATTCCTGTCCTTCGGCCTCGGCCTTCGCCGTAGTAATCCCATGAACTTGCGCTGCATTAAACGGTATGGTAAATCCTTCAGGACGAACCACATAACTCTTCGCTTCGATCAAATAACCGTTTTCGTCGTGCAACTGCCACGCAATCTGAACCAGTCGTGGCCAATTGTCCAAATCGGTAATCGGAGCATTAAAGTTTTGAGGCAATCCGGTGGTTTCCGTATCGTAAATTAAATACATCGCTGGGTTTCAATTAATTCGTTCGACGTCGATTTTTCGAAGGATGAACTACGAATATACGTGCTTTGATTAGAGGTTCTGCAGGGTGCGCAAAATTGTTATCTACAGGTTGTTCATATTTTATTCCGTTACCCGTGACCCGTGACCCGTGACCCGTTTTTTCAGTTACCGGTTACTAGTTACTGGTTTTTAGTTTTAAGTTTTTAGTTTTTTGAACCTGTATGCTCTAAACTCAAACTCTTGCTGTTTTCCGTAGACCCGTAGACCCGGGATCCGTAATCCGGGATCCGGGATCTGAGATGATGATAAATAACCATGGTGGCCGAACCTTACGAAGCCCCAGTCTACCAGTCTACTAGTTTACCAGTCACCGAGTCTCCCAGTTTCCGAGTCACCAAGTCACCAAGTCACCTAGATCAATTATTCCAACACAAATTATCATCTTTGCGGCATGGCAAGAAAGAAGAAAAAACCGGAATACGAAGGAATACATTTGACCGACCCGGCATCGCGCGGAAAAAGCAAGGGAATACTACCCGATGGTAAGGTCGTTTTGGTCAGTGATGCTATACCTGGCGATGTGGTAAACATCCGCATTCAAAAGTCGAAAAAAAACTACGCCGAAGGAGTGATAACACAACTCGTCGAGCCCTCTCCTATTCGGATTGAACCCAAGTGCCAACACTTTGAACAATGCGGTGGCTGCAAATGGCAACATTTGCCGTACGAAAAACAGCTCGAATACAAGCAACGCGAGGTCATCGACAACTTGGGAAAACTCGGTCATGTCAAAGCAGATCGAGAATTACCTATTTTGGGATCGGAGGGTATTTATCACTATCGCAACAAACTCGAATTTTCATTTTCCAATCGCCGCTGGATGACTCGTGAAGAAATCGATACGAGTGGGGATATACAAAATCGCAATGCATTGGGCTTTCATGCACCGGGCCGTTGGGATAAGGTGATTGAGGTTACGAATTGCCTGTTGCAACCCGAGCCCTCCAATGCAATGCGTAACGCGGTACGCGAAATTGGTGATGAAATGAACTTGCCCTATTTCGATCCATACGAAAAAACGGGATTTTTCCGCCAGATGATGGTGCGCAATACTTCACTGAACCAGTGGTTGGTCGCATTTCAGTTCGCGGGTGACCAAACGGATCAGATTGAACCGTTTTTAACCGCATTCGCTGATCGCTTTCCCGAGATTACTTCGCTCCAATACTGCATCAATACCAAGGCCAACGACAGCTGGTACGACTTGGACTTATCCGTATTTCGCGGAAACGACCACATCGTCGAGCGCATGCCACTGGATGATAAGGGTGAAAAATTTCTTCACTTCAAAATCGGAGTAAAATCGTTTTACCAAACCAATCCAGCGCAAGCCGTGGAGCTTTATCGCGCAGCGCGACGGATGGCTGATCTGAAAGGTGATGAGATCGTTTACGACTTGTATTCGGGAACGGGAACCATCGCCCAGTTTATCGCACATCAAGCCGGAAAGGTCGTAGGTGTGGAAAGTGTGGAAGAAGCAGTATTGGCGGCCAGAGCAAACGCATTGGAGAACGACGTGCACAATGCGGAGTTTGCCGTGGGCGATATGGCACATATTTTTAAATCCGAGTTCATTGACCAACACGGAAAACCCGATATCGTGATTACGGACCCTCCGCGGGCCGGCATGCACCCGAAGGTTGTTGCGCAACTCATCGAGGCGGCTCCGGAAAAAATCGTTTACGTAAGTTGCAATCCGGCCACGCAAGCACGGGACCTCGAACTCCTCAGCGAGCGTTACAATGTCGACGCCATCCAGCCGGTCGATATGTTTCCGCACACGCATCACGTCGAAAACATTGCGCTTTTAACACTTCGGAAGTCATAAAAGCGGTAAATTAGCATCAATGAATTCGATGAAACTGTTTTTGATACTCCTCCTCGGCAGCTCACAACTGGCATGGGCCCAAATGGGTAAGCCGGGAATAGGAAATGCAGGTGGATCGGGGAATTACAGTTTGATGTATCCCGATGAAAGCGGCGAATTGGCCAAATTGCAAATGGTAGACGAACGCGTCACCGTTTTGCTCTATCCTGGATTTGCGGTGGTTAAAGGTTGCTACCACATGTACAACCCAGACACTACGGATGTATTCGTTCATTCCGGATACCCCACTTCCGCTGTATACGACATCAGCGTAACCAACGCCAAAAAAGAAATTGATTTCCGAAACCTGCAAGCCCTCGAAGTCTTTGAAAATGGTTTTCCGATCGATATCGAGCAACGCGCCAATCCGGGAAGAACGTATTACGCCAACAACGACTGGTACATTTGGGAAAATCACTTTCCAGCCGGTGATACCGTTCATGTGCAAGTTTACTTCATCGTTAACACGAGCAACGCCCGACTTTACAAAAAAAGCCAAGCGACGGATATCAACGCTTTTATTTATCTGTTAGAGAGCGGGGCGAGTTGGAAAAAACCCATTGAAAAGGGTGAAATTCGAATCGAATTAATGGGCGGCTTAACGCTAAATGATATTTCTGGGTTGGAACCGCAATACGGGTTTGTACAAAACGGTGAAAAACTCCTGTGGAAATTCAAGCACTTGGCACCAACGCTCAACGACAACATCGTTTTGACCTACAACGCTACTCCAGAGGATTTTGACTTTGAGGACGTCATTCGCAGGAAGGACGACTATTTTGCAGAAGTACAGCAGTGTTCGCGCGGAGAGTTGGATCCGGAAAATTTTCAACCCATCAACTTTGACATACCGGTTCGCATTGCTGACAAGGGGGACGACCTGCCGGTTTGGATGCTTTTTGGAGGCGGGATTTTGGGATTGTTTTTGGTCGGATTTTTATTTCGAAAATCCATTTTGAAATGAAAATTCTTCGCGTCATTCTCGTTTTATCTGTTTTCACTTTGGGGTGTGATGACGATCCGCCTGAGGCCATTCAAGCGATCGACTATTTTCCCGATGAAGTGGGAAACACCTGGATTTACAGCGCTACCATTTCGGACTCTTCAGGAACCAGCGCTACACTTTCTCCACGGGATACGGTAACGCTTTTGCGCAAAGAAGTAGGCGAAGATCAGTTCTTTCTCGAGACTGAGGGTTATCGTTTCGGGTTACCCAATCGCTTCACAATCGAAGCGGAGCGAATTTTGGGAAGTGGGAATTCGGTTTGGCTCGACCTCAACGCACAGCCATCGGACACCATACATCGCATTGACCACTCGACCTACCGCGAACGCTGGGTGATGCAAACGGAGGTAGTTGAAGTTCTTGGTGAGATGAAAACAGCATTGGTACTCATTCGTTATCGAACCGTATTCAACAATTCCTTTCCGTATTTCGATAGCTATGAACTGAAAACGTGGTTTGTGAAAGACATGGGAATTGTACGGTATCGATCAAAATCGATCAGTTCCGAATGGTTGTACGATATGGAGTTGATGGAAATAAACCTCAATTAAAAGATGAACGAAAAAGCACTTCCGGCCGAATTTTGGAATCAGCGGTACCGCGACGGAAATACGGGATGGGACATTGGTTCGGTATCCACTCCGCTCGAATCGTATATTCAACAGCTGAGGAACCGCGAATTGCGAATCTTAATTCCGGGAGCCGGAAAAGCCCACGAAGCGGAGTTCCTTCATCAACACGGATTTCACAATACGTTTGTGTTGGATTACGCCGAGGAAGCCTGCAAAACCTTTCATCAGCGCGTACCCGATTTTCCGACCGATCATGTGATTTGTGAAGATTTTTTTGAACACCGCGGACAGTATGATCTGATTATAGAACAAACCTTTTTCTGTGCATTGCATCCCTCTCTGCGCGAAAAGTACGCGGAGAAAATGCTTGAATTATTGACTCCGGGTGGAAAATTGGTCGGGCTGTTTTTTAACATTCCGCTCAACGACGACCGACCGCCATTTGGAGGCTCAAAAAGTGAATATGAAAAGTATTTTAAGAATCGATTTTTTATCCGCAAATTTGAACAGGCCTACAACAGCATCGATCCGAGGTATGGAAATGAGTTGTTTGCCATTTTGGTAAAACCCGAATGATATGGAACGCACACTGATTATCGATCGCGAAAAGATTCATCACAAACTCAAGCGGATGGCGTGGCAAATTCTAGAAGACCACTACCGCGATGGCGAAGTGATTCTCGTCGGAATAGCCGAACGAGGAGGTCGAATTGCAAAGCATTTGGGAAATGTGATCCGTGAAATTTCGAACCTACAAGTTGCTGTGCATACCATTCAACTCGATAAAGAAGCTCCGCTGAACAATCCGATCGAATGCAGTATATCTCCCGATGAATACCATGGAAAACCCATTATTCTCATCGATGATGTACTCAATAGCGGAAGTACAATGATGTATGCAGCTGGGTATTTTTTACAAAAACCAATTAAAAGTTTACTCGTGGCGGTCCTCGTCAATCGCGGACACAATCGCTTTCCCATCCATGTGGATTACGTAGGTATGGAATTGAGCACAACCCTACAAGAACACGTAACCGTGGACTTGGACAATGAAGCGGTGTATTTAAGTTGAGGTGACTAGGTGACTAGGTGACTAAACCTACGCTCTTCAAGCTTCGGCTTACAAAGTCGGTGACTAGGGAGGGATTCTGCGTTTATTCGTTGAAAAATCAAATGTTTAGCTCAATATCTTGACGACCGACAATGGTCATAATTTCTACTCCATTTTCTTGGACTCGGTAATAAATACTATCCGATCCACAAACACAGCGGCGATATCCTGGTTTTATATAATCTACAGCTTCAAACGAATACGGATTATCGGCGATGGACTTAAAATATTCAAAAAAACGATTGAAATACAAATCAGCTTGATGCATACCGAACTTCATAACACCGTACTGATGAATTCGAATTAAGTCATCTTTTGCCTCTTCACTCAATCTGTACTCAGCCATTTAGTTGAGATTTGGATTGAGCTAGAATATCATCTTTTGAATCAGCCGTGAACCCACTCTTCTCTGCTTTTTCAATTTTCGAACGAATCCAATCAATCTGGGCTTGCTGCTTGCGAGCTTGGCGGACGAGATCATTGATCAATTCGCTTTTGCTTGAATACTCTTTGCTTTTGACCATTTCTACAAGCCATTCATCATTCGGCGTGGTCAGGGAAATACTTTGTCGAGCCATTAGCGTATGTTTTGGTGTAAATTTACACCAAAATAGCATCAAATGCAATTCATTATTGAAAGGGACTAGGCAGGGCGAAGCCCCGAACATCGACTCCCGACTCCCGAGTTTCAATTTCCGACTCTCGAACATCGACTCCCGAACCCCGAATCTCGAATCACGCTTTCTTTACGAATTCAGACTTCAATGCCATCGAACCGAAGCCATCAATTCGGCAATCGATATTATGATCCCCTTCCACCAAACGGATGTTTTTCACTTTCGTGCCTGCCTTCACGGGTTTCGGAGCGCCTTTGACCGGTAAGTTTTTGACAACAATGACATCATCGCCATCATTCAAACGAGTACCATTGGCATCCAAAACCTTCAAACCGGAATCTTCTTCCACGGCATTCGGATTCCATTCGTGCCCGCATTCCGGACAGGCGTACAACTCATCCCCCATGGCATATCCATAGGGCGACTTACATTCGGGGCATTCTTTTAATTGATCAGGCATGGTGGGGTTGGTTTTTTTTTGAAATCTATGTCTTTTATCCTTTAGGATGGATAATTGATTTTTCAGGTTTTGTTATTTTTTAAAAAGGAAATTTTGATTGCATTGCACAAGAAGATCCTTCAGTCTCTATTTTCTACCATTTTATCTGGATTCTGTCGTGTATCGAAGACATCTACTATCTCTATTTGATGATGTTTTTCATTCACCCAATAGATTAATTTATAATTGGAATAAATGTAATATCTAAAAGTCTCCGTTCTACTGGCCAATAGTTCTTCGACCGGACCTAATTCAGGATTAGATATTAAAACATCAGCAGAGTCAATAATATCCGTAACAATTCTTCGTGCAAGATTTGACGAAACTCTTAGACGGTAATAATCGAAAATTTCACGAAGTTGATCTGTTGCGAAAGAAGTCCAATGAATTCTTAACTCCATTCTTTGACAAGCTCTTTAAGTGAGTTCGAATCATGGGTTCGTCCATTTTCAGAATCCATCATAGACTTTGAAATACGCTCCTTCAATTCAGATATGGTCATCTTGTTGAACTCCTTTTCCGTTTTCGAAGTCATCTCAAAAAGCAAGGACTCAAGCTTTTCTAGGCTTTTCTCATCCTCGAGCTGTAAAAAAGTTTTAATGAAATCTATTTTCCTGGTTTCAAGATTCATATTCGAGATAAGTTTCATTAAATATAACAAAAATCTTCCACCCAATAAGGGTATTGAACTCAATACTCCGCCTTCTCCAAAAATTGCAGATTCGGATATTTCTCCTGGGCCATTTGCAGAGCGAATCCGGTGTCGGCCATAAAGACCAATCGTCCGTGTTTATCTTCGGCTAAGCTGCGGTATTTCATTTTGGTGAAATCCTCGAGCTGTTTCTGATCGTCGCCTTGTACCCAAACGGCTTTGTGTACGTTGATCGGTTCGTAGCGGCACTTGGCTCCGTATTCGTGTTCCAAGCGGTATTGGATGACCTCAAACTGAAGTTGTCCAACCGTCCCAATTACTTTTCGACCGTTCGTCTTCATGGTAAACAACTGGGCAACTCCTTCATCCATCAGCTGGTCGATTCCCTTGGCCAATTGCTTGTACTTCATCGGATCGGCATTTTCGATCACCTGGAACATCTCTGGCGAAAACGTCGGGATGTCCTTGAAGTGCAACTCCTCTCCTTCCGTCAAGGCGTCGCCAATCTTGAAGTTTCCCGTATCGTGTAATCCCACAATATCGCCCGGATAACTCTGGTCGACAATCGTCTTTTTCTCTGCCATGAAACTCGTCGGGTTCGAAAATTTCAGGTCTTTTCCGCTTCGAATGTGCTTGTACGCTTTGTTTCGCTCAAAAACTCCGGAGCATATTTTTACAAACGCAATGCGATCCCGATGCTTCGGGTCCATGTTGGCGTGAATTTTAAATACGAATCCCGCGAACTTATCTTCCATCGGCTCGATCATTCGTTCGGCCGTTTTCGATGGTTGCGGCTGGGGAGCGATTTCTACAAAGGCATCCAACAGCTCACGAACTCCAAAGTTGTTCACCGCACTTCCGAAAAACACAGGACTCACCTCGCCTTTCAGATAGGCCTTGCGGTCAAATTGGGGGTATACTCCTTCAATCAATTCCACTTCTTCGCGAAGCGTATCGGCTTGTTCGTAAATGTACTTTTCGAGATCCGGGCTACTGAGGTCAGAAAACTCTACCGAGCTATCTTCCTCTCCTTTGGTATGCGCTTGGAACAGCAATAATCGTTTCTCGTATAGGCTATATACCCCGCGCAACTCCTTACCCATTCCAATGGGCCAAGTCAGCGGTGTTACATTGAGTCCCAGCTTCTCTTCCACTTCATCCAAAAGTTCCATGGGGTCTTTTCCCATGCGGTCGAGTTTGTTGATGAAGACGATGATCGGAATATTGCGCATGCGGGAAACGCGGACGAGTTTTTCGGTCTGCGCCTCCACCCCTTTCGCCACGTCGATGACTACAATCACACTGTCTACGGCTGTGAGCGTCCGGTAGGTATCTTCAGCAAAATCCTGGTGACCTGGCGTATCGAGAATGTTGATTTTTCGATCGCGGTAGTTAAATCCCATCACCGAAGTCGCAACGGAAATTCCACGCTGACGTTCGATTTCCATGAAATCTGAAGTCACATTGCGTTTGATTTTATTGGACTTTACCGCACCCGCTGTCTGAATCGCCCCACCGAAAAGAAGCAGTTTTTCAGTGAGTGTAGTTTTACCCGCATCAGGGTGACTAATGATCGCAAAGGTGCGCCGGCGTTGGATTTCTTCTTTTCTCGACATGAATTTTCTTTCTACAGCGCGCAAAGATAGCCATTCTATTCGTGAACTGTGAACCATGAACAGTCACACCTTGACCTTCCCTTAATAAGGTTGAACGTTTTTGGGCTCGTTGGGCGTCTTTGTTGCGCTTAAGCCGCGCGGGCTCTTCCTTTTGGCATCGCCCCAAAAGGAAGCAAAAGGTCTAGGCCTGTGAAGAATTTTGCAACAAAACGACGAATTCGCCTTTCACAAAGTGCCCAAATGCTCTACTGACCTTTCAACACCCATTGTACACTCTATGAGAGCTGGTGGGCCCTTCCGCACCGGCCCGCGCTAAAGCCGAATTCTGTTTTGTGGGCAAACTCCTTCAATGGCCGATTACGTAAACCAGTTTACCAAAAAACAGCAAGAGAAATGAGCATACAGACCTTGACTCGAGAATCGGGACTAGGGGATCGGCAATCGGCAATCGGGAATCGACACTCGGCAATCGGGTTTCGGGTAACGGGCCTACGGGTATACGGGTAACGGGTAACGGGCTTCGCAAGCCGAAACTCATTTTGAAATTTTCAATAACCAAGTTGAAGTTAATAGTGAAGGCTTGTCACGGGTAACGGGTATCGGATTTCGGTATCGGATATCGGATATCGAAAAAAAAACTATCTTTTGTCCTTCTAATCCAAACTGTTATGGGCGATATGAATGTGCGTCAGAGTTCCTCGCGCTCTGATATGATGAATTTTATGCACCATCTCCTGCGTGATATCAAAGCTTTGGAGATCATGCTAGAACAGAAAGTTTTTGAAAGTGGAATACATCGCGTAGGTGCCGAGCAAGAAATCGCATTGATTGATTCGAGCTATCGTCCGGCTCCGAAAAATATCGAGGTGCTTGACAAGCTGAATGATCCGGATTTTACCCACGAATTGTCCCGATTCAATTTGGAGGTCAACCTCCCTCCTTTTGAGTTTACCGGAACGGTGTTTCGCGATATGGAAAAACTGCTTCAGCAAAAATTGCAACAGTTGTCCGATGCGCTCAAAGAAGAACAGATGGTTTACGTTCTGTCGGGGATTTTGCCTAGTATTCGGCTCACGGATATGCATCTGGATAACCTCACGCCCGTCAAGCGGTATTTTGCACTGAACGAAGTCTTAAACAAACTTCGAGGTTCCGATTACGAATTTCGCATCGAGGGAATGGACGAATTGATTACCAAGCACGATTCCTTCATTTTCGAGAGTTGCAACACCAGTTTTCAAATCCACTATCAAGTTGATCCGAACGAGATTGTGGATAAATACAACTGGGCCTTGGCTATTTCTGGTCCGGTGATGAGCATTTGTACCAATTCACCGTATTTATTCGGAAAGCGATTATGGCGCGAAACGCGAATCGCCCTATTCCAACAATCGACCGATACGCGTACGGCCAATCAGTTATCGCGGGAAGAAGCGCCGCGAGTACTGCTCGGAAACGGATGGGTGGAAAAAAGCATAGCCGAGTTATTCAAGGAAGATGTGGCACGCTACCGACCGTTGGTGAGTGCTGAAATTGAAGAAGACTCGCTGGATAAACTGCAAAAGGACGAAATCCCCAAACTGCGAGCGCTGAACCTGCACAACGGATCCATCTACAAATGGAACCGCGTTTGCTACGGCATAACGGACGGAAAACCGCACCTGCGTATCGAAAACCGATACATTCCGGCCGGACCTACCGTACAGGATGAAATCGCCAACATGGCTTTTTGGCTGGGCTTAATGCATGGAATGCCGGACGAATACCGGAACTTGAATAAAAAATTCGATTTCGATATCGTCAAGGTTAACTTCATGAAGGCTTGCCGCATGGGCATGGGAGGATTATTCCGCTGGGTGAACAACGAGGTGTATAGCGCGCAGGATTTGGTCACCGAAGTTTTGATTCCCATCGCAAAAGATGGACTCGATAAAGCGGGAATTTCAAAAAAAGACAGCGAAAAGTATTTGAAAATTATTCATGAACGCACCAAAACGGGAAGAAGTGGATCGCAATGGATGATCGACAGTGTGGTGAACATGAAAAATCGAGGCACGAAAGAAGAAAAGATGATCGCCATTACAGCCGGAATGGCCAAACGCCAAAAGGCCAATCGTCCCGTTCATCGCTGGGGCTTGGCCAAAATTGATGAAGCTGGAAGTTGGGTCAATCGCTATTGGCGCATCGATCAAATCATGACGCGAGAAGTATATACCGTGAATCAAGACGACTTGATTGATTTGGTTCCGAACGTGATGAATTGGCAAAATATCCGTCACGTCATTGTCGAAAACGAAGCAGGTACCATGGTCGGGCTGCTCACCTCGGGAACGCTGGTTTCGCACTATTCCGCTTGCCTGATGAGTGAAAAGCATCCTACGCGGGTAAAGCAAATCATGATCAAAAACCCCATTTCCATTCAGGAAGATGCCCTGACGAAAGACGCTATTTCGCTGATGCGTAAGCACAAAATTGGTTGTTTACCCGTTTTAAATAAAAAGAAAGAGCTCGTAGGTATTGTTACTGAGCATGATTTTGTTAATGTTGCAGATCATTTTTTACAGGAATTTTTGAAAGAGTATGACGCGGGAGGAAACGGCGACAGCGATAGAAAGTCTTAAACGTGAAGTTGGTCGATACGACCAAAATAAACCGGGCGTTACGGTAATTGCCATCGGTGGGATGCATGGAAATGAACCCGCAGGTGTACTCGCATTGCAAAAAGTGCTGAGTTATCTCAATGAACACAACCCGCGCTTTTCGGGCCGATTGATCGGTTTGGCCGGAAATCTAAAAGCACTGGAAGCTGGAGAGCGTTTTATCGACCGTGACCTGAACCGAATGTGGTTCGTAAAGCCAAGCGGCTCGCTCTGTTCGTGCGAACAATGCGCCGAAAAAGAAGAGTTCAATGAACTTAAATATCACCTGAAAAAGGAGATCAACTCCGCAACCGGTGATATTCTATTCTTCGACATGCACACGACTTCCGCTGCTTCGCAACCCTTTTTGATGATCGGCGATACCATTCGCAACCGCAAAATGGTGGACGGACTGCCCGCTCCCATCATTCTCGGCGTCGAAGAACAACTCGACGGTCCGCTTTTGAGCTATATCAACGAATTGGGCCATTGGTCCATTGGTTTTGAGGCAGGACAACACGACGATAAAAACACGGTATACTACCATGAAGCCATGCTCTGGCTTTTGCTCGAAAAGGCAGGATGCATCGACAAGTTTCAAATTCCGGACTACCAACTGCACTACGACACGCTCCGCGATGTCAAGCGCGATTTGAAAAAATTCTACGAAGTGCGCCTGCGTAATTCCATTGACGAAAGCGACGATTTTGAGATGAATCCCGGATACTACAACTTCAAGTCGATTCAGAAAGGCGAAGCCATCGCAAAAGATAAAACGGGAGTGCTCAAATCGCCGGAAAAGGGAAAGATCTTCATGCCGTTGTACCAAAAGAAAGGAAAAGACGGATTCTTCATTATTCGCGCCGTATCGCCTTTCTGGCTAAATCTCTCGGCCGGATTGCGCCGATTGAATATTTATCACCTCCTACCGCTTTTACCCGGTGTCAACAAGGTCAAGTCGGATATCAATGTTCTGGCCATCAATACGCGGATTGCCAAATTCCTGAGTAAGGAATTTTTCCACCTTTTCGGATACCGCAAAGCGCGAACTGTGGACAGCGTTTTAATCATGGAGCGCAGAAAGTACGATTTTAACGCACCACCGCGGAAGAGGAAGAAGTAGGGCCGGGATCCGTTACCCGTTACCCGTTGACCCGTTACCCGTGTTTTCTAGTTACTGGTTACCGGTTACCAGTTACTGGTTTTCTAGTTTTGAACCTGTATGCTCCGTACTCAAACTCTTGCTGTTTTCCGTTACCCGTAGACCCGGAACCCGCTGTTTTTAGTTACTGGTTACCAGTTACCAGTTACTGGTTTTCTAGTTTTGAACCTGTATGCTCTGTACTCAAACTCTTGCTGTTTTCCGTTACCCGTTGACCCGGTAGTCGGTAGTCGGTAGTCGGTAGTCGGTAGTCGAAATTCGGGGTTCTTTGCTTTTTAGATGCTTTTTCAGGTCACAGATCCCCGTTCACGACTGGTCACCGGTCACGGGTCACGGGTCACCGACCCATATTCTATTCATATGCCCTCAACATATCCAAATCCATCGTATCTTTACACCATGCGTAAGAAACTTGTGATTTGGGGAATTTTGATACTGGGCCTGGCGTCCATTTACCTCAACGGTCCGAAACCCCAAAAACCCGTTTATTCGGAAGAGCTGCCTCAGATAGCGGCTACCGCTGAGGAACTTGACATGTTTGTTCGGCAGAACGAAGAAAAACACCTCCTCAAGCCCGAAAACGAAGCTGAAATCGTTTGGGCAGATTCCGCAGGACAAGTCACGGAATTCGCAATCGTTTACCTCCACGGCTTTTCGGCCTCCAAAATGGAAGGTGATCCGCTGCATCGACAACTGGCCGAGTATTTCGGAGCGAACTTGTATTTGACGCGTCTTCACCCGCACGGAGTGGATACGTCAGAAGCGCTGGTGGATCTTACAGCAGAGAACCTTTGGCGGGAAGCGCAAAAGGCGTTAGTTATTGGTCAAAAACTGGGTGAAAAAGTAGTATTGGTCAGCACATCGACCGGTGGAACACTCGCGCTGATGTTGGCCGCAAAATATCCCGATCGCATTCACGGATTGATCAACCTCAGTCCGAACATCCGCATCAACGATCCAACTGCGTTTTTACTGAACGACCCGTGGGGAAAAGAAATCGCATCGCTTGTACTCGGTGGAAAGTACCGAACCGTGGATCCGCCCAACGATCAATATCCGCTGTACTGGAACGACGTTTACCGCATTGAAGCCATTACCGAATTGCAGAACCTGATCGAAACGTCCATGACCGAAGAGACTTTTGGTTCCATTACCGTGCCCATGTTTACCGGTTGTTACTACCGCGACGAGGAAAATCAAGACCCCGTAGTTCGGGTAGATGCCATGGAATGGATGATGGATGAAATTGCCACGCCGGATACTTTGAAACGCATGGTGTATTTCGATCAAAGCGAAAATCACGTTCTGGGATCAAAAATCGTATCGAAACATATAGAAATTGTCCGAGATTCCGTTATTTCGTATGCCGAGGAGGTTTTGAAAATGAATACAGAAAAGTAAACGATCTATGAGTTTTGTTCATCCGGAGATGTTGTGGGGTTTGACGGCGCTGAGTATTCCCATCATTATCCATCTTTTTAATTTTCGGAGGTACCGCACGGTTTACTTTTCGAACGTTCGGTTTCTGCGCGATATCAAAGAACAAACGCAAACCCAAAGCCAACTCAAGCACTTACTCATCCTCGCCCTTCGCCTCCTGGCCATTACGGCATTGGTACTGGCTTTTGCCCAACCTTACAGCCCTGAAAAAGCATCGGCCAACCCTACCCAAAAAGTGGTTTCCATTTATTTGGACAACAGCTTTTCGATGGAAAGCCGCAACACGGATGGCGCATTGTTTGACCTCGCACGCCAACAAGCCATCGATATAGCCGAAAGCTTTAGCGAATCGGATCGCTTTCAGTTGGTGACCAATGATTTTGATGGCGCCGAACAACGCCTATGGACGCGTGACGAGTTGATCGAACGCGTGGAAGAAACCGCCATCAGCAACTACAGCCGCAGTTTTGACGAAGTATACGCTCGGCAAAAAGATGCCACCGCAGATGCCTCAGGGCAGCGAATTTTCTTTTGGTTGAGCGATTTTCAAAACGGCGAATTACCGGAAACCAATCAATCCTCCGATTCCACCGTTCAAGTCGTGCTTTCTCCGTTCGAAGCATCGGTAACCCAAAACCTGAGTTTGGACTCGGTGTATTTTGCCAGTCCGTACCACACGGCAAACCAACCCGAAATGCTCAAGGTACAGATCACCAATCACGGCAATGACCGGATTGAAGATATTCCCCTTTCCCTGCAAATCAACGGGGTGAACGAAAGCGTTCAGTCGATTTCCATCGATGGGAATACCACCGAGTGGATTGAGGTGAGCTACACCGCTAGTCCGCAAAAGCTGAATCGCGGTGAGGTAAGTATCGAAGACTATCCCATTTCATTTGACGATGTATTGCACTTTTCTTACACCGTTCGGGATTCGCTCTCGGTGCTAAGTATCGGAAGTCCCAACCGCGCCGTTCGTTCCCTGATGGAAAGTGCGGGGTATGCGTATTCGGAAGTAAATATCAACAGCGTTCGGTACGACCGATTGGGTGAATACGATTTCATCTTTCTGATGGAGCTCGATGAAATTCCGGGAGGACTCGCCGTGGAATTGCGCAAGTTCCGTGAGAATGGCGGAAGTATTGCGATTGTTCCGGGTCCGTCCATCGATTTGAACAGCTATTTCAGCACGTCATCGACCTTGGGCATTCCTGCCCTTAGTGGTTCCGCTCAAAGCGCATCGGTAAAAGTGAAGGAAATTGCGAATGCCCATCCCATTTACACCGGCGTTTTCGAGCGCGTGGATGAAAACATGAATTATCCAGAAATTCGGAATTATTACGAAATGAATTTTGCCTCGGGCAGCTACGAGCCCATCATCACCTTGCAAAACGACATTCCTTTTCTAACCGCTACGGAAACGGGCGGTTCGTATGCCTTTTTGTTCAATGCCGGGCTCAACGATTCGTGCGGAAACTTCATTCGCCATGCCCTATTTCCTCCCACGCTATTTCGCATGGTGGCCCTGAGCGGAGCCGAGAAGGAAATCTATCAGGTGTTGGGCCGTGAAACACCCTTCTCGGTGTTGACTGCCGGAAACGACGACAACCCGCTGCACATTGCCAGCGATGAATACGACGGCATTCCCGAACAAATCAACCGAGGCGGAAAGGTGGAAATCCGACAACTGGGCGATTTGCCACGTGATGGAATGTACCGCATTGAGCAAAACGATCGTGAAATCGATCTGGTGGCCGTGAACTACGATCGCCGCGAAAGCTCGACGGAACGCATGGATCCGAACGTACTGGGCGAAAGCCTGACCGGAGTTCAAAGCGTTGAAATATTTGACAACTCAAGAAACACAGGAGTTTCCATGAGTTCGTTCTTGAACACCAATTCGGGATACACCTACTACCTGATTGCGTTGGGTTTATTATTTTTGATTTTAGAAATCGCTGCCATCAAACTGTACAAGTCATGAACACACTTTTCCGCTCCGTAACCATTCTCGATTCGTCCTCTGAGTTCCATGGAAAAAAATGGGATGTGCGCATCGGAGAAAATGGTATTCTCGAAATCGGTAACGGACTGGCGGATATTGGCGACCGGGTGGTAGAAAAAGAAGGGTTGTACCTGTTCCCAGGTCTGGGTGAACTTCACGCCGACTTTTCGGATCCCGGGAACGAACACCGCGAAGACATGATGTCGGGTTCGCGAGCAGCGTTGAAAGGCGGCTTTACCCATGTGGCGCTTTCGCCGGATACTTCGCCCGTGGTGGACAACAAAGGCGCGGTAGAATACATCAAAAACAAACAACTCACCTCCCCGATTCACCTCTACCCCACGGGTTCGCTCACGCAGGGATTGAAAGGGGAAGTGATTTCGGAAATGTACGACATGCAACGCGCCGGTGCAGTGGCGTTTACGGACGATAAAAAAGGGGAAATTGATTCGGGCGTTCTCCGTTTGGCTCTGCAGTACAGCGGCGATATCCAAGCTCCTGTCATGCTCTTTCCGTACGATGCCAACTTGGCGTTCAAAGGCGTAGCCCACGAGGGCGAGATGAGCACCCAACTCGGGTTAAAAGGTATTCCCGTGATCAGCGAGGTAACGGCGATCGAACGAGCGGTTCGCATCGCACAGTACTGCGAAACCCCGATTCACTTCAGCTACGTCAGCACGGCCGAAGGGTTGGACGTCATCCGCAAGGCCAAAAAATCCGGTTTGCCCATCACCTGCGATACCTCGATGTACAACGTGATCTACAACGACAGCGTGCTCGAACAATTTGATACGCGCTACAAGGTACTGCCTCCGATCCGCGACGAAAAGCAACGCGAAGCCATAGCCCAAGGTGTGGTGGACGGCACCATCGATGCGTTGACAACGGATCATCGTCCGCGCGATATCGAAAGCAAAAAATGTGAATTCGACTTGGCGAAATTCGGAAGCATCGGATTGACCACGGCGGTAGCCGAACTCATGAACGTGCTCGATCTGGAAGTGATTGTGGAGCGTTTCAGCTTCATGCAAAAGTACTTGGGCCTATCCACCCAACCCATTGCCCAAAAATTCACGGAAGACTTCGTCCTGTTCGACTCCCGCGCCACCTACTTCGCCGACGAAGAATACCTCCCGTCCAAATCTTACAACACCCCCATCCTCCACGCCGAACTCACCGGCAAGCCCATTTGGGTATTCGCCAAAGGAAAAGTGGCGTTGGATGAAGTGGGGTGAGTTTTAATCTCAGATGGCCCAAATGACAGGCGATCTTTAAGCCAAGGATTAAGAGCTTCGCAAGCCGAAACTCATTTTTAAACCTTCCTAATTAAATTCTAGTGTTTCAAGTGAAGGCTTGTTTCGGATTGCGAATTACAAACCTACGGGTAACGGATTACAGATATCGGAATACGGATTTCGAATAACAAATAAAGTTTTTTTTGTATACTTGAAGATAGTTAATATTTCCCTGTAGAAATCATACTCCAAGATTTGCAAAAAAAACGCGTGTTTTTCGGAGGGAATTGTACACGGTATGTAAAGTTTTATGGGTGGTTCCGGAGGGAGATATTGGAAAAAAAATAAAAGATGATTTGCACTGTTACAATTGTTTGCACAAGCATAAAACCTATGACTGAAATTAAATGAGAATAAAATTTGTACAGATTAAAAATTTCAGAAAACTACAATCATGTCGGATTGATTTTTCAGAGAAAGAAACAATTTTCGTTGGAGCCAATAATAGCGGAAAAACAACCGCTATGGATGCTCTTGTGGTTTTTCTTGAAAAGAAGAATTTCAAAACTCAAGATTTCACTCTTTCAAATTGGAAGGAATTAAATAAAATTGGAGAACTATGGTGTGGCGATACAGAGATTGCAGAGGAAGAAAAATCAATAAAAAAACTTGAACCCTTTTTGCCGTCATTGGATTTATGGATTGAAGTTAAGGATTCGCAACTTCACTACGTTAGTCATATTATACCCACTTTAGACTGGAGTGGTGGCTTGTTAGGAGTAAGACTACGTTTTGAACCAAGAGATTTAGAAGAATTAATTCAAGAATTTACCCATGCTCATAAAAACTCTAATCAACTTTTACAAAAGAAAGGCAAGAACTTTAAATTATGGCCGAAAGACTTCTGGGACTTTTGTGAAAGAAAATTAGATTCGTTATTTACTTTCAAAACCTATTTACTAGATCCTGATAAGTCAAATGAATTTCAAGAACTATCTGATACCAATTTAGCTATTGATGGAGATGTATTGAAAGGACTCATAAAAGTAAAGGTAATCAACGCTCAAAGGGGTTTCACTGATGCAAACACCAATAATACGGACAGTTCTTCAAATAGGAGTTTATCCGCTCAACTAAGGGAATATTATGACAAACATCTAAATCCATCAGTTGAACCAACAGAAAGTGACCTAGAAGCTCTGGAATCAATTAATACTGCTCAAGAAGCGTTTGATAAAAATTTAAAGGAAAGTTTTACAACTTCCCTTGCTGAATTAGAAGGACTAAATTATCCAGGGTTTGGGAACCCCCAAATTCAGCTTTCCACAAAAGTTTCTACAGCAGATGGACTACAACACAATTCTGCTGTAAAGTATCATTTAGACAAAGGGTTATCATTACCTGAAAAGTATAATGGATTGGGATACCAAAACTTAATCTCCATTATTTTTAAACTAATTCGCTTTAGAGATGAATGGATGCATACAGGTAAGAGTATCGAAAGAGAAAATGAAGTGATTGAACCTTTGCAGTTGGTGTTAATTGAGGAGCCTGAAGCACATTTGCATGCACAAGTTCAACAAGTATTTATAAAAAAAGCATATGCTGTATTAAGAAATCACACAGATTTAAAAGACAAAACGGATTTCTCTACGCAGTTAGTTATTAGCACCCATTCAAGTTATATAGCTCATCAAAAATTTGAAAGTTTAAGGTATTTTAAACGGAATAATAGTTCGGTTTTACCAACAACCGAAGTTGTTAGTCTTCATGCTGTATTTGGAGATAAGGAGAAAGAAACTGAAAAGTTCGTAATTCGATATTTAAACACAACCCATAATGATCTCTTTTTTGCAGATGCGGTTATTTTTGTTGAAGGGCCAGCAGAAAGGATATTACTTCCACATTTTATTAAAAATTTCAACTCCGTGCTTGATAGTTGCTATCTCACCATCCTTGAAATTGGAGGCAGTCATGCTCACAGACTAAAACCATTGATTGAAAAATTAGAGTTGATATGTTTAGTTGTAACAGATATTGATTCAATAAATGAAAAAACTAAATGTCAGCCCGAAATAAATAAGAAATATAAAACGAACAATGACACACTCAAGACATGGCATCCTCAAAAAGAATTCTTGGACGATTTACTAGATCTGGAAGAAGATGATTTGGTAAAATCTGATTTACCTATACGAGTAGCGTATCAAAGAAAAATTGAAGTTAATGGAGAAAGTATTTATCCATACACTTTTGAAGATGCGATGGTTTTGGAGAATCTTGAAACTTTCAAAGCAATAACCAGTTCTACCGGATTATTGAAAAAGATGGTGGAAGCCTCGAATTTAAATGTAATTGAAGCTGCTAAAAGGGCCTTTGATGAGATAAACAACAAAAGTGCTAAGAAGGCTGAGTTTGCCTTAGATATATTATACTTTGAAGATCCTTCGAAAATAAAACCACCCATCTATATTAAAAATGGGCTTCAATGGGTTGCGGATCAACTTACAAAGGATAAACAAGGTTTAATAACTTCTTAACAAGATGATAGAGCCACATAATAATGACATAGACCTACATGTTGATGAGGCGGTTTATAAATGTTTAAACCCAACTTCTCTTAATAGTTTTTTTCTTTTTGCTGGAGCAGGTTCAGGGAAAACAAGCACCTTGGTTAACGTTCTAAAGAAGTTTAATAAGTCTCACGGAAAAGATTTCAAATTCCGAAACAAGAAGATTGCAGTAATAACCTACACCAACGCTGCTGCAAACGAAATTATAGACCGCTCAGAGCATAATTCTATTTTTCACGTTAGCACAATCCATAGTTTTTCTTGGGATTTGATTCAGAACTTTACCGTTGATATTAAAGCATGGATTGAAAACAATTTGAATATTGAAATAGCAGAACTTGAAGAACAGCAGTCTAAAAGTAGAGATCTTACTAATAAAACCTCAATTGGTAGAGCCAAAAGGATCGAATCCAAAAAAGAACGATTAATTGCACTCGAAGGGATTCAAAAGTTTATTTATAATCCTAATGGTGATAATATCACTAAAGATTCATTGAATCATAACGAAGTTATTTCAATCACAGCTGACTTTATACTCTCTAAGAATCTGTTTAAAAGAATTTTACTCAATAAATATCCAATAATTCTCATTGATGAGAGTCAAGATACAAAAGAGAGACTCGTTGACGCCCTGTTTGATATTCAAGCAAAATTTAACACTGAGCTATCACTGGGTTTGATAGGTGATATAATGCAAAGAATCTATGCAGATGGAAAAGAAGGACTGGGAAATAATTTACCTGACAATTGGCAGGTTTTTGTAAAAAAAATGAATCATCGTTCTCAGAAACGTATTGTTGAATTGAACAATAGTATTAGAAGAAACATTGACGGACAGCAACAGTATTGGAGGACTGAAAAAGATCAAGGAGTTGCTAGATTTTTTGCAGTAAGTCGCGATGTTGACAAAGAGCAAACCGAAGATTTAATTCTTCAGAAAATGTGCGAGCTGTCAGGAGATGAGCTTTGGAATGGGAATGAACGAGATGTGAAATCCCTCACTCTTGAACATCATATGGCTTCTACTCGAATGGGTTTTTCGAATTTTTTCAATCCACTTTATTCAGTAAAAAGGCTAAAGGACGGTATACTAGATGGCAGCTTATCTTCAGTAAATTTATTTACAAAAGTTATTTTACCTATTTACAATGCATTTCTTGATGGAAATAAATTTGAAATTACCAACATAGTAAAAAAACATTCGCCTTTAGTTAGTAAGCAAAAGATTCAAGAAAACAAGGAAAAATTAAAGGCAATACATGAGACTAACGATAAAGTTCAAAATCTTTTAGGGCTTTGGTCTAAAGGTAATCAACCTTCTCTATTTGAAATATTAAAGGAAATAAATATAAGTGGGTTGTTTCAACTTCCTAATGTTTTGAAAGTTGTAATTACTAGAGCTGAATCCGAAACTCCTGATGATGAATTGGAGAAAGAAAATTATGACGAGGTGCTATTGGCATGGGAAAATGCACTCCAGTCATCCTTCGATGAAATAATTAAATACAATGAATACATTTCTGATGAATCAGCCTTTGGTACTCATCAAGGAGTGAAGGGATTAGAGTATGACCGAGTTATGGTTGTAATTGATGATGAAGAATCCAGAGGATTTTTGTTTAGTTATGATAAGCTGTTTGGAATGAAGCCATTAACTCCCACAGATGAAAAAAAAATGAGAGAGGGGAAAGAAACTGGTATAGAGAGAACAACAAGATTATTTTATGTAGCATGTAGTAGAGCTAAAGAGAGTCTAGCTATTGTGGCATACACAGATAATCCTGAAACGTTAAAGGAGAATGTTTTGAATTATGGATGGTTTAATGTGAATGAAGTAGAAATAATTAATAATTAGCAAGCCAGTAGCTAACACGATGTATAGTGCATACCCTTCGGGATACGCCCCATACACAAAGCCGGAATGATTCCCGATTTCGTTAAATCATTTCTCATTACTCCAGCGGCTTGTTTAATCAGCTTATGGTCAACAGTAATTAAATCTAGCTTTTTGGTCTTTACCAAAAGCTGCACTAACTTTAGCCAAACCGATGGCCCCAATTATGAAACAAGCCCTCCTAATATTAGGATTCTGTCTAACAGTAAGCGGCTGTCGAACAGATCATTCCAGAAATTTCGTAATTGACCTTCCAAATCTTGAAACTCAAATTGAACTTCCCACTCCAACCGAATTTGACACACTTCTAACTTGGAAACGATCATCTGATTACACATGCGGAGATCAACAGTACATACGCGTTCAGAACTCGAACGACGCATTTGAATTAGAAAAAGGGTGGGTTCATGTTTATCAGCCGAAAAACATTAACCAAATGACCATTTCTTATCCATATCATGACGATTGCCATGAGATACCAATTGAGCGACAAAGCCTAATAAAATGGATTGAAAGCCAAATTAAAAGTGAAAAAGGTATTTCATTTGGCTTTAATCTCAATACTGCCGATTCCGTAGAAATAGAGAATCACAAATTTGCCTACATAACATACGAACAGCGCGACCATAAAATCCAGGAGCGAACTATCAGAAAAATAATCTACATGACCTTTCTGAACAATAAAATGGTAGAGTTTGAATTTGCTTCAAATATCCCAGACGATACCACCTTTTTTAAGACAACAAAGAATAGATTTGAAAAAATGAAAATAAAAATTGCTACCGACTAATAGTAAAGCCAATGCACGGTTTCACCTTCGAGTGAAAATGATCGCTGAAAAGAAAATTTTCGATATTTTTCAAACCCTGGAAACTCGCACTAGCTTAAACCAAATCGTTAATACGGATTAAAAAATGACAATAAACCAGATTGAAATGAGCGATTCCAATGTGACCATTTCTGTTAAAAAATCACCTTTTCTGATTAGATTAATTCTGTCCGTTGTCTTGGCAATAATGATCTTAATTCCGCTATGGGCGTCATACCTCGTTCTATCTACTGGAGACGGATTGCATATCGGTTTAGCCTTCTCTTTTATCTTCTTCTGGGGCTTGGGTTTTTACATGCTTAAGATTATACTTTGGAATTCGGTCGGTCGTGAAATTCTAATTCTTGGTAATGAAAAAATTGAATACATCGCGGACTATGGACTTTTCAAGGACGGACGAAAAGAAATTGAAACTAATCAACTCGCTACGGAAATTATCTATGAAGATGATTCTAACAATACCCTCGGGAGATTGAGACTGACCAGCAATAATGAATCAATCGAATCGGTGGTTAAAATTAGATTCGCAGAGCTCAAAGAACTACAAAAAGAAATAATAGCACGCTACAAAAACTAAACATCTCCTGAAATAAACAGGGCAGGCAGTGAAGCGTGTAGCACCCAGCATGAATGCAATGTTGAACGATTCCCCACTATGGGTAAATCGTTGCTCGGTCTGTATTTTTTGAATGGTATTTTTTGCTTTCGGATCGAAGGCAGTCTATTTCTACGAGCACTTCGGCGCAGATCTTTTCAATAATCGATAACTTCTTTTTTTTTCATAGTTTTAATCAGTTAAAGTTGAATAAACCCACAAGGTAGGTAAGTCGGCTAAAACCCAGGTTTCCCCAACTTCTTGAGGATTCATTCAACAAAAGCTATAGCGCATTAAAATGCGCCATAGCCAAAACGTTGGCCACCATTAAAAAAAACTGAATGAGAACATTATTACTGCTAACCATAATGCTCCTTAGTATTGGAGTTCAAGGGCAAAACGAAAAAGAATCGACACTTCAAGTTACAGGTTCTGCACGAATCACTGTGAAGCCAGACATTGGAGTGCTAAATATTCAAGTGTCAGAAGTGGAGTTAAAAATGAATGACGCGATAAAGAGTCTTGGTGACAAATCAAATCACTATCTCGGATTACTTAAGACAGTTGGCTTCTCAGGTGACCGAGTGAAAACGACAAAATTCGCTGTTTCCAAAAACCGTGTTTACCGCGACAATAATTACGTTGACAGTGGATATGTCGCGTCACAGGAAATAAGACTCGAATTTAGCTATGACCAAGAAATCCTTTCAAAAATCCTGAATTTATTCAGTAAATCTGACGAAGAAGTGGATTTCAGTTTTGACTTTAAACTATCGGAAGGGCTTAAAGCAAAAGTGCAAAAAGAAATAATCGAACTTGCTGTAAAGGACGCCAAAGAAAAGGCAGGAAATATTACTGCGGCTTCAAATTTAAAATTGGTAAAAATTCAGGAAATATCATATAGCAGGTGGGGTCATGACAGTGGTATGGAGCAAATAGAAAGACAGCAGCGATATGCATCGGCAATGGCAGCGGACGGTGAAAGAGTATTCAACTTCACACCTGACGACTTAATTTTCAGAGATACAATTACAATTTACTGGGTAGTTGAAGAAAAATGAAAAAAACGGTGGCCAATAACTAAGCATTCGTGCGGTACGTAGCACCCAGCATGAATGTCCTTTTGAATGATTCCCTATTTCGTTAAATCATTCCTCCCTACTCCGAAGACCCGTTTACCAGCTTATAACAAACAGCGATTAAATCAAGCTGTAAGACTATCGAATATCGACTCCTACCCTCCTTCCCGTAAACATTGCAGCCTCTTTCGAATTCCCATAGCCGGAGAATTGGGTGAGGACGGATAGCTTTTGTACATTGAGAGAATCATCATCGAACGCCTCTTGCGGATCGATGTGTTCGAGGAGTTCCACCACGGCGGTTGGGCAGTTCAGTTAGAGACCGTGTAGAGCCAATAATGAAAAGACAAAATGAAATGAACCAATTTTTAGAAAAATGGGGAGAAGCGGCATACACCTCTTTGGGATTTTTCTGGATGGCGCTATGGGCTTTTATTCTGGGGTATGCAATTAGTTCTATGATCCAAGTTTTCATTACGGAAAGGCGAATGCAAAACGCCATGGGAGACGAAAGCGGGAAGAGTGTTTTTCTAGGTGCGTTTTTTGGCTTCATCAGCAGTTCGTGCAGTTTTTCGGCACTGGCCACTTCCAAATCGCTGTTTCAAAAAGGCGCCAGCTTTGTTTCCTCTATCGCCTTTTTATTGGCTTCGACCAACCTCGTCATCGAGCTTGGAATTATTATTTCCATCTTTTTGGGTTGGCAGTTTGTCGTGGGAGAATATGTTGGCGGTGTATTGTTGATTCTGTTGAGTTGGTTGCTAATCCGCATCATCCGCCCCAATCGGCTGATTCAAAAAGCTCGAGAAAATCTACAACGTAAAACGGAAAAAAAGCACGTCGACCAAAACTCGTTCACCGAAAAAATACAGTCCACTAAAAACTGGGCTAAAGTGGGGAAACAGTACGCTATGGAGTGGAAAATGGTCTGGAAAGATGTAACCGTTGGATTCACCATAGCGGGGATTGTTGCCGCTTTTGTTCCAGATTCCTTCTTTCAAACGCTTTTCATCCATACGGGCGATGGCCAGGAATCCTTTGGTTTTTTAACCTTGCTCGAACACACGGTTATTGGGCCCGTAGCGGCATTCCTAACCTTTATCGGATCGATGGGGAATATTCCACTTGCGGCACTGCTGTTTGGCAAGGGAGTTAGCTTTGCCGGTGTCATGGCGTTTATATTTAGCGACCTGGTGGTTTTTCCCGTATTGCGGATCAATGCAAAGTACTACGGTTGGCGCATGTCGTTGTTTATATTGTTCTTGCTGTTTACCTCGCTTATCGTTGCATCCCTCCTGTTGCATTACGGATTCCATTTTCTCGACCTCATCCCCACCCCCAGATCGACCAGCATAACTGAAAAAGAACACTTTCAACTCGATTACACGTTCTATTTAAATCTCGCTTTCCTGGCTTTGTCTGGTGTGCTGATTTATTTCGGATTCTACCGAGGAAAAGACGTTATGCACCACAAAGAAATGGCGCCGAAAAGCCCGTTGCTCGAAAGAATACTAAAGGTGTTGGCTTTGGTAAGTTACGTGTGGTTGGCCATTGGAATCCTTTTGAAATATTTGATGTAGAGTTTCTTTTATTGAGGTTTGGACATGAATAAACCAGAGTCAGTGCAATTTTATAGGGAGAAAATGATTTTAAGCAATTATTATGGCTGTTTTGGAAAACCATTTGATACTGCTAATGTCGATTAGATTCCCACAAAAACGGCAAGAGTAATTATATGAAGAAGTAGAGAGGAAGATAGTTAAATGTTTGAGGATCAAAAGAACGTTTCACGATCCCTGACGTCTTGTGATGCGCTCAAGCCGCGCAGGCTGATACTTTTGGCATCGCCCCAAAAGTATCCAAAAGGTCTAGGCCTGTGAAGAACTTTGCAACAAAACGACGAATTCGCCTTTCACAAAGTGCCCAAATGCTCTTTTTAAACTTTCAATAACCGATGTACATTCTGTGAGAGCTGGTGGGCCCTTTCGCACCGGCCGGCGCTAAAGTCGAATTCTGTTTTGTAAGCAAAAACCTTCAATGGCCACGTATTCCAGAGTCTTGCCGAAAATTTCTTGATACACAGGTTCCATAACAATCTCCAATTAAACGAAAACAACTTGGTCTCTAGTTCTAGATTTATTTGTCTCCCTACAAAATGTTTGTGAGCCATAAAACACTTGCCACATCAAAAGAACTACTCCAGCCTTCTTCTGTATTCGGATGGTGTCATCCCGAGCAACTTTTTGACGTACCTGGTAAAGAAAGATCGGCTGGAAAACTCCATCTTGTCAGCGATCTCTGCTATTCCCAAGTTTTGATTCTCCAATAGAACAATCAACCGCTCACTGACAAAGCGTTGGATCCATTCGGAAGCCGATATCCCTGTATTCTGTTTGCAGACAAAACTCAAATGCTTGGGAGTAATGTAGAGTTTGTCCGCATAGAATTTTACTTCTCGCTCAGTCATGCAGTGATCTTCAACCAAATGAATAAAGCGATCATAAATACTTCCACTTTGGGGAGTGCGCTTGTTTCGATCAAATTCGGCAGCAAATACATGCCACATCTCCAACGTAAAAAGGTGCATCTGTGTATTGGCCAGCTCTTCATAGAAGGTATGATGGACTTCCTCCAACTTGTCGAACAAAAGCTGAAAATTGCTCAGTACTTTCTGTTTGTTCTTTTGTTCGTTGAAATGCAATACGGGATGGTCGCGTGTATGAAGCAGTACGTCAATACTCCAACTGATATCGGGAAGATTACTATTCAGAAACACAGCATCGACAAGAAGAACGGTAGCTGTGAAGTTTTTCGTGAACCTTACATCAGACACTGCACTGTGCGCATACCAAAAAACAAATTCTCCAGCCACCGCTTTCAGTTGCCTTCCTTTAAAGGTGAAGGTTATCTCTCCACTGTGACAATAGATGTGCGTATGATAGGTTTCCTGAAAATTTTCCGGAAAGTCAATCTTCCCTGAACCATTCATTAACAGAACCTTTTGTTGCTTCATTCTTAATGGATTCGGAGCCCTTTTATACAGAATAAGAAATATATGACACAATTTACGAATTAAATGTAATATATAGAGTATGAAAACCCTTTAAGTTTGCATTGTGGTTAACCAATAAAGTCAAATTAGAGATGTATTGCACATTAAAAATAATCGTACTGGCGCTCTTCATAGGAGGTTTTGCACTTCTAACGGGATGTCAGTTGGAAAATGAAAATTCAGAAGTCGTGGAAACAAGTAAGAATGAAATAGAAGCCATCTTCCCAAAAGGTGAGAAAGGTCCGAGCGAAGTATTTACAGGCAACGCCTATAACTATGGTTTAGTGGCTCCGGACTCTGTATTTACAACAGCAATAGGCAACGTCTACTTTGAACCGGGCGCCCGCAGCAACTGGCACAGTCACCCCGCAGGGCAAATCCTGATTATAACAGATGGTGTCGGATATCATCAGATCGAGGGCCAACCGGTCGAAATCATCAAAAAAGGAGATGTGGTTAAATGTCCACCTCATGTCAACCATTGGCACGGTGCGAGTCCGGATGTTGGACTTCAGCAACTCTACATTGTACCCAATGTTGAAAAAGGAATTGTAGACTGGAAACAAGCCGTGACCGATGCCGAATATTTAAAAGAAGAAGTATGAAAACGATAGCACTCACATTAGCCGTAATATTAAGTATAGTCGGCTATTCAATCAGTCAAAGTACAACCACAAAAAACAGAGAAAACATGAATAATGAAAAAGAACATTACACCTTCGAACTAAGCGAAGATGTGACAAGGGAAAAAGTCAATTTTAAAAACCGATACGGAATTACCATAGTTGGTGACTTGTATGTACCAAAGAACAAGGGAGATGAAAAGCTACCAGCACTGGCAACCAGTGGACCCTACGGTGCGGTAAAAGAACAGTCTTCTGGTTTATACGCGAACCAATTGGCGCAGCGTGGATTTGTTGTCCTAGCAATTGATCCGTCGTATACCGGAGAAAGTGGCGGTGAACCAAGAAACGTAGCTTCACCAGAGATATTTACCGAAGACCTAAGTGCAGCTATAGACTTTTTAGGCACTTTGTCCTATGTCGATAGAGAGCGCGTTGGAATTATGGGAATCTGTGGATTTGGAGGGTTTGCACTCAACGCTGCAGCTGTTGACAAACGAGTGAAAGCCGTTGCCGTAGCGAGCATGTATGACATGTCACGCGTAACAGCGCAGGGTTATTTTGACAGCATGACCCCTGAGCAACGCACACAAATGCTAGAGCAACTGAGTCAGCAACGCTGGATTGATGCTGAAAATGGTGAGCCGGCATACAGTGAAGCGGGATTGCCAACGCCTGATCAACTGACCGGGGAAGAGCCTGAGTTCGTACAAGGATATGTGGACTATTACAAAACCGAAAGAGGATTTCATCCACGCTCTATCAACTCGAATGGTTCATGGACAGTAACAACACCTATTCCATTGATGAATATGCCAATAATGACGTACATTCAGGAGATTTCTCCAAGGCCAATTTTGGTCATAGCTGGCGAAAATGCCCATTCACGCTATTTCAGTGAAGATGCAATCAAAGCAGCTGCAGAGCCCAAAGAATTGGTAATCATACCGGATGCTGTTCACACCGACCTTTATGACAAAGTAGATGTGATTCCGTTCGATAAATTGGAGACGTTCTTTAAAAAGAATTTGAAGTAATTGATAATGTCCCCAATCGAGCAGACTGCTCGGTAAGTAACAATACTATCTCTTTCTCCTATCGACGAAAGGTGCGGCAAAACGATTCTCAGAATCTGCCGCACCTTTCGTCGTTTGATAATGAAATTATCCTTAGCATTACAGGATTACTCCGTGATCCACTGGAATCCGAATTCCGAAATCCGAAGAGATGTGTGGGATGTGGCGGGTAGTCAAACCATCGTGAACACTCTGAGAAGCGCCCTATTTCATAAAAATCATCGTAACAATTAGCCTAAATACAATTGATTTTAAAAACCGGCCCTTGAAGGTCTTTGCTTACAAAACAGAATTCGACTTTAGCGCTGGCCAAAGCTGAAGGGCCCAACAGCCTCTCATTGAATGATCTATTATTTAGAAAGTCGGAAAGAGCCTTTGGGCACTTTGTGAAAGTCGAATTCGTCGTTTTGTTGCAAAGTTCTTCACAGGCCTAGACCTTTTATTCACTTCACAATTGATTTTCAAAGGAGTTCATGAGCTCACTACGTTCGGTTGGATACTTTTGGGGCACCTTCGCGTAGCGAAAGCACGAGCACCTTTAAAAAATAATCCGATCGCGAGTAATCCAAAAGTATCAGCCCGCGCGGCTTGAGCGCAACAAAAAGTTTTCATTAAGCAGCAAAACGTACTATCCTTCTATGAAAATAATCGATCAAATCCTACCGTACAGGATTACTCCGTGATCCACTGGAATCCGAAACCGAAGCATCGAAAGGTAACGGGTTGATATGCTTTTTATACATTTAGAGAGAAATAAATCGAATGAAGCTTGCGAATTGCTGTGTTGGGAGCTTTCCTGAACGGCGGTTTGATATTTCCTTTGGGGCACAGATAAAACCAACTAAGAAAAGACACGATTAAATGAAAAAAATAATTGGAATATTGATCCTAGGAGTTTCACTAATTGGCTGTGTGGAAAAAACATCTGAGACAAAGAGTATTGAGGAGAAAGTCGAGTTCAATCAGGAGTTAGCAGATGAACTCAAAAAAATGGCTGAAGTTGACCAAATAGCAGCGTATATACCGCAGGGCGAGTACAAAGAAATGACTCCGGAGCAATGGAACGCTTTTAAAGACAGTGTTTTTACGACTCACCAAAAACGATTGAAAGAACTTTTTGATGAATATGGATTTATTGGTATTGACCGGGCTGGAGAAGAAGGTTCAAGAAATTTTTGGGTAATGGTTCAACATTCCGATCACAATCCGGACTTTCAAAAAGAAGTATTGAAAAAAATGAAAATAGAAGTTGATAAGGGCAATGCCGTTCCCAGTAATTATGGTTTACTCGTTGATCGCGTGAACATCAATACCGGTGAAAAGCAGATCTATGGAACACAAGTAACCTATAATATGGAAACGGGGCAAGCCTACCCGAAGCCTTTAGAAGACAGTTTAAACGTTAATAAAAGACGGAGAGCAATTGGCCTTGAATCCATAGAAGAATACCTCAACTCGATGACAAAAATGCACTTTGAAATGAACAAAGAAAGCTATCTGAGAAAGGGCGTTACCGAACCAAAGCTATATGAACAGATAAAGTCTGAGGGTAAAAACTAGGCATTCCCCAAAGTTACCCATAAAGGAAAGATGTAACGCAGCAGCCGGGATATCATTTTGAACGATTTACCGCCTTGGATTAATCGTTGGTCAAGTCATCTTCATTATTTAAGAGTTTTTAACCCGAATGACTAAGCTCCTTCCTCATTTGGCGGGTAGTCAAACCATCGTGAAAACTCTGAGAAGCGCCCCATTTCATTCCTTTCTCCTGTCGTCGAAAGTTGCGGCTGATGGTGAAGCCCTTTTCTGGTTCCTATAAAACTTCTTGTAGGGCAGGATTACTCCGTGATCCTTTGGAATCCAAATTCCGAAATCCCGAGGCACGTTCGGAACGTTTTGTGGAGTCAAACCCTACTGAAAGTTCAGAGCAGCGCCCCATTTCATCCCCTTTCTCCTGTCGTCGAAAGGTGTGAATTCATGAGTATAAAACAAGCAGTAAACTCCTAATTAAATATATTTTGTAACTTATACTGAAGAGGTGATGCAATAAAAAAAGAGCTCTCTAAAACGAAAGCTCTTTTCAGGTCTTAAACTTGATTACGTTCTCCTAAGAGAAGAGGCTTGATCAAGCATTACTTGACAAAGGTAATTCTTAAATTCTAATGGAACAAATTCTTGGAACACTCCAAACTTGAATACTACCTCTCCAAACCTCGGTTTCACAGGTTTCTTAAGGCTACAGGAAATTCATCTGTAAGAGCCCAAAAACTTTACCGAATTAACCTTCGGGTCTCTCAAGCATTTTATCCCGTACTCAACTTATTCGAGATTTTTCTACGAAATTCGGTGTATGAGGAAGTAACCAAGTACTTTTCGAATCCATACTGGATTTTGACCGAAACTACAGGATTCATGAGCGATCCTACTTTGGCACCCTCGCGATACTTTCTAAGAAATAGCATCCAGAAAGCGGAAAAAACAATTAAACGAAAGCGGAACACGGTAACTGCTGGAAAAGTTGTTGCCGAACAGTCATTGGGCTTTTGGACGAGTCTTTTTGATCGTCACCATTACAGGCTTATAGGTGGATCACCAATACAGGCCTTTTCCCAAAAACCAGCTCACGTAAATCGACGCATAATTAACAGTAAACTCAATAGCGTTCGAACGTTTCGTAACCGCGTTTATCACAACGAACCGATATGTTTTCGTGGTTCAGAAGTAGATTTCACTGAAGCTACAAAAATGATGAATGAACTGTACGACTTATTGAACTGGATTGATTCAGAACTTACCGACTATGTCAAATATTATGATAATGTCCAGTCCAAAATAATGGCTATTCAAAGCTTATATGACTAAATATGTCACCTCACTGTTTTTTAATATTTCAGCATCTTTTCTCAGGATTACTCCGTGATCCTTTGGAATCCAAATTCCGAAACCCGAAGAGATGTCCGGGATGTAGCGGGTAGTCAAACCATCGTGAAAACTTTAAGAAGCGCCCCATTTCATCCCCTTTCTCCTGTCGTCGAAAGGTGCGGCTGATGGTTAAGCCCTTTTCTGGTTCCTATAAAACTTCTTGTAGGGCAGGATTACTCCGTGATCCTTTGGAATCCGAATTCCGAAATCCCGAGGCACGTTCGGAACGTTTTGTGGAGTCAAACCCTACTGAAAGTTCAAAGCAGCGCCCCATTTCATCCCCTTTCTCCTGTCGTCGAAAGAGCTCCTCAACCTGCATTTATCACCAAACTGGCGTTTGGATAAACGCAGATTTCGTTCGCTCGGACTTCGTCCGGATGAAATGGGGCTTGGGGAGGTTTTGGGGATGGTTTGGGAATGAAAAATCCCGACGATGGTCGGGATTTCTTCGTGATCCCGGCAGGATTCGAACCTGCGACCGTCTGCTTAGAAGGCAGATGCTCTATCCAGCTGAGCTACGAGACCTTAGTACAAAATTAGAAAAATAACTTTTCCTCTACTTCTATCGATAAAAAAAGCCCGAAGCAAAACCTCGGGCTTTTGGCGTCGGGGTGGCAGGATTCGAACCTGCGACCCCCTGGTCCCAAACCAGGTGCGCTAACCGGACTGCGCTACACCCCGCCTTGTTTTGGGTGGGCAAATGTAAAGAAAAAAGTTTTAATGAAAATAGTACTTCGACGAAAAAATAGTTTCCGTATCTCAAGTTTTTTCTAGCGCCCTCACTATCAATAAAAAACGCCTGAATATTTTTTCAATTCAACCTAAAGATCACAGTTTCATACCGGCCGAAAGTCCGAGCCAAGGCATGTACGGTGGAAACCAACCCGAGGGTTCGGGCATGGCAATGACGTATGGTGTAGCTCGAAAAAAGAATTTTCCCGGATTGTACTCATATCCCACTCCGGCTGTCCATTGTACTTGCGTATCCAGCATGAATTGAGTTTCAGATGGATATTTGTTTCGGTAGGTTTCCGTGTAAGCCGTCAACCCTGCGGTTGCATAAATGGAGTGCTTGTTTCGCTTCCATAAATCGTAATTCACATAAAGCATCTGTGTCGTGAACGTATCAAAATATCTCCCTACTTCGGTTTGTCCGTTGATCCCTCGCTCAATTTGACCAACCTGTACAATCGCAACACCAAAACCCACTCCGGCAGAAAAACGATCTGTTAACGCATATTCGTAATTCAACGATCCAAAAAAGAAAGACCTACCAAATGCTTCGATGTGGAGGCTGTGCTTGGAATCGGAATATGAATCGCTCTGCGAAAAGCCGTTCAACGAACTTCCGATAAAAACCAAAAGCAAAGAAAAAACGGAAATAGCTTTCCGTAGCTGAAATGATGTGTTTTTTTTCATGATCTATTTTATCGATACAACGCAAAAGGACATTCGAACGGTATGTGAAATATAAGAATATTTGAGCCTGTCTAAAATAATCTTATATTTAATCCATCACACCAAATCATTGTTTCACTAAATTCTTCTATCATGAAACCGATTAAATGGTTTGGGGTGTGTATCCCATTGATCTTTAGCGTACTTTGTCAAGCGCAGAATTTTTCAATTCCATACTTCACCGACTTTGAAAATGGAACCAATGGATGGGTAATCGATTCCCTATCCGAGTGGCAGCTCACATCGCCCAATAGCTTCTATTTTACCGACGCCTACAGCGGAGACTCCGCTTTTGTGACCAACGGCAACAGTCCTTATTCCAATAACACCACGAGCATACTCTACTCACCCCCATTTGATATTGCAGGGCAAGGGCCCTTCGAAATATCTTTTTTGGCACAATTACAATACGGAATCCACTTGGGATGGATGTCGGGTCGATATCAACCTGGACGGAGACGGGTGGATTGCTTTGATCGACAATCCGAACGCCACCAATTGGCATCCGGATGATGTGATTATGAGCTCTGGAATGTTCGGTTGGTCGGGAAATAGCAACGATTGGGAGAACAGCAGTATGCGTTTTTACAGCTTTGGATCAACCCAAACGGTTCAGTTCCGATTTGTACTGAGCGCTGATGCATCCATTAACGTTGAAAATGGCTGGGCGATAGACGATTTTGAAATTCGGCCGTTGAATATTCAGGTTTCGGAAGAAGAGAAAAATCAAATTACAGTTTACCCCAATCCAGCGAACTACTATATAACGGTTGAAGGTGAAAAGGTTGGAAATACCTCGTGGAAAATCGTAGATAGCTCTGGACAATTGCTTTCAGATCGGTGTTTCATTCGGGTAATTGACAATAATGGTATGCGAATAGAAGTGGCAATCATGCCACCGGGAACATACTTTCTTACATCGGAACAACTCAAAATTACCTATCCATTTATAGTTGCCGAATAATTAAAGACGTATGGACGGAAATTTACGATTTTTATTTACATTTGATACTAAACCGACCTACGCCTAAATGTCTAGGAACTTGAAAATTATCGCCCTTGGCGCATCAGCCGGAGGCTTGAAACCCATTCTCGAAATTTTCGATCACCTCCCCGCGGACACAGGTTTGGTCTTTGTCATTATCCAGCATTTATCGCCTAATTACAATAGCTTAATGCCCGATATACTCGCCAAGCACACGGCAATGGATATTGAGAAAATTGCTGAAAATACCAAGTTAAAGCCAAATACGATTTACTTAAACTCAGCAGGCAATAACGTTCATTACGAAAATGGATATCTTAAACTAGTTTCTCCACAGAATAATCAAAAGAATCATCGTCTGATCGATTTCTTTTTCAGCTCAATCGCAAAGTCACTCGGTGAGTGCGCAGTGGGCATTATTTTATCGGGAACAGGATCTGATGGCTCCAATGGTTTGCGAGAAATCAGCGAAAACAATGGAATTGTAATTGCACAAAACCCAGACACAGCGGAGTTTGACGCTATGCCGCAGAGTGCCATTTCTACACAACTTGTCGATTTCATTGGCAATCCCGGAGAAATTGCCCGAATCCTTTTGGATATCTCTAAACAGGATCTTCCCCAAAACAATTGGGATGGAGCGAATCGTCCAGATCATTTTGAAGACGACTTTGATCAAATTCTTCAAATTGTTAGCAGTCAATCCGGCGTGGATTTTTATGCTTATAAAAACGCCACTTTAGAAAGGCGATTGGAAAAGCGATTGGCCATCAGCGGAGCAAAGGACTTAAAATCGTATACCCAAATCTTAAGAGACGATAAAAGCGAGGTTGAAAAATTACACGCAGACTTTTTAATTGGTGTTACGAGTTTCTACCGTGATGATAAACCCTTTGAGATTCTTAAAAACGAAGTCATTCCTTCACTAATCAGCAAATCTGAAGAACTAGGCAATTCTACCATTCGCATTTGGGTTCCGGGGTGTTCAACTGGAGAGGAAGTATATTCTCTTGCTATTCTTTTTGCCGAAGTCCTGGCCGGAGAGGAAAGCGATGTGGACTTTAAAATTTTCGCTACCGACATCAAACAATCCTCAATCAATACGGCCTCAGAAGGCATATACTCCGAACAAAATATTGAAGCATTACCCCATGAACTACGTGCAAAATATTTTCGATTTGTAAAAAATCAAAAATTCAGTGTTATTAAACCATTGAGGGAGCGAGTCGTGTTTTCCCAACACGACCTGCTAAATGACCCGCCTTTTATCAACCTCGATTTTATATCCTGTCGAAACATTTTAATTTACTTTAAAAAACCAAACCAAGATCAAATAATTGATCGATTTCAGTATGCCCTGAACGAAAGCGGCGTCCTTTTAATCGGAAGCAGCGAATCTCTCGGTGTTTCCTCCACGCACTTTCAAGTTATCAACAAGAAATGGCGACTTTATCGAAAAAAGGGAGAAAAAAGAAAAAAGAACCCTTTCAAAACCAACGTGAAGTCGAACAAAAGTGACTTAAAGGGCATTATTTCTGATGCAATACACATGAATTCTCGAAACATGGAGAACGTAAACGAAACCCGCTTGAGGAACTACCTCAATCAAAAATTCAGCCCACCGGTTCTAATCATCAATGACGATTTTGAGCTCCTCTATCTTTCAGGTAATATCGCCGATAAACTTCATTTCGAAGAAGGTGTTTTTGAGCGGAACATTTTGAAAATGGTTCCACGAGAAATGGTCTCATCGATTGAATATGGTATTCATGAAGTCAAATCGAAAAAAGAAGATATTAAAATAGAAAATGTCACTTTTCAAAAAGAAGGAAAAGGGATTTCTCTCGATTTGGTATTTCATGCGCCGGAGTCAGACCCAGAGAATGGAATGTACCTTATATATGTCGATGAAGAAAAAGAAGTCGATGTTTCAACCCTGAAACAAACGGATATTTCTCAGACTAACTTCAATGAAACTCGAATACGCGAATTAGAAGTTGAATTGAAAGATACAAGAGAACAACTTCAAACAGCTGTAGAGGAATTAGAATCGAGCAACGAAGAATTTCAGACTTCGAATGAAGAGTTGATGGCTTCTAATGAAGAGTTGCAAAGTACAAACGAAGAGTTACAAACTGTTAATGAAGAGTTGAATACGGTAAACTCTGAAGTCCAAGAAATGAACCGAACGTTGTCGCTCTTAAACGATGACATGGAAAATCTACTCAATAGCATAGACGTCGGTACCGTTTTCTTGGATCGTGAACTTACTATCCGAAAATTCACTTCTCCCTTACGTGAATTATTTGCTCTCAATGAATCTGATGTTGGTCGTTCTATTCGTGATTTTTCATCAAAACTTATTGTTGACGACCGGATAAAAATTGAAAAGACAGCAAAAAAAGTTTACGAAACGGATAAAACCGTAGAATTAGAGGTTGAAAATCAAAAAGGACAGGTTTACTTGATGCGTACATCTCCCTATTTGTCGGCTGATGGCGAAAAAGCCGGGGTTGTCATCAGTTTCGTAGACGTCAGCCCATTAAAAAAGAAAGAGAAAGATTTACTAGAGCTTTCCAAAGAACTCGAGAAGGCACAACAATTGGCGAAGATTGGCAGTTGGTCTTTAAACATTGCGACCAACGAGGTTCATTGGACCGAAGAGCTATACAATATATATGGATTTGATTCCTCGTTACCCCCTCCTCCCTATACTGAGCATGCAAAATTATTCAAAGAAAGTTCATGGAAGAAGCTGAGTAATGCAGTAGATAATCTGGTCTCTAATGGTGAATCCTACGTTTTGGAGTTGGAACTTATACGAAAGGATGGTACAACGGGCTGGCTTTGGGCACAAGGCGTGGCTGAGAAGGATGAAAATGGAAATGTCGTTAGAGCCAGAGGTATCGCTCAAGATATTTCTGAAACCAAAGAACTCAACCTCGCCTTACAACTAGAAAAACAGTTCTCTGAACAACTCAGTGAATCTTCGCCAAATGGCGTTTACATCTATGACTACAGCCTTCAGACCGACACGTACATCAACACGCAATATCAGGCAATTTTAGGCTATACACTTGAGGATATCCAAGGGATGTCGAGCGATGAGTTTTTTGAGCTATTTCACCCCGACGAAAGGGCCCTCGTTGCTGAGCACATGAATCAGTTAAAAAGTGGGAAGTCGGGGTTGCATGTCGAATATCGGTTTAAACACAAAAAGGGGCATTGGGTGTGGTGTTATTCCGTTGACTCTCCATTTGAAATCGCCGACGATGGCACGGTGAAGTCGGTGATTGGTGTTTTCATCGATATTTCAGAGAAAAAGAAGTTTGAAAGTGATCTGAAAGAAGCTCTGATTCAAGCCAACTCGGCCAATGTGCTAAAAAGTCAATTTCTGGCGAATATGAGCCATGAAATTCGTACTCCGCTCAATTGGTTGGTAGGTTTCGCTAATTTGCTGAAAGATGAAAATCTCGATGTTGAAACTCGAAACGAATACATCGATTATATCGAAGGGGCTACCAGTCAACTCCTGAACTTAATCAACGACATTATCGATGTATCGAAGATTGAAGCGGGTGAGATTAAGATCAATAAAAAGCCGTTTTCACTAAAACAACTATTAAAAGAGACGGAGGCGAATTTTAATGAAACGATTAAAGCAAAAGAAAAAGAAGACTTAAAACTCAAAGTTTCAATTCCAACAGACTCCCACGATTTAATGCTGATTTCCGATGTGCTTCGCGTAAAGCAAGTGGTTAACAACCTCATCGGCAATGCAGTTAAATTTTCAGAGGATGGAACCATTGAATTTGGATATGAAATTAAAGGAGATTGGATTGAGTTTTTTGTTCGGGATCAAGGGATTGGTATTCCGAGTGAGAAGTTGGAGATTATCTTCGAACGATTTGAACACCTCGAAACAGACTCTAAGAAATATGAAGGTACGGGCTTGGGCTTATCCATTTCGAAAGGTCTGGCCGAGCTACTAGGCGGAATGATGGAAGTCGAATCTCAAGAAAATAATGGAAGTACCTTCCGATTTAAAATACCATTGGATATTCAATCCAGAGAGACAAAATCGGTGAATACAGACTCAACCATTCCGACAGAATTGGACGATAATGTAGTTGTCTTAATCGCCGAAGATGAACCCGCTTCACTTTACTACATGGATACGATTTTGAAGCGAGAAAACATTAAAACCTACACCGCTACAACTGGTGAAGATGCGATTGAACAGTACAAAAAGCATCCGGAAATTGATGTTGTACTTATGGATATACGCATGCCTGTGATGGATGGGGATGTAGCCGCAAAGAAAATTCTTGAAATAAATCCCGATGCGAAAATCATCGCTCAGACGGCGTTCGCCATGGCTGATGATCAACGCAAGTACTTGGATATGGGCTTTGTTTCATATTTGGCTAAACCCATCAAAATAGACGACCTGATGAAAGAAGTTTCACTTTGGGCAAAGAAAGCCAAGAAGTCGAAGGCTTAATTGTCATCCACGATGCCCATTTTATGCATTAAAAATGCGGCATTCAGATTTTTGCAGACGCCTTCGCGCAATTTGTAATCGATTTCCATTTGATCGCCTTGAATAGAGATCTCAAACGAGCGGTTCATCACATGGTTTGGGTACTTGTCGGCGAGCGTGCCCAGAGCCAAATCGTGCGTGGCAAAAAATCCTACCGAAGGATATTTGAGCAGCTTTTCGATCAAGGCAATACTTCCCTCCTGCTTATCCTTGCTGTTGGTCCCCTTTAGGATTTCATCCAACAAAATCAATTTGCGCTCCCCGCGCTCAAGTGACTTTACAATTTCGGCCAGTCGCTTGAGTTCGGCATAAAAATAACTCTCACTGCGCGCCAGCGAATCGCTGGTGCGTATACTCGAGTGAATCGGGATTGGGGTTAAACGCATTTTTTCAGCAAATACCACGCTCCCGATCATTCCCAAAATAAGGTTTACGCCCACCGAACGCAGAAATGTACTTTTACCGGACATATTTGCTCCGGTAATAATCACATAGGTATTCCAGTGATTAATTCGAATCGAATTATCCACCCGCTCGTCTTCCGCAATCAATGGATGTCCCAAGTTTTGCGCATCCAATACAAAATCATCCCGCTGAACCTCCGGAAAAGTAGCATTGGGAAAGTTGTAATGCAGATTGGCCAAACTGTGCAGGGCTTCAAACTCGGCCACTACCTGAATCCAATCCTCCAAATGATCGCCAAACTCGCGCACCCATTTGCGCAATGCAAACATCAAATGAATATTCCACATGAACAGCCCATTGAGGAGCACGGTGACAATTACGTTGTTCTGGCTGTCCATTTTGCTCAGAATGCCCGACAAGCCACTGATCGACTGAGAAGCCGGTTTATTGTGCACTTTCAACCGATCGACCAAGGTGCGATTGTACGTACTGTTAAAGTTTTGTGATTCGATGATCTGAATAACCGCCGCGAATTGGGCCAACTGGCTAAAGCCTTTTGTCCCTACCTCGGACATTTTCAAAAACTGCCGAATCTTCTGTCCGCTGATGAGAAGCTGTGCTACAAACGCCAGAAAGAAAATATTCGAAGAAAGGAATCCAAATGCAGACAAACCACCGACCGAGAGGACCAAAGCGGGAAACGCATATCTCAGTATGTTGTACACCCCAAATTCCAAATCCTTGATTTGCAGTAGTTGATCCCACTGTGTAGTTTGGTGCTCGTCATCGCGATGCAAGGCGTAGCGCACCTCATGCATTACATCGATATGCGTACTCCATTCCGCAATCGCTTGCTGTCTTTGCTCGGCTTCAGCCGAAAGGTCAAATGCATGATTCAACTCATGAGCCAAACGCGCTCTACCACGGTGAGAGGTCGTACGGTCGAGGAAATGAAAAAGGGAACGCTCGCCAAATAAATCCAGGTCGGCACTGTAGGAATGCTCAGGATTGTGAAATTCCGTACCGTCGTCTCCTTCAAATGAATGTTTTTGAATCATTTGTAATTCGCGGTCGTTCTGTGCGCGGTGGAACTCAACTCGCCGGATGGCCGAGCGAAGACGGCGATCCATTAAGCTGAAGGCAATGAATCCTATGAAAAATGGCCCAAACGCCCACCACCAAGTCGGTTGATCTACGAATGCGAGATAGAATGATACGACAAAACCGATGAATGAAACAAAGCGCAACCAGGGCATTCGGCTGCGCTTCGTTTTCAACGTTTTTCGTTCCTCCTCGAACCGCTGTATTCGGTTCTGATAGAATTTTTCCCTTGCGGATATTTCTTGTGTCAATGCTCTTTGCCTTAAATCTCGGTTTACAGAGAAATCAATCCTTCGATGTGTTCTGCCTTTTGGTAGGTTTCAATGACATGTCCACTGGTCATCATCACCTCTTTGGCAGAAACGCTCAAGTAATTTCCCTTGCGACTTTCTCGGGTTGTGATTTGCGCACCTTCACCGAAAAGCTCCATTACTTTGGCCAACTTCTTATTATCGGCGGGAATAATAAATTTGTACAAATATACCGTCGGCCAAGTTTCCTGCTCGTCCAACTTCATCTTCAATGAAGCGTAAAATTCCTCTCGCTTTTGTTTATCCATAACTTTTGCCTTTTTGCAAATTTACCGAAATACCCGCAAATACTTTTCCATTTGAAAATGTCTGCCGTATTGACATCAATCTCAGAAATTTAATACCTTAGAAACCCAAACGCATGAACGATCACTTTCAAATGCATTGAAACCGATTCTCTGCCTCCACCTTTTTAATGAATCATTGATATTCAGTCATTTGAGTGTTTCTTCAAAGCCAAAACCCAATACTGCATGAAAAAACTGTTATTCTTGTTTCTATCCCTCGCCGTTCTATTTGGCTTGTTTTATTCGTTTGGTAATTCTCCGCGCTTTTTCCGGCTGCTCCTCCTACCGCAATCTCCCGCCACAGCTTCGATGGACGGGTTGAACTACAAAACACTGGAGAGCCCATCTGGCGATCCGATATCTATCGGTTACGATGAATTGGGGGTGCCTCACATTTTTGCCAAAACGGATATCGATGCAGCATATGCCACCGGTTTCGCGCACGCACGAGATCGGCTTTTTCAGCTCGAAATGCTACGACGCACCGTCATGGGCCGATTGACCGAAGTTGCTGGAATGCGAGCTTTTGAATCCGACCGTTTTTGGCGAAAGTTTCAGTTTACAGCATCGGCAAAACAGACCATGGAGGATATTCGAAATTCCAACCCCATGGAATACGAGATTTATCGCGCCTATGCCAACGGTATCAATGATTATGTGAATCAGATGAACAACGCGGAAAAGCCGATTGAGTTTTTCCTCCTGGATTTCGAACCGACTCAATTCGAACCGTGGCACTGTATGCTCTTGATCAAATACATGTCCCATACCCTCACCTACCGCGAGGACGATCTAAAGTTTTCGAATGTGTACAACGTTCTGCCCGATTCACTTGTCGAACTGTACTATCCATACACCAGTCCCAGAACGTTTCCAATCTATCCCGACCTCGAAGTGTCGGATACAACGCTATCGCGGGCTCCGAATTACGACTCCAAGATTTATACAACCGACAACACCTTCCCGAATGCCATTACGCATCGCGATACCAATTATGTCGTAGGCTCCAACAATTGGGTCGTTCACGCGAGTAAAAGCGCTACGGGAAATGCATTTTTGTGCAACGATACGCATTTGGGTTTGCGACTTCCCTCGACATGGTACGAAATCTCGGTAGTTTCTGGCGATCGCAAACGCCGCGGATTGACCATTCCAGGAGCTCCGTTTATTGTTTCAGGGTTCAATGAATACACTGCCTGGGGAATGACCAACGCCACTTGGGACCTCACCGACTTTTACCGACTCGACATCAATAAAGAAGGCGATGCATATGCCTTGGATTATGAATACGCCCCACTCGAACCGTTTGTCGAAAAGTTTGCCGTGAAAGGTGGCGATACTATTTCCTATACGTATTACCGTTCTTTTTTCGGACCTGTAGACACCATCCATGGTGAGTTTTTGGCCACGCAATGGGTAGCCGAGGTATCGAGTAACGATGGACGGGCTTTTTTCGAATTGCAGCAATCGACCAACATTGATGAAGCCTTTGCGGCGGTACATTACTTCATGCAACCCACACAAAACTTTGTGTTGGCCGACAATCGCGGGAATGTTGGTTTAGTGACATCGGGATTAGCCATGCGAAATCGCGCCAGTCAAAGAGGGATCATCAATGGAATCACCAAAAGTGTGAAGTCCGAATACTACCCCACCCACGATATTCTGAATTCTTTCAATCCCGAAAGAGGTTGGATCGCTTCTGCCAATCAGCAACACATTTCTGGTGAAGCAGGCGCGCGCTTCAGCACGCGCTACGCCCCGAGTTCTCGTGGACGACGGATTGCTGAGCTGATGGAAGACCAACCCATCATCGATCGAAATTACTTGCACCAAATGCACATGGATGTGGTCGATTTGGAATGGGAATGGATGAGTCCGAAAATATTGGATCATTTGGATACAGAATGGAAAGTGATCATGAGCCGGTGGGACGGAAAATGCGATACGAGTTCTGTAGAGGCTACATTCTTTATCGTTTACAAGGAATGGGTCGAAAAGCTTTTCGAATCTGAATTTAGCACAGAAATCGCCATGTATCCGCAAGAAGAACACATGATGTACATGCTCATTGAGCACGATACGCTGCCCACATTGAATGGGTTTATGACTTCGGAGGATATTCTCTCAAGAGCCGTAGATTCCACGTTCGCTCAATTGACCGATGAGCTCGGGGAAGATCCGTCAAAATGGAAATATGCCGATGTACACAAAACAACGATACGACACGTTACGGGACTCGACCCGTTGAGTATGGAAGCGTTTGGAAGTTCGGGCTCCAACCGAACTGTGAATGTAGCAGGTGGGTTCCCTACCACTCACGGGCCTTCTATGCGAACCGTGATTGAACTTACTCCGGATGGACCCGTTGCCGAATTGATGATCACGGGCGGACAAAGCGGGCGACCGAATTCCGAAAACTACGCCGATCAAATCGATAACTTCCGCTCTGGAACTTATCATTCTGCACCGTTGGATACGGGTTTTAATATGAACAACTATTCTGCAATCATTCAATTCAACGCGCCATGAAAACCAGCCGACTATTTAGTTTTACAGCGATTTTACTGATTATCATTTTCGGTTTACACTTGGTGCAAAATCTGTGGATTTGGCTCGGGCTGATTGCCCTATGTGGAATTTTGCCCGGACGTAAATGGAATTGGGGACGGTACTTCTTAACGGGAGTTACTGGTATTTTAATTTACTTCATTATTTCACCACCAGACGAACGGGTTTTGGATGTCATGGGACAAATACTGCCCATCGGTTCAACGGGTTATCTGGCTGCCAGTGTAGTTGTCAGTGCATTGGTGTTTTCACTACTCGCCAATACCGTGAAACTCTGGACACGCCCTTTTTTGGAAAAACCCGAACGTCGTTATTAATTCAAATCACGAGCTATGCGTAAGATACATCAACTGCTTGACGAATACGGTGAAAGCCATCAAAATGGAACCAACAAGGCGATTCATTGGATTTGCGTTCCCGTGATCTTTTTCAGTATTGTAGGGTTGCTTACCGAAATCAAAGTGCCTGGATTTGCAGCGTGGCTTCCGGCTGAGTTAACTGATTTTGGAACTGTTGCGGCACTCGTCGCTTTTCCGGTTCTGTTGTATTATTTACGCCTTTCGGCTAATATGTTTTTCGGCATGCTCCTGTGGATGGTTTTTTGTCTTTGGGGAAATGTCTGGATCGAGAAAAACATCGCAATGGACTTATGGCTCTTTAGTCTGATCCTTTTTGTAGTTGCATGGATCGGTCAGTTCATCGGTCATAAAATCGAAGGAGCAAAACCGAGCTTTTTCAAAGACCTCCAATTCTTGTTAATCGGACCGGCTTGGTTGATGAGCTTTATCTACGGAAAATTAGGATTCAAATACTAATTCGAAAAATCAATTATTCCAAGCGAATCCAAGCACATCACAATCTTTCCGCTATTTTTGTAGGAAATATAGATTTGATGCGTTTTTCAATCCATTTATTTATAGCGGTCGGGCTAGTCGGACTTTTGAGCTGTACAGATGACAACTCAAAATCCTCCAACAAACCCGCAAAGCCGGCTGTACCACCCAGTACATTTCGTATTGACGTTCAAAATGACAACGGTACAAGCGCCTATAAGTTGGGCGATACCATAGAACTCGCTTTTTCGCGCACCGACTCGACCCTATCCATTCGCGAGATCAAATTTTACATGGATAATGAATTGATTTCATCTGGAAATTCGATTGATAAAAACTGGACCATCCCAACGGATGATCTGCCCGTCGGTAGTCGACGTTTTCGCCTGGAAACGACCTTTGAAAACGGTCAAATCGAAAACAAATTCAAGAGCATTACCCTACTCGCCCGTCGTGCTCCCCAAACTTTTGATTACGAACTGGTCGAAGACTATCCGCATCAAACGGATGCCTACACGCAAGGTTTCTATTACGAAGACGGTTTTTATTACGAAAGTACCGGGCTCAACCGACGGTCTAGTCTTCGTTTTGTCGATATGAAAACCGGAGAAATCAAGCGCAGTCATATCTTACCTGCTGAAATTTTTGCCGAAGGACTTACCGTAATTGGTGATAAGGTATATCAAATCTCTTGGCGAAACCGACGTGGTTTTGTGTACGATAAAAACACGTTTGAACTCTTGGATGAGTTTTCGTACAACACGGAGGGCTGGGGCTTGACGTTTGACGGTCAGCATCTGATTATGTCCGACGGTTCGCACAATTTATATTATCTCGACCCCAACAGCTACTCCTTGGTCAAGACACTCGAAGTATACAACCACACGGGAAGAGTTACGCAGTTGAATGAGCTGGAATACGTGAACGGTGAAATCTGGGCCAACGTTTATGGAGATGATTACATCGTGGCGATTTCCCCTTCCACCGGTGAAGTTGTGAAATACGTTCCATTGGGCGATCTATTTGATCGACGGTCGTATAGCGGACGAGCCGATGTACTCAACGGAATCGCCTATCTGCCCAATTCCGATGAATTCTTGCTTACCGGAAAACTATGGCCGCGCGTTTACCGGGTTAAACTGGAAGCGTCAGAATGAATTTTCTAGCCCACATCTATCTGTCGAAAGATTATCCACTCGAGATGATCGGTAATTTCATGGGAGATGGTGTACGGGGAAGAGATCTTTCTCATTTAAATCCAGAAGTAGCGCGAGGCGTACAATTGCATCGCTTCATCGATGAATTTACCGATACGCATCCCGTTGTGGAGCAGAGCAAGATCCGTCTTCGGCCCCGTTTTCGAAAATACGCTCCGGTTATCGTCGATGTTTTCTACGACCATTTTCTGGCGGATAATTGGGATCGCTATCACGATACCGAACTCGAGTATTTTGTTGATAAAACCTACGACCATCTGCGTCAAAACGAGCATGTACTTCCTCCGTCAACACAACGCATGCTCCCCTACATGATTCAGCACAATTGGCTGTACAATTACCGCAAAATCCAAGGCATCGACCGAGCACTTAGCGGATTGAGCCGACGGGCTTCGTTCGAATCTAAAATGGAATACAGCTCCGAAGCGCTCGAAGCGCATTACGATGCTTTTCAAAATGAGTTTGATGCCTTTTTCCCTGAGCTCGTCGATGGGGTTGATGCTTTTCGCGAAACGCTTATGAATCGCTAACCGATGGATTTGCCGGATGCGCAAAAACATGGTTCTCACCCAGTAAATAAGCGTGTTCGTCTGTCGATAATTCATACGGATGACCTCCCGTAAAACTCCCGAAAGCCGGAAGAACAATATAGTCCGAGTGGACAATAAATGATTTTAAACGCAACTTTTGGCGACCTTTTCCTGAAAGCATTACTACGGGATGAATGTGACCCGATACCGAACCGCTGAATTCCGATTTTTCATGTTCGAAACGACAAGACTCGATCGTATAGGTCTCGACGACTTCAATGCCCAATTTCTCAATTTCATGCGTGGTGAAACGATCGTGATTTCCCGCCGTAAGAATGAATTCCGTTTTCGGATAATCCCGAATCAGTTCTCGCACAATCGACATTTCTGAATTCGCTGTACTATGGAAAAGATCTCCGGTAAAAATCACTCGCCCTGGATTCATGAGCTTCATCCCCTTTTCGATTCGTTGACGATTGGCGTGCATGGCTTTGGACGGAAGTGAAATACCGTGTTTCCGAAAGTGCGTGATTTTACCAAAATGCACATCACTCAAGACCCACGTGCTCCATTCCGGAATCCAAATTGAGCCATCAGGACGAAGATTGAGTTGGGTGTTTTTCCACGTGATGTTTATTCCATTGCCCACTGCTGCTGCATTCGTTTTATTCGATCTTCCAAACTTTCGCTGGTTAGCCGCTGTCTCAAACGATCTACCAGAATATGAAAAGCAAACGGTGTCGGCTTTTCGGGTTCGCAAATTAACACTTCTTCGCGTTGCAAGCGCTCGAGCGTTTCGACCAAGCGCTCCATTTCGAATTGAAACGTATACACTTCGTCAATGGCCTGTTGGTAGAGCAAATTATCCGGTTCGTAATCGCGAAAGACATCAAATATCAACTGCGAGGAAGACTGAAGGTGTTTCGTCTTGACGGGTTTCCCCGGATAACCTTGGAATATAAGGCCACTGATTACTGCGATATCCCGGAACTTCCTGCGCGCCATTTCTGCGGCGTTTACACTGGCCTGTAGGTCTTGGGATAGGTATCGGGTAGACAAAAGATTCTGCTCGAAAATAGCTTCGTATGGAATGGGTTTGTCACTGAGCAACTCAAATCCGTAATCGCTATATGCCAGTGAAAAAGTTATCGGCTCGATGAGCGACAAACGATACGCCAATAAACCAGCCAGCGCTTCATGCACCATTCTTCCCTCAAAAGGATAGATATACAAATGATATCCCTCGCGCGTTTGAATATACTCGAGCAACCATTCTCCCTTTTGAGGCACGGCACTGCGTTGCTTTTGCGATTGAATCAAGGGCGCGATGACACGTGTTTCGGGATCGCAGTAATTTTCGGTTATCGCTTCGTCCATTTTCATCCGAATCATTTCTGACATCTGCGAACTCAGCGGCATTCGGCCTCCCATCCATGCCGGAACCTTTCCTTTCTTTTGTTTGGACAGCTTTACGGTTACCTCCATTCCTCGAACGCGGATCAACTCCAATGATCGACCCGCAAACCAGAACGTATCGCCCGGTTTGAGCTGAGACACAAACCACTCTTCGATCGTTCCGACACGCCCGCCGCGTTGAAACTTTACCGAAAGCGATGCATCCGACACAATGGTTCCGATATTCAAGCGGTGCTGCAGTGCGATTCGCTTACGCGTAACCTTCCAAAGGCCCTTTTCATCTACTTCCACTTTGTGGTACTCGTCGTATCCCTTCAGCGTTTCTCCACCAAAGCGAATAAAGGAAAGAACCCAATTCCACTCTTCTTGGGTCATGCTTTCAAAGGCGTGTGTTTCCTTCACTTCCCGAAAAATATCATCGGGATAAAACCCATCACCCACAGCGAGCGTAACGAGATATTGAATCAACACATCAAAGCTGCGGATGTAGGGAATGCGCTGTTCGAGAAACTGATCCTGAATGGCTTGACGCAGTGCGGCTCCTTCGATCAGTTCTAAGCTGTTGGTCGGTACAAAAAATATCCGGCTCACTGCGCCGGGCTGGTGCCCGCTTCGACCCGCTCGCTGAACAAATCGCGCCACGCCCTTTGGACCGCCGACTTGGATAATGGTTTCGACAGGTCGAAAATCAACCCCCAAATCCAAACTCGAAGTGCACACGACGGCTTTGAGTTTTTCCTCGTGCAGAGCTTCTTCAACCCACGAACGCAACTCTCGACTTATCGAACCGTGATGCATCGCAATCTGACCGGCAAACTCGGGAGCTACTTCCAATATTTTCTGATACCAAATCTCCGTTTGGGCTCGGGTATTGGTAAAGATTAAGCAGCTTTTACTTTCCTCGATAATTGGAATCACCTTTTCCAATAAAACCACACCGAGATGACCACTCCATGGAAACGTCTCGATTTCGTCTGGAATGATGGTTTCTACTTCGATTTTCTTTTGAACGTCGGAAGTGATCCAACTCCATTTATTCTGTCCATGTTTCGGACCGAGAAATACCTCCGCCGACTGCTCCATATTGCCAATGGTCGCGCTGATGGCCCATGTTCGTAACCTTGGATTCATCGCACGTAAGTGCGACAGAGCAAGTTCGGTTTGTACACCGCGTTTATTGCCGATTAATTCATGCCATTCGTCGACCACTACAGCGCAAAGCTTCGAAAACCGTTTATCGTGCTTTTTTTGACCGAGCAACAAATGGAGCGATTCGGGCGTGGTAATCAAAAGCTGGGGCATTTTTCGCGATTGCCTTGCTCGAGTCTTCGCATCGGTATCGCCCGTTCGTATTCCAACTTCCCACGGAATATCCATCGCTTCGAGTACGCGTTCGGTTGCATTCTGAATCTCTCGTGCAAGGGCACGAATCGGTGTGATCCAGATGGCAATCAACCCTTTTTCATGTTTTTCTGATATGGCGTGCTCCTGCAAAATGGCCATCCAAAGTGAATAGGTCTTACCGCTTCCCGTTGGTGCATTGACCAAACCGTTTTCACCCCGTGCATACGCCTCCCAGGCTTCTATTTGAAACTTGTGCGGTTTCCAACCTCGTTTCGAAAAATAGGCCTCGCCGATGTGTTTCTTTTCTGTTTTATTCCGGGCCATACGCTTCAAGTAACGCGGTTAAGTCTGCTAAGGTATTCGCTTCAGCGGCGGGTTTATCGGTCCGCCATCGCTTGATTCTCGGAAACCGTAGGGCAATGCCCGATTTATGTCTCGTGCTCTTTACAATACCCTCAAAAGCCAATTCAAATACCAACTCGGGATCAACGCTTCGCACGGGTCCGAAGCGCTCTCGGGTATGCTGCTTGACAAAGCGATCGACTTTTATGAGTTCTTCATCGGTTAAGCCCGAATAAGCCTTGGTAAAAGGAATCAACTCATCGCCGTTCCAAACGGCAAATGTAAAATCCGTGTACAGATTGGCTCTTCTTCCATGGCCTCGTTGCGCATAAATCATCACGGCATCAATATGCATGGGGTCTACCTTCCACTTCCACCATTCACCGCGCTTTCGGCCGTCTCGATATGGCGAATCCAACCGTTTGAGCATCAGCCCTTCCGCATACTTCTCTCGCGCGTTGTCACGCAATTCCTGCAATTCCCGCATACTTTCGGCACGAATGACAGGAGAAAGCTTCCATGCCCCATCATCTATCGTTTGATGAAGCGATTCGAGGTAAGATCTGCGCTGCTTCAACGTCTCGTTGCGAACGTCCCTTCCATCCCACTCCATGATATCGTAGGCCATAAAGACGATAGGAACCTTGCGCATCATATTGGCCGTTACGTTTTTTCTACCGATCCGCTTTTGCAATAGCTGAAAAGGCAACGGTTGGTCTTTCCAAGCCAGGATTTCTCCGTCCAATACTGTTCCATCCGGGATGTGACTTTTCAGTTTTTCAATTTCTGGAAAGCGATCGGTTACCAGTTCTTCTCCCCTGCTCCATAAAAATGCCTGCCCGGATCGGACGATCAACTGACCGCGAATACCATCCCATTTGTATTCCGCTTGCCATTCGTCGCGATTCGCTATATCCGAAGGATCATCCAATGGATAAGCCAAGTAAAAAGGATAGGGTTTGGATAAATCGTCCTTTTGATCGGTACTTCGAAACAGTTTTTCAAACGTCGTTCGGGTCGGACTCCAATCTCCCATCAGTCGGTGTGCGACGGATGATTCCTCTGTATCGAGATATTTAGCCAGTGCTCGCGTCATAAGTTTGCGCGACACGCCTATTCTGTAGCCACCGGTAATCAGTTTATTAAAAACAAATCGCCCCGTTTTGCTCAGCTGATTCCATCGACGAAGGACGTAGGCTTTTTTCACGTCGTCATCACTTTCGCGAATATCCACCAATTCCAACATCACGCTGTGCAGTGAAGCATCGATCGTATCGGGCATTGGAGGAAGCAACAACGCAATGGTTTCAGCCAAATCTCCGACCACGTGATAGGTATCTTCAAACAATTCATCGGATATCCCAGCGTTTTCAGCCGCCCACTGACGCAAAAGGCTTGTTTTAACGGGTCTTTTGGGGCGTTTTCCCGTGAGTAATGCCACTGCCCAGAGTGCATCCCGATCGTCGGTATTTTCGAAAAACTCCTGAAGAGCAGCCAATTTTTCATTGGTCTTCGTCGTGCGGTCCAGCGCCTGAAAGAGTTCGATAAACGTTTTCATGCTTCCTGCTCCTCGCTTTGGTTATCCTCAGCTCCTTCTCCTTCAAACGCCGTTTTCTCGCTGATGGCATCGTAGCCCAACTCTCGCAAATGACGTGAGAAAATCTCCGTGTAACCATGCGTTACAATGACTTTTTCCGCCTCGGATTGACCGATAGCTGTCAGCAGTTCGTTGAAATCCGCATGATCCGACATCACGAGTCCCTCATCCATATTTCTACGCCGGCGCGTTCCTCTCAAGTTCATCCATCCCGATGCCATGACGGTACGAAATGGTTTAAACTTTTTGGTCCAGGCCGAATTGTGAGCGTTGGGTGGCGCAATGATGACTTTGGGTTCATCGGGAAGTATAGTTTCTCGTGTTACACGAATCCAACTTGGAAGCGCTACTCCCGTTTCTCGTTCGATGAGTTCCGTCATGTTGGCTATTGCTCCGTGCAAATAGATGGGATGAATGTAAAAATCCAGCATTGCGTGCAAGCGTTGAGCCTTTCCCAAGCTGTAGCCGAATAAGATGGTGTTTTTTCCGGCTGATGAATTCGATTCAATCATGCGGTGAAGTTGATCTTTCAACACTGCGTCATCCTCCCAACGGAATACCGGCAATCCAAACGTACTTTCGGTGATGAATGTATGACATTTTACGTTTTCAAACTTTCCGGCAATGGGATCGGGCGATAGCTTGTAATCGCCTGCCGCTACCCAAACCTCACCTTTGTACTCCACGCGAACCTGCGCACTGCCCGGAATATGACCAGCGGGGTGAAAACTCACTACAACGCCATTGACGGAAATGCTTTCTCCAAAATCCACGGATTGAATGGTAAGATCTGGCGAAATTCGATTTAGCATGATCTGCTTGGTCAGCGGAGTAGCCATGTATCGTTTCATTCCCCAACGGGCATGGTCGGCATGCGCATGGGTAATCACTGCCCGATCCACCGGTCGCCAGGGGTCGATGTAAAAATCGCCGGCCGCACAATACATTCCGCGAGACGTAAATTGAATCAGGGGTTGGGTCATGCTGTTATTTTGATAATAAACAGAGGGTATTGGGAATATGTTTTATTTCAAATAAAAAAGGAAATTACTCCTCCATCTCCCTCACCAAAAGCACATAGCCTCCGCGTTCTTCAACCAGTGAAAGGTTTGGGTTCTGGAGATACTGGTCGAGCTTGTTGCTGCGCAAGACAAAATACGCCGGCTTATCGATATCGCCGTTGAGCAACCAATCTCGGTTGGTATAATTGGGATTCTCCTGCGGTTGGGCATCGGAATAAAACAGATAACCGTAGGATTTCATGCTGAGCGTTGTGAGGTAAACATCCTTACCGCGCAGCGATTCGTAGAATGCGATGGCACCACCTTGAGTTACAGGCTCGATACTGGGCACGTAAAACCGCATGATCAAAAACATGCTAATGGCAACATGCGGAAAAAGCAGCAACCGGAAAAGGCGATACCGCCGTGTAAAAAGCAGTATTCCCAGAATTCCCAATCCGAAAAATACGCCAATAAACCACTCCCAGCCCATCCAAGGGCCACGCACCGAAAGCATCCCCTTGGTGTAGGGATCTGACTCAACATCAGCAGTAAGCTCGGGCAAGTTGTTTCCGATAATCGGAAGCACAATGAATATAGTGGTGAGAAGAAGAGCGACGAATGCAAATGAAATCCACTGTGTGGTATTCATCCATTTGCGCGAATGAAAGCGATGATACAAGGCGTGGGCCGCTAAAAACGCCAGCGGATAATACGTCAACGAAGAGTAATGAACGATTTTAGTTTTTACAATCGAAAACAAAATTAAAACCACCCAAAAGAAGAGCGACATGTAGTAACTGGCCTCTCCTACTTTATGCTTCGAAAAAAGCTGACGAAGCGCGATGATGCTGATCGGGAAACAACCGAAGAACAAGACCACAGGATGGTAGTACCACGGTTGAGCATGTCCCGCAACATTGCTCGAGAAAAGTGCTACTTGCACGTTGATGAATTCGAGAACCACGTTCAAATCGCCATTGAGTATTTGAAGAATGAACCAACTTCCGCCCGTGACAAGCAGAGAAATGATGAATAGGAAAATAAAGGAAATACTCGGAAAACGATCAAACCGCCGAATGAGCATGTCTACAAACACGACGAGTCCCCAAACCAACAGTGCAACCGGACCTTTGGTAAGAATCGCGGCTCCTATCAAAACTCCCGCATAGATTCCCCGTTTGTTCGACCGGTCGTTTTGATACTGGAAATACTGCCATACTCCGATGGTAATCAACAAATTAAAGAGCGGATCGATAATGCCCGATTTGAAATAAAAAAACGGCAACAAACTTCCGAGGTACGCGGCTACCCAAAGCCAACCCATGCGTTCATCGCGATGTCGTTTTCCGGCCCAAAACATAAAATTCAATGCAGAGATTCCAACCAACGCATTGGGAAAACGGGCTGCAAATTCATTGACTCCGAAAATCTTCATCGAAATCACCTGCAGCCAGAAGAACAGCGGTGGCTTTTCGTAAAACGGTTGATAGTTGACACGAACGTTTAGGTAGTCTCCCGTTACGATCATTTCCCGAGAAATCTCGGCAAAGTTCAGTTCATCCCAATCGAAAAGATGGACTTGCCCGATGAAAGGAATAAACAGCAATGCTCCAATTGCGGTAATCAGCAGATGTGGATTCCATTTCATCTTTTCAAGACTGAAGCTTTCAACCATTTTGATTTCAGAGCCCAATCCGTCGTAGAGAAAATGGGATAAATGAGCATCACCCAAAAAATTCCGAGTAGTGATCCCGCCAAGACATCCTCCAAAAAGTGTTGGTTTAGATAAATCCGGCTATACGCCGAAACGACCGCCAGTAAAAGAAATGCAATTTTCAACCACCGTTGAGGAACAAAGGCCGCCAAGCAAAAATACAAGCAAAACGCTGCCGAAGTATGACCGGATGGAAAGCTAAAGTGCTCGGCCATTTCAAATCCCGGAACAGTAACAAAATCAGGATGTCCGCTCAAATAATGCGATGGGCGCGGCATATCAAAAACCTGGCGCTTGAAAAACTGCGTACTTACTCCATTTAAAATCGCTGCCAAACCAATTATCAAACCGTATCGAACTTTGATGAGCAGTGCGATTAAGGCCACGATACCTACAACAATACCGTCGCCAAGATGCGTCAGAACGGGCCATAGCTGATCTTGCATGGTCGAATGGAATTGACCAAATGACAGATGCAGTTGCAATTTATCGACCGATAGGATAAAAATTATCCCCACGACTAACAGAAAGGCATAGGGATAAAGAAATGCGGTGTTATCGCGAACGAGTTTATTCATTACGATCCAATGGCATGGAGTAAACTATGAATTTGCGTTTCCCAAAGAAGTTTATTCTCTTCTACCTCATCTTCCTCGGCAAAATCCGTGACAATCAACGAAGCGTCATTGGTCAAGTCGTCGATTTGAATGCGAAATTCGAAGTAGGATTCATCGTCATCGTCGTCTTCCCACTTCATCTTAATAAAAACGTTATTGCGCTTGGAAAGAATCCGCGCCTCCTCTTCACTATTGTCCCAAAAAAACGTGTACTTCTCTCCTCTGAAGTTTACATCATTGGCAAACCACTCGGATAATCCCGATGGCGTAGTCAAATACTGGTAGAGCATTTTAGGACTGGCTTTTACGGGGAATTCTATGGAGTATTTTATTTTATCGCTCATGATAACTCAGTTAGCTTTGACAAAGGCGCAATATAAAAAAATATAAAGGGTTGGTGGAAGGGATTTGTAAAAAGTGCGGAACAAAAAACCCTACCCCACAATCCGCATTGAACTATTTCCAAGACTGTTTCGTTCGAGCTGAATTTGCGTAGCAATTCGCTCCTTCAACGCCTCGACATGACTGATGATTCCGATGGTCTTGTTCCCTTCGGCTTGCAGTTTCTCCAACGTATCCAACGTTTGGTCAAGAGTTTCTGGGTCCAGTGTTCCAAACCCTTCGTCGACGAACAAACTATTGATTTCAACCTTTCGCGAAGCCAAGTCGGATAGCGCTAAGGCCAGTGAAAGACTGATTAAAAATGTCTCTCCACCCGAAAGGGTGCGAACCGATCGGCGCATTCCCGCCATATGGTTATCGATAATCACAAGAGCTTCATCTTCCTCTCCCTTCGGACGAGCCATTCGGTAGCGGTCCGAAAGTCCTTTCAGGCGCTGATTCCCGAGTATCAGCAATTGATCGAGCGTAAGATCCTGGGCAAATTGATTGAATTTATTGCCCGTTGCGTCACCGATTAATTTATTTAACAACTGCCATTTACGCGCGGTTTTGCCTTCACGTGCAATTTCGCCGTCCAGTCGTTCGATTTGTTCTTCGCACTGTTTTCGCAAGTTTAGCGTCACTTCCTGTTCTTGCAAGTTCTTCCGGCGAGCGGCCAATTCGCTTTGTATGTTGGCATATTTTTGATCGAGTTCTTCCAGCGACTCTTCGGTCGAAACTTTGGTCTTGAGCTCTTCCAGCGTTTTTTTCAGAGTCAAAAGTTGGGTCTCCTCATCCTTGACCACCGCCTCCAATGCATCCCGTCCTGATTTGATTCTAGCGTACTGCTCTTCGCCCATCCGCGCTGCTCTCGCCTCCTTCAGGTTTTCAAAGCCATTTTCGACGACCATCCGGACTAACTTATTCCGTCGTTGTGTCGCCGAAATATCTATCTGTTTGATTTGTTTTCGGTACGTGTCAATTCGGGAATTCCCAGCAGCAATCGCCTCCTTAATGGACTGCCAACGACTTGATAAACCGTCTACCTCGCTCTCGATATCCTCTCCTTTGTAAATCGACTCCAATTTGTCCTTTACCTCCTTTCCTTGAAGGGTAATACCCATCATTTTTTCAATGATCTGAATGGATTTTTCCGTCCGCGAATATCCCAACTCAATATCTTGCAAGCGTTTCAGGGACTTCAATCGATTCTCGAAATCGGATTTTAACTCCTCCCAATTGTCAATAGAAGTCCAATCTGCATAGAGTTCATCAAGTTTAGTTTTGGTTTCTACAATCAATTTTTCGTGTTCCTCGATCTGCTCATCCAACCGGTTCAGTTCCTCTTTTGAAGAATTGATGGATTGCGACCATTCACGCACCTTGGACTCGAGTTCAGTGCGCTGCTTTTTCTTTTCTCCGAGTTCCTTTTCCAAATCTTGAAGAACGCCTGCCGGTTGTTGATGTGCGCTGTAGGGATGTTCCACGCTTCCGCAAAGCGGACAGGGCTCACCCGTTTTCAACTTGTGGCGATATTCTTCCAACTCGGCTACCAAACGATGATTTGCAATCTTCAACTCAAGGTTCTCGACTTCCAGTTGAACTTCTTTCAACTGCGATTCAGCTTTTTTCAGCTCCGCGGGGAGTGCAGCTAACTTCTTCGCTAGCTCCTCCCGTTTCTTCCATTCTTGCTCTACTAGCGACTTGCGATCGCGGTAGTTTTGAACGATTCCAGAAGCATTGTATACCGACCTGGATTTTTGTTCTGTTTCTTCTTTTATCGATTCCAAATCATCCATCGACGGCAACTTCAATTTCGATTGAATAGCCTTTCTTTCCGAATCGAATTCCTCCAATTGAGTCTCCATTCGATTTTTCAACGCCGACAAATCCTCGGAATTTCCCAGGCGCAATTCGGGCATGAGTTCAGACAACCGATCTTTTTCGAACTGATATTGACGGCGCAATTCGGAACGCTTCTCTTGTATGTTTAGAACTTTGCTCCGAAAACCTTTTAAATGCTCCCGAACACCTTCTTCTTCGGGCTTCTTTCCCATTAGCTTTTCGACTTCCTCCAGCAATGCAGTCTTACGTTGCCGTTGGTCATTTAAGCGATTCTCTTCTAACAACACTTCGTCCGCCAGGCGTTTCTCCTCTCTTTCGAGTTGATCGAGCTCATGCAATTCCAAGGCAAATCCGACGGTACGCTGATGCTCGGTGAGTTGTTTTCCGTACTTCGCTTCGTATTCGGCAAATTTCTCCTTCGATCCCTTCAACGACTTTTCTACTTCGTTGTAATCTATACTGAGTTTTGCAATACTTTTTTTGTTCTCCTGGTTTCGCGAGGTTTCGTCTAACGTTTTCTCTAAACTTCGGATCTCTTTTTCGAGCCTATTCTTTGCTCTCCGGGTTTCGGATACTTTTTCATCGTCCGGCTTTTGACCTTCCCATTCCTGTCGGCGTTGATGCAGGTTTTCAAGTTTCTCTGCAAACTCCTTCTTGCGCTCAAATGCCTTTATCCCCAATTGGCGATAGATACCTGTTCCCGTGATCTTTTCAAGCAACTCTCCCCGCTCGGATTTTCGGGCTTTCAGAAACTCTGCAAATGCTCCTTGAGCCAGCAATATTGACTTGATGAACTGCTCATAGCTCAGCCCGATCAATTCACGGTTTTTATCGGGCACCTCCGACCTTTTTAAGGGCAAGAGCTCACCACCCATGGTGGCAATCTCCATTTCGTAATCCTTGAGATTGTCATTGCGATTGAATTCGATACTCCAACGCGAGACAAACACACCAGTGGCACATTCGTACTCCACCTCGGCCAAGGCCTTTTTGGTGTTTTGGGTAAGAATGGCACCCGTGCTGAGAATGAGGTTTTTGGTGATCTTAGAATTTAACCGCGGAATTTGATTATAAAGAGCAAGTGTAATTACATCAAGCAGTGTACTTTTCCCACTGCCTGTCGGACCCGTGATGGCGAATAACCGGCTTTGAGCTAACGGCCCGTCGGAGAAGCTGATTTCATGTTCCCCGCGGAGTGAATTGATATTTTCGAGTCGTATTCTTCGTATTTTCATCTTTCCAATCGATACACTTCATCCAATATTTCCGAAAAAGCCGACCGCATTAGTTCTTTATCTTCTGGATCGTTGTCTTGCTTTTTGAGCATTTCTTCAAAAACCTCCATGGGTTTCAGATCTTCCAAATTTCGATTCTCAAACAGCTCTCCGATATCACTCATCTGATCGATAAAACGAACGCGATGCGCCACAATTTCCACTCCTTCTCGATCGTACTCCTGAACCCAACGGTCGAGATCTACAATTCGCGCGGGATCGTACTTCTGCTCGATCATCTCAATTTCCACCAACATTTCGATTTCTCCCTTATTGTTCAACACGTTGAACTGAGTTTGGATTTCATCGAGTGTTCCAGTAATTCGCTTGAGCAGTCGAAAGGTTGGAACGGCTATAGACGAGACCTCTCGGGCTTCCGTGTTATAAATCAAAACTCTTTTTTCATCTTTTCGCTCACTGAACGAAAGAGGTATTGGCGAACCGCTGTAAAGAATGGGCGTATCGGCTTTCACTCGTTGCGGCTTGTGAATGTGTCCCAACGCCACATAGTCGAATTGATCTCCAAAAACCTCGGAATCAACGGCGGCTTGATTGCCAATTTGAATATCTCTTTCGCTATCCGAAACACTTACACCAGCAGCGAAAAGATGGCCCATAGCCAAAGCGGGAACATTCGGATATTTGGTTTTACACCATTCTCCTGCAGCATGAAAGACGCCTTGAATTCCCTTACGCACCTCTTCCAATCGATCAGCCGATTCATAGGCAGCGCTTTGACTACGTAAATCCGCATCGCGTAGAAATGGAATCGCGGCAACAACGGCTTTCACTTCTCCCCTTTGATTTTTCAATGGTACAATCGCATTTTTCAAATCATCCGGCAACTCACCAATAACATGAATATCCATGTGGCGCAAAAGGTCACCCGGGGCATTGAGCATATTCGGTGAGTCGTGATTACCTCCCGTAATGATGACCTGCACATCGTATTCGCTCAATTTCAATAATGCATGGTAGTATTGTTTGCGCGCCTCATTCGAAGGGTTGGCCTGATCAAACACATCTCCCGAAATCAACACGACATCAACTTTGTGTTCGGCTATTACCGGGATCAACCAATGGATAAATCGATCAAAATCTTTGGTTAATTCCTTCTTATAAAGTCGTTTTCCAATATGCCAATCGGCGGTATGGAGAATTTTCATGCGGTACTTTTAAAGGTTGAGAATCAAAGATAGAAAAAGTGCACAGGCTTATTCGCTTCGACCGCTCGGTTCATTACGGTTGTTTCGTAAACACATAGGATCCACCACCTTGGTGCAATATCATTTCATTCTTCTCTGGAAAAAACTCCAATTCTATACCTGCCATTTTGTATTCAAACACCGTGGCAGAAACCGCATCCAAGGTAAATGGACTTTGCCCGGTTCCCTGTGCTATCAGTTGTGTTCCGTTTCGAGTGATGGTCAAATCCAGCGGTACTTCTGGCGAGGTATACGTACCGGTATACGTTTCCAATACCTCCTCGGAGATTTCTATAGAAACAAACTCTGGCACTTCATATTCCTTTCCGAACACTTCGCTGAGCACAGCTATCGAAATTTGATTAGGATTGTAATTCACTCCGTTGGAAGTCATGGCAAATGCCACATCGCGCTCAGGAAAATATCCAAATACTGAAGAAAAACCATCGATTCCACCCGTATGGCCATAGCTGGTCAATTCATCAAACGGAAAAGCAAACAAACCCATTCCGTATCGGTCTTTGATATCCTTCATTTGATTCAAACTTTCCTCACTAACCAACTCACCAGCAAACAGTGCGCGTATGAATTCGATCAATTCTGTAGGTGTAGAAACCACCGCGCCAGCTCCCAATGGAATGGACATATCCGTTTCATCTTCTTTGTTCCAATCTCCATCGTACGAATAACTGTAACATTCACTCTTGGACAAATCAATAGCCGATCCGATGTAGGTTTCATCCAACCCGATGGGTTCGATAATTTTTTCTTCAAGAATTTCGTGGAAGGGTTCATCGTACGTTTCCTCAAGGATGAATGTAAGCAAAAGGTAATTCGAATTGCTGTATTTGGCCTGACTGCCCGGTGAAAAATCACTCCCAGCCTCGACCACTATTTCCAACATACGCTCGCGTGATTGGGGTTTGGTGTTGTATTCGAAATATTCGGGATCATCGGTGATGTTGTGGATTCCGCTGCGGTGACCAACCAACATACCAATGGTGATTGAATCTGCTTTCTGTAGATCTGGAAAAAACGAATCAATCGTTTGGTTTAGACTCAACTTCCCTTCTTCTACGGCCATGAAAATAAGCGTTGCAGTAAACGTCTTTGATATCGATCCAACGCGAAAACGAGAATTGGTCGTCAATGGGATTTTATTTTCTACGTCTGCGTAACCCACGGCATACGCAAAAGCCAGCTCATTTTCACTCCAAACCGCGACACTACCCATAAACTTATCGTTCTCTTCGAGCGTGTTGAAAAATTTTTTGAGTTTATCCCAGTCGTGTTCTTGAGCAAATGTGAATTGGATGAATAAAATACTCGCGACAAGCAATAACAATCCTTTTGTTCGTTTCATGATTTTGTTCTTTTCAATGGGAAAACTAATGAATAATAATCAAACGGGTGTCGTTGATCCATCGACCACGGGAATAAAAACTCAGTTGGTAAACACCGTCTTCCAAGTCCGATAAATCCAACTCATTTTCGGATTGGTTCGAATGATGTTCGATGGACTTTGTCATTTCGCCGAGTGCAGAGCGGATTATTATTTTATCCCATTCACGAGACGATTTATTTTCCACTCTAATTATTCCGTTTGTCGGATTGGGATAAACCAAAATATCCGACAGGTTTTTCTCACGCAGTGAAGTCGTATTGCACCCTGGGCTATTTCCATTCATTTCTGAAACGTTCCCATTCGATGCGCTCCAATATTTCCACTGTCCTCCGGTACCGGTTTCTCCGTCGGCTATATCAAATGTGTGTATTCCTTGGTACGTTCCTTTCACTTGATAAACGGAAAGCGCCTCACCACCGTGGTTGTATTCCAATGGCATTCCCGCTACAAATTGCTCGGGCATGTTATTGGCGATCATACAATTGACACGAATAAAATACGCATTGTCGTCGTAATCCGGATAACTACCATAAACACGACCCATACCCGAATCGTTGACACAAATGGCCGTGTATTCATCCAAGGCAATTCCTAAAAGATCAGTTGACACGCCATTCGCACGAAGATGAGCGGCAAAAGCAATCATTCGTCCTTTTCGGTCGGGATTGTCAAAATGGGTATCGGTAATGACATGGGGCAGCAAGGGATGGGACAAAAACGGTTGCGAATCGATCGCAATGCGATTATCCAATGGATTATTCAAGGCCTGAGCCGAAGTTACCGTACCGTTTTCGGCTGTAAAATAATGCTCTCCCATCAGCGCCATTCCCGCCGAAGTTCCGCCAAACACAACATTCCGGAGTACAACAGCATTTCGAATTGCCGTATCCACAGGCGTATTTCGCCAATAGGAGATATATTCCCATTGATCACCACCGGGAATCCAAATGGCTTCTGCTTCATCAATACGACGTAAAACATACGAATCATACGCTGCCAACGTGTCATCAAAAACGATGGTCTCGACACTGTTTACGGTTACTCCCAGCTGGCTGAACATGTAGTTGTTGTAACCGTCACTTCCTGAAATTCGAAGGACAAGTACATCTCCACCATCGGCTCGGTTCAAAAACCACTGCATTGCTTCATCCACTTCAGAAGCGCCGCCCATCATACAGGCACCACCCATTGGCTGCGCCACGATATCCGTTGTATCGCCCGTAATAAATGAAGTGTACAACGAGCTGTTTTGACCGAAGCTCGGCGAATACACCAGCAATAAAAAACAAAAAAGTATCAATCGCATAACTTGATGAAATCGGTATTCTGCTCACGCTAAATTTAATACAAAATCTATTGTCTACTACAATTCATTTTTTCCCTTCGAGATTCTGATATTTTAGGTACTTTGCGCCCGCAAAACCAAATTGTATGTCATTAAAATCCATCGTTCGTCACACCCTTCAAACCCTTCACCTCGATCTCACAAAGAATCTAAAATACGATCGTTTAACGGGTGTGATTCTGCGAGAAAAGCTACAAACCAACTCCAACTGTATAGATATCGGCTGCCACAAGGGTGAGGTAATTGAACATATTCTAAAATACGCGCCCAACGGAAAGCACTTCGCTTTTGAGCCCATTCCTTTTTTATACGACGGTTTACTTCAAAAGCAATTTGAAAACGTGGAGATCTATCCCTATGCGCTTTCAGAACAGGAAGGCAAAGCCACTTTTCATTGGGTGAAAAACGCTCCTGCCTACAGCGGATTAAAAAAACGAACATACGACATTCCCAATCCCGAAATCGAAAAAATAGATGTGGAACTGCGCCGGTTGGACGATATCATTCCGGAGGACCATAAAATCGACCTCATCAAAATCGATGTCGAAGGAGCGGAACTCCAGGTTCTCAAAGGCGGAATGAACACGATCCGCCGAAATCGTCCCGTCGTCATTTTTGAATTTGGTCTAGGCGCTAGCGATCATTACGGCGTCGAACCCGATGACATGTATCAACTTCTTCATACCGATTGCAAACTCAACATCTATACATTGGATCAATACCTGAAGAAAAAAACTCCGCTGAGCCTAGAAGAATTTGCCGAATTATACGCTACGAACAAAGAGTATTATTTCGTAGCTTCGACAAATAACCAATAGCAGTGCCATGAACCAGTCCGTTCGAATACTCATCGGTGTGCTCACGGGATTAATCCTCGGAAGCGCCGTGAACATGGGAATCGTTATGCTCGGGTCCGAGTTGATTCCATTTCCTATTCCATTGGATAGTCCTCAAGAAGAATTAAAAAAAGTCATCCCCACATTGGGTTTTGAGTATTTTGTCTTTCCATTTCTAGCCCACGCTTTTGGTACGTTTATCGGGGCACTCTTTTCCGGTCGAATAGGTCAAAAACAATACGCTTCGCTCATCATTGGGGCATTCTTTTTAATCGGCGGAATCGTCAATATATTTATGATTCCAGCTCCTTTGGCATTCGTTATTATCGACATCGCCCTGGCCTACATCCCTATGGCCTTGTTGGGTTGGTACTTCGCTGTGAAAGTCACACCAAAAAAAGGATAATCAACCAATAACCATCCCTAGTCATACTAGTATACTAGTTTACAAGTCTACCAGTCTACTAGTCTACTAGTCAACAATAAAAAACATGCATTCCGAAAGAATTACATTTACCAACCGAAGTGGAATCGAAATTGCAGCTCGTCTGGAACTGCCGTTGACTCGCGCTCCGCATAACTTTGCGCTATTTGCACACTGCTTTACCTGCAACAAAAACTTGCACGCCGTACGTACCATCAGCAACCAGTTGTCTTCACTAGGGTTTGGTGTGTTGCGTTTCGACTTTACGGGACTCGGTAAAAGCGATGGTGAGTTTGAGAATACCAATTTCAGTTCGAACATCGAAGATTTGCTAGACGCCGCAGCGTTTTTAAAATCGGAATACGAAGCTCCAACCCTATTGATTGGCCATTCGCTCGGAGGAGCAGCTGTTCTGAAAGCCGCAAAACTCTTAGACGAAGTGGAGGCCGTTGCGACCATTGGCGCTCCATCAGAGCCCGAGCATGTTCGGCACCTCATCGCCGATGCTGAAGACGTTATTCAACGCGAAGGAAAGGCAAAAGTGAACATCGGTGGACGACCGTTTTACATCAAAAAGCAGTTTCTGGATGATCTCGAGAATCATCCTCTGTTGGACGAGATCTCCGATTTGCGTAAGAGCGTGTTGTTTTTTCATTCTCCGCAAGATCAAATTGTGGAGATTAGCAATGCGGCAGAACTTTACAAAGCCGCATGGCATCCCAAAAGCTTTGTTTCGCTGGACGGGGCGGATCATCTTTTAACCGATAACGACGATGCCCAATACGTTGCCGAGGTAATCGGATCATGGTCATCGCGTTATCTCGAAATTCCCGACCATGCGCCCTTGGAAACGGACAAAGAAGTGGTTGTAGAGATTGGAGAGCGAAAATACAAAACGGAAGTTCAAGCTGGAGATCACTATTGGATCGCTGATGAGCCAACCGACTTGGGAGGAAAGAACTTGGGCCCCACTCCTTTTGAATTGCTCAACGCCGCATTGGGAACGTGCACCGCGATGACCTTGCGCATGTATGCCGACCGGAAAGGTTGGGATCTAAAGGGAGTTCGTGTGCATTTGGAGCACGATAAAAAACACAAGGGTGCGGAGGAGAAAGGCGAAAAGGTAGATGTTTTTAACCGAGAAGTTGAAATCGACGGTAACCTTGACGAAAAACAACGGGCGCGACTGATCGAAATAGCCAATAAATGCCCGGTTCATCGGACACTGATGGGATCGATCGATATTCAAACGGTTGAGAAAAAAACTTAATCGTGTTCGACCACGAATTCGTCCAAACGCTCAGCCCAGCGCTCAAAAGACTTCATGCGAAATTTCTCCATCTGACCAGAAGTCATGGTTACTTTTATACCCGACTTCACGTGGCCGTACAATTCGGCAACTTCCACATCGGCGAGTTCTTTCAACGGCAGAATCAACTGATGCTTGCGCAGGCTGAAGGTGTGCGATTGAAAAATGAGCGATTTATCGGTCAGAAATAGCATACCGCCTACATCCTCACCTTTGATGATGTGACTTGCTCCTTCTTGCATGACGATCCGTTCCCCGTTTTCCAGTTCTCCTTTATGCTCGGTTCCCAAACCGCGCTTTTCGGTAGGTGCAAAAAAGAAATAAATACTGCCGCCGATCAACACACCACCTGTAACGCCGACCATCAGTGCTTTTTCAGGCGTTGTGGCAAAAAGCATTAACAACGTGAACAGCACCGCAACGGCTACTGCAGCTTGAAGTGACTTTTTGAGCTTGTAATTCATTCGATTATCTTTTCCTCTCTTCGATCAACAACACATCGATAAAGAAGTTTTAGTCTTTAACACGATTCAGAGCAAATGCTTTCAACAACCAATTCGGTAACGGTTTCTTCGGATCGCGCTTTTTTAGATTGATGTACCACCCCAGCTTTTTCATCACGGGCACTTTGTGGGTTTCAACAAACTCAATCAATGCACCATCCGGATCTTCAATGTACGAAAAACGTCCAGCCGCTTCGCCCATGTCAAAACTGTTGGCACTATCCACTGTGAAAGGATGGCCTTTGGACTCACACAACTGCTTGAGATCTTCCATGCCGTACATATCAAAACAGAGGTGAATAAACCCGAGATCTCCCCAGAACCGGTTTTCAAATATCTTTCGAGGAGCTTCTCCTCCTATGCGCTGGATCAACTCGATCTCACTGCTCCCGAGCATACGGCTAAACGCCCCGGCACGCGGTTTGGAATGGCGAAGCAATACGCGACGAAAACGATTTGTTCCTCCGGGAATGTCGCTTTTCAAATCGTCAAATTCATCGGTTTGATCATAAACAACCTTATCATATCCCAGAATATCGGCGTAAAAGGCCATGGATTTATCCATATCGGACACTCCCAAAACGGCTCCGTAAACGCCTCCGGTAAGCTTATGTTCCTCTTTAAACCAATCCGTACTAGAAACAATTTCAAAAATATTCCCGTACAAATCCCAAACATAAAAATGCTCAGCACCTGCCGGGTCTTTTGCAACAGCAGTAATTTTTACACCATTGGAATTGAGCTTTGCATGAGTCGCCTGAATGTCGACACTTTTAATCTTAGTGATGAAAATTCCCAAATCTCCCAACTCCGGAGTAAACGCTGGGGGTTGTGGTGTTCGACTGGTGTACTGCCAGATCTCGAATCCACCGCCTCCTTGCAAATTAAGGGACAATGCAGCATGCCGACTGCGAGGTTCACCACCTGTGTAGGGAAGCATCAGTCCCGCTTCGGCGGCCTCTTCAAATACGCGAATATCAATTCCGAAATTCTTGCGGTACCAGGCCCAGGCCTCGTGTACATTGGGCACTCCAACGCCCATTTGCTGTATTCCACTTATATGCATGTCGCTCTGTTTTGTCGGCGAAAATACCATTTTTTTTCGGGGTTCGAGGCTCGAGATTCGATGTTCGACAGTCGATGTTCGATAGTCGGGAATCGATAGTCGGGAATCGATAGTCGATGTTCGATAGTCGATGTTCGGTAGTCGATGTTCGATAGTCGATAGTCGGCAACGAACGCCGAGTCTCGAACACCGGATTACGGGTCTACGAGTCTACGGATTACGGTTTTCGCCCCCAGTCTCCAAGTCTCCGAGTCACCTAGTCACCTACTTCATAAGCCGAAGCTCAAAGAGCGAAGGCTTGGTCACCACAAAATGTTTCTGATCCATAAACACAGTGCTCATCCGAACAGATTTTTTATCTTTGTGCCTTGATTTTGAGTTCAAATCGATCGAACACGCAGCGGATGAATATTGAAGCAAACAACATATCCACTCTACATCAAAAGAACCGGACACGAGGTTCATTGTTGGCTTTCCAAAGGAGCAGCGTTTTCGAAAATCTAGAAAATTTATGGATCGCATCATTCATCCAAGCCATAGGGCTTCGATGAGGTGTTGAATTAAACAATTCCGATATATATGAAGGATATCTTTGACAAACTAAAAAACAGAGGACCATTAGGTCAGTACTCAGAACGCGGACACGGGTATTTTACCTTTCCGAGATTGGAAGGCGAGCTCGGACCGTATATGCAATTTGAAGGCAAGAAAAAGCTCGTTTGGAGTGTCAACAACTACTTGGGGTTGGGAAATCATCCCGAAGTGCGTAAGGTAGATGCCGAGGCAGCTGAAAAATGGGGATTGGCTTACCCGATGGGCGCGCGCATCATGTCGGGAAATACCCGCATGCACGAGCGTTTGGAAAATGAATTGTCGGATTACGTTCAAAAAGAAGACACGATTTTATTGAACTTCGGATACCAAGGGATCATGTCGGCCATCGATGCACTGATTGGTCGAAATGATGTGATTGTGTACGATTCGGAGTGCCACGCATGTATTATGGATGGGATTTTCCTCCACAAAGCAAAAGGTGGCAAGAGCTATGTTTTCCCACATAACGACATCGAGCGCTGCGAGAAAATGCTCGGTTTTGCCACCAAAAAAGCCGAAGAGAACGGCGGTGGAATCATGGTGATTACCGAAGGTGTTTTCGGAATGGCCGGTGACATGGGTAAACTCAAGGAAATCGTTGAATTGAAAAAAGACTTCAATTTCCGTTTGATGGTCGACGATGCACACGGAATTGGCGTAATGGGTGAAACGGGTGCTGGTGCTGGTGAAGAACAAGGCGTACAAGACGATATCGATGTATATTTCGGAACGTTTGCTAAGTCATTTGCCCTCATCGGAGCATTTATTTCTGGAGATAAAGCCGTTATCGACTTCTTGCGCTACAACACGCGTTCGCAAGTATTTGCCAAGTCATTGCCGATGCCATTGGTAGAGGGTGCTTTGAAGCGACTCGAAATGATGCGCACACAGCCTCAACACCGCGAGAAATTGTGGGAAGTGGCGCGCGCGTTGCAAAGCGGACTGCGCGAGAACGGATTTAACATCGGTCATACCAACTCACCCGTAACTCCGGTATTCTTGAGCGGAGGTGTCGGTGAAGCAACCAACCTTACGGTGGATATGCGAGAAAACTTCGATATCTTCTGTTCGATTGTGGTGTATCCCGTTGTACCAAAAGACGTGATCATGCTACGCCTTATTCCTACGGCAGCACACTCTTTGGAAGATGTGAAATACACCATCGAGTCTTTCTCGAAAGTGAAAGACAAGCTCGCTGCGGGAGAATACAAAACGGATGAAATTCCGATGATGACTATTGAGAAGTAATAAGCGCTAGAGGATTTCTAGCGATATTATCTACAAAATAAAACCTCCATCAACTCAGGTCGATGGAGGTTTTTTTATTCGTTTGATTACTTTTTTTGAATCGTATAATGGCAAGGTTGAATGAGTCAGGTTTTTTGTAACCTTTCTGAATTATTGAACATTTTTTTGTTGCGCTCAAGCCCTTTTTTCGGTGAACAGCGAACAGTGAACAGTGATCCGTCGTGAACAGTCACCTGTGACCCGTGACCAGAAATTATAAGAAGTGAAGGTGCCTGAGCCCGTCGAAGGCCCGAACATCGAATCCCGCGTATCGAACCTCGGATTACGGCTTACAACGCTCGCAATCCGAAACTTCTGCTCCAAATTCTAACCCATTAGTAAGTATCTATAGCGAAGGCTTGTTACGATATTAAACTCCTCGCCTCACAACGTGAGAATAACAAAAACTCTTTCTATCAAAAATTCATCAACGCTCCGGCCCAAGTAAAGCCCGAGCCAAAGGCGGCGAGCATAACGAGGTCTCCGTCTTTTACTTTTCCCTCCTGAACAGCTTCGCTCAAAGCGATGGGAATGGAAGCGGCAGTAGTGTTTCCATAGCGCATGATGTTGTTATACACCTGATCATCGCTCAAGCCCATTTTCTTCTGGATGAATTGACTGATGCGTAAATTCGCTTGGTGCGGAATAAGCATATCCAGTTGGTCCGGGGTTTTTCCGTTGGTTTGCAAGGCCTCCATAATAACCTCTGCAAATCGCGTTACGGCGTGTTTGAATACAAAGTTTCCGTTCATATACGGATAGTAACTCGTGTCGTTGGGATCGTTTTCTTCCATGATTTCCGGTATCCAATGCGTAGTCGATGGTCCGATCAAAGCGAGTTCCTCAGCGTGCTGCCCTTCCGAATGCAAATGCGTTGATAGAATTCCTCGATCTTCTCCTTCGTAGCGCTGCACAACGGCCGCTCCTGCTCCATCGCCAAAAATAACCGTTACTCCTCGTCCACGCGTGGTCTTTTCCAATCCTCCACTGTGAAGCTCGGCTCCGATCACCAAGATGTTCTTGTACATACCACTTTTGATATACTGATCGGCAACACTCATTGCGTAAACAAACCCCGAGCACTGATTGCGCACATCTAACGCACCAATCTCCTTAATTCCCAAATCCCGCTGAACCAACACGCCTGGTCCAGGGAAATAATAGTCGGGACTCAGTGTGGCAAAAACAATAAAATCAATATCGTCCGGCGTTAATCCCGCATTTTCGATAGCCATTCGAGCGGCTTTGGTTCCCATTGAACTGGTCGTATCGCCATCTCCGGGCACCACCCAACGGCGTTCTTTGATTCCAGTACGCTCGGTAATCCACTCGTCATTGGTGTCCATCATTTTGGACAAATCGTCATTGGTAACCACGTTATCGGGAACATAATGTCCCATTCCAACTATTCTTGATCTATACATAGCTTTCGGTTTTAAATCAGCAATATCGGTAATTTTCTAAAATTGACATTGTGTCAGTTATCGCGCCGTGGCACGGAGGTTGAAATTGTTTTTCCAAACTTCAAATAAAAGTAAAAATGGCGAAAGGAAAAATTAATGTTCAGAGTGAGAACATCTTCCCTATCATTAAAAAGTTTCTCTACTCCGACCACGAAATCTTTCTCCGCGAATTGGTTTCCAACGCGGTAGACGCAACACATAAGTTAAAAACACTCGCTCGCACCGGTGAGTTCAAAGGTGAGCTGTGCGACCTAACGATCCGTGTTTCGGTGGATACCGAAAACAAAAAGCTGATGATCAGCGATAACGGGATCGGAATGACCGAGGAAGAGGTGAAAAAGTACATCAATCAGGTGGCTTTTTCCGGTGCCAAAGAATTCATGTCGCAGTACAGCGATAAGCTCGATGGCAAAAACATGATCGGCAATTTCGGACTCGGTTTCTACTCTTCATTCATGGTGGCCGAAAAAGTTGAAATCGATACGTTGAGCTGGAAAGACGAAGCCAAAGCGGTGAATTGGTCCTGCGAGGGCGATCCCGAATACCGCATCGTAAAGGGCAAACGCGAAAACCGCGGTACGACGATCACCCTTCATTTGGCCGAGGACAGCACCGAGTTTGCCGAAAAAGGACGAATCGAAGAGATTCTCAATAAATACTGTAAGTTCCTTCCCGTTCCGATTCAATTTGGAATGCGAACAGAAAAACAAGGCGAAGGAGACGATGCCAAAGACGTCGAAGTTCCCAACATCATCAACATCACCGAACCGGCTTGGACCAAAAGTCCGGTTGACTTAAAGGATGAAGATTACAAAGAGTTCTACCGTCAACTCTACCCGTACAACTTCGATGAACCGCTTTTCCACATTCACCTGAATGTCGATTATCCATTCAATCTCACAGGAATTCTCTATTTCCCGAAACTGAAGGAGAACATCGAAGTGCGCAAAGACCGCATTCAGTTGTATAGCAACCAGGTTTTTGTAACCGACAGCGTCGAGGGAATCGTACCCGATTTCTTGATGTTATTGCAAGGTGTGATCGACTCACCGGATATTCCATTGAATGTTTCGCGATCGTACCTGCAGAGCGATAGCAACGTGAAAAAAATATCGGCACACATCACCAAAAAGGTAGCCGACAAATTGGACGAGCTCTACCGCAATGAAAAAGAGCGATACGAGTCCATTTGGGAAGATATCAAGGTGATTATCGAATACGGAATGCTTTCGGAAGAGAAGTTCTTCGACAAAGCGCAAAAGTTCGCCCTCTATAAGAACGTCAAAGGGGAAACCTTCCTGTTCAACGATTATTTGGAAAAAATCGGGGAAACCCAAAAAGACAAAAACGATACCCGCGTAATCCTCTACACCAGCGATCGAGAAGCACAGCACAGTTTCATTAGCGAGGCTGAGGAAATGGGGTACGATGTATTGGTGATGGACAGCCCGATTGTCAGCCACTTGATGCAGAAGTTGGAAACGAGCAATGAGAAGGTGCAGTTCAAGCGCGTAGATAGCGATAGCATAGAAAAGTTGATTGAAAAAGAGGACGAACAGCCCTCCAAACTTTCGGACGAGGAAAAGAAATCCGTCGAAGAGCACATCAAAGCGGCCATTGATTCGGCGAGTTATCAAATTCAGTTCGAAAGTTTGAGCGAAAAGTCATCGCCGTTTACCATTACCCGACCTGAGTTCATGCGCCGGATGAAGGAGATGAGCCAAACTGGAGGTGGTGGTTTTTACGGAAACATGCCCGAGAGCTATACCTTGGTGGTCAACAGCAACCACGATTTGGTACAGAAAATCAAGGCCGAAGGCGACGAGGAAAAACGCAACGCGTTGATTCGTCAAGGAGTGGATCTAGCCAAGATTGCCCAAAACATGCTCAAAGGCGAAGCGCTGACTTCGTTTGTCAAACGCAGTTTTGATTTGTTGAACAACTAATCCAAACGATTCATACCATTCAAAAAAGGCGAGCAGGTTCTGTTCGCCTTTTTTGTTAGAAAAATTTTTTTGCCCCATACTTTTTCTAAAGGAAGGTGCAAACATTAAATAGTGAGGAATCAGAATAAAACCAAGTCTTTATTTCTTCCGAATTTTAATCCCAAAAGCCGCAAAAACGAGGGTCATGATTGGACTAAAGATGTTGAAAAAAGCAAAAGGCGCATAGGCAAAAGTGGCTACGCCGAGAATTCCGGCTTGTGTAGCTCCGCACGTGTTCCAAGGAATAAGTACAGAGGTTACCGTACCGCTATCCTCTAACGTTCGGCTGAGTACCTCGGGTTTTAATCCGCGCTCTTCGTAAATCGGGGCGTACATCCGTCCCGGAATCACAATGGCCAAGTATTGGTCCGAAGCCGTTACATTCAAAAACGTACAAGTTCCCACCGTACTGGCAATCAATCCAAAGGTTGATTTTGCCAATTGGATCACCGCGTTGGCAATCACTTGCAAAAATCCGCAGGCTTCCATCGTTCCGCCGAACGTCATGGCACATATAATCAACCAAATCGTACCCAACATCCCACTCATTCCACCGCTGGATAGCAACTCGGCCAGCATGGGCTCCTCGGAAGGAATGGCCGTTTCCACCGTCATCGCATTGATGATGGGGCGATAATACTGTTCAATTCCACTCGCATCACCGGCGAGGAACGACAGCAATTCGGGCTGAAAAATATAGGCGAAAAGACCACCGAGCAATGTACCCGCAAGAAGTGAAGGTAATGCCGGAACTCGGCGAACAATCATAAAAATGACCAATGCCGGAACCAAAAATAGCCAAGGAGAAATGTTGAAGGTTTGCTCTAAGCTCACCAATACTGTGCTGATATCGGCTACTTGGGTTTCACAGGAATAACTAAACCCGATAATCGTATACAAAATCAATGCAATCACCACCGATGGAACGGTCGTGTATAGCATGTATCGAATGTGAGTAAACAAATCCGTACCGGCCATGGCTGGGGCAAGATTGGTCGTGTCGGATAATGGTGATATTTTATCTCCGAAATACGCACCCGAAATAATGGCACCACCCACAACCGCTTCGTTGATTCCAAGTGCCTGACCAATCCCCAACAGTGCAATTCCGACCGTGGCTACCGTACTCCACGAACTTCCTGTAGCCACCGAAACAACCGCACAAATAATGCAGGTGGCGGGGAGAAAAACTTCGGGACTCAAAATTTGTAATCCGTAATAAATCATCGCCGGTACAATACCCGAAATAAGCCAGGTTCCAGCCAACGAACCGATCAACAATAGTATGAGGAGCGACGGAACGGTATCGCTAACGCTGTGCGTAATTCCCGCACGAATCTCTTTCCAGCTCACGTTTTGTGTAATTCCGATGATCGCCGCAACCGCTGCGGATAAAAGCAAAATGATTTGATTACTTCCCGACAAGGCATCATCCTCAAAAACAAAAATCACATTGTAGCTCAACAACGCGATGAGGAAGGCAATGGGAATCAAAGCTTGCCAGAGTTTCGGTTTTACAGTTTCAGTCATGCAGTTTTCTTTTCGCGGCTGAAAAATAGGAAATATTTTTTGGGATGTGGTTTCTATGTCTCGCGGAGGTGACTTGGTGACTGGGAGACTGGGGCATCGGCAGGCTCAGCCACCGTGACTAGTCATCATCACCTCAGATCCCGGATTACGGATCTCGGGTCAACGGGTAACGGAAAACAGCAAGAGTTTGAGTACGGAGCATACTGGTTCAAAAACTAGAAATACCAGTAACTGGTAACCGGTAACCAGTAACTAGAAAAAACGGGGCACGGGTCACGGAAAACAGCAAGAGTTTGAGTTGAGAGCATACAGGTTTGAAAATTAGAAAACCAGTAACCGGTAACCAGTAACTAGAAAAAACGGGGCACGGGTACCGGGTCTACGGGTCTACGGGTAACGGTGCAACGCAAAAAATCACTACACTTGCACAGGATCTAATCGAAATATCATGAAACTACTTTTATCATCCATTGCTGTCCTATTGGGGTTCTTCGCCCAGTCGCAAACCATCAACAGCGTAACAACCTCCCCCAACCCACTGGAGTGCCAAAGCTGGACAATAGATGTTGCCGGTGACAAGCCCATGCCGCAGTATTTTGTCACTTCTGAATCTTATGCCGTGAATGGATCGGTTATTACCGTTACAATTACCTGGGACGCTCCGCCTTTTGGAAATCCGATGATTCAACCCTATTTGCAAACGGTAACTATTCCTGCTCAAGCTATACCAGCAGGAAGCTATACTTTGGTGGTAGAAAACTTTTTTGTGCTAACGAATCAAGTAACGGCCACCAATACAACATCGAATTTTGTTATTGGCTCTTGCTGCCCGGCCGTTGCCGATTTTTCAATGAACGCAACTGAACTCTGTTGGGACGATACATTGCAAATTACCGATAACAGCCCGGGTGTAGGTACCATTGAATGGCATGTCAATGGAACGCTTTACCAATCGGGACCGGGAAGTTTTGAACTTTACGGTTATACCGGAGCAGTAGATATTACGCAATACGCGATCGACTCGGCGTGCGCCGATACCGTGACACAAACCGCGTATTTCAGCGCGCGTCCAACAACCGATTTCAATCTCAATGTAAGTGGACCGCTGCATACCGTGACGGCATCGGGAAGTAGTGCCTTTTCTTACACCTGGGATTTCGGAGACGGAACCACGGCAACCGGAGCTCTGGCGAGCCATTCCTATACCACGGGAGGCACGTACGACATCTGCCTTACCGCCACAGATGACTTTGGTTGCACGGCAGACTCCTGCATTCAGGTAGTGTGGAGTCCGGTCGGACTAAACGAAGAGGAGGTTTCCATTGTCGTATATCCCAACCCCGCTAAAGATCGCGTGGTTGTATCGGGCACTTCGAGCGAAATCGTTTGGTACAATCTACAAGGTCAAATAATCGAAGTGCCGGAAGTGCGAAGCACGAACTCCTCCGAGTTTAATTTTGGTCATTTAGCCCGTGGAATATACATTCTCCGTTCAGATGAAAAAGCCATCCGTGTCGCTATCGAATGATACCATGAACATTTCCATTCGACCATTTGACTATGAGAAAGATGTAAAAGGCGTATTGGAAGTATTTGATGCCAATACGCCTAAATACTTCAATCCGCATGAACGCGATTGGCTGGAGAATTACTTGAAAACCGAGGTGGAAGATTTTTTCGTCGTGGAAAACGAGAATTCCATCATTGGCGCAGGCGGTTTGAATTACGAAAAAGATTGGGCCGTTTTGAGCTGGGGATTCATCCATCCATCGCACCACGGAAAAGGAATCGGCACCATCATGACCCAACACAGAATCCAGCATCTACTTTCAACCAAGAACTATTCAACTCTCGTTGTGCGAACTTCGCAATTGACTGAAGGGTTTTACTCAAAAATGGGGTTTCACGTCGTCGAGCGTAAGACGAATTATTGGGGAGGTGGTATGGATTTGGTTTTTATGAAAATGGGGCTAGGTGACTAGGTGACTCGGAGACTGGGAGACTCGGAGACTCGGAGACTGGGGCTTCGCCAGGCTCAGCCACCGTGACTAGTCATCATCACCTCAGATCCCGGATTACGGGTCACGGGTCACGGGTCACGGGAAACAGCAAGAGTTTGAGTTGAGAGCATACAGGTTTGAAAATTAGAAAACCAGTAACCAGTAACTAGAGAAACGAGCCACTAAAAAAATCCCTTTGCAATCCCAATATCATCAGGCCAGTTTTCAGAGCTTTCTTAACTTGCGCTCAAATCGTAAAAACGACCATGAAAGACACGCTTTTAATTACACATATTGGCAACCTACTACAAATTCGTGAATCCAACGAAATCGTGATCAAGGGCGATGCGATGAAAAATTTACCATCGCTAGAAAATGCCTTTTTATGGATTGAAGATGAAAAAATCGCCGACTTCGGTCCGATGAGCGAACTCGATCCGAAACGTTTTGAGCAAGCTGAAAAGCACATCGACGCACACGGAGGAACGGTTCTTCCCAGTTGGGCCGACTCGCACACACATATTGTGTATGCCGGCAGTCGAGAAATGGAGTTTGTCGATAAGATTAAAGGACTTTCCTACGAACAAATCGCAGCCAATGGCGGAGGAATATTAAACTCTTCGAAACGCCTCCAAGCAACTTCGGAAGATGACCTTTTTGATCAAAGTAAAAAGCGCCTTGAAGAAATCATGAACCTGGGTACAGGAGCCGTAGAGATCAAAAGCGGTTATGGTTTAACGGTAGAGGATGAATTGAAAATGCTACGCGTTATCAAGCGGTTGAAAGAGGAATATCCGGTGCCCATCAAGTCTACATTCTTGGGAGCTCACGCTTTTCCGGCTAAATACAAAAATGACCACAATGGGTATGTCGATTTGATCATTAACGAAATGATTCCGCGTGTAGCCAATGAAAAATTGGCCGATTATATCGATGTATTTTGCGATCGCGGATTTTTCACTCCGGAAGAAACTGAACGGATATTGGTCGCTGGTGAAAAAGTGGGTCTACCGGCTAAAATTCACGCCAACGAATTGGATTACTCGGGTGGAATTCAAGTGGGTGTAAAACACCGTGCACGGAGTGTAGATCATTTGGAGTTTACGGGCGAAGATGAAATTCAAACCCTGTTGGCTTCGGACACCATGCCTACCCTGCTACCGTCTACAGCGTTTTATTTGAATTTGGAATTTCCCCCTGCGCGTAAAATGATCGATGCGGGACTTCCTGTTGCACTGGCATCCGATTACAATCCGGGATCTTCTCCGAGCGGACGAATGGCCTTTGTTATTTCGCTCGCCTGCATCAAAATGAAAATGCTTCCGGCCGAAGCAATCAATGCCGCAACCGTAAACGGTGCTTATGCCATGGGGCTCGAAAATGAAGTGGGTTCCATCACACGCGGCAAACGCGCCAACCTGATTATCACAAAGCCCGTTAGTAACTATGAGTATATTCCATACGCTTTTGGATCAGATTTGATAGAAAACGTACTTATCAACGGTCGTATCTTGAAATAATTAAATCCAAAACCCCTATGGGTTGTCGATGGAAAGATTATTTTTGTACAAATCAACACGAAAAGAATGAGTTTGACGAGTCGTATCCGCCACATCATTGCAACCGTTTTTATTGCGTTTATATTTTTAGCTTCTTCATCTGAAAAAGCTATCGCACAGCCTATCACGGGTATAGGTTATAATGATACGTGTTTTGCAGATATCACGATTTTTAACTTTACATATAACGGAGCAATACCCGATTCTGTGCTTTGGACGTTTGGTGATGCAACAAATGCACCAGACGATACAAGTACAATTCAAACGAATGCTCCATATACTTACAGTGACTCTGGCAACTATACGGTGACATTAATTGCCTATTGGACCAATGCGGGTAATGTAGTGACAGATACGTCAACTACCAACGTAAACATATTGCCTCCTCTCACGGGCACATGGCCCGATACGACCAGTTTATGTGCTTCATCCATTGTATTGGATGCCACTTATCCACAAACAGGAACGACGTACTTATGGTCTACCGGAAGCACCAACTCCAGCATTACGGTTACCAACAACGGAATCTATTTTTATGAGGCAATTACACCTTGCGGCACGTTGCGAGATACAACGTTTGTGCAATTATTCCCTCAGCTAACCGTGAATTTAGGTCCCGACTTCGCTATTTGTACGGGTGACACGTTGCAGATTGATGCGAATTTGAATTTCAACAATGGAGTGACTTACACTTGGTCCAATGGTGGAGCAGGAAGTCAGATTGATGTATTTGCAGCGGGAGATTATTCCGTTACCGTTACGGACAGTTGTTACACCGCAGTAGATACAGTCACGGTGACCATTCCGCCGAATTTCACCTTTACGTTAGGTCCTGATACCGTATTGTGTCCGGGAGATACCATTGTTCTGGATCCGAACATTAATCAAACCAATATCCAGTATTTCTGGAATAACGGTTCCATGAACCCAACACGCACCATCACTTCGGGTGGTACGTATTGGCTCCAAGCCTCGAATGACTGTATTTTCCCGAGGGATACCATCGAAATATACATGCCCGGTCCATTTACATTTGATCTTGGCCCGGATACCACCATTTGTAATGGAGATACGCTCACCCTCGATCCTACCGCAGGTTTGCCCACTGAGGTAACGTATGACTTAATTTGGAGCGATGGATCGACCACAACGACATTTGATATCACAGCGGCTGGAACATACTATGTTACAGTAAGCGACCCATGTACATCGTATAGCGATAGCATTACGGTTGACATCCCAAGTGGAATCAATGTCGCGCTTGGAAACGATACAACAATTTGTCAAGGCGACACCATTACCATTAGTCCCAACCTCGTTGGACCAAACTACAGTTACATTTGGTCTACAGGAGCAACTACATCTTCAATTGATGTGACAACCACAGGTCAGTATTGGGTAGAGGTTTCCGATGATTGTAATATTTCAAGCGACACGATAGAGTTCTTGCCTTATCAAGGAATTACGGTAGATATCGGAAGTGACACCACCATCTGCTCAGACAAGCCGTACTTTATTACCCTCGACTATCCTCAGTCGACCTACACTTGGCAAGACGGTAGTTCAAGTGCCACGTATGAAATTGACGGTCCTGGAGAGTACTTTGTTCAGGTTGAGAATATTTGCGATACGGTTGAGAGTAACACCATTCGCGTAGATATTGAGCCGTGTGAATGTGCCTTCTACGTGCCGAATGCATTCACGCCAAATCGCGATGGTTCGAACGAAATATTCCAGCCAGTAACCCAATGCATTGTTCTCGATTACGAATTGAGAATTTACGATCGCTGGGGAAATAAACTGTTCTATTCATTCGACTTTGAAGTAGGTTGGAATGGAGAAGTTGATGGCGAAGTAGTTCCTCAAGGGCAATATCTCTACCGAATCTTCTACCGCATCGCGCGAGAAACCGGTGAGATCTACCAAGAGTCACTCTTCGGACCTGTTCATGTTGTAAGATAAAATCAAGAAATCTTTTTATGAGAAAATTAATCGAGTGTGTTCCCAACTTCTCGGAGGGACGTGATATGCATGTAATTGATCAAATCACTACCGAAATCAACAAGGTAGATGGAGTGAAATTGCTCGATGTAGATCCTGGAAAAGCGACCAACCGCACAGTAGTAACGTTTGTTGGAGAACCCGATCATGTGATTGAAGCTGCCTTTCGTGCGATTAAGAAGGCTTCTGAGCTCATCGATATGAGTAAGCACAGTGGAGAACATCCGCGAATGGGAGCTACCGATGTTTGTCCGCTTGTACCCATTGCCAATATCTCCATGGAGGAAGTTGCTGAATATGCCCACAAATTAGGGAAACGCGTAGGTGATGAGTTGGGTATTCCCGGATATTTCTACGAAAACGCTGCTACCACTACAGAACGGAAAAACCTGGCTACGGTGCGCTCAGGCGAATACGAAGGGTTGGAAAAGAAACTGACCGATCCCAAATGGAAACCAGATTTTGGTCCCGCCGCTTTCGATAAAGCAAAAACTACCGGTGCAACTGCCATTTCAGCTCGAGACTTTTTGGTGGCCTATAATATCAACCTCAACACCACCTCTACTCGCCGAGCCAACGCAATCGCATTCGACATCCGCGAAGCAGGACGTATTGCAACAGTAGATGGAAAAGTAGGCAGCAAGCCCAAACTCGATGAAAAAGGGAATCCTGTTCGTATACCGGGAAAATTAAAAGCTGTTAAAGGAATTGGGTGGTACATCGAAGAATACGGAATTGCCCAAATCTCATACAACCTAACCAATATCAGCGTCACCTCAATTCACGAAGCATTTGATGCCACATGTGAGTCTGCACAGGAAAGAGGGCTTCGTGTAACGGGTTCTGAATTGATTGGACTCGTCCCTTTACAAGCCATGTTGGATGCCGGGAAGTATTTCTTGAGAAAGCAACAACGTTCAACGGGAATTCCAGAAGGTGAAATCATCAAAATCGCGATAAAGTCGCTGGGACTTGACGAATTAAAGCCCTTTAACCCCAAAGAAAAGATCATTGAATATATGATCGAAGACGATGTGGAAAAGAAACTCGTCGACTTGAGTTTGACTGAATTTGCCGATGAAACACTCAGCGACTCGCCTGCTCCTGGAGGAGGATCGATTGCGGCATATGTCGGAAGTTTAGGAGCTGCCCTAGGAACCATGGTGGCCAACCTTTCTTCACATAAGCGCGGCTGGGATGATCGCTGGGAAGAGTTTAGCGATTGGGCCGAGAAGGGTGTTGCCTATCAGAAAGCCATGTTGGCACTCGTTGACGAAGACACGAAATCCTTCAATCGAATTCTGGAGGCCTATCGCTTGCCAAAAGATACAGACGAAGAAAAAGCGATTCGACAAAAAGCCATTCAAGAGGCCACCAAAGGAGCCATCGATACGCCTTTCCGATGTGCCGAAATTGCCGTGGAAAGTATGGAAGTGATGAAAGCAATGGCCGAAATCGGTATGAAATCATCCATTACGGATGCTGCGGTTGGGGCGATGTGTGCCAGAACTGCTGCTCGAGGTGCTTTCTACAATGCCCGTATCAACTGTGCGGACTACAGCGATCGTTCGTACGTCGATCAGGTCATGAAAAACGGCAATGCACTTTTGGAAAAAGCCGAACAACTGGAAAACGAAATCTTGCGCATCGCAGAAACAAAAATGTAATTGAGCCAAAAGTTTCAAATACAAATTCCCGCCGAGGAAATCGAAAACGAAGCATTCATTCGTCGTAAAGCCCTGCAAAAAGCGGGGCTTCGCGATGAAGGGCAATACGTAAACATCTATCGCCGATCGATTGATGCACGAGGAAGGCAAATCCGTTTTAATTTAGGTTTTCAGATTCTTCCAAAAGACGAAAAACCCACGCCCCCTACTCGACCACAATACGATAATGTGGAAAGTGCCGAAGAGATTTATATTGCCGGCATGGGGCCTGCAGGTATATTCGCAGCACTAGAGCTCATTCGAAATGGGAAAAAACCGATTGTTTTAGAACGCGGTAAAGATGTTCGAGCGCGCCGACGTGATCTCGCAGCCATCAACAAAGAACACGTCGTAAATCCAGAAAGCAATTATTGCTTTGGTGAGGGCGGTGCAGGAACGTACAGCGATGGCAAACTCTACACGCGAAGTAAAAAAAGAGGTGATATCGATGAAGTCTTGAATACACTCATCGCCTTTGGTGCCGATCCAGATATCGCAGTTGATGCCCACCCGCATATCGGTACCAATAAGCTTCCCAAAATCATCACAGCCATGCGAGAGTTCATCATTGACTCGGGCGGTGAGGTACGGTTTGAAACCAAGTTAACCGACTTGGATTACGATTCATCCGGAATTCGTAAAATTCAACTTAACGGCGATGAATGGATTGATACAAAAAATTTGATTCTGGCCACCGGCCACAGTGCACGAGACATTTTTGAATTATTGCACCGGAGAAATATAACTGTCGAAGCCAAGCCATTCGCTCTAGGCGTTCGGGTTGAGCATCCTCAAACATTAATCGACCAAATCCAATACCACTGTCCCACTCGACCAGAGGTACTGCCCCCAGCCAGTTATTCGTTGGTCCACCAAGTTGGAAATAAAGGAGTGTACTCTTTCTGCATGTGTCCGGGTGGAATTATTGCTCCATGCGCGACAGCTCCCGGAGAGATTGTTACCAATGGTTGGTCGCCTTCGAAACGCAACAATCCATTTGCTAACTCTGGAATTGTTGTTGAAATACGTCCGGAACATTTCAAAACCTTCGAAAAAGATGGTCCTCTCGCTGCACTTTCCTTTCAGTCGGCTGTAGAAAAACGAGCTTGGGAAGCGGGTGGTCGCACCCAAACAGCTCCCGCACAGCGTCTTGTAGATTTTACAAAAGGAAAAACCAGTTCATCCTTAGGTCCGTCGAGTTATCAACCGGGGATTACGTCAGTAGAATTAGGAGAAGTTCTTCCTGGTTTTGTATATTCCACGTTGCAAGCAGGTTTTGTGGCATTTGGCAAAAAAATGAAGGGATATTTCACCAACGAAGCCATCGTTCACGCCACCGAATCGAGAACGAGTTCACCCGTTCGAATTCCTAGAGATGAAAACTCTTGCGAGCATATCCAAGTCTCGGGATTGTACCCCTGCGGAGAAGGAGCGGGATATGCAGGAGGAATTGTCTCGGCAGCAATGGATGGAATACGCGTGGTGAACGCACTGATAACTAAATCACGATAAAATGGACGATTTTATTCAGAATGAAATACCTTCTGCTCTCGGTCGACTCGAGCCGAATACGCAACCGATTTGGGGTACGATGAATGCCTCAGAAATGCTAGAGCACCTGCAGGGAAGCTTGGAGTTAACCCATTTCAAAGGTGAGGTGAAAATTCTTACGCCGGAAGATAAGTTAGAAGCTTCGCGCGCGTTTATTTTAAGTGACAAACCGTTGCCCCGAGGCGCAGTAAAGCCCGAAGAATACAAACATGTTGAAGCGGTGCAAGTAGATTTTGACGAACTTAAAGAAGCTTTACGTCACGACTTGGAAAAGTACGCCCGTGAAATGATGCATAAACCCGAATTCAAAGCTACACACCCCTATTTCGGTGTGCTCAACGGACCGGAGTGGGTTCATTTTCAAAAGAAACACTTTCGGCATCACTTGGCTCAATTCGGACTCATGGAACGCGATCAACCCCTTTAATATCCATTCAAACTCATGTTCAAACCCATTATTCGCATATTCAACACTTACTTTCCACTGCGAATGCTGGTTGTACATGCAAAACAATCGCAAGTACTCATTTTATTTTGGATATGGTTTGCTTTGGTTGTCAATGGAACTACGGGAAATCGCTATGGCATACCCTACTTGTTTCTCGACCCCGAATACCGTGGAGTGGTCGACTTTTGGTCTTTTGGAATTCTAGGCGTGGGCTTTGGCTTGTTTGCCATGACCTTTCACATCGCTTCTTATTTGTATTATTCGCGCAACTTCCCCTTCTTGGCTACCCTGAGCCGGCCATTGTATCGTTTTAGCATCAACAACTCAATTATTCCAGGACTTTTCGTTGCGCTATATATTTACAGATTAACTGAATTTCAACTCGAAGACGAATCAGCGCAAATTTCCGATATCGTAAAATATGTAGCAGCCTTCATGACAGGTGCCGCACTTACCATTTCAGTGGTCATGACCTATTTCTTTAGTGTCAATCGCGATATAACATCTTTTCTGGGGCAGAATGTGCAAAAGCAAATCGGTCGAATCGTCAAGGAGTCTCGAAACCCCGACGACATCCAAGACAACGATGATCGAATCAAATATTATTGGAAGAATTTCTTTCAACTCCGAATCGTCCGCCAAACGAATCACTACAGTCCCATTATCCTCTTAAAAGTTCTGCAGCGTCATCACCTCAATGCCTCTGTTTTCTTTATTCTGATCATCGGTTTACTTTTCGCGCTCAATTATTATCGCGATTTACCCCTTTTAGCACTTCCTGCCGGAACAAGTTTGTTCCTGATGGCGTCGTTTTTTATTCTCCTAAGTGCCGTTTTATTTTCATGGCTTAAATCTTGGTTTGCCAGTGGATTAATTATACTTCTACTCGTTGGAAATCAAGTTGTATCGGTAGGTTGGCTTCAAAAACAACACTATGCCTTCGGCCTGGATTATAAGCGTGAATCGGCAGATTATAACCTTTCTAGTCTACAAGACCTCATGAGCGATAGCATCATCGAGGCCGACCGCAATTTGCATTACGAAACACTTTTGTCGTGGAAGAAAAAACAGAAAAAACGAAAACCAATTCTGGTAATGGTCAACGTAAGTGGCGGTGGTTTGCGTTCGGCGGTTTTCACTTATCGAGTATTGCAGGAATTGGAAAAAAGAACGAGTGGACAACTTGGCGTGCAAACTCGAATGATTACTGGCGCTAGTGGTGGAATGCTCGGAGCGGCTTACTACCGAGAATTACTGCTGCGAAATCCCGAAGTATTGCTCAATGATAGCACAGCTGAAAATCACGCTGAGATTATTTCTCGCGATATTCTCAACTCGGTAGGAACCTCATTGGTCGTGGGCGATTTATTCTTCAATCCATTCAAATTTGAATATAACGGACATCAATATCCCAAAGATCGGGGATACGCCTTCGAAACGGCTCTGAATAAAAACACTTCAAATATTTTAGATCGAAAGCTCTATTACTATTCGGATTTAGAACAAGAGGCATTTATTCCCTCCATTGTGTTTTCACCTACCGTAGTCAACGATGGACGAAGAATGATCATCAGCAGCATGCCTATGTCTTTTATGTGTCTGAGCGGTCCTCGTCCGTCGAAACCAGAAGATATAGATGGTGTAGAATTTATGCGATTCTTTGCTGATCATGATGCCGCTAGCTTGCGATATACTTCGGCTATTCGCATGAGCGCCACCTTCCCTTACATCACACCATTGGTTCGACTGCCCAGTAATCCAATCATAGAAACCATTGATGCGGGAGCCCGCGACAACAACGGTTTCGAGCTCAGCGTTCGGTATTTGTATCAGTTCAAAGATTGGATCAATCGCAATACGTCCGGTGTTGTGATCATCCAGATCAATAGTGACCAACTGCGGAGTGATGAGCTGAGCGAACCCTTTAACCCCACCATCTTCCACAACCTTACCCGTCCGATTTCAGGGGTCATAGCGAGTTTTGGACAAATGCAAGAGTTTAATCAAGCCCAATTGACCACGTTTGCCAATGAATGGATGCGCGTTCCGGTAGAAAAAGTAGACTTCAACCTGTTCAGCACCGACGAATCGGTGGCACTGAATTGGCATTTAACCCAAAAGGACAAACGAAAAATAATGGATGCCATTTCACTCGAGTCGAACGAACGATCATTTGATCGCGTTGTAAATCTTATCGATTAATAATCATGAAAAAAATTACCGCAATTTTACTTGGTGCACTTGCGATATTCGCGATAAGTTGCCAAAACCCAACTGAAAATACCGGAGCTATGCAAATGAATTTTCAAACTGCCGACGGCGATTATTTCCCCATTGAAATGGAAATGGAAGCTGCTGCCGATTCAGAACCATCGTTCATTTTCTTCAATGGAACAGAACAGATTACAGCGACATCGACGAAGTTGGATGAGAGTAGTATACGCATTGAAATGCCCGTCTTCGAGTCGTACTTCGAAATGAACCGAATGGAAAACGGCCAATGGAAAGGATTTTACTACGATCCATCTCGCGGTGAAGCATATCGCATTCCGGTTTATACTTCAGAAAAAACGGAAGATTGGCAGCGTTCCGAGGCAGCACCCCATAAGAACTACGCTTTTCATTACGGAGACAATTTGGAGTTTTCGGGTTATGCATTTTTGGAATTAGAGAATGGACAATTGCACGGCACGATACGCTCCGAAATTGGTGATTATCGATTCTTGAGCGGATGGTTGAAAGGTGAGGCGTTTCGTTTTCAGACGTTTGATGGCAGTCATGTTTATCACTGGAATGGAAAGCTGGATAAGGATGGAGCTATTCGGGGAACATTTTACAGTGGGAATCATTTTTCAGCTCCTTTCGAGTTTCGCCCAGTAAGCGATGTCGATTTTGGTGATGCCAATGAGTTAACTCGTGTTATATCGCCTATACAGTTTGAGCTTCCCTTGTCTTTGTCCGATAGCCTAGCCTATCCGCAGGAGCGATTTGACGGGAAGGTGGTTCTAATCCAGGTCCTGGGAAGCTGGTGTCCCAACTGCATGGATGAAACACGGTTTATTGCGGATGATCTATATCCCGAGTTTCACGATCAGGGATTTGAAGTGATTGGAATCGCATTTGAACGCTACCGAGATGCAGAGCGGAACTTTGCGGCGATTGACAAAATGAAACGCGACTTAAATGTCGAATATCCTGTTGTTTTGGGTGGGTTTGCCGATAAACAAGAAGCGGGTAAAGTACTTCCTTTCCTAAGTGAAGTCATCTCCTTTCCAACGACTATTCTGATCGATCAAAACGGAAGTATTGTGAAAGTGCACACCGGTTTTGATGGTCCAGGGACTGGAGATCCGTACGACGAATATGTAAAAGAAACCAAAGCGCTCATTCGCGACTTACTCGAGCAATAATTACATATTTTGAAGATACTTCTTCGGTGTAATAGAAAACTTCTTTTTGAAGGCGGTAATGAAGTGCGAGGGATTATTGTACCCCAATTCACTGGCTACTTCGCGGACTTGCATTTTTCCCATATCGAGCAATAGCTTGGCTTTATTCATCTTGTAATCGAGAACAAAGCCGTACAGGGTATTGCCATAGACCTCACGAAAACCCGTCTTTAATTTGTACTCGGATAAATCAACTTGTTCAGACAATTCCGGTATACTCGGAGGATCGAGGAGATTTTCGATTAAAATATCTTTGGCCTGCTTGATTTTTCGCACGTTTTCTTCATCTCGTAAAAATGGACACGCGTCGACATTATGCCCTCGCTGACCAAAGTGCATGGCCATCACCTCCCGCATCTTAGCACTGGCAAAAACGCGATTTGCTGCAGGTGTGAGCTCCGAGCTGTACAATGATTCTAAGGCCCATTTACTCGGTGGTGAAATTTCCAGCTCATCATAGTAAACACGATTCACATTCTCGCCCTTTAGAAAAGGCAATGCATCATCAGAATCCATAAACCAACTGTGCAGGCGTTCGATTCGAACGAAAATGGCGATCCATTTACTCTTGGCAGGTCCCGTCACGCGAAACTTCATTTCTGTATTGGGATTGTACATGAAGAAGTAATTGCCCGTAACCAATTCTCGACTGTAATACGGGCTGTATTCGAAATTGAAATTTCCTTCGATCGCGTAGTAGAATTGAATCAATCCCTGTGGAACAGCACATTCCAAATCCAAAGCGGATGAGTTTTCGAGTGCGTAAAGTGAAATCCCCTCCTCCTCTGTCAATGGAGGTAGGCTTCGATTACCGGTGCTTTTTTTGATTCTCAGTTTATGCATGACTATTTAGACCAATCAATAGATAGCGAAGATACAACATACATCGAACTCTACGGAAAGTACAATATTTTGTTTGCAAAAACGGAAAATGGTAAGACTGTCGTATAGCGTAAATTAACCTTCGCTGATTAGGATAGAGCGCATCGAAGTAGAACCATAACTGATTCCGCCATCAATCGGGTGAGAAAGCTCATCCTTTTCTGTTTTTAAACCGAGCGTATACATCAAAGGAAAATAATGATCAGGAGTCGGAATACTCAGTTGCGCAGCTCGCCCTAGTTTTTCATAATGAATCAACGATTGAAAATCTCCGAGATCCATTAACTCTTTTGCTTTCTGGTCAAACTCAATAGCCCAGTCGTATTTTTCATCCTCCGGAAATTTTATCATCCTTAAGTTATGGACAATATTTCCACTACCGATAATCAACACTCCCTTTCTTCGTAGGAATTGAAGCTGACGACCTAACTCAAAGTGATAAGAAGCTCCTTTGCCGTAGTCAATACTCAACTGAATTACCGGAATATCTGCCTTGGGATACATCCAATTTAGCACACACCATGTACCGTGGTCGAGCCCCCACTGCAAATCTTCTTCAACTTCAACAGACTTAACTCCAGTGCGGATCTCAGCTGCAAGTTCTGGACTGCCAGGAGCGGGGTAATTTATTTCAAAGAGTCGGTCATCCATGCGACCAAAGTCATGAATGGTTTTAGGACTTTGTGCGGCCGTCACTTTGGTTTTTCCAGGTGTGAGCCAATGTGCCGAAATTGAAACGATAGCGCGTGGAATGGGTAAACTCTTTCCCAGCTCCCTCCATTTCAATGAAAATTCATTTTCATTCAATGTATACATAGGTGCTCCATGACCTATAAACAATGCTGGCATCATTACGGGATAATTTTCCCATTCCTTTGCCCATTTGGATAATGCATTTAAATCTCCCATTCCCGTTGCGCTTAAACTCAATATTCCAAGTGACTTTAAAAAATCAACTCTTTTCATTCTACGAGCCCGTTATATTCGTAAATCAAGCACTTCAAGTACATGAAGTACGTTGGCAAATATAATGTTTTTACATTAAATGTATCAACATTTATAAGCGGTTAAAACAAAAGGTGTACAAAAAGTGCATTTATGGTTTAATCATTGAATCTACCCGCAATCGATCGATTTCTAGTTCGAGAATACCCTTTCCTTCAAAAACCATATCCAAACCGACTTCATTGAATCGCAGAATTTCTGGACGAAGCTGCAAGTCGTGAACAAAGACGGTTATCTTATCGCCCGCTTTCCCCTCTTCTACTGATCGGTGAATCATCCGAGGTAAGGAATCGACAAGTGGCCCGGTCTCCACGACCATATTCTCAGAGACATAACGTGAAATAACTTTTTGCAAGCCATAATCAGCCGGCTTCAAAAGAATGGCCAATAGGGAACTCTTCGTTTTAAACTCAAAGTCAAAATCTCGAATTCCTATCCTTCGTGAGTTCAAATTATAGTTTGGACTGCCATAAGCTGTAAAAGCATATTTCTCATACCCTTTGATTTCGCCTGTCAAGGAAAGTTTCTCATTCTCAGGAGCAAAATACAATTCACTAAACGTAAATGTATAATTTGCAGCGCGTATAGGTTTCCCGATCAGTGCTGTGTCAATGATTCCGTTAATCAAATCGTAATCGATATGCGCATGGGCATGTACTTCGGTATGCTCCCCTTGTTCAAAATGCGTGGCCTTCATCAATGGCACGAACGGACGGTCCTCGGGAATAGCGTTCACGTGTGATATAATCGTACTTTCCACACCGATGTTCAGCAATACGAAATCATCATCAAAATTTATTTCGAAAACTTGGACCCTTTCCGGAACGATTTGGAGCCAAAGTTTGAAAAGCTTTTTATGGATTCGAATGGGTTTTTGTAGATCATACCACGTCTTGTCCAAGATGGAACTCACGTCTACTTCTTTGACCTTTTCGTCAATGTCAGCGCAGATCTTTTCACCATTTCGCAAAATCACTTTTCTCGACCATTTGGATAAATCGAGACGAAACGAAAGGAAGTCTATTCGCGGTTCATCGACCCATTGCAATTCCAACAATTCGGTTCGAGTAATCAATGTCCAATTCGAAGAAACGTTAAACGAGGACTTGAAAAACATCTTTCCACTCGCCTGAATTTGTACTTCTCCTTTTCCATTGTAGACAATGGCGCGTAGCGGAACTTCCCACTTCATGGCACTGCCCTCACCCGATAATCGAATTTTACCGATGCGTTCTACCGAGATTTCAAATGGCCTTGACAGTTCTGTACGTTCAACTAACTCATTCGGGATTTTTTCATTGAGAATTTTGGCCAAGTCTGAAAGTGGCAGACCGATCGGACCGCGCAAGTAGGACTTCGGTATTTCGGCAGTGTCTAAATCACCATAACTGAAAGCCATTCCGCTTTCATCGTCTTGAAAATCTATTACGAAGCGCTCATTGGGAAATCGAATCAATACAAACGCAACTATCCCGAGGACTGCAATACCAATGGCATATATGACTCTACGATTGATTTTCATGAATCACAGCCATGTCTAACCTTGATCAACTGGTCGGTATCAAATCCTAACTTCTTAGCTTTTTCAACCAACTTCATATACTCTCCCTCTCCCATAACTACATCTCGTGAAAGGATCCACAAAAATTCCCGATTCGGGGATCCGACTAACGCATAGGAGTAATCTTGGGCAAGGTCAATGATATAATAATCGCCCCTAAATGGCCAGAAAAACTGAACTTTCAGCTGAGCATTATTGGTTCCCTTTACGGGAAATGCTTTGCCTTTAATGTCCTTCCACTTTCCTTTTTCTGATTCGTAGCAACGGTTCAAGACCGTAACGTACTTTTCATTTACACCGTACTGAGCAGTCGTACACTCACAACCCTCTTCGAAGTTGTTGGGTAAACGAGCGATTTCGTACCATTTTCCGGCATATTGCTCCAAATCGACGGAATCGACAGTCTGTAGCTCTCGCCCCGAACTACAGCCAAATAGGACTGAAAAAAGTGACATCATCAAAAAATATTGTGCAATTCGCATGGTTCCCGTATTTCGAACAAATTTACCCATTTTAACCTGTTCATCGAGTTGGGAGAGCCTACATTTATAAACGAGATTTTAACGGTATGAATTGGCTTTAACCAATCCTTTATCGCAGGTAATGTTGTATTTTAGCCATCAATACTGACAAAAACTCAAATTCATGCACCTGCCCCTATTGCAAGACTTATTGATTATTTTGGGTTTTTCGGCTGTTATTGTTTTCCTGTTGCAGCGCTTCAAAATCCCTTCAATTCTTGGGTTTCTGGTTACCGGACTCATAATAGGTCCCTATGGTTTAAGTTTGATTCATGCCGTCGAACAAGTCGAAACCATTTCTGAAATCGGTGTTATTTTACTCCTTTTTGTGATCGGAATGGAGTTGAGTATTAAGCAATTGGCCTCCATTCGAAAAACGGTTTTCATAGGTGGGGCTTCTCAAGTTTTTGGCACGGCATTTATCACGGGAGGAATTTATTATCTGTTTGGCAATCCATGGAATGAATCGCTTTTTATTGGTTTTCTGTTTTCGCTTTCGAGTACTGCCGTAGTGCTCAAGGTTCTTCAAGATAGAAACGAAATATCGCGTCCTCACGGACGGAATGCACTGGGAATTTTAATTTTTCAGGATATCATCGTCGTTCCCATGATGCTCGTTACTCCAATTATTGCAGGAAATACGGCAAATGTGACCGAGAGTATCATTGGCCTTTTAATCAAGTCGGCTATTGTCATTGCCATAACCATAATCAGTGCTCGATACATCGTTCCGCGACTCATGCATGCCGTTGCTCGGACCCGAAGCAAAGAGCTTTTTCTTATTACGACCATCACGCTTTGTTTTGCAATTGCCTTTCTGACTTCCGAAGCCGGACTTTCTCTCGCATTAGGGGCATTTTTGGCTGGATTGATTATTTCTGAATCGGAATACAGCCATCAAGCTACGAGTATCGTACTTCCGTTTCGCGAGTTGTTTACTTCCTTCTTTTTCATTTCTGTCGGAATGCTTTTGGACCTGAGCTTCTTGATTGAGAATATCTTCATGGTTTCCGCATTAGTGTTGGCAGTTTTTGTTCTAAAAAGTATCATCGCAGGCTTGGCCGTTGCACAATTAAAATACCCTCCAAAAACGGTGATACTCACTGGTCTCTCTCTTTTTCAAGTAGGAGAATTTGCATTCATTTTATCTGTAGTTGGATTGGAAAATGGCTTGTTGGACGAACAAACCAATCAGTTCTTTTTAGCCGTTTCGATCGTATCCATGCTCACCACCCCATTTGTAATGATGTTCTCAAACACTTTTGCCCATCGAGTTGCTGGATCTTTTATTGGAAAAGCCATGGAAGGCGATGAAATACGGGTTGAAAACGATGTGCCAACTGCAGAATTAAGCAATCACCTCGTAATCATCGGATACGGTATCAATGGTCGAAATCTTGCACGGGCCGCGGAATACAGCCATATACCCTATGCGGTGATCGAGCTAAATGCGCAAACCGTTATCGATGAAAAAGCCAAAGGTATTCCAATCCTCTTCGGCGATGCATCCAATGAGCATATTCTAGAGACCGTTAACCTGAGAAAAGCACGAGCCGTAGTCGTAGCCATTTCCGATTCGCACGCCACCAAGAATATCATTGCGAATATTCGATCCATATCGAGCTCCGTATACACTTTGGTGCGCACTCGTTATGTTCGCGAAACGGAAGAATTACTTCACCTTGGAGCTGATGACGTCATTCCAGAAGAATTTGAAACGAGCATAGAAATCTTCTCGCGCGTTCTTCACAGCTTTCTTATCCCAATCGATGAGATAGAAACTATAACCGAGAGTGTAAGATCGGACAATTACGAGCTCTTCAAAGCCAAAAAGGAACTTCCACGTACATTGAAGCCCACGCGTATACCGGATTTTAACGTCACATGTGTTCGAGTGGCGGCGGATAGCGGAGTGGTCGGGAAACGCATTATCGATACGAATATTCGATCGAATTTCGGTGTAAGTATTTTGGCGATTTCAAGAAACGACGACATTCTGTATGGAATCACACCTGAGGAGAAAATCCTTCAGAATGATCTTATTTTCTTTCATGGAGATCCCGCTTCGGTTTCAAAGTTTCAGGAAGCCGTTACGTAAGTTAAAAGACATCACGAATGGAATAGCGCTTTCCGTTCACTTCGAATTCGTCCCCTTTTTTCAAACCACACATGGCATTATAAATGGGCGATTTGGTGCTTACCCCAAAAAAACGTTCTTCTCCTACGACAAACTCTTCCAAACTCACACTCGTGTAAAATCGATAGTCTTCGGTCAATACAACGGTTCCATTCTGGATGGCTTCATGAAGCTGGTTGGGTTCTAACCCGCGCAAAATGCGCATTTCTTCTTGCGCAAAATTCAATTGCCCCGTCATTGCATCGATGATTTCATCGTTGCTTCCCTGTTGTGATGCGTGCTGGGAATCAAACTGAGTTTCCCCCATGGATTCTTCGCTGTCTTCTATGGCTGCAATTCGCTTTTTAAAGTCGGTTATCAGCCGATCTTGTTTTTGTAATCCTGCATTCCATATACTGCGCTTGTATTCGAGTTTATCCATGATTTTTGGGATTGGTTTTGTAAATTCGTTATTCAGTAAATGTAATAAAACTCTATTATGCTTAGAATCATATCCCTATTTTTTGGACTCGCACTTTTTACTTTTTCTACGTCGGCGCAATCGAGCTGTGAACAGATTATGGAAAAATCAGATGAAATTAAAGAGTTGGTCGTCGAATCGATTACCAGTAACAATACCTACGAGATTGAACGGTATTTGAGTGAAGCATTGGAGTTGATGAACGAAACTATGGATTTGGTTTCTGATTGCGATTGCGACGGAGTATATGCTCAATTAGAGGACATGATCGGTGAGACGAAATGGGCCATCGAAAGCAAGGAATGGGAAGAGCAGCGCGAAATTGCCGAAAAACTAGAGGATTGGTGCTATGACTTGAAGCGAAAAGCAAAGAAGTGTGGGAAGTAACAGCACATCGGACAGTCTAATCGCTCAAAGCTAGTACGAACAATCCAGTAGCCATAGCTATTCCGAAACTCAGAAGTGTTCCAATTAAAATATATTCGGTGAGCTTCCGGTCTTTGGACTCTTTAAGATCTCCTTATTCTCTACCCAAGATTTGGGCTGGAAAACAAAATCCCCGAGAAAATGAGCTAAAAGTAGCTTAACCAGAATAATCATTCAGTCGTTGTTTCAGTTTATAACGATACAGATCCTCGAGTTCTAATATCTCTTGCAGACTACTTCGCTTCCAACGTGCACTGACAGAACTCTGAGCTATACCTAATTTAGCACTAATTTCCGTTTGAGTCAAATCGGGATTTTCCAAAATCAAATGAGCGATTTCGGCAGAAGAAACCGACCAAGAGTCCATAATTTTACCCGCGAACTTCAAGAACAAATTCATCTCACGATTAAACAACCTCCAGGGCGATTTAACAGCCATATTCACATGCTCTTCCTCTAGTGTATCGAACTGCTCACCGGTGTAAACGAATGCTGGACCATTACTTTCAGAAACCCGTGAACCAGAATAAGTCTTTTCTCCAATTCCAATCGAAAGACGAACATCAAGATTCCTTTTTTGGCCTCGCTCATCCGAAACCTGAATCCCTTTTATCAGCGCCTTGATTTGGAAAGCTTTTAATAGAGCGTACTGAGCGTCTTCGATTTCAACTTGGAACATATCGCCCCAAGCCAATTCCCAAGTATTAGGCGATTCACCCCATTGAAGTAAAAGTTCTTGTAAGGGCTTCAACCAAACTCGCTGATCAGCAATTGTACGGGATGAAATAATGTCTCCTTTGATTACGGCAATCATAACTTATGTTTCTCCCACCAAATATAGGCATTTTTGTCGATAATAATAAATTATCGACTATTTAATTGATATTTTAACTTATCGTGCTTTATCTCGATCCTTAAGAAGACTACTTGAAAAAGCTCGGTTATTTCCAGAGCTTATCCATTTATCGCTCGAATCGACTGGCGTAGGTTGCGTGACCGGGTTGCAATGGATTGCTCATCATAAAAACTTCCGTCGGTTCTTCAACCCTTAATTCCAGCTCGGTCGCCTCGTCGATTAGGGCATAGCTATCGCGATTTAATTCCTGCCCGTTGATATGTAATATACCGCTGATGGTGTACAACGATAAATAGCTGTCATTCCCAAGTGAAACACTGTATTCCCCTGGTTCAAAGCGCCATTTCTCGATACCAACCTGTTGGGCATCCATGTTCATAGGACTTCCTTCTCCTGCCAAAATTATCCGTTTCCAACCTCCGTCTTCATACACCGGAAAATCACCCTCGCGGTAATCGTTGTACGATGCATCTTGATAAAGAGTCTTTCCGATGTTCGGGTCGACCCAAATCTGAAATAAAGCCGTGTTCGCCTTTAACTTTTCGGCATGCGATATTCCTGAACCCGAACGGATTATTTGCACATCGCCTTCTTTTAATGGAATCCATTTTTGAAGAGAAGTATCGAAGTGCTCCACCTCCCCTTTCAATATGAACGACATGATTTCGAATCCCTTATGCGGGTGCAAACCAATCAAGCTCTCCTTTTCACCCGTATAGGCATGCGCCCAATAAAACATATTGGAAAACGGTTTGAGACCTCCTCCATCTTGAGGAAATCCGATCGGTTTGTTTTCTATAATCTCGCCGTTGTTAAATCCGCCTTGGGCTTGTCGTTGTTTATTGTATATATGAATTGACATGTTGCACGTATTTAGTTACATGCAAATTTAATGTTTATACATTAATTGTCAAAACAATTAGAATCGTTTGCCAATTCCCAGCGCAAATGAAAACGTATTGTATTGGTGACCAAAACGGTTGTCGTAAAAAAATGTTGGCGAAAGATCCCAATGTCGGCCAAACTCAATCTCGTATTCTATACCCAATCGAAACAACGCGTAACTCTTGGATCGTTCAAACTCAATACCAGGGCCTGCCAGAATAACCAAGTCTTTCCATGGTTTCCAAAGCACATCCACCGTCTTCACTAGAGGATATTGCCGGTAGATATCATCCCCTTCTATGTCTTGTATAACAAAACTTTGGATCTCCATATCGGTGTGTAACCCTACTCCAACTCTCTTGGTTGGCCAATACTCTAAATCAAATCCAATACTCGGTATCATCAAATGGCTATTCCAGTGATGTGCATCGATTAGCGTATGACCAATCTGAAGAACACTTCTCCAATGTGGTTGATGTGGTTTAGGTTCAGAGGCGTACAATACCGTGCTGAATAGTACGGCAAAAATGATTATCCCAAGCTTCATTTCTTCCTTTGTTTGATGCAAAATTAAAACCGCACAAGAAGAATGAACGAGACACAAATCACATAAAAAATCCCCTTTCCGGTCATTGGAAAGGGGATCAAGGATTTCAGTTTCTCAAATGAGATGATTAGCTCTGAGCTTCGAGTTTGCGAATCAAATTCAATGCTGAACCTGCCCGGAACCAATCGATTTGGTTTTCATTATAAGTGTGAACCAATTCGATATTATCGCTCGTACCATCTTTGTGTTTAACTACAACATGCAATGGCTTATTCGGGGCGAATTCGGCCAAATCGACAAAATCAAAGCGATCTCCTTCGCGAATTTTATCGTAATCGGCTTCGTTGGCGAACGTTGCAGCCAACATACCTTGTTTCTTTAGGTTGGTCTCGTGAATACGTGCAAACGACTTTACGATTACAGCCTTCACGCCCAAGAAACGCGGTTCCATAGCTGCGTGCTCACGAGAAGATCCCTCACCGAAGTTATGGTCTCCTACTACTACCGTACTAACTCCTTCTTTCTTGTACCCGCGTTGAGTTTCAGGAACTGGAGCGTATTCTCCAGTGATTTCACTTTTCACCCAATTCGTTTGATCGTTGGCGTAATTTACAGCTCCGATCATGTAGTTGTCCGAAATATTGTCCAAATGACCACGGAAACGCAACCATGGACCTGCCATTGAGATGTGATCCGTTGTACATTTTCCTTTCGCTTTAATCAATAGGGTAAAGTCATTCCAGTTATTTCCGTCCCAAGGAGCAAAGGGTGTTAAGAGTTGCAAACGCTTGCTGTCTTCAGCAACGCTTACCTCAACATTGCTTCCATCCGCAGCTGGAGCAACGTATCCCGCATCCTCGACCGCATAACCCGCCGGTGGCATTTCAATTCCTGCTGGCTCGTCTAACATCACCTCTTCTCCATCCTTGTTGACCAATTTATCCGTGAGTGGATTAAAGGTCATACTACCCGCAATGGCCATAGCCGTTACGAGTTCAGGAGAAGCCACAAATGAGTTGGTATTTGGGTTACCGTCATTGCGCTTAGCAAAGTTTCGGTTAAACGAGGTGATGATCGAGTTCTGACGATCAGGGTCGTCCATATGACGGGCCCATTGTCCGATACATGGACCACAAGCATTCGCCAAGACAACACCACCCATTTTATCAAATATATCCAAGATTCCATCGCGATCCGCAGTGTAACGAACCATTTCAGAACCTGGAGTTATGGTAAACTCTGCTTTTACTTCTAAGTTTTTATCGATAACCTGCTGGGCGATAGACGCCGATCGGGTTAAGTCTTCGTACGATGAGTTGGTACAAGAACCAATCAATCCCACTTCTAGTTTTTCAGGATAACCGTTGTCCTTAACAGCTTGCTTGAATTTGGAGATCGGCCATGCCAAATCGGGAGTAAATGGACCGTTGATGTGCGGTTCCAATTCATCCAAATTGATTTCGATTAATTGGTCATAATACTCTCCTGGATTCGCCAAAACCTCATCATCACTGCGCAAGTGCGCTGCGACAGCATCCGCTGCATCAGCAACTTCAGCACGGTCTGTTCCGCGAAGGTACTCACCCATTTTTTCATCGTATGCAAAAATCGAAGTAGTTGCTCCAATTTCCGCTCCCATGTTACAAATGGTTCCTTTACCAGTACAAGACATGCTCTCTGCCCCTGGTCCAAAGTACTCTACAATACAACCTGTACCACCTTTCACGGTCAAAATACCGGCCACTTTCAAAATCACGTCTTTTGCCGAAGTCCAGCCATTGAGCTTTCCAGTCAACTTGACCCCGATCAGTTTAGGGAATTTCAACTCCCACGGCATTCCAGCCATTACATCAACCGCATCAGCTCCACCAACGCCAATAGCTACCATTCCCAGTCCTCCGGCATTTACGGTGTGCGAATCGGTACCGATCATCATTCCTCCTGGAAATGCGTAGTTCTCCAATACAACTTGGTGAATAATTCCCGCTCCAGGACCCCAGAAACCAATTCCGTACTTGTTCGAAACGCTCTGAAGGAAATCGTATACTTCTTTATTGTTCTCTTTCGCTTTTTCCAAATCGGCAACTGCCCCAATTTCAGCTTGGATCAAGTGATCACAGTGAACAGTTGAAGGAACAGCAACTTTCTTCTTCCCGGCTTGCATGAACTGCAATAGCGCCATCTGGGCTGTTGCATCCTGCATAGCAACGCGATCAGGTGAAAAATTCACATAAGACTTTCCACGTCCGTATGCTTCTGTTGCATCTCCGTCGTATAAGTGCGAGTAAAGAATTTTCTCTGTTAGGGTGAGTGGTTTGTTAACCACTTTACGAGCGGCGTCAATACGACTTCCCATTTGGTCGTAAACCGCTTTGATCATTTCAATGTCAAATGCCATAGAGGTAGTTTTTGATAATGAACTCTTTGAGGGCTGCGAAAATAACAATTTTCAAAGGGAAAAGGAAATATTTTTCCTACTGCATATCGGCAATCCAAATGCATTTATACTCATTCTAAAAAAGAATATCCAATCTCGATTTCTAGCCTCACTTTATTCGTATCCAAGCGTTCGATAGATAAATTCGAGATTCTTTTGAATCATTCGTTTTTCATCACTCGAAGAAAAAAAGATTCGCCAATGCCGCAGTATTTTACGGGCTTCGACCAAATATTCCAGGGCGATCATTCCCAACGAAGCGACGGTAATCATACCCAGGAACCCATGAAGGACACTATCAAACAACGCTCCCAAAACGGACCAAACTATGATATAGTAGATCGGAAACGTGAGCAAGCTCAATCCAAAGCGGAACGTGGCATCAAAATGAGCACTTTTGATCTTGGTGCGCGCGATAAGTGGCGGTATGAAGTAGGGAATGTAATTGAGTACAAACCCAATTGCAAACAGCGGAAAAAGCAAGACAAACATCAATGTAGAGGACAACAGCTCAGGCAATGGTTTTGCACTGGACAAATCGGCTGCTCCCACTTTTTTCACTTCCGCAAAAGATCGCAACTCCTTGATCGGTTTTAATAGCGGTTCCAAAAGTTTGTTCTCCCCTTCCTCATCCGGCTTTAATCGGTTCACCAATGCTCTACCCTCGGAAAAGTAATTGGTATATCTTCTGGGGTCTGCCCCTATTTTTTTCAATCGGAAGGGAATCACCATTCGGCGAAGAAACTCAACAGAACCGTACTCTTTCTTTTCGCGGATATTCATCATAAGCGGTTCCATGCCATTGTATGTTTCCTTTTTGATGACATTCAATGCGCGAGCGCTATTTTCACCAAACTGATCTTTGAGTCGATCCACTGGGATAGGCTCTCCAAAATTGATCAATACACGTCTTCGGATTTTAAAGTGATCTTCGTAAACTACACCTACTGGAACAAGTTGTAAATCCAAATCAAAACCGGCTTGCTCTTCGGCGTTAAAAGCAATTCGAAATACGCCTTTCTTCAAGGGGCGAATACGGCGTTCCATGTTCTGATCTCCTTCCGGAAACATCAATAAGTATTTGTTGGAAAGCAAAACATCGGCACATTGCTCAAAAACCTCATCATTCTTATGCATGTTCTCACGGCCATCGCGCGGACGGTATGCCGGAAACATTTTTATAAAAGTGAGGATATTGTGAACCGTGGGGTTTTGGAACACCCCAGCTCGAGCCACAGAATAGGGCTGCTCTTCTGTTGCCAAAATAATAAGAAGTGGATCGACCAATCCATTTTCATGATTCGGGGCCAAGATAACCGGTTTGTTTTTAGGGAGATTTTCAAATCCGTTGACCTCAATCTTTCGAAAATACCCGTAAAACGCATTTCCCACCCAAAAACGCAATAAGCTGTAGAACCAATGGTCTTTATATACTTTTTTCTCGTAAGCCATTACTCAAAAATTCCACGAGTACGCGGCGGAAACTTGCTCCAAACCGTACTCACAAATAATCCAATTGAAATGTGCCAAATACTCCACCACGCGGCCATTAACGCCATGCCGCCCAATCCGTCAAAAAAGTTGAACACCAATATCAGTGCTAATCCGCTATTCTGAATACTGGTTTCAATCGCAATGGTTCGGCGATCGGCTCCGGGTAATCGGGTTAAAGAAGCCAAACCATAGCCGCTCAAAAGAGCAAATGTATGATGGATAGCAACGTACAATGCGATGTACTTTATGACCTTTAAAAAAATAGAGAAGTTGGCTTGAAAAGCAACAACCACAAAGGCCAAGAAAATGATAATCGATAAATTCTTAATGGGCTTTTTAATTCGTTCAGTCAGGGTTGGAAATCGCGAACTGAATAAAACACCCAGAAACAACGGAATGATCAACAAAAGGGAAATGATTTCGAAAACTTCGATCGGATCGAGATGAATCTCACGGATAATCGTGCGCGTTTCGGGATACAAACTGCCCCAAAAGGCAAAGTTCAACGGAGTCATGATTATACTGGCCAGCGACGAAAACGCCGTCAAACTGATACTCAATGCCGTGTTTCCGCGAGCGAGGTGAGACATGAAGTTCGAGATATTTCCTCCGGGCACGGCAGCCAATAAAAACATGCCTAATGCCATACTTGGATGGGGCCGAAGTAAGTAAACTAGCCCCAACGTGATCAGTGGAAGAAATACAAACTGACTGAAAATCCCAGTCAAAGCACTTTTGGGACTTTTCCACAGGTCGCGAAAATGTCGCCATTTAATATCGAGCGAAACACCAAACATGATAAATGCCAAAAGCACATTCATCAAATGCCGACTGCTCTCACTAAAGTTTATCTGTACTGCGTCGAGATCCATATAGCTTGCGAATATAGGGATTCGGTAGATAATTGATTTCACTTCAAGTTAGCAAAAAAAAGATTCTTCCAGCACATCGGATATACCTTATATTCGCATCACGAAAGCACAATGGGGCACATGTCGAAATGGTTTACAAAAAAATGGGTATTATTCATTGCCGTTCTTGCAATCCTAGAAGGGCTTGCCTCGGTTTTTAACCCCTATGATCACGTTCCAAAGGCAAATTTGGACACGAGAAAACAAATCACCCAAAGTGGTTGGCCAGAGTACCTGGAGATTCCCAAAAAAGGAAATCAGAAACGAATCATTTTTATCGGCAACTCCCAAACGGTGGGATATGAAATGAGGGATTCATCTCAAACCTACTTCGGGATTCTAAGGGATTATGCAAAAAAGAAAAACACCGATTTCGACCTTCAAAATTGGAGTACCGGAGGAGTTCGTATGGCGGAAATGCAGATACTCACGGCCAAGGCCATAGTCGAAAAGGCAGACAAAATTGTTTTTCTTATACATGCAGATAACTTTGACCTTGCAGATAACATCAACCTCAACTTTATCGACTCGGATGTAAAGCTCTTATTGGCTGAAAACGATGTTTATCAAACGGTGAAACACATGGAGTTGGGAAAGCGCATTGATGTGGTAGATCAATTTGATGCTTGGATGGAAAGAAATGTAGGTTTGCTTCGGTGGAGACGATATTGGCTCAATCAATCAACCATTCTCACCGCCGAAAAAAACGATGTGTTCTGGTATGGAAATACCATTAACGATGGACAAGTCATCGACTTTAAACGCTTTCCAAGTCAATACGAAGCGTACATGAAACACTGGCATCGGCCTGAGCGAATCAACGTAAAAATGGATGATCTCGATACCGCCTATGCCACCTCAAGGCTGGAGTCATTTCTCCGTTTCGAAAAAGACCTGCGCGAGTTGTCCAGTCTTTATGACTTTGAATACGAATTCATTTGGACGCCTTATTATACGCCGGCTTACTCGAAAGAAACTCGCGAATTGGTAGACGAGTTTTTTATCGAACCTTCTATTCGCCGGGGCAATCACGTCTATAACCTTACGTACAGCGTAGACTCGACTGGCTTTTTATCTCGTGCACACTTTAACCAAGAAGGGCATCGCAAATTTGCAGACCAACTTTTAAAGCATTGGAGCGATGATTTTTAATAGTCTGCTGTTTTTTTCTTTTTTAATTCCAGTAATCGCCCTGTACCGACTACTTCCATGGCGTTATGGAAGAATTCTATTGGTGGTCGCCAGTTATTTCTTTTATGGGTTTGCACATCCTTGGTATTGCCTCCTGCTTTTTGCCTCAACCATTACCGACTATTATGTCGCTCAATTCATGGAAAGCAGCGAAAACGATTCTTTTCGCAAACGGCTGTTGCTCCTGAGTGTGTTTACGAACATTGGACTATTGAGCGTTTTCAAATACTCCAACTTCTTTATTGACAACCTCAACACGCTGTTCGGGTCAAACATTCCTTTTCTCGATATCATACTTCCGGTGGGAATTTCCTTTTATACGTTTCAAACGTTGGCTTACACCATTGACGTCTATCGACGAAACACCAAGGCTGAAAAAGATTTTTGGACCTTTAGTTTGTATGTTGCCTATTTCCCGCAGTTAGTAGCAGGACCTATTGAACGAGCGAGAAACCTGATCCCTCAGCTCCGCGTAAAAATCGAGGTGAGCGACGCTCAGTTTATGCGCGGTGTGGAACGAATTCTTTGGGGATTGATCAAAAAAACCGTTTTTGCCGATCGAATCGCTGTATTTGTCAATACGGTTTACGCCAATCCCGAGATTTATGGCACGGAGGTTATCGTCTTGGCGATGTTTGGCTTTATGCTTCAATTGTATCTGGATTTTAGCGCATACACAGATATTGCAATTGGAATTGCGCGCTTAATGGGTGTGCGACTGAACGAGAACTTCCGTTGGCCTTTTGCCGCTCGTAACCCGACGGATTTTTGGAACCGCTGGAACCGAACCCTTACAACATGGTTTATGGATTACGTATTTCGCCCTCTAGGCGGTATTCAACGGTCAAAACCTTGGCGTACGGCGTTTAATTCGATTGTGGTTTTCACCGCTACCGGATTCTGGCACGGCGCGAATTGGAATTTTATTCTTTTCGGGCTTATTGCAGGAATTTTTATAGCATCCTATCAATATTTACGCCTATTTAAACCGCGTAAAAACACCGGTCCTCTTTTGGGAAAGACATTGGGTGGAAAAATTGGTGCCATAGCACTGCACTCGTTGACGATTTACACTACAGGGATATTCTTTCGAACACCGGATATGGCAACGGCGGGAAAAATGTTTGCTGGGATTTTTCGAACGACAACAGCTGATATTTCGAATTTCACTCCCTATTTCGTGCTGATTCCTGCGGTATTAGTTTGGCATTACTTGCGCGCTTGGTATATGCCGCTGTGGCAGTCGGGCAAAATAAAACTGCCTCATAACTCAACGGCTTTTAGCCTTGTATTCTTTATCATTATCCTGGTCTTTGGTTACGAATACCGAGAAACTTTTATTTATTTTCAATTTTAGCAGGAATAAGAAATATATTCGCTAATCCAATCGGGTACGTCATGCGCAACAAAATCTTTTTCTCAAGTTTTTTACTCCTCGTTTTGGTAGGGATTTCCTTCAATGCGAAAGGACAAGATTTAATCTTTTTAAGCAATGATGAAGTATTGCATGGAAAGGTTACCGAGATTGGCATAGAAGAGGTAAGCTATCTCCAGGCCCAATATCCCGAAGGTCCGATCTACACGATTGCAAAAAAATCCATTTGCAAAATAAAATACGGTTCGGGTCGTGTTGAATACTTTGGCAAATGCCAAAAAGAACAAGAACGGATCGCAAAAAGAGCTGAAAGTGAACAGATGCCATCCGGACAGTGGTCGGCAGGAAAGCAACGGGTGAGTTTATCGGGCGCCTATTCCGTTCCTTTCGAAGATTTCCGCGAGGGAAATGAGTTTGACGGACCTCAAGCTATTGACGGTTTTTCCGTTGGAATCAATTACTTCAATCGCTTTAACTTTCTACCCAAATGGATGGCTCTTGAAGCCGGACTTTCCTACAGCAGTTACACAGCGCGTTTCGACACGAGCTTTGCCGGTTTTGATGTCGGTGGCGGTGATTTTTTAAATATTCAAATCACCCCTGCGCAATGGTCCGTAATTGACTTAAATTTATCGGTACCTATTCTTTTGGTAGGAAAACGGAATTTTGAGTTCTCGGTGGCTCCCCTATTGGGTGTTTCACATGCCATAGAACCATCGCTCAACGGAAGTAGCAGTTTCTTTTTTGTCAATACCGCGTTCAGCAACATTCAAGACCAATCCACTACTCTGACCTATGGTGGGAGAATCGCTGCGAACTTCGCGATATCAGAGAACTTGTCTTTAGGCGTTTTCACAGTTTTTCAAAGAGGTAACTTGATTCTGGATACAGATTATACTTTTACGATCAACGGAACGCAAACGAGCGAACAAAACCAACTGAACTATTCTTTCTCAAGAATGCATATCGGTGTTCAGACGATTTATGCTTTTTAACTATGGGTAGGCCGATTCATAAAATTAGCTTTATTGTTCTTTTCAGCTTGCTTGTATTGTCGCTCGTTGGAATGCATATTCCGCTTTGGAAAAGCGTCAAATTATTTGGCCAATCGAGTTATGTAATGCCCGATTATTCCCTGAAAACTTTTACCAATGGGAAATTCCAAAAAAAGTTGGACCAATGGCATAGCGACCATTTTTTTCTTCGCGAGGATGCGATTCGCGTTAGCTCACAATTAAATTACTCGCTGTATAACACCAGTATTTCAAAAGAGGTTTTCATAGGCAAAGACGGGCATTTATTTCACACCTCTGGACTAAAGGAATACAATGCAAATAGCCGTTGGACTCGGGAGGTCAAGAACCGAATTCAGACCTTAGAACGATTCTCAGATTACCTCGAAAGCAAAGGCAAGCATTTATTTGTGATTATACCACCCGATAAAATGCGCGCACGGCCTGAATTCCTTCCGGATGATGTGAACATGGATAGTCTAAAGAACGCCTACTATCACTATCGCGGGTTCTTAGAAAATACATCACTTCACGTTATCGACTTGAGCGACTATTTGCGCAATCATTCTGAAATTCCATCGAGTTCGCTTTTTCCAAAATATGGATTTCACTGGAACCTCTGGCCTGCACTGGTTGGTTACAATTACGTCATCTCCGAAATAGAAAATGTAACAGGTGATTCGTTGCCAAAAGCTACCATTGACACATTGCGTTTTAACGATTCCCCCGGCCTGCAGGATATCGATTTATGGAGAAGTTTGAACATTTTTACAGGAATAGATCCCGAACCTATAGAAATCCCGACCTATCATTTTTCCGAAGCTCCAAGTCCCAAAAAAGTATTGGTATCGGGTGATAGTTTCTTTTTGACCTGGAAAAACGCCGGGTTAATGGACAGTAGCCTTGCAGAACATGAATATTGGTATTACTCCGAATACATCTTTAAAGGGAAGGATGATGAAAATAAAATCTATACCAAAGATTTAGACTTTGATCGTTACATCGAGCAGTTCGACATGATTTGGCTGATGGCGCATGAACCCAATTTAAATGCCTTCCCATTTGGGTTTGAGCATTTCATCGAAGATCATATTTCGTATGAATAAAAAGCTCATACATATCAGCTTTTACGCATTATTTATTGTCGTTTCCGCGCAACTTATTGTTCATGTTACGGGTGTTATCCAAGTTCGCGGACTCGATGGCGAGGTCGTTTTTACAGAATACGAGCCACCAACACCCGAAACGTTCTGGAACGGCTCTTATCAGGCAAACACGGAAAAAAGCATCGATGTGCAAACCGCACTTTTACCACTTGCCATACGAACAGCAAATCAAGTCAATTACTCATTATTTGGTCGGCATGCCGAATCTGTAATTCTAACTCCGTCAGGGCACATTCTTCAGCAGAGCTATATCAAAGCCCATAAAGCGGAAATCAACCTTTCTAAGGCAGAACTGGATGCGTGGGTGCGAGAGGTCAAAGAAGTCCAACGCTGGACCGAGAGCCTTGGAGCTGAATTTATGTATATCATGGCGGCTAATAAAGCGGATATCGCTTTTGGCAATTCTGGACATCCTCGAAGAATACTCAATATAATTGACTCCGCTCTCTCAGCCAACGATATTCCTTTTTTCAATACTCAGGACTTTCTGCTTGCTCACCAACACGACCGAGTGTTTACGAAAAACGGAGTTCACTGGAGTATTTATGGAGCAACCTTGGTACTGGATTCGCTAGTTAACCGAATCAACAACGAACAGTTCTCCATGTATTACGAAATCGATTCGGTAGAATTTTCCAAACGGGCCCGCGGATCAGATCGCGATGGCGAGGAGTTGATGAACTTGTTGTTCCCGTTTACAAACGAAACGTACGAATACCCGATTTTCCGAGCAGGTGTGGACCGTAAAAAACCTGTTTTCTTCGTTTTTGGAGATAGTTTTGCTTGGAATTTTTACGATGCGGGACTCTACAAACACATCGCTGCACCCAATTCGATTTATCGCTATTACAACAACACTCCCTATGATGTGAACATGAACAAACTTGATGAAATGCGAATTCCAAAAAATCCTGATTTCGTTTGGATTGTTGCCACGGAAGCTAATTTATATGAAGCGGCTTTTGGTTTGGATAAAGAAGTTTCCCTAAAAGAGAATTAATCCATGGTTTTTAGCTCTACCCTTTTCCTGCTGTATTTCCTGCCACTTTTTGTGCTGGCCTACATCGCCACGCCAAAAAAGAACCGGAATCTCGTCGCATTGGTCTTTAGCATTGCCTTTTATACCTGGGGTGCGCCAAAGTTCATTTTCGTTTTATTGGCCAGCGCAACGATTGACCATTTCATTGGTCATGCGATTTGGAACTCTTTTGAAGATAAACGGCGAAAAATCTTGCTGGGTGTTGGATTACTGGTCAATGTAGGTCTACTCGCCTACTTTAAATACGCCAACTTTTTTTTGGGTAATGTAAGTTATATCCTCACCGAACTGGGAATTGGTCGCTTGCGTTGGGTCGAGGTGATTCTACCGATAGGTATTTCGTTTTTTACGTTTCAAAAAATTAGTTATTTAGTCGATGTGTACCGTAGAGAAAACGAACCGTTTAAGCGCATAACAGACTATTATCTCTTCGTCATTCTATTCCCGCAATTGATTGCAGGGCCCATTGTACGTTTCAAAGAAATCGCCGATCAAATTCGCGATCGAGCTCAGTCGGATAATATATACAATCGATTTACTGGACTCTATCGGTTTATCGTCGGTCTTGCTAAGAAGGTTTTGATAGCCAATGTGCTGGGCGAATACGCCGATCAAGTGTTTTCAATGGAGTACGATCTCAATTCAGGTATCGCTTGGACGGGGTTAATGGCCTACACTTTCCAAATCTATTTTGACTTTGCTGGATATTCTGACATGGCAATAGGACTTGGACAGATGATGGGTTTTCGTTTTCCTGAGAACTTTAATTTTCCGTATGTGGCTCGATCCATTACAGAGTTTTGGAGAAGATGGCATATCACGTTAAGTTCTTGGATGCGGGACTACCTCTATATTCCGCTAGGTGGAAATCGCGTTTCCGAGGGCCGACTTTATTTCAACCTTTGGGCTGTTTTCTTAATCAGCGGACTATGGCATGGGGCGAATTGGACCTTTGTTATTTGGGGAGCATATCACGGTCTATTTTTGGTACTTGAGCGATTATTTGCAGGAAAGTTTCTGAGTGCACTGCCAAAACCGTTTTCCATACTCATTACGTTCATCATTGCTTCTACGGGATGGGCGTTTTTCAGAAGCGAGGAGGTTTCGGGTGCTTGGGAAATCATTACATCGGCATACAGTTTTAGCGGCTTTTCAACCGAAGTGATTCCTCCCGATAGCAAGTTTTGGACCGCGATGATTATCGCTCTTGTCTTTTCTTTTATCGGAGCTACAAAATGGAGTGAGAAACTCGTCCACTTCTACACGCAAATCCAGTATAAAACGAGTGCCGTCCTTCTTCAACTCATCTCCGGAATTCTTTTGTTGATTATTTGTGTTGGCGAAATTGCAAGCAGTGGGTTTAACCCTTTTATATACTTCCGTTTTTAAACGGCTTCCTTTTGTCGCCAAGCCAAACGAATGGTATCCAAAAGAATTTTGAGATCGAAAAGGAAAGTCCAGTTCTCGACATAAAACCGATCCAACCGTATGCGCCCACTGAGTTGGGATTGCGTATGCGTCTCGCCCCGATATCCCCGTACTTGCGCCAATCCCGTGATCCCAGGCTTGATTTGATGGCGGGTCATGTACTTCTGAATTCGCTGTGAAAATTCCTCGGTGTGCGCAAGCATATGCGGCCGAGGTCCCACAACAGACATATCGCCGATCAATACGTTCCAAAATTGAGGGAGTTCATCGATACTCGTCTTACGTAAAAACCGACCCAAAGCTGTAACTCGTGTGTCACGAGCCGTTGCTTGACGTGTATCAGCCTCAACGGATGAACGCATGGTGCGAAACTTATAACACACGAATGTACGGCTATTCAAACCGGTGCGTTCCTGACGAAAAAATACGCTCCCCGAAGAGTCCAGTCGTATGAGTAAGGCGATAATTGGCGTCAACCAACTCAAAACACCCAATAGAATAATCAAGGAAAAAAGAATGTCGAAAAGGCGTTTGAGCAATCGATTGACAAAATTGTCCAAGGGAAAGCTCTCGAAGTGGATTACCGGAATATCGCTGTACATTTCCATGGTTAATCTACTGCCGGATATACCTCTTAAGTCGGGTAAAAGACGGACTTTGAAAAAAGATTCCTCACCGATCTCAACCCATTTGGCCAATTGCTGCGAGTCAATGCTTTCCCGATTGATAAAAAGTACTTGCACATTATCCTCTCGAATGCGATCGATTATGGCATCCTCATCTGAGGCATTCCTAAACTGCCCCTTGAAGTGATAACCGTATTCCGGAAAATCAGTAAAAAAGCGCTTTAGCTCCTCCACCCGCTCACCGCTGCCCAAGACGGCGACATTCATATATCCCAACCCCATCCGGCGATACAATCGAATGGCATAGAGATAAGACACTTTGGTCAGGAACAATAAAAGACCAGCAATCACATATGTCGCGACCAATTGATCGATATTGAGAATTTGACGACGCTGGAATAGCAACAATGAGAAAATGACGGCGGCATGAACCAACAGCTGCGCCCAACTGCGCGTTACAATTCGTGTTACCCGTATCATTCGTTTTAATCGATACGGATGAAAAACAAAGGACAACAAAATCCAAATGGAATTGAAATATGCGATCAAATTGATAAAGGGAAAATTCGTTATACCGTCCAAAGCACCAAAAACCCAATAATATCCAGCCACAAAAGCCCCATTGATCACGAGGATATCGAGAACAAAAGCAATAACACCGATCATCGGGGCAAACCTCATACGGAATAAGTTCTTTTGGCAAAAGCCGTTAGTGCAACAAATAAACCGAACGTAACCACCGCAGGTTGACGATGGAAAAGGTTTTCAGTGAGCAAACACAAACCGAAAAACACAACCAACCACACGCCGAAATCCGATTGTTGAGCAACCCGAAATCGATACACCAATCCAATAATAAACAGCAGGAAAATAACTCCTCCTATCCATCCATTTTCCATGGTAAAATGCAAATACATATTGTGCGAATTCAAATGTTGTTCGGCTGCTTCTACGTATCCTTTTTGATCATAACAATCGTAAAGCATCTCGTTCCCCCTTCCCGTGCCTACTCCCAATAATCCACCATCCGCTGTGATTTCGGTTGTACAGTTCCATACTTGCCAACGGATGTTTACGCTGTTGAGTTGGTTGGTATTGAACGCATCTTTTAGCTCACTAAACCTACTCAATCCAAACAGTGCAATTAATACACCAAAAAGCCCAAGCCAAATCAATCGTTGCTTCTTTTTTAAAAAACGGAATGCAAAAGGAGCAAACGAAATCACAAATGCAATCAGAGGCATACGGCTATTCAACAACAATCCACCCACCATCAAAACCACTAGTGGAACTAAAAAGCCTTTCCACTGTTTTCGGTAACGAAACCCGATTATTCCAACAGCTATCCATGTCCAAAGACTGAAATAAGTTGGGTGTATTCCCGAAATTTTTGAAAATGTTGTTCGATAAATAAAGCTAAAATCGTGTTGCTGATTCAACAGTTCGAACTGTTGATGCATGGCAAAATAGCGGTAAACTAATTGTCCATTGTAGAACAAAACTGCCACGGTCGTTGCCCAAATAAAAATTCGAAAAAACACCTCTTCCCATCGGCTATCGCGAAAGCGACTGGTTATACCCAGCAACAGCGGCCATACGGCAATGGTGCCGTACATTCCGATAAAGTTGAGAGTTTTTTCAAATGTTCCGTTCATCAACCAACCGGATATTCCTAAAACAAACGGTATGAACATCCATCCGATCCAGCTCCATCCCTTTTCACGTCGAATTCCCGGTACGGTGAACACGGTCAGTAGAGAAATCAACAGGAATAAAAAAGCGATGTAGTTGTAAATATGTAAAGAGAGCAAGGCCAATAAAGCCAGCATCCAAAATGTCAATTTATAACTTTCTACGAGGATCTTCACCTATTCAACTTTTCTTTTACCAAAGTAAGGAATTCGCTTTTAAATCGATCTTCATTGAAACGGTCGGCGTTTTCCTGCGCTTTTTGAGCGTCAATCGAAGTTAAATGCTCCAACTTCTCCATGGCCTGCAGAATGGCTGAGCCCGAAAGTTCGTCAAAGAAAACACCCGTAACATCTTCGAGTACGGTTTCGAGATACCCTCCTTTTCGATAAGCAATAACGGGAACACCTGCTGCTTGTGCTTCAACGGGGGTGATGCCGAAATCTTCGTCCGCAGCCACAATCAATCCTTTGGACTGTTGAATCATGTGAATCTGTTCTTCTCGCGAAATATGACCTTTGAACGTAACATTTGGAGGTGCAGTAGCGGCCCATTTTTCGAGCATCGGGCCATCACCTAAAACGATGAGTTTACGATTGGCTGAGCTAACGAACGCGTCGATAATGACATCTACGTTTTTGTAAGCTACAAGGCGGCTCGCCGTAACATAATAGCCCTTTTGTACGCGTTGATTGTTTCTCCATTTTTCAACATTCACTGGAGGGTAAATCACTCGAGCATCTCGCTGATATATTCGCTGAATGCGATTCCGAACATAGTTTGAATTCGCGATGAATACATCCACATCTCGGGATCGTTTTACATCCCAGCGCGCTATCCTATTAAGAATTCTATCGGCTAAAGGTCGAAGCAGAAAAGGAAGCGTTTTTACATACTCCCTTTTTAAATCATATGCGTAGCGCATCGGACTGTGACAGTAACAAATGTGAATCTGACCCGGTCGCTTTTTTACGTTTTTAATCACCGAATAACTCGAGGAAATAATTAGGTCGTATCCGGAGAGGTCGAATTGACCAACCGCTCGTGGATAGAGCGGAAGAAGTTTTCGATAGCTTTCATCAATTCCTGGAATTCGATTCAAGAACGACGTCTTTGCGTGTCTTCCTTGAAGAATATCCTCGCGATCCTCATCATGGAGTTGATCGATCAACGAAAAAATATCCGCATTGGGATACAGCGTACAAATCGATCGCAAGACCTTTTCCGCCCCACCATTTACCAAAAGCCAATCCTGAAGGATGGCCACTTTCATTGTTCGTTCTTTTGGAGACGTTGTCGCAGGTAATCGATATAAACACGGGCTGAAGTGCTGTATCGGTATTGCTGCGAAGTGCGGTGACCACGGACCCCTAGTTCGGTGCGTTTCGTATCGTCTTCGAGTAATTTTCTCAGTGCAGCGGTGATGCTGTATACATCCAACGGGTCAAAAGCTTCGAAGCTTCCACCGAACAATTCATTGAATACGGGCGAGTCCGAAGCGGCTACTGGACAGCCAAAATGCATCGCTTCAAGTATGGGCAGACCGAATCCCTCGTATAAAGATGGATAGACAAACAACATGGCTTGGCTGTACAATTCAATTAGCTCATCCTCCTTCACGTACCCTTTGAAAACGATTCGATCATCCGATTCGATAAGTCGCATCACATCCGAATCGGCAAACGCTTTGTGCTCGGCACCTGTCAATACCAACTGAATATCATCGCGCTGCAGTTCTTTGAAAGCGTGAATCAAATTCCGAAAATTCTTTCGCGGATTAAGGGATGAAACCGCCAAAATGAAAGGCTTTCGGTCTTCAACGACAGGAACATCGATATCGATAAAAGAGCTGCATATTCCGTTGTAAGCCACCAATAATTTCTCATCGGGTACCTTGAAGTATTTCTGTATATCTCCCGCGGCACTTTGGCTAACGCTAAACACCTTATCGGCATCTTTTAGCAATCTCGGAATCAGCATATTGTAACCAACGGCAAACTTTTTGGAAAACCAGTCGGGATTCACCTTGAATGCAGCATCGTGGAGCGTCACCAATTGGGGTGAAAAATTCAAGGGTGCTGTGTTGGCCAAGTTGACCAAATACCCATTATTCTTCTTGGCAAAATGAGCCAACTCCAACTGTTCCCACAAGTGTCCTTTTAACGTACCAACGGTTTCAGCATTCAATAAATCGGCATTTTCCTCCTGTACAATATCATTCGGCGCAATAACCCGAACATTTAGGTCAGATTGAACCAATTCTCGTGCGATTTCCGTTGCAAATTTTTGCACTCCGGTCATTTCTTGCGAAAGAAATCGACCGTTGATCAATATGTTTTTATTCGTATCCAAGCTTCCTCCTTACTCGTGTTAATGTTTCCGTAGCCACAGCTCTCGCCTTTTCGGCCCCTATACCCAATAATTTGTCCAACTCCTGGCGATCATTCATCAATTCTTCATAGCGTTTACGCGGTTCATCAAACTTCTCCAGAATCAACTCGTATAATGCTTGCTTTGCGTGCCCATATCCGTAGTTTCCACCTTCGTAGTTTGCACGCATCTCAGCGATTTGCTCTTCCGAAGCCATCAATTTATACAAATTGAACACATTGCATGTATCGGGGTTCTTGGGCTCTTCGAGCGGAGTGCTGTCCGTTTCGATTTTCATGATGTTTTTGCGCAACTGCTTGTCGGGCTGAAAGAGGTTAATTGTGTTGTTACGAGATTTACTCATCTTGTTTCCGTCAATGCCCGGAACAATCATCACATTTTCTTGTACCGAAACCTCGGGCAAAACCAACGTCTCTCCCATTTTATGGTTAAAACGCTGAGCTACATCTCGCGTAAACTCCAAATGCTGCATCTGATCTTTTCCTACAGGCACCAAATCTGCATCGTACAGCAATATATCCGCAGCCATCAGCATGGGGTAATAGAATAAGCCGCCGTTTACATCTTCCAAATGATCTTGCTTATCCTTGAAAGAATGTGCCAGGGTCATGCGCTGAAATGGAAAATAACAACTCAAGTACCAACTCAATTCGGTTACTTCTGGAATATCCGATTGTCGATAAAATGTCGATCGATTGGGGTCAATTCCAAACGCCAACCAAGCGGCAGCTACGCTATACGTGTTTTCACGAACGAGTTTGGCATCCTTGATCTGTGTAAGGGTGTGCATATTGGCTATGAAAACAAAACTATCATTGTCCCCATCGTTCGCCTTCTCCACCATGGGGATAATTGCCCCTAAGATATTCCCCAAGTGAGGCGTGCCCGTACTTTGAATTCCTGTAAGTATTCTTGCCATCGTAAAATATTGTATTGCAAAATTAGTTTTTCACCAATGTATTGCCAAAGATGCGAAGATGGCTATTTTTGACCACGTGAAAAACATTTTATTTTTTCTTCGACTTATCTGGCGAGGTTGGTACTACATAATGGTACTGATCGGAATTCTCTTGGTATTGCCCTTTATCATTGTGGCTGTCCAGCGCGTTGAGTGGTATCCCTTCTTTTTTAAGTGTGCGCGTTTTTGGGCGCGATTTATCTTGTTTACGATGGGTTTCCGACTTCGTATCGACTATCGCTACCGTCCCGAAAGTCATGAGCAATTTATCTTTTGTGCCAATCATACCAGTGAGATGGATATTATGACCGCTTTGGCTGTCCTACCCAATCACTTTGTATTTATCGGAAAAAAAGAACTCGGAAAAATTCCGCTTTTTGGTTATTTCTACAAGAGAAGCAGCATTCTTGTCGATCGAAGCAGCTTCCGTAGCCGTAAATCGGTTTACGAAAAAGCGCGCACTCGATTAAACGACGGGAGTACAGGAGTTTTCATTTTTCCGGAAGGTGGAGTGCCCGATGAGAAATACCTTTTGGCTCCGTTCAAAGGCGGTGCATTTCGATTGTCCACTGAATTACAAATTCCAATAATTCCGCTTACCTTTGTCAATCATAAGGAACGGTTTCCGTATTCTTTTAATTATGGCGGACCAGGCGTTTTAAGGGTAGTTGTTCATCCACCCGTAGCGCCCGATCCCAATGGAATTGAGGATGTAGACCGATTGGAAAAGGAAGTCTACGGAATCATTCGTCGGGAATTAGAACAGCAAGGAAAAACAGGAAAATGAAAATTGACGATCAACTCATAGAAAAGCTCGCCGACTTGTCAAAGCTCAGCTTGGATGACCAAAGCAAGGCCAAAATGAAAAGCGATATGGAAAAAATGTTGCTTTTTATCGAAAAGTTGAATGAATTGGATACCGCAGAAGTCGATCCTCTGATCTACGTCAATACCAGAGAGCACGTCTTGCGCGCGGATAAAGAGAACACGACCACGACGCAAGCCGAAGCCTTGCGCAACGCTCCAGATAAAGACACAGATTACATCAAAGTACCTAAAGTACTTCGCAGCTAAGGAATCATGTACAGTAAATCCGAAGCTCAAAAAATTCGATCCGAATTTTGGTCAGCCTTTGGGCTTTACATGAAACGCGTGCAGTCCGCTTCCGGAATGCGCGTGAATTGGCTCAATTACAGAACCGGAGCAAAAGGCATTCATTTTCGGTCGCACGCCGATCGAAATGTCGCCATCTCCGCATTGGATATTGATACGAACGATAGCGACTACCGCGAACTGTACCTCGAACAATTCGATGAACTCAAAAGCGTGATGCATGGCATGATGCCCTATGAGTTGCACTTTTCAAGTTCGTTCATCCGCGAGAATGAAACGGAAGTAATTCGTTTTTATATGATTCTGGAAAATGTCAATGTATACCGTCGCGAGGATTGGCCTTTAATTTTTGAATTTCTTCGCAGTGGTCTCATCGCGTGGGATGAGTTTTGGACCGATTTTAAGAATCTATTCATACAGCTTCAATAAGACTGTACTAAAACAAATAACCCAAACCAACCGATAGATTAACGGTATAGCGCACACCCCCGGTCACCCCTACGTTTCCCGATGGGCTGATGCTACGCTCGACAACAGCTTGTTCGCTAAAACTCGTTCGCGCGGATAATTGTGCAGAAGCGAAAAGCCATTGAGAGATAAAGTAGCGATTTTCCAATCGAAGCAAAAACATCGGTATTCTTTCTTCCACGGTATTCATTTCAACACGTTCAGGAAACACAAACTCACCGTATTCATAAGTAACGCCAACGATACTACCTCCTATTCCAACCAAAAGTCGATTCGACTCACTCTCTGGAGTAAGGTTGGCTTGAAATCCCAGGTCCAAAACCAAAACGCGTTCGGTATTGTCATAACTGTACGCGGGAAGTTCCGTAGTATAGGTCCCATTGAACCATTGAGCGGTCCCAAAAATTTCCACATGGTCCGAAAGCAATCGGCTGTAACTGGCTGCCCCTCCTATTCCGAAGGATGATTCATAAGGCGTAAATCCTCCAAGGACGGATAACTGAACGACATCTCTTTCTTGACCATAACTCATGCTCGCCGCAATGGAAAGAAGCATCATCAATATTCTCTGTTTCATAGCACTTCCTACTTTGTTTTTCTAAATATACGATACATTCCAAATCGTAGGACATTAAATTCGGCCGATTTTTCTGAGAAGCAATGGGTTATCGGCCAATGTATTATTAAGTCCGAGACCCGGAATCCGTAATCCGTTATTTAAGTTACTGGTCACCAGTTACTGGTTTTTGAACCTGTATGCTCAAAACTCAAACTCTTGCTGTTTTCCGTTACCCGTTACCCGGAATCCGAAATCCGGAACGTTTAGAAAAGCAGTCACTTTTACGGTTATTTAAGACTGTTCAGTGTTTACTGAAAGAAACTTTATCGATTTTATAATTGTGCAATATCCCAACAACGTTCCGATGATCGGAGAAAATACAGTTAAATTCTCATGGGTTTTTAATCCATTGCAATTTATTTATCGTAATATTGCAATAAAGTAATTTAATAATGGGAGTAACACGAATAGACTTGTATGAAATGGCCGATGTGGAATTGGCGGGTATTGCCAAAGCACTTGCGCATCCGGCTCGGATAGCAATTATTAAGTGCCTATTGGCGAGTGATTCGTGCATCACCGGTGATCTCACCGATCAGATTGGCTTGGCACAACCAACCATTTCTCAACATCTCAAGGAATTGAAAAAAGTAGAAATTATCCGCGGCACCATTAGTGGAACATCGGTGAATTACTGTATCAATTCTCAAAAATGGGGTGAGATAAGCCAACTGTTCGCTGACCTTTTCGCAAAATTCCCAACCTCTAAAGACTGTTGTTAATCATGAATACTACAGAAGAAAATCAACTGAAATCGATTGTAAAGGAAAAGTACAGTCAAATCGCAGAACAATCCAAAGAACAAAATGCAGCCTCGTGCTGCGGCTCGGGGCCTATTTCGAATAAGGTGTACAACATCATGATGGATGACTACACGGGAATGGAAGGATACAATGAAGAAGCCGACTTGGGCCTGGGCTGTGGACTTCCCACGCAATTTGCTCATATTAAACCGGGAGATACCGTAATTGACTTGGGGTCAGGTGCCGGAAACGACTGCTTTGTAGCTCGGCATGAAACGGGGCCGGAAGGAAAAGTAATCGGCATCGATTTTACGCCATCCATGATTCAAAAAGCACGGATGAATGCAGATAAAATGGGATACAACAATGTTGAATTTCGCGAAGGTGATATCGAAGACATGCCTGTCTCGGATGATTCAGCAGATGTTGTTGTCAGTAACTGCGTACTCAATTTGGTGCCCAACAAAAAATCCGTCATTGAAGATATTTTCCGCGTTTTAAAGCCGGGCGGACATTTCAGTATTTCTGACATTGTGCTGGTTGGCCAGTTACCCGAAGCGCTTCGAAATGAAGCCGAATTATATGCCGGTTGCGTCTCAGGTGCTATTCAGCAAGAAGAGTACTTGAGTTTAATAGCCAATTGCGGATTCGAAAATATCACCGTTCAAAAAAAGAAAACAATTCTGTTGCCCGATGACGTATTGCAGAAATATCTTTCTGAAGATGAAATTCGGGAGTTTGTTTCTCGTGAGGTGGGCATTTTTAGCATTACTGTGTACGGAGAAAAGCCACAATCGGGATCTTCTAAAGTAAAGATCAACATTGCGGATGTCGCCGCTGAGTCTTCGAGTAATTGTGCGCCGGGTTCGGGTTGCTGTTGATTTTAACGCATGAGAGCAGAAATTGCAAATGCAGCTCAGGTCATACGCTCTTCGACTGAGGCTTGCAAAAACATTGTATTTATTTGTACCCACAATAGCCGGAGGAGTCAACTCGCTGCGTTTTGGGCGCAGTTTTGGGTAGATGAGTTGGGTATGGATTATTCATTTTTCTCGGCCGGCACCGAAAAAACATCTGTTTATCCAACGATTATTGAAGCATTAGCGCAAATGAATATTTTGATTGATCGAATTGGCAATAATTACGTGGCATCCACTTCAAAACAAAAGGTTCAATTGTTCAGTAAAACACTGGAAGACCCCAGTTTGCCCGCACAATTTCATGCCATCAACACGTGTTCTGACGCCAATGAGAATTGTCCGTTTCTACCCGAGGCGGTAACTCGATCTCATGTCCCGTATGAGGATCCGAAATGGAGTGACGGTCGCAATGAAGAGTTGGAGGTTTATTCCCAAAAAAGTGAGGTGATTAGAAATGAAATGAAAGAGTTACTAATTGCACTTCAAGAAAATTGATCTCTCAATGCAACCCGACCCTACGCTGTTAATCGATATCGTCCAAAAAGAAATGCCCTATGGCAAGTACAAAGGGCGGAAAATATACCAGCTTCCCGTTCATTATCTGGAATGGTTCGAACGCCAGGGGTTTCCTCAAGGCAGATTGGGTGAAATGCTCGCTACGCTATACATTATCAAGACCAATGGACTTCAGGATATTCTCCAAAAAATAATTCGAGATCACCAATAAGACCATTTATACTACAAAATACTCAATTCGATAAAACATTGGTTTGAGAGTTGGGATAAGTTCTGTATTATTGCTGAGAGAGGAGCTGAAAAACCACAAACAGGGCGATTTTCGAAAAGCCATACGAGTAGAAAAACCTAAATCATTTCACTATTATGAAAAAAATCAGACCAGTTTTAGCTGTTATTGCAGCTGCAGCCGTTTTGAGTAGTTGTTCACTTACCTTGCCCGTTACAGCAACAAGCAACGAAGTGGGTTCTAAAGTAGGAACAGCAAAAGCTACAGGATTCCTAGGGGTACTATTCTTTGACCAAGACGCAAGTATCCGTAAAGCCGCTCGCGACGGTGGTATTACAAAAATTTCAACGGTAGATATTAAGCAGGGTAATATCCTGAATATCATCGTTACTTATGAAACGATTGTAACTGGAGAATAATTTTTCCATCATTAAAAAAACACCTCCTTCAGCGGAGGTGTTTTTTTGTTTATACCAGTCCCATGTATTTGAGAATTCTTTGTTCAGTTGTAGCCCTCTCCCTTCTAAGTTGCGTTGGAATAAAACCAGCAAGCAGCTCCAAAGCCAACCGTTTTTTCGAAACTTTTTATGTGGGTGATGAAGGAATTCAATACTTCATCAAACCCATCGCTTTCCAAGGCGAGAATGATTCTGAATTATTAGGAGATTTTAATTTTCGGAGTCGAGGCGACTCAACCTCTGAGGTGATCTTCAATTTCTCGATTCTGTCCGATGTTTTTTACAAAGACATCGACAGCCTGACCATTACGAGCCAAAGTCACCAGACCACGACCTCCCTTGTGACGCTCACTTACAATGAAAGCAGCAAACAGTATATATCACGATTTACATCAACTCTGCCCTCCGGTAGGCATATTATAGATTTATTCGGTTCTACAGACTGGAGAATCGACATTTATTCAAAGGAAAAGCACACGCATTTCACCTCTGAAAATCGAAAAACACAACGTAAAATTCTATCGCTGCAGGAACACCTCTTTGTTTTTCTTCAGTAATACGTTTAAACTATCCAGAGTGCGTGGGGTTATCTAAAGAAAAAGTCCATGTACGTCACCTACTCTCTTTTTGAATCCAATTCCAATAATTTCCGTTGGATGTTTTCACAGGTTGGCGTTGGCAATTCCGAGCTCCAAAAAGAGCATGGTATTCGTTTTTCTAAGATCATGGGACATGGTGGATTCGGTGGATTTTCCATCTGGCCAAATCTTAAACGTTATTCTTTTTTGATCGTTTGGGAAAGCAAGTCCAAAGCGGAAAGTTTTTTTAAATCATCCATGTATTTTAAGCAGTGGAAAGAAAGGTCAAAAGACTGGTTTACCTTTGTCCTTCGACCGATAAAATCGCATGGAAAATGGTCCGGGAAAAACCCTTTTGAAGCGGGTGAAGAAGATGACAATTTGCCTATCGCGGTATTGACACGCGCGCGAATACGATGGCAAAAACTATGGGTATTCTGGCGAAATGTCCCTAGCGTTTATCGCCAAATGAAACGCTTTCCGGGATTGCTATTTGCCAATGGAATTGGTGAATATCCCATTTTCCAACAAGCCACCATTTCCATCTGGGAAAATAAAGCGGCGATGATGGAGTTTGCTTATAAAGATGAGCGGCATGCACGAATTGTCCAGCGTACGAGGAGCGAAAATTGGTACGGCGAAGAGCTTTTTGGCAGATTCAATGTAGTGGGATATTTTTCGAATCATCGCGGTGATTTTGATCGCCTTTGCAGTAAATTTTCCGCCACGGACTTTCCCACATGATCAGGCCTAATCACCGGCTGTGACGATGAAACGCATGCGTTTTTTAATAATTATTGTAAAACTCAATATCTTGCACGAGGCACTATTTTGGTCTTAAATCAGTACCTTTGTGCCGAATTTGACAAACGGACGATATGATAAAGATAAATACGGTTGAAAAGTCGAACATTGACAACTTCGACTTTGAAAATATAGATTTCGGAAAAGGGTTTACAGACCACATGTTGCGCTGCGATTTCCGCGATGACGAATGGAAACAACCCGAAATCATGCCCTACGGCCCCATTACAATGAGTCCGGGTTCTCCTGTATTGCATTACGGTCAAGCTTTCTTTGAAGGGATGAAAGCATACAAGCACCCTGAAAAAGACGAGGTTTATCTTTTTCGCCCAGAGCAAAATTTTGAGCGCTTTAATCGCTCTGCAGTACGCATGAATATGCCGGAGATTTCGAAAGAGGTTTTCATGCAGGGAATTCGCGAGTTGGTCAATCTAGATCGCGCATGGGTGAAGCCTGGAATGGATCGTGCATTGTACATTCGCCCATTCATGTTCGGCGATGGAATTCAAGTTGCTGCACGCAGCGCTGAAGACTACACCTTCATGATTCTGACTTGTCCGGTTCGTGCGTATTACAAAGGTTCTGTTCGCGTAAAAATTGAAACTGAATTCTCTCGTGCTGCTCCCGGCGGAACAGGGTATGCAAAATGCGCAGGTAACTACGGTGGCTCGTTCTACCCCGCCCGTTTGGCACAAGAAAAAGGCTATCAGCAAGTGTTGTGGACCGATGCTTGTACCCATGAACGTATTGAGGAATCAGGTACCATGAACGTCATGTTCCTTTTCGGCGATACCCTAGTTACACCTCCGGTATCACCAACAATCCTCAAAGGGGTAACTCGAAGTTCTCTCATCACATTGGCCAAAGATCTCGGTTACAAGGTCGAAGAAAGGCCAATTACGGTTCGCGAGGTCATCGAGAATGCCAAAAATGGAAGTCTAAAAGAAGCTTTCGGAGTTGGAACGGCAGCCGTGGTTTCACCTATCGAGGCCATCGGACACAAGGATACGGATTACGAACTTCCCGTACCTGAGAATGCAGTGAGTGCAAAACTGAAAAACAAACTTCTTCGAATCCAACACGGTTTAGACGAAGATCCGTACGGATGGCGAATCACGATCTGACAATAAAAGAAAGAATAGAAATCCCCTCGCTCTTCAGCCAGGGGATTTTTTTATGCTATTAAGGCGGCAGAAAATGTGATGATCGAAGCGGAAATGATAACTCCCAAACTAATCGCAAAAAAAGCTTGTTTGGCTTTTACACCAAATACTTTTGATCCAATCACACCCATGTAAGCACCAGTTACCGGTAGGGGTATCATCACAAAAATCATCAATCCCCAAAATCCATATTTGTGAACCTTATCACCTAAAATCCGCTTTGAGCGACGCATCATTTTAATGCTGTGATTGCGATAAAAGTGATGCTTCCAGAGTTTTTGATTAAAGAGGTTGATCAATGTATTGAATATGGGAAATACCAAAAGGTTCCCAAACAAACCAATGATGTATGCCCAAATCACCGGAAGACCACTCATCACGCCAAAGGGAATTCCTACGCGCGATTCACCAAGCGGTGAAATACTAATAGCAAATGTGGTAACGATATCAGCAAGCATACTTCTTTCTCTAGTGCGTCATTAACGCACAATCCTGTGATTTAGTTTCTGTAAAACTCCTTTTTCTAGAAGAAGCACAAAAATAACCTTCTATACGTATTAATTGATATAATAAGCGACTGAAAAACCGATATTCGGAGTAGCTGCCGGCTGTTCGTCAGGGATATTCTGCCAAAAAGGTTGCGATGCAAAAATCGAAATCAATGCATTGTCCAAATACATATCCAACCCTATAGCTGTTGACATCCGGGTTCCGCCTGTTTCAATTACATCAGCCTCGTACTGCTGATCCATTTCAAAGTGTTCCATGTTGACCCCGATCTGAGGCAAAAGGGTAAGCCTGCCCACGTTGAGCCAGTAAAAACCCTGTAGCGAGGATACCAATCGACTCCCCGGTTGATAATCCAATTCATTTTGCGTTAGATAAGTCCATCGCACATTGGTATTCAGTCCAACCTTTTTATAGCGAACCGTATAAAAGGTTTGCAATCCAAAACCCCACGAACCTGTTCCCACCTGAAACCACAAAGGATACATGGCTTTGTTCGGGTCGCGTTGCATAAACTTACCGGTGGGCAGTCCTGTATGCAGCCCTACTCGTAAAAAATGTTTCCAGTTCGCAGTATCCACATCCTGAATAATCAGATTATAATTCGCCATAAGCTGAATATCGCCAATTCCAGATGCTGCGCTGTGTCCGTTCTCTTCGACGCGTTGATTGTACCGATACGGAATAGAATAGAATATATGCAACCGTTCATTGGCAGAGTATCTTCCCCAGATTTCCGTTGTATGGAACCGGTCTTGCAATACAAGGCCCTCTCCACTTGAACTAACCGAAGTAATCGGGTGATCAAACGATTGAAAATTGTACCTCAATCCGATCAAATGATTTTGAGTCATGGGAACAATACCCAAATAACTCATGCTTGTACTGCACCCGCAGGCATCACAGGCCTGGGAGGAGTTGGTGTAAAATAAAATTCCAGTAAATAATATAAATATCGCGCGTTTCATGGTTCGCTAAATTTGTGATTGGAAATAAAATCGTAATCGGTTAAAGTCTTGAGAAAGGCGATAACATCCTGCTTTTCCTCGGCAGTTAATTGTATCGGATCCTTCAATCGACTATCCAATTGCGGTTGGTCCTGAACTCCATCGGTATAATGATCCAATACATCGATCAAGTTGAAAAATCTTCCATCGTGCAGGTATGGATACGTCAAATCGATGTTCCGAAGACTGGGCACTTTAAACTTTCCGCGATCTTCCGGATTTAAGGTGATCAACTCTCTTCCCCGATCGAAGTAAACCGAATCCAGTCCCGTATTGCTAAAGCTGAAATCTGTAAAAAGTGGTGGTTGATGGCAACTGCTGCAATTGGTCATGAATAAATCGAACCCGCGCTTCTCTTGCTCAGAAAATTCTTCCCGGCCATCCATACACTGATCGTATTTAGAATTGGCTGAGACCAGTGTCATTTGAAATTGAGCCAACGCAACCAACAACTGCTGAGAGTCAATGGAGTCTTTTCCAAACGCCAACTGAAATTGATCAACGTATTCGCCATCATCGTTCAATTTAACAATGAGCTGATCCAATGGCTGATTCATTTCAATTTCTGATGTAATGGGCACCAACGCCACCATTTCTAGGTGGTTCACTCCCCCATCGTGCATGAAGGAAGTTTGCCAGGCCAAGTTCATCAAAGCCGGAGAATTGCGAATGCCCATGGCTCCATTCACGCCAAAACTAACCGGAGAGTTATGGTCTGCAAAAGCGTGAACCTGAGCGTGACAATCGCCACAAGATATGCTGTTATCTACGGAGAGCTTTCGCTCGTAAAACAGCTTTCTACCCAGTTCAATTCGCTCCTTGGACAATGGAAACTTTTCACTTTGGTATACCATGGGTGGAAAATGGTCTGGAACTGCCATCAATGCCTCCGGTTGATGCACAGGATACTCCTTCACACAGGACACCAAAAGTGAGGCAACCGCAACAAGTGCGATTGCCAACTTCTGTATTTCAAGTTTCATGGCTTACCGATGTATGTGGTCCACCTTTACCCATGTGTTAAAATCCTGTGCCATCTGAGCGGCAGCAGCATTGGGCATATGGATCATCGGACCATTGGACACGGAACCGTAGGAATGGAACAAGCGAGCCGGATTGGCCAAACAGTGAATCGTAGGTGTTGCCGACGGGCTTACCGATACAAGAGCTCCTCCCGGAAAATCTAAGTTTCGTGTAGTAACCGCGTTGTTATCACCTGAAAAACCACCCAAATGATAAGCAAATGCTCCAGATGGCGAGTTTGGCGATGTTCCTTCAGCTTTGATCATGATATAGCCCGAATTCCAGCTCCAGAACATTCCGTTCGCTGGGTCCAAAGCCCCCACTTGAGCACCTGAAACATTCCGGGTGCTATCTACACCAAAAGTTATTTCCACCGACTGATAGTCACCTGTAGGAACTCCTTCAATGGTTAATATACGAGACTCCGGGTCACTGAAGTCTACCAAGAAATATGATTCTTCATGTGTCCAATATGTTCCATCCGTGCGTTCTAAACGAATATTGCTCACATAATGACGCAGCATGCTAAATGTCAGCGTGTCCCCGCTCATGGGGTGGACATACGTTTGTCCGAGTTCGAAAGGATTATTCCCCATTCCCCAGATGTAATCAAACTCTATATTTACATCTCCTGTTGTTGTCGGTTGAGGATTATCCGGCGTGGGTTGATCTTCCTCACAAGCTACCATACCCATTGCCAATAGCGCAACCGCTATGGCTTTCATTCCAAAATTTTTCATCTTAATTTGTAATTGTTGTGTTGATTGTTGATTAAATAAAATCGGAGGTAAATCAACTCAACTTAGGAGGCGGTGTGGGGATTCCCAATGCCAAGCACGTGGGAATAACATCGTTGGAAAGTAATCCGTTCGTATCGGCGTTCACTTCTTCAATTGAAATAAACTCGTTTTCTATATCAAAAAAAACAGCTACTAAAACCACTTCGACGATTTGATTGAGCTGTGGTTTTTCGGGTTCCGTGTGACTATTCATCACTTTGGCAAACTGGCACTTTCCGTCACATTCCAATTCTGGACGATCTTTGTTTTCACACAGCTCAACATACGCATTGAAGCGAACAACGTAGTCAGCCAATAAAAATAAGTTGGCCAGTGTAGTACCCGCTACGAGTAAAGCAAAGAAATATGTTATCAGTTGTTTCACCAAAATTGTATATCCATACAAAAGTATGAAATATTACTCCTCATTTAACGGTTAAAAAGGTGATTTATATCACGTTTCATAGGTGTTGCGCGGCTTTAAATCATCAGGTATACTCTAACAAACTATAAATCAGAACCTATATTAAACATATCAAAAACGCGATGTAATTTTTAATTTTATTCTAATCATTCTAGGGAACTAATCGCGAAAATGAGCGGTTATAGGATATAAATTTGCATAAACGTTTAAATCAAACACAAAAAATGAAAGCAATCAAATATTTGAGTTTAGCCGCTCTTAGCGCCACTATGGTCGCTTGTGATAAGGATGATTCAGAAAACAACAATGTATTCGTTTCGGACTATCGTTCCATTGCCGTAACCGATCTTCCGGCTCCAATTACAAATCACGTCGCTGCCAGCTTTCCGAGCAGTTCGATCGTTGGAGCAGAAATGGATGCATCGATGGGTTATGAAGTAGAAATCAATCAAGGTTGGGAGTTGTATTACGACCTAGATGGGAATCACCTCCACACCGAATCACTGAGTTCGAGCGACGATGATGTTCCGGTTCCTGTTTCCAGCTTACCGCAGTCCATTATTAATTATGTCAATGCAAACTACCCCAATGAATCCATTGTTTGGGCAGAGTATGACGATGGTGAATACGAGTTATACCTGAGCAATGGAATGGAATTGTATTTCGATATCAGTGGTAATTTCTTGTACGCTGATGATGACGATCAAGACATCGATCCAGCGAATCTTCCTACGGCAATAACCAATTACATCAGTCAGAACTACCCCAACTTAACCATCGTTGAGGCGGAATTGGATGACAATGTGTACGAAATCTACCTGAGCAATGGCTTGGAGTTGTATTTCGATAGCAATGGAAATTTTATTGGGTTGGACATGGATGACATGCCTGTTGATCCAGCTACACTTCCTACTTCTATTACCAACTACATACAGCAAAACTATCCGAACGATTCCATCGTGAGTGCGGAATTGGACGACAATATGTACGAAATCTATCTCAGCAGTGGAGTTGAGTTGTATTTCGACATGAATGGTAATTTATTGTATGTGGATAACGACGATGACGATTATATCGACCCAGCGAACCTCCCGGCAGCTATTCTTACTTACATTCAATCCAATTATCCCAATCTTACGATTGTTGAAGCCGAGATCTATGATAACATGTACGTTGTAGAGTTGAGCAACGAGCTCAGACTATACTTTGACATGAACGGTAATTTTCTCTTCGCAGATCCCGATTGATAACTATTTTGACATAAGACAAAAAAAATGAAAAAAATAGTTGGGATTACTTGCATGATCCTTGGGTTAGGACTGTTGCAAGTGAATGGGCAAAGTGGAGCAAACACCTTGTTCAAAGGGAATTCAAGCCTTGAGAGTTGGGGAGTTGTGTTGTCTCCAGAGATTAATTCTGTACAGATTTTTGATCAGGGAGTGGCCATGGGTGAAATTGCTTTAGGTGTTGTACTCAACAACAAATGGTACATCGGTGGATATTACGGCGAGTCCTTCAATTCCATCGATGCTCCCCAAGAAATGCGACCGGGAGTTTCAGAACTGGAGTTTCAATCCTATGGGATGCGAATCGAGTATACGGTTGCAGCCGACAACTTGCTTCACGTTTCATTTCCATTGAATATTGGCGTTTTTGAAGCCGAAGAAGTGGTGAGTACAAGCATCGCTTACAATGAAGTATCGTACTTCGCGGTAACGCCTGGAGCTCAATTAGAACTCAATATCTCAAAGTATATCCGCGCTTTTGCCGGAGCTCGATATCAAGTATTGGTGAACGAAATCGAAAGTGATCCCATTATTCGAGATGTGGATCCGGGACTAAGTCTGCACGTTGGATTACGCGTAGGTTTGTTCGAAAGAAGTATCAATTGATACATTTGGATTTAGGTGAATAACGCATCCCCAACGGCGAATTGCAAAAACGCTGTTGGGGATTTTTTATAAAAACCACACTTCCGTCATTTTAGCACAATTCCCGTAAATTCGCTGCATGGCAGAACAAGGATTGTACAAAAACTGGAAGCAATTCACCCTACTGGTAATCGTCAATGCTTTTGTTGGCGGAATGGTTGGATTAGAGCGTTCCATTTTTCCCGAATTCGCTGAAAATATTTTTGGTGTTGCCTCAACAACAGCTATTCTTTCTTTTATTGCTGCTTTTGGTCTTTCAAAATCCATAGCGAATTATTTCGCTGGAAGGTGGGCAAACCACGTAGGTCGACGCAACTTGCTCATTTATGGATGGCTTGTGGCATTACCCGTTCCCTTTTTATTGATCTATGCCAATGATTGGAGTCAGGTTGTATTTGCGAACATCCTACTCGGAGTAAGTCAAGGGCTTACCTGGAGCAGTACGGTGGTGATGAAAATTGATTTGGTCGGGCAAAAGGATCGCGGATTAGCCATGGGGCTCAATGAGTTTGCCGGGTACTTGGCCGTTGGCATCTTTGCTTTTTTGAGCGCATCAGTCGCCGATCAATACGGACTTCGGCCTTATCCCTTCTATCTGGGAATAGCGCTTTCCATTATTGGACTATTGATGAGTATACTGTTCGTTAAAGACACACGAGGCCATGTTCGAGCAGAGGCCCGGCAGGAAACGAGAACTGATTCCTCTAACATTTTTTGGAGAACCACATGGAAAAACCCTCGACTCAATGCCATTACGCAGGCCGGATTAGTGAACAACATGAACGACGGCATGATTTGGGGCTTGCTACCCGTATTACTTGCCTCCTACTCTTTTTCAACCAGCAACATAGGATGGGTTGCGGGAACTTATCCTCTCGTTTGGGGAATTGGTCAACTGTTTACCGGAAAACTAGGCGATCATTATTCGAAAAAGAAGCTTTTGTTCTGGGGCATGTTGTTTCAAGGACTTGCTATTCTTTTTCTTCCTCTGTTTGAGGACTTCAATGCTCTGATGGGAGTATCCGTAGTTTTAGGATTGGGCACAGCATTGGTTTATCCCAACTTTTTAAGTGCAGTTGCAGACGCTACAACGCCTACCGAACGAGCAGAAAGTATAGGAACCTTTCGCCTTTGGCGTGATTTGGGCTACGTTTTCGGTGCGCTGATCAGCGGGCTCATTGCCGATGCATTCGGAATAACGGGAGCGATACTTTCGATTGGCGCAATAACCCTAGTATCTGCCGTAATTATCGCATTGCGATGGAATAAGCGCGAAAAAACCGACAGTTAATCAATTACTTAAACTTCTTCTTTTTAACTTTTGAATTGGATCGTTGTTCGTTATAATGCTCAAATACCGTATTGACAAAGGATAAGATGATTCCAATTCCGATTAAAATGTAAAAGAGGGTGAAGATTTTTCCGCCATCAGTTTGAGGAGAAAAATCGCCGTAGCCAATTGTTGTTAAGGTTATTACTGAGAAGTAAAAACTATCCAACCACGTCCAACCTTCGAGATAGTGGTACATAACAGTACCAACTCCCAAAATGAACAGCGTGGTAAACAATAAATTCCGATACGAAGGATCCCGCAGGAACGAAATGATGGATTGGATAAAAATCATATTCCGAAAATAAACGCAGTAAATCTAAAAAAACAAAAGTTAATGGTGTATAGGCTAAACAAGCCTTTTGAATGTCTCCAATCCAAACCGCCAATGATTCTCGAACCACGGGTTACGGATTACGATTTCACAAAAACCACTTTTTAATCACTTCTTCCTTATTTTCTCGAACAAACTCTAAAAAGGCACTTGCGGCAGGAGATAGTTTTTTCTTTCTCAGCCATATCAAATGCCAAGTCGACGACAGCGGAAACTGTTTCATGGGAATGACCTTCAAAACCCCGTTTTTGAGTTCGTTTCGAATTCCGATTAACGGCATAACGCTATACCCCAGGCCAGCTATAACCGCTTGTTTGACGGCTTCGTTACTTGTGAGCTCCATCCTGTTGATCACGGTAATTTGGTTAGACTTTAGGTACTCCTCCATCACCACTCGAGTACCCGAACCCTTTTCACGAAAAATCAGTGGAATCTCTTCAAAAATCGTATGGTTGTAAGACTCATCTGTATAAGACGAATCTCCATTCCCGACCAAAACCAATTGGTTTTGCATGAGCTCAACCTTTTCAATATCCAAATGATTCGGCAAAACACTCACCAAGGCAAAGTCCACTGTATTCTGCTCGAGCGTTTTAACGACGCGAAATTTATTGGTCACGTCCATTTCCAATTCCAACCCGCGATGTGCATTGATAAAGTCGGCCAATAGAAAAGGTGCGATGTACTTGCCCGTGGAAACTACTGATAGTTTCAACTTTCCGGTTAAATGACCTTTGTAGGCGTGCATTCTGAAATTGATGGCGTGAACTTCATCTAAAATCTTCTCAGCGGCCTCCTCTATTTCTCGACCAAACTCCGTGATATGAACGCGCTTATGGACGATTTCAAAAAGGGGAAGTTCAAACTGATCCTGGAAATTCTTGAGCTGAATCGAAACAGCGGGCTGTGTTAAGTGGAGCTCTTTAGCCGCACGCGTTACACTCCCCGTTTGGGCTACGCGATGGAAAATTCGAAGTTGATTCAATGTATAGTTCATAAGCTATCATTATGTTTATCATTGTAAATATAAATGAAAATTTATGAATTGAATCTCAGATATTTGCCCCGAACAAAAACTAAATGCTATGAATATTGAATTGATTAGCGGAACGTACAATTCAAATGAGACCTTGGACTTGGTTACCGAATTGGTGCACGTAAAGATTAAGTACCTCGAAAAGAAGATTGAATCGTCAATGAGCGAGGAGGAAATTAAGGTTCGTGAAAACCGAATCAAAAATCTTCAACGAGAATTCTATGATTTCAAGCAGCGAGTAAATCAAAAGGACGGAAGATGTAAAATTCAATCGACCATTCAATTGAACTAAAGCCCCCAACCAGCCAAAACCACTCCCCGGGTTCACTTACAAAAGAGCTCGGGGATTTTTATTGTTTCAAAAACTTCAGCCCATCTTCGCCTCTATTGGAGTTCATTCTTATAAAATAAAGTCCCGTCGGCAAGCGCTCTAAGTCCGTTAAAAGTATACGGCCATTGATTACTTCCAATTCGCGGTCGATTACTCGCATCCCCATGTTGTTATACACATATAGCTGCACAGTCGGATGAACTAGATCAGGTGCCGCAATATATACAGCATCGTTGACTGGATTGGGATAAAGTTGAATTCTAGACTGTTCGTTCTCTGTGACATTCACAGTATTGGAATCCTGATAAACCCGAACATAGTCGATTTCCAAGGTGTCTTGAGTGAACGATGGAGAAATCGAAGACTCAATTGCTACGTTCAACAACAGAAACTGGGGTTCAAAGAATGGCCATGTAGACGGATCTTGAACCGTTGGTTCATAAATATAATGGACAATATCGTCCACACTAAAAACAATGCGATTGGGCGTCCATTCGGCTTGGTATCGATGAAATCCATCAGAAACTCCTGGTATTACCCTTCCACCATGATTTACGGTAGCTCCAAAACTGGAAGGCGTATGCAATGCGCTGGAAATGTAATCCTGATTCGTTCCCCAATGTTCCATCACGTCAATTTCTCCACACGCCGGCCAACTCGTTGTACCAAATCCCTGCTGATCCCAATACGAGCCATCCGTAGCTTCGTTGAAGTTTTGACCAAGTGCCCAAATGGCTGGCCACGTTCCCGCACCCCGTGGAAGTTTAGCTCGAACTTCAACACGACCATAGGTAAAGGCATATTTGGAATTCAAACGCGCCGAGGTGTACTGCTTAGTCACCCCCTGATCCGTGAATGTTTCATTCTTGGCAATCAGGTGGAGTGACCCATTGCTTTGAATGCTGTTGTCCAATCGGTCAGTATAGTGTTGCTGCTCATTATTCCACCATGAATTCCCATTGGGAAGTATGGTTTCGTGAAACCATTTAGTGGTGTCAATCATACCGTTTCCATTGAATTCATCCGACCACACCAGGTAATTGTAAATTGGAACATAGGGAACCAACGTAGCGTCGGGATACGAGAAATCATCGATAAAGGCCAAAACATGATCGAAATTATTCTCGCCATTAATCTGAATCAATACCCGGTTGAAATCCGTTCGCTGGATAGGCGGTGGTGAATTTACATCGAAGTTGATGTAGAGGTCATTCGCAAAGTCAAATTGAATGGTTTGCCACTGATCCAACACCAATGGTTTGATAATCTCAGTTTGTGTAAACCACGGACTTGCCAAGTTGTTGTTTTGTAGTTTCAGCGAAATCTGATTGGGCTGATTTCCCGTTAATCCACTCGACGGCACATAAATTTTGAGCTCGAAAACGTAAGAGTTCGCCATATCCAAAAACTGTCCCGCATCAAAGCGAACATTGGCATACTGCCCCCCTTGATCATGATACTCGAGAACCGTGGAAGAAGTGTTGATTCCTTGCTGATAAGGATTCGCAGCATTCTCATCAATCGCACAGAAATCTCCAAACCAACTGGTTATATTTCCATTTCCCTCAAAATCATCATGCAACGGTTGAGCGGATAATCCATACCCAAACACACCTAAGGCAATAATCAAAAAAAGTCGATTCATCTGCTTCGTTTCTAAGAGCTTAAAGATACTTAAAATCATCATATTGTACAATTAACTATATCTAAATTTGCGAATGATCATATCGAAGAAATGTCCGCACAAACCGCAGTAATGGGAAGCGTGATATGAATTACTTTTGTCACTTAAGAGGAAGATATGTAGAACAGCTTCGCAAAGCAACGGTTCACGTTATCAACCGTAAATCGAAACCAACAGGTGAAGTTTGAAGATTGATGATCCCAAGTGGAAGGTCTTGCAAGCAACTAAAGCCTTCGGACTGCGTCCTAGGGCTTTTTTCATTCCAACTCATTGTTGGAATGTTGGGATTACTCGCCTTCGCGGAGCTTCGGCTCACTTTGTCAACCGTAAATCGAAACCAACAGGTGAAGATTGAAGGTTGATGATCCCGAGTGGGGAGGCCTTGCAAGCAACTAAAGCCTTCGGACTACGTCCTAGGGCTTTTTTCATTCCCTCCGCTTCAAAGCGAGCTTTGGCGGTGAGAATGAAAAAAGCCCTCACGCTTTCGCGTGAAGGCTTTAATTGCTTGCGGAGAGGGAGGGATTCGAACCCCCGGTACCTCGCGGTACAACGGTTTTCAAGACCGCCGCATTCGACCACTCTGCCACCTCTCCGGTGCGGGTGCAAAAGTAAAAATATTTTCTAATCCCAAAAACACGATTTCATAAATGTTTCGTATTTTTAAAAATAATTTTGAATTGATTTGGGTTATGCGGTATGTAATTATTCTTTGTCTCACTTTTACTTCCTTGATAGTCAATGCAAAGCAATTGGACGCTATGATTGACTACGCCACATTCAATATTCCAGGACAGAAACCCTATGCAGAGGTTTATTTCAACATTATCGGGAAAACCCTGAACATGGTGCAGGTTGGCGATGGGGTTCATCAGGGCTCAATAGCCGTTTATACCACGGTTTCTGACACCAACGATGTGGTCGTGTTTGAAGATGCGTACCGACTCAATGGGCCCTTGGTGAATGAAACGGATACGGTTATTCCCAATTTTATTGAGCAACAGCGTATCGCGCTAGAGAATGGGATTTATCGACTTCATATTAAGTTAATCGATCTAAACGACACAGCGAGTTATCTCAATGCATCAGGAACGATTGTTATGGATTATGACCCGAATGAAATTTCTCTGTCAGACATCGAAATTTTAGAGAAATTCGAAAAAGCTACAACCCAAAGTATGTTTACTAAATCGGGCTACGATTTGATTCCTTACATCCCCTACACCCACTACAGCTATCCCGTGGGATTTGACATGCTCAATTTTTACTTCGAGATATACAATTCAGATCAATCTTTTACGGATACGGGAAGGTACGTTGTAAAGTATTATTTGAGCACAGAAACCGATTACCCGGTTTCACAGTATAGCCGGTATTTCAAGAAAAATGCTCGACCTGTAGACGTTGTACTAGGTCGCTTTGATTTATCCGACCTGCCCAGCGGGAATTACAAATTAATGGTGGAAGTTGTCGATGCCAATGGAGAAATTACACTAAGCGAAAGCGTGAATTTTGAACGCGTTAACCCTGAAGGAGAGTTGGATCTAGAAGATCCGAATTTGATCGAGGCGGAAAATACATTCGCTTCGCAGTTTGAAGACAAAGAAATTCTGGCAGATCACATCCATAGCCTCTACCCCATTTCCAATCCGAATCAACGTCAATACGCAGAAAATGCCATTGCATCAGATGATTTAGCGATGATGCAAAAATATTTCTATGGGTTCTGGAAAAATCAAGATGCTTATCAGCCTGAAAAAGCGTGGAACAAGTATTACAAGCAAGTACTCTACGTCAATGAGAAATATGGGACTCGATTGCGCAAGGGATACAATACCGATCGAGGTCGTGTATTCTTGCAATACGGCCCACCCAATGACATCGATGGCAGACCGTACGAGCCTTCGGCCTATCCATATGAAATTTGGCTGTATTACACCATTGAGCAAAACGCCCAGCGAAATGTAATTTTTGTCTTCGCCAACCGTGAATTGAGTACGAACAACTACGAACTACTCCACTCAACGGCGCAAGGCGAGATTTACAACTACCGTTGGCAAATGGATATTTACGGCCGAAATCAAGCGGACAACAACATCGATCGCGAGAATTCAATGGATCACTTTGGCTCAAGCATCAACAACAACGTTATTCTTGGCCCGCGCTGATAACGGCTAGTTTGTTAGCTTTGCACCTTTAATTGTAAATCCCGATTCGTGGCTCAAAAAGAAACGGCTGTAGTGATTCTGAACTGGAATGGCGTGCATTGGCTCGAAAAGTTCCTTCCTTCGGTTATTCAACACAGTTCAAATGATGCCGATATTATTGTTGCCGATAACCAGAGTAGCGATAATTCGGTCGAATTCCTGCGTGAAAACTACCCCGATCTTCAAATCATTGAAAACCCGGACAATGGAGGATACAGTCGGGGTTATAACCTCGCACTAAAGGAACTCGATTACACCTTCTTTATCTTACTCAACAGCGATATTGAGGTTAGTGAAAACTGGATTCCACCCGTAATCCAATACCTCAAAGACAATCCGCTAATGGGGGCTTGTCAACCCAAAATAAAAGCCTTTGACCACAAGGACCAATTTGAATATGCCGGTGCAGCAGGTGGTTACATCGATCGCTATGGATATCCCTTTTGTCGCGGACGGATTTTTGATGAATGTGAAATGGATAAAGGACAATACGACGAGAATACCAAGGTGTTTTGGGCTTCGGGAGCATGCCTTTTTGTTCGCAGAGAAGTCTTTCTTCAAGCAGGACAGCTAGACGAGAGTCTTTTTAGCCACATGGAGGAAATTGATTTGTGTTGGCGAATGCATCATTTAGGCTATGAAGTTGGCTATTGCAGCGAATCTGAGGTTTTTCACGTGGGTGGTGGCACGTTGAGCTCCGACAATCCCCGAAAGACGTATTACAACTTCCGCAACAACTTGTTTATGATGTACAAAAACATGCCATCGAGCGTTTTGTGGTACATTTTACCGATTCGACTGATATTGGATGGGTTGGCCGGTGTTAAATTCGCCTTGGATGGGAAATGGAATCATATCTCCGCAATTTTAAAAGCCCATGGTGCATTTTATGGATCGTTAGGACGCTTGAACCGTCAACGAAAAGAAATTACTAAAATGGTTGTAGGAAAACGCTCCTATAAAATCTATCAGAATTCAATCGCCCTAGATTATTTCCTCCGCAAACGAAAAAAGTTCGATCAATTACCGGAGTGCAAATTCAAGGGTTTTCAATAACCCTCCTACTCCAAAGCGAGAAGGAAAGCAGAAGGTGAAGCTCGGATAACGGGTGACTCGGTGACTGGGTGACTAGGAGACTAGGAAACTAGGAAACTAGGAAACTAGGAAACTAGGAAATATAGTAACTAGTAACTGGAAACCATTTAACACTGGTATTGGGCTTTGCAAGCCGAAACTAATTGTTACCATATGCAATTTTGTAATTAGAGACTCAAGTGAAGGCTTGTCACTGGTCGCTGTAATATTGCTATCTTTGTCAAAACTACACCCCAATGCGAATACATCGAGAAGGTTTTGCTACGTTGATTATTTCCGTAGTTGTACTAGTTGGCCTTAGTTTAACGATCAATGCGATCATTGGAACACTTTGGCTCAAATACGTTTTGTACATCTTGCTCTGGACGTTATTCGGTATTGTGGTCTATTTCTTCAGAAATCCTTTGCGCGTTACCGAAGCCTCGGATCGAGAGGTGATCGCTCCTTGTGATGGTAAAGTCGTTGTGATTGAAGAGGTCGTCGAAAATGAATTTCTACAAAAGCCCTGCCGCCAGATTAGCATTTTCATGAGCCCTCTCAATGTTCATGTCAATCGCAATCCAATCAACGGAATCGTAGAATACACGCAATACCACCCTGGAAAATACCTCGTGGCTTGGCATCCGAAAAGCAGTGAGGAAAACGAGCGAACCACTATCGTAATCAACAACGGAAAGCATCGCGTACTTTTCCGCCAAATCGCTGGTGCGCTGGCGCGGCGAATCGTGTATTATCTTCGGGATGGACAGCAGGTAAATGCCGGAGAAGAAATGGGATTTATCAAATTCGGATCACGCATGGACGTATTCGTTCCGCTTGAAGCCGAAATAAAAGTAGATATCGCCCAAAAAACAAAAGGAGGACAAACCATTTTGGCCATCCTCCCTGAATAAAAGCTATTTCCTTTTACAAATTGAGCCTTAAGCTCCTTTCATTTGTTCGTCAAAAATCTGACTTACAAACCCCAGTAACTAGTAACTGGTAACCGGTAACCGGTAACTAGTAACCAGAAAAAAGTCAAATCTTCTCAATCTTCGCTACCAAATCATTGATGAATTGATTCAATGGCTTTTTGACCATCATCGCCATCATGGCATTAAACTCGCCTTCGAAATTCATTTGCACATCCGAACTACCGTCTCCATTATCCGAAATGGTTCCAATCAATTGGAAATCAATCTTACCTCCTGCTGACTTCAAAACGATTCGCTCATTCGGTACAGTTTCGTCTATGCGAAGTTTCACTTCCGGAAGGCTTTTCAGCCCAAATTTAAACTCATCTTCGTAGGCCTTAAAGGTTGAAACCTCATCGGGCATGATGGCTTCGTAATTCGAAACACTCGATAAAAACTGAAATAATTCCTCGGCAGGTTTCTGTACCGTTACTTTATTGCTTTCTAATTTCATAATTATTGCTTTGTCGTCATTCCACTCCAATTGGACGGATCCTTCCGCCATTCCCCTAACAATTCTTTTTCCTCTTCGCGAATATACCCTCTTCGCAAAGACTCCTCGAGCAGTGCTGGATAATCACTTAGTGTGACTAATGGACAGTTCGCATTCTCGAAATTCTCTTTGGCTACATCGAAATCATAGGAAAAGATAGCAATCATACCACTGACCTGACATCCGGCTTGGGTTAATGCCTCATAGGCAGCCAACGAACTCATTCCGGTCGATACCAGATCTTCAACAATCACCACATTCTGTCCGGGCTCAAAATACCCTTCAATTTGGTTTTGCCGGCCGTGCCCCTTACTCTTGTCACGAACGTATATGAACGGCAGTCCCATGTACTCGGCTACCAACGCACCATGTGCTATCGCTCCTGTGGCTACTCCGGCAATAACATTCGGACGTCCGTAACGCTCCTCAATGGCTTTGCTGAGCTCTTCCCGAATATAGTTCCGAACCGGTGGATAACTCAATGTGAGTCGATTGTCGCAATAAATAGGACTCTTCCAACCACTCGCCCATGTAAACGGATCGGTAGGTTGTAGTTTAATTGCTTTAATTTGCAACAGCAATTCAGCTGTTTTACGTGCTGTTTCGTCTGATATAACCATGACACAAATGTATAAAGTTTTCGTCAACGATTTACCCTTAATTCTCACCCAAAATGTGCCCAATGCCGTGGGCGAGCGAGATATCATCATCCACCTTCCAAATAAAAGCGATGTTCGACAAGCCGTAAAATGGCTATTCAATAAAAAAGCGGACAGCGTTTGGCTATGTGGCAATATTCCAGAACTTTGGAAGAAATGCTTTTCGATTGCTCGATACATCCCCGCTGCCGGCGGTGTGGTACACAACTCTGCAGATGAATTACTCATGATACATCGCTTGGGAAAATGGGATCTCCCGAAAGGAAAATGTGAAAAAGGAGAGACGGTGGCAGAATCGGCGATTCGCGAAGTACAAGAGGAGTGTGGAATTGAAAACATTGCGATAAGACGCGAACTCCCTTCTACCTATCACTATTATTTACTCAAAGAAAAACTAATTCTGAAGCGCACGTTTTGGTATGAAATGATAACGCTTGACAGCAAACTAACGCCACAAGCTGAAGAAGACATTTCAAAAGCGATTTGGGTAAACGACTCAGGAGTTGAAGAAAAGCTCTCCGAGAGTTACGCGGCTATAAAATGGTTGATGAAGAAACAAATGGACTGATATCTCCACCATTTCTATACACATCGCGAACGATACTGCTGCTGATGTGAGAGTACTCCGGACTCGTAATCAAAAATACCGTTTCAATTTTTTGATTCAGGGTTCGATTGGTCTGCGCAATTGCCTTTTCAAATTCAAAATCGGCTGGATTTCGAATTCCGCGAAGTATGAACTGTGCATCGATGCTGTTGCAAAAATCGATGGTTAGTCCAACATAATTCGTAACAATAACTTTATCAGTGTGCTCAAAGGTTTTTTCAATCAGCTTTATTCGCTTTTCCAGTGAATACATGTAGCTCTTATTGGCATTGACCCCTACCGCAACTACAATTTCATCAAACAGCTCCAAGGCGCGTTTAACGATATCTTCATGACCTTTGTGAAAAGGATCAAACGATCCGGGAAAAAGCGCTTTGCGTTTCATGCTGCTCTAGTTTATTCAATTCCAAAAATAGAAAAATTAACACTACCGTATTTCCGATAATCCAGTAAATGATCGTGATCTTCAAAATTCACTTCACGTCCATGTTCGAGTACAAAAACACCACCTTCAGACAAGAGACTCTTTTGAAAAATCAGGTCGATTAAATCCTCATAATTTTCGAAATCATAAGGAGGGTCTGCAAATATAACGTCCCATTTCCGGTGAGATGACATAAGAAACTTTACGGCATCGGTTCGAACAACCTGAAATCCTTCAAAACCAATGTTTTCAACCGTTTCGGATATGAATTTTACACAAGCCGGATTTTCGTCTACAGAAGTGACGTCCGAACTTCCTCTGCTGGCAAATTCATAACTTATATTTCCCGTTCCACTGAACAAGTCGAGCACCGATATTTCGGACAACTCGTAGTAATTCATGAGGATATTAAAGATGCTTTCCTTGGCTCGATCCGTGGTGGGACGAACGGGTAATTTGGTAGGAGCTACAATACGTTTCCCTCTGTATTTTCCACTGATTATTCGCATAAATGCATTTTCATTAAAGCGGGATAAAAATGTTCTGGAATCTCATTGAAGACGTAGGACTTGTTATTCTTCACCCCTGTGTCAAAAGAAACATGGCGAACGTATTTCCAAATGTAGTCGAATATTGGAGAGGTCTTCAAGATTTGTCCGCTCAGTACCAATTCTGTCTCTTCGGTATCCAACTCCAATTGTTCCATCGCAAACAACAAGTAATACAAAAAGTCTTCAGCATTGTGATATTCAAACGCATTAACGAATTCAATTCGCTTATTGCGCCAGAGCATCAGATCAAACGACGAATCCGTTATACGTGCCTTTAACACCGACTGATCCCGGTTGTTCAAACGCGCCGCTCCATCCATGACCCAGGGAAAAACGGCGTGATAAAAAGAGCAGTTAGAAAATCGCTGCTCAAAAAAACGAACCAGATGGTCCGGAACCGCAAAGAGTATTTTCGCATCCATCGACGCTAAGTCGCGAGAAAAAATTCGATCCGAAAAAGGCGTTTTATGCTGAAAATCGAGCGTCTCCCTTTCTTTATCCGCTTTGTAAAAAGCATTGGGAACCCACGAATACGGTGAGTGATTCATCAGTATTCGAACTTCTCCATTACAATACCCGAGCAGATTATCCTCATCCAGACGAGATGCCAATTCTTTCTCTAATTGAAACGAACCCTGAACCGAGTTAAACGAGTATTCTCGAACTCCGATATACTTTTGATTTTGTACATCGTATACCATCAAAACCAAAAAGTCTTTCCCAATTTGTAGAGAAAGACTTTTTGAATTTGAATTCGCCAACGCTTCTCGATCGATATGATCGATGGTTGGTTTGTATTTCTTATTGCCAGTTTCCATTCACTGTTGCCTCGGTCATCGATCCCATGATCAAATCTTTCGCACGTGCTTTAACAAGGGTTTTATCCAGTCCTTTGCAGTAAACTTCTTTATCCGCAATCACCTGGAATACCGGAACTTTCAAACCTCCTGGTTTTGTTAAGATCGCCGCGTCGATATTGAACGTATCTCCTTTGGAGTAAGGAATGATTGCCAATTTGCTCAAATCGTAATCAGGAAAAAGTGAATCCTTAATGGAAACACTTCCCAAGGTATCGATAATCAAGGTATCCACCACCTCTTCGATCTGATAAACGGGATTCATTCGGTTAAAAGAACTATCGCGACGTTGGATAATCAATAAAACGCCCGTGTCGGTAAATGAAATTAAATCTTCAAAATTCTGTGCGTACATTCCATTTCCATCCTTGTATGCGCCTTGCGCAGTTCGGATATCCATCATGCGTTCAATTACCGCTTTTCTTCTTTTCTCGTAGCTCTTATCAAAACGGATAGGATCCATAATGATCTCGAACAACCAATAAGCTAAAGCGAGTGAAACAATCGCGAGTACAATCTGAATTAACGTGTTTTTCATTTTCCCTTTCGAATTCGTTTGTATCGAAGTGGCACAAATCTACAATTTTTTTTTAACCGTGAAATTTTTTCAAATCGTATCATTGGAGGTATTTTTGACGTTTAACACAGGTCTAAAACTTGGATATAGATAACTTAACAGAACGAATCATCGAAGGCTTGGGGCATTACCCCACTCAGAGCCAAACCGAAGCGGCATATCGCATCGCCGATTTCCTTCTCCAACGCGGAGCTGAAGAGTTTTTTGTTATTCAAGGATATGCGGGTACGGGCAAAACCACACTCATTAAAGCGCTGTCCCAACTTTTCTCCAACTCCGGTTACGAAACGGTTCTTCTAGCTCCCACGGGGCGAGCTGCCAAAGTGATTTCGGGATATTCGGGAAAACCCGCACATACCATTCATCGCTACATTTATTATGTCGACTCCAGAGGTGGACAAATGAATTTTCGCCTTTCAACCAATCGACATAAAAACACCTTTTTTATCATCGATGAGGCATCGATGCTTTCGGATAGTCGATACGAATCCGCCTCGCTATCCGATCGTTCGCTGCTCGAAGATTTAATCTCATATGTTCGCTCTGGAGTGAATTGCAGAATGTTTTTCGTCGGCGATACAGCCCAGCTTCCACCCATTGGAACTGAAGAGAGCCCGGCTCTAGATCCCGATTATCTCAAACGAAATTTTGCTATTCTGGGACGCGGAGCGATGCTCCGGGATGTAGTCCGCCAAGAACGAGAGTCCGGTGTGCTTTACAATGCCACAGAACTGCGAGAAATGATAGAAAGCTATGTCTTAGCTCTTCCGCAATTCAATTTGAATTTCCCCGATGTCGTTCGCATAACGGACGGGTATGAATTTGAAGAGTGGCTGAGCCGAGATATTCAAGACGATCCAAAAGAAACGGTATTAATTTGTCGGTCCAACAAACGAGCAAACCTCTACAACCAGCAAATCCGAGCACGAACTTTTTATCGAGATACCGAAATCAGCGGTGGAGATCGGGTTATGGTTGTAAAGAACAATTACTTCTGGGATACTGGAAAAAAAGGCAGTTTCTTGGCCAATGGAGACATGGCCGAAATCGAAAGCGTTCGAAATATACGCGAGCTCCACGGTTTTACCTTTGCCGACGCGTCCATGGTTTTTGATGACGGCGTTGAGAATTTCAGCATAGAAGCTACAATTATGCTGGATGTATTCAACGATGACGGACCTTCGCTCAGTCAGAAGCGGATGAACGAATTGTACGAAAACGTACTGCTCGATTATCAAGATGTTTTTGGAAAACGAGCAAAAATGGAAAAACTCAAAAGTGATGTACATTTTCAAGCACTTCAACTCAAGTTTGCCTACGCCATAACCGGACATAAAGCACAGGGTGGACAATGGAAAAAGGTGTATTTGGAATATCCCTATCTTGCCGATGAGAACGAGATGGATCTTTCCTACCTCCGATGGCTTTATACAGCCTTTACGCGAGCGACGGAAAAAATTTACCTCATCGGTTTCCCAGAAACCTTTTTTGAAGAGTAAATCAACACAGGAAAAGATGAAAAAACTGATCGGAAATGTCTTCTTCTTTATAGCAGGTTGGAAGCTCGATGCACGAATTCAACCCGAGATGCGGCACTCCCTGATGATTGCAGCGCCTCATACCAGTAATTGGGATTTCATCTGGACATTAGCTGCTTTTTGGAAGATGGGAATGCCTTTTCGGTATTTCATCAAAGACCAATACACCAAAAGTTTATTTGGTTGGTTTTTCAAATGGACCGGTGCAATTGGCGTCAATCGACAACAGCGATCTAATCTGGTCGAATACGCCATCGAATTACTGAATGAAAACGACGAACTCGTCATCCTCATTACGCCCGAGGGAAGCCGAAGCTATGTGGAGAAATGGAAGATGGGTTTTTATCACATCGCTCAAGGGGCGAATGTTCCCATTACACTGGGATACATTCACTACGGAAAAAAAATTGCCGGTGTGGGTGGAATGATTCAAATTTCGGGGGATATAAAAAAAGACCTCGATAAAATCGAGGCCTTTTATTCGGATAAAGAGGGGAAGCATCCTGAAAATTGGAATCCAAAGATTCACTGATTACTGCACTCCTCCCGTTACCATTATGTTTTGTTCCATGGTCATCGGAATGGTATTTCCTTCGGGGAAAAAGTCGTTGGGTAACAATTCCATGGTTCCTTTTATTTCTTGAGTCTGTTCGGATTTCACCAACCATCCGGTCGATAAACTCAAGCGAACTGTGCCTTCCAGCACTCCGCCCATTTCATAACGCACTTGCATGTTATTCAGGTCATGAATCTCTTCCGAATCCGTGTTTACGGCGGTAGTAACTGAAAGAATAGCAACGTCATCCTCCACGGCTTTAAGCTGATAAACACTCGCCGTATTCATGGTGATGGTTGTTTTCATGGTTCCTTCCTTGGTCCATTCATCACCTATCTTAACTTTTCCCTCAGGAATGGCGTCAAATGCCATTTGTATAGACTGTATAAAACTCTTTTCGCCGAAGGACTCTTTCAATTGTCCGAGCAACTGACCGGCCTGTTCGTCACTGAGTTCGGATACAACGCTCATCGCGTTTTCCCACATTTGGTCGATACCTGTAACTCCAAGCACCTCGCCCGAATAACTCAGTTCAACTTGAAACGTTTGTTCGGTCAGTGCCTTGAAAACCATCGACATGGCGTCTTCTCCTTCTCCGTCTGAATTGAATGACATCTCACCCATTTGGGTAGTCATGGAGTTGGAAATGTTTCCATATTGGACATCCATACGATATCCCTTATCGGTTTCTTCCAATACGGTAAATATCATCTTTGCCTCCATATCCAATTCAATGGTATTCTCCTGCCCATTCATCTCCTGAACAATCGTAGAACTCGAAGAGGATGTGTAATGATACGTTTCCCCTACTTCCAATTGGAGTTCTATCTGGTATTTTTTGGCTGTGGCAAAAAGAGAAAAGCCAATAAGTAATGCAAGTCCTAGTACTTTTTTCATGTACATATTTGATTTTAATTTAGTTGTTTTCTGATCTTCCGTTGCTGAGTCTCCAGGTCACTCCAGCACCTATTTGATACGTAGTTAACCCATTATTCGATGAAATTCCGCCGTTGATATCCAACAAGAAATCGGGGTGAATTTGAAAACCCAATCCCATATCGAAATAGGTCAAGAAGTTTCCGCGGTATGCGTTTCCGTAATTCTCGATGAGCACAAAAGCTCTGTCGCCTATTCCTCGAGAGATATACACCGCATAATTAAAAGTCGGTGTCCCATCTAGAGCATACCAATCCGATCCGACATCAAATCCCAAACTGGTTTGCGCATCGATCGAATAAGAACCCGCAATATTGAACTGTGGAGCAATGCGATTGACGTCTGTTAGGTCTGTAAATATTGTATTGCGAACCAAGCCGATCGCTGTGAGACTAAACTGATCAAATTCGATAACCTGGTAACGCAAGCCTGCTCCGAAACGACGGCGGCTGTCCAGGTTATCATCAAAAGAATCATCAAAAAAACCATTGATTTCCATCCGATCTGATATACCCAAACGCAAATCCAATCCCCAGCCCGTGGTACGTGGTGCCATTTCCCAAATTCCGATCGTGCTTTGCCCTGTGTAAAAACCACTCTGAACCTGGATGTTCCCCGCTCCCAGTACACTTGGACTAAATGCCACATTGGGGCGGTCGGTATTCATAATGTTCTCCTGCGAATACAAATAGAGCGAGGAGAAAAGAATGATAATAAGTGTAAAGATTTTATTCATGACGTAACGATTCAATGGGATCCAAACGAGCGGCTTTCATAGCGGGATAGATTCCAGAAACCAATCCCACAAAAACACAAATCGCAAATCCTGTCAATATCCATGCCCAAGGTATGATAAACGTACCACCTAATCCAAGCGCGAGGCCATTTCCGGCCAGAATACCCAGAATAATCCCAAATATTCCTCCTATCTGACAAATAACAACCGCTTCAATCAAGAATTGTGCGAGTATAGAACGACTTTTCGCTCCGGTCGCTTTTCGAATTCCAATTTCTCGCGTACGGTCCGTAACACTGACCAACATAATGTTCATCAATCCAATGGCAGCTCCGAGCAATGTAATAATGCCGATAAAAGTACCTGCAATAATTACATTTCCGAGTTGCTCGATAAGCATCTGGGAAATGTTATCGGATCGATTGATATTAAAACTATTTTCTTCTCTCGGCGCTTGTTTGCGCACCATGCGCATCACCATGGTCGCCTCTCCGATCGCCGCGTCCAATTGGTCGGGAGAATCGACTGATACGTTGATGGTTATATTTGTGCCCGAGCTCGGATACGCCATGCGCGCCCTTGTGTAGGGAACGAAGCAAACATTATCTCCACCAAACCCCATAGCCGATCCCTTGGATTCCAGCAGTCCGATCACTTTAAACTTTTGCCGGGCGATTCGGATTTCACGATCAATCGGGCTCGAATTGGGAAACAACTTATCGGCAACATCCTTCCCAATTACTACGTACGGTCGATTGTCCGCTACTTCGCGAGCAGAAAACATACGCCCCTCCTCTATTTTATAGCCCCCCGTTGTCAAATAGCTTTCATCGGTTCCCCAAATGGAAATGTTCCCATCTGTTTTTCGCTGGTTTCCGCTAACCTCGGCGATAGAACTGGCAACGAAAGAAATACTCGTTGTTCCCGAAAATTCAAACCGTTCTTTGAACGCTTGTGCTTGGTCCAAATTGATGTTGGCCTTGGGTTCTTGACGAATTCCACTACGACCAATTACAATGGTCTGCCCTGAACTTCGAATACTAAACGTATTGGCGCCCATCGAAGCAAAGTTGCTGGTAATTGATCCTTTGATGGCGTCTATGGCGGTAAGAATACCGATCAAAGCCATGATTCCAATGGCGATGATGGTCATGGTAAGAATCGCTCGCAATGCTTGGGCCTTAATCGACCGCATGGCAATGCGTATATTTTCGAGTAACATTTTCAACGTGTCCAGCGTGTTTGTTCTGCACTCAAATATACATTAATCCCATAATGTGGAAAGAGTTTTTTCCCCTAACCCGTGACAAGCCTGCTATTATCACCATCAACTTTCACCAACATCCAAAAGCTAAATGCCATGAACATATAAACGTAGAATGGCTCCCTAGTTTCCAAGTCTCCTAGTCTCCCAGTCTCCAAAATAAATCCCCCATCACAATTTGAATAGAGAGCATTTCAGGCACGTTCTTTGAGCATAACTGATAAAAAATTCCGTTTTTAGCAGCGTGAAAAAGTTTCTATTTATCGCCCTTCTTTTTTTCAACTTGACCGCTAGCTGGGGGCAGGATGTGACGGTTGTCGAAATACTTTCGGCAGATAACCTCAATTTCGTAACACGAAATGGCGAGTCCTTTCAACGACTCATTGGCAATGTAGCCTTCAAGCACGATAGTACGACACTGTATTGCGATAGTGCCTATTTTTTCGATACCAAAAACAAATTGATCGCATTCGATCGCGTTCGAATGGTCGATGCTTCTTCAACGCTGACATGCGATACACTAAAATACGATGGAAATACGAAAATTGCTGAAGCATCGGGATCCGTAGTTCTCAATTCGGAAGGAGATCGGCTCGAAACCGACTACCTCATCCTCGAACGAGAAAATGATCTGGCTCGCTACACAACGGGTGGTAAAATCTACACCGAGGAAAGTATAATTGAATCCGTTTTTGGCCTCTACAACACCAAAACCGAAGTATTGAACTTGCGCAATTGCATCGTCATTGATCACCCCGACTATTTGATTTATTCGGATACCATGACCTACTTAACCAATACAGAGGTCGCCATCTTCAAAGGTCCGACTGATATTTCGGGAGAAGATTCGCATATTCAGTGTACGTATGGTGTATTCGATATGCGAAATGAGATTGCTCAATTTAGCCAGCGTCCGACAATCACAACGGCAGAGCAAATCATCACAGGTGATTCAATATACTACAACGGGGGAATCGGCCTGAGCGAATCCTTCGGCAACGTGGTGATGAACGATACAATCCAAAAAATCACCATTGAGGGACAGTTCGTTCGGTACAACGAAAAGGAAGGACGAGGGATTGCATTAGGAAAACCCTTGGCCATTGCCGAGTTTGAATATGATTCTCTTTTTCTGCATGCCGACACCCTGAAAGTTGTCTCGGACACCGCCAATAACAAATCGCTTTTCGCGTTCCCCGAAGCCCGCTTCTACAAGTCCGACTTACAGGGCGTTTGCGATTCGCTGGTGTATACCGAAGTGGATTCTACATTGGAGCTATTCCGAAATCCCGTCATTTGGTCTGAACAAACCCAAGTCAGTGCCGATAGTTTGCGAATATTCTTCGCCAACGATAAACCCAAACGTCTTCGAGGCGTAGGCAGTTCTTTTATGATCTCCGAAAAATCGCCGATTCGATACGATCAAATCAAAGGACGTACCCTAGACGGCTACTTCGATGATTTTGGCAATCTGCGAAAACTCATTGTCAAAGGGAACGGAGAAACCATCTATTTCGGTGAAAATGAAGAGGATAAAATCATCGGAATGGACCGAACCGAATGCAGTGAAATTCATATCTGGATGAGCGATGGAGAGTTGGATCGTATATCGTTCATCAATAAACCCAAAGGAATTTTTTATCCGCTTCGCGACGTAAATTCTACGAATGATCGCTTAAAAGATTTCATGTGGCTTATTGATTTGCGCCCCTTAGATCGCTACGACATCTACCGTAAAGTTTCGCACCCAAATGCCGAATAAGTACAATGCCGATGAAAATGGCGTTTTTCTTCAAACGCATTTAAAATCACAGCCATGAAAACCCTGATCTTGAGTATTCTTCTTTTGCCAATGATCGTTTGGGGACAAGTCAATGAGCATTCCCCCGTCGTACCAGAAACTTTTAACGACACCCTCCTGGAACGGCTAATCGTGGAAGAACTCAACCTGAAGCGAAAATACCACGGAAAAACTTCGTTGGATTGGAATGATGTAATCCAAGCCCCCGCTAAACTCCACGTCGAGGCAATGGTCAATGACAATTTTTTTTCACATGCTAACCCTCGAAATAGCCAAATGCGTGACTTGGAAACACGAATGGAGTCCACCGGACTAGCCCTCGAAGGTTGGGCGGAAAATATCTTGTATACCGATAATTTAGGTCTGAATGGAGATCCCTATTTCATTGAAAACTTCCGTGGTGAAAATGTTGTAAAATCGCAACGTACGGGAAAAATCGTTCGACCAATAAGTTATCGCGACCTCGCCATTTCGATGGTCGATCAATGGATGGGATCAAAAGGTCATCGGCGAAATATGTTGTACAATGAATTCAACATTACTGCAGCGGCCGTAGAAATCAAACCGATAAAAGATGCTCCCTTCCCTATGATTTATGCCGTTCTCGTCTTCGGTAAGCTTTAAATATAACACCATATCAACACAGGTAATGTGAATTATTTTGTATTTTAGGAACGGTCATTAATTTTTTCAAGTTGTTTCAGCCATGGGCAATAGAAAATACAAATCATTCAGCGAGTTTTATCCTCATTACCTTTCAGAACATGAAAAACGCGGCACGCGAATCATGCATTTTATTGGAACCACTTTCTTTTTCATATTTATTGCAATGGCAATAATTAAAGGAAGTTGGCTTTGGTTTGCAGCTTCAGTTGTGACGCCTTATGCATGGGCTTGGGTGGGTCACTTTTTTATCGAAAAAAACAAGCCAGCTACCTTTCAATATCCGCTTTGGTCATTGGCAAGTGATTTCAAATTGTATTTCGAAATCATTGCGGGAAAGGAGAAGTTTGGGAATAAATAAATCTTTTCATTTTCTCTAAATCCAAAATTCGGATTGTCGGTGTTTATTCCTAAATACCAATGTTCATTATCGGTTGAGTTATTGTGCGCACAGTTTCTTACTTTAGCGACAGACTAAACTGTACCGTAATGAAGTTGAAAATGCTTTTCCTAGGAGTGTTCTGCTCCTCCATGATCGCCTTTGCGCAAGACGATAACCCAAAAATTGATAAAAACCATCTCAGTGCGTTTGAATTTCGCGGAGTTGGACCCGCCCTAACTAGCGGTCGGATCGCGGACCTATTGGTTCATCCCGAAGATCGATCGACCTATTATGTTGCGGTTGCCTCAGGAGGAGTTTGGAAAACTGAAAATTCAGGAACTTCTTATGAGCCAATTTTTGATGGATATGGAAGCTACTCAATTGGGTGTCTGGCGATGGCGCCAACGAATTCGAATATCATATGGGTAGGAACCGGTGAAAATAACAACCAACGCAGTGTGGCCTATGGCGATGGCGTGTACAAAAGCGAAGATGCCGGTAAGTCGTTTACCAAAATGGGACTTGAAAACTCCGAGCACATTGCAAAAATCATCGTTCATCCAGCGGATGAAAACGTAGTTTATGTAGCTGCCTACGGACCGCTCTGGAGCGAAGGTGGAGATCGCGGAATCTACAAATCTGTGAACGGTGGAAAAACATGGGAGCGCATTCTGCACGTGAGCGAAAATACCGGATTTTCAGATTTAGTAATGGATCCGGAAAACCCAAATGTTCTGTATGCCGCAGCACACCAGCGTCGTCGTCACGTATGGACCTACATCAGCGGTGGACCCGAGTCAGCATTATACAAATCAGTCGATGGAGGCGCCAATTGGGAGCAAGTAAAAGGTGGATTTCCACAAGGCGATATCGGCCGAATTTCAGTTGCTGTATCTCCTCAAAATAGCGACTTTGTTTATGCCATGGTCGAAGAAAGCGGAGTGTATCGCAGCAGTGACCGCGGAGCGAGTTGGAAAAAAATGAGCGATTACAGCAGCTCCGGAAATTATTATGTGGAAATCATGCCTCACCCTACCAAGTTTGATTGGTTGTTCAGCATGGACACCTACGGAAAATACAGTGAGGATGGTGGCGCTACTTGGAAAAGTATCGGAAATCGCTACCGCCACGTCGATGATCACGCATTTTGGGTAGACCCGAATGATCCGAATTATTACCTCATTGGATGTGATGGCGGGATTTACGAAAGCTACGACCGCGGTGAAACCTGGGTTTTCATGCCCAACCTCCCCGTTACTCAGTTTTACAAAGTATCGACGGATAACGACTATCCGTTCTACAATATTTTTGGTGGAACACAAGACAACTTCAGCATGGGCGGACCATCGCAAACCATCAATAATGTCGGAATACGCAACGAAGATTGGTTCCTAACCAAGGGCGGCGATGGATTCGAAACGCAAGTAGATCCAACCGATCCGAATATCATCTACACACAGTCTCAATACGGATACCTGGTTCGTTTTGATAAAAAATCTGGAGAAAAAACAGACATCAAACCCTACCCTCAAAAAGGCGAAGAAGCACATCGTTGGAACTGGGATGCTCCGCTATTAATCAGTCCTCACAATCACAAAACTCTATACTTCGCAGCGAACAAATTGTTTAAATCAACCAATCGAGGCGATAGTTGGCGTACCATTTCGGGTGATCTATCGCGCGGTATTGATCGGAATACGCTTCCGGTAATGGGTCGTGTGTGGGGTATGGATGCTGTGGCTAAAAACCGATCGACGACCATTTACGGCAATATCGTAGCCCTCGATGAAAGTCCTGTACAACAAGGATTACTTTACGTCGGAACAGATGATGGATTGGTATGGGTTTCGGAAGACGATGGCGAAAACTGGACAAAGTACGAATCATTTCCAGGTGTTCCGGATCGCACGTACGTCAATTATTTGAAAGCCGATTTATACGATGCAAATACTGTATATGCCGTTTTCAACAACCATAAAAATGGAGACTTCAAGCCCTATATACTGAAGAGTACGGACAAAGGGAAGTCATGGACGGCCATTCAAAATAACCTACCGGAACGCGGAAGTGTTTATTGCATAGCTCAGGACCATGTGAAATCGGAACTACTCTTTGTGGGAACTGAGTTTGGAGTGTTCACCAGCTTAGATGGTGGTAAGGAGTGGATTGAAATGAGTAATGGATTACCGACGATTGCCATTCGCGATATGGAGATTCAAAAGCGAGAAAATGACCTCGTTTTGGCCAGTTTCGGTCGCGGATTCTACGTACTGGATAATTACAGTGCCCTTCGAGAAATGAGTGACGAATTGCTGAAAACAAAAGCTCATATTTTCAAACCTGAAAAAGGACTGATGTACAATCAAGCAACTCCGCTGCAATATGGCGGAAAAGGTTTTCGAGGTGAGCGATATTACACCGCACCGAATCCAGATTTCGGGTTGACGTTCTACTATTACTACAGCGATGCACCTTCTACAATAAAGGGTGACCGCAAAAAAAGCGAAGCAAAAATCAAAAAGGAAAACGGCGATGTTTTCTATCCCACAGCTGATGAAATTCGCGCCGAAGATCGCGAGGAGGCTCCTTTCCTCTACTTCACCATTACCGACAGTGAAGGAAACTTCGTTCGCCGCATGAAAGCGTCGGCAAGCGAAGGAGTTAAAAAAATCACATGGGATTTTCGTTATACGGATTGGGGTATCGATCAACCGCGATCGGATCAGTCGTTTTACGAACGCAACGGCTCTTTCCCAGCCATGCCAGGAAAATACTTCATTAGCATAAGCGAAGTAGAAAACGGAGTAACTACCCGTATTTTGGAACCTCAGGAGTTTGAATGTGTGAGTTTGAACAACACTTCACTTCCGGCCGAAAACCGCGATGAATTGATGGCGTTCTACGAGCGTGCTCGCGTACTTTCGCGCCGTGTTTCACAAGCTGAAATGAAGTTTGGCGATTTGAAGGAAGATTACCGCTTCATCAAAAGTGAATTGCAAAACAGCAACAACTATACGCCCGAAACAAGTGCGCAACTCGAAGAGTTCCGTCAGATGACATTTACCGTGGTTAGTTTGCTCAATGGAGATCAAAGTCTTTCGAGCCGTGAATTCGAAACGGTACCAGGGATTAATGAACGTATCGGCTACGCCGCTTATTACGCTTGGAATTCAAGTAGCAAGCCAACCACAACGCAAACCATGAACCTCGATATTGCCGAATCAGATCTCGTGCAACTCGAAATGATCATCGGGGAAATGGAACAGATGGTTTCCGAATGGATGTCGGTTTGGAAGGCCTATAACGACTCCTTGATAAACGACAAATAATATGCGGGATTATTGGGTCTATGATTCCGATTGCGACGGAATGGGGAATAGTCAGTTAAGCCCGGACGAAAGCCATCATTTAATTCGTGTATTGCGCTTTCAAACCGGTGATGAAATTGCCGGCACCAACGGAAGAGGATTGGAACTGAAAGGACGTATCCTCGCAGCCGATCCAAAACGTACTATCGTCGAGTGGATCGATGTTGTGGAACATGACAAGAAGCGCGCAAAAATCACCATGGCGGTTGCGCCCACCAAGCAAATCGACCGTTTTGAATGGTTCTTGGAAAAAGCGACCGAATTGGGAGTAGATCAGATTATTCCCATTTGGACAAAAAACAGCGAACGCAAGAAACTTCGGATGGATCGCTCACAAAAAGTGGTTACAGCGGCCGTGAAGCAATCCAAGCAAGTTTTTGTTCCGGAATTGGCTGACCCGATGCTTTTTGATGAACTTATATCCCAGAAAGCAAATGCCGATTTATTTATCGCACATTGTGCGGAAGGTGAAAAAACGTTTCTTTTTGATGCTGTTAAAGGCAATGTGGATGTGGTTGTTGCGATTGGCCCCGAAGGCGACTTTGATCGCGATGAAATCCAGAAGGCGTTAGAAATGGGGTGGACCGCAATAAGTTTGGGAGAAAATAGGTTGAGAACAGAGACGGCTGGAATTGCCGCATGCCATATGGCTGTTCTAAAAATGAATGGAAATGATTCAAAATAACATAGGAAGGATGTTGAAGAAAACAATCGCAATGCTTTTGCTAGGAATAGGAACATGGATCAGTCAGAATGTCCAAGCTCAAGATGCGCCGATTTCTATAGCGGTTGTAAAATACAACGGAGGTGGAGATTGGTACGCCAACCCGACATCACTGCGCAATTTGGTTCGCTTTTGCAATCAAAACCTGGGAACACAAATCAGTGAAGAATATCAATCGGTAGAAGTTGGAAGTCCAGAAATCTTCAATTACCCGCTCGTGCATATGACGGGACACGGAAATGTAGTTTTTAGTCCAGAAGAAGCGCGAAATTTGAGAAGCTATCTACTCGCTGGAGGTTTCCTACACATTGACGACAATTACGGAATGGATCCTTTCATTCGCCCCGAACTTCAAAAGGTTTTTCCCGAACTGGAATTGGTCGAGATTCCATATAGCCATCCGATTTTTCACGCGGCTTACGACTTTCCAAATGGGTTGCCCAAAGTGCACGAGCACGACGACTTGCCTCCGCAAGCTTTTGGGTATTTTTGGAACGGCCGCCTCGTGCTATTGTACACCTACGAATCGGATTTAGGCGACGGTTGGGAGGATCCAGATGTGCACAACGACAGTGAAGCCATCCGCACATTAGCCCTGCAGATGGGAGCGAATATTGTGAAATACGTATTTTTAGAAAATGAAGAGGTGAATCCATGAACAAGTGGTTGAAGAACATACTGATCATTCTTGCATTTTTCGGAGCAATATACTTGCTGTGGATGGTTCGCACCACCCTTTATTATTTTCTAGCTGCAGCAGCTTTTTCACTCGCCGCGCGTCCTGTAGTGACTTGGTTGACGAATATTCAAATCGCTAAAAGGCATATGCCCAATTGGCTGGCGAGTATTCTATCCATGCTCTTTTTTCTATTGATCTTTGTCGGTGTTTTCTCTCTTGTTATTCCCGTGGTAGCTCAAGAGGCTCGTCAGCTCAGTAAACTGAACTACAGTCAACTCATCAGCGACTCTGGCCAAACCTGGCAATGGATCGAGATGACACTGAGCGAATGGAATATCGATACCAAGTCTATTCTGAGTGAAGATAATATCAAGGCTTACCTTACAGAGTTGCTGTCCGTTGCTTCGGTGAAAGAAATTCTAAACGGAATCGCCGGGACGTTTGGTAATGGTTTTGTTGCCTTGTTTAGCATTCTATTCATCGCATTCTTTTTAATCAAAGACCGCAGAATTCTTTCCAACATCGTATTCAGTCTCACTCCAGATGAGAATACCGAGGAGATGAAAAACATTATTGAAAACTCAAAAAAACTGCTTAGCCGCTACTTCATCGGATTGTTTATTCAAATTACGATTGTAGCCGCACTCCTTGCCATTGGGTTGAGTCTGTTTGGAGTAGAATATGCTTTTCTATTGGCCGTCTTGGCAGCCATTTTTAACCTCATCCCATACATCGGTCCAATTATCGGTGCTAGTCTGGCACTACTCCTCACCTTAACCCTCAATCTCGACGCACCGTTTTACGATTACACCGTCCCGCAATTGATCAAAGTTGCAGGAGTTTTTGCCGTCGTGCAATTGCTGGATAATATCGTAAGTCAACCCCTGATTTTTTCGAACAGTGTGAAAGCGCATCCGCTCGAAATATTTTTAGTTATATCGATCGCTGGCACCCTAGGCGGCATCGGTGGAATGATCATTGCCATTCCTTTTTACACGTTTTTACGCATTGTTGCGATGGAGTTTTTCTCCAATAACAAAGCCATTCGAAACCTCACACAATCCATTAAATGAGAATTGTAGTTCTGCTTGCCCTGATTTGTTGCTTTTCACTCTTCCTCACCGGTCAAAATCCTGGTGTGGACGTGATACATTATGATTTCAAGCTGGACGTAAGCGATGATTCAGATGTGATCAAGGGAAATGCGAATATCCGCTGGGTTCCCACGGAGCAACAAAGTCATTATTCCTTCGACTTTAAAACTCCCGGAAATGGTAGCGGAATGACCTTGTCAGAAGTTATCATGGAAGGAAAAAAAGTACCCTATGAACACGAAAACGATAAGGTAACGTTTAGCCTACGGTCTGTTCCGGATACCGTAAACATGACTTTTGTGTTTTCTGGAATTCCGGAAGATGGTTTGATTATAAGCAAAAACAAGCACGGTCATCGCACCTTTTTCAGCGATCATTGGCCCGATCGAGGCAGTCATTATTTGCCGCTGAATGATCACCCATCGGATAAAGCTACCAGTCGGTTTACTGTGCACGCGCCTGTGCATTACACTGTAGTTTCGAATGGTTTGTTAGAAAGTGAACGGATTCTTGATAACGACATCAAAGAAACTATTTGGAGCAATGAAATTGAAATTCCAGTAAAGGTGATGGTCATCGGAATAGCCAAGTTCAGCATGCGCGAGTACGGTGAACAAAACGGAATTCAAGTCAGTGGATATGTCTTCCCCGAAGATTCGGCAAATGGACATTTTGAGTACAGCCGTTCGATTGACATCCTCGAGTATTACAGTCAAATCTTTGGTCCTTATCCTTTTAAGAAGTTAGCCAATGTACAGTTAAAACCATCTTTGGTGGAATGGAAAATGCCGGCTGTATTTTTTACCACGAGAATTCGACCAAAGGAGATGGAAGCTCAGAGGCCCTTTTGGCACATGAAATTGTACATCAATGGTTTGGCAATTCAGCTACAGAAACGGACTGGAATCATCTGTGGTTAAGTGAGGGGTTTGCAACCTATTTTACGGGTTACTATCTTCAGCAGCGATACGGAGACGAACGGTTTTACTCCTACCTCGAGTCCAACGCCAGTAAGGTGCTTCGATTCAAAAAAATGCGACCAAATGCGGTTATTGTTCCGGAACTGGTCAACGATGCGATGAACCTGCTCAATCCGTATTCATATGAAAAAGGTGGCTGGTTTTTACACATGTTGCGTGTTGAAATGGGCGATGATTCATTTATGAATGCGGTACGAGAGTACTACAACACCTACCAGTTCAGCAATGCATCTTCACATGATTTCATGATCATTTGTCAAAAATATACCGATAAAAATCTCACACCACTATTTGACTATTGGTTACAATCCAATGATATTCCAACTTTACGCGTAGAGTACGACCTTAAACCGAATTCAAGCACGATTGTACTATCTCTTGAAAATGTTCCTGAAGATTTTTACATGAATTCGCTCGATGTTCAGTTAAAAGTCAATCACGAAATTCTCGCTTACAACGTGCGCCTATCGGGAAATAAACCATCCAAAATCAAGATTCCCGTCACCCTAACCAAGCAGGACATCGTGATCAATTCGAATTGGAATTATTTGTTTCAAATCAAGTGAATCAAGACTCGATGTTCGGTGCTCGACACTCGGGATCCGTAACCCGCGATCTTAGTCACCGTTGAATAGCGATGAGTACTTTTCATGATAATTGTCATTGAGCGCATCCCTCAGAGTCAATATTTTTGTGTACATCAATGCATTGAATTATGAAGATTCTCCTCGCTATACTATTGGGGCTTCACGGAGCGATTCATTATCTCGGTTTTGCAAAAAGTCGCAATCCCGACTCCATCCCCGCACTGAAAGAGCCTATTGGAACTACGATGGGCTACTTCTGGGCTATGGCAGCTGTTGTATTGGTTTCTTCTGGTGTGCTTTTGTTACTGCAGAATAAAATGTGGTGGCAAATAGCTCTAGTTGGAATAGTGCTTTCGCAAATTTTGATTTTTACAGCATGGAGTGACTCTTCCAAGGGGACAATCCTGAATATTTTACTCCTTATTCCCGTAATTCTTGCAGCCCTAGGTCATTTTCAATTGCAGAAAGCGGAGCGCGCATTTGATGAGATTCGAAACCCCATACCTCTCGAAGCTGAAATTTCATCGGAATACCCTAATGCCTTTCTCAAGTACATCTCTTTCAGTCAGGTAATGGTAGAGTCCTATCAATCGAATATTTTTGAGGTACATCAAACAGGAAAAATGCGTCCAAACCCCAGTGGAAACTGGATGAACTTCACGGCGAGACAACTTTTCCGAACAGCGACCCATGAATTTGTTTGGTATACCGAAGTTGACCTTCCTTTAAAAACCCATATGTACGGCCTTGATCGTTATGTCGACGGAAAAGGGATGATGGATATTTCTGCTCTGGGAGCATTTGCAGTAGTTGAAGAACGTGGCGTGCACATCGACAAAGGAGCCCTGATTCGATACATTGCCGAGCTCAACTGGATACCCACTCAGCTATTTCATCCAGAAATCGACATTTCAGCGGAAAATCAAAACTCATTCACGGTACGCATCCCTAAAGTTGACGCGGATGCGGCGGTGACCTTTCATCTTGATGATGAAGGGAGACTGCTCCGTCTAACAGCAATTCGTCCTATCGATGCCGAAAATGAATACCCTTGGCGAATCGAACTGGACACGAACAGTTATACCGAAATGAACGGTGCCTTCATTGCCCAAAAAGCATCGCTATTTTGGGACATGCCCGAAGGAGAAAATCATTGGTTGGATATTGAGGTGACGAGCATCGAATCTAGCTCATCTTCCAAATAGTTTCTTAAAAAAACCCTTTTCCTCTGGTTTTTCAGGCTTGGAAAATTCCGAAGGATCAATCATTTGCAGTACTTCACCCCATCCTGGGAAGCCGCCCACGATACGATCGTCGATGAAAAGATCTGCTTGAATTTTCCGTGAACTCCCCTGCTCTTCGTTGGGGTAACTTTTGTTTACGGCATAAAACTCCACTCCGTGGTTTTTGCAAAATTCAACTGCTTCGTCGAGGTATTTGCCCTTTCGTACAGTCCACAGTATCAAGTCATGTCCGCGCTTTTGAAGCTCTTTCATGCTTTCGAAAGCAAATAGCTTGGGCTTGCCTATGGCTGGGTAGGCATCTTCTACAATCGTTCCATCAAAATCGACTGCAATGATCATTTTAGGATTTTTTTATCCAATACGTTGAGCTGGTTATCCAGATCGTAAACAATGGGTGTACCCGTCGGGATCTCAGTTTTAAGGATTTCTTCAGGAGTCATCTTTTCTAAATACATCACCAATGCACGTAAACTGTTGCCATGTGCGGTTATAATGATGTTTTTTCCGTCTTCTAATAACGGTTGAATGTTTTTCTCAAAATAAGGCAAAACACGTTCGCGCGTGTCCTTTAAACTCTCACCTCCTGGAGGAGGAACATCATAACTCCGACGCCAAATATGGACCTGCTCTTCGCCAAACTGCGCTCGCGCTTCGTCCTTATTCATCCCCTGCAAATCACCGTACATTCGCTCGTTCAACGCCTCGTTGCGTTCCATGTGCAAATCCGACTGCCCAATCTTTTCTAGCACCATTTCCATCGTGCGGTTTGCGCGTTTTAGCACAGAGCTAAACGCGTAATCGAATTGGTAACCTTTCAGTTTATCTCCCGCTTCCTGGGCCTCATTCACTCCATTCGGACTCAAATCCACATCCACCCATCCGGTGAATCGATTCTGAAGGTTCCACTCGCTTTGACCATGTCGAATTATAACTAATGTAGGCATCTCGTGTAGGTTCTAATTTTAGGTTGACAAAGTTAGTATTTTACCCAACACCTCGAAGTTTAAATTTTGGACTCCGTGACTAAGCCTTCGCATCTCTTGCTTCGGATTACAAAGTCGGTGACTTGGTGACTTGGAGACTCGGAGACTTGGAAACTCGGAGACTTGGAGACTCGGAGACTCGGGTAACGGAAAACAGCAAGAGTTTGAATTGGGAGCATACAGGTTCAAAAAACAAAAAAACCAGTAACCAGTAACTAGTAACCAGTAACTGAAAAAACGGGTCTACGGGTATCGGGTCCACGGGTAACGGGTAACGACTAACGGGAAACCCTATTCCCTTAAATCTTTTTCAAGCTGTTTTTGCAAATCCATATCCTCAAGGTTGTATCGGATTTCTCCACTTATGGCATAACTGATCTTGCCAGTCTCTTCACTCACAATCACGCATACGGCGTCGGACTGCTCGGTAACACCTATCGCTGCTCGGTGACGCATGCCTAGGTGGGCAGGTAAATTTGATTTTTCAGTAGCTGGAAGTACGGCTCGTGCCGCAGCTATTCGATTCTTCGACACCAATACCGCTCCATCGTGAAGCGGACTGTATTTGTTAAAAATACTGAGCAACAATCGCTTGGAAAGTCGAGCATCGAGTTCATCGCCCGTTTGAGCAATCATGCGCAGCTCAGAGTTGCGAGTAACCACGATAAGCGCACCTGTTTTTTCCGCTGCCATATATTTGGCGGCATCCACAATGGCATCGATATCCGTTTGGACCTCCGTTTCATCGGTACTTCGCAGCAGATTCGAAAGGAACTTACCTCGTCGTTGAAAACCCGTGGTTCCAATGACCAATAAAAAGCGGCGAATCTCTTGTTGGAAGACAATAATCAGTGCAATAACTCCGACACCAATAAACTGACCTAGAATTTCACTGAGCACGTGCATGTTGAGCGCCTGAACCAATTTCCATAGCAAATAGATCGCCAACACACCTAAAAAAATCTTTATCGCAACCGTACCTTTTACCAATCGGTATAGCTGATAGATAAGGATTGCCACCAGTACGATATCCAGAACATCGGTAACGGAAATATCAAGAAAACTCACGTGCTTCGTATTTTGGAGTGGAAGTTAAGGTTTTTTCTGGGAGACTGGAATACTCGAAAGTCGGGAATCGGGAGTCGGGAGTTTTCATATTGCTCAAAGGTCACCCGTGTATGCCCGGAAGAGTTTTACGGTCTCTTCGGCTTGCCTTACATCGTGCACCCGTAAAATCCTCGCCCCATTCATAAGCGCTAGCATATTCAGTGCCGTTGTTCCGTTCAGAGCCTGATCAGGGGTTGTTTTCAGTACTTTATTGATCATCGATTTTCGACTCAAGCCCGCTAAAATAGGGAGTCCCGTCTCCATATCGATTTTTTTCATCACATCGAATAAGGCATAATTGCCTTTTAAATCTTTGGCGAAACCAAATCCTGGATCTAATATGATATCCGTAACACCCAATTCGCGCAAGCGACCAATTCGGTCGGCAAAATACATCATCAGCTCACTTTCCAAATCATCGTAATCGGTGAGTTGCTGCATGGTTTTGGGCGTGCCGCGCATGTGCATCAGGATATATGGCACTTGTAACTCGGCTACGGTTTCAAACATGCGATCATCCAATTGCCCACCGCTTACATCATTGATCAGATGAGCTCCGGCATTTATTGCCTCTCGCGCTACTGCCGATCGAAATGTATCCACCGATAAAATGACCTCTGGCATGAATTCGCGCAATTGGGCAATGACGGGAACGACACGATGAATTTCATCTTCAACCGAAACCTCATCCGCTCCCGGTCGAGTCGAATATCCCCCAATATCCAAAATTCGAGCTCCTGCATCAACCATCACTCGGGCTCGCTGAAGAACGGTATCTGCATCGGTCCGGCTATCCGAATAAAACGAGTCTGGGGTTACATTTAAAATGCCCATAACCCAGGGATTATCAAGCGAATATACCCGATCCCCAAATCGGATAGTGTCTTTTCTAACAAATAAGCTATTTTTGGACTCCATATCAACACGAATTAAGCCATTGGCTGCCGTTCAAAAGTACATACAAACATGGAGAAAACCGTGCAACAATACAACGAAGTCATCGCTCAGTGCCGAGAGCTGTTTGCCAAGAAATTGGGAGATTACGGCACGGCATGGCGTATCTTGCGACTTCCATCACTCACGGATCAGATTTTTATAAAAGCTCAACGCTTACGCTCCATTGAGGATAAAGGGGTACAACGCATTGAAGATGCCATTGAGGGAGAGTACATTGGAATAATCAACTACAGTATTATTGCACTTATTCAAATTGAAAAAGGAGTTGCCGAACAACCGGATATGGATTCCGAAACGGCAATAACGGAATACGACAAATGGAGCACAACGGCGCGGAGTTTGATGGAAGATAAGAATCATGATTACGGCGAGGCATGGAGGGATATGCGGTTGAGTTCGCTCACGGATTTAATCCTTCAAAAATTGCTTCGTATTAAACAAATTGAGGAGAATAGCGGTAAAACAATAGTTAGCGAGGGAGTAGATGCGAATTACTTGGACATGATCAATTATGCGGTATTTGCTCTGATTAAAATCAACGAAAAAAAATAAAATCGATGAACTTTATCATTCAATTGGTACGAATTGCAGTAGGTGGATTATTCATTTTTTCAGGGCTAATCAAACTCAACGATCCAGTCGGCTTTAGCATCAAACTTACCGAATATTTTCAGGTGTTTGGCACGGAGTTTATGATACCACTCGCCCTCTTCTTGGCTGTTTTTATATGTATTTTTGAAGTCGTTTTGGGTATTACCCTACTCATCGGACTCTGGCGCGAACTCACGATGTGGGGATTGTTGTTGATGATTGTTTTCTTCACCTTCCTGACGTTCTACAGCGCTTACTACAATAAGGTTACGGATTGCGGATGCTTCGGCGATGCCATTCCACTTACGCCGTGGGAATCATTCACCAAGGATGTGATTTTATCCATCTTGATTGGATTTCTTTTCATTTTCCGAAGAAGAATCCACCTCATCCTACCCAAATCACCCGCCATTATCATCACTTCACTATTGATACTCGCACAGGTTGTTTTTGCGAATCACGTAATTAATCACCTTCCACTGATTGACTTCCGCGCTTATAAAGTGGGCACTGATATCGAACGCGGTATGATGACAGCGGAAGAACTCGGACTTGAGGGTCCGGTTTTCGAGATTTATTACGTACTCAAAAACAAAAATACAGGTGAGGAAAAACGAATGACCTCAACGACCTACATCGATGAAAAATGGTGGGAAAAGAAAGAATGGGAAATGCTCAGCGATCGCACCGAGAATGTACAGGTCAAAGAAGGGTACGAACCGCCCATTCACGATTTTGTCATCTACAGCGAAGACGAAGATATTACCAGTGAAATTCTCGATGCTGAAAAAGTGTTATTCATCATCGCCTATCAAGTAAGTGGTGCAGACCGCGAAGCCTTCGATGATATCAACGAATTGGTAGCGGAAGCCGAAGCAAATGGAATCCGTGTATTAGGACTTTCAGCTTCAACGGATTCTGAAATCGCCCCGTTCCGTCACGAAGTGCAAGCGGCGTTTCCGTTTGCTTTTATGGATGAAACCACATTGAAAACCATCGTTCGGTCAAATCCGGGAATTGTATATCTCGAGAATGGTGTGATTATCGGCAAATGGCACTATAACGACACACCCGACTTGGACGAACTGCATGATCAACACCCCTAAAACAAGCCGCTCGCTTTGATTAAATATGTATTGGTAAAAACAGGATATGGCTTTGTCGTTCTCTTCGGAGTAGTGACTGTGATTTTCTTTCTTTTTACCGTACTTCCAGGCGATCCCGCTCAAATGATGCTCGGTCAACGAGAAGACGAGGAACAATTGGCAAATGTCCGGGCGAAATATGGCTTTGATCTTCCCCTTTGGAAGCAATACACCTATTACCTCAACGACCTATCCCCTATTTCCGTGCACACCACAGCGGATGATACCAAACTCAATTATCTCACTGACGATAAGTACAGTTTCACAACGCTGTTTACAACGGGGCAAAGTGCTTGGGTAATCAAAAAGCCCTACATGCGTGAGAGTTTTCAAAAAACGGGAACACCCGTAAGCGCATTGATTGGAAACACCCTTCCAAACACTGCGGTGTTAGCTATTTCCGCTATTTTGATTGCGTTTGTCCTAGGAATATTTTTAGGTATGATCTCAGCCCTGACCGTCAATAGTTGGATCGATCGACTGATTGGATTGATCAGCACTTTAGGCATGAGCGTTCCTTCTTTTTTTAGTGCCATTCTCATGGCGTGGATTTTTGGTTATGTACTTTCCGATTTCACCGGTCTGGAAATGACGGGAACACTCTACGAGGTAGATGATTTTGGAGAGCGTCGCTATATCGCTTGGAAAAACCTGGTGCTACCCGCAATTACCCTAGGTATTCGTCCACTTGCAGTAATCACACAACTCACTCGAAACTCATTGTTGGACGTCATGAAGTCCGATTACATGCGCACAGCTACAGCTAAAGGATTATCGCCATTCGTCACCACTTTTCGACATGGCTTGCGAAATAGCTTAAACCCTGTTATCACTGCTACCAGCGGTTGGTTTGCGGGAATGCTCGCCGGAGCTGTGTTTGTTGAGTTTATATTTGGTTGGAACGGACTCGGAAAATTAATTGTAGATGCGCTAAATAATTTAGACCTTCCCATTGTCATGGGATCGGTGATTACCATTGCATCCATTTTTGTAATGATCAATATAACGGTTGATTTGCTGTACGGAATCGCGGACCCGCGGATCCGAATTAGCTCGAAATAAATAAAAAACAAAATCTATGAATCGCACACCTATAGTCGCAGGAAATTGGAAAATGAACAATACCTTGGCAGAGGGAATCGAACTGATTGCCGGCATCATCCAACTTTTGGAGAATGCAGATCAAGTACATTGTGAAATTATACTAGCTCCTTCCTTTTTGCACCTGCACAGTGCCACGGAAATGACCGAGGCGTTTGACGAAATCCAAGTGGCTTCGCAAGATATAAGCCGATACGAAAAAGGAGCCTTTACCGGAGATGTAAGTGCTTCAATGGTCGCTTCGACTGGAGCTACGCATACTTTAATAGGCCACAGCGAACGCCGAAATGTATTCAAGGAAGAAAACGACACCCTGCTCGAAAAACTGAAACACGCTGTAGATGCGGGGTTAAATGTGATTTTTTGCGTGGGTGAAGAACTGTCCGATCGCTACGACAATGCTCAGGAGAAAGTCGTTGGAGAACAACTCAGTGAAGTAATTTTTAAACTTCCCCTCGCCCAATTTAAAAACGTGGTTATTGCATATGAACCCGTTTGGGCCATCGGAACAGGCGAAACGGCCTCACCAGAACAAGCGCAGGAAATGCATCGTTTTATTCGCGAAAAAATCGCCGTGAAGTACGGTCGGGATATCGCCAACTCAACCCGCATCCTCTACGGTGGAAGTTGCAAACCGAGCAATGCCAAAGAACTTTTTACTCAACCCGATATCGATGGCGGACTAATCGGTGGAGCATCCCTTTCAGCCGATGACTTTTTTCAAATAATTGAGGCAACCAAAGCATGAAATACATCGAAATCGCATTCAATGTCAGCCCAACCGTCCCGGGAAATGAAATTTTAATCGCGCAACTCAACGATTTACCGGTCGATTCACTCATTGAGGAGGACGATATCGTTAAGGCTTACGTACAAGAGGATCAATACCGAGCCGAAGATTTTGAGGAACTTCCGCTGCTGTCAGATCGAAACTTCACGGTAGTTTCGAACGTCACGTCTATCGAAGAAGTAAACTGGAATGAGGAATGGGAAAAGAACTTCGACCCTGTTCGAATCGACCAGTCTCTATTAATCAAAGCGGATTTTCATCCGGAAGAGGAAAACTTTGAACACGTGATTACCATCAATCCAAAAATGTCCTTTGGAACGGGACATCACGCGACCACGAGTGGAGTATGTCGGTTGATGATAGAAGAAGATTTTCGCGGTAAAAACGTATTGGACATGGGTTGCGGTACGGGAATCCTTGCCATTTTCGCTCGGATGCTCGGAGCCCAAAAAGCAATTGGAATTGACATCGATGAATGGTCGTACGAAAATGCCCGAGAAAACGTGGATCGAAATGGCTACTCCGATATCCAAATTCTACACGGAGGTGCCGATGTAATTCCGGAAGAAACTTATGACGTAATCATTGCGAACATCAACCGAAACATTCTGCTGGAGGACATGCACCACTATGCGGAACATCTCCAAACCGAAGGTCAGTTATACTTGAGTGGCTTTTATGTTGAAGATTTAAAAATCATTCGCAGTGCTTGTGCAACACTTGGAATTAAATTTGATCGTTATATCGAACAGGACAACTGGGTTGCAGCCCTTTTTAAGAAATAAAAATTCCATGAAAAAATTAGCGGTCATACTCGCATTACTGACTTGGACGTATACAACTACAGCGCAACGCTTGAGCAAATTTTCCAGTGAGCCTGAAGAATACCTCAACGATTTAGAGTCCTATCTGGGTGATATTGACAAAAACCGGGCTAAAGAGGATGTCGCATTTTTTGCTGAATACTGGTTGAACACCGATTACACGGGTGATCAAAAAACGAAAATCGTAGAGCTGAGCAATGTAATGCTCAAAAACCGCATTCGCCCCTATCCGGGATTTGGAAATTTGATTTACACACTGGCATTTTTTGCCGAGAACAGCAGTTCAGATCAAATTGATATTTGGCTCAACGGAATGTTGGAATATGCTGATAAATCGAGAGGCCGCGAAATTGAATCCGTCATCGAAGTTTCACGCACCATTGCTGAAGACCAATCCCTTTACAAATCCAATGCCCTGCGCTGGGCATTCGACTTGGGCAGCTATCGATTCGACTTTACCGATGGACCAGCTCTTGAACTGGTGGAAGTAGATATCATGTGTTATTCCAAAGGAGATTCTTCTCGGGTATACGAGACATCGGGTCGCGTAGATCTAGAAAACGGTGTATTTAAAGCCAACGGTGGTACCTTGTTCTGGGATCGGGCTGGCTTCGATCGCGACAGTTTATATGCCGAACTGAGTTCGTTTGAAATCGTATTGAAAGAGTCGGGGTTTATTGCGGATACAACCGTTCTGCACTCGTTGTACTACATCGCGGAACCCATAACGGGGCAACTGGAAGAAAAAATTATGGCCGCGGCCAATGCCGATAATGCACGATACCCCCAATTCAGAAGTTATATCGGAAGTTTTGCTATACAGGATCTCGTTCCGGATGTGAACTATCAAGGAGGTTTTTCAGTAGAAGGAAGTCGTTTTATCGGTTCGGGGATTGAGGGAAAACCAGCTGTTATGGAGTTCTTGTACGAAGGAAACCGACAACTCAGCCTTGAGGCCAATCGATTTGCTTTGGACCGCGAGGGATTCAAAGCAGGAGATGTACACGCTGTGATTTTTCTAGAAGAAGATTCTCTCAGCCACCCCCAGCTGATCGCTAAGTTCCAAAACGAAGAGCGCATCCTCACCTTACTTCGGGATGACGAAGGCCTCAGTCAGCGTCCTTTTGTCAATTCCTATCACAACGTGGAGATGTACTTTGAACAGCTCACGTGGGATATGGACGAGGCGAAAATGAGTATGGGGAACTTACTGGCTAAAGATATCGCACCCGTTTATTTGGAAAGCCGAAAGTATTTCCGCGATAGCCGTTTTGAGAAATTGCAAGGAATGGACGACGTCAATCCGCTTTTCCTCATTAAAAAACTCGATGACAGTTGGGAAAACAGAAATACTTATCCCGTAGAAGAAATAGCGCAATACCTCCAAATGTCGCCTCATCAATGCCGAGTTTTGATGATGAATATGACCATTCTGGGCTATGTGGACTATAACATCGAAAAAGGAATCGTGAAAATTGAGCGAAAACTTCACGACCACGTCAATGCCCGCGGTGGATTCATCGATTACGATGTGATTTTATTTCGCTCCGTAGTAGACAAAGGAGATAATGCAGTTTTGAGTCTCTTAAATTATGATCTTAAAGTAAATGGTGTTGAACGCGTTGCGGTGAGCGACTCGCAACAGGTGTTCATGTGGCCAAGCGATGGAGTCATTAACATGAAGCAAGGGTTGGACTTTGAGTACAGTGGAATCCTCCAAGCGGGACGTTTCGATTTTTACGGTCGATTGTTCTATTTCGATTACGAGGACTTCCGCGTGAATATGCCCACAGTGGATAGCATGAAGTTTCTCGTTCCATCATTTGAAACCGATGATTTGGGTCGGAGAAGATTGGTTTTGGTCAAGAACTTTCTTTCCGATATGCGCGGTGAACTCTTTATCGATAAACCGAATAACAAAAGTTCCCGAAGTCGCTATCCTGAATATCCCATATTCAAAAGTGCGACGGATTCCTATGTCTATTGGAGTGACGAAAAAATTCACAAGGGCGCCTACCTTGAGGATCGCGTTTACTATCACGTTCGCCCATTTGAGATCGATAGTTTGGACAATTTTAAAACCGAATCGTTATCCTTTGATGGAGAGTTTACGAGTGGAAACATTTTTCCTGAGTTCGAAGTAAAACTCAAAGTACAAAAAGATTACAGTCTCGGTTTCAAAACCACTACTCCGCCAGGAGGATTTCCGCTATACGGCGGTAAAGCGCGCTACACCAATGAAATAGAAATGAGCAACCAGGGATTGCGCGGAGACGGTATTATTGAATACATCACGTCCACGGCGGTTACTCATGATGTCATTTTCTTCTTGGATTCGGCAGACGCCATCGCCGAAACCTGGCATGTCGACGAGCAGCGCAGCGGGGTGGAATATCCATTGGTAGATGTTTCGAATGCTAAGATTCACTGGTTAACGGTAACGGATGAGATGTACGTGTACAACGACAAGGAAAACCCGTTTACAGTATTTGACTTCAACGCTTCGCACCGCGGTGAAATGAAACTTACGCCGAGTGGTTTGTACGGTGGTGGAAGAACAGATTTCATGAATGCCCGAACGAGAAGTGATTACCTGACTTTCGAGAGCAATCGATTCTACGGAGATACCATGAGTTTCCAATTGCGCCTGACCGAAGAAAGTGAGTGGGCGTTTGAGTTGGATAGTGCCTACGGCGATTTGGATTTCGATATGCGGAAAGGACAATTCGATTTGTACAACGTCAAAAATCCACTCGATCTGGCATTAAACCGCTATCAGGTATTCATGGATCACGTCGATTGGAATATGGATGAGAAAAACTTGGATCTTTACCGCAACGACAGTTCTCAACCCGCCGATTTACTCTCCGTTCGTCCCGATCAAGACTCCTTGCAGTTCCAAGCGTTTAAAGCCAAATACCATTTAGTGGACACCTTATTAGAGGCCTTCCAAGCAGAGAAAATCGAAGTAGCGGACGCCCGGATTTTACCAGATAGCCAGTACGTGGCAATTGGTCCGAATGCGAACATGTATAAACTCAAAAATGCTCAGGTCGTCGCTTCGCGCGAAAACGAGTATCATCTTTTCTATGAATCGGAAATTAAAGTTCGGAGCCGTAATGAGTACGATGGCAATGGAAAAATCGATTACTTGGATTTGGATGAAACGGCTTTTCCAATTGTACTAGACCGGATTTATGTGGATGATAGTTTGCGCACACGAGCCGAAGGAAAAGTGGATCCCGAGACCGAGTTTTTCCTAAGTCCATTTTTCAGCTTTAGCGGAAAAGTCTTTGTAAGAGCGGATAGTATTCACTTGAATTTTGATGGAAAAACAGAGATTCAACACAGTTGTGAAACGATTCTTACCGATGCTATTCCCTTTAGTTCCTACATCGATCCGAACAATATTATGATCGATTTGAGTCGTTTCGAGGAAATGCGACGAACTAAAAGTCTGTACAGTGGACTGTACTTTAACGAGTCGACTGGTAAACTACAAAGTGCATTCCTATCCATGCTCGGTGCCAATGAGGACAATGCCATATTTGTAGGCGGAGGATTCCTGATGTACGACATGGCCGAAACGGCGTATAAAATTGGAAACAGAGAACGTCTTACGGACCCTGGTGCGGATGGTAACTTGTTGATTTTTGATAACAAAGATTGCGCAGTATACGGAGATGGAAAAATGATGTTGAGTTCTGAAAAATCGGGCTTTACCATGGAGTTTTATGGTCGGTACAAGCACGAGCTATATGCCGATACCGTAACGATGGAAGGAACCCTCGTCCTCGACTATCCTTTTGCTACCGAACTCACGGATATCATGACCACCTATTTGAACTCGGAAACTGGGATTTCTGGAGCCGATGCCAGCAGCTACTACTACCAGCAAGCCTTGTTTTCGATGGTGGACAAAAAAGAGCGAGAAAAAATGGAAGATGATCTGGCCAACTACGGTTACTTGACTACACTGCCAAAAAGTGTCAATAAAACCATGGTTTTCTCAGATGTGAACATGCATTGGGACACCTATGCCAGTGCATTTACATCCGATGGAAACCTGGGATTGAGCCTATTGCACAACAGCCAAGTAAATAAGTCGCTTCCCGGTAAATTTCAATTGGTCAAACGCCGGTCGGGGGAAGAAGCATTCCTTTATCTCGAGGTCGATCGCAAAAATTGGTATTACTACCATCATCGTCGTAATGTACTTCAGACAATTGCGGCGGATGAAGATTACAACAACTTCATCAAGGAGCTGGATATCAAAAAACGACAAACCGAATTGGAGAATGGTCAGTATTTTCAATACACGATTTCAACGCCTCGTCGAATGCAGCAATTCGTTAGTCAATTTGAAAACCTTTAACCTATGACTTCGCTTGTAATCACCTTGATCGCTGCTTACCTTCTGGGGGCTATTCCCAGTTCGGTATGGATAGGTAAAGTATTCTATAAAAAAGACGTGCGAGAGCACGGTAGCGGAAATGCCGGTGCAACCAATACCTTTCGAGTTTTGGGCGTGTTCCCAGGAATTGTCGTTTTACTTCTGGACATCGCCAAAGGGTTTGCCGCCGTTAACCTGGCCTATTTCTCGAACATCACCTACAGCGAATTACCACTTATACTCGGGTTAATCGCCATTTTGGGGCATGCTTTTTCCGTGTTTTTGAAGTTCAGTGGAGGAAAAGGCGTAGCCACCTCACTCGGTGTAGCACTAGCCGCTGCTCCTATTCCTGTGTCCATTACCGTTGGATTATTTGTCGTTGTACTTTTAATCAGCCGCATGGTTTCCCTTTCGAGCCTTATCGCCGCCACTAGTTTTGCCGTGTTGACCAGCTTTTTCTTCGAAACTACACCGGGAATTGTCGTGTTCTCATGGTTGGTCGCCTTTTTTATTTGGTACACGCATCGTTCAAATATTCAACGTATTGCAAAAGGCACCGAGTCGAAAGTAAACTTCGGATTCGGATCAAAATCCTGATTTTTTGTATTTTTGTGAAAAGAACAAATCGTTAGTGATGACCGAAACATTGATCCAAGAAGAAGTAAAAGTTGCCAAGAAAACGCTACGTGATGAGCATCACATCGTTTTGCACAACGACGATTACAACACCTTCGACCACGTGATTGAGGTTTTGATTGAGGTTTGCGATCACGACTTAATCCAAGCCGAGCAATGTGCCATGATCACCCATTACAACGGAAAATGTGAAGTAAAAACCGGACCACGTGTCGAGCTCATCCCCAAATGCAGAGAAATGCTCAATCGAGGTTTATCTGCGGAAGTGGTTTGATCTGGTTACTGGTTACTGGTTACTAGTTACTGGTTACTAGTTACTGGTTGCTGGTATTTAACTAGATGCTCTTTTATCAAACGCTTGCTCCGTTAACCGATTCTTACCAGTCTACAATCCACCAGTCTTACCAGTCCACCAGTCTTACCAGTCCACCAGTCCACCAGTCCACCAGTCTACTAGTTTACCAGTCTACTAGTTTACCGGTCTACCAGACACTTCGTTGTACTCAAAAAAAAACGCCCCGAAAATATTCGAGGCGTTTTCAGCAAAAAAGTGATCCGCGATATTACATCGGTTGAATCACAAAATCAATCGCGTGGACAACACCATTACTACCCTGAACATCGGTAATAATAATATCGGCCACATCACCATTCTCATCTGTAATACTTGGACCACTTACATCAACTGTAATGTCGGCACCCAATAGAGTTGTTACACTACCATTCATTAAATCTCCGGCGCGAACGTTTCCATCTACCGTGTGATAAAGTAAGATATTCGTAAGCCCATTTTGTCCAATCGCATTGACAACCGCTGGCAAATCAGGCAACTGCAAACGATCCAACAAGTCGACAAATGCGTCATTGGTAGGTGCAAATACGGTTGTATTATCGTTTCCTGTCAAGCGGGCAGCTACGGCCGCATCGGCAGCTCCGACAGCATCCAGCAATAATGAAAAACGATCATCCATACCTGCGATTTCAGCTACATTGAGCGGCGTAATCACTCCACCGATCTGATGAATGACACCATTACTCGCCTCGATGTCCGTTTCGTCAATGCTCGCCTCATTGATTGTTACACCGCCCTCGGTGTTGAGGTAAACCGAGAGATAATCCATATTTCCCGAGTTCAACTCAGCCAACGTAGATACCCATCCTGTAGAGACTGCGGAAGCAGGTACTTCTGTGCCCAAGACGTGGTATAGAAGAACTTGACGCAGCGCTTCTTCTCCACCTAATACGTTTACAAGACCATCCAAGTCGGTGACGTTTAAGGCTTGCAACAAATCTCCGAATGCATCATCCGTTGGAGCAAAAACAGTAAACGTTCCTTCCCCGCTCAATACGCCATCCAAACCTGCGCGTTGCACAGCAGAAATCAAGATCGTGTAATTTCCTTCGGCCTGAAGTTTTTCAACAATATTCATTTCCATGGGTTGATCGGGCTCTGGCTCGTCGTCCTCACAAGCTGTAAATGTAAATGCAGCGCCAATCATCATCATGCCCATTAAAACTGGTTTCATTAAGTTCTTCATTTTGATTTTGTGTTTTGGTTATGTCATGGTTAACGAAAGATAAAACCAAAACGTTGAGTCTTTTTGATTAAAAGATAAACAAAATGTCGTTTTTAATGATTTTTTAATAGTTTACGTTTAATCTTATCGTCACATAATTAAACGTATAAAGGATTTACATTGAGTTGATAATGAAGCGGAAAGAAAATTCTAAATTCGAAGTTCATTTCAATAAACACGCTCATGATTCGGATGTTTTCTCGAGGTACTAGTTTTTTACCTTTTTTCCTGCTTTTCGTTTTTATAACGCACGTTTCCTATGCACAGCACGAAAAACTTCAAAATGGGCCGATGGTCGGCTACAGTGAAATGAAAGAAGTTGCGCTTTGGGTTCAAACAACCTCTCCAGCTGCGGTCCATTTCAGTTATTCACCCATTGGGAGCGATGAAGAGTTTACCACTCCACGATTCATAACTACTGTGAATAACGCCTATACAGCAACATTGATTTGCGACCAGGTTCAACCTGGAAATCGATATGAATACACCTTATTTATCAACGATACCGCCGTGCAACTCCCCTATCCTACAACATTCGAAAGTCAGGAGCTTTGGCAGTGGAGAACGGATCCTCCTAAGTTTTCGTTTGCTGCAGGTTCTTGCGCTTATATCAATGAACCTGAGTTCGATCGCCCGAATGAACCCTATGGTGGTGGTTATGAAATTTTCACATCGATCAGTGAGAAACAACCCAATTTCATGCTTTGGTTGGGGGATAACATGTATTTGCGCGAAGCGGACTGGTACACGCGCACAGGAATTTTTCACCGGTATACGCACAGTCGGAACGTAACTGAAATGAAACCGCTTTTGGCAAACGTGCATCATTATGCCATATGGGATGATCACGACTATGGCCCAAACAATAGCGATCGTTCATTCCGCGAAAAAGAGACAACACTGGAGGCTTTTAACGCCTTTTGGGCAAACCCGAGTGCGGGACATAACGGCGATAAAGGAACGTACTTTTCCTTCCAATGGAACGATTGCAGTTTCTTTTGCTTGGACAACCGCTACCACCGCAGTCCGAATTACCGCGACGATTTAGGAGGCGATCGCACCATGCTGGGCGATACCCAACTGGAGTGGTTGTTGGATCAAATTGTATCGACTCGTTCGCCCTTTGTTTTTATTCCCATAGGTGGGCAGTTTATCAATACGGCCGAAAGATTCGAAAATTATATCAATATCGCACCAGAGGAACGACAAGCGATTATCGATTACATCTATTACCACGACATCGAGAATGTAGTATTTATCAGCGGAGACCGCCATCACAGCTCCATGACTAAAATCGAAAAAGAAGGGGAACCAACTATCTACGAAGTTACGGTAAGTCCACTGACCAGTGGAACCCATTCTCCTAATGAAGTAGATTATCCGAGTGGAGAAGTCATTCCGGGAACCATCTACTCCGAACGAAATTTCGCGATTTTCACTGTCGAAGGTCCGCGTCGGGAGCGTGTTTTAACCATCGATTTGTACAACAGCAAAGGTGAGTTGGTTTGGACTCAAAAACTGGCTTCTGAATAAGATCTTATCGCAGCCAGACTTCTTTAAAATCTTCAATGCGAATGATTTTCACTCCCTTGTTGACGTAACTGCCGGATTGGTTTAAGGCGTAATCATGCAGAACATAAGCGCCTTCATAGCGAATGTTGGCAGCCGAAGCTTTTATTTCACCGTACTTGAATAAAAGTCCACCGAAAAAGTAACCAACATCAAAACCCGTTAAACTATAACGATTCATATCCTGAAAGTACTTCCGGTGATAGCTATCAAACATGGAATAGTTTGCCGAATCGGAATAATTGATAAATGCCGCTTTGGGTACGGTTACTTTCAAATTATTAAAGTAGCTGTAATCCACATCGATATCACGTAGGTTGGGCAGTCCAAACAACTCAATATTCTCGTTGCGCAGTGCATTGAGTTTGGTAACAAAGTCAGTCAAGAAAACTCGGTCTTTTGAAGGAGCAAAAATGATGGTCTTCGATGAATTGTCGTAACGCGAAACCGAAGAAATCGTAGCGGAGTTGACCTGGTTTACCCGAATCTGAGCAGAGTCCAAATAATAATATAGCTTATCTAAAATAGGCTGAACCGCTTGCGCATCCGACTTAGAAAACACAACTTCAATGGTGTGATCGGCATAACGATTGATGAGGAACTGTGTCATTTCCAAACCCAATTGCAGCTCGCTCGGTGCAATTTGAAAAACATTGCTGTGACGATAAACCAGCTGGGGCTGCGTGCTAAAAGGACTGATGACTGGAGTCTGAATTTTGGCCTGATTGAGCTCGTTAGCAAGGGTATTGACACATTCAGTAAACAATGGTCCAATGATCACATCCAGTTTCCCAGCATCGCGCATATACACCAATCGTTTGACCACATTTGTATCTTTCTCCGAGTCATAAACGAACACTTCGGCATGTAATCCTTGCTTGCGCAATGAGTCCATGGCAAACTTGAAGCCATTCAGAAAGTCAAGTGCAACACCGCTCATGCGGTAGATTTGCTCATCTTCTTCCAATTCAACCTGCACCGCCATGCTGTCATTGATCTCGGTATACAATGGAAGTACTACACCGATTCGATACGTCTTCTTCATACGAGCTGAATCCTTGATCGAACCGGGCATTTCCGGAATGTCGATCGATTCTCCAGGGTCCGGATCATCAGCTTTCTGATTGATATCGACATCCACAGGAATTTTAATCAGCATCCCCAATTGCAGTCCCGTTTCACGCAAGCTGGGATTGTACACATAGAGTTGCTCTTCAGAAATTCCATACTCTCGCGTTAAACTATAAATTGTATTTCCCTTTACGACGCGATGAAGGATGTACAGGTCTGTTTCAGTTGGCTTAATTTCTTGTTCGGGAACCGCTTCGATCAACGGAATCATAATCATTTGTCCCTCTTTTAATCCATCGGATAAAAAAGGATTGTATTTCACCAATACTTCCTGCTCCACACTGTATTTGCGTGCAATACCGTAAATGGTCTCACCTTTTTCAACACGGTGTGTAATAAAGTCTTGACCCATCGTAAAAAGGGTCGAGAATAGAAGGATAAGTGAAGTAAAAATGATTCGTTGAAACGTCATGTTATTCCCATTCAATCGTTGCAGGTGGTTTTGAACTGATGTCGTATACAACGCGATTCACACCTTTAACTCTATTGATAATTCGGTTCGAAATTCGTGCCAAAAACTCGTGCGGCAGGTGAACGAAGTCAGCCGTCATTCCATCGGTACTTTCTACAGCTCGAAGTGCAACCGCATTTTCATACGTGCGCTCGTCTCCCATTACCCCGACGCTTTGAACGGGCAATAGGATCGCACCTGCTTGCCATACATCATCATACAACCCCGCATCCCGAAGTCCTGAAATAAATATATCATCTACTTCTTGCAGTGTTTTTACTTTTTCGGCCGTAATATCACCTAATATACGAATCGCCAGCCCTGGTCCAGGGAACGGATGTCGTCCCAACAAATTGTCGGGCAAACCTATCTCTTTTCCAACTCGACGAACCTCATCCTTAAAGAGTGTACGCAGTGGCTCAACAACCTTGAGATTCATCTTTTCAGGAAGTCCACCAACATTGTGGTGACTTTTTATGGTCGCAGAAGGACCGTTTACTGAAATCGACTCAATCACATCGGGATAGATGGTTCCCTGTGCCAACCACTTAACATTATTGATTCGGTGCGCTTCATCATCGAACACTTCGATAAACACGCGACCGATAATCTTTCGTTTTTGTTCGGGGTCTGAAATACCTGTAAGCTCGCCTAAAAAACGATCCGAAGCATCTACGCCTGTAACATTCAAGCCCAATCCTTTGTACTGTTCCAACACTTGATCAAACTCGTTTTTGCGCAAAAGACCGTTATTGACAAAAATACAGTGCAGGCGACTTCCGATGGCATGGTGCAAAAGCATGGCAGCAACACTCGAATCTACTCCTCCTGACAGTCCCAGAACAACTTCACCTTCGCTCAATTCGTTCTTCAAGTTCTCAACCGTCTCATCAATAAATGAGGCGGGAGTCCAATCGCGCTGACATTTACAAATATCGTCTACGAAGTTTTGCAGGAGTGTTTTTCCGTCGGTACTGTGATACACCTCGGGATGAAACTGAATGGCCCATGTGGGCTCTCCTTTCACCTCATAACCCGCAACATACACATCCTCCGTACTGGCAACAACTTCAAAATCAGCTGGAAGCTCCTTGATGGTATCACCATGGCTCATCCAAACTTGACTACCTACAGAAACGCCCTTGAATAATAGCGAATTGTTGTCGACATGACTCAGGTTAGCTCTTCCGTATTCGCGGATCGTACTGCGAACAACTTCACCTCCGTTTGCCATAGCCATATATTGAGCACCAAAGCAAACGCCTAAAAGTGGATATTTCTTTCGAATTCCAGATAAATCGGGTTGCGGAGCATTTTCATCATGAACCGAAAACGGAGATCCCGATAGAATTACTCCTTTTACTGAATCGTCAAATTCAGGCGGATTGTTGAATGGATGGATTTCACAATACACATTGAGTTCGCGAACACGACGTGCAATAAGCTGCGTGTATTGCGAACCGAAATCGAGGATAATGATCTTTTCTTGCATGCGCGCAAAGTTAATTGATTTATCCGTTTTAATGCGAACAAAACCCAACTATGCTACACGTGAATTATTCACATTTCCTGCGCAACTCGTTTATAACGCAAAAAGAAAACCGTTGACATCGCAATGGCAAATAAAGCGAAGCCATAGGTAACCATGACATAAAAAGAAGCATTGGGAATGGGTTCCGAAAATCGATCATAGGCCAAGAGCGTGTCCGACATCAGAAACAGAATTGCACCCACTAGCCCCCAGAAGTAACTATTTTTATCGGCTCGATGATACCGGGTCACCGCTGAGATTCCCATAAATGTTATCGCTCCGCCATAAATCCATATCGGATTGACTAAATCTTGCAAATTATTGCTTCGGAGTTGATTGGTGAGGTAAACCATATTCACCAGGTAAAACATGAAAAACGGTGCGGATAGAATAATATCGAAAAAAGGTGCCGACTTCTGTTGCGGTTGATTCCAGTACCAAAAGGAAACACCAATCGCAACCTGCGCAATCAGAAACATCCCTAAACCATAGATGAACAAATCCACTCCTCGGATCATTAAAAATACATCACCTGCCAGAGCAGCCAGCAAGGCAAAAGTCATGATGTTCTGAACGGCTGTTTTATCCGTTGATTCACTTCGGACCTTCCAGATCAAACTAAGAGCAATCAGTGGCTTGAATATATAGATCAAAGGGAGAATTTCAGTCATTTCCCCAATTACCTCGAATACGAGAATTACGGCAAAGACCACTGCAAATCGAATGTCTTTTATGTCCATGAAAGTATTTTTTTACGGCGCAAAGATAATAGCCAAAACAGGGAAACCACAGAAAATGCTATCCAAATCATCGCCGGAATGGCATACAACTGCATCGACCATCCTAAAAACGACAATACCGTCAACGCGACAATGCGTATAAATTCATTTCGATAAAAGGAAGACCGACCTTCGTATCCCGTTCCCAAGCTGTAAATCGAAAAGATAATGTACACCGCCATACCACTGTAAACCACTACAGGGAGTGCATTCCCCGCTTCGTTTATAGCGTTCCACGTGAATAAAAAAAAGGAAGTCACAAAGAGTAGTCCTACAAATTGAACCAATCCATAAATTGCCAATTGGCGTGGTATCACAACATCAAACTTTTTATAAGTTTGGATGTCTACCTCGGGTGCATACTCTCGTCCGCCCATACTCGAAGGGCGCCAACCTGGTGGTTGAATAAAGGTATTGAGTTTATCGGAGAAACGAGGAGCCTTGCGCGCCATTTCGAAAAGCTCGACCCAATAATGAAAATTCGCCCAAACGGGGTTCCAACTTTTGATGGGCTTGGTAATCCCATAGACTACTTCCTCCTCCTCGGCCTGAAAAGTACCAAATAAACGGTCCCAAATAATCAGTGTGCCCCCGTGGTTTTTGTCGATGTATTTCGGGTTACTTCCGTGATGGACGCGGTGATGCGACGGTGTATTGAATACCCATTCCAAAGGCCCCATTCGATCAATCAGTTTGGTGTGAATCCAAAATTGATACAACGTATTGAAAGCGGCTACCGTGACAATCAGTACCGGATCAAAACCAATAAGAGCAAGCGGAATATAAAACACCCATGAAATCAAGCCTTGAAACCAACTTTGCCGAAGAGCAACTGAAAAATTGTATTCTTCGCTTTGGTGATGAACGATATGCGTTGCCCAAATGAAGTTAATCTCATGCGATAGACGGTGAAACCAGTAGTAAAAGAAATCTACTCCCAAGAAAAGTAAAATCCACGTCAATGGGTTTACAGGAATATTTAAAATCGCAAAATGCTCATAGAGATAAACGTATGTCAGAAAAATGAAGGTTTTAAAAAATACACCCGAAACCTGCTGTCCAATTCCGCAACTAATGTTCGTTATGGCGTCATTCATGCGGTACAATGCCGCATTTTTTCGGTAGCTCACCCAAAGTTCAATTCCGATTAGAATAAAAAAAACCGGTATCGCTAAAACGATGTATTCCATACGTGAATTCTTTGCGTGTTAAAGATAAGGAATCTTGGATTCAGTACAAGGTTGAGTAAAATGATCAAATCAAGGCAATTCATTTCGATTCAAATTATAAAATGATTCACAACACACTCTAGAACTGATGAGTGAACGCTAACCAAAATTCCGGAACTTAGGATATTTCGTCAACGGGTCTACAAAAAACAGCAAGAGTTTGAGTTGGGAGCATACAGGTTTGAAAATTATAAAACCAGTAACCGGTAGCTGGTAACCGGTAACTGAAAAAAAAGGTCAACGGTAAACGCACCTCATAATCCCCATACGCCCTTTCTTAGAATTATCTTTTGTAGTACATTGGAAACCTGAACCGAGAATCAAAAACATGAGTTACGATAGAAAATTTATGCTACGCGCTGTTGAGCTTTCCCGCCTTGCCTTGAACCAGCAGGAAGGAGGTCCTTTTGGCTGTGTGATTGTAAAGGATGGTGAAATTATTGGCGAAGGAGGTAATCGTGTAACCATGAACAACGACCCTACGGCGCATGCCGAAATTGTTGCGATCCGAAATGCTTGCCAAAAATTGGGCGACTTTCAACTAACCGATTGCCAAGTTTACACAAGTTGTGAACCCTGTCCTATGTGTTTAGGGGCGATTTATTGGGCTCGTCCAGAAATTGTGTACTACGCCAATACAAAATCCGATGCCGCAAATGTGGATTTTGACGATGATTTCATTTATCGAGAAATACTCATTGAACCAAAGAATCGGAGCATTCCCATGTTGCATCACCCCGAAAAAGATGCTGCAAACGTATTTTCAGAGTGGATCAAAAAACCAGATCGCATAAATTATTAACCATGAGGATAGATTGGACATCAAAATTTTTGAGCAACTACTATACGCTCTACGTAGCTGGTCAAAGGATGGGAAGAATGGATAAAAACGCCTTTTCGGCTGTTTCCGAGGTGGAATGGAATGGCGATCGATATGAGTTTAAAAGGGACTCGATTTTCCAGAGTTCGCAAACGCTGTATGATGGGGATGAAAACCCTTTACTTCACATCGACTTTCAATTTTTAAATAGCAAAGCAACTATACGATACGGAGATCGAATTTTCACATGGAAGTTCACCAATATATTTGGTTCGAAATGGATCTTGGAGTCAAATGGCGAGTTGATTGCTCATGGAAAATCCAACATGACGAGTGGTCAAATAGAGTTTCTGAAAAGTCAACAACTGCCCGTTTTCCTAATTTTTTCCGCATTTCAAAGTTTCTACATCCATTCGGTCACGGTTTTTGCATTTCTACTGTTCATTGTAGTAATTATTCTATAATTATTTCGATACATTTGGCGTAAGCCACTAAACCATGAAACGTTTTTTATTTATCCTTTTGATTGCTTTTGCCGGGAAGTTCGCACTAGGCAATGATGTCGATACTTCCTATCGGTCATGGATCAATGACCGGTTGGATGAATCGTACGAACTCTCTTTCAGTCAGTTGGATACGAGTATCAAAGTAGCGAAAATCGCCCTTGACTCTTCCCTGTATTACCAGGACACCTTACTCATTCGGGATTCTTACCTCATGATTGGTGATGCCTACGGCTGGTTTGGAATGTACGACTCTGGAAATTTTTATCTAGACCAGGCACTTGATCTCAGTTGGACACTAAAGGACACCAGCACGGCGATCTACATTCAATCGTTAATCGGGCTGAATTGTGTAAATGCAGGCGAGTATCGCAGAGGAATGCAAACGCTTCTCGAAGCGGAAAGGTTGTCCAATAAAACGATCTACAAGGACAATTTAGGGTGGATTTATTACTACATGACCTTGGCTTATCACGATCAAGAAAATTTTGCGGAAAAAGTAAATCGGTTAAACGATGCTTTAAGATTTTTCTTGGACAATAATGATCGAAGCGGAATACTTTCGGCATCTGCCGATCTGCTCGTGTATTATTTGGACGAGGATAGCAAAGACTCCGTTCGAAAGTATTATGACTTGTTTCTGGAAGCATATCAAATTCCTGACGAGACTCCCGATGATGGCAATTATTCCTATTACTTGTACACACAGGCTTATTACGAGTACCGAAACGAGAACTACGATGACGCTGAAAAACTATATACACAAGCTATCCAATATGCGGATTCTACGGAAGATTACTTTTCAGTAGCATCTTATAGTTTGGATTACTTATATCTTCTACTTGATCAAGATCGTACCAATGATGCCTGGCAGGTAGTTATGAATGCGGCTGAGGCGGCAAAAAATATTGAGAGTGATTACATCCATCGCGAAGTTGCTTTTGGGTTAAGTGATTATTACGTGCACATCGGAAACTGGGAGTTGGCGTATCAAGAATTGGTAAAGGCTAACGATTTGAATGACTCCATAACCAAAAACCGCATCGATGTAGTTGGTCTGAACTACGACATCGAAGCGATGAAAGAGAAAGAGAAAAGCTATGAACTGGAGAGCCAGTTACTTCAAAAGGAGTCAGACATCCGATTGCTTATTTTGACCAGCGTATTCTTACTTGTTGTTGTGCTCGTGGTTACCATGGGCTATGTCGTTCGAAACAATCAGAAGTACAAAACGCTCAACCGCTCTTTGCTAAAGTCTCAGAAAAAGGTGGAAAAGCAAAAGAAAGAGCTCGAAGCGTCACGCCAGAAAATTGCTAGTCAGCATGAATTGGTTCAAAACGCCTATGAAACTCAGGGGAAAATTATGAGTATTGTCGGGCACGACTTAAGAACTCCCTTGGCACAGATAAAAAACATTTTGGAGTTAGAGCGTTCGGGGGCACTATCTCCGATTGAAAAAACTGAGATATTCAAAGAGTTAGAACGAACTACTGTAGCTAGTTTGGAAATGCTCTCAAGCTTGGTCAATTGGGGTAAGGCAAAATTGCAATCCGATGGTTCAACGGTAACTTCTTCTGACGTGATAAAGGCGCTCACTGAAGAGTGTAATGAATTATACTCCGCGGCGATTCAGCAAAAAAACATTCATCTATCGTTTATCGAAACGGACCGTATTGAACTACCTATTAGCCAAGCCGAAACGGCTGTTTTAATTCGCAACATTGTCTACAATGCCATCAAGTTCTCCCATCAAAATGGAGATGTGCAAGTAGAGGTTCGCTACGAAGATGAAAAGCCAACGGTATTGATTCGAGATTTTGGAATCGGCATGACCCAAGACCAAGTCCGAAGACTCTCCGAAGGATTAAATATCGAAAGCATTCGAGGCACCAGTAATGAAGGAGGTTTTGGTTTGGGTATGTGGTTTGTTCGAGATATCACATTGCGAAACGAAGGGGTATTCAACATTGAAAGCGCTCCTGACAAAGGCAGTGAATTCAAAATTCAATTCAATCCAGCTGACCCAAAATAAGGCCCACTCCTATTCCAACCATCAGAATAGCAACAAGGATTTGCACCCAACGAAAGGTTACTTTCTTCATTAATCGTTTACCCAGAAACGCTCCTGCAAATGCAGAAAGGGTTGCGATGGTAAGTAATCCCAAATGATGATTCAATTCCGAGGTCTGGTAACGCGAAAAATAGATTGGAATCCGTGTAAGGTCCACGAGCAATGCAATGGCTATTCCGGTTGAAATGTAAACGGGGACAGAAAGATTTGCTCGAATCAGAAACATGGACCGCAACGCACCTTGATGGCCAGATAGTCCACCAAAAAAACCACTTAAAAGACCGCCGGGAATAAGGTACTTTCGATGAAATTTAAAATTCTTTATACGAGGGAATAATTCAAAAAAAGCAAAGACTATCATAAGCAATCCAATAATAGCCTGGAGCGGGCGAATTTCGATTGCACCGTTAGAATACCAAGAATAAGCGCTATCCAAAACTCGTATGGCTTTAGCTCCAAAGTAAGCACCGATGATCCCCGGAAGTCCGAACCACAAAACGACCTTACGATCAATCGACTTAAAGAGCAAGCCGAACTTAAAGACGTTATTGAGCAGATGAACAACGGCTGTAAGGGCAATGGCTAAATCAACGGAAAAGAAAAGGACAAAAACAGGAGTCATGAGGGTTCCTAAACCAAATCCGGAAATAAGGGTTAGCAAAGAAGCTAAAAAAGCCGTTATGACGATGATCCATTCCATTCTTCGTACAGTATAATAAAATCAAAGCGAAGCGGATCACATTGTTCTATTATTTCTTCTATCCATTCCTGCCCCCATTCAGAGTAAAAAGCGATAACATTGTCATGCCTTTCTTGCAATCCACTCGGGAATAATCGCTTTTTGAGTTTCACTACTCGGTCTGTCAATTGCTTGTACTTGCGTTTTTCGGCTTTGAGCAATCGTTTTTCCAACTTATCAATTCCCTTGAGCTGTTTTGCTTTTTGTGCTTTTACCGCATTCGCAAATGTTTTCTCGGTCCGTTCAGCAATTTTTTCCATCTCCGAAAAATAGGCCTCAATTTTCTTGCGGTACGGCGAAAAGTCCAGTTTCTCGTTGCTCTTCGCGTGAATGACCGTATTGATCAAAACTTGCTCAGTACGAAACAAATCTCGCCAAGTGAAACCGAGTTTCTGTCTGCTTCGATTAGCTGCCATGGGCACATTCATCACGGAGTTACGGAGCATAATGATTGGCATGGGAACTCCGGCTTGTGCAAATACATTTTTCAATTCAAACCAATACGCTACTTCCGCTCCACCTCCGATGTAAGCCAGGTTAGGTAATATCGTTTCTTGGTACAGCGGACGCAATAGTACATTCGGACTGAAGCGTTCGGGGTACTCTTCCAGTTCACGTTGCCATCGGTCTTTAGGAAATACCTCTTGCCGATCGACAAACACAAGTTCCCCTTCCACTCGTTCCAGTCGTTCGCGCACTCCGTCTCGAATATAAAAGAGGTTAACCTCTCGCGGATTCACTTGGACTTTATAATTCTTTTCCAGCTCAGCCAATTGCTGCTTTGAAGAGTGAGCAACCAAACTATTCTCAATTTCTTGCTTTACAACCAATGAAAACTGACTTTTCAATTCTCGATCATCCCCATCTACAACAAGGAGATCATAGGAGGCAAACAACCGATGAACGATTTTTCGCTGTGCATCCGCCAAGGTTGCACTCGAAGAATAAGACTCAATCATTACGTCTCGAATTTCTCGAGCATTTTCACCAATCTCCAATCCGAGGTCATCAAGAAGTTGTGATATACCCTCCGTACTCATTCGTCCAACAGGTCCTGTTTGATCCGTATGCCATACCTGCCGTTTTCCCGCATGATTGAAAAACTGAATTTCCTCGAGGTCATGATCCTCTGTAGCCATCCAATAAACCGGAATGAAATCCTTTTCCGGAAAACGATTCTTCAGCGATTTTGCCAAATGAATGGCCGAGGCTATTTTGTAAATAAAATACAAAGGGCCTGTTGCTAGATTCAACTGATGACCCGTTGTAACCGTGAATGTGCTCGCTGAAGCAAGTTGGTCAATCCGATTGCTGTAAGCTGTTTCTCCAAACGTACGCTCGTATTGCCGCTTCAGCGATTCAACGAGCACTTGGCGTTGATCTGAGGTAAAAGATTCGGATTTCTCTTCCATTTGCCCTTCAAAAGAACTCAGTTCTGGGAAACGATTATACAGTGAACGCAGAAGTTCTTTCTGGCTCAAATAATCCAAAACCAAAGGCGAAAAGGACTCCGTTTTATGCAGTGGAAGATGCTTGTATCTCATGTATATTGGTTGCTCTACGTAATGATTGTGTCAACAATGATTAACAGTTTTAACTACATAAATCGCGGGCAAATTGTTTAATATCTGTACCGCTAAAGTTTCCGCTCGACATCAACAATACTTCGCTCGGCTCCGAACATTCTCTCCGAACAGCACTTAACATATCGTCAATTTGATCAAAAACAATCACATCTCCTCCGAACGCCTTTTCCACTTCACCAATAGATAATTCAGGAAGGCGCTTATGCGCTACTGCTGCCGGGCTATAAAAGACAAAAGCGCTATCTGCCCCGTCCATGGTACCGCGATAGTTGGGTAAAAAAACCTTTTGCAAACTACTAAACGTATGAAGTTCGAGGCAAGCAATGACTTTTCGTTCTTTGGCTTTTTCGGCTACAGCATTCACGGTCGCCCGAACCTTGCTCGGTGCATGAGCAAAGTCTTTATACACCACGACATCCTTACCGCTCGCTAGCTTCTCTAATCGATTAGCGGCACCCGTGAAGGTAGGGATTGCCTCGTAAAACATCTCATCGGTAATTCCCATTTGATTGCAAATCCAACGAGCACCTTCTAGGTTTTGCATATTGTGGCGTCCGAAAATAGCGAGCGGTAGCGGCCCCATAAACGTTTCGAGAATGCAACCGTCATCCGAATCCTGATATTCAGGGGTTTCGTACGCAAATTGTTTGATCGTTTTGGTATTGCGTTCAACGACATGGCAAACCTTCTCATCCTCCTTGTTGTAAATCAATGCTCCACCATTGCTTATAGCATCTAAAAGCAGATCAAATTGATGAACATACTCCTCCTCTGTTTTAAAAACATTGATGTGGTCCCATGCAATTCCACTCAATAGTGCTATGTTGGGATGGTAATTCAAAAACTTAGGGCGCATATCAATCGGGGAACTCAGATACTCATCCCCCTCCAACACCACAAACTCGGCATCATCAGTTAGACGAACCATTGTATCAAATCCTTCAAGCTGCGCACCAACCATGAAGTCGGGCAATTGATCGTGGTACTCGAGTACGTGCAATATCATCCCCGTTATCGTAGTTTTTCCATGGCTGCCAGCAATTACAACACGGGTTTTATTTTTGCACTGCTCATATATAAATTCAGGATAGGAATAAATGCGAATACCCAGCTCACGCGCCCTTGCCAATTCTGGATTATCTTTTCGCGCATGCATTCCTAAAATAACCGCTTCAACTTGTTCATCGATACGATTCGGAAACCACCCCTCTTCACTGGGCAAAAGACCTGCCTTTTCGAGTCGCGTACGCGAAGGTTCAAAAATCTGATCATCACTCCCACTCACCTCGTGCCCCATCTGATGTAAGGCCAAGGCCAAGTTGTGCATTGCACTTCCTCCAATGGCAATAAAATGAATTCGCATAATCGTTGTGTTTCTACAGCAATATTAAGCATTCCTGCACAATATTAAAGGTAAACTCCCGACATTGCGCACGACTGAGATAATCCGAAAAAGCGGTTGTCGATTCGCAAATTCATTTTTACCTTTCCACAAAACTGAAAGTATGAAACTACATATTATCCACTCTGGAAATTTCAAACTTGATGGAGGTGCAATGTTTGGCGTTGTTCCAAAATCACTTTGGTCGAGATCCATTCAGCCCGACGACAATAACATGTGTTCTTGGTCCATGAGACTATTACTCATTGAGCATGGAAATCGACTTGTATTAATCGATACAGGAATTGGCGATAAGCAAAGTGAAAAGTTTTTTAAGCACTACTATTTATTCGGTGAAACAACCCTAGAATCCGAATTGAAAAATGCAGGTTTTTCTCCGGACGATATCACCGATGTGTTTTTGACTCACTTACACTTTGATCATTGCGGAGGTGCAATTCGACGCAGAGCAAGTGGAGATGGTTACGAGCCGGTTTTCAAAAATGCAACGTACTGGTCTAATGAGCGACATTGGAAATGGGCGACTGAGCCTAACGCAAGAGAAAAAGCCTCATTCCTAAGTGAAAATATTCTACCAATTGAAGAATCGGGGCAATTAAAGTTTATCGACCGCCACGTCGACCGTACAGAAAATTGGATGCCTGGAATTGATGTGTTCTTTGCCGATGGTCACACCGATTCTCAAATGATTCCGATTATAGAAATCGATGGTAAAAAGTTGGTTTTCATGGCCGATTTATTGCCGAGTACAAGTCATATTCCACTGGCTTGGGTAATGGGCTACGATACGCGTCCACTTCTTACATTGAATGAAAAAGAAAAATTTTTAACCGAAGCTGTAAAGAATGAGTATTTCCTATTCCTGGAACACGACTTCAGCAATGAAATTTGTACCGTAGAGCAAACCGAAAAAGGTGTTCGGTTAAAAGAAACCTTCCTGTTAAGAGATTTGGTTTAGATAAAAAAGAACCCTGCACAACAGAGAACTATCTGCCATGCAGGGCGCCACACGATGAAAAAGAACGAATCGTAAAATTAATTTACTACCCATCGAATGGGTTGTATATCTCCGCGATCAGGGCGAATGATATAAATGCCTTCGGGAATGTTTTGCAAATGAAAGTGCAATGTGTTGAGCTTGGTGTTCCAATCAAAAACGCGAATTACATTTCCCGAAATATCAATAACCCGAGTGCGGGTTAATGGAGTTTTTGCTTTTTTTACGGAAACCTTTGGCATGGGAACCGCAATTGGAAAAGGAAATGATGCTCCTGGAAAATTGGCTGTTGGAATCATGACAATATGGTTTTAGTTCGACATTTTCTTATTTCACATTACGAATGTCGGAACCGAACCCAATTATTTTTTGTCGATTTTCGACAATCAAGTCTTTTTTTTGTCGATTTTCGACAAAACAGAACTTGAAATACCTTTTTACGCGACTATACGTTACTAAAAACAAAAACATGTCCTTACTCAAAAATCCCATCTCAGCCGTAGCCATCGGTATAGCCATCATCATATCAGCCTACATTCTCGGTAATGCATTTGTCAACCGCTACCAATCCAGCGAGGTTATCGAGGTAACAGGGCTTGGTAAAAAGGATTTCGATAGCGACTTAATCGTATGGCGCGGAAGTTTTTCGCGTAAGAGCATGAACTTGGAACAGGCCTACGAAATGTTAGATTCAGATCGTGAAAAGATCAAGACGTATTTATCGCAGAAAAACATTTCATCCGAAGAAATCATCTTCTCTGCAGTAGATATTCAGAAGGATTACAAGTATGTATACGTAGAAAACGGTCGTTCATACAATGAGTTTGCGGGCTATATTCTGTATCAAACCGTGAAACTCGAATCCACTGATGTGGACAAAATCGAATCACTCTCTAGAGAAATCACCGAGTTAATCAGAGCGGGTGTAGAACTCAATGCGGATGCTCCGCAATACTTTTACACGCGACTTTCGGAATTAAAACGGGAAATGATTTCAGAAGCCACTGAAGATGCCCGCATTAGAGCTGAAATCATTGCCGAAAAGGGAAATAGTCAGTTGGGTAAACTGGTGGAGGCCGATATGGGCGTTTTCCAGATCATCGCTCAAAACAGCAACGAGGATTATTCTTGGGGCGGAACCTACAACACTTCATCCCGTAAAAAGACAGCCACAATTACGATGAAGCTCAAGTTTCAAATCCGCTAATTCTTACTCATCTACATCCTCAACGGGAGTCCAAGACAGTTTGTCTACGTAACTAAAAACCCAAATTTCAAACGATTTGAGTTCTTGTGGCCCCATGTATCGGTTGATCACTTTTTTGGTGGAATCGTTCACAGTCACTTCTATAATGGTCGAAGGCAAATCGCTAACGGATGCATCGTACTCGTCTTGAAAGTCAAAGAAGTTGAGTTTTTCAAATCGCTGACGAAGCACCTCCAATTGGCCATCGGTTAATTCAGCAGTATACCTTCCCATTCGTTCGACATGACGAATTCCTTCGTAGGATAATTCTTTGTTTCGTACCGTTAGCACATCGGTAGGACATGCACCAAAGCAAGGTGTGCGTTCAATTCGTAGATAGAAGTCACTTTGCTCCGATTGCGTTTCATTGGTCTGATTCTCTGCCGACTGCTTTGAGGTGTTACAACCCAAACCGATCACTGCAATAAATAATGTGGCAAATACTAGTTTCATATTTCAAAATTAAAAAAGGGTTTATCCGTCTTTAGATAAACCCAAACAAATAATGTTCCAACTCGAAAAAGTTTATTGCATGTAACCGTTTACATACGTGTATTCGCCATTTTCAAAGCGCCATAGAATGGATACAACATGCATTCCTTCGGTATCAAAGTTCAAGGGTAGCTGTACTTCATACTCTTTAAAAAACGTGTCTTCTGCGCGGATAACTTGACCTGGCAACAACTCACCAAAAGCATCGTCATGTGCTGCTCTAAAAAGAACGTATTTGTGATAAAACGGCTCGTTGGCCAATACTACTGGATTGCCAAAAATATCGGTTTGTGTTTGGCTCCAAAAAGTAACCGTTTCATTGTTGACTTGCGTGGTATCCAAAATGTTATCGACATCGGGTTGTACAAACATACCTTTGGCTTCGATATCACCACTGAGGATGTACGTTCCCAGAAAGAACTCCCCTTCTGTATTGCTAAAAAACTCCACCTTGGGGATAATGCGGATGCGACCGAAACCTTTGTCCTCCCACTTGTGTCCTACGCCAGCCAAAGGACTTTGCTCAACCAATTCCGCAACCTCAACTACATCAATTGTATCTTGGGTGTCCGTTGCGTTGATATAAAAGTTCGGCTGAGTTGTCGACTGAAAGTTCGGAAGCATTTCCAAACCTATGGGCTGTTCCATCGCGTCGCCAAGGTGAGCCATAATCGGAATTACATTGTTGCCGAAAATCGCTGTAAGCTGCTCTACTTGTAGTGCACCAAAACCACAATTCACACAAGTAGTACTGGTTTCACCCCAAATCAAAACCCGCTGGATTTGTTCGGGTTGAATGTCACCGATTTCGTTCGGGCGAACTTCATTTTGACAACCATAAAAAGAAAATGCCGCGGCAATTCCGAGTAAAAATAAACTCCTCTTCATGTTCTGATCTTTATACGCTCAAAGATAAAAAAATACTTATGGGAGATGGCAAGAAATACAACTCCACCCATACCAACAAAAAACCCCACTGAATAGCGGGGTTTCTTGGAGTTATATAAGTTCTTACTTCATGTAACCGTTGATGAAGAAATAGCTATCCCCTTGTTTTTTCCAAACAATCGTAGCAATCTTAGCTCCATCCATTTCAACCCATGATGGTGCTGTTAATTCAAATGTTTTCTCGTGGATATCACCAGGCATCATCTGCATCGAAAGAATTTGCTCACCCCAAGGGTTTTCGCTACCTGAGTTTACAAATGTATGCTTGTGTTGGTAAACTGTGTTTTTCTTGATTAAGAAGTTTCCTGGCGCTACTTCAGCAGCATTAACCTTCCAATATGAAGCAGTTACGTTATTTGCCGTGCGATCTTCCAAACGATCTGTGAAGTCAGATTGGGTCAATTGACCTGACGCTGGCAAATTTCCACTTACCAAGTATGTTCCAATCATAATTACACCGTCCAACGGCTCGTATACCTGTACTTTCGAATTGATGGTAAACTTGTTATTCTTTAATTGCCATTCGTGACCAACACCTACTTTCGGTGTTTCGGCCAATGCATTTGAAATCGGTCCATCGATACTTTGACCTACATCTTGCCAATTCACGTAGAAGTTAGGAACTCCAGAGGTAGGAAAGTTCACACTCATTGCACTTCCTGTTGGAGTCGTAAGCGGATCTCCTGAGTGATAAACCATAGGAATAATTAAGTCTCCGTAAGCTGCTTCAGCCATGTAGAGCATTTCCGAACCATTCGGACAATACCCACACCATGTACCAGTTGTTTCCCAAACTAAAGCGCGTTGAACTTGAACGGGGTTTAAATCACCTGTCCAATCACCGCGGTTTTCACCTGGAGTATTATCTTTATTACATCCTACAAAAGCAAGCATGGAAAGAGCAAATAGCCCAGCAAAAAATCCTTTTTTCATCTTTTCATTGGTTTTAGTTGTCTCAAAAATAAATAATTCGCGACATATTTCTGAATCTAAGACGATTAAATTCTGAAAATGGTTTGTGAATTACTTCTTTTTTCCTTGTTCTTTCATCATCGCATCCAGTCTTTGCTGGAATTTCGACTTTTTCGCAGGTTGCTGTTTTTTCTCTTGAATCTGACGATGAATTTCATCCTCATCGATAAAGAAACGACGAATCGCGAATTGCTGACCAAATGAAATAACATTCGCTAAGAAGTAATAATAACTCAATCCCGACGCGTAGGAGTTGAACCAGAACAACATCATGAAGGGCATCAAATATTGAATTACCTTCATCTGCTTGGCCATGGCATTATCCCCGGCAGATGGTGTCATTTGTTGGTTCAAACGGGTATAGAAAAACAGCGAAGCAGCCATTAAAAGTGTAAATAGACTGATGTGATCTCCGTAAAACGGAATATCGAAAGGAAGGGAGGCAATGCTATCAAAACTAGATAAGTCATCCGCCCACAAAAACTGCTCTTGACGAAGTTCGATAGAAGCCGGGAAAAAGCGGAACATCGCAATTAAGAACGGAAGCTGGAACAACATTGGCAAACATCCTCCCAGCGGATTTGCACCTGTTTTCCGGTACAATTCCATTACTGCCTGTTGTCGTTTCATCGGGTCCTCGTGTTTCTTATTGATCTCGTCCATTTCGGGCTTCAAAACACGCATTTTAGCCATACTCACGTAACTCTTGATCTGGAATGGGCTCAGAATCAACTTTACTCCCAAGGCCATGACAAGAATTATAATTCCGTAATTCCAGCCCCAACCGTCAAACAAGTTGAAAACTGGAATAACCATCCATTGGTTCACCCAACCAAAAATTCCCCAACCTAGCGGTACAAGCTCTTCGAAGTCGTTTTCGTACGCTTTGAGCAGTCCGAACTGTGTGGGTAAAAAATACCAATCGTAATTCAATACGCTGCCGTTCAGTTGCTGATCGAAAGAGGCTGAAAGGTCCTTTACTACAGTTGAGCTTTCGTCCTCGGGTTGCGTCTGGTCAAATGAAACCGTTGATAGTCGCGTATCCGGTACGAGTATGGAAGCAAAAAACTGCTGCTTAAATGCAATCCAGTCAATATTCTTCTCTTCCGAAGCATCCGATCCCATCAATCCCATATCGTCTACATCATCACCATCTTGTTTGTAGTAAATCGCCGTATTGTTGCGCTCGTTTTTCAAACTTTTTTCGAGAAGGTGTGCGCGATACGACCAGTCCACTTTGGCACTACTCCCTAGCAGTCCGTGATCTTCGATGCGCTGATTTAAATGATAATCATCTTCGGATAGGGTATAAATCACGTCGAGGTAAGCTCCATCTAATGCGCTTAGGCGAAAATGAACCGACGAATTACTCTCTTCAAGAGTTTCGAAAGTTAAGTCCGCCGTATTGTAAATTCCCCCTTGGTAATTAAAGCTCCAGTTGATGCGGTGATTCCCTTCGTCCATCAGGGTTAAGGGTTCTTGAGCATAGGTTTTATATTCGAGCAATTCGGTTCGTGAAATTGCAGCTCCCACAGGATCTAAAGTGATGCTTACATGCTCATTGGACAATACAGGAGGGTTTGAACTTTCATTGGGCATGGCAAAAACCCCAGCTTGTGCAACTGCATTTCCCGAACTATCCGTGGTAATTATTGGTTCCGAAGAGCTTTCAATAGTTTCGGTTGGAGTCTCCGTTTCGGCGGTATGGGTTTGCTCGGTTTTCGTAGCGGTAGAATCGGCTTGTTGTGATTCGAGCATCGCCTCGTCGGCGGTACCCCATGTCATCCAAACCAAGATTCCTCCGATCAATAAAAAACCGATGAATGTATTGATGTCAAACTTTTTCTCTTCCATATTTTACTTCTTACTGTTGTCGACCACCGCGCGGATAAAACCCACAAAGGCAGGGTGCGGATTGGCCACTGTACTTTTGTACTCGGGATGAAACTGAACCCCCATAAAGAAAGGGTGATCGGCTAACTCGACGATTTCGACCAGATCCGACTTTTCGTTAATCCCGCTTGGAATCATTCCTTTTGATTCGAATAATTCGCGGTACTCATTATTGAATTCAAAGCGATGACGATGACGCTCGCTAATTTTCTTTCTTCCGTAAACCCGCTTAGCCAGCGTCCCTTCACGAAGGTCGCATTCGTAGGCTCCTAAACGCATGGTTCCCCCTTTATCGACAATTTGTTTTTGCCCTTCCATAAGGTCAATCACGGGATAGAGCGTTTCGGAGTCCATCTCGGTAGAATGCGCCTCTTTCAGCTTTAGTACATTGCGCGCAAACTCGATGACGGCCATTTGCATTCCCAAACAAATACCAAAAAACGGTACTTTCTTTTCGCGAGCGTATTTCACAGCGGCGATTTTTCCTTCAATTCCGCGTTCTCCAAATCCTGGTGCAACTAATATTCCGTCCAATCCACGCATTTTACTCGCGGCATTACGCGGTGTCAGTGTTTCAGAGTGAATCCATACGGCTTCTACCTTCACATCGTTGCTAACGCCGGCATGGATTAACGCCTCGCTAATGGATTTATAAGCGTCTTTCAACTCAACATACTTCCCGATCAAGCCAATCTTTACAGTGCCTGCTGGGTTGTTTAGTTTGGTAAGAAACGATTCCCAATCCGATAAGTCCGCATCTTCTTCAAAGGGAAGACCAAAACGATTGAGAACTACCCGATCCAATTTTTCCTCGCGCATGAGGAGCGGTACTTCGTATATAGACGGTGCATCAATCGATTCTATTACAGCTTCGCGTTTCACATTGCAGAAAAGCGCTAGTTTATTTCGTATTTCGTCCGTGAGCTTATGCTCCGAACGGCAAACCAAGATATCCGGCGTCACACCCGACTCTTGCAACATCTTTACCGAGTGTTGCGTAGGCTTGGTTTTCAATTCACCAGCCGCCGCCAAGAAAGGAACAAGGGTTAGGTGAATCACCAATGCATCGGTATCCAATTCATACCGCAACTGTCGAACCGACTCGATATAAGGCAGGGATTCAATATCACCCACCGTACCACCAATCTCTGTGATGACAAAGTCGTACTTGCCCGAATTCCCAAGAATCATCATACGACTCTTGATTTCATCGGTGATATGTGGAATGACTTGTACCGTTTTCCCCAAATACTCACCTCTGCGCTCTTTATCGATAACCGACTGATAAACACGACCGGTGGTAACATTATTGGCTTGCGATGTCGGACGGTTGAGGAACCTTTCGTAGTGCCCGAGGTCCAAATCGGTTTCAGCACCATCATCGGTCACGTAGCATTCACCATGCTCATAAGGGTTGAGCGTTCCGGGATCAATATTGATGTACGGATCAAATTTCTGAATGGTGACCGAATACCCTCTGGCTTGTAGCAAACTGGCCAGTGAAGCTGAAATAATACCTTTTCCCAGCGAGGAGGTCACTCCCCCTGTAACGAAAATATACTTGGTGCCCGACATATAGTGAGTTTTGTGGCTACGTTTTGACTGCGCAAAGCTAACAATAAATGCCTTTTGGCTAAACACTAATTGCCCCTTTTTCCATGATTTTGTAAAAAAATTGAGTTCGGGATTTAAAAAAAATAAAAACTAAAAATCCTTGTAAATACGGGCCTTTCGAACAAAATCGCCTTCACTATTTAAAAAATTATAGTACTTTGTATTGCAAAGTACTGTTTTTTACCTTTATATTTGCATAACCTAATTCTTGGTAAAGTAAACATTATAGGACATGAATATAGAAAACACAAAAGCGCAGATGCGGAAAGGTGTTTTGGAGTATTGCATCTTAAACCTGTTGGAACAAGGTGATGCGTATACTTCCGAAATCATCGACAACCTCAAAGAGGCGCGTCTGATTGTGGTCGAGGGTACGCTGTATCCCTTGCTCACAAGACTAAAAAACGCAGGGCTTCTCTCCTACCGATGGGAAGAATCGCCCAGCGGACCACCACGTAAATATTACGTACTCACAGAAACGGGGAAAGCCGTTCGGAATGAATTGGAAAAAACCTGGAGTGAATTGGCTAATGCAGTAGAAATCACAAGAAACACTAAAGAATCCGAATCATGAACAAGACCATAAACATAAACCTCGCGGGGGTTATCTTTCATGTTGATGAACCCGCTTTTGAGAAATTAAATCACTACCTGAAAAACATCCGTCAGCGTTTCGGAAATGAACAGGGCGCCGACGAGATTTTGCACGATATCGAGGCGCGTATTGCTGAGTTATTTCAACAACGTACAAGTGAGAGCAAGCAAGTTGTCACCATGAAGGACGTTGATGAAGTGATCGGAATCATGGGAAAACCCGAAGATTACGAAGACTTCAACGATGACGAGCCCAATGAAACACATCGTTCGAAATCCAGTTCGACAGGTAAGAAAAAGGCCAGTCGAAGAATCTATCGCGATGAAGACAACGCTGTCATAGGTGGTGTTTGCGCAGGTACGGGAGCGTACCTGGGTATTGACCCCGTTTGGTTACGCCTTCTTTTTGTTTTGCTTTTCCTGGGATTTGGAACGGGCGTATTGCTCTACATCATTCTTTGGATTGTGATTCCCGAGGCAAAAACGACTGCGGAAAAACTAGAAATGCGCGGTGAGCCTGTGAACATCAACAACATTGAAAAAAGCATCAAAGAAGAGCTCGACCACCTCAAAGAGCGGATCAATGAAATGAATGCTGGCGAAGGTGCAAAGCGAGCTGGAAAGAAAGCGGGAACCGCAGCCGAGCGTATCCTAAACGGAATCATCGAAGTGCTCAAAGTCATCTTTGGCTTCTTGGGTAAAATTTTGGGAATATTCCTAATTTTCTTCGGCTTAGTCGTTGCAGTTTCTTTCATCGCATGGCTTTTGGGATTCGGAAATGTCTTCATTCATTCGGATGAACCCATCATGGTGGGATACGATATGTTCGAAGTATTCCGCACCCTATTCGTATCCGATATCCACTTCAATATTTCGCTTCTGAGCCTCATTGTACTGGTCATGATTCCGTTGCTCGAGATTATCTATGGTGGACTGCGACTTTTGTTCAGCTTTTCACCTGTAAACCCAATCGTCCGTCGCACAGCAGGAATACTATGGACGGCAGGATTACTGGTAGCCATCATCAGCGTGGTGTATACCGTTCGTGATTTTGAAATTAAGATGCCGTATAGCACTACAGAAGAAGTCACAACTAGCGATACAACGCTTTATCTCCATCTTCAGAACGACGAAATCAGTGAATTGCTTTCACGCGACCGTTCAATCTATATTGATGAATATGGTGAAGTGATTTATTTGGATGAAGTAACCCTTGACATTAAGCGCAGTCAAACAGGAGAGAATTTTATCGAAGTAGAACGGTTCGCGAATGGATCTGAGAAGCTCGAAGCTCGTGAACGCGCCGAGAAAGTAACATACGCATTTGAACAGCAAGGCGATCGAATCTATTTTCCGGCACACCTTTCTTTTGAAACGAATGATCTGTGGAGAAATCAAGAAGTTCGAGTAACCATGTACCTCAAACCGGGTCAAGAAGTCTATCTAGAGAAAAGCTTGATTGCAATTATATACGACATCGACAACGTGCACAATATGTACGACTCCAAAATGATCGACCACTACTGGATCATGACCGAAGAAGGTTTGAAGTGCCGTGACTGTCCGAACCTAGACAAAAGTGAAACTCCGTTGGAAACGGAACCAGATACACTGCCCGAGTGGAAAGAAGATGAAGATTGGCCAACCACTTAAAACCGGATAGAACCTATCCTAAAGGACCATTTTTCGTAGCAGAAACCAAGTGGACCAATCGATAAAAGCCCTGCAGAATTGTGGGGCTTTTTATTTTTAGCCATTCCAATTTACAGCGGTTTAATACTGTTGATACTCTTACAATTATTGAAATTGTAAAAATTCAATTTAGATTAAAAACTATACTTCATTGCAAAAAAAGGCTTGTTTTATTTTTCCAACAAATATATATTTACTGCTTGAACAAATTCCCCATGGAAAACCTAATCAATCTGTTTGAAAATCTCCGGTTAATAGAACAAATCTACTGGACGATTGCTATACCTGCATCCATTGCATTTCTTATTCAATTGGTTTTCGCCTTTATTGGCGGAGATTCTGGGAGCGATTTGGGAGATGTAGATACCGAAATAGAAAGTGATTTTGGTATTGAATTTCAGTTCCTCACATTGCGCAACCTCATTGCCTTTTTCACAATCTTTTCTTGGACAGGTATCGCCTGTCTTGACAGTGATTTTTCCAATTTAGAAACCATCCTGATCAGTTTTGTCGCCGGTATCGCTATGATGTTGATTATGGCTTCGTTAATGTATTATTTAAGCAAACTGCAAACTAGTGGAACCCTGAATATAAAATCCGCAATCGGACATACAGGCACTGTGTACTTACCTATACCAGGCGAACGTCAAGGAGTTGGGAAAGTTCAGTTAACAATTCAAGGATCGCTACACGAATTAAGCGCAGTTACTGCTCATACTGAATCCCTTCCAACAAGCAAGCTTGTACGCGTCACCGACGTTTTGGAAGGAAACCTCCTTCTTGTCGAACCATTCACAAATTCGTAAACCTATGAGCCCTCTTTTTCTTTTAGTTATTGCCATTGCGGTAATTTTTGTATTCGTTTTATTAATATTATTTCTCAGCCGATACAAAAGATGTCCAAGTGATAGGATTCTAGTTGTATATGGTAAAATCGGTTCAGCATCGGACGGTATTCGATCTGCCAAATGTATTCATGGTGGTGCTGCATTTGTCTGGCCTGTGGTTCAGGACTACGAGTTTATGGATCTCACTCCTACTTCTATTGAAGTAAATCTCACAAATGCATTAAGCAGACAAAATATACGAGTAGATGTTCCGAGTAGATTTACGGTTGGTATAAGCACCGAACCTGGTATAATGAATAATGCAGCGGAAAGACTATTAGGTCTGACACAGCCTCAAATTCATGACTTGGCAAAAGACATCATATTTGGTCAGCTACGTTTGGTCGTAGCTACCATGGATATTGAAGAAATCAACAATAACCGTGACAAATTCTTGGCTAACGTAGCGAATAACGTTGAAGCGGAATTAAAAAAAATAGGTCTCAAACTAATCAATGTAAACGTTACAGACATCAAGGATGAAAGTGGCTATATTGAAGCTTTAGGGAAAGAGGCTGCTGCAAAGGCGATAAATGATGCCCGAAAAAGTGTTGCTGAAAAAAATCGAGATGGTTCTATTGGAGAGTCTGTCGCTCAAAAGGAAGAACGCGTAGCAGTAGCAAGCGCTCTTGCCGATGCGAATGTTGGTGAAGCGGAAGCATTACAAAAAGAAAGAATAAATGTTTCAAGCGCTGATGCTTATGCAAAAATTGGAGAAGCGGAAGCACAACAACGCGAACGGATCGAAACATCGGATGCAAACGCACGAGCAGTAGAAGGAGAAAACAAAGCAAAAATAGACATTGCCAATTCGGACGCACAAAGAAGAGAGGCCGAAGCCGAAGCACTTCGAAGAGCTATAGCTGCAGAAAAAGTTAAACAAGCTCAAGCACTCCAAGAAAGCTACGTCGCCGAAAAAACAGCGGAAGAAATGCGTAGTCAACGGGATAAAGCGCGTGAGTACGCAAACATTGTGGTTCCTGCTGAAATTGCTAAAAATCGAGTAGAAATTGAAGCTGAAGCCGAAGCTGAACGTCAAAGACGTATCGCTCGAGGTGAAGCCGATGCAATCTATGCAAAGTTAGAAGCTGAAGCACGAGGACAATTTGAGATCTTGAGTAAACAGGCTCAAGGATTCAAGGATCTCGTTTCAGCTTCAGGAAATGATCCGAAAGACGCCTTTATGTTACTGATTGCTGAAAAACTTCCAGAGCTTGTAAAAACTCAAGTAGACGCGATTAAGGAACTTAAAATTGACAAGATAACTGTTTGGGATTCAGGAAATCAAAATGGCGAAGGAAAATCTAGTACGGCTGGTTTTATCTCAAATCTATACGGCTCTGTTCCTCCGCTTCAAGATTTATTTAATCAAGCAGGAATGAACTTACCGGAATATCTAAAAGGAAAGGAAGGTGACGTTAAAAGCACACCAGATAATTCTAGCTCCAAAGGTTCAAATGAAGAACTGGAAAAACCCGAGTAAAAAAACATTGGCCCCGTGATCTACGGGGCTTTTTAGTATACTAGGAGATTCGGAAACTGGGAGACTCGGAAACTAGGAAACTGGGAGACTCGGAAACTAGGAAACTGGGAAACTCGTTGATTGGCCGACTGGTCACCGTTCACGGGTCACCTGTTAATAACCATACTTCTCTTTCCAACACGAGCGCAGATAATTCCTGAGTGCGGCTTCTCTGGGGTTGTCGCCGGGTTCGTAAAAAACCTTTCCACTGATTTTTTCAGGAAGAAACTCCTGTTCGGCAAAGTTTCCCGGAAAATCATGAGCGTACTTGTACTCTTGTCCGTATCCCATTTCTTTCATGAGTTGGGTTGGCGCATTTCGAATAGGCAGCGGAATGCTCAAGTCGCCCGACTCCCTAACTTCCTGCTGAGCCTTATTGATAGCCATGTATGCTGCATTGCTCTTTGGGCTGCTAGCGAGATATGTCACGCATTGCGACAGGATAATTCGACTTTCTGGATATCCAATCTGCTGAACGGCTTGCATCGTGTTGTTGGCCATAACCAAAGCCGTAGGGTTCGCATTTCCAATATCTTCCGAGGCCAAAATAAGCAACCGTCGTGCGATAAAGTTCAAGTCCTCTCCACCTTCTAACATCCGAGCCAAGTAATAAACAGCTGCATTGGGATCACTACCTCGGATGGATTTGATAAATGCCGATACAATGTCGTAATGTTGTTCTCCCGTTTTATCGTACATCGCGGGTTTGTTCTGCACAACTTCGAGTACACTTTCATCGGTAATTTGTATCGTGTCACTGGAAGATTGCATCACCACCAACTCAAATAAATTGAGAAGTTTCCTCGCATCGCCTCCCGATAATCTCAAAAGCGCGCGATGCTCGCGTATGTCAATTTGGCGTTTGGACAAAATGACGTCCCGCTTCATCGCCTCTTCCAACAGCCCCAACAAATCCTCTTCTTCGAGGGGTTTAAGCGTGTAAACTTGGCAACGGGAAAGTAAAGCGGAAATGACTTCAAAACTGGGATTCTCAGTTGTCGCACCAATCAACGTAACCGTTCCTTTCTCCACGGCACCAAGTAAACTGTCCTGCTGACTTTTTGAGAAACGATGGATCTCATCGATAAATAAAATGGCATTTCCGGGATTGAACAATTGAAACTCTTCGGCCTTCTTTATTACTTCGCGCACTTCCTTAACCCCACTGCTGATGGCACTTAAGGTGTGGAATGGACGTTTTGTTTCTTCACTGATCAATCGGGCCAATGTTGTTTTCCCTACTCCTGGAGGACCCCAAAATATCATGGACGGCACATGGCCAGTAGCCAAAATACTTCGCAGTACTCCTTTTTCTCCAACCAAATGTTTCTGCCCGGCAACTTGATCGAGTTTCAAAGGGCGCATGCGTTCGGCGAGTGGTTTTTGATGTTCGTTTTGTCCCATATTGCGAAGGTAAATTTTTATCCCTAAACGTACTTTGAGGCTGCCCAAACAATTCATAACTTTTCGTGACGGCACTATTCTTGATTTATTCGAGCTATCATGCAACATCAAAACCCATCCACACCATCCCCATTTCCACCGCTCAAGGCGATTCATTTTGTAGTCCCACTATTCATCGTCATCGCACTTTGGTTGGCTTTTTATCTGGAATTCAAATCGGGTACAGACTGGGGAAAATACGGAGTATTGCCAGGTGACCCCCAAGGGTTATGGGGGATTTTTAGCATGCCGCTAATTCATGCCGACATGACTCATTTGATTAACAACAGCATTCCGGCATACATCCTTTCCGCTTTTATTTTTTACTTCTATGGTCGCCTTCTCTGGCCTCTACTAGGTGTTTCATGGATCGTATCCGGACTATTTGTCTGGTTCTTTGGGCGTGAAAACTACCACATCGGATTTTCGGGTGTCGTTTATAGTTTGGCTTATTTTACGTTCGTATCCGGACTAATCCGTCGGCACCCTCGGTTGATGGCAACCAGTATGATCGTCGCCTTTTTATACGGAAGTATGGTATGGGGAATCTTCCCTGTTGAAGAACGGATTTCGTGGGAAGGACACTTGGGAGGTGCCATTTCCGGTATCCTCATGGCTTTTGTACTCTATCCATTTGGACTGCGAAGAGCTCCGGTTCAAGAAGCGGAAGAAGAAGAAATGCCTCAATGGTGGATTGATATGCAGGAAGAACAAAATCACTCGGGAGATGAACGGCAACAAGCCTTTAAAATCACCTATACATTCAAGCCAAAGGAGGATCGCGAAGATTAATGCAATGCTGCACGAATCGGCAAACTGTGCAAGATTTCGCTTTCGATTTTATTCAGTTTTTCCAACCGTTCATACACCACATCCTCTGGAAAATAAATCAATGCCATTTTGACAAAAATATGTCCATGCTTGGCTTCGGTTGTCCAAAGTTGCTTATAAAACTTGGCAATCTCGGGATCTTCAATATTCTCCGCAACAATCTTAAAACGCTCACAACCCCGCATTTCGATAATCGACGACTGAAGAAGGCGATCCAAGAAACGAGCTTCGGATTCCGGTCGAACATATCCGTGAAAAGCTTTGATATAAGGATCGGGCTCAGCTTTTAATGGCAATTCGACTCCACGAGATTCCATTAATTTATAGACATCTCGGTAATGTTCGAGTTCCTCGATGGCCGTTTCCATCAATTCCGGAATAATTTCTGTGCGATTGGGATACTTAGCAATCAATCCCATGCTCATTCCGCTTGCTTTGCGCTCGCAATCGCAATGGTCGATCAAAAACGAATCAAAATCACTCAGTACTGCATCAATCCATTCGGGCGGGGATGGCGCTGCCAAGTCTATAGAAAGTCGCATAAATTCTTTTTTTTGAGGTGTGCGAAATTAAAAAACGAACTCTACTTATTCCCCTTCGTTCACGGGAAATTCCATGCGCAGTACAGCGATATCTGAAATCAATCGATCGACATCATCGGCTGAGGTTCCATCATAAAAGCCCCTCAATTGACCCAGGGGGTCTACGAGTACAAAATTCTCGGTATGGATGAAGTCATACGGACCTCCATCTCCTCCTCCATCAACTACAGCGAAGTAAGACTTGCGAGCAAGCCGATAAATCTCGGTTTTCTCGCCTGTCAATAAGTACCATCTTCCTTTGATCGCACCTTGTCGCTCACCGTAGGCGTGCATAACTTCAACTGAATCTATTTCCGGAGTTACACTGTGACTCACGATAGCAAAATTGGGGTCATCCCGCATCTCGTCCTGTAACCTGCGCTTTTGCTCAGCCATGTCTTTGCAGATATCCGGACAGGTTGTAAAGAAGAAGTCGGCGACAAAAATTCGACCTTTCAGGGAATCCAACGTAATTGTCCTTCCAAATTGATCCGTTAATTGAAATGGAAGAACGTGGTGATTCTCGCGCTGCTCACGAATCGATTCATCCACCAACTCACTATTGATATCGGCAGGCTGAAAAACCGGTAAACGTCTCTCTTCATCCAAAATGAAGTACCCGATAGCTACACCGATGGCTACAATTATTCCAAATACCAACAATACTCTTTTTTCACCTCCTGAAATTCCCATAAATCCATTTTTTGTGACAAACCTCGCTCCTTCAATCTCGTTAATTTGTCTACTTTTGCGTGTAAAATTACCGAAATAAATCTTCGTTTGACGTGTACCGAATTACACTTCATTCCAAAAACATACCCACATGAAAAAACTTGCCTTTATTACAGCTATTGCCCTATCAGGGTTCCTCGTTTCATGCCAAAGCAATTCGGATTCAAATACTGAAACACAAGAAGAGACTTCGTCCGTTTCGCCTGTCGAAGAAGCTCGTGAATCGGTTATGGACCTTCATGACGAAGTAATGGCCAAAATGAACACCATGGGAAAACTTCGCAGCGAATTGAGTGCCATGCAGGATACGCTAAACCCCGTAGCTGAGATTGACAGTGCAATTGTCAACTTGCAAACGGCACATGACGACATGATGAACTGGATGGGTGACTTTCGTGATATAGAAGGCCAGACGGATGATGAAAGTGTCATTTTGAAATACTACAACGAGGAATATCAAAAAATGGCGAAAATTGCTAGCGATACTGAAAAAGCTATCGCTGAGGCGGAGCGTATTTTGGAAACTCGGTGACTGGGGGACTAGGAAATTCGGAGACTCGGAAACTCGGAGACTCGGTGACTCGGTGACTAAGCCTACGCTCTTCGAGCTTCGGCTTACAAAGTAGGTGACCGGGAGCGATTCTCCGTGGGGTTCTCTGTTTTTTTTCTTTGAGGCAGTTCATGCAGCGACGCAATGTCTTGCGTCTTTAACGGTGGTCGAATTGCAATTCGACCTTACCTCATTCTCCGCTTTCATTCTCACTCTGAATAGTTGGTTCGGGAATTGTATCCTTTATTTTTCCAACAGAGCCAGGGCGGCTAACGCATATCCTTTTATTCCAAACCCAACTATTGCACCTACACAATGTGGGGCCGTATAGCTCGTATGTCGGAAATCCTCTCGTGCAAAGGTGTTGGTGATATGTACTTCGATAACTGGTGTTTTAATGGCACGAATAGCGTCTCCTATGGCCACGCTTGTATGGGTGTATCCTCCGGGATTTAGGATGACGGCATCTACATCTTCTGACTCTTGCAAAGCGTTGATCAACTCGCCTTCAATATTGCTTTGAAAATAGTCGAATTCGATGTGAGCAAACCGATTCTTCAACTCTCGAAGTACACGGTCAAACCCTTCCGTACCGTAGATTTCAGGTTCTCGTTTTCCCAACAGGTTTAGATTCGGTCCATTGATTATCTTTATCCGCATAAGTATTCGGTATGAATTGGAATTCGGTCACACGAGATTACGAAATTTACATAAAAATAGAACGCGGTTTGTCAGAAAATACGGTTCAAAACTATCTTTTGGATCTCGAAAAACTACGTCGCCATTGCCTCGAACGGGATATTTTGCCCAGCCAATTGCAACTGAGTGATCTCGAATCCTTTCTCATTCAGTACGCCGAACTGGGTTTCTCTTCTACTTCTCAGGCTCGTCTGATCAGTTCGATTCGCTCATTTTTCAAATTCTTGCTCATGGAGAAGTACATCGATACCAATCCTGCTGAATTGCTGGAAGCACCTAAGATTGGAAGAAAGTTGCCCGCTGTTTTAGAGGTGTCCGAGATTGATAAAATGGTCGAACAAATTGATTTGAGCGATCCCAATGGCGAACGAAACCGGGCGATTATGGAAAGTTTATACGGTATGGGACTTCGCGTGAGCGAGTTGATATCGCTTCGGCTATCGGACCTCTTCTTTGATGAAGGCTTTGCACGGGTGATTGGTAAGGGCGATAAACAACGTGTTATCCCACTTTCTGCTATTACAGCAAAATTTTTGAAAATATACATCCGTGAAGTTCGGGTACATCAGAATGTACATCCCACTGCTACTGATACGGTTTTTCTCAATAATCGCGGAAAATCGCTTTCTCGTGTCATGATATTTCACATTGTGAAGGACCTGGCCGAAAAAGCGGGAATTCGAAAGCGTGTATCGCCACACACCTTTCGGCACTCGTTTGCCACGCATCTGATCGAAGGAGGTGCCGATTTACGAGCGGTTCAGGAGATGTTGGGACATGAAAGCATCACCACAACAGAAATCTATACCCACCTCGATCGATCCTACTTGAAATCTGTAATGAAGTTTCACCCAAGAGCCTAATCTGTAGGCTCACCGTAAATTTCGAACAATGCAATGTTGTCAATCCCAAGTTTTTCAACAACGGTAGCATTGTACTTTCGCATCGCCTCTTCATTCGTTCCACGGTCCACTTCGCGGAAAAAAGATCGTGAGAATTCCTCAAATTTTTCGCGAAACTCCGCATAAACCCGTTCAATCTCCTCCTGATCATCTTTTACAGCTGAGATCTTTCGATGAAGCTCAAGCCGTGTAATTTCACACAGATCGAAATAAATATTGATGAAAGCGAGCGTTTGGTTGTCGACCGGAAGGTCATAAAAACTCTTATAGGGATCAAACACCACTGCAGTCTTGATATCTATGGAGTCGTTATACCGATTGACATCCAGAAAATGCTGTACGGCGATTTCATATTTATCCGCAATAATACCGCCCGGGGGCATTTCTTCAGGGCGGGAGCTGTCGGGTCGAAAGACCAGTCTCTTTTCTGACCATCGGCGAAAAGCCCCTTCAAAAAAACCATCACTCCACGTCAAAACGCCCGTTGAAAAAACATCATCTACCCCTTCCGTCGCCGGGTTGGAGTAAAACTTATCGTTGCGATTGTCGCTTGTACTCATTTGATACTCGTCGTGATTATTCCAAAAGAAATCGTCGTAGGGCATGACACTGACTTTTCGGTAATCGCTCAAATTGGGTTGAAACTCGAATCGCGGGACAAAAAAAGGGTTGTCGTAATCATAAAAGTACATCAGAGCCTGCGTATGAACTGTACTTTCAGACCCGGCATTGGTTCGTCCGGCCAGGTCGTAGGTGATGACGTAATCGAAATTAATGGATTTGAGAATCGCTCCAGAACTTGAATACAAATCGAAAACTTGCGTTATCGACATATCTACCCGTTCGATGGTTTGCGTTCCCACTAACGGAACAAAAGGAGACACACCACATTCTTCGCAATTCATGACCACCTTGAGCAACGAGGCCTGTGTTTTATTGACCCAAATCACTCCCGAGAAAAATGCTCCTGTAGTGTCTTTTGGATAGTATTTGATAACGAAAATTGAATCGTTATCGGCGTTCTTATATCTACTTTCCAATTCCAAGTAAAAGCGCTTCTTCATTCGCGATTTCCCGAGTTCAATGGGCATATCGGGAAATAAGGAACTACCTCCGGCAATGTCTAGGAGTAGCATCGCTTTTGAACTTTCGACAGATACCGAGTATCCGAAGTTGACCGCTCGAAGCCCCACTCGACCGATTTTATACTTCAAATCCGACAATCCATACCCGCCCAAATTGGCGTTGTAATACGCTTCCACCAGCTCGGTTTGAAAGTCGTTCTTGAAACTGCGCAGTTCGTAATACGCTTTGGAGGTTTTTTCGCCACGAAAAGCACCCTTTGCAGCATCTCGGATCAGTTTGTACAAATATGAATCGTCTCTCGCCTCCAGAACCACCTCGCCCAACTCAAAGCTATTAGAGCGCATACGAACGACTATTTCGTTATTGCTCAATGGCGTAGGCAAACGAAGTGATTGAAAACCAATGGCGGAAACCGTAATCGAATCGTTTGGGCCAGCAACGTCCATTCGAAAAAAACCATCCGTATTCGCAATAGTGCCTAATCCTGTAGTATGGTTTAAGATGTGGGCATAAGGTATGGGCGATTGATCTTGCTCGGCCAGGACGCGACCTTCGATTGTGGATTGAGAAAAAGCTACTTGCCCATATCCGAATAGAATGAGCAGAATAAATATTAATTCATAAGGAAATCGAAACATTAGGCTCATTAATACCCTTTTGTAAATCCGTATTTAAACAGCCTCTTTGCGTTCAAGGGGTCTAAAAGAAAAACGATATCCCTCATAAGCTGAAACAGCATAAAATACTAAATCAATAGGACTAAAAAACTCAATAAACAACTCTGGTAGGTATGAATAATTAAACACAAAAATTGTTTCATAAATAGTCAAACCAGTATCTGCACCAATTAAACCAATTATACTTAATACATTGCCCAGAATAGTACTTAAGAGCGCTATAACCGCTCCTGCCAACCCGAAGTACTGTTCTATTCCCTTACCGAAAATTCGCATTCCAAAACCAACGCCTGCACCAATTACCAATGCAAGCCAACCGATTTGAAACCCTAAACGAACGGTAAACTCTGCCCAAATAATTGCAGTTATTAGCCCCAGGAGAGTAGCACCAAAAAGACCTGCTCTTAAATTCTGTTCGCTTCTAAGTTCTTTCAATTCAGAGTCCTTTACAATATAAAGTGATTCATTCTTTTCTACTTTTTCATCGTATAAATAATCATCACACTCATTATTGAAATCAGCATAGTTGTCGGTTAAACCACAGATTATTCCCCGCTTCAGGTCCATTTTCCGATTTATACACTTTTCACAAAAAAGCAACTGCTCACTTCTTTCCATGGTATTCTAGATTTAAGGTAAATGATTTAGCAACTCTTGGTCAACTTGATTCCTTATTTCTTCATCCGTTCGCGATAATACTCCTTAATCTGATCGAGTATTTGTGCGGCCATCCGAAGCTTACTCTGATGACTCCAACCCGCGACGTGTGGGGTCAATATGGTTCGATTGCTTTCAATCAAATAGGTCCAATTGGGGTCATCGATTTCTGAAAGATCAAACGATGATTCTTCGTATTCAAAAACATCGAGAGCAGCAGTTTGCACCTTATACTCCTCCATTTTCCGTACCAAATCGGCAATCTTTAGAATGGGACCGCGAGAGGTGTTGATCAAATGAAGGCGTTTTTGAAAACGGTCTAAAAATTCATTATTCACCATACCTTCCGTTTCGGCATTCAGCGGGATATGAAAACTGACGATATCGGCATCCCGAAAAATATCTTCCGGTTGCGCCTCCGTTACGCGATCATCTCCAAAGTCGGATTTGTATTTGTCATAGGCCAAAATGTTGACCTCAAAGCCCTGAAGCTTTTTTGCAAAAGCCATACCTGTTGCACCGTAACCCCAAATTCCGATGGTTTTTCCGTCGAGTTCTTCTCCTCGGTTTCCAGCTCGATCCCAGACGCCTTTGCGCATTTCATGATCTCCTTTAACGATATTTTTCAATAGAGACAGTAACATCCCCAAGGTGTGTTCACCTACGGCATTGCTCAATCCTGTAGGAGCATTCCATACTTTAACCCCCTTTTGATCGCAATATTCCACATCGATGTTTTCTAAACCACTTCCCACTCGGGCAATCCATTTGAGTTGGGGAGCGCCATCGATAAATTCACGTCGAATGGGCACTCGGCTGCGGATAACCACGCCATGAATATCTCCGATATTTTCGATCAACTCCCGACCCGACAAACTCAATTCCTCACGGCAGTTGAATTCCAATTGTTCAAGCGTATCGCGCAAAACTGGGTGAACTGAATCCAGAAAAAGTACATTATGACTCATGCCAATAGTAGGGTTCCGATGGTAAAATAAATCAACATCCCGACAACGTCATTGGTTGTGGTAATGAAAGGACCGGTAGCAAGCGCGGGATCAATTTTGTATTTGTGTAGTGCAAGAGGTACGAAGGTCCCGAATAACGCAGCAAAAATGATCACCACAAAAAGAGCAAAGCAAACCGTGAGTGAAAGCATGACCGATAATCCCAGGGCCAAACCAGCCAAAAAGATTAAAATACTCAGCACGAGCCCGTTGATTAACCCAACTGAAAACTCTTTTCCTAGTCGCTTGGCTACACTATCCATCTGAAGTGAGTTGTTGGCGAGCGATTGTACGATAATGGCACTGGACTGAACTCCCACGTTACCTCCCATTGCAGCAATGAGGGGTATGAAATAGGCCAGTTCTAGATTTTTTTCTAAATCAAAAATTCCAATAACCTGTGCTGAAACTACTCCGCCAATCATTCCGACAATCAACCAAGGTAGGCGGGCGCGGGTAAGAACAAGAACAGTATCCGAGAACTCAACGCTCTCAGAGATACCCGATGCCAACTGATAATCGCGATCGGCTTCCTCCTGCATGACGTCCATAACATCATCCACCGTGATGCGTCCAAGCAATCGACCCAAATCATCGATTACAGGAATTACGACCAAATCGTACTTCCGCATGATCCGAGCTACTTCTTCAGCGTCGGTACCGGCCTTTACTGAACTCACATTCGGATTGTAAATATCTTCGATACGCGTTTTGGTACTATGGGTAAGTAATTTTTTTAAAGAAAGTGTTCCGAGTAATTTATTGTGATCATCGACAACATAAATCGTATGCACTTCTTCAATGTCTTCCGCTTGGCGTCGCATCTCACGCACACAAGATAGTACAGTAAGGTTTTTATTTACCTTGATCAACTCCTTGGCCATGAGCCCACCCGCCGAGTCTTCGGGATAATTGAGTAGATCGACAATCTGTTTGGCTCGATCGATATCGCCTATACTGGCAATTACCTCTTCTTTTCGCTCATCGGTCAACTCACCGACCAAGTCGGCTGCATCATCCGAATCCAAATTCTCGATAACGATTTCAGCGAGTTGTTTCGGTGAAAATTGAGAAATAATTTCCTCTCGAATATCCTCATCCAACTCCATGAGTATATCGGCAGCCGTTTCCTCGTCAAAAAACTGAAGAACGGGAATGATGACATCCGTATCGTCCAGTTCTTCTAGGATTTCAGCGATATCCGCATAGTGGAAGTCCATGATTTCATCACGCAACTCCTCTAGTCTACCCTGCTCGGCGTACTCCTGTACTTGCTCTATGAACTCTTTGGTGACGACTTGACTCATTCCTCCGTATTCTCGTATTGTTTGGCTAATTCGATGAATTCCTGCACGGACAGTTTTTCCGGTCTAAGACCAGCTAAATCTTCTGGCAGGGTGAAATTAAGGCTTTTCAATGCATTCCTCAAAGTTTTTCTCCGTTGCTGAAAAGCCGTTTTAACTACCGTGCGCAGCGCACTATACGAGCACTCTTCTATCTCGGTCCGATAACGCGTCAACCGAAGAATTCCGCTCCGAACTTTTGGCGGAGGGTCAAACGATTCGGGCTCGACTGTAAATAAGTATTCCGCATGAAAAAACGCTTGGGTCAAAATGGTAATCACACCGTAGGTTTTCGACCCTGGATCAGCGCAAATGCGCTCGGCCAATTCTTTTTGAAACATCCCGCAAAGCGCCGTCACTCTGTTTCGATTATCTACAGCCGAAAAAACGATTTGGCTGCTGATGTTGTACGGGAAGTTTCCTGCGATTACTAAGGGGCCACTGGGTAACTTGTCGTAATTAAACTTTAAAAAGTCTTCCTCGAATAGCCGGTTACTCAGTTTCAGGAAATGAGCTTTTAAGTACGAAACGGACTCCCGATCGACTTCAATTAAATACAGGCGCTCTCCAAAAATTTCGAAAAGCGGTTGAGTCAAAACCCCCATTCCAGGTCCAATTTCTAAAACCGTAGCATTTTCCTCTGCAGGAACGGATTCAGCGATTCGACGTGCGATGGATTCGTCGTTGAGAAAATGTTGTCCGAAACTTTTTTTAGCGCGTACCTTCATGGTAGGCTAAAGTACGAAAATCAAACGGCGGGAAGGAGTTGTTTATGCCAACTTTTAGAAACCGGAACCTCCCATTCGGTATCCAGCTGATTGATTTGCTCAATCATGTTGTTAAACACGACTGTATCCGCCGTCAACTCACCGCTGGAAAGAAGCGCTTTAAAGTCTCCCATTTCAGCCGAATCGATGTAATCCTCTTCCGCTTTGTAATAGATCAAGGTGCGGTTGAATAAATCGACATCGAATTCTTTTTGCAATTGTTGTAAAACGCGCACGGACGAGTCAATCGAACAACCGCTTGCCCCTGCGGCCTTTTCGTCCACTGCCAAAACAATAAAACGTTGGTAAAGAATGGTGAAGGATGCCTTTAAGTTATTTTGGTGCGCAGTCCATTGTTCTGTGAAATTAAGTAAAACCGCCGAGGCGACTTCTACTTCTTGTGTATCGAGTGAACGGTTGGATTGGTATATCCAAATTCGGCTATCATCCGGCATTTGCCCAAAGGGTACGTACATCTCATTTACTTTTATAGTCCGTCGGCAATCAATTCACCGATATCAAACACTTTTATTTCAGCTTCTTTATCCTTGTTCTTCACACCGTCGGTCATCATCGTGTTGCAAAATGGGCAACCCGTTGCTATCACTTCCGGCTGAGTTTCCAAGGCTTGTTCGGTGCGTTCAATATTGATATCCTTATCGCCTTTCTCGGGCTCTTTAAACATCTGTGCTCCTCCTGCTCCACAGCATAATCCGCGTGATTTACAGCTTTTCATTTCTACCAAATCGGCATCCAATTGACGAATCAATTCGCGAGGTGCTTCGTATTCGCCATTTCCTCTACCGAGGTAACAAGGATCGTGAAATGTAATCCGCTTTCCTTTGAACTCTCCACCTTCAATGCTCAATCGACCTTCACTAATCAGCGAAATGATAAATTGCGTATGGTGCATCACCTCGTAATTTCCACCGAGTTGTGGATATTCATTTTTAAGGGTGTTAAAACAGTGCGGACAAGCCGTTACGATCTTTTTCACTTCGTACATATTGAGCACCTCAATATTGGCCATGGCTTGCATCTGGAAAAGGAATTCATTTCCTGCACGCTTCGCTGGGTCTCCCGTACAACTCTCCTCCGTACCCAAAACGGCAAAACTCACTCCTGCATGGTTCAAAATTTTCACCAATGCACGGGTGATTTTCTTGGCTCGATCGTCAAAACTACCAGCGCAACCTACCCAGAACAACACTTCTGGAGTTTCGCCACTCGCCATCATTTCGGCCATTGTTTTTACTTGTGTCTGCTCACTCATTTTTCAAAAACTTGAACGGTTGCTTCATCTTCGACTAAATCGGTAAACTTCCCTTTGTAACGGGTAGCTCTCACGATGTGGTTATCAATCCAATGGTAGTTTCCTCCTCTGGGTTTTCCGAACAGGATACCGTGGTATTTAAACCCGTGTTCCTTAAGCCACTTTTCGGTATTCTCGCGGTGCTCTTCTACCCGGCTGGTAAAAAATGTAATGATATGACCATCCTCGTACCATTTGTTAATGGTTTCTTTAGCCCCTTCGTATTCTTCCGCCGTCAGCATGCGTTCGGGCTCTTCATTCGGCACATCATCGCAAATGGTTCCATCGATGTCGATCAAAAAGTTCTTGACCTCATCGGGTAAAATGGGACTTACTGACTTACCATCTACTTTGGTCTCTTTTAGCTTACTCATCTTTCCAGTTTAAGCGGTCCGTAGCTGAAAATGCCCAAGGCGCACCATTGTTCTCAATATTGGTCATCATTACATTGAGTTCACTTGGTGCCTTACTTTCTTCCATCACCATGTAGCGACGCAGCTCGGTGATGATCGAGAGCGGATCAATATTCACTGGACAGGCCTCTACACACGCATTGCACGAGGTACAAGCCCATAGTTCTTCCCGTGAAATATAATCGTCCAACAACGACTTTCCGTCGTCTTTAAATTCGCCTTTATTGGCATCTATATTTTTTCCGATTTCTTCGATACGATCCCGCGTATCCATCATGATTTTACGTGGGCTGAGCAGCTTGCCGGTCTGATTGGCCGGACATTCGCTGGTACATCGACCGCATTCCGTACATGAATATGCATTCATCAATTGAACCCAATTGAGATCCATGGCGTCTTTTGCTCCAAATCGCTCGGGTGCCGGAGCATCGGCAGGTGGAGCGGCAAATGGGTCTGCATTGGGGTCCATCATCATTTTCACTTCATTGGTCACCGATTCCATATTGGTAAAACCACCTTTTTCACGAAGGTTGGAATACCACACATTGGGAAAAGACAAAATGATATGAAAGTGCTTGGAGATAACCAGGTAATTCAAAAATGCGAGAATCCCAACAATGTGGAACCACCACGTGAAGCGCTCAAGCATCACCAATCCACCATCGCTCATTCCTGCAAATAGTGGCGCTATAAACTGACTCACTGGATAAGCTCCGGCCTGCACATAATGATCTGCTCCACGAGCCTGCAAGAGTTGGTCGGCCGCATTCATCGACAAGAGTGCGGACATCAATAAAATTTCGACTACGAGAATTATTGTAGCATCCAGCGTAGGCCACCCCTTCATCTCGGCTTTCCAAAATCGCGGGATTTGAGAGATATAACGTCTGGTCAGAAATACAACACAGGCTACCAAAACCAAAAGTGCTAAGATTTCGAACGAACCTATGAGGAAATCATAAAACCCTCCCATGAACGAGAGAATACGGTGTGTACCAAATATTCCGTCTATCAGAATTTCCAGTACTTCGATATTGATAATAACGAAACCAACGTAAATAAGGATGTGCATAAACCCGGCAATTGGTCGCGTAACCATTTTGGATTGCCCGAGGGCTACACGGCCCATTATTTTCCATCGCTCGCCTGGATTATCGGTCCGGTCGATGTCGCGACCGAGCTTGATGTTTCTCCGAATCTTCGCAACATTACGCCAAAAAAGACCTATGGCAGCTGCCAGAACTACGATAAAAATAATGTTTCCAATTCCCATATCGCCTTATTTTATTTCTTTTCGTCCTCCGGTGGAGCTTCGTACTGTTTATTGCCTCCGAATATACTAAACCGAACATAGCGGTCAGGGTTCGCTTTTAGATCATATAACAACAAATCGAGTTCTTTGCTCGCATCGTTAAGGTTGTTATACAACTCGGGATCGTTCACCAATAATCCCAATGATCCTTCGCCCTGATCGATCTTTGTCATCACATTGTTCAACTGTACAATGGATCGATTGAGGTCTTCAAACGTCTGCCGGATATTTGCCTGAGCCAAAGAATCACTAATCTGACTGAAATTCGAAATCACGTTGGAGAGCTCTTCATTATTGTTTTTCAGGTTCTCGGATATCGACTCAATGTTGGACATGATCCCCGTAATTTCGTCTTGATTTTCCGTCATCAACTCATCCACCGTGTTGATGGTATTCCCCAAAGTTTCGAACGACTGTTGAACGGATGCAAAGGTCATACTCAAATTATTTCGCGTTCCTTCATCCAACAACGCTCTGACGTACAGCATAACGGTATCAATCGAGCTGAGAAGTTGTTCAGCTTTTTGCTTGATCGGCGCCACCTGCTTGTTGACTTCTTCAGTAATGGTCAACTCCAATAAAGAGGGAAGTGTATCTCCCGAAATGGCGGGGTCTCCTTCTTTGGACACCAGTAAACTAATCGCTTTGGTTCCCAATAGGTCTTGAGAATATATTTTTGCGATGGTGTTTTTTGAAAATTGAAAATCATTATCCAGCTCCAACTCAACCAACAACCGACCACTGCCATCGGGATGAAAGTCGATTTCGGTGACGCGCCCCACCTGCAAACCATTGATGGTTATCAAGCGGTCAGCGGTCAGACCGTCTACGTTTTCGTAAATAGCATAAAAAGTACGTCGCTCATTGAGCAGGTCATTTTGCTTGAGGTAATTGATTCCCCAGAAAAATAATACGCCAGTCAAAAAAATAGCGATACCAATGATAGCTTCTCTAGATAGCTTCAAAACTTATGGTTTATCGTTTATAACGCAATGATACTAATTTTCAAGCATCTTTAGGGCTTCGGTGATCGGGATTCTCTCCCCGTTGTAAAAGGAGACAATAAACGCATCATTAAATCCCTTTTCGATCACCATGGAACGCCAAGAACGCGCCTCGTCCAGGCTTTCGGTCTTTCCGAAGATGTACTTGTACGAGCCACTTTCGATGTAGTATTCCACATCCACTAAACCGTTAAAATTATAAGGTTGGATCGCGATCAGATTGGGTGAAGACATGAACTGCACGCTAAACAATAGACCCGATTCAGTTTCGGCTTCGGGTAGCGGATCGGGATCGGAAAATTGTTCTTGCTCTTCCGCCTCATCCGGTGCTGTAGTCTTCGGTTCATCTTTTTTTTCGTCTGGTGCTTTTCGCCCAGTATTGGATTCTCTAAAATCCTTAAAATCTCGAACAGCGCGATAGATCGCCGAGGCCATGTATTCTTTGCCGGCTTGAGAATTTAAAAAATCCTCCTCCGAGGCATTGGTTAAAAAACCCAACTCGACCAAAACACTGGGCATTACTGTACGGCTAATCACGTAAAAACCCGCTTGCTTCACTCCGCGATCGCGGCGTTTTACACGCTCGCGAAACTGCCTTTGAATCATTTCTGCAAGCATCAAACTCTGATCGCTGTATGCCCCTTGCATAAGCGAAAGAGCGACGTATGTATTGGGATCAGCTGGATCAAAACCCTTGTAAATTTCATCATAATTCTCTTCCATCAAAATCACGGAATTCTCTTTCTGAGCGACGGCGAGCTGTGCGTCTGTTTTGTGCATTCCAATAGTAAAAGTCTCCGAACCGTGCGAATGAGGAGATGAAAAGGCATTCAAGTGCACAGAGATGAATAAGTCCCCTTTTTCTCGATTGGCAATGGCTGTGCGCTCGTACAATTCCAAGAACACATCGGTATCCCGCGTGTAGACGACTTCAACATCAGGCAAATTCTCCTCGATGTACTTCCCGAGTAGAAGCGTGACGTCCAATGCAATATTTTTTTCTGTATCCCGATAACGCCCAGTCCCCAAATTTCCCGGATCTTTACCGCCGTGTCCCGCGTCCAATATGACTTTATCGATCACATGCGGGTCATTTTCCGGCACGAAAAATGCAAGCATGGGGAAAAGCCCAATCATAAGAATCAACAAAAACAGACCTTTCACTGCTGTGGGTTTTATAATTTTGCGCAATTAATAACAAAAATACACCAAGGCGTATTGTATTCAAAGCACATATATAGACACTTATCCATACTGGTGTGTTTATTACTTTCGACGGCTTCGGTGTTCGGACAAGTCGATAGTACAAGTGCACTACCCGTCGCGCCGACTGATTCAGCTGCACTTTCGGATACTGCAGAATACGTGCCAAGAGCCGATGAAGACCCCACTTTTCTGGAAAGTCAGATCAAATATGACGCTCGTGATTCCATTCCAATGGACAGCAAAACCGAAAAAACACTACTCTACGGTGATGCTCATGTGTACTACGAAGACATTGAACTCAGCGCAGGATTTATCGAAATTGATTGGAAGACCAATATTCTGTATGCCCGGGGAATCAAGGATAGTTTGGGAAACATTGTTGAACAACCGGTTTTTGTAGATCAAGGAAAGTCGTTTGATGCCGAGGAAATGTATTACAACATTCAAACGCAAAAAGGACGAATTATCGGTGTAACCACACAAGAAGGAGATGGGTTTTTACGCGGTGAACAAGTTAAAAGGGTGAATGACGATATTATTTACGTCAAAGATGGATATTTCACCACAGACAACCGTACACCACCCGACTACTATATTCAGGCGAACAGAATTAAATTGATCGCCAACGACAAAATCGTAACGGGTCCGGCATATATGGTGATTGCGGATGTTCCAACTCCCCTTGTACTTCCCTTTGGTTTTTTTCCTTCCCAGACCAAACGGACCAGTGGTATTGTCATTCCTACCTATGGTGAGAATGCCAATCGAGGTTTTTTCCTTCGGAACGGCGGGTATTATTGGGCGGTAAATGATTATTTGGATTTACGCCTCACAGGTGACATTTACAGCCGTGGGGGTTGGGCTACTTATTTGCAAAGCAAGTACAATAAGCGGTACAAATACAACGGGCAATTGGACTTGAGCTACAACGTGATTAAAATTGGAGACCCCGAGCTTCCGAATTATTCCGAAAGCCGCGATTTTAATATTCAGTGGAATCACAACCAAGATCCCAAGGCAAGACCAAACTCTCGGTTTTCGGCCAATGTTAATGCCGGTTCGGGTAGTTATTTCCAGAATAACTCGACCAATCCCAACGACTTTTTACGAAATCAGCTCAACTCGACGGTCAACTGGACGTATAGCAATCCCTCGCAGCCGTTCTCTATTTCAGCCAACCTCGGACACAACCAAAATGTAGCTGAACGAACGTTAGATCTTACGCTCCCAGACATCGCTGTCAATGTCCAGCGTTTTTATCCATTTGAATCGTCCAAAGCCGGAACCAAAAAGTGGTACGAAAAAATTGGTGTGCAATACTCTATGAACTTCAAAAACCAGGTGAGCAGTTTTGATAGTTTGTTTTTAACGCGTGCGTTTTTTGATGACTTCCGTTCTGGAATCCAACACCGCATACCTATTCGAACGAGCTTGAAGGTATTGAAATACTTTAGCATGTCCCCCGAATTATCCTACACTGAGCGATGGCAATTCAGCAGTATTCGAAGGAATTATGCTCCAAGTCTGGATCAAGTAGTAACGGATACCGTCAATGGTTTTGTGACGAATCGAGACTTTAACTTTCGCACCAACCTGACCACAAAACTTTACGGTTTTTACAATTTTAAGAAAGGGAAAGTGAAAGCAATCCGTCATGTTTTGACACCAAGTTTCGCCTTCAATTATCGCCCCGATTTTAGCGATCCGTTTTGGGGATATTACGGAACTGTACAGGTCGATTCGGCGGGAAACCAAGATATTTACGGTTATTACAGCAACGGTATTTTCGGTGGACCACCGCGCGGTCGGCAAGGAACGCTTTCCCTCGACTTGATCAACAACATCGATATGAAACTCCGCACCCAGAGCGATACGGGTGTTGGGGAAAAGAAAGTGATGATTTTGGAGTCCTTCCAATTCAACACCAGTTACAATTTGGCCGCTGAAACTTTTAAACTGAACCCTTTAACATTTAATGGTCGAACGCGCATACTCGACAACAAAGTCACCATACGTTTCGATGGAGCATACGATTTTTACAATATTGACAGTGTAGGCCAACGCATTGACGAGTTCATGTGGGAGAACACCAATCGCATTGCGCGTTTAACGAGAGCTACATTGGCTTTGAGCTTCAATATAAATGCCGATACGTTTAAGAAAAAAGCAGAAGAGGAAAATGGTGAAGGAGAAAACTCAACTCCCAAACCAAAAAAGCTGACCGATCGCTCACACAACTACATCAATTATCCATTTTACGACTATGTCGACTTCGATATGCCGTGGACATTAGCGGCAGATATCAACTTTCGGTATAGTCAGAACGGCCTAACCGAAAACGTTACTCAGTCTATAGGTTTTCGAGGAGATGTCCGTTTGACAGAAATGTGGAAAATTGGTTTTACAAGCGGTTACGACTTAGAGAATGGCGAACTCACGTACACCACACTCGACTTGTTTCGTGACCTGAACAGTTGGGAAATGCGCTTGAGTTGGGTACCCTTTGGATTTCAGAAGAGCTACTCATTTTTCATAGGCATTTCTGCCAGTATGTTACAGGATGTGAAAATTCAACGTCGACGTGGACTTGGGGATTTCAACCAATTCTGAACCATTTCAAGTCCGAATTCTGTCATGATACTCTCCGGGTGAAACTGCACTCCATACATCCCCATTTCCACATTTTCAGCGGCCATTGGAATTTCTTGATCATCAACTGCGGTTATGCGCCACTGTTCGGCATTCTGCACCGCCCAGGAATGATAGCGACCGACGGCAATCGATGCCGGTATTCCTGAAAACAACTGCGTTTCAGGTTGTATTTTAATCCGTGTTTGCACACCGTGAAAAATTTCATCAAGGTTATACAGTCTTCCGCCGAGTGACTCGGCCATGGCTTGAAAGCCCAAGCAAATTCCGAACATCGATCTATCACCTTTAAACCGTTCAATAATGGCAGGCATTTGGCCGGCTTCTGAAGGTAAGCCAGGACCGGGTGAAAAAAGGATATGTGTTGCATCATTAAGGTCTTCCCAATTGACTTCATCATTGCGATAGCACACCCAATTCGGTGTGATTTGGTCGACCAAATGGACCAAGTTAAAGGTAAATGAATCGTAATTGTCAATTATCGCAACGCGCGTCAAAACACTTTCTTTTTTATAATTTGGCCAAAAATACAACTATGGAACGAAAAGTAATACAAACGCAAAACGCCCCTGCACCTATCGGTCCTTACAACCAGGCCATTTCATATGGTGGAATTTTATACGTCAGTGGTCAGATTGCGATCAATCCCGATACGGGAGCATTGGAAACCCAAGATATTCAAACCGAAACCCATCGGGTCATGAAGAACCTAAACGCTGTTTTGGATGCGGGCGGTTCGGGATTTAAGCGCGTATTAAAAACAACCATTTTCCTCAGCGATATGAATAATTACGCTGCGGTTAACGAAGTATACGGTTTGTATTTCGACGACGCCACAGCACCTGCTCGCGAGGCCGTGCAAGTTAGTGTACTTCCCAAAAATGTAAACGTTGAAATCTCAGCCATAGCTGCCGTTAAATAAAAAAACCTCTTTCCTGCAATAGGAAAGAGGTTTTTCGGTCTATTTGATTTACGACTTACTTCTTATCGTCGTCGTTTACTTCCTCGAATTCAACGTCAGTTACATCATCAGCTGATCCGGTAGCTTCGCCACCTTGAGCACCTGCTCCGGCATCTCCGCCTTGTGCTTGTGCTTCTTGTTGAGCTTTGTACATCTCTTCCGATGCATTTTTCCAAGCTTCATTGATGGCTTCCATCGCTTTATCAATCGCTGCGATATCTTGGCTTTGGTGAGCTTTTTTCAACTCTTCCAACGCTCCTTCAATCGGCTGACGCTTATCATCGCTGATTTTCTCACCGTATTCTTTCAACTGCTTCTCCGTAGTGAAAATCATACTATCGGCCTGATTGATTTTCTCAACGCGCTCTTTCGCTTGCTTATCGGCATCTGCATTTGCTTCGGCCTCTTTGCGCATGCGTTCGATTTCTTCATCCGAAAGACCGCTCGATGCTTCGATACGGATGCTCTGCTCTTTTCCAGTCGCTTTATCCTTGGCACTTACGTTAAGAATACCATTGGCATCGATGTCGAACGTTACTTCGATTTGAGGTACTCCGCGCGGTGCTGGTGGAATATCGCCCAAGTGGAATCGTCCAATCGACTTGTTATCTGCAGCCATCGGGCGCTCACCTTGCAATACGTGGATTTCAACAGAAGGTTGATTGTCTGCTGCCGTTGAGAAGGTCTCAGACTTTTTGGTTGGAATGGTCGTATTCGCCTCAATCAATTTCGTGAATACTCCACCCATGGTTTCGATTCCGAGTGATAGCGGAGTTACATCCAAGAGAAGTACATCTTTTACCTCTCCGGTTAATACTCCACCTTGAATTGCCGCACCAATTGCGACCACCTCATCCGGATTCACTCCTTTCGAAGGTTTTTTACCGAAGAATTCTTCAACTACTTCCTGGATTTTTGGAATACGGGTTGAGCCCCCAACCAAAATCACTTCATCGATATCCGAATTGCTCAATCCAGCATCTTTCATGGCTACCTTACAAGGTTCCAACGTGCGGCGAACCAAATCATCTGCCAATTGCTCGAATTTAGCACGCGAAAGTGTACGCACCAAGTGTTTTGGCCCGCTAGAAGTCGCGGTGATATATGGCAAGTTGATTTCGGTTGATGAACTTGACGAAAGTTCAATTTTTGCTTTCTCAGCCGCCTCTTTTAAGCGCTGAAGAGCCATTTTATCGCTGCGCAAATCCATGTCTTCTTCCGACTTGAACTCATCTGCCAACCAGTCGATAATTACTTGGTCGAAGTCATCTCCACCGAGGTGTGTATCTCCATTGGTGGATTTCACTTCAAATACACCATCGCCCAACTCGAGAATCGAGATATCAAAAGTACCTCCACCCAAATCGAACACAGCAACCTTCATGTCTTGATCTTTCTTATCCAGACCATAGGCCAATGCTGCTGCTGTTGGCTCGTTGATGATTCGACGAACTTTTAGTCCTGCTACTTCTCCGGCTTCTTTGGTCGCCTGACGCTGTGCGTCATTAAAGTAGGCGGGTACGGTAATAACGGCTTCGTTCACATCGGTGCCCAAATAATCCTCAGCCGTTTTTTTCATTTTCTGCAACACCATCGCAGAAATTTCCTGCGGTGTATATTGGCGATCATCGATAACCACACGTACGGTGTCATTTTCGCCTTTGACAATTTCGTAGGATACACGATCCGACTCTTTTGATGTATTGCTGAACGACTCCCCCATGAAACGTTTGATTGAAGCAATCGTCTTGGTTGGGTTGGTAATCGCTTGGCGCTTGGCAGGGTCACCTACTTTACGCTCGCCACCTTCTACGAAAGCGACAATCGAAGGGGTTGTTCTTTTTCCTTCACTGTTCGGGATAACCACCGGCTCATTTCCCTCCATTACAGCTACGCAGGAGTTGGTTGTTCCGAGGTCAATTCCAATAATCTTACTCATTATATTGCTCTTTTGAATTAGACGTTTTCAATTTTACATTCTTGAAACGTCAATCACTGTGCCATCTCATTTTTCTGTCAGTTCTGCGCCATGCTGACAAAAAAAAGGGGCCTACCGCCCCTTATATCATGACAAAATGTGACAAACCGTCACAAATAGAATTAATTGCAATAAAACGTATCCACTTGATTGGTAGCCGGGACCGTTTCGTAATAGGCAAAACGCAAATCACGGGTAATCGATCCACAGGCCAATGAGTCGTACATCTGACGCGTCATATCCAATCCCGAGATTGATTTGTTGTAGCGCGAATCCAAAATACCTACTCCATTTTCAACATTGGTAAAAAGGGGTGGCTCTTGGATAAAACCTCCGCTACCATTTACCTGATCGTAAGTGTAATATACATCGCCTGCTGCGGCAAATAAGAAATCCATTCCGCGAAAATGGCGATTCACATTCGGATCCTCTTCCACATTATTGGCCATAAACTCAAAAAAGGCGGGAAACAGAATCGGGACTTCCAAATCTTGGCCTCCATCCGCATCTCGGGCTACCTTACTTCCGAAATCCCATACCACACTTTTCATCACACTATCAGCCAAATTGTTACGGTCTGTCTCCAGATAATTTACCCGAATCTTAACCTCAAAGATTCTCGAGTCGCGAGAGCTCGTCCATTGAATGCTGTATGGAAAGTTTGGATTCAGCATTGAGATCAAGCTATTCGGACGCGGATTGTCAATGGTGAAATTATCTACAATCGGGGTCTCTGCCGTGACCGGTTCACTCTCATCTTGTTTGATCACCGTTAATCGATACGTATAATCGGGGTTCAGTTGATCATTGAATTTGTAGTACACTTGATTCGGACTGCTGAAAATTCCATCCGGTTTATCGCTATCCTCAATGCGTTCGAGGTTGATGATGTTTCCGGTTTCCACTTCCACCAATGTAACTGCCAGGTTCGGTCCGTAGTATAGACTATCGAACTCCTGGGCATAAACCAAGGCATTGCCTTCGCCCAAAAACGCCTTACCCACTCGGACGTAATTCACTGTGTCCGTAGGGTCTAACAATCCATAAATCACTGTGGTATCTTCGTAATCCGCTGTAATATCCAGCGTATTATCACAAGCAACGAATAACCCAATCGTTGCCAACAATAGTAGTACTGATCTCTTCATATGGGCAAATATAAGATTTTATACTTTTGTCAAAATCTACAAAGGATAATCTCTGCATATGAAAAAGGCTTTAATCGCACTCTTGGTTCTCTTTTCAACGAACCACTTTGCCCAGCAACGAATCTTCGGTGAGTTTCCGCGGGAGGCTTTTGTAGATGATTTTAATGAGAACGCTGGTAAATGGCCAACCATTACAACTACGGAGAATTACTACGTGGTGGATAGTGGGGAATATTACATGAACCGAAATAATCCGGTAGCTCCGTACATTGTAATGGCCAATTACAAGAATGAGCTCAACGTGTTCCATATCGCTACCAAAATCAAGATGGGGCCCAGCGATAATGATCAATCGAGCGTTGGAATCGCCTGTATGGTCCAAACGGAAAAGAACTCAGCACTGATTTTTGAGTTCAATCAAAAACAGCGTTTTCGAATCGTAAAAATAAAAGACGGACAACTGGTACCGCTATCCAATACGCGCGACGGATGGGAAAAATCGTCTCAACTCAAAGGAATCAACGAATTCAATTTATTGGAAATAAAATCGGCAAAAGGCGATTACGACTTTTACATCAATGGAGGATTGGTAGCCAGTTTGTACGACGGAGAGTTTAGCTACGGAAATATGGGTTTCTTTTTGGGTCCAGAAACCAAAGCCCGAGCGGATTACTTCTACGTTCGAACGACTCCCCCTTCGCCCGAGGAGCTGGCTCGATCGGCCTGTGAGGAAGAGATGGAACAGCTACGAAAAGAAAACGAAGCACTGAAGAAAGAGCTCTCACAGCGCATGGATGAGCAAATTGTCGAGCTACAGGGTGTCATCCGTTTATTGGAGTCTCAGCTGGCTGAAACTACCGAAGAAAATGAACGGTTGAAAAAAGAAATCATTCAATACGAAGAAATCCGTTACTTGGTCGGAAATATTGACCGCGACCTATTGCTCACCCTATCGCGAAATTTGAAGTCGGAGATTGAAAAAAACAATCAACTCAGTCGAGAAAACTATCAGCTGAAAGACAGCATCGCGCGATTGAATGAGCAGTATCGCGAGTTTCAAACTCAGGTATTGGATAAAATATTGAGTGGCGAATACCTCATTGAGGGAGAAAACATGCCTTCCAACAGCAGTAGTCAGCCCGAAATACCGAAAGAAGAAAACAGTACGCCTGTGGTTCCAAAACCCATTCAGCGCGAAAAACCGAAAAAAAACGATTGATATGTCTGTACATTCAAGAGAGAGAAAAGTAACGACTCAGGTTCTTCAAAACATGAAGAGTCGAGGCGAAAAAATATCCATGCTTACCGCATACGATTTCACCCTGGCCAAAATGGTTGACGGAGGCGGAATTGACGTAATCCTGGTCGGCGACTCGGCCTCAAATGTGATGGCGGGGCATGAAACGACACTACCGATTACACTGGATCAAATGATTTATCACGCATCTTCCGTCGTTCGCGCTACGGATCGAGCGCTTGTGGTTGTCGATATGCCTTTTGGAAGTTATCAAGGTAATTCCAAAGAAGCTCTTTCTTCGGCCATTCGTATCATGAAAGAGTCCGGAGGTCATGCTGTGAAAATTGAGGGTGGACTTGAAATCGTAGAGTCGGTAGAGCGAATCATATCGGCAGGAATTCCCGTCATGGGACACCTCGGACTCACACCACAGTCCATTTACAAGTTTGGAACCTACAGTGTACGAGCCAAGGAAGAGGAAGAAGCAAATAAGTTGATTACCGATGCCAAACGACTAGAAGAAGCAGGGTGCTTTGCTATCGTGCTCGAAAAAGTTCCCGCCCAATTGGCTAAACGCGTCTCGGAAGAACTGTCCATTCCCGTAATTGGTATTGGTGCAGGAGCCGATGTGGATGGTCAGGTGCTGGTGTTGCATGATATGCTTGGAATGACCCACGAATTCTCCCCGCGCTTTTTACGTCGGTATTTGAATTTATACGAAGATATTACGGCTGCCATTGGGCAATATGTCAAGGATGTGAAAGAGGTCGATTTTCCGAACGAAAATGAGCAATACTAATGCTCACCGAAGACCGTGTATTGTATGAGGACAATCATTTGATTGCCGTCAATAAAAACCCATCCGATATTGTGCAGGGGGATAAAACGGGCGACACACCGCTATCACAACTCGTCGCTGACTTCCTCAAGGTAAAATACGACAAACCCGGAGATGCTTTTATCGGGGTCATTCACCGCATTGATCGACCGGTCAGCGGTGTGGTACTGTTTGCCAAAACGAGTAAAGGGTTGAGCAGAATGAGTCGTCTTTTTCAACAAAAAGAGATTCAAAAAACGTATTGGGCTGTAGTCGAAAAACCACCTGCGAATGAAGAAGGTGTTTTGGTCGATTACCTGGTCAAAAATCAAAAGAAAAACAAGTCGTTTGTAACGGAAAAAGGGCGTGATGGAGCAAGCCGAAGTGAGTTGAGCTATCATATAATTGGGCAATTGGATCGTTACACTGCACTCGAGATAAATCCCAAAACGGGAAGGCATCATCAAATCCGCGTTCAATTATCTGCCATGGGTTGTGTCATTAAAGGAGATCTGAAGTACGGTGCCAAACGAAGCAATCGCGATGCGAGCATTCATTTGCACGCCCGTAAAGTACAGTTTGTACATCCTGTCAAAAACATTCCAATCACGATAACTGCGCCCGTTCCGGATGATCCGATTTGGCGAGCAGTGGAACAAAAAAGTAAATAAGATGGGAATCATCACCATAGGCATCATCGCTTTCAATGTCATTTTTAGTTTGCAGGGATTTAATAATCCAGCGTTTTTTGAACGCTACTTATTCAATACATCGGCCGTTCAGGCGGGCGATCGAGTTCGGCTAATTTCTTCGGGATTTTTACACGCGAACTGGGGGCATCTAGCATTCAATATGATTGCTTTCTGGTCGTTTGCTCCTATTGTGAGTAGCAACTTCACATCACTTGGAATGCTCGGTATTTACTTTTTTGCACTGGTGGCAGGAAACATCTCTGCTTTGTACGTTCATCGGTTCAACCCAACTTACCGCGCGGTAGGCGCCTCTGGAGCTGTGAGTGGAATCGTATTATCCAGTATTCTCCTTTACCCAATGGGCTCCATTTATTTGTTGTTCATCCCCTTCCCGATTCCATCCTGGTTGTTCGGAATTGGCTACATTCTTTTCAGTGTCTACGGAATGAAAAAACAAGCGGGAAATATTGGACATGAAGCGCATTTGGGAGGTGCATTTGCAGGAATTATTGGAACGATTATTCTCGAACCAAAGGTTATTCCCTACTTCTGGAATTACGTGACGAGTGTTTTTTAACCGTTTAAATCAATTTACGGTAAATTACGGATAAACGATTTTGGTGCAAATCGTATTTTTGGTACAAACCAAAGCTACTTCATATGAAAACGATTAAAACGCTTCTTTCCATCGCACTCTTTGCTGGATTCAGCATGTATGGTTATGCTCAAGATGGATATTTGAAAAACGTCAAAGAAACCCAACAGCATAGCGAATATTGCGCATCGCTTTTTGCCGAATGGAAAATCGATGAAATGATGACCGAGATCATCAAGTATACTCCGGTATCCGAGGCAGATATGCGTGAGTTGGGAGAAAAGACCAAAGGATTCAAAGACATGCTCACCGAAAGCTATGGTGAGGTTATTGGCTATGAAAAAATTAAAAATGAAACGCTCAACGAATTTGCTATCCGTGAAACGTATGTGATCCGACTGGAAAACTTCGCCTTACGCGTGATTTTTGTCTATTACAAAAACGATAGCGGTTGGATGTTAAACAGCTTCAACTGGGACGATGAGTGGAAGGAAGAATTCTAATTTCTACCAACAAACCAAGCATCCTTCGGGATGCTTTTTTTATGCCCTCGAAATATGACCCGATTCTTGGCGTTACACTCATGAACCAATATAGATAACATGATACGTAATCTCATTCTCGGAGTTGTATTTCTTTTCTCCATTGGAGCGCTCGCTCAGACCAAAACAGAAAGCAGTATAGAACACGTAACGATTTTCTCTTCTGGAGCCGAAATCGAGCGAACAGCAAAAACATCTATCGAATCGGGAAGTTCGGTGATTTGGTTGATGAATGTTGACCGCAATATCGATCCCAACTCCATTCGCATTTCGGGAAAAGGTGATTTTTACATCACCAATTATCAATGGCGAAGTCAGTACATCGAAAAAGAAGCGTCCAAAGAGGACAATGATTTGTTTCGCAAGTACGAACGCGAGTTAAAGCGATACGAAGATTCTCTCCGGGAGGTTCAATACGATATTCAAGACCTGACAGAAAAACAACGCATCATTCAACGCGAAAAAAATCTGTTGGAAAACAATCCCATCGCCACAGGAAAAACGATTGGTGATTCACTCGAGTTGCTTATGGAGGCCGTGGATTATTTCCGCGAACAACTCAATGAGGTGAATGAGATCAATTTGGAGTTGCAACGCAAAATGTACGATGTCAATCTGGATCGCGATCGATTGAGTAAGCGTATCTCTGAGTTGAGAAACCTCATCGCCCAGCTCAATCCGGGCAACCAAAACAACGTAGAACAACAATTCATCATTGCCGTTTCTGTACAATCTCAAAAAGCACAAGCCATTCAACTGGACTTTTCATACTTTACATATGATGCGGGTTGGGGTGTGCAATACGAAATAAACGCTTCGCAGAAAGGCAAACCCATTGAATTGATCACCCGCGCCCAAGTATGGCAGCGCACGCTATCGGACTGGGAAAATGTTAAGATTAGTTTGAGTACCGGACAACCCACAGTCGACATCACCTTACCTGTACTCCAGCCGTGGTATTTGAGTTTGGTTCAGCCTCAGCGCAACTATGCCGACCGCGGGTCTGCACCGAAGAGTTATGACGAGGCCGAAATATTGGATGCCGTGGTCATCGAAAGTGACGATGTTACATCGAATGCATACACCTCGGCCAATGCAACAACGACTTCACAGAACTTCCAGTACATGCATTATGACATAGACCTTCCGTACGATATTTCCAATGATGGGCAAGGAACGTTGATTGATTTAAAAGAAGATGTGGTTGAAGCCAAATACGAGCATTTGCTCTTCCCATCGCGCGAGCAATACGCTTTCTTGACCGCTCGAGTTGCCAATTTGGCGAATTACATTGATCTACCCGGACAAGCCAAGCTTTACATGAACAATACCTATTTGGGGAACATGTTCTTGGATCCCGTTATTCTTCCCGATAGCATAGATATCAGCTTGGGACGAGACAAACGCATTCGCATAGAACGAACCATGGTCAAGGAAAACACCAAGAACGAACTCATCGGTAGTGATCAACGTGTAGATCGTGAAATTCAATACAGAATAACAAACGGATACAGTTCAAGTATCGATGTGACTGTAAAAGAGGTATTGCCGCAGAGTCGCGACGGGCGTATACAAGTCAAAGTATTGGATGAAACGGAGTTTAATTATTCCATCGATGACCTCAAAGGGTTTATTGATTGGAATGTGAAGTTAGCTCCCAATAGCGAAACGAATCAACGCGCATTTATTCGCGTAACGTATCCGAAAGGAGAAAAGCTTTACGGATTCTGATCGGCTAATTGCTCAATTTCGGGATTCTCAATAATCCGAAATTCGTCCTTTTGAAAATAACCATTCATCAAGGCTCGTGCGACAGTACGGGCCTTGATTCCTTTGTACTTGCGCCATTTGGAAGGCAACACCGGACCGAAGAACCAAAGCAGCGCACCGCCTATACGCTCGCCCAATCGAAACTCCTTCCGATCACCCTTTAGAAATCCCGGACGAAGTATAAGTGTGTGTTGTACTTTTGCTTCTCGAACCAACTTCTCCATCTCTCCCTTTGTTCGGAGATAAAAATTATTCGATTGAGCATCGGCCCCTACGCTGGAAATGACGCTGAAATAAGGCACATTGTGCGCGACCGCACTTTGAGCTGCCATGGCAGGAATGTCCCGATCGATAAAAGCGTATTTCGTCTCATCGGGGGTTTTCGCTTTGGTCGTACCGATGGCCACAAACACGGCGTCCACCGATTGAAAATGTTCATCGACTTGATCTTCCCATTTGGAAAAGTCGACCTTTTCCCATGCTACATTTCCGCTACCGCCTGTGATTTTTCTTCGCGTTAAGGCAATGATTTCTGTCTTGGGGTGCTCTTCTTCAAGCACATCCAACAAGTGATTTCCAACTAGGCCTGTTGCGCCGATTACGAGTACTTTTTTCATGAAAATTAGTTATCTTTCAATGTGGTGTCACTAGGAATTCTTTGAACCCTGTGTACGCCTTTTTGTTAAATCTACAAAGCATAAACTATGAAATTCAAATATACGTTAATCCTCTTCACGCTAATTTGGTCGGTAGGCGTTTTTGCTCAATCGAGTACATACAAAGTAGGCGACTTTATCGAGCCCTTTACGGCCGTTGACGTACACGGCGATACCGTCGATTTGGCTCAGACCCTGGATAGTGGCCGCGTAATGCTCATCTTCTACCTCGGAGAATGGTGCAACTACTGCAAGCAGTATTTGGCCGAAATCACCGATCAAATAGAACCATTGCAAAATGCGGGTATTACGGTCATTGCCATTTCTCCTCAGCTTCCCGCTCCTACCTTATTGATTGAGGAACGGTATGATATTTCGTTTCCGATGATTCACGATGCAAACTACAAGCTCATGAAGCGATTTGGTGTAGCGTTTAGCATGGACAAGCCATCGGTTGATCAGTTGATTCAGCGCGGGGTGGATTTGGAAAAAAGCAACGGAAACAACGATTACATACTTCCTGTTCCCGCCACCTATTTGATTGATCAAAATGGTGAGCTTATTTATTTGCACTTCGATAAGGACTACCGAAACCGAGCGGACGTACACGAAATTCTCGCTATTCCATAAAAAAAACGCCCCGTAGGATTACGGGGCGCTTTTCGTTTATTAAAGACGAAGTTTTATTTAATTACTTCGGCCATTTTCTTTCCGATTTCCGCTGGTGACTCAACCACGTGAACACCACATTCTGCGAGAATTTTCATTTTGGCTTGTGCCGTATCTTCCGCTCCTCCTACGATCGCTCCAGCGTGTCCCATGGTACGACCTTTCGGTGCTGTCTGTCCGGCGATAAATCCAACAACCGGTTTTGTTCCGTTCTCTTGGATCCATTTGGCAGCATCCGCCTCCATTTGACCTCCAATTTCACCAATCATAACGATTCCTTCCGTTTCCGGGTCGTTCATCAATAGTTCAACGGCCTCTTTGGTTGTAGTTCCAATGATTGGATCTCCTCCAATTCCGATGGCTGTGGTAATTCCCAAACCAGCTTTTACAATTTGGTCCGCCGCTTCGTAGGTCAACGTTCCCGATTTAGAAACGATACCGATATTCCCTTTTTTGAAGATGAAACCAGGCATGATACCTACTTTGGCCTCGTCGGCTGTAATTACTCCTGGGCAATTCGGTCCGATCAATCGGCTATCTTTCTTTGAAAGGTATTCTTTTACCGTAATCATATCCTTGGTTGGAATACCTTCAGTAATCGCAACGATTACCTTAATACCTGCCTCGGCAGCCTCCATGATTGCATCTGCTGCAAATGCTGGCGGTACGAAAATGATACTTACATCGGCACCTGTTTTCGATACAGCCTCAGCAACGGTGTTGAAAACTGGACGGTCAAGATGCGTTTGTCCTCCTTTTCCAGGAGTTACACCACCGACCACATTGGTTCCGTACTCGATCATCTGACCCGCGTGGAAAGTTCCTTCACTTCCAGTAAAACCTTGTACGATTATTTTTGAATCTTTATTGACTAAAACTGACATGAGCTTGATTTTTCAAAGATTATACGCGCGGCAAAAATAGGTGTTGATTTTGGGATTGACAAGGAAAAAGAGAATTGAAGTTGACATGAAGTCATCTCTTTCATTAATCCCTAATAAAAGTATATTTGTCGATCATAACTATATTTCTCTAATCTATTGCAGACTCATTTTTTTTCTTTCAATCTCTGATTTATGCGCATTTGTGTATTGTTTTTAATTTTTTGTTCGGTCATTCTATCAACTACCTCAGGCCATGCACAAGGGGTTGGGATTGAAGGGAGTGTTGGATCTGCCTATCCAATTAGAGAGTCCTATAACATTACCGGTTCAGCTTCTACTCGCGTATTTTACGAACTGTACTCAGGCTGGCAAGTTGGATTAAGCATTGGTTACTATTTCGTCGAACTTTATCGGGACGACCCTTTCAAGGCAAACGAAAATAGGACCATTCACAATTACATGGTCTCAGCTTATAGCAACAATGCCCCCTATGCTAGTCAATGGAAGTATGGAATGCTCGCGGCTTTTGGAATCGTTCATTCCGACATTTATCGGGTTGGGGCTACTACCCTTATAAGTGGAAAACTGGGCGGTCATTGCAGCTGGTACAGCGATATAGGAATCTTCTTAAAAGCCGAGGTTGGAATGCAAACAACATTCATACCGCTATCCAACAATGGTTTCATTCTATTCTTCGCGAATATTGGAGCCGGATATTTTTTAGAACTCTAAAATTTCATTAATCAATAAATAGAACAGTTTATGACACGTTTTACAACCCTTCTTTTCATCCTGTTTACATCAGTTCTCAGCTATGCTCAATCATTGGATATCGGCGCAAGAGCTGGGCTATCTTTTCCCGTCTCCGGAGTAATCGATGAAGCCGGTTTGGGCAATGGAATTGAAGGTTTCGCCTATTACAACCTCAATGGTAAATGGACGTTAGGATTAGAATATGGTAGCACTCAATTCGCAGACTCGGGTGAATTGCCTTGGACTGATAATTTGAACACAACCAATCTGCAAAATATTGTCAAACTAGGAGCTGTTGTGAACTACTCGTTCGTTGATTCTAGGAATATTCGCATGGGAGTTGGAATAGGAGCGGGTTTGATGAATGTAAGCTATATCAATTTCCAAGAAAACAATTTCGGATTAACTCCACGTCTGACAACTCGCATTTTAATAAGCGATAACTTTGGGTTCAATGGGTGTATTCCATTGAATATTGCCTTGGGCGGAGAAGGTGAAAGCGTAACCTTTTTGTCTGTCCAAGCCGGTTTGTTTTATCGATTTGACTTCAATTAATTTCAACAACCAACTTCACAAATCAGAAGGAATTTCTATTGATAAAGTAATTAGGGGTTCATTGAGTACGTAATTGGTCGTAATCAACGAGTATTTGGCAATTCAACTCAAAATTGAATCTTTATATTTGAAAAAAGTCAATTTCCATGAGCGCGAGCAAATGGAGCATATTTTTTAACCCTAAATTCTATTCAGATGAAAAAAATGAAAAACCTTCTAGCTGCAGTAGTGATCGCACTAGGTACTTTTGGCTACGCTCAGGCCCAAACCATTGATGCGGGTGCAAATATTGGTCTTGGAATCCCATTTAGCGATCTAGGCGATGTTTACGATCCCGGCTTTTCATGGAATATTTTTGGATTGTACCATTTTAATGATCAAATCTCTGCTGGACTTGAGATTGGTGCTTCTACTTTTACGGGGTCAGTAGAAATTCCATTTTTTGGAACCCAAGATCTAAGCTTCACATTAACAGAAGTACTCGTTGTCGGAAATTACGTTTTTCTTGACAATGGTGAGTTACGCCTAGGTGGTGGGCTAGGTGCCGGAATTTTTGCAAATGATGGCAGTGAGATTGGAATTTCTCCGCGCGTATTTGCCCAATACATGGTGACCGATAACATCGGATTATCTGCACAGATTCCTGTGAACATTTTATTTATTGAAAATGCTGACTTCAATTACGCTGTAATTCGCGTAGGCGGTTTTTATCGATTGGATCTTTAATCCATTTTCATTTACGATTTTGCAAGCCAGGACGATTGTTCCTGGCTTTTTATATTTATCTCCTCCAAAGAATACGCTTATATTCGCATTATGTTACGAAACGACACCATTTGCGCCCTTTCTACCGCTCCTGGCATGGGAGCTATCGCTCTGATTCGAATGAGCGGAGAACGTTCTCTTGCCATCCTGAATGCTGTTTTTTCGAGAAAAATCAATGAACACACCAAGGCGAATTCGGTGCTTTTTGGACGGATAATGGAGGGAGATGAAATTGTCGATGAAATAGTGGCTACCATTTTTAAAACCCCACATTCGTACACGGGCGAAGATGTTGTGGAAATTGCGTGTCACGGTTCGGTTTACATTCAAAACCGTATTCTTCAGCTTCTTCTAAAAAACGGAGCACGCATGGCCGATCCCGGCGAATATACCATGCGCGCATTTATTAATGGAAAAATGGACTTGAGCCAAGCCGAAGCGGTAGCCGATTTGATTGCCTCCGAATCAGCGGGAGCGCACCGCGTGGCCATGAATCAGATGCGCGGAGGTTTTTCAAGCGAGATTGCCCAACTGCGCGAAAAATTAATCGAATTCGCGAGCTTGATCGAGCTTGAATTGGATTTTGGGGAAGAAGATGTGGAATTTGCCAACCGAGAACAACTCTTCAACCTCATTGAAAAAGTATTGACCGTTATCCGCGAACTACATCAGAGCTTTTCACTGGGAAATGCCTTAAAAAACGGTATTCCGGTAGCGCTTGTCGGTCCGCCCAATGCGGGAAAGTCGACCTTGCTCAACGCTCTTCTCAATGAAGACCGAGCTATTGTGAGCGATATTGCGGGAACCACCCGAGATACAATCGAAGATGTGGTGAATCTCAACGGTGTGAAATACCGCTTTATCGATACGGCTGGAATTCGTGAAACCACAGACGAGATTGAGACGTTGGGAATTCAGCGCAGCTTGGATAAAGTGGAAAAAGCCGATATCGTGATCTACCTAATCGACCCCACGCAATGGAGTGGTGAAACCCAAAACGGATATAAACAGATCGCGAAAAAAGCTGGGAAGAAACTCATTACGGTCATCAATAAAACCGACTTGATAACCGATCATTCTAATCTCCCCACCGCCCTACCGATCAGCGCTAAAGCCAAAGAGGGAATGGAAGAGTTGATTGCCACTATTTCGGAAAAAGCGGGAACCGAACGCTTGAACGATAACTCGACCATCGTGACCAATATCCGACACTACGAATCGCTCTTACGAGCCGAAGAATCACTCAAACGGGCCGAGGAGGGATTGCACTCGGGTATTTCTGGTGACCTACTGGCCATGGACATCCGCGATGCCATGAAACACCTCGGTAATATCACTGGAGAAATCGACGTCGATAAAGATATTTTAGGAGCGATATTTGGGAAGTTTTGTATTGGAAAGTAAAGAACATAAATAAATTTAGTAATTTTCGTATCCATAACTCTCACATAGAACTAACACGTAAAAATAAAGTCATTGATGAAGTTAGCTCAAAGCCCCCTGTTACCATTTCTATCTATACTTCTTATTCTATCATTCTTCTCGAAGGTTCACGCTCAAAAGTTTCAATTCGAAAATCGAATAGAAACTGATTTTGTTTATACTGCGGCACACGCATTTCAAAATAAGTTCTTTGCCGCAATTGAAATAGATGATTACAATACCTCGCAAGACCCCATTTATACGGTTCTAATCGCCGATTCCAACTTAGTGGAAATAGAAACCTTTAAAGTTTCATTTACCGAATTCGAATACGACGAAGAACATACGAACGTAGAAATCATCGAATCGCGAGAAAATCCAGAGCAGTCGATGTTTGGAACGATTATTATAACGAATCGAAAAAAACAATTTGCTGCAATACAAATCGATCTAAAAAACCAAACGCACAAAATACTTGAGGGCAATCTCCCAGACCGAGTAGAATATTCCGACTTTTTTGCGTCGGCCAAAAAGACTTTCATCGTGGGATTACACAAACGTGAAGGCTTCTATATTGTACCCTTGAACTTTGATGAGAAGACAGCTGACCCCGTTTACCCGTCATCCATTAATTCAAGTGAAAATCTATCCAACTACAAGCTCGAAGGACTTCACTATTTACCTTTAGACAATCATTTCATCATCTCAATAACAAATTACAATCAAAAGAAAAATGCCGGTGAGACCAAGCTGCTATTCATTGATACCAATGGGAGTTTAGTAAGCGAGATGGACTTTGAGCCGATGGCGAATAGAATGTTTTACGGACTTTCTTTTCATCAGGAAGACGATGGCTCTATCATTGTAGGAGGGGCAATGCACGGGGACAAATTGAACGCTTACAAATACAATCACAGTTTCGGACACCTCTTTGGAGAGTCGGTTTTCGTACTAAAATGGAATAAAAATAAGGATCAAGCGTTTTTTCAAACTATAGCGATTGATGATATGGACAAAATACGTCCTTACGTTTTTATGGGAATTCATCAAGGGATCCCTACTTTGTCTTGGGCTAATAAGAAGTATAAAAAGCTACAAAAAAAGCGTCAAAAAAAACTCGCAAAGGGTAAAAATCCTAAGAATAGCCAAACTCATTTCATCACAAGAAACATTCATGTTCTAGAAGATTATATTTTTTTAACCGGAGACTTTTGGAAACGCCCAAGTGAGGATATAATCGTAAATGCAGCAACCGGACAAACGTATATAGGACGAAGAGAGGACCAACTTATTCCTTTCTTCACTGGAGTAATTGTCTTTGATCGAACATCTGGTGAATATTACTTAAATACCGCCTCCCGCCAATTAACGGATGGTCAAGTTTATAATGCATTAACAACCCAAAATTTTAGTCCAGATGGCTCATCTCCCGAAATTGTCATGGGAAATGATTCAACCTTTGTCGTATTAGCCAAAGGGGTAGCTTATCTGTCGTATACTGAATATGATTTTTCGGACGCTAAAAAGAATGGACAAGCTATCGTTTCAATGTTGTTAAGAGAAGAATCTGGTAATGAAAAAGAAAAGTTATCACGACATACAAGAGGCAAGATCGAAAGATGGTATGACGATTATTTCATATGGACCTACTTGGATGGAAAGATTTGTGTTAAAAACAGATACATCCCAAGACAGCCGGGCGATCCTGGATTTATTGATTTTTCTATACTTGATGGTTTATAATAATTGATAACGGCTGTAGGCTGTACGAGAAACCTATATTAGCTTCCCCTAATTATAACTGCTTATTTTTCCAGAACTACAGCGATATCTGGTCAACGCTCTTTCCTTAATCGAACTCTTTGCGATCTGTTGCAGTGAAATTTTACTTTTTCTTAAAATACGGTATAAAGCTAAGATTGTAATACTTTTAAACTGTTCCGTTTTTGTGGAAACTTACATTTTTAGGAAATTATATAGAGTGGTGAAACCCAAAGCGGATCTACACAGATCGCGAAAAAAGCAGGGGTGAAACTCATTACGGTCATCAATAAAACCGACTTGAAAACCGATCATTCCCAAATCCCCTCCGCCCTGCCGATCAGCGCTAAAGCCAAAGAGGGAATAGAAGAACTGATTGCCATTATTTCGGAAAAAGCGGGAACCGAACGCTTGAACGACAACTCGTCCATCGTGACCAACATCCGACACTACGAATCGCTCTTACGAGCCGAAGAATCACTCCAAAGGGCCGAGGAGGGATTGCACTCCGGTACTTCTGACGACCTACTGGCCATGGACATCCGCGACGCCATGAAACACCTCGGTAATATCACTGGAGAAATCGATGTCGATAAAGATATTTTAGGGGCGATATTTGGGAAGTTTTGTATTGGGAATTGAAATTTGAAAACTTCTACAATGATTTTTATTTGATTATAGGTGACTTTTACCTATCTTCGTATTGATTTCTTAAATCTTTATAAAAAAAATGAAGGTAAAGCTCAAGGATATTGCCCAACTACAATTTGGTTTATACACCAAACCTTCTGACGAGGGTAATACTGTCTATTTACAGGCAAAGCACTTTGATGATTGGGGAAATCAAACAGAGCAGATAGACACGTTTATTCAGATCGACCAAAAGAATGAATCTCACCTGCTTGATGACGGTGACATCATTTTGGTAGGTAAAGGAATGAGAAACTTTGCCTGGACTTATGATAAATCATTTGGTCCAGCCATTGCCTCCTCTATCTTCTTTGTTATCAAAGCAGACCGATCAAGGGTAATACCTGAGTTCCTTACCACCTTATTTAATATGCCTCAAACACAGGCATACTTTCAAACCTTGGGAGCTGGCAGCTCCATCCCTTCCATTCGGAAATCTGAATTAGGCGCGCTAAACGTAAACTTACCCGCAATTTCGCAACAGCAAAGGGTAATCGAGCTAACTCAACTACACCATAAAGAGATTGCGATTACTCAACAGTTAATTGAACAAAAACAGATTTTGCACAATGCAATTATTACCAAACTAATACAATAGTTACTATGGACGGAATTTCCCAATCAGATTTTGACAAAAACGTCACCCATACTATCCGTATTGAACTTATGGATGGTGATGTCCTAATCTATCGAGTAAGCATTGAATCGAAAAACGCTTTGCGTAGGACACTACTCAATGAAGATTTCAATGAATCGAAGCGTGAATTTTTGTGGATTTACATTCCCCATGACAGGTTAGTCTTTATCAACAAAAAAGATCTCGTTAGAATTACCTTTTGTTTTGATCCGATTCAGGATACACAAACTCCATATATTGATAATTTTTCAAGTACAGTTTCGATTGAAGAAGAATCAGTTGACGATCAAACGCCAAAAGAGAATGACCTAATAGATGATTTTATTCCTCAACTCATTATTAAGCATAATAGACAGATGGAAACAACAGAGGTAGTTAAAGGCGTGACCATGTCTGTGGATGCTTATTTTGATAATATTTCATCCTACTCAAGCTTAAATGAAGGTGATCTTTCTGGCTTTGAATTCTACCATGACGAGGATTTGGACGAATTTGAGTTAATACAATATGAATACTTACAATTTATTGATGATGATGGCGAGGAAAATTTCATGCCTACGTGTAATCTCTCTGTCATAGAAACAGAAAGACCATTTTTTATGACTGATGAATTACTCGGTATTTACTTAGGTAGTTGAACGGTAAAAGAATTAAAATAATATACAATATCCAATGAATAAGAAATTCTCCCAAAGCGAGATCAACAACATTGTTTGGAAAGCATGTGACACCTTCAGAGGTGTGATTGATCCTTCACAGTACAAGGACTATATCCTGACCATGCTTTTCGTAAAGTATGTATCGGACGTATGGAAAGATAAAAAGAACTTTTATACAGAAAAATACAATGGTGATAAAATACGAGTGCAACGAGCATTGAGAAACGAACGCTTTCAAATGCCTGAAAACTGTACTTTCGATTTCCTGTACGAACATCGAAATGAAGCCAACTTAGGTGAATTGATCGATGTAGCTCTCGAACGACTAGAAGATGCTAATCGTAGCAAGCTTGAACGTGTATTTCGCAATATTTCTTTCAACTCTGAAGCAAATTTAGGGCAGACGAAAGAACGTAACAGAAGGCTTAAAAACCTATTGGTAGATTTCTCTGCACTTGACCTGCAACCTTCACACCTAGAGGATAATGACGTGATTGGTGATGCTTACGAGTACCTGATTGAAAAATTTGCCAGTGATGCCGGAAAGAAAGCGGGAGAATTTTATACCCCGTCCCAAGTCTCCAAACTTCTAGCCAAATTAGTCAATCCCCAGCCTGGAGATCGAATACTCGATCCGACCTGTGGATCTGGATCATTATTGATAAAAACTGCTCAAGAGGTCGGTAGCAAAAATTTTTCGCTTTATGGACAGGAGATCAATGGCAGTACCTGGGCACTCGCACGGATGAATATGTTTCTCCATGAAGTGGATAATGCACAAATTGAATGGGGTGACACCTTAAATAACCCGAAACTACTGGAAAATGACAGCATGTTAAAAGCCAATGTGGTTGTTGCCAACCCTCCATTTTCATTGGATAAATGGGGAGCAGAAAACGCCATAGCCGATCAGCACAACCGTTTTCACCGCGGTGTTCCGCCTAAAAGCAAAGGAGACTATGCTTTCATTACCCACATGATCGAATCAACCTACTACGACACGGGACGTGTTGGGGTCATTCTGCCTCATGGGGTGCTCTTTAGAGGAAGCAGCGAAGGGAAAATCAGGAAGCAACTGATTGAGGAGAATCTACTGGAAGCAGTCATTGGCTTACCCGCCAATTTGTTTTACGGTACGGGTATTCCTGCCACCATACTCATATTCAACCGAGCCAAAGGCGAGAATAAGGATATACTCTTTATCGATGCCAGTGAAGGTTATGAATCCGGGACCAATCAAAATAGATTACGTGATGCGGACATTGAGAAGATTGTCAACACCTATCGAGCATTTCAAGAAGCCTCTCCTTTAACGACTGAAGAAGGTGAAGTAGTAGAGGAAAAATATGCCTATCGTACTACCATTGAGGAAGTGGAAGAAAACGAGTATAACCTCAATATTCCTCGCTATGTGGATACATTCGAGGAGGAAGAGGAAGTGGATATTTCTGCTACGCGAAGGAATATTACTGATTTGAAAAAGGAGTTGGCTGAGGTGGAAGGACAAATGGAGAATTACTTAAAAGAATTAGGTTTCTGATATGAGCAAGCGGAAAAAATCAACGATAAATGTACAGGGAACTGCCATTGGAATTCTTTCTTATCATGAAGATGATTTCATCTCCCTAACTGATATGGTCAAGAACTTTGATGGCGGAAGTGCGCTAATTGAAAACTGGCTGAAAAACAAAGATACCATACTTTTTCTTGGCGTTTGGGAGCAGATCAACAACTCAGATTTTAATTCCCTAGAATTCGAGGGAATTAAAAATGAGGCAGGTCGAAATAGCTTTTACCTCTCCGCCAAAAAATGGATTGAAGCAACCGGAGCAGTAGGGCTCATAGCCAGTGCCGGAAGATACGGTGGCACCTTTGCACATAAAGACATTGCCTTTGAATTTGGCTCATGGCTCAGCCCTGAGTTCAAGCTGTACCTAATCAAAGAGTTTCAGCGCCTCAAAGAAGATGAAAACCGCAGGCTTTCTTTAGAGTGGAACCTAAACAGAACGCTCTCCAAACTCAACTACCGCATCCATACCGATGCCATTAAAGAGCATATCATCCCTCCGCAAATCAGTAAAAAGCAACAAAGCCTGGTGTATGCCACAGAAGCCGATGTACTGAATATGGCCTTATTTGGCAAAACAGCCAAGCAGTGGCGCGATGAAAACCCGGGCAAAGAAGGCAATATCCGTGATTATGCTACGGTAGAGCAACTGCTGGTACTGGCCAATATAGAAAGCATGAATGCAGAATTTATCCGCATGGAACTGCCACAAGGCGAACGCCTCAAAAAACTGAACGAAATAGCGATAGCACAATTGAAATCGCTATCCGCCAACCCGAACACCAAAAGATTGGAAGATGGACATGAATGAATCAATGAAATCTACGGCATCCAACAAATCCGTGATACGGACAAAAGAAGGACAAATTGAGAATTACTTAAAAGAATTGGGATTCTGATGCATAAACTTAATACGAAAGAACGCTTGAAGGAAACCAAGATTGGACTTATACCCGAAGATTGGGAGCTACTGAAACTTGGAGAAATTGGCGAATTAAAAAATGGCATCAATAAGGATAAAGACCAATTTGGTTTTGGTTTTCCCCTTGTCAACCTTAACGATGTTTTTCAAATTGACACCAGCCATGACAAAGACTTTTCCTTAATTAATTCAACGCCAAAAGAAAGAAGTCTATACAGTCTCAATGAAGGAGATGTATTATTTGTTAGGTCATCAGTGAAACCAGAGGGTGTCGGGTTAACAGCTGTTATTACGAAAAGTATTAAAGATGCCGTGTATAGCGGATTCCTTATAAGGTTTCGAGATTTTGGTGTTCTCAATTTGGAGTTTAAAAAACATTGCTTTAATGAACTTGGATTTAGGAGAAGACTGCTTGCAAAAAGTACTATTAGCGCCAACACTAACATAAATCAAGTTGCTTTAAACTCTTTGTTAATTGCTGTACCACCTGCCCCCGAACAGCAAAAAATAGCAGAAATTCTCAGCACTTGGGATCAAGCTATTTCCACAACCCAAAAGCTGATTGATGAACTCAAGCTCCGCAATAAAGGACTTGCTCAGCAATTGCTTACGGGGAAGAAAAGGTTGAAGGGGTTTGAGGGTAAGTGGAAGGAAATAAAAGTTGGCGATATAACCGAAAAATTCTCAAAGAGAAATAAAAGTCTTATTAACGCCAGAATATACTCAGTTACAAACTATTCTGGTTTTGTACTGCAATCTGAACACTTCTCAAGAGAACTTGCTGGAGAGGATTTAACCTCATACAAAATCATATCAAAAGGTGAGTTTGCATACAATCCAGCAAGAATAAATGTTGGCTCGATTGCCTATTTCGATCAGGCTGAGAAAGGCATTATAAGCTCTCTATATGTTTGTTTCCGCACTACTGGTCAGGTGCTGGATCGTTTTATGTCCTATTGGATAGGCTTGGAGAAAACCATTAATGATTTCGGAAGATTTGGAGAAGGTGGAGTAAGAGTTTATTTGTGGTATGATCTGTTTGCCAGCATTAAAATAAAAATTCCCTCAATTGACGAGCAAGTCGCTATTGTTTCCATTTTGGACAAAGCCGACAAAGAACTGAAGCTACACCAACAACAATTAGACATCCTAAAGGAGCAAAAGAAAGGATTAATGCAAAAGCTCTTAACGGGTGAGATTAGAGTAAATACTTAAACCTAAATACTATGGAAATTCCTTTAACATCTTTTATTGACTTCGTGTTGAAGTCCGGACGCCCGAAGATGACTTCGGCAAAGAAGATCAAAAATCAGCTCGGGGAAGAATATGACCCGAGAACTGACTATTATAGACGTTTTCGTGAAGCTGTAAAAGATCTACATCAAGAAGAGCTAGATAAAGCCAATCTACTCAAGACCATCGGCCACTTGCCTAAGAGCAAGGAAGAAAACTACAAGAAAATGGTTTCTGGATATAAAAAGTTCTTAGGAAAAAAGGATGTTAAGTGGTTCAAGCCAACAAGAAAGTATTGGAAACACAATGGAATTAACATACCTATCAATCCAGAACTTGGACTGGAATGGAACGGCTGTAAATATCTTATCAAACTTTATTTAAAATCAGACAAGCCATCAAAAGACCGATTATCGAGCATCCTGGCTTTAATGAAACATACTTTACCTAATAAGGGCTACATTCATGCTGTCCTTGATGTTAGAAACAGTAAACTTTATCTACATGAAAATGAGATGGATCTTATGTTACCATTGGTCGAAGGTGAAGCGGAATCATTGGCATTTATCTTAGGTCGATTATAATGGAATCACTAAATCCTTTTAAAATACTCTCAATTGATGGCGGAGGAATTAAAGGCCTTTATAGCGCATCTGTTTTAGCACGGCTTGAAGAAAAGGCCGGGGTTAAATCTGGCGATTGTTTTGACATGATCTGCGGTACATCAACAGGAGGGTTGATCGCTCTAGGTTTATCAAATGGAATGGCTGCTGCAGATTTGGCAAAACTTTATTTAGAACGTGGAAAAGAAATATTCCCCACTGCCGAAAACAGGCAATTAAGGTGGCTGCAAAGAAAGGTGATTCAATTTGCCACGCAGACCTTCTTTCGGGGGAAATTCAGCAACAAGAATTTGAAGGCAATTCTTCAAGAGACCTTTGGAGATACCACCCTTGGAGAACTCCAGAACTTGGTTATAATCCCTAGTTTCAATCTAACTTCTGGGATGCCTAGGATATTTAAGTTTCCTCACAAAGAAGGAGACTTTTTCATGGATAAAAATATCAAACTTGTGGATGCAGCTCTGGCAACATCTGCTGCTCCTACTTATTTCCCAATCCATAGTATTGATGATACGCTGTACATAGATGGAGGTGTATGGGCCAATAATCCTTCTCTATGTGGCCTTTTGGAGGCAATCAAGTATTTCGTGGGGCAAGATAAAGCCTACACGCATGTAGAAATTCTTTCAATCGCCAGTATTTCTCAAGCCAGTGGATGGCCTTCAGGAGTACGTAAAGAAAGGTCATTTATAGGCTGGCGAGAAAAGCTGATCCAAACTTCAATGGATGGACAAGCATTTTTCACTCACTTTTTCCTTAGTACTGCAATTCATCGACTCGATCCGAACTCCAAATACGTAAGAATAGATTCCCCAAAACTATCATGCGATCAAATGGAAGTATTAGCTATGGACCGAGCTGATAAAAATGTGCTAAGCACATTAAAATCACTTGGAAATCAAGATGGCTACACGGCTACTAACAATGCCAATGTCATGCGATTCTTCAATTCGTCAAAAACCTATAATACTCAGTAAGCTATGTCAAACTGCCACAATCTTTTTCAAACCTTTAACGGTAATCTGAATATCACTTCAACCAAGAAGTCTAAACTCATGACATCTCGTGACACGTTACGGGACAAGATTCGGAATTATTTTAAGGAAAAGCATCCTGACTATAAACCAAAATTTCGTGGACAGGGCTCCTATTCTATGGGTACAATGATCCGAACAAAGGAAGATACTTGTGATCTGGATAATGGTGTTTATTTCTTTCCTAAACCTAAAGAAACAGGTACAACACTTCAAAAGTGGATTAAGGATGCCGTAGAGGATGCAACTTCAACTCCTCCTCAGCATCGTGAAAAATGCATAAGGGTTATATACGCAGGTGACTATCATATCGATCTACCTGTCTATTACAAGGAAAATGAAACGAACGATTCTGAGAACCCTCATTTGGCAGTTAAAAATTCGGATTGGTCAAAATCCGACCCTAAAGAATTCAAAGATTGGTTTCACGACAAAAAAGATGAAAAAGGTCAGCTTGTACGAACTGTAAGGTTCCTAAAAGCATGGTGTGATAATAGCACCAAAAAGATGCCGAATGGACTGACTATGACTGTTCTGGCAAGCAACCATATCAAATATAATGATCGAGATGACATTGCTCTAAGGGATACGCTTAAAGAAATTAATAGTAGATTAAAATCGTCTTGGTCTTGCGTCATGCCGACTACCCCTAAAGATGATCTGCTGGAAAACTACATCGGAGACAAGGACTACTTTTTTGAAGCGGTTGATGCGTTTATTGAGGATGCAGATAAAGCAATTGACAAAGAAAAAAACCAATTGAAGGCGAGTAAGCTATGGCAAAAACATTTGGGTTCATACTTTCCTGATGGTGAGGATAAAGATGTTGACAAACAAGCCAATTCATTAGCAGCACTTGCAACGAGTATCTTGGATAAGCGTGCTAAAACGGATAGGGATGGTAAAATTCAGGAATCACAAGGGGTTGATCATAAACCACATAGGAATTACGGAGGGTAAATGGCTTTTCACAATAAATATCGCCCCAATCCAATTTTAATTGTCAATGTCGAGAAAAAGCTCATTGAAAAGCATTATGATTTTCTAGACTGCAAGATCAACAACGGCATCCTTTATTGTTATGGAAACTATCAGCCTACTGAGGAATCTATCACTTATTCCTACAGAATAAAGTATGCCCCATTGAGTAAGCCAAAGGTTACAGTAACTAGCCCCTTAATTGCATACAATGACGATATACACATGTATCCTCAAGACAACAGCTTATGTCTTTACCATAAGACTGACCTTGTTTGGGATTCTTCTCATCATTTGTACGATACCATTATTCCCTGGACTCACGAATGGTTCGTTTTTTACGAACTGTACCAGTTTACAGGTAAATGGTTGCACCCTGAAGTTCGACATAAAAAAGGCGATACGAAATGAATCCTTGGTTAATACGACTTATAGTTCTAGGAATTGCCTACGCAGTTGGTAAGGAGGTATTTAAATCTGATGAAAAATTTGAGATAACAGATGACTCCAATTGTGATGATTTGTTCAAAAAGTTCAATCAGACCATAACCATACATCCTGATAAAGTAGCCAATCTAAGACGTGCGCACAATACAATCCGTTCAAAAGTGAGTGCTTACTTTGAAAAGTACACGAACCTTCCAATCCCAAATTTCTACATACAAGGTTCTTATAAAATGGGAACTGTCGTTGAATATAGAAGCACAATTTGTGATGTCGATCTCGGTGTGTTTTTTCCTCAACATCCAAATATGAATGTTGAAACCATTCAAAATCACATAAAAAAAGCTCTCATAGGACATACCAGTAAAGGAGTGACCATTAAAGCGAATTGTGTAAGATTAAACTACGTTCAAGACTTTCACATTGACCTACCTATCTACTACATAGATTCCTATTCAAACAAAATATATTTTGGATCAAGGGGATATGAATGGGAACATTCCGAGCCGAAAGCTTTTATTGCATGGTTTCAAAAAAAGACCAGGAATAAGCCACAGCTAATTCGAATCATTCGCTACTTGAAAGCATGGTCTGACCACACGAAAGCTAAAACGAGGAGAAAGTTTCCAAGTGGCCTTGCATTGACCCTTTGGGCTATAAAATTTTATGAAAAAAGCAATCGTGATGATTTAGCATTTTTTATTATTTCGTCAAAGATCATGGAGTATTTAGACAATGAACACAATTGGAATGCGATTATGCCTGTTGCCCCATTTGATGACGTAATGGATCGTCTTACTATGTCCCAAAAAGATGCATTTTATCAAGAAATAGGCAAAATGGTTTCATTGGCGGCAGATGCTGTTAGTGCTCCGAATAAATTAAATGCAGGAGCAAAGTGGCGTAAAATTTTTGGTAATCGATTTTAAAGCTTTACAAAAATGACAATACCATCATTCAAAGAAGACCATATATCACAGCTTCCCGCACTGAAGCTGCTTATGAATATGGGCTGGAAATACCTCTCTCCCGAGCAGGCTTTAGAAGCCCGTGGAGGCAGGACATCCAATGTGTTGTTGGAGACCATTTTGAAGGATCAACTTCTAGTTATGAATACCATTGAATACAAGGGCAAGGAGTTTCCCTTTTCTGATGCCAACGTAAACAACGCTATTCTCGCCATTCGTGACCTTCCTGTTCAGGATGGTTTTATTGCTGCCAATAAAGCCTTCTATGAACTCATCACTTTGGGCAGGAGCTTTGAGCAGTCTGTTTTAGGTGATAAAAAGAGCTTCTCATTCCATTACATTGATTGGAAACATCCTGAAAACAATGCCTACCACGTATCAGAAGAGTTTAGTGTACTCAGAAGCGGCAGTAGCGAGCATTACCGTCCCGATATTGTTTTGTTCATCAATGGTATTCCGGTTGTGGTTATTGAGTGCAAAAGCCCAAAGATCAAAGACCCAATCGACAAGTCAATTGAGCAACATCTTAGGAATCAGCAGGAAGACGGAATACGTGCATTGTATCAATACTCCAACCTGGTTATGGGACTGGCCACCCATGAAGCCAAATACGCTACAACTGCCACTCAGAAAGAGTTTTGGAGTTTTTGGAAAGAACTCTTTAAAACCAAAGCAGAAGAAACTGCATGGCTCGATAAACTCCAGACCTTAAAAAATCAGCCACTTCCTGCCAACGAAAGAACCACGCTATTTCAGGAACGCTACAAGAACGTCTGGACTTTCTTCCAGAACCTCGAAAAGGAAGAACAGGCAGTAACAGAGCAGGACAAGCTACTATTTAGCTTTTGTCAGCCAGAGAGACTTTTAGACCTATTCTTCAACTTTACCCTGTATGATGATGGAATCAAGAAGGTCACAAGGTATCAGCAATACTTTGCCGTTCACAACACTTTGGATAAGGTAGTTAAAACAGATAGTGAAGGACTAAGAAAAGGCGGTGTAATCTGGCACACTCAGGGAAGTGGCAAATCCCTCACTATGGTCATGTTGGCTCAGTTGATTGCTACGCATCCTCAGATTAAGAATCCTAAAATCATCTTGGTTACTGACCGCATTGATTTGGACGATCAAATCACCGAGACATTCAAAAAATGTCAAATACCAGTAGAGAATGCTCAAACAGGTAAGCACTTGGTAGAGCTTCTTTCCGGCACAGGTGATACAGTTATTACTACGTTGATTCACAAGTTTGAAGCGGCTGTCAATCGAGCCAAAGAAGGTTTTGATTCACCTGACATCTTTGTTTTGGTAGATGAAGGCCATAGAAGTCAGTACGGCACATTCAACATCAAAATGCAAAAGGTATTTCCAAAAGGTTGTTTTATCGCTTTTACAGGAACACCTTTAATGAAGAAAGAGAAAAGCACAGCGAATCGCTTTGGCGGCTTAATAGATGTGTATTCCATCACTGATGCAGTTGAAGATGGAGCCGTAGTTCCTTTGCTTTATGAAGGTCGTCACAACCTGATTAAAGTGAATGAAAAACCTTTGGACAATTACTTTGATCGGGTTTCAGAACCGCTTACCCCTTATGGTAAAGCTGCACTGAAAAGAAAGTTTAGCTCCACCAATCAACTGAACAAAGCTGAGGAGGTAATCTATGCCCGTGCCTGGGACATTTCAGACCACTACGAACAAAACGTTCAGGATGTTCTATTTGGTAGTTTGAAGGCTAAAGGTCAGTTGGTAGCACCCAATAAAACCACAGCAATTCGATACCGTGAGTTTATTAAGGAAATTGGAAAAGTAACCTGTGAAGTCCTGATCTCCCCTCCTGATGTGCGAGAGAACTATGAGGATGCCTTTGAAGAAAGTGATGATTTGATTTTGAAGTTTTGGAAAGCCATGATGGATAAATATGGAAGTCCGGAGAACTATGAAAAGTCATTAATTAACTCATTCAAAAAGCAAGACCATCCAGAAATAATCATTGTAGTTGACAAGCTACTTACTGGCTTTGATGCTCCCAACAACTACGTTTTGTACCTCACTCGCCAACTCAAAGAACACACGCTTCTACAAGCGATTGCGAGAGTAAACCGTTTAGCTCCCGGCAAGGAACATGGTTTAATTATAGATTACTATGGTAATCTGGAAAATCTTGACAGTGCATTAGAAACCTACTCAGGTACAAACAACTATGATGCAGCTGATCTGGAAGGTACATTGACCAACATTAGCGAAGAAATCAAGAAGTTACCACAGGCTCATTCAGAAGTATGGGACATCTTCAAAGAAGTCAAAAACAAGTATGACGAACCTGCTTACGAAGAGCTTTTGCAGGATGAAGCTATTCGACACATCTTCTATGAAAAGGTATCTGCTTTCTCTCGCTTGCTAAAGCTCGCTTTATCCAGTTTTGAGTTTATCAGTAAAACACCTGAGCAACATATCAACAAGTACAAGCAGGACGCCAAATTCTTCCTTGGATTGCGAATCTCTGTCAAACGCAGATACTTTGACGATCTGGAATACAAGGAATATGAGCCACAAGTTCAAAAGCTCATTGACAAGCATATCACCACGGAAGGTGAAATTCTTCGCATCACTGAAATGGTTAACATTTTTAACAAAGAAGAGAGAGACCGTGAAGTTGAGAAGATAACCAGCAAAGCTGCCAAAGCAGATCACATTGCAAGCAGGACAATCAAAGCGATCAATGTGAAGATGAATGAAGATCCTGTGTATTACAAGAAGCTATCAAGGCTTATTCGGGATACCATAGAGGATTATCACCAGCACCGGATTTCAGAAGCTGATTATCTGAACAAGGCAAGAGAATATGAAGATCAGTTCCATAATGGCAGACAGGACAATGTACCTGAAAACCTCGCTGGAAATGACACAGGAATTGCCATCTACAACCTCGTCAATGAGATTTTCAAAGGACATTTAAAACGTAGTGAAGGGTCGGAAAATATAGCTGCTATTATGGCTGAAGGTATCGATCAGGTCATCAAGTCCATAGTCTTTGAAAACGGTAAGCCTATTATTGACTGGGTAAACAAATCAGACATAGAAGGCAGAATTAAGATTGATATTGATGACTATCTGTTTGACCTAAAAGCCCAGCAGGACATTGAGTTGCCTTTTGATCTGATTGATGAATTGGTAGAAGAAGGACTAAAAGTAGCCAAATTGAAGTATGTCTGAAACAGCCGCCATAGAAACCTTAGTTTTTGGTTCCAGAGAGATCAATTATGAACTCTCTTATCAGGATCGCAAAACCCTGGGCATTCGGGTGTACCCCGATTGTAAGGTGAAGGTGATCGCTCCTCTTGATACCACAGATGAAAAACTAAAAACCAAACTTAGGGAGAAAGCACCTTGGATTATCAAGCAGCAGCTTGAGTTTCTATCCTATCATCCATTGACACCACCACGGAAATACATTAACGGGGAAACCCATCTTTACTTAGGAAGACAGTACAAACTGAGAATCGAAAAGGCATCGACCAATGAAGTGAAACTATACAGAGGAAGACTATTAGTCCTGAAAAAAGACAATGCAACAGCCAAGAATCTATTGTCTGAATGGTACAGGGAAAAAGCATCTGTTCACTTTGAAGAAACACTAAAAAAGATACTTCCGCTATTTGCCCGGTACAACATCAATCAGCCCGAGCTTCAAATCAGGCAGATGCCCACTCGTTGGGGAAGTTGTACGCCTAAAGGAAAGGTGATTCTAAATCCCGAATTGATCAAAGCACCCAAAGGAAGTATTGAATACGTCATCATACATGAATTGTGTCACTTGATCCACCACAATCATACACGTGCGTTTTATGACCTGCAAGAAACAATAATGCCCGACTGGAAAAAATGGAAAGAAAGACTTGAAACCACATTGAATTAATTTATTTTATTAAATCTGAAATTCTTTATCTATATATGGGGTGTCAGTAATATCTATTAAAAATAATCGACGTCGATAAAGATATTTTAGGGGCGATATTTGGGAAGTTTTGTATTGGGAAGTAACGCCAGTCATTGCTAAACAAAGAAAATTTAACCCATTCACTTTTAGCGAATTGACTTCTCAACCATTACGCTGGTTGTCTTTATTTATCCCTGTTTTGGAAAGATTTGTTGCGCCATTATTGCGCATATGCCACATTTTATCTAGAAAACCTAAAGACTCTGGACTTAGGGTACCCTCCTGCATTGCTAGTTCCTTTCAATCGAGCTTCTCGCACTAACAAGCTTGATTTACAATTCCCATTTTCAATTAATTAGTAATATATCAGTCTATAGTATGACACATTGATGATTTTTGTCAGCTCATGCCCTTACTTTTATTTTGTCATTGTCAGTTAATAGTTTTACTTTTGTCTGTAAATTGTCAGTATATACCCTTACAAAATGAATAAACAGAAACTTCAAATCGAACAGCTAGAGCGAAAGTTAAGTGACTTTAAAACAGCTCAAAAAGTAGTTCCTCCCCCCACTGGTTGGCTAAAAGCCATAAGGGTTTCCCTTGGGATGTCTCTACAGCAGCTCGCGGATAAACTATCCATAACCAAACAGAGTGTCCAACAAATCGAAAAGCGTGAAAAAGAAGGGAATATCACTCTAAAGAGCTTAAGAGAAGCCGCAAATGCATTGGACATGCAGCTGGTATATGCTCTGGTTCCTAAGGATGGCAGCATCGAAAACCTAATTGACAGGAAGGCTCGAGAACTAGCCACCCAAATAGTTTCTCGAACATCTAACACGATGAAACTAGAGAATCAGGAAAACACGCAGCAACGTCTACAAAAAGCCGTTGAGGAAAGAGCTGCAATACTTAAAAGTGAACTGCCAAAAATGTTATGGGATTAAATCTTGATTACATTGACGGGCAAACCCCTATTGATGAGGATGAAAAGGAAGGATTACTGATTGAAACCATAACCACCAAAGGAGAATTGGACGAATTCGAGCAGCAAAACATCGAAGAAGCTTTGCAATGGGTGTTTGGTAAAAAATTCAATGCCAAAGATGTCTTCACGGAAAAGTTCATTTGCAACTTGCATCAACGAATGTATGGTAATGTTTGGGCTTGGGCAGGAGATTTCAGAAAAACCAATAAAAATATTGGCATAGATAAATTTCAAATACCCATGTCTCTAAAGGTTTTATGTGATGATACATTGTATTGGTTTGAAAACCAAACCTACTCTCCTGAAGAAATCGCTATTCGATTCAAACATCGAATTGTTAGTATTCACTGCTTTCCCAACGGAAATGGGAGACACAGTAGATTAATGGGAGATATTATTATCGAGAAGCTTTTCGGCCAGAAGCCTTTCTCATGGGGAGCAGCAAACCTCTCAAAGGCAAATGACACTAGATCGGCCTACCTAGAAGCTGTGAAACAAGCTGATCAAGGAAATTACCAACCCCTACTCGATTTTGCCAGATCTTAAAATTCTTAGTGTAAACAAGTCGAATAAAGCTGTCCCAAACAAAACCTAACACCTCCTCCCCGATCCGAAATCGACTATGAGATGTATTGGAAAATAGTCCATCCATCACCGAAAAACTCTCCCTCCATCCCCAGAAGTAATAATATCTTTCAAAGCCCAACTTTAAACCTTTTGCAACGATCCTGCGTAGTAGTTATGTAAGTAAGCAATAAACTAAACCTTTCTGAATGTTCATTTAAAAAAAATGGACCGGAAGAAATCGTCGGTTAAAATTTTGATGAAGTATGAAAAGATATGTACTCTCCCTCCTCGTTTTCACCATTGGTGTTCTGTATGCGCAAGCTCAAAACATAGAGGTCTTTGGAATTTATCGCACGGGAACGGGACCGTGGTCGACGAGCTATATTCCACTAGCCACGATGGACAACACGACAGGAAACCCTATCCAAATCGATACTATTCAGGGCGTTTCAGCGGTCGTTTTGGGTTCATCCACATTTGATCAAAGCAATGAGGAGTACATTTTTTCTGGTCCGATCGGATCACCGGGAAATGCCACGGGTTTAGTTCGATTCAATACGTTTACCGGACAGTTAATTACCGCCCCGGGAATCAATGCTACGGTCAATGAATATCAATACGACATGCAGCAACAGAAACTGTATGGTTTAGGAAATTATATTGCTGATTCCAGTTCGTTTGTACCCGATTACCGAACTCGTTTGGTAATCGTCGATATGGGAACGGGGAATGTGGTTGAAATTGCGAAACTTCCCGAAATTTCTGCCGTAGTAGCGGGAAACAGCACGTATAACTCGGATAGTGCCCATTTCATTGTCGAAGGAATTGATACATTAAACCAATCGCGCATGTACGTTATTGATGCGCTTACTGGGAATATCATTAGTCGTGAACCGCTCAATTTAGCCCAAGGTGAATTCTTTAACGAGTGGGAGTTGGATCAAACCACGAACCAATTGTACGGGCTTTACCGAGATAACAATGCGGGGTATATGGGTTTTGCTGAATATGACTTAGCCACAAATACATACAATATACTCGACACGATTCCTGGAATTGTCGGACTTTCACCAGGTGCCAGTGTGTATGATCAAGCTTCGGGCAGTTTTATATTCTACGGCGTTACGTCTACTCCACAGCAATATCGTCTGGTCACGATTGATGCGCAAACGGGTCAAGTATTGCACAACCCCATTGTCGGCGGTTATTTTATCGAAATGGAAGTGAATAACAGCCAATATGCTGAAAATCGCTATGAAAATACGGTTGGTTTGAATGAAGAAGATATTGATGAAATTACCTTATATCCCAACCCTTTTGTGGATCAATTAAATATCGAAACCAGTGGAGGTCCTTCGAACATTGTCAATTCACTTGGCCAAGTGGTTTGGTCCGGAGACTTAGCAGCGGGAAAGACGGTGCTCAACCTGAGTAATCTGGAACCAGGATTTTATTTTCTACAAAGCATGGACGGAAAATTCGAAACTATTCGGTTGTTGAAAAAGTAGATAGACAAACAGTCTGAATTGTTTCTCAGGGTTCCAAAACCCCCGACGCAAAAGCGCGCTGAAGTATGTTCTCGATCAGGGCATCTTCATCGATGATATCCGGATCGTACTCGCTTTTCATGTCTGAGTCGTAGATCTTTGCAACGGTTTGGTAGAACAACGCTGAGAATCCACCGCGCATCCGTTTGGCAATATCATACGCCGTTTCACCTGTTTCGCGATGAATGAGTTTCATCAATATTTTCCCTTCTGAACGCGTGAGTTTCCGGAGTTTATCTTCAAAGATTAAGCGGAGATCTTTCTCGACCTGTTTGGCGTATTTCTTTTGCTTGCGACGTCTGCGAATTCCTTCCAGTTCTTCATCTACCCCTTCCAAAGTTTCGCGCGCTAATTTGGCATAAGGATAGACTTTTAGTACCCGGCGGCGTAACAAGTAATACGCATTGCGCTCATCAATCGAAGCAAAGTCAGGAAGCGGAACAAGGCTCACTTCTTGAAGTAAAATGGTCGTTTCGGCACTATCGCGAATAATCAGTGGATCTTGCATTTGCAGCGTATCCACATTTTGTCCGAAAGCCAAAGTGGCAAACGTCAACAAAATTATCGCAATAGTTCCCTTCATATTTATCTGTATTGGCGACTCTTCCACGCCGAAGCCCTGCCAGAGGATTCGGAGTTGGAATTCGCATTGCTTTTCTTGTTCTTTAAATACAAGAAATGCGCCATTTCCGCGGCTACATCCAACAGCTCATCATCTTGGCGATTCAAATATTCCGGTTTGAAATGCTGGCCGACAAATCCGGTGTCAAAATCTCCAGACCGAAAAGCCTCGTGCTGCATAACAAACCTTCCGAAGGATAACGTTGTTTCTACTCCTGAAATTTCATAATCGTCTATGGCGCGTACCATTCGGTCCATGGCTTCTTCGCGGTTGTTGCCGTAGGTAATCAACTTCGAAATCATCGGGTCGTAATAAATGGGCACATCCATTCCCTCCTCAAACCCATCGTCTACGCGTACTCCTGGTCCGTGCGGACGACGGTAGGCCTGCAGTTTACCGATGTCCGGCAAGAAGTTATTCGAAGGGTTTTCGGCATATACACGTACTTCGACAGCGTGGCCTTTGATTTTTAAGTCCGACTGATCATAGCCGAGTTTCTCGCCACGAGCGATACGAATCTGTTCGCGAACCAGGTCGATTCCAGTAATCATCTCCGTTACGGGATGCTCAACCTGCAATCGCGTGTTCATTTCAAGAAAGTAAAAGTTGCGGTTGATATCGACCAAAAATTCTACTGTTCCCGCTCCAACGTAATTGCATGCTCGCGCAACATCTACAGCCGCTTTTCCCATTTGCTCGCGCAACTCGGGTGTCAATACAGCCGATGGAGCCTCTTCTACAACTTTTTGATGTCGACGCTGAATACTGCACTCACGTTCGAAGAGATGAACGATATTTCCGTGTTGATCGGCCAACACCTGAATCTCAATATGTCGAGGTCCGAGTACGTATTTTTCAATAAAAACAGAACCATCACCAAAAGCTGATTTTGCCTCGCTCACTGCAAGTTTCATCTGCTCTTCAAAATCCTCAATGCGCTCGACGATACGCATTCCCTTTCCTCCTCCACCTGCTGAAGCCTTGATCAAGATGGGAAATTCAATTTCCGCTGCGATCTTTTTGGCTTCTTCGATATCGGTGATTGCTTCATCCGTTCCTGGAACCAGCGGAATGTCGTAATTTTTTACTGCTGCTTTTGCCGCAAGTTTACTTCCCATCACTTCGATCGCATCGGGCGAAGGTCCGATGAAACGTATTCCAGCTTCTTCAACTCGACGAGCGAATTCAGCGTTCTCTGAAAGAAAACCATATCCTGGATGAATCCCATCAACGCCCAAATCTTTGCAAACAGCTATGATTTTATCCATCACCAAATACGATTCTGAACTCGCCGGAGGACCTAAAAGAACCGCTTCGTCTGCAAACCGAACGTGCGGCGAATTGCGATCGGCTTCGGAATAAACCGCTACGGTCTTAATCCCCATATCACGCGCCGTTTTCATTACGCGTAGTGCTATTTCTCCTCTATTGGCTACAAGTATTTTTTTCATCTCGTCGTTGGTTCATTCTGTTTGAGCGAAAGTAAGAAATTCTAGCGGGACTCGATATTCGGGGTTCGGGAATCGAGGTTCGAGAATCGAAATTCGATATCCGTGATCCGTGAGGTCGTTGAAATGCGATTCTGTGAAAAATAAAAGAGGAGATAATTTTAAAAAAGAAATAAACGTGTCAACCTTTATCAGGATTTTGATATAGACGCAAGATTTTGCGTCTATAAAGCAGATTTCGGAATTCATTAAGTAGATAGACGCCATTACGTACACACAACAAGTCGAAATCCCAATCTATCAGTCTACCAGTCCACTAGTCTACCAGAGTAGATTTAATGCCTGATTCGGGTTGATGAAATGCTTGGGAGTACGCCAATAGGCCATTGCTGAATAAAAGGAGCATATGTGTCAAAAAAAATCGCCCCGGAACCACCCGGGGCGATCATAACCAACCTAAACCCTAAACCATGAAAAAGTCAAGAGTATTAACCCTGATTCCAAGAAAAGGAATCGATATAATAACGCAAGGGTTAGGAAAATGTTTTACTTAAGCCAAAACTTCTTTGACTTTATCGGCTGCTTCTTGCAATAGAATCGCTGAATGTACTTTCAAACCACTCTCATCAATGATTTGTTTGGCTTCTTCAGCATTCGTTCCTTGCAAACGAACGATGATTGGAACGCGGATATCTCCGATGTTCTTGTAGGCATCTACTACCCCTTGTGCCACGCGGTCACAACGAACGATACCTCCAAAAATATTGACGAGAATCGCTTTCACATTGTCGTCTTGCAAGATAATGCGGAATGCATTTTCAACGCGTTTTGCATCAGCAGTTCCACCAACATCCAAGAAATTCGCAGGGTTACCACCGGCGTGCTTGATGATATCCATCGTCGCCATCGCCAAACCTGCACCATTTACCATACAACCTACGTTTCCATCCAATTTCACATAGTTCAGACCGAACTCTCCAGCTTCTACCTCCGTAGGATCTTCTTCGCGGGTGTCGCGCATTTCAGCATAGTCTTTATGGCGATACAATGCATTGGCATCCAACGTCACCTTGGCATCTACAGCCATGATTTTGTTGTCCGAAGTCTTCAACACAGGGTTAATTTCAAATAGTGAAGAATCTGTTCCATCGTATGCGTTGTAAAGTGCAGTGACAAACTTTACCATATCCTTAAACGCTGCACCCGAAAGGCCTAAGTTGAAAGCAACTTTGCGCGCTTGGAATGGAAGTAATCCAGTTTGTGGATCTATTTCTTCTGTAAAGATCAGGTGCGGTGTTTTCTCTGCAACCGACTCAATATCAACTCCACCCTCAGGAGAGTACATGATCATATTGCGACCTTTCGCACGATCCAAAAGCACGGACATATAATATTCTTCGTGCTCACTTTCGCCCGGGTAATAAGCGTCCTCAGTAATGAATACCTGATTGACCAATTTACCTTCCGCACTGGTTTGAGGCGTCACTAAGTGCATACCCAAAATCTGATCCGCCAAATCGCGAACCTCATCCAATGACTTGGCCAACTTTACACCACCGCCTTTTCCGCGTCCACCGGCGTGAACTTGTGCTTTAACTACCCACCAACTCGTTCCGGTCTGCTCCTGCATTTTTTTTGCAGCTTCTACAGCCTCGTCAGGGGTTGAAGCGACGATACCGCGTTGAACGCTAACGCCAAATTGAGATAAAATCTCTTTTCCTTGATATTCGTGTAAATTCATGATAGAGGTGTCTTTATTAATGCGGCACAAAAGTAACGGAATCGAACCAAAAAAGAAAAGATTAATTTGATCTTGTTCCTTTTTAGGGTTTGATATTTTAAGCCTTGGGCTTCCTCTTATTTATTCGTACGCTTCGGATTGTTGGGTAAAACGGCTTGAACGATTATTGATGTGGTCACAACCAGTGTACATCCAAAGAAATTGTACCACAAGAATCCGATTTCATCGCCTTGGAAAAGGTAAATTAACAAGACCAAAAGTTGACTAAATAATGCGGAAATAAAAACAGCGTTGGCTTTGACGTATTTCACAAAAAAAGCAACGGCGAACACGCCTAAAATCGAACCGTAAAAGAGAGACCCCAAGAGATTTACTGCTTCGATCAGGTTTTCAAATAAACTCGCGTACAAGGCAAACAGCAATGCCAAGACGCCCCAAAAAACGGTAAACATACGGCCAGCTCGAACATAATGGGTATCGGATCCATCGGGGTAAATGGAACGTTTGTAGAAGTCCACTACAGTGGTACTCGCCAGGGCGTTTAACTCCCCAGCAGTACTGCTCATTGCGGCGGATAATATCACCGCAATCAATAATCCGACCAGTCCTGCAGGTAAGTAGTCCAATACCCAAGAAATGAAAATATAGTCGTAATCCTTGGTTTCAAACTGTGGCCCCGCCAATTGAATGGTTTCTTTGTAGATATTTCTCAAGGAGTCGCCCTGATGCTCCAGTGCGCGTATCGCCTCAAAGTCTGTTTGTCCCGATTCTGCATATTGCAACTGAAGTGTGTTTTTTTGTTCCCAAACCACATCGTACTGTTGCTCTAAACCCAAGAGTTCCTCTTTGTATTCCGTCTGCATGGCCGCGTCTCGAGCCGCATTATTGAAGAAAACCGGTGGTTTTTCAAATTGGTAAAAAACGAAAACCATCACTCCGACAAACAGTATAAAGAACTGCATGGGTATTTTGAGCATACCGTTCATCATCAATCCCATGCGACTTTCGCGAAGTGATTTTCCCGAAAGGTAGCGCTGCACTTGCGATTGATCCGTTCCGAAATACGAAAGAAAAAGAAAAACTCCGCCGAAAAGGCCGGACCATATGGTATATCGACTTTCCAAATCAATATTAAAATTGATCAACTCCATCTTTCCCATTTCGCCAGCTATATTCACAGCTTGACCAAAGGACAACTCTTCCGGAAGCCCCGAAACAATTAATCCAAAAGCAATGAACATCCCAATCATGATTACGGCCATTTGCCATTTCTGGGTCAAACTCACCGCACGAGTTCCTCCACTAACCGTATAAATGATGACTAAAACGCCCACCAGTATATTCATGTAGTCGAGATTCCATCCCAATACAGTCGACAGTACAATGGCTGGGGCGTAAATCGTGATTCCCGCCGCTAGGCCTCGCTGTACCAAGAACAAAAACGCGGTGAACATTCGGGTTTTTAAATCGAATCGGGATTCGAGATACTCGTAAGCGGTATAAACTTTCAGCTTGTAATACCTCGGCAATACAAAGACAGAAAGAAGAATCGTCGCAATGGGTAAACCGATATAAAACTGCAAAAAACCCATTCCACTTTCGTATGCCTTGCCCGGGGTGCTCAAGAAAGTAATCGCACTGGCCTGTGTTGCCATAATGGACAAGCCAATGGTTGCCCATTTCATTTCGTTATCGCCCTTCAAGTACCCCGAAAGTCCGGTGTTCTTTCTCGTTTTCCACGTACCGTAACCAACAATGGTGGCCAAGGTAACACCCAGAACTATCCAATCAATCCACGCCATATCAATACGAAAGTGTTATCCAGGTGTAAATGATGAGTTGAAGTACTAAAAAGCCCAAAAGCAATCCGTACACCTTGGACCAGTTCACTTTATCCTTTTCTTCTTGCGCCATGGATTAAAACTGAAGGAGGTTAGACCATAATCGGTAACTACCCGGCACTCCGGCCGGAAGGTGACGGAAAAATGAAATCCCGGTGTATACAAAATGTCCATTTCCGTAATCGGCAACGATTAATCCTCCGTCACGGGAAGGCTCACCAAGATCATTCCAACCAAATATTGGCGTGTATTCTTCGCCCCAAGACGATGCAAAATACAATCCTCTTTCTTGGTTCCAGCCCAAAAAGTCTTCTTGCGTCAATTTGTTGGGTGTATTCATTATCGGATGGTCCGGTGCGAGGAAACGAACTTCGGAGTTTTCTTCCGTTACCCGTTCACGTGACATTTCAAATGGATACGGTGCAAACTCATCACTCGTTACTCCGCGGGTGTTGTATTGGACAATATATTTTCCGCCCCGTTGCACGTAATTCATCAATTCACGATGACGGTATTGCAACCAACTCTGCGTGTTATAAGCTCGGATTCCAGCGACAATCACATCGAACTCGCCCAAATTCAGTCCCGCAAAATTTTCTTCGTTGATATTCACCACTTCATATCCCATCTGCCGCATCGCCTCAGGCACTTCGTCCCCACTTCCCATGATATATCCTATGCGCAGGGGCTTGTTTTTTACAGCTACGCGCACGGCTTTCATCTCAGCATCGGTTAGATATACTTGCGGCTCGATATGATCGTACTCAATCATTTGAATGGATTGCTGATAATCATCAAAATTGACAGTATATCTTGCGCCAATTGTAGTGATGTCCGTTCCCGATGGAGGAGTTACTTTTACTGAAATTGTTTTTTCATCGTGAAAACCATTTAACCGAACCCGCATACTTGCCGGGAAAACCTCCCATCCCTCCGGAATATCAAAAGATAAAACACCGTCTGCGGTATCGGTTGAGTACGATTTAATCGTCAGAAATACATCACGACTATCATCCTTGGCAAAAATTGCACTTTCGGTTTTAAATGAGATCGAATAATCGGGAACGACATGAACGTACCGGTACAACTCTCCTCGAACGCGGTCTACCCATTTGTACACAACCGGAACTTTTCCGTAAAACAAATGACCTTGTATGGTGTATCCGACACGAACAAATAGTTCGGGATCGTTTTCAGGTTTTCCGAGCCGTTCATAGCTCGGAACTTCAAAAATATACTCGTACGGCTTTTCCAACCAATACGGGTTGCTGGTTTTATCCGAAGAGCTGACCTCTCCCGAAATCTCAAAAGGTACATTGGATTCCAAATTCGCCGCGGGATACTTTTTATTGCCGCCTTTAAAACCGACGTAATTGATACGAATATCTGTGGGGCGTCGTGTTAAAAATGTACAGTTCACCTCGATGGATGAATTCGTTGCCAACTGCGGCAATTCGGCTCTCGCTTCAAAGTAAACCCCTGCACATTTCAATACAATCGACTCGATGTGCTGCAAGACATATTCTTTCTGCGGAAAATCAATTTGCACGACTCGATCATACAGAGCGAGTAATTTAGAAATGCTGTTCTCAGGAGCATTTGGGTTGAACTCCCGTAAAATTGCGGCCACTTGCTCGTCGATATCGGCATACCCCATTTCGGTCCAAGTGCGCGGTAGTCCTTCCCAAACTCCCTCTTGAACGGGCTCTCCTTTGACTTGCTGAAGGTGTTCGTAGTAATCACCGCGAATCCGAGCCGAACCAAATCCTTGGCTCTTGTGGTTATCGCGACTCATCGAAGCCATTTCGGTATAGCTCACACCCAGAGTTGGGTTGTATGTCCCCGCATTGATTACTTTATATACGTCAGTATTTTCCGTAATCTCACGAAGCTCCGGGTTCCACCAACTCGACGTGTTGAAAAACAGTCGTTTCGGTTGCCAGGGCTCTACATATTTAAGTTGCTCGGGGAATGCCGTTGTATCTGCAGCGAGATCGAATGCCTCTTCGGCCAAGATGGCTGAAGCCGTATGATGGCCGTGACCTCCACCCCCATCTGTAGGAAAACGCGTTATCATCACATCGGGCTGGAATTTCCGTATAACCCACACTACATCTCGAAGAATATTTTCTTTGCCCCAAAACGAAAACGTTTCTTCTGGAGTTTTGCTGTAACCAAAATCAACTGCTCGCGTAAAGAACTGCTCTCCGCCATCGATCGATCGGGCTTCGCGCAATTCCTGCGTGCGAATAAGCCCCAGCGCGGCGCCTACTTCGCCTCCAATCAAATTTTGCCCACCATCTCCCCTTGTCAAGCTCAAATAGGCCGTCCGGGCTTTATCCTCATTGGCAAAAAAACTGATCAAACGCGTATTCTCGTCATCGGGATGAGCGGCGATATAGAGCACACTACCGTGATGCTTCAACTTGGCGATTTCATGATAAATATCTGCAGCATTCACTTGCTCCGGCGCCTGTGCAAATGATATCATGGGAAATAATAGAAGTAAAAAACGAATGATTTTCACGTTTCAATTTTTGGTTAATGTGCTCTTGAATACCTTACTATACGACTCCAAGGGTGCCGTTGTTCAAAACTACAGAATGACAATTTCCCCGACAAACTCTACCCCTAACTGTTCGTTGATGCGTCGAATCATGGGCTCGCGGAGGTAGAATAGTTCATTCCGCCCCACACTGTTGTTCATCTTAATGGTCAATTTACCGTCTTTCCATTTCATCCATTCCGTGCTGTTGGCCATTTTCATTCCGACCAACGAAGGCCAGTGTTCGCGAAGTTCAGCCATATATAACTCGTGCTCCAAACCGTGCTTCCGTACGATGGCACGCAGCACTGCTGAAATCGACCGTTCATCTCCTCCTTTGATCATACTACTTTTCCATTCTTTAATTGAAACATCGAATACGACTCATTGACTCGCTGAACAGTTTGCTCTGTTCTTTCCGGATGCGTATCGGTGATAAAAATTTGCCCGAAACGATGGTCATTCACCATTCGAATAATTGCCTCTACCCGATTGTCGTCCAATTTATCAAAAATATCATCGAGCAAGAGCAAAGGTTTGAACCCATTGGCATGCTTCAAAAATTCAAATTGTGCGATTTTCAAAGCTATGACAAATGTTTTTTGTTGACCCTGAGAACCCAATTTTTTAATCGGAAAACCTTGAATAGTAAATTTCAAATCGTCTTTGTGCACCCCTTTACTGGTAAACTGCAAAACCCTATCCTTTTCACGACTTTCCTCAAAGAGACGTTCGGGCGCGTCCACTTCATTTAAATGAGACTTGTACTCCAACTCCACCGACTCATCACTCCCACTAATTTTTCGATACACATCGTGAAAAATCGGACGAAAGTCATCAATAAACGTTTGACGAGCCTGAAAGATAGGTTCGGAAAGTGCGCTCATCTGCTCATCGTAAATCGAGAGTTGCTCGGCGTCGAAGGTGCGATTGGCCGCGAAATATTTCAACAACGTATTGCGCTGCGAAAGCAGTCGATTGTACTGCATCAATTGATCGAGGTATACCTTATTGGTTTGCGAGATCACTCCATCGATAAACTTTCGCCGCAACTCGCTACCCTCGGTAATCAAATCCTTATCGGACGGGCTGATAATAACCAGTGGAATGAGTCCCACATGATCCGAAATGCGATCGTATTCCTTTTTATTTCTACGAACTTTCTTCTTTTCTCCTTTTTTATACGAAATCTGAATGCGCTCATCTTTTTCGGTGCGACCAAACAACGCATCGACCGTTAAGAAATCCGAACCGTGCCGAATATTGTACGATTCTACATTGTGAAAGTAGCTCTTGCAAAACGCCGTATAGTAGATGGCATCCAGCAAATTGGTCTTCCCTTCTCCATTATTTCCAACGAAGCAGTTGATCTGTGGTGAGAACTCCAACTCGATTTCATCGTAGTTCTTAAAGTTCAATAACGATAATCGCTTTAGAACCAGTCCTTCTGCCTTTTCCTGTTCGGTCATTTTTCAACAATCTTATCTGGATAACATCCTTTTGATAAAGGTCGTACGAATTAAATAAAAAAAATTACTTTTGTGCGTCAAAATTGGAAAGGAAACTTTAGAAATGGCAAAGAAAAAGAAACAAGATCCAGCTGAAGAGCAATTATTAGCCGTAGAAGAAACGCTGTCCAAGACGGAGCGTTACATCGAAGAGAACCAAAATACGTTATTTATCATCGTAGCTGCAATCATTTTGGTTGTGGGTGGATTTTATGGATGGCAAAAATTCATCGTTGCTCCCAACGAGCGCGAAGCATCTGAGGAAATCGTTTGGGCGCAAATGCGCTTTGAGGCCGATTCATTCAACCTAGCACTGAATGGCGACATGAACAACCTGGGTCTTTTGGATATCGCTGATGACTACAGCAGTACCAAAACTGGAAATTTGGCCAATTACATGGCGGGTATCGCTTACATGAAAACCGGTAATTACACCGAGGCGATTCGCTACTTGGACCAATACGATTTGGACGATAAAATGATCGCACCAATTGCTTTAGGCGCTATTGGAGATTGCTTCATGGAAATCAATCAGCCTGAGGATGCGTTGGACTACTACGTCCGCGCTAGTGAAAAAAGCACCAACGCCTTCACTACTCCGATCTATTTGAAAAAAGCAGGACAAACTGCAGAAATGTTGGAAGATTATTCCAGCGCAATAAAATACTACAATCGCATTAAGAACGATTATCCAGATTCACAGGAAGCTCAGCAAATCGAGAAGTTTATCGCTCGTGCTGAGATGATGAACAAGTAAAATAATTTATGGCTACGATTCATTCCAATTTATCGAGCTACGACGAAAACTCAATTCCCACCGGAGATCATCTGAAGGTGGGAATTGTTGTTTCTGCGTGGAACGAAGAGATTACCAACGGACTTTACGAAGGCGCTTTTGAGACCTTAAAGAAACACGGATTACTGGAAGAGAATATTATCACCTATCGTGTTCCAGGCAGCTACGAACTCGTATTTGGTGCAAAGCGCATGTTTGAGAATCACCAAGATCTGCATGCGATTATCTGCTTAGGAAGTGTGATTCGCGGTGAAACAGCTCATTTTGATTACGTATGCCAAGCGGTGAGCAAAGGTATCATGGACTTGAACATTGTATTACCCGTTCCCGTAATCTTCGGTGTACTTACCGACGACAACATCGAACAATCTCGAGCTAGAAGTGGCGGAAAACACGGCAACAAAGGGATTGAAGCGGCTGTAACTGCTCTTCGAATGACCACTTTTTGATGACGTCCTGAACAAAAAGGATGAGTAAATCCTTATATTCGCTATTCCTAACCAAAAAGATAAAAACATGAAAAAATCACTTGCACTCATCGCCCTATCGGGAGCCCTCGTATTTGGCGTTCAAGCACAGGAATTACCACAGCCCAGTCCGTCAGCGGAAATGGAACAACGCGTTGGATTGACAGATATCGAGATCGAATGGAGCAGCCCGGCTGTGAATGGTCGCGCTATTTGGGGAGAACTCGTTCCTTATAATCAACTTTGGAGAGCTGGAGCGAATATGGCTACTAGTATCGAGTTCAGCACGGATGTTCGCATCAATGGTGAGACGGTTGAAGCTGGAGAGTATTCGATATTCATCATGCCCATGGAAAAGGGTCCTTGGACTTGGATTTTGAACACCAACACTGAACTTTGGGGCGTTGGCGGTTATAGCGAAGAGCAAGATGTACTTCGCGTGAATGTTGGAGCCATGCCGAACGACACAAAAGGCCCTGAGCGTTTGCGCTATGCGGTTGAAAACTTTGATAACGACGGTGGCGAAATCGTTATGGAATGGGCAGGTATGCGCTTGGCGGTTCCTTTCGAGGTAGACGTTCATGACATCGCCATGAAGAACATCCAAGTGGCGATAGACAAGACCGAAAAAGAAAAGTTGTGGCAAGTTTACCGCAATGCTGCGAGTTACACCGTAAATAGCGGAAAAGAATTGGAATCCGGTTTGAAATGGATTCAAATGAGTCTCGAGTTAAATAAAGATTCTTGGTACAGCCACTGGGTACATGCTGAAGTCCTAGCTGGACTTGGAAAGGTTGACGAAGCCATGAAAGTAGGAAACGAAGCCATTAAAATGGGTGAATACGACGCCAAAGAAGCAGGTCGTGAGTTTACTTACGGAGAAGGCCTTCGCGCAGAAATGGAGAATTGGAAGTAAGATTTATTTTGATATCAATAAGAGCCGTTTTCGAGTAAATCGAAAGCGGCTTTTTCTTTTATTCACCTTTTGAAATTGAAGAATTAAATAGACCTTTGCACCGTCAAAATCAATCGCGATGGAAAACACGACATTGTCTTTCTTTTTGGTTTGTTTTACCGCTTTTTTTACCATCATTAACCCGTTGGGGGTCATGCCTGTATTCATGACCATGACCTCGGATTTGGATAATAGAACGCGGAGCAAAACAGCGCAAAAGGCGATTATTGTTTCATTCATCACCCTCATTTTATTTGCTTTCAGTGGGGAGTTGTTGTTCAACTTCTTTGGCATTTCGGTTTCGAGCTTTCGCGTGGTAGGAGGAATCATATTTTTCATGGTGGGATTCGATATGTTGCAAGCTCGATTGCAAAGAACCAAAGTTCCTTCAAAAGAAATTGATGAATACGTCGGCGACATTAGCGTAACGCCACTTGCCATTCCAATGATCACTGGACCTGGTGCAATCACCAATGCAATCGTATTAATGGAACAAGCCGATGGAACAGGACAAAAACTGGCCTTGTTTGGTGCCATGGCAGCGGTCATGATCATCGTATTGGGAATCTTGTTGAGTGCCTCAAGGATTATCAAAATACTTGGCGAAACAGGAAATAAAATTTTGATGCGATTGATGGGACTGATTGTAATGGTCATTGCTGTTGAGTTCTTCCTGAGCGGAATAAAACCCATCATTGTAGATATTGTAACCCTCGTAGCTGCAAGCAGCTAATAACTCCTTCGACATGAACAAATTGCTTTCCGAAACTCTCATTACCGCTTTGCTTGCCATCGGTATCCTATCCAATTTAATCAGCGGTTTTCTGGGAATAGAAGGAGCTTGGATTTATTGGTTATATATCCTCTCCACCTCGGCTGGGTTGCTATTGATTCCTTTCTTTCTAATTCGTCGCAAACCGACCGGCTTAGGCAAAGTTGCTTCATGGCTGGCCATTTCTGGATATTGGATCTATTGGATCACCTCGCTCGTTCAAATGACTGGCTCGAACATTACGCGCTACTTTTTGATTCTCTTCCCCGCGGCGTTTGCACTAAAAACCATGCGAAGTGAGGACATTTACCTTTTTGAACCCATTCTTGTGCTTCATGCTTTTATCGTGATCTTAGGGTAATTTCGTGCCGATTTATACCTAATAAAATTGCCTGCCGCATTATTTTTCCCTTTTTTTACACTCGAAAAATATATCTAATACAAACCGTATTTTATGAAAAAGATCGTTTTAGCGGTAATTGCGTTGAGCCTTTTATTCTCTTGGAGTCATGCTCAAAATCTACAGTTGGAGGAACGCCTTGAACAAGATAAAGAGTATGGTCGACTATTTGCGCTTGAATCTGAAAAGTTGGTGGAAATAAATTATGATAAAAAAGCTTCGAGCCGAAAAACTCACGTTTACAGGGTCAACATATACAGCAGTGACCTAGAAATAGTCGAGGAATATGTTGTTGAGCTGAACAACGAATATTACTTGGTTACGAACTCATCACAAATGGGTGTTACTTCAGTGGGGTTGCTAAATTCTGACCCCAATAAATTTGCTGTCGTGTTATACGACCGTTTTGGAAAGGAGAAAAACGCTGCTTTCATTTTCATCAATCTGGAGTCGGGTTCGGTTGAGGTTATAGAAAATCCGATGCCTAGAAGGACTAAAGATTGGTATTCGTTTTATATCGATGACAAGATTACGTTTATCGGACAAGATAATAAGCAAGGGTTTTTCATGCTTGAAATGGAGGAAGGAGCTGGGCATCCATCTAAACCAAAGTTTTTGAAAATTCTTCCCAAAGGGATGAAGAACAAATCCTACAAACTCGACAATGTGGAGTACATCGAATCGGAAGGTAAATTCTATGCCTCCGCTTTGCGATACGAAAAGGATGTGAAAATGCCCGTGACTGAAATTATGACCATATCAATGGACGGGCGCGTCGAAAGCCGTACCGATTTTACGCCTGAAAAAGGGTTTTTCTATTTTGATATTTCTTTTATTCCACAAGAGAATGGTACGTATTATCTTACAGGGTCAGTTTCGGACAAATGGTCTGGAAAGAACATGGCAAGAATGACCCTGAGCCCGTATTCTTCAGCCTTCTTCATTACGGAATGGGAAAACAATGAATTGAATTTCCACAAATCCATCCCATATACCGATATGGACTCGATAACATACTACTATATAAAAGGTGTATACGAAAATAGAATTGGTAACTCCGAAGCAAAAGCCAAAAGAAGAATGGCAAAAATAGACGCGAAGAAAAAAAAGCGCGAAGAAAAAGGTAAAGATGAAAAATACTGGCAGGTTGCGTTAAAAGTGCGAGATGTCGAGGTGATAAACGGTATGCTTATCGTTCCAGTGGAGTTTTTCTCACCTTACTACATCACTGAAACCACTACCAATTCGAATGGAATGCAAACAACAAGGACACGCTTAGTTGGGTTTTTCCAGCAATCCGGAGGCCTTATTGCATTGAATGAAAAGGATGGGGAATACTTGTGGGATGTAGGATATACCATGCCATTTGGTCAATACACTTGGCATCTACCCAATATGACTCAGATGAATACTGGATTTGAAAACGAAATTCACGTTGCTTTTGCCGCTGCGTTGGAAATCAACTATTTTATTTTTGATTACAATGGACAGAGAACCTTCAAAAAAGAGGGTGTTTTAGAGCCCGAAGAAATAAGCCTAGATGCTGAAATGGTTAAAAACCGCGGAAGGGTAAGTTTTAATCACTGGTATGACAACAATTACATCATCACGGGAGCTCAAAAAATACGCGATAACGACGCAAGTTTCGGAAATAAAAGAAGAAATGTTAACTTTTTAAGCAAGTACTCGTACTCGCCGAGATAATTGATGGCAAATCATAAACAAACCCGCACAGAGAACAAATTTCACTCTTCGTGCGGGTTTGTTTTTTTTGCTCATTATGAAGTAATCAGTTGATTCAATTTTGCTTTTATCTGATCCAACCGATCATATGCCCCAAAACGAAATATTTCTTTTCCTTCACTAAAGATCAAAAGCGCAGGTACTCCCATCACCAAAAACTGACCTGAGATCTTCGGGACTTCAGTCAGGTCGATATGTGCACAATCGATTTCGAGTTCTTCCATCATCTCCGCTACTCTCGGTTTCCAACTGTGGCAAACACCACAGGTGGGAGTCGAAAAATAAGCTGCTCTCACTTCGCCTTGGATGAAGTCGAGAAAGGATTCGTATGTTTTTATTGGTTCCATGATTTGTCGTGGTATTGTCCGGTATTTAGCAGCACCAAAGTACAAGCTGCCTCGTATTGAATTCCTTCCATTCTAAGCATTTCCATCAACTCGGGGTTCTCAGTTCCCGGGTTAAAAATAACCCGGCGAGGTTCTAATGCTAAAATGTAATCGTAAAACTCCGGTTGGTTTTTTGCTCCTATGTACAGAGTTATGGTTTCTACGTCGTCAAAGATCGGCATTCCTTTTTGAATTATAACACCGCTAACCTCTCCTTCCCGGCGACCAACGGCATAGATCGGCTCATCGTTTTCACGAAGAAGTTGAATCGCGATGTAGCTATAACGAGCGGGATTTGGGCTAGCACCCAAAACCAATGTTTTATTTTTCATCATATGTGATAAGGATCAACATCTATAATTACACGTACTTTCCGCATTTGTACATCTTTTTCCAGCTCGTGCATAACAGCCCGTATTTTCTGACGGGAACGCGAGGATGTAATTCCTGCAGGTAATTTGATTAACGTTCGGCGAAGGTATTGGTTTTTCACTCGCCCAATTAATGGAATTTCCGGTCCCATGATGAATCGGCCGAAAAATGGACGAAGTTTATCCGTTGCCCACTTTGCCGTGTATTGAACCAAGTCGGCATCACGGTGTCGGAAGGTGAGCGTTAGCAGTCGCATAAATGGTGGGTACTCTAAATCACTCCGTTTGTGCAACTCCACAGCGTAAAAGTCTTTCCAGTTCCCCGAAATCAAGTATTGAAGCGTTCCGTGGTTCGGCGTTTTGGTCTGAATATAAACCGACCCTCGTTCACCTTTCCTTCCCCCGCGTCCCGCTACTTGCTGTATAGTTTGAAAAGCGCGTTCATCCGAACGAAAGTCGGGGAAATGCAACAACTGATCTGCGTTTAATATTCCTACAACCTCAACATTTTCAAAGTCCAATCCCTTGGTAACCATCTGGGTTCCAATCAAAATATCCAACTCACCCGACTCAAAGCTATTGATGATGTTCTGATGAGCATGTTTACCGCGGGTCGTATCCAAATCCATCCGTTGCGTTCGCGCTTCGGGAAAGTAACTTTGTATTTCGTCTTCCACCTTTTCTGTGCCAAAACCAACCGTTTTCAATTGACCGCTCCCGCAGGCGGGACAATGAGTGGGCATTTCATAGATTCGAGAACAGTAATGGCACTTTAGTTTTCCGAGGCCTTTATGGTAGGTCGTACTCACATCGCATTGATCACAATACCGAGTCCAGCCACAGGTTTCACATTCCAATCGAGGAGCAAACCCTCTTCGGTTTTGAAAAAGAATTACTTGTTTGCCTTTCTCAATGGTTTCACGAACAGCGATTCGAAGCGGATCAGAAATGGTATTCCCCTCGGCAACCTTATACTTCTTTAAATCCAAAATTTGCATCTCGGGAAGTGGTAAATCCCCATAGCGCTTAAACATGGTCACATAATTGTACTTCCCTTCCATCGCATTTCGATACGACTCCATGGAAGGAGTGGCACTTCCCAACAGGACCTTTGCCCCATTGGTAGATCCGTACCAGATGGCCGAATCTCTCCCGTTGTATCGCGGTGCGGGATCATTTTGTTTGTAGGAATGATCGTGCTCTTCGTCGACTATAATCAACCCCAAATCATCAAAAGGTAAAAATATGGCAGATCGCGCTCCAACGATCAGTTTGGCTTTACCCAATGACGAACCCCGGACTTTCTCCCACGCCTCGAGACGCTCGGCATGGGTCATTCGAGAGTGATACATCACGATATCACTTCCGAATTTTTGTTTTAATCGCTGGATTATTTGTGCCGTGAGTGCGATTTCAGGCAAGAGGTATAGCGCTTGCTGACCTTTATTCAGGGTGGATTCAATCAAATGAATGTAAACCTCCGTTTTTCCGCTCGACGTCACGCCGTGCAGCAAGCAAACATCTCTGGACTCGAATCCCGATTGAATTTCATCAAAAGCGCGCTGTTGCTCTTCCGTAAGGGAGTAATCGTAAGCATTCGGGTTGTCAAAAAGAACCCGGTCGCTTCGATACTTTACGATTTTTAAAATCTCTTTTTTCTCCAATGCCTTGAGCACCGAATCGCTCGTTCCTACGCGTTCTAGTAAGTCCTTTTTCTTTACGCGTTTCTCGTTGCGGGACATATCCATAAAGGCCAGAAGCAACTCGCTTTGCTTATCCGCCCTCGACACGGCATCGAACGCGTCTTTCCAAAAGACCTCATCACTACCCATCGCTTCAACATATGATGTCATTTTGGGTTTGTAGCCCGCCTTGAGTTCCTCGGACATAAAGACGGCCCCTTTCTGGAACATCCCATTGAGGATAGCCACCACATTTTTACGATCCAGCAACTTACGGATATCGTCGATTCGGAGCGAATCCTGCGCTTCCAAAGCTTGGTAAATCATGAATTCATCGTCACTTAGCTCGGAAATCTCCGAGTACTTTTCATTCCAAGTCACAGCCGTTTCACTCTGCAGTTTGAGGTACGATGGCAAGGCAGCGTTCATCACCTCTCCCATTCCACACATGTAATATTCCGAAATCCATGTCCAAAACCGCAACTGCACAGCATCCGCTGCAAATCGCTCGTCGTAAGCATCGAGAATTGCCTTTGGGCGATGAATCTCTGGTTCTATATCGTGGAGTTGCACGACCACTCCCGTATAAATTTTCTTTTTACCAAAAGGCACAAGAACTCTTCCACCAATAAATACATGCATCCCCTCGGGAATACGGTAGGTGTAACTGGACTTCAGAGCAAGGGGTAATATGACTTCGGCAAATGAATTCAAATGGAAAGAATTTTATTCAACCGAATCAATTCATCGGACAGCTTGGTGTGGTGTTTTGTGGCCAATGCAAAAGGCGTATGGTGAACCTTTCCATTCACAATACCAATCATGATACTCGATTTACCATCCAAAAGCGCATCAACTGCTCCGACACCCATTCGGGATGCCAATATTCGGTCTTGAGCCGTTGGACTTCCGCCGCGCTGAATATGTCCCAATATGGTAACGCGTATGTCGGCATCTGGAAAGTGATTTTGAACTACCTCTGAAAAGTTTAGCGCTCCTCCCGATTGATCTCCTTCTGCCACGACAATAACGGCACTTTTTCGTCGCTGATGCAAACGATGATTCAAGTTTTCTAACAACAATTCGGGTTCTTTGTGCAATTCCGGAACGAGAATTCCCTCGGCACCCGTGCTTAATCCACTCCGCAGCGCTATGAAACCCGCATCGCGACCCATCACTTCGACAATAAAAATTCGGTCATGCGCATCGGCCGTATCCTTAATTTTATCAATGGCTTCCATAGCCGTATTCACCGCGGTATCATACCCGATAGTCATATCGGTTCCCTTCAAATCGTTATCGATTGTTCCCGGTGCACCGACACATGGAATACCGAATTCATTTTGAAACACCTCTGCTCCTTTAAAGCTTCCATCTCCACCAATAACGACCAACGCATCAATACCGTGCTTCTGTAAATTGGCATATGCCTTTTTTCGGCCTTCTACGGTCCGGAAAGCTTCACTTCTGGCACTTCGCAAAACGGTCCCACCCCGAAAGATTATTCCTCCAACGTCATGAGTGTTCATCTCGGATATCTCATCATCTATCATTCCCTGATATCCCCTGCGAATTCCAGCGACTTCAAGTCCGTGAAAAATGGCTGATCGCACGACTGCTCGAATCGCCGCATTCATGCCCGGTGAGTCTCCCCCACTTGTGAGTACACCGACTTTTCTGATTCGTTTGGTATGAGACATATTTCTTATTTTCGTATGATCCTAAATGTAAAGAATCATGCGTTATTTCTACTCAGCCAAAGCTACACTTTTCGTTGCACTTTTATCTTTTTCATGGTTCTTGTCCAAAGCGCAAAACGATGTGATTTCGTTAACTGCAAGTAACGCATCTGGCAATCAAGATCAAACCGTCGTTTATTTTACACCGGGAGCAACAACAGCCTTTGACGGAAGTTTTGACGCGCTAAAAATGTTCAGTTCCAACCCTGCAGTTCCCGGGTTATTTACCGTTTCTTCGGACAGCATTGCGCTTTCCATCAATGGGCTTCCTCCTTTTACAAGTGGAACAACCGTTCCCGTGTACTTCACCAGCAGCCAAAACATAAACTACACGATCAATGCGAACCTCTCGCAATGCAATGTAAATTGGGATATTGTTCTTTTGGACAGCATTACATTAAATACGCAAGATTTGCGCACAGGGGGTTATTCCTTCTCCCATGTTACGACCAATACCGAGAAACGCTTTTTCTTACAAATCAATTGTGATGTAGATTGGGTTCAGGGTAATTCCGTCTGTTTGAATAATGGACTGGTGACATTGGCCAACGCCTCGATACCGGGTGGAACGTACTCCGGACCTGGCGTGATTTCCTCTTCTGGTGTTTTCGACCCCGTCGCTGCAGGACCGGGCACGCATATTCTTACTTACTCCGTCGCTAATGGAAACTGTTTGGCTACGGACACGTCTACCATTGAGGTCATCGCCGTTCCAGAATTAAACCTTCCAGCAGATACGTTTACCACAACGGGCAATACGCTTTTATTGAATTACAACATTACCGGAGGGTCCGGAAATTACTCGATCAACTGGAACAGTCCTGTAGCGAGTTCATCATTAAGTTCGCTTACGACCATACCGCTGAGTCAGGATACAACGCTAATTGCAACGATTCAAGATCAAACGACAGGTTGCCTCGTTTACGATACGGTTCATGTATTTGTATTTCCAGAGTTGATGGTTAACGTTTTGATCAACCCAACCGAAATATGCGCTGGAGATTCGAGTAATGTTCAGTTTGCCATTTCGGGTGGTACGGGTAGCAATACGATTCAACTCAATCCCTTACCCGATGCCATCAACGGCAATCAGTACCTCTTGAGCCCCAATCAAAATACGACCTACACGTACATCGTAAACGATGGTTTCCAAACGAAAACGGGGAGCTTTGATGTTACGGTAAATCCGATTCCAGCTATTTCGATCTCTGCTCCTGCGGCAATATGCGACAATCTCAGTTCCGTGCAATTGAACGCTATGCCTAGCGGTGGAGTATTTTCTGGCACAGGAATATCACCTCAGGGACTTCTCGATGTCTCGAGTCTTGCACCCGGATTTTACACCTACAACTACAGTTACACTTCTTCTACGGGTTGTTCAAATGTAGACTCTGTGGAGATTGAAGTCCTTGAAGCACCGTCAGTCAATGTATCATCCACTATTACCATTCCTAACGGAGCCTTCACAACACTCAATGTTTTGAACCCACAACCCGGATTGGTGTACAATTGGGCACCAACGAATTTCTTGTCGTCAACAACAGGAACCTCAGTTACTACGAATTCCCTAAGCAACTCTCAGAAGTTTTACGTCACGGCAACGAATCCTGCCAACGGCTGTTCCACGACCGATAGTATTCAAGTTTCTGTAACGGGAACTGCATTAGCCATCGATATCACTTCCATAGCATTTACCATTTGCGAGGGAGACACGACAACGGTGAATGCAGTAATTACAGGAGGAACTGGAAACTATACCATTTCGTGGTCACCTACGAGCATATTGAATGCCCCGACTTCGGTTTCTACACTGGCCTACCCCACCCAAACTCAAAAAGTATTTGTTCAAGCCGATGACGGGTTCAATACCGTTATCGATAGCGCGATAATTCAAGTCTATCCCGCAGTCAGTGTCACTTGGAGTGGGCAATTTGACCGATGTATTAACACGGGGTCTATTGCACTCTCGGGAGGAATCCCCTCAGGAGGTGTTTATTCGGGACCGGGAGTTCAGAACGGCGTATTCAACCCACTACAGGCGGGTGTGGGCACTCATTCCTTAACCTACACCTATACAACATCGAACGGATGCGAATATTCGGCGTCTAAAACGGTGGAAGTTTTTCCAGCGCCACAAGCTGTACTACCTTCGCTCGGAACAATTTGCGTAAGCGCCGTCCCTTTTGCGCTAACGACGGGAATACCACAAGGCGGAATATACAGTGGTGCGGGTGTTGTGAATGGAGTTTCTTTTGACCCATCGGTCGCGGGAACAGGGCAACATATTATTACGTATACTTTTACTACCAACGAAGGATGTACTACTTCATCGTCTGCATTGATCAATGTTGTTCCACCACCAGCCGTAAGCCTTTCGCCATTTGACGTGGTTTGTTCGCCAAGCGAACCGGTGTTCGCTCTTACTGGAGGAGTTCCTTCAGGTGGTTCTTATTCAGGCATAGGAGTGCAAAACGGAACCTTTAACCCAGCCATTGGCCCAGGGGATTATATCGTTAGTTATACGGTAGATGCAGGAACCGGATGTACATCGACTACTTCTCGGGTACTCACCGTACTTCCACAACTAGAAGTGAATGCTCCAGCCGACTTCAACATTCCATTCGGCACCAATACTGCTCTTCCAACCACCGTTGTGAATGGAAGTGGATTTTACGCTTATTCTTGGCAGCCAGCCGATTCGTTGATCAATCCAAACTCGGCCAATCCGACGACTATAAACCTCAGTTCAACCAACACCTTTAGCGTACAAATCACGGATCTCCAAACGGGTTGTACGGCTTCTGATAGCGTACGAGTTAATGTGTTGGGTAGTCCGCTTTCGGTAGATTCTATTGCTAATTTTTCGATTTGTTCGGGCGATTCTTTACATCTTACTGGAGTTGCCTCTGGAGGGTCTGGAAACTACAGTTATTACTGGACTCCTTCAACGGATATCTTGAATCCGCTGGATAGTCAAGTTACCATCGTTCCTACTGCAGATCGCACCATAACGCTAACGGTCGGTGACGGATTCAATTTTATAAACACCACATTTCAGGTTACACTAAATCAACCTGTTGCTGTCCAAGCCGGCAGCTATGGACCAGTATGCGTCAATTCAAGTCATGTTCAATTGCAAGGGACTCCTTCCGGTGGTACCTTCTCAGGAACTGGCGTTTCGGGCAACACCTTCGACCCTGCACTTGCGGGAGTTGGCAGTCATTGGATTCAGTACGAATTGGTGAATGGCGGTTGCATTAGTCGAGATAGTGTTCTAATTGAAGTTACTCCTGAGGTCTATCTCTCGGTGAGTATTCCTGATACCATTTGTGTAAATCAATCGCTTACCCTGCCCTCGGCTGGAATTTTTTCAGGTCCATTTATTGCCAACAATCAATTTACACCTTCTAGTTCGGGTAGTTTTGTTGTTACACATGTTCAGTTTTCAAATGGTTGTTCAGACACTTCCAACTATACCATTGATGTCATTGAAAGTCCGGTAATTCAATTTCCAGTTGTAAGCCCTCTTTGTGTCAATCAAATGCCGATTTCTCTGGCAGGTACCATTCCAACAGGTGGAACTTTTTCTGGAACAGGAGTTTCGGGCAGTTCGTTTGATCCATCCGTTGGACCGGGAGTCTTTTCCATTTTGTATAGCTATAATAACGGGTATTGTACAACGACCGATACCCTTGAAATCACAGTCAACGAACTTCCTACGGCCAACTGGTCGGCTCCTAGTCAGGTTTGTGAGTCGGCTCAACCCGTCGTTCTTTCCATCCCAATGAATGGAACATTAAGCGGTTCGGCTATTGTTGGAAATACGTTTGATCCTAGTCAGGCAGTACTCGGTTGGAATACCATTCAACTTACCCTGAGCAATGGATCCTGCTCAACCACCTACACAGATAGTATTTTCGTTTTTGGCGGAAATGCGATAATTGCACAGCTGCCAGATTCCGTATGTCTCAGCAGCAGTCCAATTCAGCTTACTGCATATCCGGGTGGAGGAAATTGGTCCGGAACAGGAGTTTCCGGCGGATACTTTGCGCCGCCAGCTCCTGGAGACTACCTATTGACCTACACGCTCAATTCAACAAGCGGTTGTCGCGATACAATGACTTATACCATTCATGTATCATCCAATGCGACGATCAGTAATGGCATTCCATCGATTTTATGTATTTCCGATGCACACGTATCACTCAACACAAACAATGGTGATGGATTTTGGACAGGAATCGGTGTTACCGGAAATGTGTTTGACCCACTGACCAGTGGTGCAGGAACGTTCGTTCTCACCTTTCACCCAAACAGTGGACTGTGCTACGCCAACTCCACCGACACCGTTCAAGTATTCGCCAACCCAAGTGTGGACTTAGGTTCTGATTTTTTTATTCAACAATTCCAAGCCGCAACCCTCAATGCGTCAGTTAGCGGTGGATCAGGATCGTATCAATATCAATGGTCCCCAAGTAGTCTGATCCAAACCAACAATGGGTCGAACATTGTGACCAATGGGCTTGTACAAAGCACGAATTTCAGCGTAACGGTTACCGATGTTATTTCGGGATGTACAGCAACCGATCAGGTCGCATTAACCGTTAACTCTGCTCCATTAACCGCCACGGTATCTATCTCCAATTCGACCATTTGTTCGGGCGAAACGGCAACCATCAATGTATTGCCTCAAGGAGGAACAGGGAATTATACGATTACCTATTCTCCCACAATGGGTTTGTCGGGAACAGGAAGTCCAGTATTCGCAAATCCGACAACCAGCCAAACATATACGGTAACGGTATCTGATGGGGTACAATCGATAAACTCTACGGTTCTTTTAACCGTTGTACCAGTTCCTCAAGCCACGCTTACCCTTGTAGACTCGGTTTGTGTTGATGACTCTCCTATTCAGCTTACAGGAGGCAGTCCGAATGGTGGGGCATATAGTGGAAATGGAGTGATCAATGGAGTGTTTTATCCAGATGTTGCTGGACCGGGAAATCATACGCTTACTTATATTGTTTCTAACTCTCTGGGCTGTTCAGACACAGCACAATCAGCGATTCAGGTACTTCCACTGCCTAATTCACCAGTAATCACCAGAAATGGGGCTATTTTAAGTACAGCATCCGGATTTTCGAGTTATGCTTGGTTTTGGAACGGACTTTTACTTCCCAACAGCAACAACTCCTCAATCACCATTTCACAAAGCGGACAATATACCGTTGAAGTAACCGACGGAAACGGCTGCTCTGCACTATCGGCTCCTTTTGATGTGCTTTTTGTGGGAATAAGAGAATTTGAAGATGAAGAGCTAATTATTTTTCCAAACCCTTCTTCAAGCTTTATAGATGTAACTACAACGACATTGATGGTTGAGGCTGTAATCTCAGACCTGATGGGACGGGTAGTTCTGGAACAGGATATGCCCCCTACAAACTCCGTCAGGCTAGAAGTCTCCCATCTTGCCTCGGGAACTTATATTCTAAGCGTTAAAACAGATTCGGGTTGGACGCGTCAACGCTTTACAGTGAGCCAGTAATATTCTCAATCAATTCTCACTATTCCAAGCATCACGAACACTGCGAAATAACCAATAAATAACGACGAGCCCGGGTATTGCCCATTGCACAGATTTCAAAAGGCGTTGGGCACTCGGATGTATCGTATTCGGGTACCCACTATAAAAAAGTTGTATCGACGCGACGAGAAAGAAAGCGTGGACTAAACCGTTGAGCATATGTACAGTGTACTGCCTCGATAAACTTTCAGGAGAATGCCTCTCTATACTTCGGCAAATGAAATAAATAACGAATCCGACCATCGCAAACCAAGCTGGAATAACAAAAATAACGTCAGCACGAACACGGTTTTGCCCCATCCAATTGAACAGAATTGGAACATCAACAAAATTTATATAAATCAAAACAGCACCCAACGTGACAATGGAAAGATAGGTGATTATTCGTTTTTTCATAACTCAATGGGCAGCTAATAATTATTTGACTTCTCAATACAACTGTTGACGGTGACAATACTACAAAAATAATTCAACCCTTGAAATCCTAATATCTGAAAATCAATATATTTCATATTAACGCATGAAGGCGAAATAAGTCAAACCAATTTACTATAATCAAAAACAATATTAATTGACTTTCAATATCTTTTAACTATAATCCAAATAATGTACATTTGTGAGACATCAAAAAAATATAGATATGAGAAAGGTATTACTAGTAACGACAATGGCTTTGAGCACAATATCGTTTGCTCAAAGTTCTGGCGGTGGTTGTCCTTTTGGCTTTGACAAAAAAGCCAACGCATCAGCTGAAGCCAATGAAAGTGAAATGATGATGCATGCAACATCGGCAACATCTGAAGAGGAAGAGCCCATGAGCAATACGGATGTTAACCCGAGTGGGAATACCAATCAAGATTGGTGGCCCAACAAACTGGATTTGTCAGTATTACGTCAAAATTCCTCACTCTCCAATCCAATGGGAGATGACTTCAATTACGAAGTAGAGTTTTCCAATTTGGACTACTACGCAGTTAAAGAGGATATCCGTGAAGTTATGACAACATCACAGGACTGGTGGCCCGCCGATTGGGGACATTACGGTCCGTTTTTCATTCGCATGGCTTGGCACAGTGCGGGAACTTATCGCACGGGTGACGGTCGCGGAGGATCGCGCGAGGGGCAGCAGCGTTTTGCGCCCATAAACAGTTGGCCCGATAATGCCAATTTAGACAAGGCTCGCCGATTATTGTGGCCTGTAAAACAGAAATACGGAAATACAATTTCGTGGGCTGACCTCATGATCTTAGCCGGAAATGTGGCATTGGAAGACATGGGCTTTGAAACCATCGGTTTTGGCGGTGGTCGCGAAGACGTATGGGAGCCCGCGAGCAATGTGTATTGGGGCCCTGAAACCAAGTGGTTGGACGATCAGCGTTATTCTGGCGATCGCAACTTGGAACGACCTCTAGCGGCTGTGCAAATGGGATTGATTTACGTGAATCCTGAAGGACCAAATGGCAACCCAGATCCAGTAGCAGCTGCACACGATATTCGTGAAACCTTTGGCCGAATGGGCATGAACGATGAAGAAACAGTAGCGCTCATTGCTGGAGGGCACACCTTTGGAAAAACACACGGTGCAGGTGATGCATCCCATGTTGGTCCTGAGCCTGAAGCAGCGCCAATCGAAGCACAAGGTTTTGGCTGGACCAGTACGTACAAAAGTGGAAAAGGTCCCGATGCCATTACTTCGGGCTTGGAAGTAATTTGGACCAAAACTCCTACTGAATGGAGCCACGGCTTTTTCAAAGCATTATTTGCACACGACTGGGAATTGACGAAAAGTCCAGCAGGAGCTCATCAGTGGGTTGCTTCAGATGCCGACGCCATGGTTCCCGACCCGTTCGATAGCACAAAGTTCTTGCGTCCTACGATGCTTACCACAGATCTATCACTTCGGTTTGATCCAGAATACGAAAAAATCTCACGTCGCTTCCTCGAAAATCCAGAGGAGTTCGAAAAAGCATTCGCACGTGCATGGTTCAAGTTGACCCACCGCGACATGGGACCAAAGACTCTTTACCTCGGACCGGAAGTTCCTGAAGAAGACTTCTTGTGGCAAGATCCACTTCCAGAAGTAAAGTATGAAACGATTGGAGATGCACAGATTCAAGAATTAAAGAACACCATTCGCGAATCCGGTTTGACCATTCAAGAGCTCGTTTCGACGGCATGGGCATCTGCATCCACTTTCCGTGGAACAGACTTTAAAGGAGGAGCCAACGGCGGTAGACTTCGCCTTGAGCCTCAGCGCAATTGGGAAGTGAATAATCCAGAAGAGTTGAATAAAGTTTTGGATGTCTACATGCAAATCCAAAAAGACTTCAACAAAGCCAATAAGAAAATGAAAGTTTCGATGGCGGATTTGATTGTTTTGGGAGGAAATGTCGGAATCGAAATGGCCGCGAAAAAATCCGGATACGATGTCAACGTACCATTTACGCCAGGGCGTGTGGATGCGACTCAGGAAATGACCGATCCCGAATCAATGGCTGTATTGGAACCAGAAGCGGATGGGTTTAGAAATTACAAGCAAACCCAGTACACCTTCACAACCGAGGAGTTGTTGGTAGATAAAGCACAACGTTTAACGCTAACTGCACCAGAAATGACAGTATTGATTGGTGGAATGCGTGCTATGGATTTGAACTGGGATGACTCCAATTACGGTGTGTTTACCGATACACCAGGTGCGTTGACCAATGATTTCTTCGTTAACTTATTGGACATGAGTACCGTATGGAAAGCGGCTTCTGACGACCGCGAAGTCTTTGAAGGTCGTGATCGCGAAACAGGTGATGTAAAATGGATGGCAACGCGTGCCGACTTGATCTTTGGATCTAATTCAGAACTGCGTGCGTTGGCCGAAGTTTACGCTTTAAATGGAAATGAAGAGAAATTCATCAATGATTTCATTAAAGCTTGGAACAAGGTGATGAATTTGGATCGATTTGACGTTTCCATGTAATTCATTCTTTCATATCTCTATATAAAAAACCCCGTTTCTGGATTTCCGGAAACGGGGTTCTCTTTTTTTATTTCAATATGGAAATAGTTCTTAGCTAATTTTGCGCATACGCAAACTCACCGGCGTAATTTCCAAATATTCGTCATCACGGATATATTCCATCGCCTCTTCCAATGAGAATTTGATTTTTGGCGCAATACGCACACCGTCATCACTTCCTGAGGCGCGCATGTTAGTCAGTTTTTTCCCCTTGATCACATTCACTTCCAGATCATTGTCGCGCGTGTGCTCACCGATCACCTGACCTTTATAAACTTGCTCGTTGGGATCGATAAAGAACTTACCGCGGTCTTGCAAACGGTTGATGGCGAACGCCAGTGCTTGCCCGGTTTCCATCGAAATTAGCGCTCCGTTGTGCGAAGTTCCGATTTCACCTTTGTACGGCCCGTATTCCTTAAAACGGTGCGTCATAACGGCTTCTCCAGCAGTGGCTGTCAAGAGTTGATTTCTCAATCCAATCAATCCACGACTCGGAATCTCAAACTCGAGGTGTTGGATATCTCCTTTTGGCTCCATCACTAAAAGATCTCCCTTGCGCTGCGTAGCGAGTTCGATTGCTTTTCCTGAAACACTATCGGGCACGTCGATAACCAAAATCTCGTACGGTTCTTCTTTGCCGTTTTCGGTCTCATGAATAATCACCTGTGGCTTACCAATTTGCATTTCATACCCTTCACGTCGCATGGTTTCGATCAATACCGACAAGTGAAGAATACCGCGTCCGTAAACGTTAAACTTATCTTCGGATTCGGTCGTTTCGACTTTCAATGCGAGGTTTTTCTCCATCTCTTTGAACAGACGATCGCGCAAGTGACGGCTAGTCACAAACTTTCCTTCTTTACCAAAGAAAGGGGAGTTATTGATGGTAAACAACATCGACATCGTTGGCTCATCCACCTCGATTCGCTCCAATGCCTCTGGTTGCTCAATACTTGCAATGGTATCTCCAATTTCGAAGTCGTCAAAACCTACGATGGCGCAAAGGTCTCCAGAACGTACCTTTTGAACGCGCTCACGACCCAATCCTTCGAAAACAAAAAGTTCTTTAATGCGGCCTTTCTTCACCACGTTATCTTTCTTGAGAAGAACGTAGTCTTTTCCTTCCTCCAAATCACCGCGATAAACGCGACCGATAGCGATTCGTCCGACGAAACTCGAATAGTCAAGCGAAGTGATTTGCATTTGTGCTTCACCTGGCTTGTAAGGTGCTTCAGGGATTATCTTTAAAATATCATCCAAAAGTACCGCGATATCTTCGGTCGGTTTTTTCCAATCCTTGCTCATCCACCCTTGCTTCGAACTGCCATAAACGGTCTCGAAGTCCAATTGCTCTTCGGTGGCATCCAAGCTGAACATGAGGTTAAACACCTGTTCGTGTACCTCATCGGGGGTACAGTTTTCCTTATCCACCTTGTTGACAACCACAATAGGCTTTAACCCCAACTCAATGGCCTTGCCCAAAACAAAACGTGTTTGTGGCATCGGGCCTTCAAAGGCATCGACCAACAACAAAACGCCATCAGCCATTTTTAAGACACGCTCCACTTCACCACCGAAATCGGCGTGACCTGGAGTATCGATAATATTGATTTTAACGCCTTTGTAGGTTACGGAAACGTTCTTAGACAAGATGGTAATCCCGCGCTCTCTTTCCAGATCGTTGTTATCCAAAATGAGTTCTCCGGTTTCTTTGCGATCGTCCAAAACTTGAGCGTACTGGATAATCTTATCGACTAATGTAGTTTTACCGTGGTCTACGTGAGCGATGATTGCGATGTTGCGAATTGATTGCACTTACTTTTTCTTTAAAATTCAAGGGCGCAAAAGTACGGCGAATTCCCACAACTCTGACAATGAGGAAGAAAGTTTTACGATTCCTTCCATTTTATGTTACATCCAATACTCGGGAATTGCTCCTTGAGCGGAGCTAAACCGCATAGCAACGCATCTGCTGCACGCCGCAAATCAAGGCCAGACACTGGAATGGCATTCGATGGACGACTTTCATCAAACTGTCCGCGACACACCAATTTCAACGCCGAGTCAAAAAGAAAAAAATCAGGAGTACAAGCTGCATCATAGGATTTCGCCACTTCTTGCGATTCGTCGTACAAGTATGGAAAAGGATAACCTTCTTTTCTCGCGTGTTCAGCCATGCGATCCGGATGGTCCTCTGGATAATTGGTCACATCGTTCGAACTAATGGCAATGGTCTGTATTCCCTTCGTCGAATAATCTTCCGCCCATTTGACGAGCTCTGCGTTGATATGTTTGACAAACGGACAATGATTGCAGATAAAAACGATCATCGTCCCCTTCTCTCCTCTCAAGTCCTCAAGTGACTTGAACACCATCTCTTCGCACGTATCGGGTAAATTAAAGTCAGGGGCCTTCGTTCCTAATTCAATCATCTTGCTCGGTGTGGCAGCCATCTTTTTATTTATTTTTAAGCCAGTCGTCAGTTTGGCACAATTTTTACACTATTTTTCTCGAAGAAAACAAAAAATGACCAATCATGAAAGCAATAAAACTACTTCTTATCGCAATGGTCGGCGTACTTATGGTCGTCGGTACGGGTTGCAAGAGCCAATACGGTAAAAAAGTCAAGGAACCGTTTACCGGATCGAAATACGAATCCAACAAACGATATTTCCGAGGTACGGGAAAAGGTGTTAGTCAAAAGGACAATATCGCCTCTGGAAAAGCGGATATCCAAGCCAAGCAAGAGTTGGCGGCACAAGTGAACACGAATATCAGTTCCATGGTAGATCAGTATCTAGGACAAACCGAAAACGTGAATGCTGCAGATGTAGCCGATAAGTTTCAAAGTTTGGCCCGTGAAGCCATGAGTACAGAGCTTAGTGATTTGCGCAAGATTGGCGAGGAGAAGTACTTCGACGGTGAAAACTACACGGTTTTTATTGCGTATGAAATTCACAAAAAACAAATGTTCCGCTTTCTTAAGAAACAAGCTCGCGTATCGAAATACGTGGACAAGCGAACAGCCGATCTCATTGAAGAAATGATCGATAAAGAATTGGAGCAGTTGGAAGATTAAAAAAAAGCGGGGTGATTTTCCCCGCTTTTTTTAATTCATCAATGACAAAAAATACTGCTCAAGTTTTTCTCTTTCATCTGCCGACAATCGCGCATTACTGTGGAGTAATGAATAGCCTTTTAGTGGCATTTCTCGTTCTTCAACCTCCTCGGCACATTCTTCCAGAATATGGTTTCGATCCTTTAATGGCATACTTCCCCATTCGGAGAAATTGAATTCATGTCGCCCTTCATTTATGTGGTCTTGCAAAATAAATTTCGCCGGACTTAAATTGCTATACCACGGGTATTCGGTTTCGTTGGAATGGCAATCAAAACAGGCCGATTTGACAAGATTATACATCTCGGTATCGTTCCCAGCATAATTTTCAAAAGCCAATTCGGGACTTACTTCTTCGGTATTTCGGTCAACCGGAATAAAGGAAGTTACAACGAGCCCTAGAATGATAACTAGGACTACAATTCGCGTTATTTTTTTCATAGCAATGGGGTTTTAAGTATTATCGATAACCGTGCATTGATTATTGTACTCTGACTTCTGCATCCGCATACAAACCAGCTAGCTTTTCAACGGTGTAATCTACATCTTCAATGGTGTTAAACCGGCCAAAGGAAAACCGAATAGCCGGTCGATCGGGATTGGCACCAATTCCTTTGAGTACGTGAGAACCAATATTACTTCCCGAGGAGCATGCTGACCCTCCAGAGGCGCAGATTCCGTATATATCCAAATTGAACAAGAGCATTCCTCCCAATTTACTCGGTGGCAGAGATACGCTTAAAACGGTGTATAAACTTCGGTCCATCTCTCTACTGAGCCCGTTAAACTCAACACCTGGAATGGTGTCTTTCAGTCGGTCGATCATGTACGCCTTGAGCTCGCGTATGTGCTTTTGATGCGCTTCTAAATGACTATAGGATAGTTCAAATGCTTTGGCCAGTCCCACTATGCCGTATAAATTTTCAGTTCCTCCACGCATATTTCGTTCTTGGGAGCCTCCGTGAATAAATGCATGAAGCTTTACTCTTTTATTCACATACAGGAATCCGATTCCTTTGGGCCCGTGAAACTTATGCGCCGAACAAGTCAAGAAATCAACTGGAAAATCCGATAAATCAAATGCGTAATGCGCCATACTCTGGACCGTATCGCTGTGGAAATACGCACCCTTTGAGTGACATAACTCTCCAATTTCACGCAGATCTATCAGGTTGCCAATTTCATTATTCGCGTGCATTAGACTCACGAGTGTAGGAGTTTCTTCCTCCAACAACTCGGCCAAATGGTTCTTATCTATTTCACCACGATTGTTCACCTTGACCAAATCCACGCGCGCTTTATCGCAGTCTGCCAAATACTCTGCCGTGTGCAAAACGGCGTGATGCTCGAGTGGGGAGGTAATTATTCGCTTCACACCTAAATCACTGACGCTGCAACGCAATGCCTGATTATCGGCTTCGGTTCCACCACTAGTAAAAAATATCTCGGATGGCGTACAGTTCAGTGTCTTCGCAATTTGTTTTCTCGCCATCTCGATCAATGAACGACTCTCTCGCCCTTTGGCGTGAGTTGAGGAAGGATTACCGTAGTTTTCTTCCAACACGGGGATCATAGCCCGAACTACTTCTGGATCGATTGGCGTAGTAGCCGCATTGTCTAAGTAAATTTTCTTCATCTTCATTTGGCTATTTCATTCACTCGTGCAATCATTTCACCGGCCAATTCATGGGCACGTTCTGTCGATTTAGCTTCTGTGTAAACACGAATGATGGGTTCTGTATTCGACTTCCGCAAATGTACCCATTCTTCCGCAAAGTCAATTTTTACTCCGTCGCGTGTATCTACTTTCTCATCCGAAAAAATACGCGTTACCTCTTCCAGAATGCCATCAACATCCATTTGGGCGTCCAGTTGAATTTTCTTTTTCGCCATCGCATATTGGGGATAACTATCGCGAAGTTGTGTCATGGTGCGTTGTTCGCGGACATAATAACTCAAAAACAGGGCAATTCCGGCCAATGCATCCCGACCGTAATGCAGCTCAGGCCAGATGATTCCGCCATTGCCTTCTCCACCAATTACAGCGTTTACTTTTTTCATTTCTGCTACTACATTGACTTCACCAACGGCCGCTGCCGAGTAACTCGAATTGATGTATTTTTCGGTGACATCACGCAGAGCTCTTGTACTTGAGAGGTTGGATACGGTGTTGCCCGGTGTTTGTGACAAAAAATAGTCGGCCACTGCGACCAAGGTGTATTCCTCACCAAACATCGTCCCATCCTCACATACAAACGCTAAACGGTCTACGTCGGGATCAACCGTTATTCCCATATGTGCTTCTTCGGCGACCACCCTCCTGCTCAATTCGGTAAGGTGTTCGGCAAGTGGTTCTGGATTATGTGGAAACTGCCCGTTTGGCTCGCAATACATCTCAATAACCTCTACTCCTAAATTCCGGAGCAATTGAGGTATGGCTATTCCACCTACACTGTTTACTGCATCCACGACTACTTTCAATTTCGCTCCTCGAATCGACTCCGCATTCACGCGTTCGCTTGATAGTATCGCTTCGATATGATGCTTCAGCGCATCTTCAAATCGCACATAGCTCCCTATCTCTTCGACCGGAGCAAACTCGGCATTTGATTCTTGAATCAATTTCAACAATTTCGCCCCATCCTCTGCATTGATAAATTCGCCCTTCTCGTTCAATAACTTGAGAGCATTCCATTGTACGGGATTGTGTGAAGCCGTAAGTATGATTCCTCCTTGAGCTTTTCGTTCCACTACGGCCATTTCTACCGTGGGAGTTGTCGCTAAATCCAAGTCAATTACATTCACGCCCATCATTTGAAGCGTATTATTGACCAACTGATGGATCATCGGACCCGAAGGACGGGCATCTCTACCCGTAACGACCGACAGTTTACCCCCGTGTTTGGAAATGAGCATTTGGGCGTAAGCTGTAGCAAATTGTACCACGTCAATGGCCGTTAAGTTCTCGCTAGGAGGACCTCCGATTGTACCGCGAATTCCCGAAATGGATTTAATTAAAGTCATAGGATGAAATTTTGCTCAAAGATAGAAAAATCAAAGGGTCAAGCCATCCGAGTCATGCGATAGTGCCGAATGTCCGCTTCGATAAATTCATCTCCTTCCACCCGAAAACCATAACGCTCGTAAAAAGGAATTGCCGGAAGTTGGGCGTGCAAGTAGAGTTGCTCCTCTCGACCGCGTAAATCTTCTAAAATGCGTTTTAGCACTGCACCTCCTAGCCCTTTGTTGCGGTGCGATTTAATAACGGCAAAGCGTTCAAGTTTGATTCCCTTGTCGGTTTTTCTCCAGCGACCAGTGGCCAGTGGAAGGTCATCTTCGTACAGTAAGTAATGAATCGACTCCTCTTCAAACTCAAACTCCTCACTGCGATCGACTTCTTGTTCGACAATAAAAACTTCATCGCGCACGCTATGGGCATCATCGGTGTACGGTTGTTCGCCGTGGCGGTATACTACAATTCTCATGGTTTTAAAATAGCTTTAATGTTCGGACGAAAATAATTTGGCCCTTTGAGCACTTTTCCGTCTTCGCGATAAATCGGCTTTCCGTCTTCACCCAGTTTACTCATGTTGCTTCGCTGAATTTCATCAAAGACTTCCTCAATCACATCCTGCATTCCGTGCGTAAGTATCGTTCCGCATAAAATATAAAGCATGTCGCCCAGCGCATCTGCCACTTCGGTGAGGTCTCCTTTCTGCGCTGCATCAAGGTATTCTTCATTCTCCTCACGCATCAATTTATACCTCAAAATCAGCGTTTCTGGACTCAACTCTATCGTGGGCTTCTTTTCGTTGCGTAAACCAAACGTTTCGTGAAAGTGTTTTACTGCGGACAATTGATGCTTCATGGTATGGATTATTATTGAGATATACTTTTACCTTTGAGGCGTTGAATTTCGAACAATTATGGAAAACATCACACGAGGTCATTGGATTTTTGCCGCAATTTTTGCGTTGAGCTTTATCGGTTATATGATTTATGCCTATCGCAAAGATTTGAAAATGCACAAAACCTATTACCGCGGAGCTACACTGATTTTTTTCTTTCTGCTATTCGGAATGGTTGTACTCTATTTATTGAAGGATAATTTTCAGTAGATCACCGGATTTTTTGTTAAAACCCTGTTAAATCAAACCGCGGAGTGACCTGAACACACTAAATTCGCTCAATAAGCGATAAAGAAATATGTTCGGCAAACGCAAAATAAACGTCGTCATTGGTTTCATGACCGCGGCCCTTGTGGGAATCATTTCCCTGCAGGCCTATTGGATTGTCAATGCCTACGATATTCAAGAGGAACAATTCGACAACCGAGTTATCGACGCACTTCAACTTACGGCGCTTCAAATGGAGGATCGCGAAGCTTATGCCTTTTGGAGCCAAATGTTACGCGAAGAACGTTTTCCACCCGATAGTCAGCACGTTACTTTTCGCGGACAGGAACCCGGGTTTAACGATTCTATGCTGCTACTTTCGATCGATACGGCCGAACAAGCTTTTGATGGCGCTTCGTCCATCTCTGTTTCCATTACGGAGGACTCAACGGCGCTTGGAGATAACGTCAGTACGGATGTGCAAGTCGACCGCGGAGATGGCTACTTTGAAGTAATCGTTGAAAACCGCGGAGGGGGAAAGCGAGAGGTGATTGTCAGTCGAAGAGCCATCCAAGAACGCTATCAGCAATTCAATGATTTAGTCGATCGCGCTTTTATTGATTACATGTTTCCACGCTTTGCCTTGGAGTTTCGCATTGACGAAGAGGAGATGGAAGAGCAACTCAAGCAAAACTTCTCAAACGTTGGCATCCACCTCAATTTCGAATACGCTGTATCTGATGCTGGTTTCTTAACCCCGCTAGCGAGTGACTTTTACAACCCATCGGAAGAAAAAACCTACCGAACCCAGCTCTTCCCGAATGATTTATTCACCAATGAAAGTACATTGATGGTCCAATTCCCCTCCAAATCGATGTTCATCTGGCAGTCGATATGGGGAGTTGCTCTTTTGAGCTTGATCTTTACGGCCATCATCATATTTGCCTTTGCGCGGACGGTTGTGCTTTTCCGTGGACAAAAACGGATTTCGGAAGTAAAGTCCGACTTCATCAACAACATGACGCACGAATTTAAAACTCCGATTGCGACGATCTCCCTCGCGCTCGACGCCATGGGCAATGATCTTGTTCTTCACAATCCGGATCAATTAAAAAGATACAGTGGCATTATTCGAGAGGAGAACAAGCGAATGAACAAGCAAGTGGAAAATCTCCTTCAACTTTCTCAATTGGAAAAAGAGGATATCGAGTTAAAAATTGAAAGGACGAATTTATCTACCCTTGTCGAAACTGCAGTTGATCACATGCGACTGCCGGTGGAAAAGAGAGGTGGAAAAATCACTTTTACCAACGATATAGATAACGACCTCGTTAATGTAGATGAAGTGCATATCACCAACGCCGTGATTAATCTACTCGATAATGCAAATAAATACAGCCCCGAACACCCGGAAATAGAGGTGCGTTTGGGAAGAGACGATTCGGGAATTGTTCTAAGCGTTTCGGACCGTGGAATGGGAATGGATGCCGAAACCAAAAAGCGCATTTTTGATAAGTTTTATCGGGTAACGAGAGGAAATATTCACGAAGTAAAAGGACACGGCATTGGACTGAGTTATGTCAAAAAAATAATGGATTTACACCGAGCACAAATCAAAGTTATCAGCACCCCAAATCAGGGGAGCACATTTATTTTAAAATTTCCTGACCATGAGTGAAAAGCCGAAAATTCTACTCGTTGAAGACGATCCCAACTTTGGGACGGTACTTGGAGACTACCTCAGATTACACGATTTTGAAGTTGTTCATGCCATCGACGGTTCCGTGGGACTGCATAAATTTAAGCGAGATGAATACGACCTGATTATTCTGGATGTAATGATGCCCCAGAAAGACGGGTTCACACTGGCAGAGGAAATCAGTAAAATCAATTACCGTCAGACGCCGTTTATTTTTTTGACGGCAAAGGGAATGAAAGAAGATATGCTGGAAGGCTATCGCCTCGGTGCAGATGACTTTATCACTAAACCTTTCGATTCGGAGGTTCTTCTTTATAAAATTAAAGCGATTCTTCAGCGTGTTGCGGGCAATGAAGAGGAATCCAATAACGAATATCAGATTGGTAGTTTAACTTATTACCCCGAAGTACGCGAATTGATGCACGACGGTGATGTCATGAAGCTCAGTCCGAAAGAAGGCAAATTATTGGAACTGCTGTGTGAGTCAAAAAATGAACTTCTCTCAAGAAGCAAGGCACTTACATTAATCTGGAAAGACGACAACTATTTCACCTCTCGGAGCATGGATGTGTATATCGCGAAACTTCGGAAATATCTGAAATCCGAAAATGATGTCGAAATCCTAAATGTTCATGGCGAAGGTTTTCGATTGATCGATCGCAGCGAGTCCAACTCCCACCCGAAAGTAAAAGCCTGATTTTCGATCAATCCATGTAATTCTTCATGCTTCTTCCCTACTTTTGCAGTAGATAAAGAAAGAAGCTATGCTCTGTATTAAGCACCACAGTACCGATCCCTATTTCAATATCGCTACAGACGAATATATTTTTAAACACATCAAGGAAGATTGTTTCATGCTGTGGCGCAATGACAATGCTATAATTGTAGGAAAACATCAAAACACGTTGGCCGAAATCAATGTGGAGTACGTCAAGGAAAAAGGCATCAAAGTGGTTCGTCGACTTTCGGGCGGCGGAGCGGTTTACCACGACTTGGGAAACCTCAATTTTTCATTTACTCGTACCGGAGAAGAAAGTGATTTAGTCGACTTTCGACGTTACACCAAACCCATTTTGGAAGTGCTCCAAAACCTCGGGGTGGAAGCCAAATTCGAAGGACGAAACGATCTGACAATCAAGGGGCTGAAGTTCTCGGGAAACGCTGAACACGTGTTCAAAAACAAGGTTCTCCACCACGGAACGCTTCTGTTTTCATCCGAAATGAAAGATGTTTCTGGAGCGTTAAAAATCAATCCATTGAAATACAAAGATCGGGCGATTAAGTCCGTTCCAAAACGTGTTACCAACATCAGTGAGCACCTCTCTGAACCCATCACCTTGGACGAATTCACAGATCGGATCATGAACCATATTTTGGATTCTTATCCCGATGCCAAGTTGTATGAATTTACGGATGAAGACTTGGCTGCCATTCAAAAAATCCGCGATGAAAAATATGCCACCTGGGACTGGAATTTCGGTTACTCGCCCGACTACAATTTCCAGCGTGGAGTTCGCGCTCAAGGCGGAACACTCGAGATGAATTTACAAGTTCATAAAGGCGTGATCCAAGAGGCAAAAATCACAGGGGATTTCTTTCATATCCTCGACATCAAACCCATCGAAGACGCACTGGTGAATACCCCACATGACGAAGCTAAAATTCGTGAGGTACTTAAGAAGTTTAATCTTGCGGATTACTTCAAGGACATTTCTGAAGACGACCTTGTCGCGGCCATGTTCTAAGTAAACAGTGGTGTAAAACAAAAAAGCGGCTCCAGTATTTTGGAGCCGCTTTTGTTTCTATTCGTTGGTACAAACTACTTATTTGACCATAAAACGCTTGGTTATTTTCGAACCATCGTCGAAAGTAACGTTGAGCATGTACATTCCTGAAGCATAGTCTGTCGCGTCAATTTCAAGACGCTTTCCGCTTAGGTTGTCAAAACTCGCAACTTGTTGCCCCATTACGTTTACAATTGAAACAGAGGTGAGTGTTTGGCGCAAATCGTGCAATTCGATTTGGAATACATCAGCTACTGGGTTCGGGAAGATTTTCACTCCGTTTTCCAACTGTGCATTTTCTTCAACACTGAAAACATCAGCTCCTGGCAAGTCAAGTGCGATCATCATGCGTGGAAGAAGGTATCCCTGAATCGTATCGATGTACGTACGACCTTGTGTTGCCGACATGTTAGGGTTCGAAGCCAAACCACCTTGGTGGATTTGATTGGCATCATAAGAACCACCGGTTTGTGCGTTTACACCTGCTACAATCATTTGAAGGGTTGCAAAATCCCACCACTGCCATGGTGCACCTCCGTTGAGCAATTGTGCAGGCTGTAAAGGCAAGACGATTGGATAAAGCCCCTCGAGGTTGTTTCCTACCGTTATCGTTGGATTAACAATACTCCAAGTGGAATACGTATTACCGTAAAGTGAACGAGCCTGAGCTGTGTATGGATCACCGAAGAATGGCAAGTTAGCGAAGGATGAATTCACACCCAAGTCGCGAACTTTCGCCATGAACAAATTGGCTCCTTGCACCTCAACAACGTTTTCGTTGGTTGTAGGCACAATTACAATTCCGTTATCGAATGGAGCGTAACCGTCGCGAACAGCATGGAAACTAACAAAAGGACTTTCATTTCCTTCCAACCAAGACGTATCCGCCAACGCGCCACCTGCGTTTACATGCAATTGTACATCTGCATCGTAGCCCATGTGGTTGTCGTTGTTAAACATTCCACCGTACCCATCGATATTTCCCCACAACATGGTATCGATATAGCTTTCACCAGTAGCGGCGAAAGTGAATTTTGGTATAGCCATCTCTGCAAACTTATCCAAGGTAGCAAATGCCAATACCGTGTAACCACCTGATCCTTCACCGTAAACGGCAATAGAATTCGGGTCGATATCGTAATCATCTGTGGTCGCTGCGTCTTTTTTGAAGTAACGAACTGCAGTTTTCAAATCAATGATTGAACGGTATACGGCTTGAAGCAACCCGGCACGACGACCTTCAGCAGAAGTGTCCAATGGGTTCCAGCCCAAACGATAATCAATAGAAGCCGCTACGTAACCGCGCTTTGCCCATTGCTTACACAACTCTACCGCTGTACTGTCTTGCTTTGTTCCGGTTGTTCCTCCGTTGATTACAATCGGCAAGAAGTTACCCGTATGAACAAAAATCACCAATGGTCGGTCGGATTGGGTATCCACGCTCTGATCTGGCTCGTAAACGTCCATTTTAAGATCGATTAGCGTTGGAGTTCCCGTCAACACCTCAAAGTTTTGTCCATAGGTAACATCAGTAGTTACCGTAATTTCGGAATCGTTGAATACCTCATCGAGGTATCGAGTTTGTGCCTGTACTGAAGTAGAGGCCAACCCCAAACCCAGCAACGCACCCAAATAAAGTAGCTTTCTTTTCATAAATCACATTTTGTTGGTTTGCATAAAGTTAAAAATAAAACGAGACAATGATTACGGATTGTCTCTAAAAAGTTCAACAACCACCTGAGCATAGAGCAATCGACCTACTATCGGACCGCCATATACTTGGAAAACACGGTTGTTTAATACATTACTTCCACCCACTTTAAAGGTGGTGTTCCATTTGTCTACACGATAATTGATCTGTGCGTCAACCAGTCCGTACGAATCGATAAACCCGGTAAACTGTGGAGATCCTTCAAACAAAAATCCTTCAATCCATTTGTAATTCACTCCAAATCCCAAATTTTTGATTTTTGTTCCACTAATCTCAATATCTCGTCCAGTTATCCCCAGATTATATTTGTGCTCTGGTGTATTGAAAGCTGGTATAATGCCATCATCTTCCCCTTGGATTTCCAAACGATTCCAACTGTAATTGGCGTTGAGCGTAAGGAATTCGTTTAAATAATAATTCACCCCAATAGCTGCTCCCATGGTCGTAACAGGCTCATTGGAATTGGATGCTATACGGTAAGCTTGAACAGTGGACGGTGAATTGGTAACGGTGTTGTAGGTCATGTCAATACCAATTTGAAATCCGATAAAATCTGTATACCAACTGTGATAAGCGGTTAAGTCTACGTAGATTTTTTTCCACCAACTGGATCTCATTCCAACCTCTACGGTGCGAACGCGCTCGGGGCGAATCGGATCGACATTGAAATAATCCAGTGACTCGGGGTTCTGACTGCTGAGGAAATTTCGGAAAGAACCGGTTGTAACCAAACTATCGTACCCATTGAGGTTACCCAACAAAATCGCTCGGCCCACATTGTAGTACAGGTATTGATCCTGAAGCGTGGGGTTTCGAACTGCACTGCTGAATGAAACGCGGAATGTATTGTTCTCGTTTAGATTATAAACAGCCGAAACGGCAGGTGAAAACAACAAATCGAAATTTTGATTCTTATCCATTCGAATGGTCGCGTTCACTTTGAGTCGCTCATCGATATAGCGCTCCTCTGCACCCGCGTAAAATCCAAATTCGCGGTTTACGATTCGTACGTCACCCGTATCGCTAAATATCGTTCCTCTCGAGTCCGGATTGTATTGACGAAAGTTTCCTCCTACAGCGAGATAATCGGCCCAAGAAGGCTCGAATCGATATTCTCCTTGTACATGGTACAATGCACTGCGATCATAAAAACGCGATCCTCCTTCAGAGAAGGGCTTTGAAATAATATCGTTGAATAACGAATCATATTCAGCAGTTCCGGGTTGAACAAATGGATCTAAGAATGGATTTGCTGGATCATCGACGTTCTCACGAACTAAATTATGCCAATACGCCAGGGTATCCTGATACTGCGCAAGAATAGAGTTGAGCGCATCTACATCAAACGGACCTCCTTGGTTATAAATCTCTTGCACACCCGGAAGTTGCTTGATTTGCGGAACAATACTCGACGCCCAGAACGTAGAGTACGCGTTGATCCACTCCTCATTACTCATGGCAAACTCCTGCATTTTGAATGCGGTAAAAACAGCGTCATACGTGTCGCCCGCATCTTCGTTTGTGGCATAGGCACGAATGAACCACTTGTCCTTTTTCGCCAATTCAAGCCGGTTTTGGAAGAACTGGATGTTCTTTAAACTGAATCGGTTATCGCCTTGATACACTGTCGTTCCGGTACCGTAGTTAAATGCATAGGTCAACTCGAGTTCAGGGTTAAAGCGGTAGTGAAGACTGGTTGCAAACTTGCCATTTCGGGTGTCGTAATCCACCAAGTCCTCTTCGCGATATCCCGTTCGGAAAATCTCCCCTAATCCCGGATACTCGCGAATATCCGATACGCTTGTAAAAGCATTATTGTTATTCGAAACATCTTCATCACCGTAAATATTGATCGCATCCCAACCTCCGAGGTTACCTTCCTCTACAGGCGAACCATAAACCGGTTGGTAGTTGGTGGCCTCCCAATCGTCCGCTTGCAAATAAAATATGTTGAATTTCATAGCGAACTTTTCTTCCCCGTCTTTATTCTCAAAAACATGAGCGTAGCGCAGAGCCGTTTCGGTAAGCGCTCGTTCTCCCGCCTTAAACGAAACGTCAAGTCCTCGAAAAGTCCAAGGATCTTTGGTTTCCATATTGATTACTCCGTTGAATGCCCCTGGACCGAAAAAGGCAGAGCTCGCACCGGCTACTAATTCAACGCGCTTTACATCCAAGTCGGACGCACCTAAAAAATTACCTAGGGAAAAGTTCAAACCGGGTGCTTGATTGTCCACACCGTCGATCAACTGCAAGGTACGCACCGGTGAAGTCGAGTTAAAGCCGCGTGTATTGATCACTTTAAAACCCAATGAAGCCGATGTGATGTCTACACCTTTCAGATTTCCAAGATTCTCATAAAAGTTACCACTCGGAGCTTCTTTGATGGCTACGACATCTAATGACTCCACAGTAAGTGCTGCCTCCTGCTGTTTTTTGGTGATTCGTTGTTCGACCACCGTAACGTCATTGAGGTTGAAGCTCGAAGATTTGACGCGTATTTTTAACTTATCCGATGGGGCTTTCACCTCATAGTTCAGCTCTTCATAACCGATAAATCGAATTTCAAGAATGAGTGGAAACTTGAGTTCACTTCCCTCTATGACAAACTTTCCATCAAAATCTGTACTCGTACCCAGTGACGTACCGCGTACGACAACACTCGCTCCGATAATGGTTTCTCCTGACTCGTAATCCTCCACAATACCACTAATGCGTTGCGCATGAGCGATCACGGAAAAAAACATCAACAACAAGAATACCGGCAATCCACGATGATAACTTCCCATATTTCGGTTTTGGTTGATTAGCGTATCGTAAAGATAATGTTGTAATCCATAAATCAAACACTGCACACCTCGGGTAATGTGTTAAAAAACATAACCTTTGTTATGCGTGCCTAATAATTTGTCCGAATATAGGAAAATATTCCTATTACCGTTGGGTTAAATTAAGGGGCAACTTGCTTTGTGATTAACCAAATTGAACGCGTGTAACCTTATTTTCTATTCCAGACTGACGAACGCCTTCAACCTTTTCATCGGTGTAGCCGAGATACAGAAAGCCCAGAATTTGATCTTCTTCACCCAGACCAAATGGCTCCTTGAATTCAGGTAAATATGTCGGACCTCCGCTACCCCAATACATGGCAATTCCGAGTTCAGTAGCTCCCAACCATATGTTTTGAACCGCAATTGCTGTTGCCTGAATTTCCTCGATAACGGGAATATTCGGGTTTTTACCACGTGCCGAGGCAATCACTACGACGTGTGATACCTTTTCAATTCGGCGGGCAAACTTTTGTGCTACCTCTTCTTTGAATTTTTCTTTTGGAATATGATTGCGGTAAACATCCTCTTGGACCGCTGCAAACTCTTGAAGCGCTGATTTGTCAAAAACAAAAAACCGCCACGGTTCGGTTCGACCATGATTGGGCGCCCAATTGGCCAGTTCAAGGATTTTATTTAAATCTTCCTCTGATATTAGCTTCCCGTTGAATAATTCGGGTTTGATATTTCTTCGCTTTCGAATAGCTTCTGTTACATTCATAATGCATCTATTATTCTTTGCGTGACTTCTTCGGGTCCCACTCCGTCAGTTTCAACGATGATGTCTGCTTTTCGATAGTGATTTTCTCTTTGCAGCATTAGCTCTTTCACCTTTGATGTGACATCTCCTTTCAACAGTGGACGGGTTTCGTCTTCCTTCAGTCGCGCTAAAAGTTGTTGAACATCTGTTTTTAAATACACTGTAAAGGCGGGAAAGTTCCAAAATTCATCATGTAAAACCATTCCACCTCCTGTTGCAAATATCGTTCGCGGCTGCTCCGCGATGCGTGACCAAAGTTCCTTTTCCATTTTCCGAAACTCCGTCTCACCGAGCACGGAAAAAAGTTCTCGTATAGATACGCCTTGGTCATTTTCAATCCATTGGTCTGTATCGATAAAATTGAAGTCTAGGGTTTGTGCAAGAAGTTGTCCGACTGTGGTTTTTCCACTGCCCGGCATACCAATCAAAGCAATTGATTTATTCATGAAAAAGTTTCCTTTCGCGCTTAAGGGTTCTCTTGAACCGGTTCCAAGGTCTTTGGTGCTTTCGGTGGTTTGACTTTCTTTGGCCCATAGCCCAGATTTAAGTTCAAACCAAAACCAAGACTTACACCATCAATCATATCGGGAAGAAGCGCGTAATGCAAGTAATCAATACCCAGAGTAAACTGGAGATATTTTCCAATTGCCACAGCTGCACCCGTATTGAAGCCTTGGTTAGAAAGCACTGTTGCTTGAGCTCGCAAGCTAAAATATTCGGAATAATCGCCAAAATAACTCAAACTAACCGCATGCAACGGACTTCCTGAGTGGTTGAAATAGAAGTAATCTAATCCCAGTTGTTGCTTTTCTGAAAGGTTGTATCGCCCGCCCAAATTCCATTTGGATGGAAGTGTAGATGTCCAACTTCCGGTGGTGTCAGTAAACTCGAGCACATCCAGTATGGTATCTGTAAATGCTTCCACCTGTTCATCAAAGGTTCGGTCATCATCAGCATTGTAATACACGCCTTCAAATCGAAAATCATCTACGCGCGAATGATAGTTGGTCGTCGATTCATCTTTCCAATAAATGGTACCGATATCTCTTGCTCCAAAGGCAAAGCTAAAGTCTTCATTGAGCTTGTACTCTACTCCGAAATCAATACCGTACCCCAAGTTCTGGGGGCTCCAGTAATTCGTGTAAACATCTTCACGAATTCCGGCCGTATTCACCGTCATATCGGCATCAATGATCCATTCGAACGGAGCTGGATTGCTCTCTACAATTCCGACATCAAATCGACGAACATCGCTTCGAACTCCTGCGATTCCGTTGATCAATTTGACTCGACCTCCTACTGTCCATTTGTCCGTTACACGTCGCGTCAAACCCAAATGAACTCCTACATAATGTTCGGCCGCCACATTGAAATAGGACATATCTACAATTTGATTGACGTAGGGCTTATTACCGTTGACCACCATTTTAAGCAGATCCGAAGGAGGAGTTACAACCGTGTTGATCTCTTGATAAACGCCAAAAGACCAATAATTCCGTTCGGTTCCAATGCCTACAAAAAGAATATCGCTGTGCATTTGAAACCAAAATGATGAGTTGGCACCCAAATTAGCGATGCTTTGTTCAAATTCCGTTTGAAAATCATTTTCAACGTTGAAAAGACCAAGTTTCACAAAGTTCTGCTGCAAGGCGAATTCATGTCTTGAAATCCCAGGTATTCCTACAGTCACTCGCGATGGACCAAAAGAGGTCGGCCGGGTGTAATTGGCCTGTGCAGTGCTCTCAAATCCAAAGAGTGAGAAGTTTTGTTGACCCAATGCGAGTGCGCTAAGACAGATTCCGAGTAATAATACGATGATCTTTTTCATAGCTCTGCAGATATATTTACCTCAGCCGCCAAATAGAGCTTGAGAAAGTTCGTATAGTGCAAAATCATATCGTCGTTTCCATTGTTAGGCGAATTGAATGATAAACGAAAGACTATTTTACTCCCGTTTTCCAACTGACCCAAAATAGCTTCATCTATTTCAAGTTCTGATCTACTCAAACTCGCCTCGATAACTTTTCCGGTATTATCCACTTGTGCGGCAGAAAGTAATGGCAGATCTTGAATATCAATAACCTGATCGTTTTCATCCAAAAAACGGAGTTGTAAATCGGCCGTAAGCCCAAAGCCGTTCAAGGTATTCATGTACAGTTTTAAGGCGTTCAGTGTGAGGGTATCACCTAGATCGATGTCCATCGATTCCAACGAAATGGTATCCGTTAAGAATAAATCATCAATTTGAAAGTCCAAGCCCAGTTCCAATCGAATTCCGAAAATAGCTTCACCGTCACCAATCAAATGATTTTGCATCGCCGGCGTATTGCCATTGGGATTGGAAATCAGGCCACCCGCCATGTTGATCTCATTGGGAAGGATACTCAAAAAGTTGACGATATCGCTATTCTGCGGCGTGTACGACACTTCGCTGTCTACGTATTGTCCGATTTGATTCAAATCGGGAAACCCAATGATTTGAGGAGAACCCGCCAATGACGCTTGACTTCCTGAGGATGAGTTTTCACCGTTAATATCGACGTTGACCTCGACGGGAACTCCCATGCTGTTCGAAGTTGTGACGTACAATGAGGGATCAGAGAATACGATGTTCCCACTGATATTTTCGAGAAACTCGATATTAAAGGCAGCGTCCGCTCCCGAAATGGACTGCGTTCGTTGACCGAAATATCCTTTTGCCAAACTAAAATTGGGTTGATTGATAACCATATCAAACGAAAAGCTCAAATCCGAAGGCTGAACGGTCACTTGGTTGGTGGTGTTTGCTCCCACGGCCCAGCGTATCGGAATCGTATTGAACGGCTGAACGGGGTCTGTTGTCAAATCAGCTACATAATCTACCATTGGCGTACTTCCCGAGCTCTGTTGTGTGAAGGGCACCTCTAACGCATTTGTACCAAGAGATATGGCCGGGAAGGACAAGGTATAGCTCAAATAATTGGGACTCCCAATCGCAGCAGCATCCACCGAACCCTCGGAAAACACGATTTCAATCACTTCTTCCTGAAAAGGAAAACTCAGACTCAACGCGGTATTCACAGCAAAAAGCTCACCTTGGCCTGGGACGAAGGTTCCGTTATTGGAGTTGACATTTTGATGACTAAACTGAAAACTCAATTCATCAGATACAGAAACGGGAACCGGATTAACCGTTCCGTTACAAACTACATTCGTAACCGTATAACTCAGTGTAGAGCCATCCATCGTACCTGAAAAACTTTGCAATAAAGTTTGTGAATTACCAGCCGAAATATTCGAAAACGTATAAGTCCCAATCAGAACTGTTCCCGAGTAAACCTCGACATCCAAACTTTGAATATCTGCTGGCCAGTTGTTGGTTACTTCCAGCTGAAACTCACCGCTCAATATTTCAATTGATCCCATTGTACTGAAAGGTGGTAAGGCATGTGACCCTCCACTTTGATTGTCAATTTGCGGGAAGGGAACCGTATTTCCGTCGGCGGAATTCAGCGCCTGATTTGTTGCTAGGTCAAAGGAAGGTTGCATTTGAGCAATCGATAAGGTTGTAGAAACCAACTCTTGCTCTACCGATAAAAAAGGGATTGAGAAAGGAAAATTATAGGTGTAATCATCCGCTAGTTCGAAAAAATTAGATGTTTCGAACCGAGCCAATGAATCCACTTCGTAAACCAACCTCAATGAGCTATCGGGATCGAGTTGGAGGGATTGTTCATCCAAACTTTCCAGAAATCCAGCCATTGTAAACTCAACAACTGCCACTGGAGTTACGTAAGCATCTGGATTGAGATCTGGAATTTGATCAAATTTGTATTTATCGCGCTGACAGCCTAAAAACACAGTCATCAACGCCAATAAGGCGAAAAGAAAAGTACGGTTCATCATAACTAAAAAAAACTCCGATCGTGTGGTGCAGATCGGAGTTTAGCATATTTTAAAAGCGGTAAAAATTATTTACCGGCTTCAATTTTAAACGTGATCTCGAACTTCACCGACATAGGATCGGTAATCGGTGCGTCTGTTACTAACGTAGCTGTCGCTTTCATGTTGTCAGCACCGAATAATTCCTCGATGTTGATTTGGTCATTAACCTCTTCTCCTGAGATTTCAAATGAATTAGCACCTTCTGGAATGCTTGGCTTTAGTCCCAATTCAATTGGATCTTGTCCATCAGCTTGAACAACTCCAGAGGCAGAAACAAATGCATCGAAGTTTCCACCGTTCAAATCAGTGAAAGTCATGCTTTTAATGTAAATTCCTTTCAAGGCAGAAGCGTCAACACCGTTGGCTTCGAGTACACTGTCCAAGTTGATGTTGGAGAGTTCTTCTTCGAAAGTAAATTCGCCCACATCTGTCGTTGGGTCGATTTGAATATTTGCCGCGTAAACGTTGTAGTCAAATCCGATAGTCAATAGACCTTCTTCACATGAAGAGAATAATCCTACCGTTAAAAAAAGGGAGGCGGCGAGTACAAAAAACTTTTTCATAGCGATTGGTTTTGTAGATAGATTGTTACAAAGGTAACATTTTAAACGATTTATAATCAATTAGAATAAAAAAAGTACCCTCTTGCATTTTCTTACTTGCTAGAATACAGAGATTTTAAATAAATCACTCAACGCGCAGTCAAGAATATTCGTTTTATTATTTTTACAAGCATGTTTCGAATGAAAAGACTTTTTGTCGTCAGTTTAAGTATCCTAGTTTTATTTGCGTGCCAACGTGATCGTGAGATTCCAGGTTGGGATGTAGATGTTACCACTCCAATTATCTCATCCAATTTAGACTTGGGCGATATGGTCGGCGATAGCAATGTCGTGGTGCTCGAAAACGGTGAAGTGTTGATTCGATATCGGCAAAAGATATTGGAATATGGGCTTAGGGAGCTTGTTCCGCCCTTTAACTACACACTTACCGAAAACTTCAGCTTACAAAGTCTCAGCTTGGGGGATCAACTGATCAGTGAACGCGTATCGTTGGGTTCCATCGCTGCTGAAGCGGGGCTCGCAGGAAACTTGATTATCGCTGCCAATGGATCGAGTATTATCATCCCTGCCCTTCCCCCACTGGCCGCTTCGAATTTTCCTATCGATGCAGGAGAGTATTTCGAGAGTTTAACACTAATTGAGGGAGATATTGAAATCACTTTCGAAAACAACTTACCGATTCAATTTAATGACGTGGGCTATGAATTGGTTGATATAGCCAGCAATACCATAATTGTTTCGGACACAATTCCAGTTTTGCTTCCAGGTCAAAGCATAACTAAACTCGAGTCGCTTGACGGAGCAACGGTAGGTTCTCAACTCGAAGCACGACTCAGTGATCTCTACAGCCCCGGAAGTAACGGTAATGCTGTACAAATCGATACATCCGACGCATTGGACGTAACGGTTCGTATTTTTAATTTGCAGCCCTATGAAGCTACGGCTTATTGGCCAGCTCAGGATTTAATCAATGACACCCCCGATGTGGTATTGACCACCGCGGGAGATTTGGATCTTACGTTCAGTACCATTCGCAGTGGAGATATTTTTCTAGAGATGGTGAGTACCATTGACGACACCATTTACTTTACCTTTAAAATTCCAGAAAGCTACTTGGCCGGGCAATCGTATGTGCTCAATCAAAAAATTCCACCCGCTCCTCCGGGCGGTATCAATAGCATTTCCATTTTGGAGGATTTTAGTGGTTACACCTTGGACTTGACTGGAAAAGATGGGAACCAAACCAGTACATTTTACGACATCATCATCGCACGGATAGACAGTTCTGGAGAACTTGTCAATCTGAGTTTGGAAGATAGTTTGGTATTTAATGCGGGAATTCAATCCATGGTGATGAATTACGCCGAAGGATCGCTTGGAAACGATACGATCGAGGGAGAACTGGAGACAAGCACGCTCGAGGAATTCAGCAATATCGGTGCAGATGTTCTCAAGTTCGGTTTTTTAAAACTGGGGCTTGAAATTGAAAACAACATCGGTGCGGATGCCCGATTCGAAATTGAGGAGTTGAGAATGATCAACCCGAATACCGGCGAGTCGGAAGAGTTGAACACGACCATTTCAGGAAACACCATCGACATATCACGAGCTTCACGAACAGCCCAGGCCCCTTATGTTAATCCGACGTATTCTGAAATTTTTTGGACCAGTAACAATAGCAATATTAACGACATTGTCGAAATAATACCCAAAGTGGTCGAGTATCGAACCAATGTCTATTTAAATCCAGATGCCACCGGACCTACCAACGATTTCATCTACTACGATCATCCATTAAAAGCATATTTCATTGCTGAAATTCCACTTCATTTTGAAGCGGGTAATTTTAATTTGGTGGATACGCTAGATTTTGATTGGTCGAGCGTTGATGCTGAAAATCGGATCAACGGTGGTGAGTTGCACGTCTTTGTCAAAAATGGTTTTCCTCTAACGGGCACCTTTAGCCTACACCTGTTGGATGAAAATGGGAATGCCAGTGAAATCATTGTGACGAATGAAAAAATCAATTCGGCATACCTCGATTCCGACGGGCGCGTGACGGCCAAATACGAGCATCAAATTACCTTGACGCTGGATGAAACCATGCTCCAAGCCTTGAAAAACGCCTCACAGATTGCCTTATCTGCGCGTTTTGACACACCGCTTGACGGACAGAAAATAAAGATCTACGACGATTGTAACTTAGACGTTCAGCTCAGTGGTACCTTTGACTTTCGGTTGAATTAATTCGTAGAAGGGTGTTCGGATTATTTATGTAGATCCACGAAATATATTTGACAAAGTCGACAATTTAGTTTATACCTTTGCATTTCTAAACTTTCATGTTTTATCAAATTGGTTTCTTCGAATAAACGTTTCATTATCAATCGGATTTACTCTCTTCTGCTGCTACTCATATTTGCAGTAAGTCAGATTAGTTTTGGCGTGACTCAATGGTCAGAATTTCAGGACATTGACTCACACGATTCGAAAGAAAACGCTGAACAACTTCAGACCAACCATTCGGAAAGTCCAGCACCTTCTCCACTTCCTTTTGAACCTGTCATTGACGAAAACGAAGTTTGGGAAAGTTTAGATGAATCGCGCGACCAATTCGATTACATCGATTCACTAGAGAAACTTGCCTTTTTTCAAAAAGCTTATTTTGGAATTCAAGAAAGTCGTTTTCAAGACCGATTCGCTGTTTTGGAGTCGAGACTTTCCATTCCGCTCTACATTTTGAACCACACGTTCAAAAACCCACTCTCCTAACCGTTATCCCCTCTTTAAATCAGATTTTCTAACGGAGAGTCATTTCTTATTTATCGCGAATTATCCGCATTTTAAAAAAATTGAAAACCATGAGAAAAATAATTCTTCTCATCGGGTTTACAGCGATCTGGATGACGGGCTGTAAACACGAGAACCATCATCAACATCCTCAACCAACATACACAGCAACATATCCCATTCTCAAGGATACCACGCTTTTTCATGAGTATGTCAGTCAAATTCATTCTTTTCAGCATATCGAACTCCGAACCATGGAAAAGGGATATGTCGAAGAAATCTACATTGACGAAGGACAAGCAGTAAAAAAAGGACAAGTACTTTTTCAAATCACACCAATTGTTTACCGCGTAGAACTTAAAAAAGCTCAGGCTGAAGTAAACTATGCTGAAATCGAATATCGGAACACCAAGGCACTTGCCGACAGTAATATTGTTTCTTCCAACGAGTTAGCCATGGCCGAAGCCGAACTCGAAAAAGCAAAAGCCAATCTGGCATTAGCAACGGCTCACATGGAATTCACGCAAATCAAAGCTCCATTTGACGGAATCATTGGTCGATTCAACGATGTTCGGTTGGGTAGCTTAGTAGATGAAGGAGAGCTCTTAACCACACTCTCTGACAACCATAAAATGTGGGTTTATTTCAACGTTCCAGAAGCCGAATACTTAGATTATGCTCGCAGACCTCGCAACGGTGAACCTCTCGCAGTGCGGCTACAGTTGGCGAATGGTAAAATGTTTGAAGCGGATGGCTGGGTCGAAACGATTGAAGCAGATTTCAATAACGAAACGGGAAACATCGCCTTTCGAGCAACTTTTCCAAATTCGGAAGGAATTTTAAGAAATGGAGAAACCGGTAATATTCTTATGCCGGTGGAGATTCACAACGCCATGCTAATACCGCAAAAAGCAACCTTCGAGGTCTTGGATCGAAAATATGTATATGTCGTGAACGACGATGGGAGTATCCAATCCAAAGAAATCCAAATCAGTAACGAACTGCCGCACTTGTACGTAGTTTCTCATGGTTTGGTAGATCATGACGTAGTTTTAGTTGATGGATTGCGGAAGGTCAAAAACGGAGATTATATCGATGTGAAAATGGACCATCTCGAACACATCATTTCTGAGATGAATGGCTTACACGCCGAGTAAGTAGAATCCTAAAACGACAAATCATGTTTACAAAATTTATACAGCGGCCTGTTTTAGCCCTGGCTATTTCTATTGCCACAGTTTTTTTAGGAATACTTGCCATCAACACACGGCCTATCTCACAGTTTCCAAATATCGCGCCTCCTCGGGTCAATATTTTTATTGCCTACCCAGGAGCTAGTGCGCAAGTTCTTGTCGAGTCGACGCTTATTCCCCTCGAAAGAGCGATCAATGGTGTTCCGGGTATGCAATACATCACCTCAGATGCGACTAGTGCTGGAGAAGCAACAGTTCAGATCATTTTTGAACCCGGTACGGATCCCAATGCGGCGGTAGTAAATGTTAAAACTCGAGTAGATGCCATAATGAACAACCTCCCACCTCTCGTTCAAAGGGAGGGAGTCATTATTACGCCGATTCAACCGAGTATGCTGATGTACGTCAACCTGTTCAGCAAGGATAGTTTAGCGGATGAAAAATTCCTATACAATTATGCCAATGTTCATATTATCCCTGAGCTTCAACGCATCAGCGGGATGGGACGCGCTAAAATTCTAGGTAGCCGAACGTTTGCTATGCGGGTTTGGCTAAAACCCGACCGCATGCGAGCCTACAACGTATCAGCCGAAGAGGTTCTTCATGCTATGGAAGAGCAAAGCTTGATCGGTCGACCAGGACGCCTCGGCCAGGCATCGGGAAAAGAGGCGCAATCACTCGAATTCACCCTAACTTATAAGGGCCGATTTAACAAGCCCGAAGAATACGAGAACATCATAATTCGGGCGACACCAGAAGGAGAGATTTTAAAGCTAAAGGACATAGCCGAAGTCGAATTGGGAAGTGAATTCTTCGATATTTACTCCAATAAAGACGGTTACCCATCGGCCTCGATTGTTTTAAAACAAAATTTTGGAACCAATGCCAGTGCGGTAATTGACAAAACCAAGGATAAGCTGGAAGAACTCAAAGCGGACTTTCCTTCCGGAATGGACTATGAAATCAATTACGACGTTTCAAAGTTCGTAGACGCATCCATTGATAAAGTTTTACATACGCTTCTAGAAGCATTCATTCTTGTTGCCATCGTTGTTTTCCTATTTCTTGGAGATTGGCGCTCAACACTTATCCCGATAATTGCAGTTCCTGTCTCACTGATAGGGGCTTTCGTATTTATGCAAATCTTCGGATTAACCATAAACCTAATCACTCTTTTTGCATTGGTACTCGCCATTGGAATTGTGGTTGATGATGCCATTGTGGTAGTAGAGGCCGTACACGCCAAGATGGAGGAGAACCATAAATTGAGTCCCTTGGAAGCCGTTAAAATGGTGCTTTCTGAAATCAGTGGTGCTGTTATTGCGATTACCTTAATCATGACCGCCGTATTTGTTCCAATCGCCTTCATGACCGGACCCGTCGGTGTATTTTACAGACAATTCTCAATTACCATGGCAAGTGCTATTGTCCTTTCTGGACTGGTCGCACTTACGCTAACACCAGTGTTAAGTGCCATGATCCTAAAACCGCACTCGGGCAAAAAGCGTAAAAAATCTCCAATACAGCGATTCATCGACGCATTTAACCAACGGTTTGAGCACTTGACCAGAAAGTATACCCGGATTCTCAAACTAATCGTTCATCGCCGAACCGTAACTTTCGGAGTCTTGATAGCATTTGCGCTCGGCACGATTGGAATCAACGAAAAACTCCCTTCTGGATTTATTCCGAATGAGGATCAAGGTCAGATCTACGCTATTGTTCAGACGCCTCCAGGGAGTACACTGGAACGCACCAATGAAGTTTCACAACAACTTCAGGAAATCGCAGAAGAAATCGATGACATCCAGTCTGTCACCTCTCTTGCGGGTTATGAAATCCTTACAGAAGGTAGAGGTTCGAATGCAGGTACTTGTTTGATCAACTTAAAGGACTGGAGCGAAAGAGAGCATTCCGTAAAGGAAATCATCGAAGAACTCGAAGAGAAGAGTCATAACCTCGGAGCTGTCATCGAGTTTTTCGAACCGCCAGCTGTTCCCGGATATGGCTCATCAGATGGTTTTTCGCTAAGAATGCTGGACAAAAATAGCACGGTAGATTACCAAGAGTTTGATCAGGTCAATCAAGAGTTCATGTCCGAGCTTCAAAAACGACCTGAACTCAACGGTCTCTTTACATTTTATGCAGCGAATTATCCGCAGTATGAAATTCAAATTGACAATCAAAAAGCGATGCAAAAAGGTGTGTCGATTGGAGCCGCGATGGAAAATCTGAATATCCTTATTGGAAGTACATACGAACAAGGTTTTACACGATTCAATACCTTCTTCAAAGTTTACACCCAAGCTGCACCTGAATTTCGAAAATTACCATCGGACATCTTGGATTTGTACGTAAAAAACGACCGAGATGAAATGGTTCCGTACTCCTCGTTCGCCAAATTGGTCAAAACCCAAGGACCGAATGAAATCACGAGGTTCAATTTGTACACCTCATCAGCCATTCGCGGTGTTCCGGCAAAGGGATACACCACAGGAGATGCCATTGAAGCGGTTCGCGAAGTTGCTGAAAAAACGCTTCCTAGGGGGTATGATATCGCTTGGGAAGGTCTTTCCTATGATGAAGCTAATCGCGGTAATGAAGCCGTGTATATTTTCATCGTGGTGATCGTTTTCGTTTATCTTGTTCTGGCCTCGCAGTACGAAAGCTTTATCATTCCTCTGGCTGTGATTTTGTCACTTCCAATCGGAATATTTGGTTCTTTCTTAATGCTCAAAGCAATGGGATTAGCCAATGACATTTATGCTCAGATTGGACTTATTATGCTCGTTGGATTACTGGGCAAAAACGCAGTCTTAATCGTTGAATTTGCCGTACAAAAGCATCAGCAAGGTGCCACCGTATTGCAAGCAGCAATTGCGGGTGCGACCGTAAGGTTTAGGCCCATCTTGATGACCTCCTTTGCTTTTATTGCGGGGTTGATTCCATTGGTGCGCGCAACAGGTGCTGGGGCAATAGGAAACCGAACCATTGGAGCTTCTGCCATGGGGGGAATGCTGATGGGAACTCTTTTCGGAGTGCTCATTGTACCAGGACTGTATTACATCTTCGGAAAATGGGCTGAGGGAAAACGGTTGATTCAAGACGAAGATCAAAACCCACTCTCAGAAGATTTTGTCCAAGGGGATTCAAAAACTTCTCTACTCAAAAAAATAAGCAAACTTAATACGCTGCTCAAAGCAGCTAAACGCAAAAACAAGAAAAAATGAAATGGATAACGCATAATTGGTGGATCGCACTATCCATTAGTTTATTGACTTATGGATGCGGAATTCCCCAAGAAACTACACGTGTAAAAAACACGCCACTTCCGAATAGCTATGGAGATGATACAACGACGGAGCAATTAACCCAGATTGAATGGAGGTCATACTTCAAAGACTCTTTACTCATCGGATTAATTGATTCGGCTATCCATCGAAATCAAGAACTTCAATTACTGACCAGAGAAATACAATTGGAAGAGTACGAAATAATGGCTCGAAAAGGGGAATATCTTCCCTTTCTTAACTTGGGTTTATCAGGAGAGATGGATAAAGTAGGAAAGTACACCCGTTTTGGAGCATTGGAGGATCAACTTGAAATCCGTCCCGGAGAGGAGTTTCCTGAGCCCTTTACCGACTTGTACTTCGGAGCTTCTGCGAGTTGGGAGATTGACATTTGGAAAAAGCTTCGCAATGCCAAAGAGTCAGCTGTTCAAAAGTATCTCTCTAGTGTGGAAGGCAGAAAGTTTGCGACGACTCAATTGGTTGCCGAAATCGCCAATTCATACTTCGAACTACTCGCATTGGATAATCTAATGGACATCATCAATCAGAATATTGAAATTCAATCCAATGCCCTACGAATTATTGAGAATCAAAAGAAGTCGGCTAAAGTCAGTCAACTTGCGGTAAACCGCTTCGAAGCACAGCTCTTGCGTACTCAAAACCTGCGATTTGAAATACGACAACGACAAATAGAAATTGAGAATTACATTCGTTATTTAACCGGACAATACGAAGGTGAAATCCCGCGAAACAGCGCTGGGTTTCTACAGACAGAAATTGGATTTCAAAATCCAGGTATACCGTCCGATTTATTGGCGAACCGACTCGATGTACGAGCCATGGAATATCAACTGGAGGCCAGTAAACTCGATACGAAGGTAGCAAAAGCACAGTTCTATCCGTCCTTCGACATTACTGCCGGAATAGGCTTTCAGGCTTTTAATCCGGTGTACCTAATCAACCCTCAATCCCTGATGTATGATATGGCAGGAGATATTGTTGCGCCCTTGATCAATCGCAAAGCAATCAAAGCTAATTACCTCAAAGCCAACGCTGCACAGGAAATGGCGATTATCCGGTATGAGCAAACGGTTCTCCAAGCATATACGGATGTTCTCAATCAACTCGCTTATGTCGACAATATGAATCAGAGTTTTGCTACGAAATCCAAAGAGGTAGAAATCATGAACCAATCGATCAATGTAGCGACCAACTTATTCAAATCCGCCCGCGCCGACTACGCGGAAGTTTTAATGACTCAGCGCGAGGCACTGGATGCCAAAATGGAGCTGATCGAAATCAAAAGGAAACAATTGGAATCAAGTATCGAAATCTATCGCGCTCTGGGAGGGGGTTGGAAGTAGGTTGATAGAAGGCTTCGGTCGGTTGGTTTCGTTGACCTCTCCGAACCGGCCGGAGTCTTTTTTATCCCAGCAATAACGAAGAATCACCGTAGCTCAAAAAGCGAAAATCGTTGTCTAGTGCATACCGATATACACGGTGCCAGTCTTCGCCAATCCATGCCGATATCAAAGCGAGTAAAGTGCTTCCCGTTTGATGAAAGTTCGTGATCAATCCGCTGATCACCTTCCAATCATAACCCGGCATGATGTACAATGCGGAGTGAAAGTCGATGACTTCTTTTTCATGATAATCCATCCACTGCAATAGTCGAGAATAAGCCGCTCGCCATGTCAATTGGTTATTCAAATTATACGCATCCTCCTGCTCAACGTTGGGAAGTATATTTTCTGTAAGATTTATTTTCACAGCTAACCAATACATACTTTCCAACGACCGCAAACTGGTCGTTCCAACCGAAATGAGCGGGCCTTCAGAATTCAGTAATTTTTGGAGGGTTTCGCGACTCACCACAATGCGTTCGGCATGCATTTGATGATCGACCAAACGATCTGCTGTAACGGGCTTAAACGTTCCCGCGCCCACATACAATGTCAAATAGGCTAAATCAATTCCACGAGATTGCAAATCTTCCAATTGCTCAGGCACGAAATGAAGTCCGGCAGTAGGTGCAGCAACCGCACCTTCATTGACCGCGTACACGGTCTGATAGGTCTCGTTGTCCGCTTCCGTATTTTCTCGATTCAGATAAGGAGGCAAAGGAACAATTCCGGCGTGGCGAATGATCTCCGAAAACGCAATCCCGCCATCCCATTTGAATTCAACGACATGGTACTCCTCGCCTCGTTCAATCAACTCAACACAAAGTTCCGTTTCATTCAAATTGAGTTTTAGCACATCGTCCTGCTTAAAACGCTTGAGATTGCCAATCATCGCTTTCCAACGGCAGCTTTTTACCGCTGACAGCGCTTGCTCTACCGTCTGCTCAAATGGCTCAAGGCAAAAAACTTCAATACGCGCTCCAGTCGATTTGTGAAAAATCAATCGAGCCGACATCACTCGCGTATCGTTGAATACCAGTGTACTTTTCGAAGGCAGTGAATCGATGAGGTTAGCGAACACGTCCTCGCGAATGTTCCCGTTTTCATAGATCAACAACTTGGATTGATTGCGCTGAGGCAAAGGGAATTTGGCTATTCGGTGCTCGGGGAGATCGTACCGAAAATCTTCGGTTTTGAGTTCGTTGCGTTTCATGCGACAAAAATAAGGTACGTGCCCTAAAAGAAAGTCGAATTGAATTAGAATTTTGATAAAACGATAATGCATTACAATGTGTATATTCGTAGCCAACGATCACACGCTTAATTTCATTTGAATGCGTCTACCCTATATTGGCACAATCCTTTTTCTGTTCGTGTTCACTGCGGTGAACGCTCAAATTGTAACCCCTATACAAGTTGAAGAAACAACGGGGGCAGGCTTTCTAGAACTATCGGGAAATTACCACATCGGTCAGAATGCCCTTTCGTTCAATGAGCTTTGGGATACGTGGAACGATGATTTTTTGGAAGAGGCCGAAAAAGATCAGTTGATGGAATCGTTTCGCGATCAAAATCGTTTGGGAAATACCATTCTCGGAGCGCTTGAATACGGTTTTACTGATTCAGTGGGACGACAACACTCATTCCGCATTTCGCATCAACGGCGATTGGATGCTACGTTCACCCGAGAATCACTGTATCTTTTGCTCTACGGAAACTCCGCTTTTACCGATCAGTGGTACAACATGGGACGAACCACCTTCGATCAAATGCATTTTTCCTCCATCGCGTATCAAAGAACTTTCGTGTCGGGCTTTCATCAGGTCGATTTGGGCCTTCAATTGAACATCGGTCATCGCGCATACCGTTTTCACGCACGTGAACTTGAGTTATATACTGCACCGGATGGGGAATATCTCGATATTTTCGGCAACTTCAATATTTCGCTCAGCGATACGGCCAATCCAAACGGAATAAATGGCTTTGGTGCAGGAATAAACGGCCGTTGGGTTTATCGCAATCCCGATTCAAAATACAGCTATGAATTTGGTTTTAGCGGCTTGGGAGCTATTCGATGGAATTCTAAAAGCTATTCTGCATCGGTAAACGATACCATTCGGTTCGTAGGAGTTCAGGTCGATAACCTTTTGCAACCCGATGCAGCTTTTGACAATCTTTTGGATAGTTTGAACAGTCAATACATCGGAGGTGCTGAAGAAGCGTTTTGGCTCATGACTCCCGTTTATATTCACGGGAGTGTAACCCGAAGCCTAGAAGGTTGGATCGATTACATTTATTTACGAGGCGATTACATTGCGCTTTCTAGTGTTTTGCCGCGAGCTACATTGGGAATGTCATTTACAACAGGCCAAACCAGCCGATGGTTTGTGGAAGTCTCCAGCCCTGCTTACGATCGTTTTGGGCTTAATCTCGGATATCAATTCCAAAACGAAGATTGGCGCATTGACGCAAGAATCCAACAACTGAGTACCTTTGCACTTCCAAACATGGGATACGGTGCTGGAGGATTTATTTCGATTAGCAAAATACTTTGATCATGATTGACCAATTACCCAAAATAAAACACACGGAGTCGGGAAACTTTTTCTTGATGGCTGGACCTTGCGCCATTGAAGGAGAAGACATCGCATTGCGCATCGCAGAACAGGTTGTTGAGCTTACAGATAAGTACCAAATCCCTTACATCTTCAAAGGGAGTTATCGCAAAGCCAATCGATCTCGAATTGATTCATTTACTGGAATTGGAGATGAAAAAGCGCTAAAAATTTTACGGAAAGTAGGAGAAACCTTCGATATTCCGGTTGTTACCGATTATCATACAGCAGATGAGGCCAAAATAGCCGCTGAATATGTGGACGTTTTACAAATTCCCGCTTTTCTTTGTCGTCAAACGGATATTGTTGTGGCCGGAGCAAAAACGGGAAAGTTCCTAAATATCAAAAAAGGACAGTTCATGTCCCCAGAGTCCATGAAGTTTGCTGCACAAAAGGCAATCGATAGCGGTAATCCGAATGTTTTGCTAACAGATCGCGGGACTCAATTCGGATACGGTGATTTAATTGTTGATATGCGCGGAATTCCAACCATGCGAGAACTCGGCTTCCCGGTTGTAATGGACATAACGCACTCCCTTCAGCAGCCCAATCAAAGTTCAGGTGTAACGGGTGGCCGCCCGGATCAAATCGAAACGATAGCGAAGGCGGCTATTTCAGTAGGTGCGGATGGTTTGTTCATTGAAACACATCCCAATCCCGCCGAAGCAAAAAGCGATGGCGCCAATATGCTGCATATCGATAAGCTCGAACAACTATTGGCAAGAACCACTGCCCTACGTGCACTGGTTAAAGAGTGGAATTGATCAAGGATTAAAAATTCGGATTTGTAATCCAGCCGATACATTAATCGGAAAGGGATAAGCGCGGTCAGGAGCTGAGATATCTTCGAATACTCCCCGGTACAGCGGCACCGAAACAGCCAATTCCAACTGAATTAAGTCAAGGCCTTGTGTAGCCGAAATAACCGGCTCAAATACAAACCTTCCGTCTTGAAAGCGATTGACCTGGGGAAAGCCAGAAGCACCATCGTACCAAATGTATGACGACTTAATTCCAATCGTTTGCCGCGCGTGCAGTTGACGAAAAAAGATTCTTTCTCGGGTTTGCAATACAACTTGCACATAGGGTCGATACAAATCCCCCCGCAAGGAAATATTGTTTTGTGTAGAATCGGTATACCGGCGCACATGCCCATACCCCAATCCCGCTGAAACCATAAACCATCCATTGTGGTAATAATTGGCATCCGCTTCGATCATATATCCTCGGGCCAACCACGCGGTAGACTGAAATCGTCCTCCCAGTGCAAAGTTATCCGTCAGTGCATAACCTCCTCCAAGGGCCAATCCACTGACTCCAATATGCCCAGATGCATGTACCTCTCCTTTTTCATGATAGATCGAGGTCTCGGGCATGGGAAGGTGATAGTGATATGTGCTGTTGCACGACGACAAGCCGAACCCAATAAAAAGCAGAAGTAAAAAACGTTTCAATACGTACATAAACTATTTCGTTACGACTATTGGAGTGGAAAATACCGTGCCAGATTCCGATTGAGCTGTGAGGAAATATTTCCCCGCATAGCTCGGTGTTGGTAGGCGAAACTCAGATAAACCATCTATACGTACTTTGTATAAAACACTTCCTTTATCATTCGTCCAATACACCCAACCTGCAAACGGTTTGTCCAATTTAATATTCACTTTATTGGATGCCCTTACCGGATTGGGAAAGACTGCGAACTCAAATTCCTTGTTGTCTTCTAGGCCAACGGTCCCGTACATATTCTCGGCAACAAGTATCGGTGTATTGTCCACTTGATTATACATCGACAGAAAAGTATCAATATCTGCAGTCGAAAGTGAGGACAATTCGGTAAGCCACTCCGGAGGTATGGTTTGATAATACAATCCGACGTGAATCGTATAGCCCGAAGCAATCACAGAAGTCGGTATTCGCAATTCCAATTTATCCGAACCACTCCCCTCCTGTCCGTTTTCAATATTAAAGTTCGGGTCTGTATCTGCTGCGCCATAAATCCGAGTCGTATCGTATGAAGGGTGCGACTTTGAAAACCCTTCCGGCACCAATCGATTGTCTTTCAAGGCAGTGCTCGCGCGTTCTAGTACGGTCGTCACATCGCCGTTTACATCCCCCATGATCAACTCGTATACTTGAACTTGATCTTGCTGGTATATCGCATCGTGATGCGGCTCGAAAGGTTGGTCCAGCCCGATCAGTTCATCGTTGGAGTTCCAATCGCCAGAAATAAAAACCGTATCTCCAAATAAATTCTGAACCACAATTTTCAAAAATGCTCTGCGCGAAGGGAAACCGCTGGGAAAACGATGTCCCGCCAGGTTTTGAATCTCAATTTCAAACCGTGTAGTATCAACTTGGGCATTCAGAGGGGTGACGCTGATAATAGCCGTGTGATTTTGAAGCAAGTCCAACGACTTCGCCCTGGTCGAGTCCAACTGATCTGAAGTAGCGCGGATATCCAGTTGGTTTTTGAACATTTTCATCAAGTCGAGCATGAAAACATTCCCACCGACCAAATCATGAAAGCCATAAGGACGGCGCGGTGCGAGAAACGCATAATTTGCGGCAATGATAATGTTCTCGTCGGTTCGTGGCATATGACAACTTCCACACTCCACATCGGTCTGGCTAAAAATTGAATTTTTCCATTCGTGATACGTCGCTTGTTCGACAAATTCACCCCCGGTGTAATTTCCATTCAGATCAACGGTATTCGTAATCAAGGTATGGCAAGCTGCGCACAACTCGCTTTTTTCGACGTGAGGTCCGTATTGCACATCGAACTTCACAAAAGAACTCATCGGACCTTGAAAAGGATTTTGATAAGGTCCCCAAACGGTCTTATCCCGATCATATCGGAGATCACCAGAAAAAAACTGCCCAACGCTATCCGGACCTTGCATGTGGCAAGCCACGCAATTCACTCCGTCCAAGCCAAATGTATCGGTATACAGTTGATTCATGGAATAGGTATTTCCATAAAACTTCGCATCGTAATGTCCGGCTGGAGCATGGCAGCTGGTGCACTTTTGTTCGAGTTCGGATTGATGGTTGGGGTTGATCGTGACTTCATGACTCACCTTGGCCCGCCAAAAGGGATCTTTCGCACTGTTGGCCATGAGCGTGGAACGCCACTGATCCGTTAAGTTGATATCCATACCATTGGAATCGACCATGGCCAAACCATTCGGATCGTAACCGTGGCAACCCGCACAAACCCCTGAAGTAGCGAAGTACGACGATGTATCGACAGGCAAATCAAGGGTAGAATGAATGCTAGCCAAACTACCGTAGGATTGCATCGCAACCGGATTATTCTTCATGCTTTTTAGCACAAGAGCAAACACCAATAATCCAATAAACACGAAGATTCTTTTCATTTGATTTGGATCACATAGGATTAATTACAGAAATAGAAATAGGTTTTTAAACGATTACCATCCGCCACCGCAAAGGATTATTTGATGCACAGAACTCGATTGCACTACTTGACCCGTTAATACTTTTATACAATCTTGTATGCCCGTGCACTCCCTACGTCCGTGCGTTGGATCAGACAAACTTATTGACAAGCTATGGCTCGTGGGGCTGATTTGAGCGGATTGGCAATATGTGTGGCTGACGAGCAGTGTCATCATAGCTTCGTTACAGAGTTTGCCAATCTTTTTTCTTTTCCGTGACTCGTAGTATAATAACGTTCTTCTATTCCGAATAGTAACTTCTTCAACTCCTCTTCTTTCGAAATGATAAACTCTCCCTTATTCTCATCATAGTTTAAGTCTTTACAATATTTTTGGATATAACGGAAAATACTTTTTTTCTCTTCTGGACTAAACTTTTGCAATGTTTCCATAGCCATTGCTATTCTCTTTCTGTTTGCCTTTTTCACTGAATCAGCTGAATAGTCATCAGATAAATTAATGAAGTCACTTTGTAAAAACTCTTCCGTTTCTTCTTGTGTTGCTTCTTTGTATAGGTTGTAAATGCCTTTGAAAATAGTTGTAATTGAGGTGAGCTTCTTGAAATATAAAGTGTCACTGTCCTTGACGTAAATCGCATCAGGCATACTGTTTATGATGACAATTGGCTCTTGGTCTTTCAATACAGGGTCATTTGATATTGAAAAGTATTTGCGTCTTATAATTTGGCTAGAGGTCACTTTTTGAAAATAAAAAACACCACTTTGATAGGCACATAAAAATTCCATCTTCGTGAATTCAGACTTAGGAATTTGAATATATTCAGTTGACACAAACTTGAGTTTTAAAAAATCTAAACAGTATTCTTTTTCTGAAAAGCTTGTAATGGCAAACCATTCATCGTCTTCCAATTTGTAATCTGAATCAAAGGCAACAATACTATCGAGATCATCTGGCAAATTATAGATGCTCTGATTAGAAAGCACTTTATAAAACTTTCCCTTCTTTCCTTTGGTTCTAGCTAATAGATGATTCATATTTTTTAATTTCAATAAACGTGAAGTCGTTTATTCGTTTCAATTCTGGAAAATCCAAGTCTTTTGGGTCTTTGAGAATTCTTTTCGTTATAAGGAATATTTTGATGTTATTCTCTGTTGTCAAATAGTAAAAGTGAAATCCGAAGAAGAGGAAGAGAGGATTAAAATATAATGTTTGTGACAAAAACGTGAAAATGAACAAAATGGCAAAAATAAAAATCAATGTGTCATAAAATGGAACACTTAGTGCAACAAAAAAATACCCCAAATAGCTCGGTAAATACGCATTGTTTGCCTGCTCAATCTCTGTTATTGGTGAATTGGTATTTTCTTCTTTTTCAATACTGTCATCACCTAAACCTTTTGCAAGCAACACACTTAAAAAGGTGAATATTACTGGAATAAGAAAATAGATGACATAAGAAACAAGTGAAGGCAAACACTCCAAATACGGGCCTAGATTATTGACAGTAACTTCTTCTTTGACCAAAAAGACTACTAATATCAATGATGTCGCATTGAAGGTTAAGAATAGTCGAAAAAATAAATTAACTATGTTCATCCTGTTATTCCATTTATAAAAGTTTCAACGAACTTTAAAATCTTGTCAGTGACTCTTTCGGCAATAGTCGCTCTTTCCTTTAAACTTGGGCGCTTGTTTAAAAGTCCGATTACGTCATCTCTTAGCGGTTTCTTTTCTGTGAAGAGATATTTGCCAATAACTTCTTGAAGCTTATCACTATCCAAGTTTTCTTCATGACTGAGTTTGCTTAACGCTTCTTTGCGTTCTTCATTCCAATAGCTTTCAAATTCGTCTGGAATGTCGTCCGAATCTGAAATATGTGGCAAGTTCTCTTGGATGAACTTTTCAATCAATTCCCGTTTGCTTCTCAGTTGTGCATCACCTGCAACAATTTCAATCAAAGCTTTTTTCTGCTTCTCTTGTTCCTCAGGCGTTGCATCTTTCAACTTGGCAAGCAACTTTAAAATATAAGCTACATTGATTTCATCTCGGTGAATCAATTCCAATTCAAAATCTATATCGCCTAAAATGCTGACCTTCTCCTTTTGATTGTGTCCTTTGGCTTTGTCGTACAAGTCAAGGTATTTGCTTTTGTAATCCTCAAAAGACTGTTCTGTCATGGATAAGTCGTCAAACTTGAATTCTGTGAAGGTTGCTAGTACATTCTTCAAGCGCATCAATTCACGGAAAGCCTGAATGAAAGCCAATTCTTCTTCTTCACTTGGTAAATCGTTGACACTGTTTACCGTTGGTGCAATCTGCAATAATGCAATAAATGTCTGGTTGAATTTCGTAACATACTCCTCATAAGGCTGCATGATGATTTCCTCAATCGCATTCTTATTTGAAAATAGGGTAATGGCTTCATCAGTAGCCTCTTTTAAATTTCTAAAGCAAACAATGTTACCTTGCGATTTGACTTCATTCAAAATTCGATTTGTTCTGGAATACGCCTGAATTAATCCGTGATATTTCAAATTCTTATCTACGTAGAGCGTATTCAAATGCTTACTGTCAAAACCTGTCAAGAACATATTGACTACAACTAGCACATCAATTTGACGGTGTTTTACTCGCTTGGCTATGTCGTTGTAATAGTTGTAGTAGGATTGATTGTCTTTGCTTGTAAAATTCGTTCCGAATTGTTTGTTATAGTGTTTGATAAAATCCTCTAATTCATCTCTGGTATGTTGGGTATTGTATTCGGCTTGGGGTTCGGCTGCCATTAAGAATTCATCATCAACAAATCCGACTGCATCTTTGTCTTCCTCATTGGCGGAATAAGAAAATATGGTTGCCAATCGCAGGTTGTGTTTGCCCTCTTCTTTTTTTCGCAAAAACATTTTATAGTACTCAATTAAAATGGGTACACTTGATACGCAAAAGATTGCGGTAAATTCTCGACCATGTGTTTTGCGGTTGTGATTCGCAATGATGTATTCTGTAATGTGATCCAAGCGAACTGGTGCATCCATTACTTCCGCTTCATCAATGGCTTCTACATTGATGTCAAGGATATCGTCTTTCTTTTTAAAAGTTCGGATGTACTCAACTGAAAATTTGAGCACATTTCCGTCTCGAATGGCGTCTGTAATTACATATTTATGCAAGCAATCACCAAACAGCATTTTGGTGGTTCTTTTACCATATTCATTTTTACCTGCATTGGGTTCGAAAATGGGCGTACCCGTAAAACCAAACATGTGGCAATTCTCAAAAAATCGCTTGATGTCTTCATGGGTTTTACCAAACTGACTTCTATGGCACTCATCAAAAATGAATACGATACGCTCATTTTTTAAGGCCTCCATTTTACCCAAATAGCGGGTTTTGCTTATGGCTGTATTGAGTTTTTGAATGGTTGTTACAATCAGTTTGTTATCGCCTGAAAGTTGTTTTACTAGAGTATTGGTGTTGTTTGTGCCGTCAATACTTCCTTTACTGAAAGCGTTAAATTCTTTTGTGGTTTGGTAATCCAAATCCTTACGGTCAACTACAAAGACTACTTTATGAACTTCCTTTAGATTGGTGAGAATTTGTGCGGCTTTAAAGGAAGTTAAGGTTTTGCCCGAACCTGTGGTGTGCCAAATGTAGCCGTACTTGGTTGTTGTCTTTACACGTTCAACGATGTTCTCAACAGCATAAAACTGATATGGACGTAGCACCATTAGAATCTTTTGCGATTCGTTTAGAACGGTGTACTTGGTTATCATTTTAGAAATGTGGCAAGGTTCTAAAAACACTTCTGAAAACGCAGCCAACTGGGTAATCAAACGGTTCTTTACATCTGCCCAATAAAAGGTCTGTTTGAATGAACGTGCTTTTATGGGTGAATTTGCGTAATACTTGGTATTTACTCCGTTGCTAATGACAAAAATCTGTACAAACTGAAATAAACCATGACCTGCCCAATAGGAATGCCGTTCATAACGATTCGTCTGGTTAAACGCCTCTTTAAGTTCTAAACCTCTCCGTTTCAATTCAATTTGAACCAATGGCAAGCCATTGATAAGAACGGTTACATCATAGCGGTTTTTATGCGTGCCCTCCATGGCGATTTGCTGCGTTACCTGAAACTCGTTTTGGCACCAATGTATTTGATTAATCAGTTCTACAGTTTTGGTTTCGCCACTTGCATCAGTGTAGGGCACACGGTCTCTCAATATTTTAGCTCGCTCAAATACATTGCCCTTGTTGATGAAGTTCAGAATTTGCTTAAAATCGTTTTCGCTTAACTTTAATTTGTTGTGTTTTTCTAATTGACTTTTAAGATTCGACAATAAGTCATTTTCATCACGAATGACCACTTTTTGATAGCCCAACTTTTCAAGCTGGGTAACGAGATTGTTTTCTAATATTTGTTCGGGTTGTGTGGTCATGCTTCTGCTTCTGGATTTTTTAGGTCATTGGCAAAAGCCATTATTCTATCAGTTAAATTCGGAACTACTGTTTTGAACTCTGTCAATTTCGGTCTTTCGACCATTGTTCTTGCAATATCATCTCGTAAAGGTGGTTTTTCACTGAACAGATATTCGTTAAGGACTTCTTTTAGGTAGTCATCTTTTAAATTTTCTGCTTCCGCAAAATCTTTAAGTGCTTGCTCTTTGGCTTCTGTCCAAAAAGTTTCTTCGTCAAAGTCGGTAACTAGTTTTTCAATTTGCTTTTCTTTTTGCTCTTCAACAGAAATAGCTTTTTCTTGGGTTTTAGGTTCAATTGTTTTTTCTTCAGTTACCTGAACTAAAGATTCTTGCTCAATTTCATCTTCTTCCTTAGATTTCAAATATTCATCCGTGTATCGACTTTCGTACTCGTCATAATCATTTTCGTAAAGAAGTTTACTGTAGCGGGCTTTTTTAATCGGAAAATCAACACTATCGTCTAACCAAGTATTGTAGGCTTCCATATCTTCGGATTCGTAAACCAAAATTCCGTCATTTTCAAAGTCGAGTTTGAAGTAATGCTCCAAAATGTACTCTAACATACTCTCAGTCATGTTAACAACCGTAGAAGCCAATTTAGAAGAGCTGAATATAAATTTTGGTGCCATTCTACCGTGAGAAATGTCACTACGCTTATTTCTTATTTCACCAATTACTTGAATAATTGCTGAAAAACGTGCAGCAAAATCACCTTCTAAATCGGAACATTCATCTGATAACTTTCGCATTGCATCCTTGAAAAGTTTTGGCAAGTCATCTCTATCAATATTCTCTGTTGTTTTAGTGTTATCTAGATTTATTAAGATTGTTTTGCAGACACCCTCTATAAGAGCTTTGCAACTTTCAATGCAGATATCTGGATTTGTCTCAGCATGTTCTTGGATAACGTCAATTACCTTATAGTACTCCTCAAAATGTGAATGCTTAGTTAAGTTATGTGCTATGATTGAGCGAATCTTTTCCATTTATCAAAATTCATTGCTTATTAATTCAATCTTACGATCAATAGCATTGAGAAATGAAGCAATTTGATTTTGTTCAGGTACAGATGGAAGTAATGTTTTAATTTTCATCATCTGCACTTTCGAAATATTATAGCGCGTACTTCCTTGACCTAGCCTTACAATCTTTCTTCTTAATTCATCATTTCTGAATAGGTATTGTGCGAAATTCGGTGTCAGAATATCAAATGAATTAAGACGATAACCGAAGCAAAAGCTGTTTAGATACATTTCTTCCACTTCTTCCAACAACACTGAGGCGAACCCTACTTCGAGTATTGTTTCAGAGGATGTTGTAAAAAATATATCCCCAAATTGTACATTGTTTTGGTTGTCATCTTCAGGTATTTCAACATAGTCACATTTTGAAGTATCGATGTAGCTTTTGTCAAAAATCTGCTTGTATTGGATGTAAGGTAAACCATTGCCAAAATTTTCTTTAGTCTTTCCTGTCAATCCATTGTATGTAGACCCAATATCTTCTAGCACATAGCTTTGCCAATCAGGATGATTGTCGCCATTTTCAGGCGTAAATCTTATTACTTGATTAAAAAGATCACGTTGAACTGACTTTTTATATTCAATCAAAAGACTGCTATTTACACTATTGGGAACTGGAATATTTAATTGATTACAGGAAGCTACAATACTTTGATTTATCTGTTCTAGTTCTGTTTCAATTAAATTTAGGTTATCGGAAAGAATATCTAATGGTCTTAATACTTCCTCTTCATAAGTGTCAACATATCTAGGTATGTTTAAATTATACTCATTATCTGCAATTTCCTGCAAGGTGGCAACATAACTGTATTTCTCGATGGTTTCACGATTACGATAAGCATTAATTATCCTTTCAACATCCTCATTTCTCAGCACATTTTGATTTCCTTCTTTCTTAAAACAATCCTCACCACTGGCATCAATAAATACGATATTGTCATCAACTTCACGACACTTTTTAAGTACCACTATACATGTTGGTATTGAAGTGCCATAAAAAATGTTTGGTGGCAGTCCAATTACTGCATCCAAAGCATTCATTTCTTTGATAATGTATTCCCGAATATGCCCTTCGGCTGCACCTCTATATAGGACGCCATGAGGAAAAACACTTGCCATGATGCCATTGTCTGCCAATTGATAAAGCATATGGGTCAAGAAAGCGTAATCGGCTTTAGTTTTGGGTGCTAATCGACCATATTGGCTAAATCGTTCATCTGTATTAAATAATGGGTTCGCATCACTTTTCCAATGTGCAGAAAAAGGTGGATTGGCTACAACCGCTTCAAAACGCTTATCTAAATGTTGAGGGTTTTCTAAAGTATCTTCCTGCTCAATATTGAAATTTCGGTAGTGAACATCATGCAAAATCATGTTCATACGTGCAAGGTTGTAGGTAGTTCTTCCTAATTCTTGCCCGTAAAATTCACTTACATCCGCTTCCTTCGCTACTCGCAAGAGCAACGAACCCGAACCACAAGTTGGGTCATAAACCGATTTTAATTTTGATTTTCCTGTGGTAACAATCTTTGCAAGAATTTTGGATACTTGTTGAGGCGTATAAAATTCCCCTGCTGTTTTTCCTGCGCCTGCTGCAAATTTTGCAATCAGGTATTCATAAGCATCACCCAATACATCCGATTCAATTTCTTCTAGTTTGAAATCAATCTTGTCAAGATAATTCAGGATTTTTACAATGATTTCATTTCTCGCACCAACTGTTCTGCCAATTTTGGTGGAATTCAAATCCAAGTCTTCAAACAGTGCATTAAAGTCCTCTTCAGATTCTGTACCCATTGTGCTTTGTTCAATGTGGTTTAGAACCGCTTTAAGGTCTTCAAGAATGTAGTTGCTTTCGCTTTCAATGTCTGCGTTTCCTTTTGCGGCTATTACCGAAAAAAGCTGAGAAGGTTCTAAAAAGTAACCCAACTTTAATAAAGACTCTTCTTTAATGGCGTCAAGGGTTTCTTTGTCAGTTACTTTTGTATAGTCCGTTACAGCTTCACCAATCAGCAATTCATTAGCGTAAAGCGTTTGCTTTTCTGAAAGATATTTGTAAAAAATAAAGCCTAGAATGTAGTCTCGGTAATCGTCTGCACTGATTTTTCCTCTCAGTAAGTTGGCGATTCCCCACAACTGGCTTTCCAATATTTTTTTTTGGTCTTCTGACATATATCTAGTTTTTTTTCTTCTTTAATTAACTCTTTCACTTCCACTTCAAGGATTCTTGCGATTTCAAAAAGGATTTCAAGCCTTGGTTGCTGTCGGTTTTGCACGCATCCGTTTACCATGTTGTAACTTTTTCCAAGCTTCTCAGCCAACCAAGTTTGTTTAATTCCTTTCGCTTCAAGTACTTCCTTTATTCGGTTCATGTCCGCATAAATTTAAGTCGCTAAAATCTCACAAATTCTCTGCTTGTCGAATTCTACAATATACACTTTATTGGTCTTCTTGTTGGCCTGTCTGAGCATGCCTTCTAAAGCATTATATACATCAGAACAGTATAAGAGCAGAGGTGGGTTTTAAAACGGTACTTATCTGCCACCACCAATGTTTATCACATCTACAGAGCTTAATCTTAACACTTTAGCCCCTGTTGCCCATATACGTTGTTACCAGTTGTATTCAATTATCAAACTCAAATGATTCACTTTCTTCATATCCTTTAGTTGGACTACAAACAAAATCAATATATACTTTATCCCAACTGTGATTAAAAGAATATTTAAAGTCTTTGGTCAATAAATTAGATTTTAAGTTATTGGCTATTGAAGATGCCTGGATTTTTAAGCTATCTTTTTTTTTAAGCACTTCACAAGGAACGTGAATCGTAAGAGAGTAATATTTATGCGCGCCTGATTTTAAGGTTACATTCTTAGAGTTTGGGTATAACTCTCTAAAAACAGTATCTGCACATGTTTTAAGCATTATTTCTCTTATTATGTCTTTTTCCATCTTTGTTAGGTCGGGCTGGCTTGGTTTAGTCATACAGCCTGACAAAAGCGTAAAAACAAGCGTAGTAAGAATTAATTTCATATTGGTATTATTGTGATGGTCCCGTGTATTTATTTTTATCACCATCACCGCTATAACTAGAGCCATTTAGGTATAAACTATTAAACTGAGTTCCAAAAGAGTTTCCAGATGCATTATAATTGCCAAATTGCAGAGTTTGATAAAGCTTTGGTCCAAAGCTAGGGTCACCTATATTTATGGTTTGACTTGTATTTCCAGTAAAATTCATTTGAATACTGCTTAAATCTCCAACCATGTTCCAAACATCTCCACTGAATTTTGTATCTGCGTGACTACCTCCCCAATCGGCAAATAAACCACGTTCTGTATTTACCTCTCCAAATCTGGCTACTCCTTCAATCATACAGTATTCATCGAAATTTTTGTAGCCAAGCACTATATCATTTTCTAAGTTTAGTTGTAAAGTGTTAGGACTATTTGCGGAAAAACCACTTGGATCTGCGGCAGATAAATGAACTACTTGTTCAACCGCAACATTCTGTTCTTGAAGATATTGTATCATTCCTTCTGCATATGCAGCACCCATACTGTGTGAGACAATTTTTACAGTTTCTCCTTCTACCATGCCTTCGGTTATGGTTGAAAAATTTGCCTTCGCATAAGCATAACCCGCGTTATATCGTTCTTCGCCCGTGGAAGACCATGCACCTCTACCATCAACAAAACCTGTGTTGTTGTCATTAAAAAATGTTTTGGCTCCTGAAATGAAACTTGCACCCCAATATCCTCTTCCTCCACTAGTACCTACATACCTATCTGGCACAGGTGAGTCTCCACTTCCTCCTGTATGATAAAAACCATTCACAAAGATTATTTTTCTACCGTCTGGGTCAATAGCATTTATTGGATTGTTTGCGACAAAAACATAAGGGGAAAGGCTGGGGTAATCAGCAGCTAAAGGGTCAACACTTAACCAACTATATAATTGATTCGGTTCAATTTTTACTTGGTCAATAATGCTATCGTTTTGGTCTAAAAATAATACTTGTCCTTCCTCAAAATTCAAGGCTATTGCAAAAGTGTTTGACGTAGTGTCAAAATTTAAAATGTACAAATACTCTTTAATTGACGTTTCATAAGTCACGCTGGATTCATAACCAAAAATGCCATATGGGTTGTATTGTGATTGTACTGTAAAGGCAAATCCAATAGCAACTAGTATTAAGGCTATTTTTTTCATAGTTCTATTCTTTATTACTGATAGTTCTCTTTTGTTTTTCATTCTCAACTGATTGTACCCATTGCTCATAAAGTTCAAGAGGCATTTTTTTGTACCCTAAGTTATTGATTTGTGTGTAAATCAATTCTTGGTTGTCATACATTTCTTTTAAAATCTCTTGATTTGGGTTGTTTTTTTTCTGCTCATTCATTCCTGTTTTAGCAAAATAGTTTGCTTTACTCATTAGTAAAGGAATGCAATTAGGGAAATAAGTCAATGCTGTATCAATTACCTTAAGGTAAAAGCTGTCGACACCAAATTGAAATTCATAAGCACTTGCCAAGTCAAACATGGTCAGAGCGATACTTTCCTTTTCTGAAAGAGGTTTCATATAAATCTCATTTTTGATAGATTCTACCGAAATCGCCATTTGCTTAATTATCCATTGGTCTCTTGGAAAACCACCATTTGTAAGCTCAACATTTGTCCATTGTCCTTTTTCGTCAATATGCTTTATGTAAATGTGGTTTGGTGCTAAAGTCAAATGAGCCGAAGCTCCAATTTCTTCGCAAAGAATTTTATAGTAGTAAGGAAGTGAATGGCAGTTACCACTTCTTGTCTTCATTAACTTGGTGGTAAACATCTTAGTCCAGTCCTTTTCTCCCATAAAGTCTTCAAAATTGTAGGTGCACGGCTTATAATTGTTGATGGGTAAACTGTCGGTCATATAGGTGAAAACTGCCCAATTCCCTGCTGTTTTGTAGCTTGCTAACCCCCTTTGTTTGATGAAGTCCTTGAGTTTCTTTCCTGTCTGAGCAATTTCATTTTTAAACGCACCATAATCCAAAGCCCCCTTGTGGTAAGCGTTTTCGGTTATAAAAACAGCTCGCTTGAAGTCAATCTGAATTACTTCTTTCAACATTTGGTGTTGTTCGTCAAATGCTTTTCGATAGAGTTCTTTGTGGTCAGTCTGTCCATAACTACTCAAAGTACAGTAGCCTAAAATCAAAAGTAAAATGGTCAATTTCTGCATTGTCGCTCTTCTTTTTTATTACTGGCAACGTTTTCGAGCTATGAGCAAGCTGGCATTAAAAGCTCCAACCTGTCCGACCGAATAAATGTAGCTGACACGCCAGAACCTATCGTTGCTCACTGTCCGCCCGATTGCTTATAGCTTCGTGTTACCAGCAGTATTATTTCAATAGAATCTTATTATGCTATTGCCACTTTGGACAAATACAATTGTCGTTTCTTTGCTTTCATGGCGCACTAAAATATGTTTTAAATTTTCTTCAGTCTTTATTGATGCTAATTCAAACTTACCCTTAGAAATCTGATCGCTCCACCATTTTGCTCTTTTTATTTCATCATTTTTAGACAAGGTATTCCGATTGAATTTTTGTATTTCTTCTATCAGGCTCGATTTCTTAAATGGGTTAAAAATTACTCGTGGAAAATATTGTACTCCATCGACTTTGTGTTTTAAATTCCCAGTACTTCCAGTTGGAAGGATAGTGTAGCAGAATACAAATCTATAACTGAAAAACACAAACAGAATCAAAGATATTATGATTAGCATTTTTTTTAACATAGTTAATGGAGCATTGGATTTGAAGTACTTGTCGATTGGAAACCTGAGCCAGTCGTTGAGCCATTTTGATTTATCTGAAATCTATTGGCAGCAGGGTAATCTCCAGGCGTGAACCACATCGACTGTCCACCTTCTCCACTATTACCACCAACCATATATGTTTCGCCAATCGAGAAACCTATTGAAGGATATGCTGATCTTGCAAAGTTAGTAGAACGGACAAATGGTGAAAAAGAAGGATATGCGGATGTTGATTGCCCAGAAACTTGCACATTATTAAAATTATCTAAAGCAGAAACATTTAGAGCAAAAGAACCTACCCAACCGCGAGCTGGATCTACATTATTACCTGTATTACAACCATAAAACGTCATGCTTGCGCCACTTTCTGTCCAATTGAAATCTATCTGTGACCAACCTTCTAAACTCATCTGTGAAGAAGTGCTAGATTTTTCTTCACCTCTAAAAGTTTCACCTGCTGAATATAGAGGGCTGCTTGAAGCGGGTTCAGTTCCAATTGGTCCATCCCATGCTGCATGAGAAAAAACCCCTACTTCACGAGTTTTTCCATATTCCTCACTGTATTGATTAACAACGCTGGTTACTTGATTTTGAATGTCCGAAATGTCCGAAACTTGAAGAACAACAACTTTGTCTTTCGAAGGGTCAAAAAACTTACTGTTTTGGATATTTTTCATTCGGGTTTGGGCGGCTGCATTAAACATTGCATCGCCCCTTTGATTACCTTCTGTAGCAAATAGGATGTAAATATCTCTGCCATCGGGGTCAACTGCTCTCGTTGGCATATTACCCACAAAGTTGTAAGGAGAAAGCTGTGGGTAATTTTGTGCATGGGGGTCAACACTCAAAAAGCGCAGTGTTGTGTTGGCTTTAATAGTAATGTCATCAATTATTGAGTCCTTCTTATCAAGAAGTTTTATATTACGGTTCTCAAAATCAAACACTAATATCCTGTAAATACTGTTTGTATCAGTATTTACCACGCGTAGTAATTCTGCATCATTGACTTCATATTCAACATTGGATTCATAACCAAAAATGCCATATGGGTTGTACTGTGATTGTACTGTAAAGGCAAATCCAATAGCAACTAGTATTAAGGCTATTTTTTTCATAGTTCTATTCTTTATTACTGATAGTTCTCTTTTGTTTTTCATTCTCAACTGATTGTACCCATTGCTCATAAAGTTCAAGAGGCATTTTTTTGTACCCTAAGTTATTGATTTGTGTGTAAATCAATTCTTGGTTGTCATACATTTCTTTTAAAATCTCTTGATTTGGGTTGTTTTTTTTCTGCTCATTCATTCCTGTTTTAGCAAAATAGTTTGCTTTACTCATTAGTAAAGGAATGCAATTAGGGAAATAAGTCAATGCTGTATCAATTACCTTAAGGTAAAAGCTGTCGACACCAAATTGAAATTCATAAGCACTTGCCAAGTCAAACATGGTCAGAGCGATACTTTCCTTTTCTGAAAGAGGTTTCATATAAATCTCATTTTTGATAGATTCTACCGAAATCGCCATTTGCTTAATTATCCATTGGTCTCTTGGAAAACCACCATTTGTAAGCTCAACATTTGTCCATTGTCCTTTTTCGTCAATATGCTTTATGTAAATGTGGTTTGGTGCTAAAGTCAAATGAGCCGAAGCTCCAATTTCTTCGCAAAGAATTTTATAGTAGTAAGGAAGTGAATGGCAGTTACCACTTCTTGTCTTCATTAACTTGGTGGTAAACATCTTAGTCCAGTCCTTTTCTCCCATAAAGTCTTCAAAATTGTAGGTGCACGGCTTATAATTGTTGATGGGTAAACTGTCGGTCATATAGGTGAAAACTGCCCAATTCCCTGCTGTTTTGTAGCTTGCTAACCCCCTTTGTTTGATGAAGTCCTTGAGTTTCTTTCCTGTCTGAGCAATTTCATTTTTAAACGCACCATAATCCAAAGCCCCCTTGTGGTAAGCGTTTTCGGTTATAAAAACAGCTCGCTTGAAGTCAATCTGAATTACTTCTTTCAACATTTGGTGTTGTTCGTCAAATGCTTTTCGATAGAGTTCTTTGTGGTCAGTCTGTCCATAACTACTCAAAGTACAGTAGCCTAAAATCAAAAGTAAAATGGTCAATTTCTGCATTGTCGCTCTTCTTTTTTATTACTGGCAAACACTCAAATATCGCAATGTTTTATTTTCTTTAATTGCATTCATCCAAAAAGTTTAAAAAAACATAACTTACGGAATTGATTGACAAACAACACATGAGATATTTTATTTTCACCGTTTTCGCGGTATTTAGCTTTTTCGCTATGGCTCAGCCAGGAGGTGAAAACCAACAATCGGCTACACTTATCCCCGCTCTTCCTTTTGTCGGTTCGGGATCAACAACCAATGCACTTGACGATTACAGTGAGTCTTGCCCGGATTATCCCAATGCCGGAGGTGGAAAAGATCACGTTTATCGCTTCAACAACGGACCTGTCGATCAATACGTCAGAGTATCGGTTTGCGAAGCTGTTACCGACTATGATAGTCAACTCTATGTCTATGTGGATTCGTGCTACAGCGGTTCCAATATTGCTTGTCAGGAAGACGGATGTCAGTCGCCCGCTTACAGCAACAATTACAATTCAGTAATCGAGCCCCTTTTGCTCGAGGCAAATCGCGACTACTATTTTGTGATCGATGGATACAGTGCGAATGCGTCGGGGAATTACCAAATCAATATCGATACCGTTCCCGCTCCTCCAACTGCGATTATCCCTTTTTCGAACGAAACATCCACTCTTCTGGACCCGGCAAATCGCGATACCTACAGCGGTGCTCCCGTTGCGGTGGTGGATTTGAACAACGATGGTTTTGATGACATTATTCGACTCAATGGTACCGATACCATGGTCATCGACTACAATCAACCGACGGGATTTTTCACCTCTTATCACTACGGAGAAGTTAGCTCGAGCAGCGTATGGGCGATGGCAGTCGCTGATTTCAATGGAGACTCTATCCAAGATATCATGATCGGAAGCTATGTCGCCATTCGGTTAATTCCCGGAATAAACGGGGGAAATGCCTTTGGACCTCCACAAACCATTTCGACGAATTATATTTTCTCTCAGGGAATCAATTTTGCGGATATCGATGTAGACGGTGACATTGATATATTCGCCTGCAATGATGTCGGCGAAAGTCACATCTACTTAAACGACGGGCAAGGCAACTTTACGCAGAGCTGGAATACCATCGACATGAGCACAAATCCCGTGTCGGACAAGAGTGGAAATTACGCCAGTATTTGGACGGATTACGACAATGACGGCGATCTTGATCTGTATATCACCAAATGTCGTCAAGGCGTAACCGACCCCAACGACGGTCGCAGAATAAACCAACTTTTTCAAAACGACGGGCAAGGCAATTACACGGAAGTAGCCAATCAAGCGGGGCTCAGAATGGGAGCCCAAAGCTGGGTGACCGATTTTGGAGATATTGACAACGACGGTGATTTCGATGCCTTCGTCATGCATCACGACGCTCCCAGCCAGTTGATGCTCAATCAGAACGGAACTTTTATTGATATCACATCTGTAGCGGGCATCTCGAATATTTCATTCGCCGGAATTCAATGTCTGTTTCGCGATTTTAATAACGATGGATACGTTGACTTACTCGCCACGGGAGGCCAACATCGAATGTATGTGAACAACGGAGATGGAACATTTACAGAAGACATCAATGGATTTGTCGATCAGAGCAATTGGATGTTGAGTTGTGCCGTTGGAGATTTAGACCGCGATGGGTACCTGGACGTTGTCGGTACGTATGGCAATCTCTACAATTATCCCAACTCGAAAAGTGACAAAGTATGGATCAATCAGGATAGTGGAAATCACTACTTGCGCGTTTCGCTGGAAGGAGACGCACTGAACTTCAGAGGTATAGGTGCAAAAATTGAGATTGCTGGTCCTTGGGGAACGCAAGTTCGGGAGGTTCGAAGTGGCGAAGGGTATGGAATCATGAACAGCTATATCCAACACTTTGGTCTGGGTAGCCAAACGCTCATAGATTCTGTAAACATCTTTTGGCCAGATGGTACTTTGGATCAATTAATCAGCGTAGATGGTGATCAGCAAATAACAGTTTCTAAAGGTTCTCATCCCGTAAAGAGCACAGTCGTCTATGCCGATTCCGTTGGGTATATGTATGGAAATGAGGCCGAGATATTTGGTCGGTTAAAAATCAACAATCCGAATGGAACAGAAATACGATTGATCTACACCCATCAAAGTTCAGGGACAACCGATTCAATTGTATACCCCACGAATTCGACTTCGGGGATATATCCGCTGCTGGATACGATCGAGAATATACAAACCGGTGAACTCTACAGTGCTTACTACAAAAGCGTTCAATCTTCGGGCACATCACCCATCGACATTACTGTAAGCGATACCTTGTACTTCGCTACTGCAGGATTGGGAGTAGACGATCTCGAAGACCTTTACCGTGTATACCCTAACCCGGCATCTGAGTTTTTATATGTCCGTTCAAAGGACTCGTCATTACAACAAATCCATTACAAAATATTCGATGCAAAGGGACGAATAGTTTTGGAAAATCCCGTTCATAAAATTTCTAGTCCCATCGATTTGAGAAGTTTATCCGACGGTGCATATTGGATTCAATTTTCAGGTCATTCCGATGGGTTTTCAATGGAAAAAATCATCCTTCAGAAAACAAAATAAAGCGCGCTTCGAATTATTGAGATTCCCACTGGTTCAAAACAAAAAAGACATCTGATTTGCTATCTTTGCGAATCATGAAAACTGAACAGACTCCACTCGCTGATTTATTGATCATACAACCCGACGTCTTCGGTGACGAGCGCGGGTATTTTTACGAAAGTTGGAACCGTGAAAAATATGCCAAACTGGGTATTGATCCCGATTGGATTCAGGACAACCAGAGCATGTCGCAAAAAAATGTCCTTCGCGGGCTACACTTTCAAGCTCCTCCCTATGCACAGGGAAAACTTGTCCGCGTAGTTCGGGGAAGCGTCATGGATGTTGCGCTGGATATTCGAAAAAACAGTCCGACCTACGGCCAGCACTTCGCACTCGAACTAAACGACACCAACCATACCCAGTTGTGGATTCCACCGGGTTTTGCCCATGGATTTGTCACCTTGGAGGACAACACCATTTTCAGCTACAAATGCAGTGGTGGTGTTTACCACCAACCCTCTGAGGGATGTATTTTATGGAATGACACTGCGTTGAATATTGATTGGGGAGTTAGTCAACCCATTATTAGTGATAAGGATAAAAACGGCCTGCATTTTGCAGATTTTACATCGCCATTTTAAACATATTGACATGAACAACCGCATACGCATAACTGCCCTACTCGTGATCGTATTGATCTTGGGCCGTTCTTTCGCTTTCTATGAAGTCGATGACTCCAACGATGAAACCTTTCATCAATCGTTTACCGAAGGATACAATGTGTATGCTATACCACTCCCGGCAGATTTAAACTTTGCAGGCGAGGCGGTTCCAACGAACGACCCGGAGGTATACGAGCGAATGGACCGCGAACTTTTAGTGAACACCTATTGGCAGAGTAATGGATTGCTCTTGATAAAACGGGCCAATAAGTATTTTCCCATTATTGAACCCATCCTTGCAGAATACGGTGTACCGGACGATTTTAAATATTTAGCCATTGCGGAAAGCGGTTTGCAAAATGTAGTTTCCCCAGCCGGTGCTACGGGTTTTTGGCAATTGATGTCGGCTACCGCCAAAGGGTACGGTCTTGAGGTTAACGACGAAGTGGACGAACGTTATAACCTCGTAAAGTCAACCGAAGCCGCGTGCCAATACTTGATCGAAGCACACGACCGTTTTGGCAATTGGACCTTAGCTGCAGCTTCATACAACATGGGAATGGCCGGTGTTGACCGCCAACTCGAGCGCCAAAAAGTAGACGACTATTACGATCTACTGCTCAACAGCGAAACAAGCCGGTATGTATTTCGCATTTTGGCCATGAAAGAGATCTTTTCCAATCCACGAAAGTTCGGTTTCAACTACCGTCAAAAGGACCTGTACTACATGCCCGAAATGCGTTACGTCGAAGTGGATAGTTCGGTGACACATTGGGCCGACTGGGCTGCACAATTCGGGATGACCTACAAGGATCTGAAAACCTACAACCCATGGCTCAGACAAAGCTATTTGAGAAACGGGCAAGGGAAAAAGTACGTCATTTCCGTCTTCCGAGATGATAAAACCGCAGAAAGTGAAGTTGAGCTTCCTGAATTTGAATCAATTCCCCTCATTGCACCTGCGATCACCGAAGTGTATCGAGTGAATGGAGGAATTGACTCGAGTACTTTTTACACACTGAACCCAAACCTTCAGCCCGATAGTTTGTTGCCTATAGGCACGGTTATTCATGTACCATTGAAGTAAAGATCAGAACGAAACACATGTCGAAGGAATCCAAAGAGGGTGGGTATATCGAGGTACTCGGTGCCCGCGTACACAACCTCAAAAACATTGATATTTCTATCCCGAGAAATCAGCTGGCCGTTATCACTGGCTTGAGTGGTAGCGGGAAATCTTCGTTAGCTTTTGATACCATCTACGCCGAAGGACAGCGAAGGTATATCGAGACTTTTTCGTCCTATGCCCGACAGTTCTTGGGAAGTATGGATCGTCCGGATGTGGATAAAATCAATGGATTGAGTCCGGTAATTTCCATCGAACAAAAGACCACCAGTAAAAATCCGCGCTCGACAGTAGGTACGATTACAGAAATCTACGACTTCATGCGTTTGATGTACGCCCGGATTGGAGAGGCTTATTCCTACAAAACGGGAGAAAAGATGGTTTCCTACACTACAGACCAAATTGTAGATCTCATCCTCTCGGATTACGAAAATGAACGAATTCTCGTTTTAGCTCCAATGGTGCGCGCCAGAAAAGGGCACTACCAAGAACTTTTTCAGCAGATTGCACGACAGGGCTACTTGAAAGTGCGCGTTGATGGGGCAGTCGTGGATATCACTCGAGGAATGAAGGTGGATCGATATAAAAACCACGATATCGAAGCCGTTGTTGATCGATTAAAAATTGGGAGTGATCAACGCGACCGCTTGAAGAAATCTGTAGAAAGCGCTCTTCAACTCGGAAAGGGAATCATGATGGTTCTAGGCGATGAAACCCCTCGATATTTCAGTCAAAAGTTAATGTGCCCGACCACTGGAATTTCCTATGAGTTACCCGAACCCAATAGCTTTTCTTTCAACTCGCCAAAAGGCGCTTGTCCCACCTGCAATGGATTGGGTAAAAAAGCTGAGGTAAGTCTTGAAAAAGTAATACCGAATAAAAAAGCCAGCATTAAGTCCGGAGGTATCAAGCCGCTGGGGGAAATGAAAAACAATTGGATTTTCAATGAATTGCGGGTGATTGGTGAAAAGTTTGGATTCAACCTGAACACTCCAATCGAAGACATTCCTGACGAAGCGATGGATATCATTCTTCACGGAGCCAATGAAACATTTTCGGTCGAAAGCAAAACCTTGGGTGTAACCAAAACCTATCATTTGAATTTCGAAGGAATAATCGAATTTCTTCGAAACCAATACGAGGGAAATACCTCAAAGGGAATCAAAAACTGGGCGTCAAATTATATCAGTAAAGTACCCTGCAGTGATTGTGGAGGAGCACGCCTGAAGAAGGAGTCGCTTCATTTCAAAATTGGCGATAAAAACATCTACGACGCCTCGTCGATGGACATCGATGCACTTGCAGAATGGATGAGCAACATCGAAGACCAGCTCTCGGAAAAGCAGATTACGATTGGATCTGAGATTCTCAAAGAGATACGAACACGATTGGGCTTCCTACTGGATGTAGGCCTAAATTACTTGAACCTGAATCGTTCGAGCAAGAGCCTAAGCGGCGGAGAAGCACAACGCATTCGATTGGCCACTCAAATTGGTTCCCAGTTGGTCAACGTACTTTATATTTTGGATGAACCCAGCATCGGCCTACACCAGCGCGACAATCAAAAACTGATTGATGCCCTCAAAGAACTTCGGGACTTGGGCAATAGTGTTTTGGTGGTGGAGCACGATCGAGACATGATTCAATCTGCCGATTTCGTTGTGGATATTGGACCCGGTGCAGGAGCGCATGGCGGGCAAATCGTATCCAGTGGAAAACCGGAGCAGGTTTTATCGGCCGATACGCTAACCGCCGAGTACATGAGTTTCAAACGTGAGATTGCTATTCCTGCCGAGCGCAGAGAGGGAAATGGATCTTCCATCGTTTTGAGCGGAGCTACGGGGCACAACTTAAAGAATGTGGAGGTCGAGATACCACTGGGAAAACTTATCGCCATCACAGGAGTCAGCGGTAGTGGAAAGTCTTCGCTCATCAACGAAACGCTCTACCCCATCCTCAGCGCTCATTTTTACAACAGTACCAAAGTACCTCTCCCCTACGGCGAAATCACGGGTGTAGAACACATCGATAAAATCATTGACATCGATCAATCGCCGATCGGCCGGACACCGAGAAGTAATCCCGCAACATATACTGGAGTATTTTCAGAGATTCGCTCTCTTTTTGCGAACCTTCCAGAAGCCAAAGTACGGGGTTATAAACCCGGAAGGTTTAGTTTCAATGTGAAAGGGGGGCGCTGCGAGACGTGTCAAGGAGCTGGAGTTCAGGTTATCGAAATGAACTTTCTGCCCGATGTACAAGTGCCTTGTCCTACCTGCCAAGGAAAGCGTTTTAACCGAGAAACATTGGAAGTGCGATACAAAGGAAAAAGCATCGCCGATGTACTGGATATGCCCATCGAAGAAGCCTTGGTCTTTTTCGACGCTCTACCGCGGATTAAGCGAAAAATAAAAACCCTGGCAAGTGTTGGTTTGGGTTACATTACCTTGGGACAACAGAGCACTACGCTCTCGGGTGGTGAAGCGCAACGCGTAAAGCTGGCCACTGAACTGAGTAAGAGAGATACGGGTCGTACCATGTATATTTTGGATGAGCCCACAACAGGTCTTCATTTTGAAGATATCCGCATTCTTCTCGAAGTCCTTCAAAAGTTAGTCAACAAAGGAAATTCGGTACTGATTATCGAACACAACCTGGATGTCATAAAAGTGGCGGACCACATCATTGATTTAGGTCCTGAAGGCGGCCGCTCAGGTGGGCGGATTATCGCCAGTGGAACACCAGAAGAGTTCATTGCAAATTACGCCGAGGAAAGTTATACTGCTCATTTTCTGAAATTAGAAATGGAGCATCAAAAAGAAGCTAAAGTATGAACAAGCGACTAAAGAAAGCCATTCAAAAAGACTGGAACGAAATAAAGACATCGGACTCCTGGCAGATATTTAAGGTCATGGCTGAGTTTGTCGATGGGTTCGAAAAAATGGCTCGAATTGGTCCTTGTGTCAGCATTTTTGGTTCGGCTCGGGTGGATGAAACGAGTAAGGTATACAATGACGCACGCGAAATCGCTTCGAAACTAGCCGAAAAAGGATACGGAATCATCACAGGAGGTGGTCCTGGAGTGATGGAAGCTGGAAATCGCGGAGCAAGCGATGTTGAAGGTACAAGCGTTGGACTCAATATTGAATTGCCTCATGAGCAAAGCGATAATCAATTCATTGACCGCGATAAACTCATGGAGTTCGACTACTTCTTTGTACGGAAAGTCATGTTCGTAAAATACAGCCAGGCTTTTGTGGTTATGCCCGGAGGTTTTGGCACTTTGGATGAACTTTTTGAGGCGATAACGCTTATACAAACAAAGAAGATAGAAAAGTTTCCCATTGTTCTATTCGACAGTTCGTATTGGAGTGGGTTAATGGAATGGATTCAACGTCGACTGCTGGAAGACGGTTATATTTCTAAAGAAGATTTGAACCTATTTCACCTTTGTGACGACACAGATGAAGTTGTACAATTTATTGACGAATTCTATCGCACCTATCTTCTGAGACCAAATTTCTAAAGGTATGAGTGAAGAAATGTTGCCTTCGAATGTATTGATGATTCGACCATCTCAATTTGGATTGAATTCCGAAACGGCTGATGATAATATCTTTCAGGCAAATTCAACGAGTATTCCAGAAAAACTCAACGATAAGGCACTAGAAGAGTTTGAAGAACTAAGAGGAAAACTCGACCTCGCTGGGATCAATACCACAGTTTTTAACCAATCCGATCACTGCGCTTCTCCGGATGCTGTTTTTCCAAACAATTGGATTTCTTTTCACGATGGAAAAGTTATTCTCTACCCGATGTATTCCGAAATCCGTCGCACAGAAAGAAGAATGGATGTGATTCAACTCATCGAGAAGGAATTGGATTATACTGTTGATGAAATATTGAACTGGTCGCATTACGAAGAAAATGGACTGTTCCTCGAGGGAACGGGTAGTTTAGTGATTGACCGAGAGAACAAACACATCTATAGCGGAATATCAGAACGCAGCCGTATCGAATTGATTTCGCTTTGGGCGAAAAAAATGAACTACAACTATACATCCTTCCACACCGAACTGGATGGGAAACCGATCTACCACACCAATGTTATGATGGCGTCGGGACCTGAGGCGATTGTGGTATGTACGGAAGTAATTCGCAATAAATCGGAGCGTATTCAGCTTGAGCGGCAGTTGGCGTCTTCGGGTAAAAGCATTATTTCAATTTCAGCCGAACAGGTGAAGAATTTCGCGGGAAACATCATTTTCCTCCGCGGTTTAAGAGGGCGCGGCTTCTGGGTAATGAGCGACCGAGCTCGCGAGTCCTTAAACGATGATCAAATCAATGAACTTGAAAAGTCGGGCCGAATTTTAAGTTCTCCCCTTCCGACCATAGAAAAATACGGCGGTGGAAGTGCTCGATGTATGATTTGCGAAGTATAATCTGCGTTAACTTTCATTAGAATATCACACCTCTGAATGCCATTTTTCGCTATTTTTGACATACGAAAATCACACCTCTGACTGATTATATTTGGATTTCAGCTTCATTTCATCGCAGAAGTAAATCACACATCTGATTTTTGAAGGTTTGGGTCGATCCTATCTAATTCCATGGAATTGAGGATATTTTGAGCTATATTTAGTCAAGAGAAAGTGATGAAACCAACTGCATGTCAAAAAAGTCTACATATTTTCTATTCGACTTAATCAAGAGTATGAGTGGCCACGAAAAGCGCTACTTCAAACTCTATGCTACACGTCATGTAGAGGAAAACAACAACAACCAATTGAGGCTTTTTGAAGCGATCGATGAGCAGGAAGAATACGACGAGCCTGCTTTAATCGAAGCTTTCAATGGCGAGAAATTCACTCGTAGGTTTAGTGTTGCCAAAAGCAGACTCTATGATTTGGTCATGAAGAGCCTTCATGCATATCATGCTACCAGCAGTGTTGATGCGGAGTTGAAGATGATGTTGCACATGGCTGAAATTTTATTCAAAAAAACGCTTTACCGCCAGTGCGATCGCATTCTGCAAAAAGCAAAAAAACTAGCACTTACTCACAACAAGCACACCACCCTACTCGAAATCCGACTATGGGAAAAACGAATTGTTGAGAAAGACAATTACACCGGACAAGATGATGCAACCATTTTGCACATATTGGAAGAGGACTTAAATACGATTGAGATTATCAAGAACTACTACACGTTCTGGAACTTGAAGTCCCGTTTCTTCCTTCCGCTTTATAAAGGTGGTAAAGTTCGCAACTTGGAAGAAAAAGAGAAGTTCAATAAAATTTTAAAGCATCCGCTTTTACAAAGTGATAATGAAGCGATTTCGGTAGAGGCAAAATACCTTTACCACCATATATACAGTGCGCATTACTTCAGTGTTGGTGATTACGAAATGAGCTACAAGCACATGATCACCAACTTGGATTTGATTGAAGAGAACTACATTCTTTTCAAAGAAGAGCCGAATACGTATTTCTCCATTTTAGCCAATGTGATTTACATCGGAAATCAATTGGGTAAAGATGAAGAGGTCAAATCGTTTTTCCGCAAGCTCAAAGAATTCACCGACACTTTACCGTCTCGAGATAACGCAGATTTGGAAATGCGAATTTTCAATAGCATGAAAAGCTTAGAGCTGACCATTTACGTCCAGAAAGGAGAATACGATATGGCCATGCAATTGCTACCCGAAATAGAAGAGGGATTGAAACGTTTCGACGCCAAATTAAGTCCGTTGCGTAAAGCTGACTTTATTTTTAATATCGCCATACTATATTTCGGTATGGAAATGTATTCGGATGCCTTAAAGCACATCAATCGAATTTTGAATGAAAGCAGCATTGATGAAAATGAAGACTTGTACAGCTTTAGCAAGTTCATGAGTTTAATCCTCCATTACGAGTTAGGCCATTTTGAACTATTGGCCTATCAAACGGAGAGCACGTATCGCTATCTCAAAAAGCGAAACAGAGCTTACAAAACGGAGCAAACACTCGTACGCTTTTTCAAGCGCCTATCTTCAACGCCGTTGGGCGAGAATGACACACTCTTTGAAGAGCTCAATGTTCAATTGAAAAAACTCTCAGAAGAACCACTTGAACGTCCTAGTTTGGAATATTTCGATTTCTTTAGCTGGATTGAAAGTAAACTGGAAGGCAAGCGCTATGCCGACTTGGTCAAGCGCAAGAACAGCGATAAAGATGCCGCTGCTTAAACGAATACAGCGTAGGTTTCAGGAATCAATACGATTTTGTGGGAGAGATTGCACAATTCAAAACGCACTCAGTTCTTTTTTTGGCGAATAGTTAAAATGATTTATCTACATTCTTTAAGTTTCGGTTAAAAAGATCAGTAGTAATGAGCCACTATAATACGGATAACGGATAACGGGTAACGGGTCTACGGGTAACGGGTTTCGGGTTTACGGGTCTACGGGTCACGCGTAAGGGATTTGGCAAACCAACATAAAACAAGAAAAGCCCTTTCGACAAGTCGCAATGCTTAATCAAAAGAGCCTTTCCCCACCTAAAAACAACTAGTACAATAGCTTGTTGTAAGAACGTCTGCTCTATAAATACCAAACGACGTGCCACGAGGTGGAGAAAACTCAAATTTCTAACAATCAGCTATTTAAGCAATTTGGAACATTCCCAAACTCCAAGAATGAGAGTTTGATTTCTCAGAATTAGACTGGTAATTCACGAAGGACGCTCTCCAGCACCTGTCCTACCGTAGCAATATCTTCTTCTAGTGATTCATCTACCTCCTCTTTGCCTTGACGTTCGATATTGCGGATGGTCTCTTTGATACTCGTAATCCCCATGAAGTCAATACTGGACTTCATCTTATGGGCTTTCTTTCCGACCTCAGCAAGGTCACCGTTCTGGTAGGCTCTCTTCAGTTCACTGAGCATTTGCGGCATATCGGTTTTAAAGGTTTCAAGGATACTTTCTATAAAGCCCTCGTCACCACCGCTGATTTCTTTTAATTGTGTTAAATCGTAAAGTGCCATTGTTCTTAATCTTCTAGTACAATTTCTTTGTTTTGCATCATGCGATAAATCGTTGATTTACCAATCTCTAACTTATCTGCTACCAATTCTATATCGCGATTGTATCGCTCTAAAAAATGTGTAATAATCTGAACTTGATAGGCTCTTAAAGACTTTTCCTCTGAGAAAATATTATTGGATTGGGATGCAGAAGTAAAGTTGATATTATCAGGCTCGATGGTATTGTTTGAGCACATCACTGCAGCGAGTTCCATTACTGCCTTTAACTCTCGAACATTACCCGGAAAAGAGTAGCTCATTAATTTATTCTGAGCCTCGTTAGAAATTGATATTTCTTCTAGATCATTTTCTTTTACAAATTCCTCAAGAAAATATTTAGCCAAAATCAACACATCATTCCCGCGCTCTCGCAATGGAGCTAAACGAATTGGAAGACCAAGCAAGCGATAATACAAGTCTTCGCGAAAGTCTCCTTTTTCAACCAATTGCTTTAAGTCTCTATGGGTCGCAGTAATGACACGTACATTGATTTTTTTCGCTCCCGTTCCACCTAACCGAGTTACTTCTTTTTCTTGAAGAACACGCAAAAGCTTTGCCTGCATCTGAATATCCATCTCTCCGATCTCATCTAGGAAAATCGTTCCTCCATCTGCCTCTTCAAACTTTCCAATTCTGCGATTTACGGCATCGGTAAATGCACCTTTTTCATGTCCAAAAAGTTCACTCTCAATTAAGGTATCTGGAATAGCTGCAATATTAACAGTAACAAATGCCTTATCCTTTCTCGGAGAGTTGTAATGAATTGCCTTGGCTACTAATTCCTTTCCCGTACCTGTCTCTCCTGTTACCGAAACGGTAATATTTGTTTTGGAGGCTTTTTCTATCAATTCAAATACACGAATAATGGGCTGGCTTTTTCCCTTGATGGTATTTGAATAGGCATATTTTGAAGATATCTCTTTCTTTAGCTGAACAACCTCATCTTCCAACTTTGCTCGTTCTTGAACGTTGCGCATAACGTTCCATAACCGATCTTTGGTATTATCGTCTTTTACAATGTAATCGTACGCTCCCTCTTGAAGCAATTGTACGGCGGTTTTGATATCTTCTTGACCGGAAATAATAATTACAGGAATGCGATTATTATAGGCCTTGATTTTTTCTAGAACCTCAAGCCCCGTCATTTTTGGCAAGGAATAGTCCAAAGTAATGACATCGGGGTTTTCGACAAGCTTGTTCAACACAGCCTCGCCTGTCGTAAAGCGCTCAACATGGTAGTCGGGATTTAACGACAAATGATGAGCTAGGACTTTACCGTAAAACTCGTCATCTTCTACAACGAAAATCTTCATACTAGTGAAAGTTAGGTACACAAAGGTAAACAAACTAATCTAAAAATGAGAATTTGATTCTACAATCCTCAGTTAACAAATAAAATGCTGATTATCTGATTCTTAATTCATGCCAAGCATCGATTTTAAAGCTAACCATCGATTTTCTATGCTCCGGCATTTCTATATTAGAGATAATCCAACTCACCTCTCTCTCTTCACAAAAAGATAATCTCAGCACGCAATACATTGAAAAACAACTACATAAGTCAGCGCTTATAAATACTACGGTTGTCGACGGTTATCTACGGAATGAATATTGGTATTAAATAGCGTCTTAATAACCGACCAAACGACATGAAAAAAGTTTTACTCTCTGTTTTTGCAGTTTTTATCGCATTTTCAAATCTATTCGCTGAAGGTACAGCTCAAACCTCTCCAGGTGGCGTCGATCGCTATGCCGACCTTACCATTAATCGAGGTGGCGAGTATTCTGTTTTTGCTCATACCAGTTCTGGCCCACTTGACCGTTTATACCTCAATGTTCAAGAGGGGGAGACAGTTTATTTTGGATTTCAGATAAGATCCGGAGGACCATCTACGTTGAGAATCCGCAAAAACTCGGATAATTCCATTGTAAAAACCTTCACCCTCGTATCGACGGGAAATGGCTATATCAGCTCGTACAGTCGAGCAGTAGCTGGTCCAGCGGCGGTAGCCGGAGCATCAGGATACCCTACTGGAACAGCAAACACTTGGTCGGTCGCTCCGGGTGATAGCGGATTGTATTATTTGGAGTTTTCCACTGGTTCGGCCACGACAAATCTCAACTTGAGATACTATGATGTGACCGTCGTCGATGGTGCCAGTGCAGTACAAAATGGTCGCCTATGGGCATACCGTTGGAACCTGAATTGCGGATCATTCTCCCAACCTTACGAAGGATCTTTTTACTCCTATACCAGTGACTCTACGGTTGCTGAGTTGGACTTAAATGGTTTTAAACCATTTGTTTGGACCATCATGCTCAATGACTTTGGGCCACAAACGGGAGGTACGGTGAGTCAAAACAGGAAATCAATCGCTGGTAATTTTGGTACGCCTCAATATCCTCTTTTTCTTAATGACCCGGATAATACACTTTACCCTACTGGCGGTTTTTCTACAGTAAACACGACAAATACCCCAACCATTACCGGTTGCTTGGGTGACTATTGTATAAATGCCTATTTTAACGGTGGAGGTGTAGGAGAAATAATCTTAGACTTAAACGGAACACCCGGTTTCCAGGCGGGAACTGAAGATTTGTATTTTATTCAAAACGTTACCTCAGGGTGGAACTGTTTCCAGTGGGACGGTTTAGACGGTTTGGGCAATGTGGCAACGGGTGCGGCCAGCATTTCTGTAACAGCTTCTGTAATTACGGGAATTACACATTTTCCTATTTATGATGCCGAGTGTAATGAAAATGGGTTTGAAGTAAGAAGGGTTCGACCGGGCTCAGGAAATGCCTTCTTGTTATGGGACAACACAAATTTTGCTGGAGGAACATCGGATACTATTGTTGGTTGTTTGTCGGGAGCAGGTTGTAATACATGGGGGCCAGGAACACCGAGTAGCTCCTCATCAAGTTGTGGTAGCTCATCTTGGGGTAACGTTCGAACAATCAATACATGGTGGTATGGTTTTAAAGATACCGCACCATTTACTGGAATCACCGTTACAGGGTCCATTGGGTTTGTCACATTAAACACAACGAGCATTACTTGTAATGGTCTGAACAATGGAGAAATTGACTTGGACATTACTGGTGGCGAGCCTCCTTTTTCGATTGCTTGGTCGAATGGAGTCAACCAATCGGGCGCAGGTACTAATTACAGTATTACTAACCTAGGCCCAGGCACCTATGATGTTACGGTTACAGACAACGCAGGATGTACAATTATCAGTTCAGGAACGGTGAACGAACCTACCGCACTCAGTGTTTCTCTTTCGAAAACAGACATTGACTGTTTTGGTGAGTCAACAGGCTCTATCAATTCAACCGTAACAGGAGGCACAGAACTCGGCGGAGGCGGTTACAGTTACAGTTGGAGTAATGGACAAAGCTCTCCTGATATTAGCGCTTTGCCACAAGGTACATATACAGTTACCGTAACGGATGCAAACGGTTGTACAGAAACAGCTTCCATAACAGTTGATCAAAGTCCGCAACTTGTTTTGACGCTCTCGGAAACTTCTTCTGTAACCTGTTTTGGAGGTTCTGATGGCGAAGCTAGCGCATCAGCTAGTGGTGGTCAAGGCCCCTATACCTATGCTTGGAGCAATGGCGGGGGTGGTACAAGTCAAACTGGTCTTCAAGGAGGAAGTTATACCGTAACCGCTACGGACAACCTCGGTTGCCAAGTTATCGAGTCAGTCACCATTACTCAACCCGCAAATGCTGTAGGAGCAGTTGCAACAGGCACAGACCCCACAACCCTTGGAGGTAGCGACGGTGAGATCAGTGTCGCTATTAGCAACGGAGTAGCCCCCTACACAATTACTTGGACAGGTGGTGGACCGATATCTACTTCTTCAAACCCATACGTGATTTCGGGATTAAGTCAAGGCAATTATAATATTACGGTGGTTGATGACAACGGGTGTTCGGCAAATACTTCTGTTATCTTAAATGATCCATCTTGTAATATAACAATTACAGATGCAACCACTGACATCACTTGTAATGGAGGAAATGATGGTTCGGCTTCACTTACCGTTACAGGAGCGAATCCACCAGTTTCCTATACGTGGTCTAACGGTGGGACAACCAGCTCTATCTCAGGACTTACTCAAGGAACCTATTCGTATACGGTTACCGATGCCGCAGGATGTGGACCATACAATGGCTCGCTTACGGTAAACGAACCTACTGCTTTGAGCGTAAGCATCACGGCTTCAACAACTGTATCCTGTAATAATGGAAGTGATGGTATAATACAAGCTGTGGCTACAGGAGGTACAGGTAGTTACACCTTCCTTTGGAATACCACCGATAATGGGAATACCCTTTCAGGTTTGTCAGCTGGAAATTATTCTGTTACAGTTACCGATGACAACGGTTGTACAGCAAACGCTTCAACAACACTGGCGAATCCTTCACCAATTTCTATCACGTCTGTAGACTCGGATGTTCAATGTAATGGCGGAAATGACGGAAGTATCGTACTTTCGGTTTCAGGTGGTGCCGGTGGCTACACTTATGCCTGGAGCAATGGTGAGGTTACATCAGACATCGCAGGACTTACTGCAAATACCTATACTGTCACCGTTACCGATGCCAACAGTTGTACAGAAACCTATACAACGACAATAAACGAACCCACAAACCCGCTTTCCGCTTCTGCGTCAATTACAAATGTGGATTGCAACGGCAATTCAACAGGGGCAATTACAGTTACCCCTTCAGGAGGTACTTCGGGATACACGTATGCTTGGGCACATGGCCCTACCACTGCTACAATTACTAGTTTAACTGCAGGGTCTTATACCGTTACGATTACCGATGCGCAGGCATGTACATTCACCTATACCTATACAGTAACGCAGCCCGATGTTCTCACGCTTGACTTAGGAACTTTTGATCCCGTAAATTGCAATGGAGAGTCCAATGGTGTGGCTAGTGTAGATGCGTTTGGAGGAACCACTCCATATACTTATCTATGGCCAGATGCCGGAAACGGAGATATTCGAACGAATCTTGCAGCGGGTACTTACACGGTTACCGTGACTGATCAAAACTTATGTACAGCCACCTACACAGTCACCATGACTGAACCGAATACATTAACAATATCGGCAAGCGAATCGGTTACCGTTTCTTGTAACGGTCTTTCTGATGGAGAAGCTACTACAACGGTTAGCGGTGGAAATGGATCGTATACCTATTTATGGAGCAATGGTCAAACCACTTCAACAGCTACTGGTCTGGCTGCTGGAACGTATACAGTAACCGTTACAGACTTTCAAAGTTGTACCGCCTCTACCAGTGTAACCATTGTCGAACCCGCACTACTCACTTTATCTGCGGCACAAGACAACCCTGTTTCGTGTAATGGTCTGGCAGACGGACAAGCAACTGCTACTCCAACCGGTGGTAATGGAACAAATACATTTGCCTGGAGTAACGGACAAACTACAGCTACTGCGACTGGACTTTCAGCAGGAACCTACACCGTAACCGTCACGGACGCAAAAGGATGTACGGCAAATACTTCAGTTACGATTACCGAGCCCGCTGTGTTAACCTTATCGGCCGCACAAGACAACGCCGTTTCATGTAATGGATTAGCCGATGGACAAGCAACAGCTACTCCAACCGGAGGCAATGGATCGAACACATTCCTTTGGAGCGATGGTCAAACCGGTGCAACAGCCACTGGATTGGCAGCGGGAACTTACACGGTGACTGTAACTGATTCTGAGGGTTGTACCGCCAACGCTTCTGTAACAATTACCGAACCAGCTACACTTACCCTTAGCGCTACACAAGATGATCCAGTTTCGTGTAACGGGTTAGCCGATGGAGAAGCTACTGCAGCACCAGTTGGTGGTAATGGTGGAAACACATTCCTATGGAGCAATGGACAAACTACCGCTACAGCTACAGGACTTGCAGCTGGCTCATACTCAGTTACAGTTACCGATGCTCAAGGTTGTACGGCAAACGCATCCGTAACCATTACAGAGCCAACAACACTTACCCTTAGCGCCGCACAAGACGACCCAGTTTCATGTAATGGATTATCCGATGGAGAAGCCACAGCAACACCAGCTGGTGGAAATGGCGGAAACACATTTTTGTGGAGTAATGGACAAACTACCGCTACCGCAACAGGACTTTCAGCTGGAACATACACTGTTACGGTTACGGACTCGAAAGGTTGTTCGGCCAATGCATCGGTCGTAATTTCTGAACCTGCATCACTATCTGTTGTCGAGACCGTAAATGACGTACTTTGTTTCGGTGGAAGCGATGGAAGTATTTCAACAAGTGTCTCGGGAGGAAACGGTGGCTATCTCTACGCTTGGAGTACAGGAGCGACAACGACATCAATATCGGGATTAAGCTCGGGTACATATAGCTTAACCGTAACCGATAATAAAGGTTGTACGGAGGTTTTGAGTAATATTTCGGTTGGTGAACCGGTCAATGGTCTTTCATCTGATACCATAGTTACCAATGTCTCAGGATTTGGTTCTTCAAATGGTGCAATAGATTTAATTGTATCAGGTGGAACACCGAGCTACACTTACCTATGGAATAACGGAGCGACAACAGAAGACCTCTCTGGACTCTCTGCGGGCTGGTACTTTGTGACCATTACGGATGATAATGGCTGTACCCTTGTCGATAGTGCACTGATTGACGAAAATATTCCTCCGGTTGCAATTGACGATGCCTCAACAACGGATGAAGATGTCGCTATCACCCTTACTGTAATCTCCAACGATTCGGATAGTGATGGAAATATCGATCCTTCGACCATATCTGTATTTACCGCTCCTTTGAACGGTGCTGCAGTCGTAGATCCGGTGACTGGTTCGATTACCTATACTCCGGATCCAGATTACAACGGACTTGACAGCTTGGCATACATCATTTGTGATGACGGTACTCCTCTTCCATCGGAATGCGATACGGCTTGGTGGGTAATCGATGTACTTCCTGTCAACGATTGTCCCATTTTACTTGATGCCAATGGCACTCCCGCTGCAGGAAATACAGTTAGCACCCTAACGGTAACTGAAGACACTCCACTTGATATTTGCTTGAATCACTTTGACATTGATGGAGATGATTTGACCGTGGTTACGCAACTATTTAGTTCAACCTCAAATGGAGTAATCTCTGGGTTATCAAATGGGGATGAGTGCATTACCTATACACCGAACTCCAACTACACAGGTCCCGCTCAAATTCGATTGCGTTTTTGCGATGATGTATCAGTTGATCAATGTTGCCAAATTGTAACCATCAACATCAACGTTATTCCTGTCAATGATCCTCCTGTGGCATTGAACAACCTAACGTCCACACCAGAGGACCAGCCTGTTACCATCAATCCATTGAATAATGACAATGATGATCTCGACAACTCGCCGTTGGATACGTCATCAGTAAATATTATTGGTGGACCGAGCAATGGCTCAGCCACTGTTGACCCAATAACCGGTGAGATAAGTTACAGCCCAGACCCGAACTTCAATGGCTCGGACACCATTCGCTACGAAGTATGCGACTTGGGTACTCCGCTTCCTTCACTGTGCGATACAGCCTTGGTAATCATTCAAGTCACTCCGGTGAATGATCCTCCTGTTATTACGGATAATAACGACACCTTACCACCGGTTGTAACCCCAGAGGATACACCAATTGTCATCTGTGTCCCTTACACCGATGTCGAAGGGAATATGGCAATGGTCAGCGGCGTAAATCTTCAGCCCGCAAATGGATCACTTTCGGGAATTGGTGACGTAGACTCTTGTTTCACATATACTCCCGATCCCGACTATAATGGAGGTGATACCGTAGAAATCATCCTCTGCGAACTTTTTAATGGATCCCTATGTGATACCACAACCGTTATTATCGATGTCACTCCGGTCAACGACCCTCCTGTAGCTGGAATTGATGTTGTGGGTACGGACGAAGATGTGCCGGTTACGATAAACCCTTTGGTCAATGACAACGATAACAAAGACAATCTACCTTTGGATTCAACAACTGTAGCTGTACTTGACGGCCCCGATAATGGTTCGGTAACAGTTGACCCGATTACAGGTGAGATGCTTTATACGCCAAACACAAACTTTATCGGAAATGACACGATTGAATACGAAGTTTGTGACCAAGGATTCCCTCTTCCATCGCTTTGTACAAGCTCATTTATTTACATTTCTATTAATAGTGACAACGACCCTCCTGTGGTCGTCAGCGGAAATGGAAACCCGAATACAAACGATACGATACAAAATATAGTGACTCCTGAGGACACGCCTATTCTTATCTGTTTAGATGCTTGGGATGTAGAAAACCACGATATAGATATCGAAAACGTTTTGGCCGGACCATTAAATGGTTCGGTTAGTGGACTAAACGACGGAGATACTTGTTTTACATATACTCCTGATCCAAATTATGTCGGTGGAGATACCGTTACGCTCAATGTTTGTGATAATGGTTTACCGAACCTTTGTGTTCCTGTTACTATTGTTATCGATGTAACACCGGTTAACGATCCTCCTGTCGCACTTGATAACTCATTGACAACATCTGAAGAAATCAGCATTTCCAATGTTGTCATCGCTAACGATAACGATGATGCAGACGGACTACCAATTGACACGGCTTCTTTCAGTGTTATCGATGGACCATCAAATGGAACTTATAGCTACGACTCGAACACCGGTTCGTTTACGTATACACCAAATAATGACTTCAGTGGCCTAGATACGGTTACCTATCAAATATGTGATTTGGGTTATCCACTACCATCACTTTGCGATACAGCCTTCATTTTTATTAATGTGCTTCCGGTAAATGACCCTCCAATTGCAAACGGAGATGCCGTTCAAACCGATGAAGATGTAGATGTAGTTATTCCAATATTGGCCAACGACAACGATTTGGATGGAACTTTGGACATCTCCACTATCTCAATTATTAGTGGACCAACTCACGGGACAACCACGATTGATCCAATTACCGGTAATGTGACCTATTCTCCACAAAGCGAGTATTCTGGTCCTGATCAATTCATTTATGAAGTATGTGACGATGGAATGCCAGTTCTATGTGATACGGCCATTGTAGACATCGACGTTATTCCTGTAAATGATCCGCCTGTAGCCGTGTATAATACAGCTACAACTCCGGAGGATACTCCTATTAGTATTAATGTATTGAATAACGATTCTGATATTGACGGTGAAATCGACAGTACGACGGTTGCTGTGGTGAACACTCCAGTTCATGGATCGGTTGTATGGAATCCTTCAACTAGTCAATTCGTTTATACTCCAAATAACAACTGGAATGGTACAGATGGATTCACTTATGTGGTTTGTGACGACGGAATGCCTGTGCTTTGCGATACTACTTTTGTGAATGTTATCGTCACTGCACAAAACGACGGACCGATTGCAAATCAAGATAATGCCTCCACTCCTGAAGAAACGCCAGTTACACTAAGCCCTGCAAATAATGATTCAGATCCCGAAGGTGGATTGGATCTATCTAGCTTAACCCTACTTGGAGGACCAAACAATGGTACGGCTACACTAAATCCTGGTGGCTCGGTAACCTACACTCCAAACACGAATTTTGAAGGAGTTGATAGCATACTTTATAGCATATGCGATATCGGTATGCCTGTATTGTGTGATACGGCCTACATGGTTATCGATGTAACACCGGTTAACGATCCTCCTGTTGCGGTTTTGGATCAAGCTGTTACCAACGAAAACACACCAGTAGTTCTTACTATAACTGCAAATGATTCGGATATCGATGGAAATATCGTTTTATCGAGTTTCACATCATCATCAGGGTTCCAGAACGGTACGGCGAGTTATAACGCTTCTACTGGAGAGTTGACATATACTCCAAACAACGGATTTACTGGATTCGATACATTAACGTATCAGATATGCGACAATGGGGCGCCGACACTTTGCGACACCGCACTGGTTGTTGTTGAGGTTACGGCAGTAAACTATCCTCCTGTCGCTTACAACGACTCGTTCAATGCAGTTGAAAATGTTGCATTCACCTCGAGTATTGTCAGCAACGACAACGATCCAAATAGTGCATTGGACCTATCGACTTTGACCATCATTGACAATCCAGATAATGGGACGGCTAGTGTAGATGGATCTGGAAACATTACCTACACTTCCAACAGCGGATATTCTGGCCTAGACAGTTTGGTGTATGTTGTTTGTGACGACGGTTCACCAACCGGTATTGTACTCTGCGATACAGCTGTGGTGTATTTCAATGTTGCACCTCGCACAATCACCGTTGTTGCAAACGAAGTTTGTATTAACGATGCACCGTTTGTTGATTATACTATTACGGCCAATTTCCCAACTTCTGGAAACAATGTAACGGTTACTTGGTTGGATACGAATCTTGCATTCGTTCAAACGCTCACCAATCAACCGATGAGCGGCACACTATCATGGCCAGGTGCTGTGTTTGATTCCATGGGGAATATTATTGATTGGCCAGGTTGGTCATTTATTGGAGGCCAATGGGTGCAGGCAGCGGATGGTTTCCGTAGAACTCGTCCATACGCTTATGTCGTAATTTCGGTGAATCCTTCGGATACTATTCTTGTCAATTATCCACCACCAACTCCGAATTGTTCGGCGAATCCGCCACAGCCACCTGTTGCTGTTACCGATACATCTTCTACCCTAGAGAATACTCCGGTAGTGATTAATCCATTGCCGAATGACTCCGATCCGGACGGCGATTTGGATACATCCTCAGTAGCAGTAAGTACACCTCCGACCAATGGTACGGCAACGGTAGATCCAAGTGGAAACATTACTTATACGCCAAACCCTGGATTCATTGGTCAGGATACCATTGTCTATCAAGTTTGTGATCTTGGAAGTCCTACTCAATGTGATACCGCACTGGTCATTATTGCTGTAAACCCTGTTAATCATCCTCCTGTAGCCAATCAGGATATTGGTAGTACTATTCAGGATATGCCTGTGACGATAAATCCTTTGAGTAATGATAATGATCCCGATGGCGATTTGGATACCGCCTCGGTAGTCATCACCGATCAACCCAACAATGGTTCAGCAACCGTAGATCCAAATGGAAATATCACCTATGTTCCAAATCCTGGGTTCTTCGGAAATGATACACTGACTTACCAAGTATGTGATCAAGCTACACCGGCGCTTTGTGACACAGCTATAGTTGTTGTTCAAGTTGACCCGAGCAATATGCCTCCAGTAGCAAACACAGATAATACATCTACACTGGAAAACACTCCAGTAACGATTAATCCACTGGTAAACGATACGGATCCCGAAGGAGAGTTAGATACATCTTCAGTAGTCATTATAATGTCGCCAAACAACGGAACGGCTAGTGTAGATGCTAATGGAAACATTACCTACGTACCCAATACCAATTTTAGCGGTATGGACACCTTGTCGTATCAAGTTTGTGACCAAGGTATGCCTGTGTTCTGCGATACAGCTTTAGTGGTGATTGATGTTATTAACGTTCCAAACCCACCAGTTGCGCATCCTGATAGTGGAACTACAGTTGTAGATATTCCTACTACCATTACTCCAGGTGGAAATGATGACGATCCTGATGGAGACTTGGATTCTTCGAGCGTAGTTATCGTAACTCCTCCTAGTAGCGGAACTGGAACTACCGACACAAGTGGTAACATTACGTATACTCCTGATCCAGGTTTCGTTGGTAACGATACGATTGTATACGAGATCTGTGACTTGTCGAACCCTACGCTATGTGATACTTCAACCATTGTTGTCGTTGTACAACCGGAATTCCCTCCAATTGCCAATGACGATTTGGATACAACGGTAATGAATCAACCAGTCGTAATCAATGCGTTGAACAATGATACCGATGCAAACAATGACATTGTACCATCGTCCATTACCATAATCACACCACCAAATAGTGGTACTGCCAGTATTAACTCAAGTAATCAAGTGAGTTACACACCGAATGGCGGGTTTATTGGAACGGATTCGTTGGTCTATTCGATTTGTGATGCAACCGCGAATTGTGATACAGCTACGATTTATATTACGGTTACTGGCTTTGTTACCTTGAACTGTCCGGCTGATATCATTGTAAATGCTCCTGCAAATCTTTGTGGAAGTACAGTAAACTGGACGTTACCGAATATTAGTTCATCGAATCCTTCGGTAACATTAACTAGAATTGATACCAATAGCTTTGCAAGTGGAGATGTTGTCCCAGTTGGTAGTTATACGATTATATATGCTGCGATTGATCCGGATGGCAACACCGACACCTGCTCGTTCAACGTTATCGTAAACGATGTAACGCCACCTGCAGTACCTTGTCCTTCGCCTATTACGGCGTATAGCGATGCGGCCGGATGCGGTGCCGTGGTGAACTTTACCATGCCAATAGGAACCGATGCCTGTGGCATTGACACGGCTTATCGCTACGACCTTCTGCCTTTCGCCAGCGGAGACGTTTGGCCAGTGGGTAGCTATGTGGTGCAATGGCGCTATATCGATCCAGCGGGTCTGATTACCGTTTGCCACTTGGATATCACCGTTATCGATACCATCGCTCCGGTGTTTGTCAACTGCCCTACCGATACCGTGCTTTATACCGATGCCGGTTGTGTAGCCGCCTTCGACTGGGTCGATCCAACGGCCACGGATAACTGTACACCAGTGACCATCACCCGAACCGACGCCTCTGGGCTCAACGCGAGTGATGCATTCCCTATGGGAACCACTACCATCAGTTATCAAGCAGCCGATCAATACGGAAATACCGCTGACTGTAGCTTTAACGTGACCGTAATTGATACCACAAGCCCATCGATTGCTTGTCCAGCCGCTATCACCGTTCCTGCCGATTCAGGAGTCTGTGCAGCTGTAGTAAACTACCCTGCCCCGACCGCTTCGGGCAGCTGCGGAAATACCGTTTCCGTTTCGCTACTCTCCGGACTGGGTTCAGGAGCTACTTTCCCGCTTGGGGTAAGTACCGAAACGTACATCGTTACCGATCAAAACGGAAATACCGATACCTGTAGCTTTACCGTTACGGTAATCGATACCGAGGCCCCTGTACTTTCGTGCAGTTCGAACATCACGGTCGTAGCCCTAGCTGATTGTCAAACGCCAGCTACTTGGAATGCTCCAACAGCTACCGATAACTGCAGTCCGGTGACCATCACCCAAACAGTCGGTCCGAACAGTGGAGATACCTTGGCTATTGGATCGTATACGGTAACCTATAGCGCGGCAGATACTGCTGGAAACGTAAGTACATGCAGCTTTACTGTTGATGTGGTCGACGGATCAACTCCATCGATCGTCTGCAGCCCAGATATTTCTGCTGCTACCGACTCAGGACTTTGCTCGGCCGTGGTTAACTATCCACTGCCAACGGTGAGCGATACCTGTGGTCCGGTAAGCTTGAACCTACTGTCTGGTCTGCCAAGCGGTAGTGCATTCCCTGTGGGAACCACCACCATCACTTATCAAGTAGTTGCATCCAATGGGAATGCCGATACCTGCAGCTTTGATGTTACGGTAACCGACAACCAAGCGCCTGTACTTGCCTGCATCGCCGATGCCAGCTTTAATACAGCGCCAGGAACTTGTTTGGGTCAAGTAAGCTTTGCCTTGCCTACCGCTACCGACAACTGCTCGGGAGTAACCGTAGCGCAAATTAGCGGTCCGGCCTCGGGAGATAACCTTGCTCCGGGAAGCTATACCGTTGCTTTTGTAGCCACTGATGCAAACGGAAATACCGATACGTGCTCGGCGGTGATGACCGTGACCGATAACCAGGCTCCGGCCATTACTTGTCCAGCAGATATTACCGTCAATAACGATCCAGATGCTTGCGGTGCGATTGCATCGTGGAATATGCCAACGGCAACCGATAACTGCTCAGGAGTTTCTGTGGCGCAAATCAGTGGACCTACCTCAGGAAGTCTGATTCCAGTAGGTACATCCACTGTGACTTATGTAGCGACAGATGCCAGCGGCAATACCGATACCTGCAGCTTTGATATTACCGTGACCGACAGTCAAGCACCGATGCTGGCATGTCTGGCCGATATCACCGTCAACAACGATATCGATTCGTGCGGTGCCATCGTTTCTTGGAACCTGCCAACGGCCAGCGACAACTGTCCTGGCGTTGCTGTGGCACAAATCAGTGGGCCTACCTCGGGTAGCTTGCTTCCTATCGGCGTATCGACCGTTGTGTATGTTGCTACCGATTTAGCGGGCAATACCGACACCTGCTCGATTGATATTACGGTCGTAGACAACCAAGCTCCAGTAATCGCTTGCCCGGCCGACTTGAGTATAAATACCGATCCAGGGGTTTGTGGGGCTACCTTGAGCTTTACCGCTCCAGGAGTAACCGATAACTGTCCGGGGGTAACCATTACCCAAACCGGTGGACCGCTATCGGGTAGTCTAGTCGCACCTGGGGTGCATACCATCACCTACACCGCTACCGATGCCAGTGGAAACAGTGCTACCTGTAGCTTTGATATTACCGTAACCGACAACGAAGATCCAGTGATCGCTTGTCCGGCTGATATTACAGCCTATACCGATCAAGGGGCGTGTTGGACGGCCGTGAACTATGCTCTTCCGACCGCTACCGACAACTGCTCGGGCGTAACGGTAAGTATGATCGGCAACAATACCCTAGCTCCGGGAGCATTATTCCCGCTGGGTACAACGACCCTAACATATGTCGCTACCGACCTAGCTGGGAATGCCGACACTTGTAGCTTCACGGTAACGGTATTGGATACCCTTGCTCCTAGCTTTACAGTATGTCCAAGTGACTTGACGGTCAATGCCGATCAAAACAGCTGTTCGGCGGTGGTGAACTTCCCTACACCGATGGCCATCGATAATTGCTTTGGAGTAACGGTAGTTCAAACCGACAACACCGGCCTGACCAGTGGAGATCCATTCCCGGTTGGAACAACCACCATTACCTACACCGCTACCGATGCCAGTGGAAACACCGCTACCTGTAGCTTTGATGTCGTAGTGGTCGATACCCAGGCTCCGGATATGAACTGCCTGTCGAACATTACCGTCAATGCCGATCAAGGAGCATGTAGCGCCGTGGTGAACTTCACCCCTCCTACTGCTACCGACAATTGCGGACCGGTAACCATTGCCCAGACCGCGGGATTGCCTTCGGGATCAGCCTTCCCAGTGGGGGTAACCGCCATGCAGTTCGTGGCTACCGATATCAATGGAAATACCGATACCTGTAGCTTCCAGGTCATTGTAGAGGACACCCAAGCACCGGTGATCGTTTGTCCAACCAACATAACGGTTAACAACGATGCCAACACCTGTGGAGCTATTGTCAACTACAACTTGCCAACGGCTACCGATAACTGCCAGAATGTGACCATTACCCGCACAGCGGGTCCAGCCTCAGGCGGATTATTCCCGATTGGAACCACAACGGTTACCTATGTAGCCCAAGACGGAAATGGAAATGCCGATACCTGTAGCTTTACTGTGACGGTGAACGATACGGAAGATCCAACCCTCACCTGTCCGGGTAACATTACCGTGGATACCGATGTCAATGCCTGTGGTGCCATTGTGGACTTTAACGTCTTGGCCAGCGATAACTGCCAAGGTTTTGTTCTAACCCAGACCGATAACACGGGACTATCCAACGGAAGCTTCTTCCCGGTTGGAACCACAACCTTGAGCTATCAAGTTACCGATGCCTCGGGCAATACGGTCAGCTGTAGCTTTGATGTCACCGTGGAGGATAACGATCCACCGACCCTGACCTGTCCGACCGACTTTACCGTGCCACTGACCGATCAGTGCGAGTATGTATTGGAGGACTTCACCCAGATCATCATTGCAGCTGATAACTGCGGTAACATTCAAACCGTTACCGTTACCCAGTCCCCTGCACCAGGTCTTGTGATGGTCGATGGAGATGTGCAAACCGTTACCATCACCGCTACCGACGGAGCCGGTAATACCAGCACCTGTACCTTTGATGTGAGCGTTCTCGATGCGGTTGATCCTTCCGTTACCTGCGGAAACATCGATATGGACTCGGTCAAGGCCGATGTCAACTGTGAGTTTGAAATCCTCGATTACACCGCTGGAGTCACGGTAAGTGACAACTGCAGCGATTCGGCCGACTTTACCATTGCCCAAAGTCCAGCGCCAGGTACCATCGTGGATGGAAGCTCTGGATCGGTAACCGTGACCGTTACGGTAACCGGCCCAGATGGATTCCAATCGGAATGCTACACCGACCTTGTGGTGGAATGTACCGAGCGACTCTCGATTCCTAATGGGTTCTCGCCAAACGGAGACGGCATGAACGACTTCTTCGTGATCGAAGGATTGGAGGCCTATCCAGATAACAGCATCAAGATCTTTAACCGATGGGGGAACTTGGTCTATGAGCGAGATAAGTACCAGAACGATTGGGACGGTACGGCCTCGAGCGGTTCGGCCGTTGTCGGAGCAGGCGAGCGCTTACCGGCGGGTACCTATTTCTATATTTTCTATACGGGTCTGGCTGATCAAGATCCGATTCAGGGATACATTTATCTAAACCAGTAATTTACCAGTAAGATGAAAAAGATTATTTTAATCCTAGCAGCTATCGCATCTCTGAGTCAATTGGCAAACGCTCAGCAAGATCCGCTATACACGCAATACGTCTTTAATATGCTCACCGTGAACCCGGGATATGCCGGGTCGCGGGATGCATTAACCCTCAATGTACTGCACCGCAATCAATGGGTGGGAATCGAAGGAGCTCCTGTGACCAACTCCTTCTCCATTCACTCGCCCTTGCGCAACGAAAACCTCAACATCGGTTTTAGTTACGTCAACGACAACATCGGCCCCACCAATCAAAATGGAGTCTATGTCGACTTTGCTGCGCGTATTCAGCTGAGTAAAAAATCACGCCTGTCCTTTGGGCTGAAGTCCGGGTTTAATCACCTGCAGACTTCCCTTACGGCGCTGAACATTACCGATCCGGGAGACATCACCTTTAGCGAAGATGTACGCCGGTTTATGCCCAATGTCGGAGTCGGAATGTATTTCGATACCGAGCGATTCTACGCTGGGATCTCTATCCCGAAGTTCTTTGAAAATCGTTTTGTGGACAATGCCAATGCCACCGACGCCCAAGAGCGGAGACACTTCTTCTTTATCACAGGAGCCGTCTTTGACCTATCGCGCGATATCAAGTTCAAGCCGTCGATTCTTCTGAAAGGAGTCGAGGCCGCACCGCTTTCGGCCGATCTGAACCTGAGCTTTTTGTTCCGTGATCGAATCTGGGCTGGCGGGTATTACCGTTTTGGAGACTCCTTCGGTGGAATCATCGGATACTACATCACCCCACAACTGATGTTTGGTTATTCCTACGATTACACCACCACCGATCTGCAGAATTTCAACTCTGGATCCCACGAGATCTCCCTGACCTACGACTTCGATTTCAAAAACCAAAAAGTTCGCTCACCTCGATACTTCTAAGACACCTTGATCATGAAAAAATACATTGTAATTCCCTTAGTACTCATCGCTGCCCTTTTGGTTGGATCACCCGCCTTTGGGCAAGCCACCAAGCTCAAACTCGCCAATCAGGCCTATGAGCAGTTCAACTACCGAGAAGCCGCTGAGCGCTTTGAGCCCATCTTGCTTTCCGATGCCGATCTCGATATCGAGAACTTTCGTCGGTTGGCCAACTCCTTTCGACTGCTTCGGCAGTACCCCAAGGCCGAGGAGTGGTACAAGAAAACCGTAGATCATCCCCAGTCCGATCAAGTGATCGCTGAGGATTACTACCATCTGGCTCGCGTGATGATGGCCCAAGAGAAATACGAGGACTCTCAGCCTTACATCGATAAGTACATTGCCTTATCCGATGACAAGCGCGCAGAGGAGTACAAGAACTTCTCGGATCGAACCATCGCCGAGTGGAAGAAAAGTCAAACCCAATACACCGTCCAAAAGTCGGCTGTAAACTCCGAGCTGGATGATTTTAGCCCTACCTTTTACGGCAATCAAATCGTTTTTGCATCCAACCGAGACAAAGGCGTACTGATTCGCCGCCGATATGTATGGGACGGACGACCTTTTTTGAACCTCTACACCGCTTCGCATTCCAATGGCGCCATTGGTGAAGATGCGGAGCCTTTCTTTGAAGATGTTAACGGGCGTTTCCACGAAGGACCGGTGGCTTTTTCAAAAGACCTTAAAACCATTTTCATTACCCGAAACAATTACGGACGGGGTAAAAAAGCACTTTCCGATGACCGAACGCGCACCTTGGGCATTGCCTCGGCGATAAATCAAGGCGAAGATTGGAGCGAGCCCGAGATGCTCCCCTTTGTCGATCAAAACTACAACTACCAGCACGTTGCGGTACTCAACAACGGAAAAACCATTCTCTTCTCCTCCGATATGCCCGGTGGACAAGGAGGCTTCGACCTTTGGGAGGCTACCCTGGGAGATGATGGCAAATGGTCCACGCCCAAAAATCTTGGAGCACCCATTAACACCGTTGGAAACGAAGGTTTCCCATTTTATCACCCCAGTGGAATGCTCTACTTTGCCAGTGACGGGCACCCCGGTATTGGTGGACTCGATCAGTTTCGCGTAAAATGGGACGGATCAGCGCAAAGCCCGGTAGAAAACCTCGGTTTCCCCGTCAACAGTGCGAATGATGACTTTGGTATTATCTGGAAGGACGACTTTTCGGTGGGGTACTTCTCCTCCAACCGCGAAAGCGAAGACGGAACCGATGACATTTACGAGTTCGAGTACCGACCCGAGATTTTAATCGATATCTACGTGCTGGATAAAACCGACAACCGACCCATCGTACTGGCCGATGTCGATGTATCCATTAACGAGCAGTCCGAGCGCGTAAAAACCGACGATCAAGGAGCCACCGAATACTTCGAGGTGACCAACAAGGACAACATCACCTATGTCGCCTCAAGCGAAGGCTATAAGACAGCTCGAGGTGGAATGGAAATTGCTTTTGATGGAGTCTCCTTCCGTCTGAGCGACACTTTGTACTTGGAGCGTACCGAAGAATGGGTCGATCCCGACAACCCCATTGCCGAGGGAGAACTCTTGGACTTGCCTTACATCCTGTTTGATCGCGATAAATACAACATCAAACCCCAGGCCGACCCCATCCTCGATAGCGTTGTGGCTCTTATGAATGAGTACCCCGAGATGGTCATCCTGTGCGAGTCGCACACCGACTGCCGCCACACGGCCAAATACAACCTTCAGCTCTCCGATAACCGAGCCAAAAGTACCCGCGAGGCACTGATCAAAAGAGGCATCGACCCAGAACGCATCCAAGCCAAGGGATACGGAGAAGAACGCCTGAAAAACGATTGCGATTGCGAGGCCGAAACCAATATCGACCAAATCGGACTGCGCGAATTCCGTAAACTCGAAGACCGACAGGTCGATGACTGTACCGAGGAAGACCACCAAATCAACCGAAGAACAGAATTTAGAGTTATCAAAATGGAGTAGTCAATCCAAAAACAACCACAAAATAAAATCCCCCATACCTGTGAAGTGTGGGGGATTTTTTTGATTGAGGGTAGTTTATTTCTATATCTTTGATCAAAGACAAAACTGATCATCAACTATGACGACTTGGGAATACATTATACTCATTTTTGGCTCATTCGCAGTAGCCTTTGTATTGACGACCATTGTTCGGAAAATTTTCAACGTAGTCATACGGAAGAACACTTCGTTTTTACGAGTTGATCATACGAAGTTCAACTTTCTTAAGAACTCCGTAACGGTTATCATCTATTCCTTTGCACTGTTTTTCGTATTCAGTAAAATCCCTGCCCTAAAAGACTTGGGAACGGCACTTTTTGCCAGTGCAGGAGTATTGGCCGCCATTTTAGGTTTGGCTTCACAAAAGGCATTCTCCAATATTATCAGTGGAATATTCATCGTTTCTTTCAAACCTTTTCGTGTAGGTGATATCATTTATTTATCGAGCGGTCAATCCGGAACCGTGGAGGATATTACCTTGAGACATACTGTAATTCGCGACTTTCAAAACCAACGAATTATTATTCCCAATCACATTATTAGTGAGGAAACGATAACCAACAGCAGCATCGGCGATGAACGAATTCGGAAACACGTCGAATTCAATATCAGCTACGATTCCGATGTCGATTTGGCCGAAAAAATCATAATAGAAGAGGCATTGAAACACCCACTTCATATCGATCCGAGAACGGACGAAGAAAAGGCTCAAAATGAACCTGAAGTACTGACGCGACTCATGTCGCTCGATGAGTACTCCGTCAGGATTCGAGCATACGTTTGGGCTAAAGACTTTACAGATTCGTTTATGATGACCACGGATTTGTACCGGTCGGTGAAGAAACGATTCGAAAAAGAAGGCATTGAAATCCCATTCCCATACCGGACAATCGTTATGAAAAATGGCACTTCGAAATCTTTAGATTAAAACTATGGCTAGACGAATTAGAACAAAACCCAAATTGGGTAACATACCCGGAAGTTTAATCTACACCGGGCAATTTAAAAATGAGGTGATTCGTCAACAGCTCATCATTTTTTCAAAAGACTCATTCGAAGAGACCAATCCCTTTCCGCTGGAGAAAAAATTGAGTTCTCATCTTGTCAAAGACCACGTGAACTGGTATAATCTTCACGGACTTCATGATGTGAAAATTATTGAGGAACTGGGTAAGGACCAAGAAATTCACCCTCTCGTATTGGAAGACATCCTCGATACAGCAGAAAGGCCGAAACTGGAGGAAAGTCCAGAATATATTTTCATCAGTACCAAGTCCTTCCCTACCTTTTCTATTGATAGTCCAGATACGGAGCAAATCAGCTTTATTCTTAAAAAGGACACCATAATCAGTCTGCAGGAATACAATGCGGATATATTCGAGCCCGTTCGAGAACGATTGCGAACAGCAGCTGGCATGCTTCGATCAAGAGGGGCCGATTACATGCTTTTCAGATTGGTTTATTCGATTTTAGAGCAGTACCAATCTGCATTAATTATCATTGAAAATGCGATTGACCAACTGCAAACTCAAATCAATCAAAACCCTCCTGATGATTTTTTACAAAAAGCTGAAGAATTGAAATCTGCCACAGCTGTCATCCGAAAAGCAGCGATTCCAAATCGAGAAAACGTATTAGCCATTGAAAAGTCAGCCCATCCGCTGATCAGCGACGAGAACAAAAAGTATTTTGATGAATTGACCGATAAGCTCAATATCATCTTGGACGAATGCGATAGTCTGAGTCGCGACTTGGAAAGTTTGACCAATATCTATTACGCTACATTGAGTCAAAAAATGAATGAGGTCATGAAGGTATTAACCATCATCTCCACGATTTTTATTCCTCTTTCGTTTATCGCCGGCGTTTACGGAATGAATTTTACGCGTATGCCCGAATTGCAGAATCCCAACGGCTATTTTTATGTCTTAGCTGCCATGGCCCTGATCATCATTGTGCTGTTGATCTTCTTTAAGAAAAAGAAATGGATATGATTTCATGCTGGGAAATATTTATATTCGTAGCACAGTGTATCTGAAATGGACCATTCACCTAACATGAATTCTAGTGAAATCAAAGACCTCATCGACCGCTATGGGGAGCATTTATATACCGTTTACGATTTGGATTCGGGTGGTATAGTTTACGATGCCAAAATCATTTCCACGGAGAAATTAGATTCGGTTCTAAAAGCTCTGAAGGAAATCAAAGTTTTCCCACGTGAACAAACCATTCAAGGCGAACACATCCTTTTTACCCAATTTCAGAATAATTGGATTTTAGTTCGCAAAAGTTACCATATACCAGCTCCAAAAAGTAAGTTACTCGAGAATGTATTTGACTTATCAAAGGACATCATTGCGGTATTTGATTATCGAGGGATTTTCAAACTGGTAAATCAGGCGGTAACCCAAATTCTGGGCTATACACCGGATCAAATGGAGGGGCGACACTACAGTGAATTTCTACATCCGTCTGAAAGTTTCAAACCGTTGAACAACCTCATTGAGGAAGGGCTTAACGAAGGTAGTCAAGTGGGTGTAGAAACTATTTTTAGCGATGTTCATCAATCGCGTGTTTTTCTAGAGTGGACCGTACAAATCCAACCGGAAGAAAAACAATTCTATTGTATTGCAAGGGACATTACTTCTTTCAAATTGAAAGAAAAGCAAATTTTTGAGCAGCGAGAACGTGTATTACGCGTTCTAGAAACCATTGACGATGCCTTTCTGTTTTTAGACCCAGAAGGTCGTTTTCTGTATGTCAATGACAAAGCCAAAGAGTTGCTCAAGCTTCCAAAAGCAGCAGAAGGTCAGCGATTATGGGACTTAATTCCGCAAGCGAAAGATAGCATCTTATACAGTCGCTTTCAGAATGCGTTTGAAAAGCAGCAAGGAGACCAATTCGAATTTTTCAATCCCGATATCAACAAATGGCTCGAAGTAATTGCCAATTACTCCAAGTTCGGACTGATCGTATACTTCAAAGACCTCAGTCAAAAACGCGAGGCGGATGAAGTCATGCAGGTTGCCTATCAGCGATACAAGTTATTAAACCGCGTTACGCAAGACGCCATATGGGATTGGGACCTTGAAAAGAACACGTTATTTTGGAACGATAATTTCAAATTTGTTTTTGGTTACGAACCCAGTTCCAATCAAAGCTTCCAGCAATGGGAAGATAATATTCATCCCGATGACCGAAAACGGGTAGTCGATTCATTGAATCAGGCCGCCGAAAAAGGAGATCGGGAGATCTGGATTGAAGAATACCGGTTTAAAAAGAGTTCAGGCGAATACCTCTATATATTGGACCAAGGATTTGCTGTGAAAAACTCCGACGGTAAAGTGATAAAAATGATCGGAGCGATGCGCGATATCACGGCGGTAAAACTCAATGAAGAAAACCTCGCTCGGCTCAACCAAGAATTACTGCAACGGACAAAACGACTTGAGGAGTTTAGTTACATCACATCGCATAACCTGAGAGGAAACCTATCCAATTTCTTGGGATTGCTAGAGTTGTTAGATCGCAAAGATCTGGGAGCGGAGGACAACGCCTTATTCATCAATAAAATGGATGAAGCCGCGCACAGTATGAATGAAACATTGAGTGAGCTTCTTGACATATTGGTGATTCAAAGCGATGCAAACATCGTAATCGAAAACATTCACCTGCCCTCTTTGCTCAAAAAAGTAATTGGCGGCCTAAACTACTTAACCAGTTCCTCTCGGGCAGATATTCAGATTGAATTGAATGGAGTTGAAAGTATTGACAGTAATCCGGTCTATATTGAAAGTATCTTTCACAACCTCATTTCAAACGCACTCAAATATAAATCTCCCAAAAGACTTCCCATCATTCAAGTGCGTCTATCCAAACACGCGGATCACTATGAAATAATTGTAAAGGATAACGGCATGGGCATGGATATAGAGCGAAACAAAGACCGCTTGTTCGGAATGTACCAACGTTTTCATCAAGCACAACTGGGGAAAGGTCTTGGTTTGTACCTTGTCAAGAGTCAAGTCACTGCACTGAACGGTACAATTCAAGTTCAAAGTGAGGTGGGACAAGGCACTACATTTACGATTTCACTTCCCATCACACATCATCCTCATGAATCCTAAGAAGTTTCTTATTATCGATGATGACCGAATCAATAACTTGATTTGTGATACGGTGATAAAGCGGCAGTTTCCGAATGCGGAAATCCATTTTGCAGAGAATGGCGAGGACGGATTGGGACTCTTTTTAGAATGGGACATTTTTAATCAGAACCTGCCCGATATTATTTTTTTGGATATCAACATGCCTGTGATGAACGGTTGGGAGTTTCTAAATCGGATCGATCAGCGTTTTAAATCGCGATTTACCACCCTACCCATTGTCATGCTTTCCAGCACGATAGATCCTGCAGACGAAAAAAGAGCACTGAATAATCCGTGGGTTCAGAAGTTTTTATCCAAACCACTCACTGCCGAGAAATTGAACCAATTGGTCGAGACAATCTTATAGTGCCGCTGCAATCGCTAATTTTATCATTCCAAAGTTTACGGAAGATAATTGGTCTCTAACTTGACTCAATTCATCGGGTTCTCCCAAATCCTTCCATGTCTGAATAATTTCCTTTCTCGTTCTATCCTCCATGTAGTTGGCTAAGTCTATAGAAAAACCATTTTCATACAAATAAGCCAAATGCGTATAAATCGTCGTGATGCTCAGCTTCCGATTTTTAGCTATCTCTTCTACTCCTTGTCCGCTCTTCAACAGCAGCCAGGTCTTTCGATAGGTCACACCTTTTACCTTGTACATCTTTTCTTCTTCGGCGCGAACTACCCGCTCATTGATAAAATGGCAGATTTCTTCTCCAAACCGGGCTACGCGTGCCTCTCCAAAACCTGATAAAGCTTTTAATTGATCGATGTTGCCAGGTAGATGATCCATCAATAACCCGAGCTCTTTATCGCCAAAAACGTGATAAGGTGCCAATTCATTTTTCGCCGCCAAGTCTCGCCGAAATTTGCGTATTTCGTCTTCCAGATGCTCTTGAAAAACTTGTTCCTTAGTCCGTTTTCGGAATTTTGTTTTCCGGATGGGCTTCTCCTCCTCTACCCTTTCAACTAACAATACCTTGGTTTCACCTCGGAGCACTTCCCTTCCCTTATCGGTGACCAACAACTTCGATCCATTGTCAATTTCCACCTCGATAAAACCCATATCAACCAATTGCTGAATGGCATACTGCCAATCAAAAAAACTCAGGTCCTTACCCACTCCGTGGGTTGGCAATGTGTGGTAGTTTTTATTTCGAATTTCCGACTTCAAGGAGCCTCTTAGCACATCAATAATCGTATTCATCGGCTCCGACTGCCGTGTTCTTACAATCGCTGATAATACTTTTTGTGCTGTGATAGTCCCATCAATGGTTTCCGGTGGGTTATGGCACACATCGCAATTTCCGCAATCTTCGTTGAGTTCTTCACCAAAATAATTCAGAACGATTCGACGTCGGCAAACTGGCGATTGCGCATATTGGATGATGCGTTGCAACTTTTCCTTGCGGATCTCGCAGTTTTCGGATTCCTCAAAGAATCGATGATACGTGGATACATCACCAAATGAAAACATCAAAACCGTTTCCGATGGAAGCCCATCCCTACCGGCACGACCAATTTCTTGGTAAAAATGCTCCATACTCTGCGGTAAGTTGTAATGAACGACAAACCGCAAGTTGGGTTTATCGATTCCCATGCCGAAGGCAATGGTAGCGCATACGATTTTCACCTCGTCGCTGATAAACGCAGATTGAACGGCATCTCGTTTTGATGAGGACATTCCCGCATGGTAGGCAGCCGCATTGAAACCTTTTTCAACAAGGAAATCGGCTAACTTCTCGGTTCCTTTTCGAGAAAGGCAATACACAATACCCGATTCGTACTCAAACTGGTGTATTATCTGCAGTAATCGATTCTTGCGATCTGTACCTGGCATTACCTTCAGCGAAAGGTTAGGGCGGTTGAACGAAGCCAGATATACATTTTCATTTGGTATGGACAGTCCGTTGAGAATATCTCGACGTGTCACTTTATCCGCTGTTGCCGTAAGCGCTATCACGGAAGCATTTTCACCCAATTGAGCTCGTACTCGAAAGAGCGAGGTGTATTCGGGCCTGAAGTCGTGTCCCCATTGAGAAATACAATGCGCTTCATCCACAGCAAGAATGCGGATGTTCAAATCAGGTAAAAGTGAAAAAACCTCTTGGCTGAGCACTTTTTCAGGACTGAGATAAAGCAAATCGAGTTCACCGGCCAACGCGCGATGTAAAATCGCGTCTTGATCTTTTACCGAAAGACTGGAGTTCATGTATTCAGCATGAATTCCATTGACCTTCAACGCATCGACTTGGTCCTTCATCAGTGAAATCAATGGACTGATAACAAGCGTAAGACCATCGGAACAAAGAGCCGGAATCTGATAACAAAGGGATTTCCCACCACCGGTTGGCATTAATACCAATACGTCATTTCCAGACAATACATCACGGATTATTTCCTCCTGTAGTGAACGGAATTTGTCGTAACCAAAATAGCGGCTTAACGCCTCATTCGGATTTCTTATCATGGCTTCAAAATTAAAGGTTGAGATATATAAATTATCAAATTTTCCAATGAATTGAAAATTGCAGATGATTTTAACCTTAATTTCCGTGACCCGTGACCCGTGACTCGGTGACTCGGTGACTCGGTGACTCGGAGACTCGGAGACTCGGGTTTATTTATTCCAAGAATTGTGAACCATCTGCTTTACGCTACCAATTCGTAAGTAGATTGTCGGATTTCGGATCTACGGTTAGCGTTTATCAAGTTTCCAAAATTTAAATGGTGAATGCCCATAAATTAATTGGGTACCCTAACTTTGTCGCCCAAACCAAATCGAGGAATTTTGGTTTTAATACATAGAATCAATCGCCATGCAAGAATCAAACGTATATAAGCAGTTTCATATCATCGGAATCTTTGAAGGGATTTCGTATCTTTTGTTGCTGGGAATTGCCATGCCACTGAAATACATCTGGGATTTCCCTTACGCTGTTCAATACATAGGGTGGGCACATGGGCTTCTGTTTATGATTTATTTGGTGATGGCGTTGAGGTGTTACGTGGTGCTAAAATGGAGTTTTAAATGGCTTTTTTTAGCGGGAATTGCTTCCATATTGCCTTTTGGCCCCTTCTGGTTTCATCGTAAAATTGAATCAGAAAGCAATTTGAAGGTGGAAGAATGAGTTTAGGACTCAGCAGCAATGAAAATCATAGGGTCGAATTGTTATTGGAATAAACTACCTTTGTAATACAATAGCGTGTTGATGAATTCGAAACGAATTTGGAAAGACTGGATAGGTAATCCATCGGAATTTTCAATGGAAAACCGTGTATTGAATGCAATCGGTGTGATTACATTCTTTACCATGGTGGGGATGACTATTATTAATATTTCCCTAGAACTATGGGTTCCAGCGATCACCACATTGTTCATTGCCATCCTACAGTCCATTGTATATTTCATTACGCGTTACAGAAAAAAAGTTGGATTTGGTACGGTAGCTTACGCCTCCGTCTCTTATGCCGTTTTATCGCTGAATTACTTTTACAATTCCGGTCTCGACGGACCGACATTGATCTTATTCTTCCTTACCTTTCTTTTACTCATTACCGTTGCACATACCAAATGGCATTGGCTGTTTATCCTGTTGCACTTGATTATCCCAGGCACACTTATCGCTACTGAATATTTATATCCCAATACCATAGCTGGCGTTTATGTTGAGCCTGTAGACCGCTTTTTAGATATTGGATTTTCTTACGTACTTACGATCATTTTTGTCTATTTCGTCGGGATGTTTTTAAGACGTTACTACGAGCGTGAAAAGGACATTGCGGATTTGAGAAACAAGTCGATCCAGCGCCAAAATGCTGAAATACGAGAGCAACGCAATGAATTGATGAAAAGCAATGAAGATAAGGTTCAGCTTTTTTCCATCATATCGCATGATCTTCGAACACCGTTGTCACAAATCCATGGATTTCTTGAGCTACTGCGTTACGGCGAATTGGACGAAAAGGAGAAAAAGGAATTAACCAATGAATTGTACAAGTCGACAAGTAATACCTTGTCGATGATTAACAATCTCCTTGAATGGTCGAAATCCAAACTGGAAGGAATGACCCCCACAGCCGAAGACATCAGTATAGAGGGGATATTAAATGAAGTTATTGAGAGTTTAACCCAAACATCTTCTAAAAAGGGAATTGAGATAGAGGTTAAGGCAGATCAAGACTACAAAGTGTTGGCGGATATTGGAATGATGGAGATTGTATTCAGAAATATTTTACACAATGCCATTAAGTTTTCACCCTTAAACGGATTGGTAACAATCCATATAAGTCCTGTAGAAGACAACCTTGAAATTGCTATTCAAGATCGCGGAGATGGAATTCCAGAGGATAAAAGAAAGTTCATTTTCACACAGAATTTCCACAGCGAACAAGGAACTTCGAACGAACGGGGTACAGGGATTGGATTGCATTTGTGCAAAGAGCTTATCGAGAAACAAAACGGATCAGTTCGGTTTGACACAGCCATTGGAATTGGAACAACCTTTTACATCACTATTCCGCTTGCTGCCTCGAATAAACAATCTAACCTCGATGTAGCATAAGTTAAGCGATTGATTCCCAAGCCTCGCCGGCATTTATCTTTTTAACTTACTATTGTCGGTGATTCAATAAAATTTCCGATATTTGCGCCCTTGAAAATTATTCAGTTTAACCGGGGACGGGTTCCCCACAAGTAGTAAAATAATGGCTACACGAATCAGATTACAACGTCACGGTAGAAAATCGTACGCATTTTTTCACATCGTGATTGCTGATCAGCGCGCAAAACGCGATGGTCGTTTCATCGAGAAATTGGGTGTTTACAACCCGAACACAAATCCCGCAACCATCGACATCGATTTTGATCGTGCTTTGCATTGGGTACAGACAGGGGCACAGCCTACCGATACGGTGCGTGCGATTTTGTCGTACAAAGGGGTGATGATGAAAAAACACTTGCTCGACGGAGTAAAGAAAGGTGCTTTAACCGAAGAACAAGCAGAAGAGAAATTCCAAGCTTGGATGGCCGATAAAGAAGGTAAAATCCAAGGTAAAGCAGAAGCAGATCGCAAAGCGAAAGAAGATGCTCGTCTGAAGCAACAAAAAGCTGAAGAAGAAGCACGCCTAGCTGCAATCAAAGAGGAAGAAGAAGCGAAAGCTGCTGCTGAAGCTGAAGCTGCCGAGGCTGCCAAAGCAGAAGAAGAGGCCGCTAACGCGGATGCTGAAGAAGCTCCAGCAGAAGAAGCTGCAACAGAAGAGGCTGCAGAAGAAACTCCTGAGGCAACTGAGGAAGAAAAGAAAGATGAATAAGAACGACTGCTTTTTCCTTGGAAGAACAGTTCGTAAACACGGTTTAAAAGGGGAAGTCAAAATCCTATTGGATGTTGACTTCCCCTCTTTTTATAACGGACTGGAGAGTGTATTCATCGAGTTGAATGGTGAACTTATCCCCTACTTTTTTGAACATTTCCAAGTAGATCGAAGAGGGTATGTCATCGCCAAATTTGAGGATGTGGATGGCGATCGAATCGAAACACTGATCAATCGAGAGTTATTCCTACCACTTAGTGCTCTTCCTCCACTTGATGAGAATCAATTTTATTACCACGACATCATCGGTTGGAAAGCAATTGACATGGAAGAACAAACCATCGGAGTCATCGAATCTGTTCGGGACGTACCGGGTCAAGATTTGTTCGTGGTTAGAAAGGAGGACAAAGAAATCCTTATTCCCGTTATCGATCCATTTATTCATAAAGTCTACAAGGATAAGGAGATGATTCAATTCGACCTTCCCGAGGGCTTAACGGACTTATAACTCATGGAAAACAGGGACCATTTTCGGTTTCAGGACTTCCAAATCGATCAAACCGACGCACCATTTAAAATCGGAACAGATGCGGTATTGCTCGCTGCTTGGGTCGAATACAATGGTGTGGAATCTATTCTTGAGCCCGGGTCTGGAACCGGAGTAATCTCCGCTATCGCGATGCAACGGTTTTCCCCAAAACTCGTCCAAACCATCGAACTCAATCCCATTGCATCGGCTTTGACGGAGCAAAACATTCGCAACTTGAATAGTGCCGCACATCACGAGCACTTCGAGGGGAACTGGTTGGATTTCACAACCGAAAACAAAGAACCGTTTGATCTCATTCTTTGCAATCCTCCTTATTTCGAAAATGCCACGGTCAATCCGGACAAAGGCAAACGCGTGGCACGCCATGCCGAAGACCTTTCGCTAAAGTCTCTATTGACGCACTCCCACCACATTGCTCATAAGGAAAGTATGCTTGCGGTTATTGCCCCTGCTGATCAAGTCGATCAATACCGAAATCTGGCCATGGAAAACGGTTGGTTTATCCGGCGTATCGCAAAGGTGATGAATCGCCCCGGTAGTTCGATTAAAAGAGCCATGGTAGAGTATGTGCGAAACCATTGCCCCGCACCGAACTACGAAATCATCACACTGCGAAACACGGACAATTCCTACGCCGAGCAGTACTTAAAGATTGTGAAAGGACTGTATCTTTTCGCCTAGAACCCGGGTCCTCAATACCCGCGATACTCTACTTCTTTTTCGATAAATTCGATACCGTTTTGAGCCAATTCGTCGAGCATTGGATTGTAAATCTCCGGTGTAACTGGGATTTGAACTCCTGGTGTCGTAATTACTCCTTCCAGAATTTTACGGGCTGCGATGGCTACGGGTAGACCTACTGTTTTGGCCATAGCCGTTTGTCGAGAATTATCTCCTTTGACAACCATATACGAGTCAATTTGCTTTTCCTCTCCGTTCAAACGATAGCCCATTTTGTGATACATCACGACCATGTCCTTATCATCAGGCAGCAAACTCCACTTTTGTTCCAAAATCTTTTGGAGACACTGTGCAGGAGTCGCTTTTTCTAGGCCAATGATTTTATCGCTAAACATGTCCAAGCAATGAAACTTCTCCATGATATCATCGTCTTGGTCAATTTTCATGTAGTGCATGAGTTTCAACTCGACCGAGTCGTTGGGGTTGTAGGCCAAGTAGGTATTCAAAAACTCGCGATACGTCATATCCGCGCTATTCTCTAATACATAGGTATCATCCGTCATGCCCAGTTTCACAAAAACATCCCACGCTCGACAAAAGCCAGGGCGACGTAAGGTTCCACGATAAATGGTTTTGACATCTTGCAATCCATATACGGATCGATACTTTAGTGAATCGCGGTTGGCGTATCCCTCGAATCGTCCGAAACCTTCGACATCGATAAACTCTGTGCGGCGAAACAACTGATGATAGGGAATGTACTTGTACTTATTCTCTTGCTTAAACTTGACCGCACCACCTTGTCCTGCAACAACCACATTTCGCGGATTCCACGTAAACTTGTAACGCCATGGATTATCTCCCTCGCTTTCTGGCGCGACCAATCCACCCGTAAAAGACTCGAAAAGAATAATTTCAGCACCTTCATCGCGCTTGGAATCCAATAACTTCATCGCTGAAAGATGATCAATTCCAGGGTCTACTCCAATTTCATTGATGAGTACCACTCCATTTTCAATGGCTTGATCGTTCAAAGCTTTCATTTCATCCGAGATGTACGAAGCGGTTACCATATGGACTCCATTTTGGATACAATCTTTGGCAACTGGAACGTGCATGTGCGCGGGAAGCATCGAAACGACTAGATCCGCACTAGCGATTTCCTTTTGTCGAGATGCTGCGTCATTGACATCGAAAGCCATCGCCTCTCCATTGGGGTGATTTCCGACTTTATCTCTGGCCAATTCTAAATCGCGATCGGCAACAACAATCTTCCAATTTTTCTCCTTGGCGACATTTAATAAGTAATCTATTAGCGTTATGGTGGAGCGTCCAGCTCCTATGATGAAAATCTTTTTCATAGAAAGTCCGTAAATTTTGATGGCTAATTTACATATTAGCCAATGGAAAAAAAGAAAAGCAACTCCGAGTAATTCACAAATTATGAAAGCAAATCAATGGGCCGGAATCGCGGCAATCTCACTTGCCATAGCTACCATTCTAGGAGCCCTTGGCGCTCACGCACTTGAAGACATTCTGACCTCAGATCAATTGGATTCCTTCAATACCGGAACTCGATACCACATGTATCAAAGTCTGGGGATCTTGGCATTGACACTTCAAAATCGGTTTAAAATACGAGGTTGGAGCGTCCACCTTCTATTTTGGGGCATGATTTTGTTTTCAGTTTCGATTTACCTACTCAATATCGACGAATACATCGGGCAAAACTTTTCATTTCTAGGACCTGTAACTCCGCTTGGCGGACTACTCATTATCAGTGGATGGGCTGCTGTAGGTGTGACTTTATTCACACAGCCAAATCGAGAGTAACAATGACTAAACCCCTGTTTTCCAGTAAACTAAACCTTAATTCCTTCGTTTTTCCACTTAACAATGGGTTTACAATTGGAAAACTTAACCGTTAATTTTGAGGTCACTAGTGAGATTTACTCTAATTTTGTACCCAGATCACAAAAAAGTTGAACCAAACAAACAGGCATGACTGAAAATGGTTTGAAGGCTCCAAAGGCATCTGTAGGGAATTACGGAATTAAAGATGCTACAGTACACTGGAATTTATCATCGGAAGAATTAGCTCGAATTTCGGTGGAAAAAGGAATGGCCGAGGAGACGAGTACCGGAGCAATTACTGTTGATACAGGTGAATTTACAGGACGATCTCCCAAAGATCGTTTCATTGTTAAGGACAGCGTTACTGAAGATGCTGTATGGTGGGGTGATATCAACATTCCATTCGATTCTGAAAAATTCGACAAACTTTACGATAAAGTAATCGACTACTTATCGGGCAAAGAGATTTACGCACGCGATGCGTATGCTTGTGCAGACCCGAACTATCGAATGAACTTGCGGGTAATCAACGAATACCCTTGGTCGAATCTTTTCGCATACAATATGTTCTTGCGTCCGACCGAAGAGGAAATTCAAAATTTTGATCCAGAGTGGACGGTTATCAATGCACCTGGGTTTATGGCAAATCCCGAAATTGACGGGACACGCCAACACAATTTTGCTATTCTAAACTTCACGCGTAAAATTGCACTTATCGGAGGTACGGGATATACCGGTGAAATCAAAAAAGGGATTTTCTCTGCTTTGAATTTCATCCTCCCTCACCAAAAAGATACGTTGAGTATGCACTGTAGTGCAAACGTAGGAGAGGCTGGTGACACCGCGATATTCTTTGGATTGAGTGGAACTGGAAAAACTACTCTTTCAGCCGATCCCAACCGCCGTCTGATTGGAGACGATGAGCACGGATGGTCCAATGAAAACACCATTTTCAACTTTGAAGGTGGCTGCTATGCCAAGGTGATTGATTTATCTGAAGAAAAAGAGCCGGATATCTTCCACGCCATTAAACCTGGTGCACTTTTGGAAAATGTGCGTTTCAAAGAAGGAACCAACGAGGTTGACTTCGAGAACACTGAGGTTACGGAGAACACGCGTGTCAGTTATCCCATTTACCACATTGACAACATTCAGGAAGGAAGCATGGGAAGTAACCCGAAAAACATCTTCTTCCTAACATGTGATGCGTACGGCGTATTGCCTCCCATCAGTAAATTGACGCCTGGTCAGGCTGCTTTTCATTTTATCAGCGGTTATACGGCCAAGGTAGCGGGAACTGAAGCGGGAATTACGGATCCTGTAAAAACTTTCTCGGCTTGCTTTGGAGCTCCATTTATGCCGCTACATCCGACTCGATATGCGGAAATGTTGAGTGAAAAAATGCAAAAGTCTGGAGTAAACGTTTGGCTCGTGAATACGGGCTGGAGCGGTGGTCCTTATGGTGTAGGAAAACGAATGAGTTTGAAATACACACGTGCAATGATCACAGCAGCACTTGAAGGTGAACTCAACGATGTTGAATTCGACAAACATCCTGTTTTCGGATTGATGTTCCCAACGAGCTGCCCTAATGTTCCGGACGAAGTGTTGAATCCAAGAAACACTTGGGCCAACAAAGCAGATTACGATAAGAAAGCCAATGAGTTAGCGGGCTCATTCCTCAAGAATTTTGAGAAATTTGAATCCTATGCCAACGATGAAATCATGGCAGGAGCTCCTACAGTGAGCGAAAAAGTTTCTTAACACAATATCGCTAAATGATAAAAACCGTCTTCATAAAAAATGAAGACGGTTTTTTTATTTCAGACCACGAAAAAAGCCGACACATCTTTCGATATGTCGGCTTTCGCGGTGAGAGGGGGATTCGAACCCCCGGTACGTTGTTCACGTACGGCAGTTTAGCAAACTGCTGGTTTAAGCCACTCACCCATCTCACCAATGAACGTTTTTCCGTTTCGGGAGCGCAAATTTAATCATTCCGTTTTATCGACCAAACTTTTTTGAATCGAGGAATCGTGTTTCATTTAAAATATCTCACAACGCTTTCAATTCGAACAGTTTGCCCGGTGATATATTTTGAATTCTACGCAATATAGAAAGACCATTTGTGACCTGCTCGAAAATTGATTAAACTTGCTATATATAAGTCTTCCCGTAACCCCTGTTATTTTGGTGATCATGAAAAAGTCGTTTTGGATTTTCATTCTTGTTCTTGGATTAGCTGCGTGCACTACAAATCCTGTCCAGGAAGAACCTTTTCGCGTAGTCATTCATTCGTCTTTTGAACCCGATGGTTTTCACCCGGTGAATACCATGAATTCGCTTCGATCACACGTGTTTATGTACACCCATCGAACCTTACTTCGATTGGATTTGGAGACCTTGAAGGAAACTCCCCTACTGCTTGCTCAAATGCCTCAAACCGAGGATGGAAAAACATTTGTCTACACCTTAAAAGAAGGAGTCACCTGGGATGATGGCACTCCGCTTACAGTTGAGGATGTTCTTTTTTCTATCAAACTCAACGTGGCAGAACTGAGTGATAATGGAGGCTTAAAAAACCTATACCGATCGGTGATTCAAAACGCTTATCCATCCGAAGAGGATCCAAACAGCTTTGTGCTGGAATGCGTTGAGAGTCATGCTGGAAATGCGCAAATACTCAGTGAATGCTGGATTCTACAACGCGCTTTATGGGATGCCGATAACGTGTTGGGCGCCTACACGGTTGCGGACCTAAAAACAAAAACTGAATTCAGTGAGCGAGAAACCGCTTGGTTCGACTTTTTTAATTCGCCTGCAACAGCCACTGAGCCGCAGTATTTAACTGGTTTGGGACCCTATCGCGTTGAAAAATGGGAAAAAGGTCAATTCCTTAAGCTGAGTAAAAAAGACGATTGGTGGGGAGCCAATAGCTCGTCCCTATACGATCAAAATGATCCAGAAGAAATTGTATTCCGCTTTATGGAAGACGATAATGCCGCTTTGCTCGCATTAAAAAAAGGAGAAATAGATGTCACCGATCGAATTAGTACGGAAGACTATTTACAAATTCGAGACACCGAGGAATTCACTCAAAACTACTACTCTGAAATCATCGATCGATTTGGATATACTTTCTTGGGAATGAACAATCGGCCCGATGGTGTAAATCACAAGCCTTATTTCGAAGACAAGCGCGTGCGTAAAGCCATGGCTTACCTAACCCCTGTAGAGGATATCTTATCCACCATTTATTCGAATGTAGGAGGAGTGCGCGTTAGCACGATGATTAGTCCGATGCATGCCGATATGTACAACGATACCATACCGTTCATTCCGGTAGACCTCGATAAAGCCAATCAACTGCTCGATGAAGCGGGATGGCGTGATACGGATGGAGATGGCATCCGCGACAAAGTAGTGAACGGTGAGCGAATTCCATTTCGGTTTAACCTCAACTACATCAGTCAACGTGGATCGATTGAAGATATGGCTATTATGATTACCGAATCGATGCGCAAAGCCGGAATTGAAGCCGTTCCTCAAGCCCTCGAATTCTCCACTTTCTATCAAAAAGCGTATGCCCACGATTTTGACGCATTGCTCGGAGCCTGGAGCATGAGTGCCGGCTATACCGACCAAGCGCAATTGTGGAGTACGGAAGCATGGAAAAGCAATGGCTCCAATTTCCTGGGTTTTGGCAACGCCGAGAGCGACTCGCTAATTCGCGTATCCAATACAGCACTCGATGTAAACGATAGAAATGAAGCGCTAAAGCAGTTACAAGCCGTTATCTATGATCAAACGCCCTGTGTATTTATCTTTGCTCCCAGGGCTATTGTTATTGTATCTAAAGAGTTTGACAACGTAACATTCTACCGCGAAAGACCCTACGTTGCCGTGAATACGTTCAAAAAAAGTGATCAGTACGAAGAAACGGCTATTGTCACTGACTCGGTTCAATAGAAATGAAAACCACTGCGCTGAAACTATTGCGAATTGCGATGACGGTTTGGGTGATAAGCATCATCTCGTTTGTCATCAGCATCAGTGCACCCGGTGATCCGATTTCCAATAATCCGAAATACAGAAACGACCGGCCTCAACAATCAACCGATGACGCAGAGGTACGGCGTTTGCGAAGTCAACTCGGTCTCGACCTACCCTACTTTTACGTCAGCCTTCAACCATCGGTATTTCCGGATACCATCATGCGAATACCCAGCGCTTCCGAACGGAAAAGTGTTCAATTTTGGTTGGTGACAAATGGAAATTGGTCGGCTCTCCAAGCGCTGCGCACAGCAACGAAAGAAGTTCTCTCAGAAGCCGATGCGACAGCTGCTGGGCCACTGATTAATTTGTTGAGTTCTACCTCCTCTGAGCTCGCAAAGCAGCAGGTCGAAACACTAAAAAGCTGGGACAACGAATCATTACAACAAATAGCATCTCAATGGACCGAGTACATGGATCGACAACCTGAAAGTGGACGAAACATTCCACAGCTGAAATGGAATGGACTTTCGAATCAGTACCATCATTGGTTGACCTCTTTCCTTTCCGGAAATCTCGGATACTCCTACACCGATGGTCTCCCGATTTCTTCAAAGATTTCCCAAAAGCTCGGTGTTTCTCTACAGCTTATTTTATGGTCTATTCTGTTGAGCTTTCTTATTGCCATACCGACGGGTCTTTATGCTGGAACACATATTGGAGGCTGGTTTGATCGATGGACCTACCGCATCGCCATGACCTGGTATGCCCTTCCTTCCTTTTTTGTTGGAACGCTTTTATTGCTGCTTTTTTCCAATCCGGACACACTCGATATTTTACCTGTAGGTGGGCTTTATGACCCCTTCGATTACAACGAAAATTGGTCGTTTTTTCGGAAGGCAATTCACCGCATTCCGTATTTAGTTCTTCCCGTTTTCACCTACGCCTATGGGTTGACTGCTGTTTTGATACGGCTTTTTAGAGATTCAGTCAAAACGGAAAGTGAAAAACTTCATATCACAGCTGCTCGAGCGAAGGGACTTTCCGAACGTCGCATACGTTATGTACATATCTTTAAAAATGCTGCCTTTCCACTCATTACTGTTCTGGGGCGACTTCTGCCCGTTGCATTGGGAGGCTCGGTTATTGTCGAAACCATTTTTTCCATCCCAGGCATGGGCTTGGGCTTGTATGATGCCATGCTGGAAAGAGATTACCCATTCATCGTCGCTGTATTTACGTTAACAGGGGTACTCACCATTCTCGGTTATGGACTTTCCGATTTTCTATACACCATTTTCGACCCTCGGGTAAAAAATAAATCTGTAGAGAAATGAAAAGGTGGATAACGCAAATAAAATCTTCACCAGCCGTACGGAAATCGGCCGTAATTGGGCTGCTTATCCTTATCGGGTTCGCTATTCTCGCGCCGGTTATTGCAAATAACCAACCGTTGTACTGCACCTACGAAGGCAATCATTATTTTCCCGTTTTCGGCGATTATCCAGCGTCTATTTTTAATGAATATGAACAGCCGGAAACCTTTGATTGGCGAGAGGTGAATCTTGATTATGCGATTTGGCCTCCCATCGCGTACAGCCCGGATTTCATGGATCCCTATAACCGAAAATATGTTTCGCCCTTAGCGACTCAAAAACTGAAAAACGATGAAATGCCGGGTCGCTGGCGGCATTACCTGGGTACAGACCGAATAGGCCGAGACACCGCGGCAGGACTGGTGCATGGGATGCGAATTTCATTGCTGATTGCCCTTTTCAGTGCTTTCCTCGCTGGTTTTATTGGACTGATCGCTGGAGGTCTGGCAGGATTCTATGCCAATCGCCTAGTTTATGTTCATCTGTTTACGGTGCTGATTTCTATAATCGGACTTCTACTCTGGCTCTATGTAAGTATTATGCAACCTCTTTACAACAATGAGACGCCGAAAACAATCCAATTCATTATCGGCACTCTCTTTGGCGGTGGTTTGCTTTGGTTTTTGAACAAGGTTCTCTTACGCAGAAATCAGAAGGTTTTGACCCTTGCGGTTAACCCCGATGGAATAGTAATGCGAATCATTGAAATCACCAATAGTGTTCCTAAGTTTTTAATCATTTTAAGTATTGCAGCAATTACTGCGAAGAGTCTCACAACGGTCATTTTGATCATTGGATTTACGGGGTGGACGGAGATTGCTCGACTTTTTCGCGCCGAAGTTCTGAAAGCTCGAGAAAGCGAATTTGTCGAAGCAGCCAACTCGATTGGTTTAAGCCAATTTCGTATTTTGATTCGCCACATTGCTCCGAACGCTCTAGGCCCGGCAAGTATTGCTATCGCCTTCGCCGCCGCCTCGGCCATCTTGACGGAGAGCGCACTTAGTTTTCTCGGCATTGGTGTTCCCGAGGGGGTTGTAACATGGGGGAAAATGCTCCAGTTGGGTCGAGCGAATCTCGAAGCGTGGTGGTTGATCATTCCTCCAGGAATAATGATTCTTGTAAGTGTTTTTATCTTTCAGAATATCGCCCGCAAATGATCATTTCAACACCCAACTTCCACCTACCGCGATGACATTTTTACAGGCTTGATAGGCCGCTACATTCTCCTCATTTATTCCACCGGTCGGGCAAAAGGTAGCTTGACTAAAGACCTGTCCATACGTATTCAAAGCCGCGACACCTCCCGATATCTCTGCGGGAAAGAATTTAAAGTACCGCAAGCCCATGGAAAGACCTCGCATGATCTCGCTTGGAGTCGAAACGCCGGGTAAATAGGCCAATCCGGTTCTTTCATACTTCTTGACCAACGACTTCGATAATCCTGGACTTACCATAAAGTCAACCCCGTAGGACATGCATTTTTCTATCTGTGGGGAAGTCAGCACTGTACCAACGCCCACTTTAAATTCATGGCCGTATTTCTCTACAAAAAGACGTATCGCATCCCACGAAACGTCTGTTCGGAGGGTAATCTCTACGCATCGAATATTTTTCGCGGACAGCTTGTTATAAATCTCGTCCACTTGGCTCAAATCATCTATGGTAACAACGGGGATGATTGGATTATTCGCAAGTATCGCTTCTATTTGTTTTTGTTTAGCTGGCATTTGTTATCGTTTAATGAATGTCTAAATTCTTCTTATAAAAAACCCGCTCCCGCTTCGCTATTGGAAATCTGTCCGCGTAGTGCATCAAACAGTTGGCGTCCATGCGTATGGTTTTCATAGGGAAGTGAGCGCATGGGCCTGTTCTCAACATCGGCTTCCAAGCATTCGATAACGCCTGAAACGGCATCTAAGCGAATCTTATCCCCTGTTTTAATCTTACCAATCAAACCACCTTCTCGCGCTTCTGGGAAAAGATGGATGGCTGCGGGAACTTTCCCTGATGCTCCCGACATTCTGCCATCCGTTACCAAACCTACTTTGTATCCGCGTTTGAGCAATACAGTGAGTGAAGGAGTCAATTTATGCAGCTCGGGCATCCCCTTCTGTACGGGTCCTTGAAATGGAATTACTGCAATAAAATCTTTGTTGAGCTCATCGCGACGAAAAGCAGCCAATAAATCCTCTTGATCATCAAAAACTATCGCCTCGGCTTCAATCACATGATTTTCTGGATCAACGGCCGATGTTTTAATAACCGCGGTTCCCATATTTCCTTTGAGTACTTTAATTCCTCCGTTGTCCAAGAAAGGAGCGTGTACAGAGCGAAGAATTCCGTCATTCAGCGACTCAGAAGGTCCTTCTTCGTAGTAAAACTCTCCATCTTTCGACTTGGGATCTCTCGTATATTGATTCAGTCCGGGGCCGAGAATGGTATTCACATTTTCATGTAAAAACCCTCCTTCCAATAAGGTCCGAATGGTATAGGCCATCCCCCCAGCTGCGTGGAAATGATTGACATCTGCAGCGCCATTTGGGTAAATTCTACAGATCAATGGCACAACATCTGACAAATCAGAAAAATCGTCCCAATTGATTCGAATTCCGGCCGCTTTAGCTATAGCTATAAGATGCATGGTATGATTGGTAGACCCTCCAGTAGCCAGTAGACCTACAATTCCATTGACGATACTTTTTTCATCAACTATTTTTCCGATGGTCCGGTCAATGTCCTTGTTGCGGATATTTTCAAGTAAAACTCGGAGCGCCTCGCGATTCAATGCTCTGCGCATTGGCGTATCTGGATTCACAAAACTCGACCCCGGAAGTTGTAAGCCCATAATTTCCATGAGCATTTGGTTGCTATTGGCTGTACCATAAAACGTACAAGTTCCCGGCGAGTGGTAGGAGTCTGATTCACCTTTCAACAATTCATCGCGCCCAATCTTTCCCTCGGCAAAATCCTGACGGATGCGCGCTTTTTCTTCGTTCGAAATTCCAGTTGGCATGGGACCTCCTGGCAAAAACATGGCGTGGTTATGACCGAAAGCTAGGTTACCAATCATTAGACCTGGGACAATTTTATCACAAATCCCCAGATTGACAACGCCATCAAACATATCATGCGACAGACCTACCGCCGCAGATAGAGCGATTACATCCCGACTGAGAAGGGATAAATCCATCCCCGGCTGCCCTTGCGTAACACCATCGCACATAGCAGGAGTAGCTCCAGCGACTTGAACCGTCGCATTCATTTCAGCCGCATAACCGCGAAGCTCTTGTGGATAGGTCTCATAGGGTTTGTGGGCAGATAACATATCGTTGTAAGCTGTAATAATTCCCACATTGGGCTCCACTCCTTCTGCAATCATGGTTTTTTCAGGGGCTGAACATCCCGCAAATCCATGAGCCAAATTCCCACAGCTCAAACCTTTTCGTCGCTGAGAGTTATGGAAGTTATGTTCGAGTTGAGCGAGATATGCCGAACGAGTTTCGGCACTTCGCTTTATAATGCGTTCAGTTATTTCTTTAACTTTTTTATTCATGATTCTTTTGTATAAAAAATTTGTACATCTGGCCTTGCGGACAGTAAATGATGAATAGGAAGGTTGAGCGAGCGATCTTTTAAGATAGCATATTTTTCCTCACCTGATATAAACAAGAAAATGGATTTCGCTTTCTGTATGAAGGAGAAACTCATTGTAATCCGATTTTTTGGTTCAGAAGGCGCAGTGGTATTGAAAAACAAATCCTCCAAAACCAATGCCTGATCGGACGATGGATCACCGGGAAATATCGATGCAAAATGCCCATCCAAACCCATTCCCAGAACCAAAAGATCCATTCGGTCGCGAAACGGAGCATAAGCAGTTTTTAGTGATTCCAAATTCTGCTCCGCGTCAGAAATATTGTAAACCATCCCGATGATATCCGGAGAACGGTCATTCCCATCGTCAAAACACTTTCGAATTAATGCTTCGTTACTGTGCGGATTCGAAAGCGGCACAAAACGCTCGTCTACCAAACCAATTTTAACGGAGTCGAGCTGCGTAAAATGCTCAGCTACGTAACGGTATATCGGTCCGGGTGTACTGCCACCGGAAAGCAATACATAGGCGTGCTGAAATTCATTCACAGCCGTCGAAATCACATCGACCATTCGACTTCCAGCAGCTTGAATAAACAGTTCTTTTGACTCAAAAATATTCATATCAAAATGTAGTTTGCCAAGTAGTTCCATCATCCAAAACCTCATCTCCAGGGCCCCAACTTCCCGATTCGTACAGTGACAATGGCGTAACTTTCTTCCAATGCTTGCTGATCGATTCAATCCATTCCCAAGCTGCAGCCAACTCGTCATAGCGCATGAACAACGTTTGATTTCCTCGTATCACATCGATGATTAGGCGCTCGTAGGCATCGGGCATCCGATCTTTAAACGAATCGATAAAGTCCAGTTTTAAGGAAATGGGCTTAAAGCGATATCCTCCTGGACCAGGAATTTTACTGAGCTGTACCAGCTCTATCCGTTCCTCGGGTTGTAGACGAATAATGAGCTTGTTTTGCAATGGAAATTGCGTTTCAGCAAAAATATTATGCGGCAACTCCTTGAAGCTGATAATAATTTCGGAAAACCGCTTTTTCATTCTTTTACCTGTGCGCAGATAGATGGGAGTATTTTTCCATCGCCAGTTATCGATGTAGGTTTTGATGGCAACGAATGTTTCGGTTTCGGAGTTATACTTATCAATATCTTCCAAATACGAATGCAGTTTAACACCGTTCATTTCACCTCGTGTATACTGACCGCGTACGACATTACCCCGAATGGTGTCTTTAGTAAATGGGCGAAGTGATTCCAGCACCTTGAGTTTTTCATTGCGAAGCGCATTCGGATTCAGACTCGAAGGCGGCTCCATCGCTATCAGGCACAAAAGCTGCAAGAGATGGTTCTGAACCATATCGAGTAATGCACCCGTCTTATCGTAATAGCCCGCTCGCTTTTCTACTCCCAAACTTTCGGCCACAGTGATTTGAATGTTATCAATATTTTCAGCGTTCCATGCGCGCTCGAACAGATGATTCGCAAATCGCAATACCATTAAGTTCTGAACAGTCTCTTTACCTAAATAATGGTCAATACGAAAAACCTGATGCTCATCAAATGCATCGGAAATGATACCGTTGATCTCTTTGCTACTTTTCAAGCTTGTCCCCAATGGCTTCTCCAATACCACTTTACTTTTCTCATTGATTAAATGAGAAGACTTCAAGGCATTACAGATTTCTGAAAAAGCACTTGAGGGTACTGAGAAGTAAAAGATCGATTGCCTTTTGGGTGTTTGGTTGAGTTTTTCTTTAAGACCAACATAATGCTCCGTATCATTCACCGGTATCGTAATAATGGATAAGTGTTTAAAGAAACGCTTGGCCACCTCTTTGTCCAACGGAGATATAAATCCCTTGGCCTCCTCAATAAAGTCAGCTTCGGATATTTCACTGCGAACGATACAGATAATATCGAAGTCCACTTTTAATTGACCATCGCAAAACCGATGATAAAGAGCAGGAATTATTTTGCGTTTTGATAGATCACCATTACCGCCAAAGATGACAAAACTAAACGCGGTAATTCCGGATAAAGGATTCTGATATGGAGTCATTGTAATTTGGTGTTTTTCAAATGTAGTGACTTTTTGTAAAAAGTACAATAAGAGAAGATTATTTTATATATTTGAGTGATTTAAAGATTCAATACAGGTGAGTAGAACGTTTATAGTAGTCGATAGCGGATCCACAAAAGCGGACTGGGTGGTATTTTCGAAGAACGGAAGTAAAACCTATAGCACGCAGGGATTCAACCCATATTTTCACACCGAAGACGAAATCGTACGAGCACTTCGCAAATGCGATGACCTGATGTCCTTGAGTGAAGAGGTGGATGAAATCAATTTTTATGGAGCGGGCTGTTCCAGTCAAGAGCTCAATCAAATTATTCAAAAGGCCTTAGAAAGGATTTTCACCAAGGCCAAAGTAAATGTCGATCATGACCTAACGGCAAGCGCATTAGCCTGTTATCAAGGTAAACCAGAAATTGCGTGTATTCTGGGTACGGGTTCAAATTCTTGTTTCTATGATGGCAATACGATGTACCAAAGTGTACCGGCTCTCGGGTATATTCTCGGAGACGAGGGTAGCGGAAGTTATTTTGGTAAGGCTTTACTCAGAGATTTCCTTTACAAACGACTTCCGGATGTAGTTCACGATGAACTCACCGCTTCTGGCCTAACGCATCAGGCGATAATCGAAAACGTCTATCAACGCCCCAATGCAAACGTATATATAGCGTCGTTTATGCCGTTTATTATCAATCATAAAGATTTGCCGTATTTTCAAGGTCTGATTGCACAAGGACTCGGATTATTTTTAGAGAACCATGTCATGCGGTATGAAAATCATCAGTCGGTCGAAGTGAATTTTGTAGGATCATTGGCTTTTCTATTAAAAGACGAATTACAGCAACAATGCAACACACGAAACATTCATATAGGTCGAATCTTGCGCCGTCCGATCGAGTCATTGGTCAACTATCACAAAAACTTAAACGTACTCACGAACTAAACCAACTGGCTGATTAAACAAATTAAAAGCTAACCTTCATCTCCCTAATTATGAAAAGAAGACTACTCGCACTTCCACTCCTTTTGATATTGATATTTGCAGGTTGCGGTTCGTTAGAAACTGAAGAAAACAATAATACCGATCAACCAATCGATCAGCGGGTTGAACAAATCGTATCTGAAATGTCGGTACGAGAAAAAATAGGCCAGACCTGTCAGGTTACTCTAGACGTATTTTTTAAGAAAGATGAATCCGGTCAAATTCTTCTGCCTCTAGAACTCGACACAGCGAAAGTAAACCAAGCTCTTGTTGAATATGGCGTGGGGTCAGTTCTCAACGTCGGCTCCTTTACCTTTACTCAAAATCAATGGAAAACAGTAATGGAGGTCGTTCATCGACCTTTTCAAACTGGAGAGTCTACTTCACCGATCATTTACGGAATTGACGCTATACACGGAGTAAACTATACGGTAGGCGCTACTCTTTTTCCTCAGCAGATTGGGCTGGCTGCTACTTGGAATCCGAGTCTCGCTACAGAAATGGGAAAAATTACCGCCTACGAAACAAGAGCAAGCGGAATTCCCTGGAACTTTTCTCCTGTATTGGACCTAGGACGTCAGCCGCTTTGGTCGCGTACGTTCGAAACCTTTGGTGAAGACCCTTATCTGGCCTCGCGTATGGGAGTCGCTATGGTGGAAGGTTACCAAGGGAAAAATGGTTTGGATCAAAATCATGTAGCTGCTTGTTTGAAGCACTTCGTCGGTTACAGCAACCCGATGAGTGGTCGAGATCGCACACCTGCTTGGATTCCAGAGAAGTACATGACAGAATTGTACCTCCCACCGTTCAAGGCAGCGGTAGATGCAGGTGCACTGACCATCATGGTAAACAGCGGACCCGTAAATGGCATACCAGGTCATGAGAATTACAAATTATTAACCGAAACTCTCAAAAATGAATGGGGTTTTGAAGGATTCGTCGTTTCCGATTGGGAGGACTTTATCATGTTGCATACCGTTCATCGCACTGCAGAAAGTAAAAAAGACGGGATTGTAAACGCGATCAATGCGGGAGTGGATATGAGTATGGTACCCTATGAATTCGAGACGTATTGTCAACTCTTTCAAGAGGCGATTGACGGTGGTGAAATCAGCATGGAGCGGTTAAACGATGCCGTACGGAGAATCGTTCGAGTAAAAGTTCTCTTGGGACTGTACGACGACGAATTGATTTTTGATGGTTCAGATTATCCCAACTTCCAAAGTGACTCATTCCAACAGGCAGCTTTAAATTCGGCTATTGAGTCCGTTACACTCCTTAAAAACGATGGTATTTTGCCTTTAGAAAATGGAAAGAAGATTTTAGTCGCAGGGCCTACCAGTAACGACTTGATTTACCTAAATGGTGCCTGGACACACACTTGGCAAGGACAAGACAACCAATACAACACGGCAGGGCGCACTACGGTAGTTGAAGAGTTTAAAAAACAGTATGGAAAAGAAAACGTACTCTTTAGTCTTGGTGCCGAATTGTACTTACAAGATGGGTTTGAAAACACTCGCCTAACGGACACGGAGGATTTTAATCAAAAAGCAGCACAATCCGATGTGATCATTTTATGCTTGGGAGAATATCCATCAACAGAGAAACCCGGTGATATCCGTTCGTTGAACATCGACCCGGCGCAAATTGAATTGGCTAATTTGGCATACCAAAGTGGCAAACCGGTTGTATTGCTCTTGCTAGAAGGACGTCCGAGAATAATCCGCGAAATTGTGGATTCTGCCAATGCAATCATTCAGGGATATCTACCTGGCGATTTTGGTGCTGAAGCCATTGTTTCGGCAGTATTGGGAAAAGAAAATTTCTCGGGAAAACTTCCATACACGTATCCTCGATACGACGGTGTGATTGAATTCTATGACCACCCCAGAAGTGTCGATCGCGACAAACAAAACAGTTTCGATGCGTACAACCCACAGTGGGACTTTGGATATGGCTTGAGTTACTCGAGTTTTGAATATGAAAACCTGAGTATCAGTCAGGAGAATATGACAGTTGAAGACACCATACGCGTAGCCGTAGACATTACCAATACGAGTTCAATCCCCGGAAAGGAGGTGATACAACTGTATGTATCGGATGACTATGCTTCGATGATACCGGCGGGTAAAAAGTTGATTAACTTTATTAAAGTTTCCCTCGATTCAAAGGAGACCAAAAAAGTTATTTTTCATATCAATGCGAATGATCTTAAATTTGCAGATGAAAACGGTGAGTGGAAAACAGAAACCGGTACGTTTACCCTTTCGATTGACCAACTCAGTGCAACGCTCAACCTAAAATAAAACGCATGCCCAATAAGATTGAATTCAAGGATTTATTCACCTATTCCTTTTCACTGGATTGCATTGTCTTTGGCTATCGAGACGGGCAAATTCAGGTGCTCTTGATCAAACGGGCAATGGAGCCGTTTTTAGGTGAATGGGCTATTCCAGGAGATTTGGTTTACCCCAATGAAGATCTTCCCGAAGCGGCTCAGCGCATATTATTTGAACTCACCAATATTCGAGGCGTTGAAATGCATCAGGGGTCTACTTTTGGCAATCCCAAACGTCATCCCCAAGGCCGAGTAATAACCAATGTGTTTTTTGCCCTGGTTCGAATCGACGATGTAGATGCCGAGGCTCACTCTTGGGCGGAAGAGCTAAAATGGACTCCTATTCACGAAGTGCCAAAAATGGCTTTTGATCATAATGAAATACTGGAGACCACCTACGAGCAACTCGTTCAAAAATTGAGGCATCAACCCATCTGCTTTGATTTGTTGCCGGAAAAATTCACACTCAACGAATTCCAACAGTTGTATGAGTATGCCTTTGAAAAAGAATTGGACAAGGCCAATTTTCGCAAAAAAATCAAGCCGCTTCCCATTCAACGATTATCGGAAAAACAAAAAAACGTAAAACACAGACCGGCCGCCCTCTACTCCTTCAATCAGTTAACCTACAAAGAGTTAGAAAAAGAGGATTTGATCACATTTCGAATGTAGATCGCGGAATTTTTTGAAGTTTTTTGAGCAAATCTTATGCTTATTGTATTTTTTACAATATCTTAGTAAAAAATTAAAAGGACTTCATTATGAAAAAGATTTATTCTACTGCAATTGCTCTTATTTTCGCAATGGCATCGTTTGCTCAAAACGACATTCAATTCAGCGCAACAGACGCTTGGACAGGTTACATGAATGTGTTTGAATTACCGGCTAACGGAGGAGCGTATATGTTTGGCTCACAGTGGGCCTTGAATGCACTTAAGTCAACACCCGACACCGGTGCCAACACTTTGACATTACAGCCTAACTTTAACACGTACGCGGATAACCCTACAGATCCTTATTGGGTTGACCAAACATCTCTTGAAGGAAACAAGCAAATGGAAGCTTCTACTTTTGTAGAGCCCGGTCCAACCTTTAACGGCGTTGACCTAACCTTCAGTGGAAGCGTGCTTTCTTTCACGTTGGACACAGCGTATGATGTTTTCGTTTTTATTAAAGGACTTGACTCATTAAATGGGTTCCAAGATGTTTTTGGCGGTTCGAAAATTATCCCTATCACAGCAACGGGTAACTTCTCTGTAAGCGCTACAGCTGCGGAAATTCCATCAGGAATCATCGTACAATACGGATTTATGGTTGTGGGTAGAAACGCTAACCCAGCCAATGAAGCGGCATTGGGTAGTGTTGTTATCGGTATTGATAACACTTCGATCACTGAGACACCAAAAGTTGAAGCGACTCTTTACCCGAATCCTGTTCAAAACGAATTGAACATTGCCGTAGATCACACCATCACCAACGTTGAAATCATCAATACAATTGGTCAGGTAGTCTACAGCGGTAATGAAAGCAATATCAATGTAGAGTCATTGAAAGCAGGAACATACCTAGTTCGTGTTCAAACAACCAACGGTACAGCCGTTAGCCGCTTTATCAAAAGCTAATTTTTTTGTGATTCTTACTGATTTAGAGTCAGTAACAAAGGGAAGATCTTCATGCCGGTCTTCCCTTTTTTTTATGCTTTCCTGAAATTTGTAAGCAGCTCAACTGTAAATTTTGCTCCGTTCTCATCGGCTAGTTCGAACGATACGGTTTTGTCAACCCCAAGCATTCCTAAAATAACCTAACCTAGTTGAGATCATCTTTATAAGCTGAAAAAAGAACTTCATTACACTGGGATAGTACGTTCTATTACACTGCAGTCAAATTCAGGATTCACAAACTGAAAAGCATTCTCAGTATATTCAATTGAAAGCTAGAACCTGGAGTGGGAATTCAGCTATGGACTCAAGGATGTCCCAGCACTGAAGAGTTAAAAGAAAACCGGTAATGAGCGATTGATTCACTGCGTAATAGGCGCAGTAAGGAATTAATTCATTACACGATGGGTAGTATTACTTCAAGAGAAGCACACCCCACAAAGAAGGATTGTTGTAAAAACCGTCTTGATTTTGACTATTCCAACGGTACTGAACCTTTCGGCTATCACCATCTCCGTAGTTGATCGCCACTTCGATATCCAACGAAAGTCCGGACTTTAATTCTATTCCATTGAGAAAAGAGCGCGGAATAGCCATCTCTACTGTATATCCAGTTGAGGTCGATTGAATCGAATAATTAACTTCGGTAATGTTTGTATCAAATTGATAGTCCCATACATAGGGATTCGGACCGCACTTCAAGCCGATGTGAAAATCACTCATCAACAAGAATTGCCGCAATGGATCTGCATTGGGGTTGGTGCTTATTGCGATTTCGACCGCATCACCCATCCACAGCTCATCTCCACTGTGGTTATTGATCAAGGGCGTGTCATCCTCCACTTCAAATGCCACGTACAGAGAGTCCGATCCGTAAGCAATTCCAAAGTTATTCTGTTTGAATGACTGAAACTCATCTTGGCTCCAATCGTTCAAACTTCCGTCGACCCGCTTGATATCGGCAAACGCCTCTGCTTCCTTCCTTAGTTTACCAGAAAAAGGCACGAGTTTAACCGAAGCAATTTCAAGTACGCCCGAGGCAAAGACTTGAATGATCAATTGTTTGATATTCGAAGCATTTACTCCGTACTGTTCAAATGGAAACAACTCAACCGGTACAACGACCCGCGACCATTCGGTCGTAATAATTTCCGATTTTAGAAAGTCTGACTTGTATCCCAACCAAGCCTGTGATCCTGCAAAGTCCTCAAAGGCAAAAGCCCAGGGAATATTGGAAACGGTTCCTTCCGTGGTGCGTACGACGAGCTCGAGAGCAAGAGTGTCTTTGACGTAACCCATATCTTTTCCCTTCCAGCCATCCCAGCCAAACCCCATTCCAACCCAATCACACTCTGCCTGATCGGCATTCCATTGAACGCGTAAAACGCTCGTTTCGGAACTATCCGGAACTATCGTGTAGGAAAGGCATTTTTTATTATCGGCACTCCAGTAATCTGCTAAATTATCGTCAAACATGGTCAATTGAGAAAAACCTCGAATGTTGTACTGCTCGAAAACGGGACCATCATATAAATTCAGCCTTTTGAAGGTCACTTTTTTCTCTTTGGGTTCACCTATTTGCGACCCAACGACTTGGCCAAGCGTGTTCAACGAGAAAATCAAACAAATACCGATAAGTAACTTAAGGTTCAAGTGCCTCATTTTCTGTAAATATGATATAGTCCAATCCCGATTTAGCAAATCCCGAAGACGGATTCGCTAGATGAAGGACACTTACTTTATTGATTTTATCTGGATTATGAGTTCCATTCCCATTTCCCGTTCCGGGCAGGTCACTATATCGTATAGAAACCAAGCGCCAGCCTGTCCAATCCACAGGAAATTCATACGAATATTGATCCTCGCTCGACTCGCTGAATACACCGTCACCATTCTCATCCTCATCAAAACGGAACAGCATGAGGGTATTGCTCAACCCCGGCTCGCCATAGACCAACGCGTTAAAAAACAGGTTGTCACCATTATCCGTTAGTGGAAGCACAGGAAGCCCATAAGCTGTGGCATTGAAGTCCACCAAACCAATCAGCCAATCCCAATTCACTGTACCTTGCATGTTATAATAAGCACCTTCTTGGGGTGCACTTCCGTCGGTTTTGATATTGAAATCCATATCACCTCCCGATTGAATAAAGGTCGTCCAACCGTTATTCCAGCCCGATTCAAAATCGGCAATGATAAAACCGTCATTTACCTTGGGTGCCAAAACCTCAATCTGCGTACGCAGTGTATCAGGTTGATTGGCAAAGGTCAGCATAACCTCACATTCCTCAGCCATAAACAGTGGAAACTGGGTAGTCGAGCCATTCCAGGCTGCGGTTTCTGCATTGAGCGCTCTGCTCGATCCCGTAATAATTTTCACCGCCCCGCTTTGCGTTCCTTCAATCCTCAACTCCCATTCTTCAACCGTTGTAAACTCGCAGGTAAAAAATGTGCTTTGAACATTCGAAAAGTCAACCGTAGGCTCCTTGGGTTCCAGTTCGGTTTTAATTTGAAAGTCACCAAAAACGTCGATTAAATTGGGGCCATCTATCAAGTTCACCTCATCTTTCCGGCATGACAAGAGAGCCGTTCCAATCATTAAAAAATAAACTAGCTTTTTCATAATCCTTAAAATTTCATCACATAAACAATGGAAGTCTGACGGAAGACATAGGGCTGATCCATCACGAAATCATTGGTATTGTGTTCATAAAACGCAGCGACGTAGACATCGCTTGAAAAGTTCAAACGCAAACCGCCTGAAATATTCATTTCCGAGCCTTCAACTCGATAATCTGAGAAACTCACTATTACATCGTTGGCATCCCGGATGGGTTTCTGCTCGTTACCCGATGCACTCATCGTAAACACATTTCCCATGATAAACAAGTTTTTTGCAATCTCTATTTCGATTCCGGCATTGATCAATGTTGAATTCAGGTCAATGGATTCGTAATCAAACTCTCCTGATCGCGCTGTATTCTGATGTACTACTCCAACGTTTATAACAATAGCTTTGTTCCTGTTTATTAAACGATTAACGTAAAAACGACTATTGACGTTTAGCATTTGAAAATTGCGAAGATTGGTCGTACCCTGGCCGCGAATCTCAGAAAGCGCATAGAGTTTTACGTCCGTTTCTGTAATCTCACGGTCATCCGTATACTTTCCACCGACGTAAAAACCGCGTCGGTTAAACGTGGTCAATCCATAGGGAAGTACATTGTTTACTTCGGGGTTATAGTCCATGAGCCCAATGGTGATGGACTGTCGATACAGTGTAGGATCGTTGTATAAATCGTAGAGCGAAATCGGCCGAATGATCTGATCATTCGTATACCGCGAATAAAATGTGTTTTGTCCACTGAAGTCAACACGTCTGGATTGTGCACCAAAACTTCGGAAATCCGGACCGTTATCCATATAACCCAGTGAAAACCCTAATCCCAACTCAGAGAAATCAACATGTCCGCGCAAATGGATGAAATAATCGTTGAGATTTAATTCAGGGCTTTGATTGTAACCCATTGTACTAAACCCAGATTCACCATCCAGCCCAAATTGGAACTTATCTGCAGACCAATTTAAATCGTAACTCATTGAGGTTACGCCATTACTAAATGCATTGCTATCCACTGCCGTTCCCAATAAATCAAAAACCTGAACATGATTCAATCCGATCTTCACATGCTCGCTCTGCTGAATAAGCACATTACCTCCACCATACAGTCGATCCAGAATATTGGCGAAGTTCGATGGATTTAACCGCGAAATAAAACCGTTGAACTCCATTTCTTGAATGTACTTCGGAAAAGAGAGTGCAAACTGCATAGACGCTCCTTCCTGCCGCCACGTATTGTCCGAATAGAAAGATTCGTAATCTAAGATCTCCTCTTTGATCCGAAGAGCTCCTGTAGACGAAGTCAGCAAATCTGGATTGTGGTTGTAGAATGTATATGGCGTGAGTTTATAGTCGATATTTCCGATATGATAACGAACGACATTACCAGCTACACCTCGAACGTATAACTGTCGCACATCAAAGGTGACTCCTGCGCCCCAGAAGCCGCCGTAATCGTTGTTTATCCGAAACATTCCCAAGACCTCTGTTTGATCGTTTGGATTAATTTTTATCCCCAAATCGAGCAGTGCATATCCCCCGGTGTTTTTAGGGGCAGTTACCGTGTCTCCATCGGAGGTAAAGTTCGAGTGCGATACGAGGGATCGGGCTCCACCGATGAATTGAAGTTTCTTTTTGGTTTGCCCATTTGCTACGGGTGCAACCAATAAGAAAACAAGACCTATGAGTACCAATCTTTTCATTAAAAGAATATTTTAAGTTCTACGGACGTCTCAGCACCTTGATAGCGATCAAGAACAAAACTATAATCGCGATAACGCATCCAACGGTGACGGACATATAGTCCCGTATTTTTGGCCAATTCGATGTCTAAACCTATCGCATAACTGATTCCTTCTTGGTCTTTTGTGCCCAAAGTCTCGACATCTCGTTCTGTATTTTCACCACCAAAAATCCGGTCATACGCTAAATAATTGGACAATACGATTCTCGGGGTCAGCGCGTAATACACTTCGAGCTGATGGTTGAAACTTTGCAAATAACTCTTACGGTTGTACTGTGGAAGCGGAGAAAAATCGCGCTGAACGCTGTGAAACGCACCGAGGTAAAAAACATATAAATCGCGCTGAAGAAATTTCCATTTCGATTTGTAATTCACTTCGATGGAATTGAATCCTTTAGCCGATACTGAATCGGTAATGTAAATCGTCTCGTAAACGTTTCGATATATTTTATTCAAATTATCATAGGGCCCAACTTGGGTAGGAAAATCCCATCGCCAAAACCGCGACAATTGCAAGGCATTTGCAGGATGGTTATAGGTGATGTGATCCGAAGCAGCGACCAATTCCTCGGCCATGCTATATCCAATAGAAAACTTGTGCACACCAACCTCTAGGTCGGTATTTAAGATTAGTCCTTGTCGGTTGTTGGTAAGTTGACCGATGAATGTAAGCGAACTGGCAAACGGAAACAAAAGTGGGGTTTGCACATCCCGATCCTCGACTTGAACGTATTCTTGGATTGACGTATTAAAAAATATTCCGTTATTGTTAATCACATTCGGACTAATCCGAAAAAACCTTGCTTCAATCGGAAAATGCGTAAACGATTTTTGGAATTGAAAACGCAAATCAATGGCCTCGCCGATTTGGCCCGAGTAATCCGGAGCAAAGTAATTTCCCAGACCAACTTCACCTTGAATTCTCAGGATATCTTTATAGCGAAAAGCAAATTCACTGGTGGCGAAATTGAACCCGACGAGCTCCTCTGCCGTGCTATCCGAATACGTTTTACTGGCAAGTACATTCAGACTAACAAATTCATCCTCGTTTCCCTTTTGGATTCTCCCTCCTGTCAGGTTGTTTGGGAGCGGAGCTGCACCTCCGTTGAGCTGTGATTTTCCGTGCATAAATGAAAATGCCAAATCTTTGGGCAAGCCAACTCCATCGATAATTAGTCCGTGAAATGCTTGTTGTCCCCAACGTTCGTCTTGAGTCAGGGCTCCATTTTCATAAAACGTAGAATACCGATCCTCCATGGTCCGAGTATTCGGATCCCAAGGATTTCGCTCAAAAACGCTGTATCGATTGTAACCCGTTACCGAAGCAAACGTAAGTGGACTGAGTTCGTGCCAATGAATCCCACCTGTTCGCACCGTAAATGTTCCGTACTCTGTAGAATGTGTTCCCTGAAGATTTAGCCCGAGTAAAAGCCCTTGCACATAATCATCTCCGAGTCCGGTCAATGGCGTCCACATGTACAATTCGGTCGAAATAGATGTGTTGGCCGTTGGGCTGACTCCGATATTCATGCTGAGTTGAGGAAGGTTGCTATCGTCTCCCAAGAAAAGCCGATTGGTCACCCCCTGGAATTCGGGGTATTGCTGTTGCATTACCCTGTAGGTTCCCATGAAACGGTAATACCCGTTGATGGTAATATTCGAAAGTGCCGAGCGAAACGAATCCGGTTGAAGCCCGATATCCGTCATATCAAACAAGCCGTCGTTTCTCGTCTGACTAATTCCCGATAGGCTCAACAATAGAGCCATTAACAGTGTGGATAGCTTAGTATTCAAGGGGCTCTAACTTTAACTTTTTGAACTGAACTCCACGTTCAGCGTCGGGCTGATAGCGCACATAGAACGGTATATTCATGTAAGCGACTTTGTCTCCGTCATCGATGGTTACAAAAAGGCGGTACCGCCCTTCCTTGGCGGGTGCAGTAAGGACAATCTTCGGCGACTTCGATTTTTTTATTTTTCCCAAAATAACCGGAGGCTTTCCTTCTGCGTCTCCACCCGTTTTTAAATCTGTACTTTCGGGATACAATTCCCAGTAATACTTTAAGTTATCGCCGTTTGGATCCGAAGCATTGACTTGAACAATACTTTGTTGTTTGGGGTCAACAATAATATTCGATCGATTGGTGTATTGATCAAATGTAAAACCCTCGATTGTTGGGGCTCGATTTTCCGGGTATTTTCCAGTCCAGCAATACTGAAGCACATCAACCGGTTCGGTGGGTTTACCGTCTTCTGAAAATAAACCGTACCACGTGCTGGTATACTCCTGTTTCTGACCCCATAAAAATGCGAATGAACCAATGCATTGGTCTTGGTACGCCTCGATATGGGTTTGGTAGCGGTTCAAGTAGGACTCGGCTTTCTCAGAACTCGTTTGTTCAATGGATGCCTGCCATCTTGTTTTCTCAATTTCCCAATGCCCAGTAGGCCCCCATTCGGTAATGATGTAGGCACCGTTGTATCCGCCTTCTTTCAATATCCCCGATACGACATCGATTCCGGCATAGGTGTTAATCCCGTAAACATCAATGTGTTTGAGCACTCGATTTACAAAATCAACTTTCTCCAATGTTGTTCCTGCCGTAACTGTGGTCACGGGATGGTTGGGATCTTCCTCTTGAATCATTTTCGCGATGTCATCCACCGCCCACCAGACTTTGGTGTTACTGTAATTCAACTCGTACTCATTTCCCACTGCCCACATCAACAAGGCGGGATGATCTTTGTACTTACGAATCTCACGCCGAAAATTCTCTAACTGCTGTGCAACCTTTATGGAGTCGTTGTAATCAAACCCATGGCGCTCGTGCTGAACCCATAGTCCGAGCATCACTTTCAAGCCCAATTTCTGTGCTTTATCCAGAATCTGTTGTGCGTTCTTGGTATCCCAAGTACGAATGGCATTTCCTCCGATTGATTTGAGATACTCCATACTACCATCTCCACCCGCTCCTTTTATATAAAACGGGCTGCCATCAACAAGAAGTTCCCAATTCCCATTATTCTGTACTACCTCCACTTTCGATTGGGCGTTAGAAAAATGAGCAAACACTGTCAATAACAGGGATAATAGAATTACTTTCGACATAAATACTTTAAGCATCAACAACTTATTAGTTATTGTAATAAGTACAATAATAAAAATATTTTTTAAGTTTAAGCCCAAAATACGCAATAAATGAGCTCAAACTTCCATTTTGTCGATTACGTAGTTTACGTTTTATACGCTGTCATCATACTATTCGTGGGGCTTTGGGTCTCGAGAAGTAAGAAAGGTGAGAAAAAAAGTGCCAAGGAGTATTTTCTCGCCAACAAGTCACTTCCATGGTGGGCCATCGGAGCCTCGCTTATTGCGGCAAACATTTCTGCCGAGCAATTCATCGGCATGTCTGGATCGGGATATAAAGTAGGGTTAGCAATCGCATCGTATGAATGGATGGCCGCGTTGACACTGATTATTGTGGGAAAATTCTTTCTCCCTATTTTCATCAAGCAAGGCATCTATACTATTCCTGAATTTGTAGAAAAACGATATTCCGGTCAACTCAAGTCCATTCTTGCCGTTTTTTGGATCGGTTTGTACATCTTCGTCAACATCTCTTCTGTACTCTACCTCGGCGCACTCGCGATTGAAACCATTTTAGGTGTACCTCTTTTATATGGAGTAATTGGATTATCTCTTTTTGCCGCGGCTTATTCACTTTACGGAGGTTTGGCCGCTGTGGCGTGGACGGATGTCATTCAAGTGTTTTTCTTGGTTCTTGGAGGGCTGGTAACCACCTATTTGGCTCTGGATTTAGTGGGTCAAGGAAACGGCGTTTGGGTCGGGCTAGAACGGATTTATGAAAACGCTCCCAATCATTTTGGGATGATACTGGATGAGTCGCATCCAGAATTCAAAAACCTACCGGGTATTGGTGTTTTAATTGGCGGAATGTGGGTAGCGAACTTGTATTATTGGGGTTTTAATCAATACATCATTCAAAGAACCTTAGCTGCAAAGTCTCTTAAAGAGTCACAAAAGGGTATTCTTTTCGCAGCGGGGTTAAAGTTAATTATACCCGTTATCGTTGTTTTACCGGGTATTGCGGCCTACGTCATTACGCAGGATGCCGAAATCATGAGTTCATTAGAAGGTTTGAGCCACCAAGCCATACCTACTGCTGATAAACCCGATCGGTCTTATCCATGGCTCTTGCAGTTCTTGCCCATTGGCCTAAAAGGACTCGCCTTCGCTGCATTATCAGCAGCTATTGTTTCATCTCTTGCATCCATGTTGAACTCCACTTCGACCATTTTTACCATGGATATTTACAAGTCGCATATTAATCCAAATAGCAACGATGCCAATACGGTTCGTGTTGGGCGAATTGCAGCCACAGTTGCGCTGATTATTGGCGCCATTATCGCTCCACTATTGGGAGGGTTAGATCAGGCCTTTCAGTTTATTCAGGAATACACGGGTATTGTGAGTCCTGGAATATTAGCGGTATTCTTGATGGGCTTGTTTTGGAAAAAATCTACAAATCGCGCCGCGATTGTATCGGTTATTGCATCAATTCCCATCGCTCTGTATTTCAAAGTGGCCCCCAAAGGATGGAGTTCGAATCCCATTTTCCTGGACATTCCATTTTTAAATCAAATGGGACTCACAGCCATTTTCACCATGCTTATTCTTCTGGTAGTTAGTCACTTTGAGAATGGAGGGAAAAACGATGCAAAAGGAATCGAGATTTCATCCGATACGTTCAAAACCTCACGGGCTTTCAATATCGGCTCCTATGCCCTATTGATCATTTTAGCGGTGTTGTATGGATTATTTTGGAGTTAAAATCAGAATTTTTAAAACATGAAAGATCTTATAGAAAACTTTTCCGGACTACTAGAAGAGTCTGTTTCCATTGCTGAGCAATCGCCTTTCCAATTAGACCGCACGATTCAAAATATCTTAATCTGTGGAATGGGCGGTTCAGGGATTGGAGGAGAAATTGCCAAACAGATCGCTTTGGAATACGCTTCGATACCCATCGAAACCAATCACGGATACGCTATTCCGGCCTATGTCAATGATAAAACTTTGGTTATCGCTTGCTCGTATTCAGGCAATACGGAAGAAACCATAAGTGCAGTTCAAAAGGCAATTGAGAAAAATGCTCTGGTCGTAGGAGTGACAAGCGGTGGAAAACTGCAAGAACTTTTAAAAGAGATTGATGCGCATATCAGAATTGTTCCCGGAGGTCTTCCTCCTCGGGCAGCACTTCCCTATCCGCTGGTTCAGCTCCTCGATCTATTAGTAAAGGCAAATGCAATTCCTGCCCGAGTTTTTGATCAATTAAAGTCGAGCATTGCATTTCTCAGAGACCGGCAATCCGAAATTATCCGCATGGCAGAAAAAGCAATTGATTTCGCCGATCAACGCTTATTGCTGTATGCTGAAGAGCAGTTTGGTCCGATCCTATTGCGCATAAAGCAACAAATGAATGAAAACGGAAAAGAGTTGGCCTACTTCAACGTAATTCCAGAGATGAATCACAATGAAATTGTGGGTTGGGCAAAAGAGTGTTCGGACTTTTCAGTTTTCTTCATCCGTTCAAACTTTGAAAACGAACGCAATTCCAAACGATTGGATATAACCGAGCAAATCGTTTCAAAAAAAGCACCAATAATGCGTATCGAAGCCCAAGGGGATAACCTCGTTGAGCAATACATGTATATCAATCACCTATTTGATTGGGTGTCTTTTTTCAAAGCAGAAAGAAATGGTGTGGATGTCGTGGAAGTGAATGTGATCGATTTTCTAAAAGCAGAATTAGCCAGATAAAAGCCATGGAAATAGCCATCGTAGCCCATGACGGTAAAAAAGCCGAAATGGTGCAGTTTTTAAACGAACAAGCCGAGGTTCTAAAAAGAAAGGATATCTCACTCGTATCCACCGGAACAACCGGATTGAAGGTAGAAAAAGCAGGGTTCGAAGTTCATCGCTTCCTTTCTGGACCATTGGGCGGAGATGCCCAAATCGCAGCACGAGTTGCCGAGGGAAAATGCGATATGGTAATCTTCTTTCGCGATCCATTGGAGAAACATCCGCACGAACCCGATATTTTCATGCTTATGCGGGTTTGCGATGTTTACGATGTGCCATTAGCTACAAATCCAGCGAGTGCTGAACTCTTTTTCAAGGCGTTATAGTAACAGTAAATTACTCGGGATACTCGATTCGCAGATGATAGATATTGAGGAGCTTTTTCTTTAATATCTTCCGTACCGTATTAATTTCACGCAAGGTAATCTCCGCGTTGGAAAACTGTCCTTCTTCCATTTGACGATCGATAATACTGTCCACCAATTTACCGACGCGTTCAGCGTCAGGAGAACTCAAGCTGCGTGAAGCGGCTTCGCAACTATCCGCCATCATCAATACAGCTGTTTCTTTTGAAAACGGTTTCGGTCCCGGATAAGAAAACTTCTTTTCATCCACAATTTCATCTGGAAAGCTTTTCACGTATTGACGGTAAAAATACTGCACCAGTGAAGTACCGTGGTGGGTTCGAATAAAATCGATAATTCGATCGGGCAATTTGTGCTTTTTGGCCAGGTCCACCCCAAGTGTGACATGCTCAATAATAATCCGTGCACTATCTTCAAATGACAAATCATCGTGGGGATTCACTCCGGTTGCCTGATTCTCAATGAAGTAAAGCGGGTTAAGTGTTTTACCAATATCGTGATAGAGCGCTGCGGTTCGTGTGAGCAATGCATTTCCTCCGATCTCTTGAATAGCCGATTCGGCTAAATTCGCAACCTGAAGTGAATGTTGAAATGTTCCGGGAGCTTTTTCGGCCAATCGACGCAACAACTTGCTATTGGTATCGGAAAGTTCGAGTAGCGAAACATCCGAAACGAGATTGAATGTTTTTTCAAACATATAGATCAACGGGTTGGCCAAAAGCGTGAGAAAGCCCGCTCCAGCAAAAAGCAAGAAGTTGGTGTAGTTCATCTCAAACGGAGAACCTTCTTGCAAAACAGCGATTCCAAAATAACCCACGATGTATATAGAAATGATTTTCCCTACCGATATAAAGAGGTCTGCTCTCTTGTACATGCTTTTTACGGTAAGGATAGAAATGATACCAGCGATGAGTTCAATGAAAATAAACTCGAAACTATTCGGAGCAATAAAACCGATGAGTAGGATGGTTACCAAATGAGTAAACATGGCCAATCGCATGTCAAAAAACGCCCTCAAAATCAGCGGAAGCAAACAAAAAGGAGCGAGATAAAGATACTCTGGAGCAAACCGAACAATAATGGCTCCCATGCCTACCATCAAGAGCAGGTTGATCAGAATAAAAGCAACTTGATTGTTGTCGCGATAAACCGAATTCCGGTAATACAGGAGAAAGAAAAACAAAATGGACACCGTTATGCTGACCAACACAATCTGGCCGAGAAGAATCCAGTTGTAGCTCGATTCGGCCCACAATTGTTTTTCATACTCATTCCGCAAACTAATCAGCTTTTGGTAACTTTCCTCGTCCACCACTTCGCCGGTTTGGATAATCTGCTCTCCTTTGACCACCATACCGCGCGTGGGCGAAATTTTTTCTATTCGTTGAGCGAGTTCTTGAACTGTTCGTTCGTAATCAAACGTAATGTTGTAATCCAATTGATCCAAGAGCGCAGGACGCAAGTACCGCAGCTGTTTTTCGGTCCAAGCGTTATATAATATGCTGTCGATGAATTCACTCGCCTGACGAATATTCAGAAAATCTCCGTATACCTTTTCAAAAGCAAAATTCCCCTGCTCGATCAATACCTGCTGTGTTTCTCCTCTCTCAAAACGGTCATCTGGACGAACAATTCCCCGGTTGTAGACTTGCCGAAGAACCGTCTCTCCAGTGGCAATTATACTCCCATGCAGACTATCGGCGATCTCGGGAAAGTTATTTCCCAAAAGCTCCTGTGAGGTAGTTTTCCACGCCTGAATTGAAGCGTTCTCTACTTTCTCATCTTTTCGGAAGTAATAGGTAGCTGTTTCGGCGATTCGCGCTTCATCGGAGGCCAACTCCTTTTCGCTTTTAACAATGGCAAAGTCGAATGGCGCATATAAATCTTCGTGTTGCCACGGACGAGATTTTTGAAACTCAAACTTGAACTGTCCCTTTCGTGGAAAAAAATAGACGACCAAGAATATCGTCGCTATAAATAAAAGCACCTTAAAGATATCTCCGTGCTTGTTTCGAATATTTTCAACAATGCTGTTTTTCAAAATCATCGTGATTTGAAAGCGAAGTTACCGAAATTAAAGCGAACATAAAGACAACTATTTCGTAGTCCCACCCTATTGTAGTAAATTGCGCACCTCAATTGAATTCAACCACAATGAAGACGAGGAATGGAATGGCCTTATCGTATTTGTTAAATAAAAAGTTTAGATATGAAAGATGTTGTAATCGTAGGAGCAGCTCGCACACCAATGGGAAGTTTCATGGGATCGTTATCCGGTGTCAGTGCACCGAAACTAGGTGCAGTAGCCATCAAAGGAGCGCTAGAGAAAGCGGGAGTTGATCCAAAAATGGTACAGGAAGTATTCATGGGGAATGTTCTACAAGCCAATGTAGGTCAAGCTCCGGCTCGTCAGGCAGCCATTTATGCTGGATTAAGTGACGAAATTCCTTGTACAACTGTGAATAAGGTTTGTTCTTCGGGAATGAAGGCCATCATGATAGCAGCTCAAAGCATTAAAGCGGGTGATAACGATATTGTGGTAGCTGGTGGAATGGAGAACATGTCACAAACTCCGCATTACCTGGGTAATGGTCGCACGGGAGCAAAACTCGGCGATTTGAAGTTGGTTGACGGTATGCTTCGCGATGGCTTATTGAACGTTTACGACGGAAAGCATATGGGAAACTGTGCTGAAATGTGTGCTGCGGATTATAGTTTTAGCCGTGAGGATCAGGACAATTTCGCCATCGAGAGCTACAACCGCTCATCAAAAGCATGGAGGGAAGGTAAATTTGCTGACGAGGTGGTACCGGTCGAAGTTCCGCAAAGAAAAGGCGACCCAGTCGTATTCGCTGAAGATGAGGAATACAAGAACGTAAAAATGGATAAAATTCCACAATTGCGTCCAGCATTTGACCGCGAAGGCACGATCACTGCGGCAAATGCCAGTACCATCAATGATGGTGCAAGTGCAGTTATTTTGATGAGCGCTGAAAAAGCCAGTGAACTCGGACTCAAACCACTTGCTCGTATTGTAAGTTATGCCGACGCTGCGCAAGCACCGGAATGGTTTACAACTGCTCCAGCTAAAGCGGTTCCAATCGCTATCGGAAAAGCGGGGTTGAAAAAAGAAGACATCGAATACTACGAACTCAACGAGGCATTTTCAGTTGTTGGATTGGCCAATATCAAAGAATTGGATATTGATCCAGCAAAAACCAATGTTAACGGAGGAGCTGTATCGCTAGGTCACCCACTTGGAAGTTCGGGAAGCCGAATCATCATCACCTTGATGAATGTTCTGAAGCAAAACGGCGGAAAGTATGGTGCTGCTGGAATTTGCAACGGAGGCGGTGGCGCTTCAGCCATGGTGATTGAAAATTTATAATTTTTTTGATGCCGGAATTGTACGAACAATTCCGGCTTTTCTATTAAAAAGCGAATGTGAATAACCCTTCACACGCTCAGGGCAACCTGATTTAAAAATGAATTTACTTTGAGTGTATAATATTTCGCTATGCCTTACGGAATTTGTCATTTGAGTATTGTCCCTGTTCGCCGCGAGCCCGACGACCGGAGCGAGATGATTAGTCAAATACTTTTTGGAGAAACATTCCGTGTACTTCAAGAGCGAAAAAAATGGATTTACATACGTTGCACTCACGATAAGTACGAGGGCTGGATCGATCGAAAGCAGTTCACGGCGATGAACGATCTGGACTACAAAGAACTCACCGACCTTCCTTCTGTATTAAGCACAGAACTCGTCGATGTAGTGGTGGACCGCGATCGCCAGCATATGCAACCCATTGTACTTGGCTCCCAACTTCCTTTTTATTGCGAAGGAGAGTTCAAATTTGAAGATAAGATTTTCAGCTTCCAAGGGAATACTACCCTGCCCGACCCTTCAAAAGAGCTCCTTATCGAAAATGCCTTTATGTACCATAACGCTCCATATTTATGGGGTGGACGCACGCCCTTTGGGATTGATTGTTCGGGTTTTACCCAAATGGTCTACAAACTGAACGGGATAAACCTACCTCGCGACGCAAAAGATCAAGCAAATTGCGGTGAGGTTCTCAGTTTTTTGGAGGAAACGGAACCTGGAGATCTTGCATTTTTTGATAATGAAGAAGGTGTTATCACCCATGTAGGACTCTTGTTGGGCGAAAACAAAATTATTCATGCATCCGGTAAAGTTCGCGTCGATCGAATCGACCAACAAGGTATTTTCAATAATGAAGTGGGGACGCACACCCACAAGCTACGATTGATTAAAAAGGTCATTTAGTCAGTCCAAACTGCCTTTCAGTCAGTGTTTTAGCCGGTTTATACATTCGTATTCTGTCAAAACTTCCGCTTGGAATCATTGGCGAATGTTTTGCGGTACTCCATGCGAATTATAACACTGAACAACATGAATTTCAATCAATTTACCATAAAAGCCCAAGAAGCTGTACAACAAGCGCAGCAGATTGCTTCTGGTTATGGACATCAGGCCATCGAACCGGGGCACTTGCTCAAAGGTATGCTCGATATCGACAAAGATGTCATTCCCTTTTTACTTAAAAAACTGAATGTTAATCTGGACAGCGTAAAAAACGCTTTGGATAAAATTGTCGAAGGTTATCCCAAAGTAAGTGGTGGTCAGATTCATTTGGGGCGTTACGCACAAGAGGCGCTCAACAATGCATCTAATCGCCCGAAGGAATTTCAAGATGAGTTTGTAACACTAGAGCATTTATTGCTCGGTATACTGAGCACAAAGGATTCAACAGCTCAATTACTCAAGGATTCCGGTGTTACCGAAAAGGATTTAAAAAAGGCCATTACGGAAATGCGCAAAGGTGAACGCGTCACTTCTCAAAGTGCTGAAGACACCTATAATGCTTTAAACAAATACGCCAAGAACCTAAATCAACTCGCCAAAGACGGCAAGTTGGATCCGGTCATTGGTCGAGATGAGGAAATACGTCGCGTACTGCAAATCCTTTCGCGCCGAACAAAAAACAATCCCATTTTGGTGGGCGAACCCGGTGTGGGAAAAACGGCTATTGCCGAGGGAATGGCGCACCGAATTATCAATGGTGATGTTCCTGAAAATCTAAAAGACAAACAAATATTCTCCTTGGACATGGGCGCCCTGATTGCAGGTGCGAAATACAAAGGGGAGTTCGAGGAACGTCTAAAGTCAGTCGTCAAAGAAGTTACGGGAAGCGACGGTAGCATTGTACTTTTCATCGACGAGATCCATACCTTGGTAGGAGCTGGAGGCGGCGAAGGAGCGATGGATGCGGCTAATATTTTAAAACCCGCTCTTGCCAGAGGCGAGCTCCGTGCAATCGGTGCGACCACACTAAATGAATACCAAAAATACTTTGAAAAGGATAAGGCCCTCGAAAGACGATTCCAAAAAGTCATGGTCGATGAACCAGACACAGAAAGTGCCATTTCGATCCTGCGAGGAATTAAAGAGCGTTACGAAACACACCACAAGGTCCGAATCAAAGATGAGGCCATCATCAATGCTGTGGAACTTTCCCAGCGCTATATTACCGATCGTTTTCTTCCCGATAAGGCCATTGACTTGATTGATGAAGCAGCATCAAAATTGCGTATGGAAATCAACTCTAAACCGGAAGAGATTGACGTATTGGATCGCAAAATCATGCAATTGGAAATTGAGATTGAAGCGATTAAGCGCGAGAATGATGAAAAGAAGTTGGCCTTACTCAAAGAAGAACTCGCCAACCTTCAAGACGAGCGGCGATCTTTACACTCTAAGTGGCAAAGCGAGAAAGAAGTAGTCGATGGAATTCAACAAGCGAAGGAAGACATTGAAAACTTTAAACTCGAAGCTGAACGCGCCGAACGTGCCGGTGAATTCGGAAAAGTAGCCGAAATTCGATACGGTAAAATCAAAGAGGCAGAAGCAAAGTTGGCCGACTTCGAGAGCAAGTTGGCTGAAATGCAAGTTGGGCGATCAATGATAAAAGAAGAAGTGGATAGTGAGGATATTGCCGAAGTGATTAGCAAATGGACCGGTGTTCCGGTAACCAAAATGCTGCAAAGCGAACGTGAAAAACTACTTCACTTGGAAGACGAACTACACAAACGGGTAGTTGGACAACACGAAGCTATTCAGGTCATTTCAGATGCCGTTCGCCGCAGTCGAGCTGGATTGAAAGATGAGCGAAAGCCCATTGGATCTTTCCTCTTTTTGGGAACGACCGGAGTTGGAAAAACGGAATTGGCCAAGGCATTGGCTGAGTACCTTTTCAATGATGAAAACAGCATGACGCGGATTGATATGAGTGAATACCAAGAGCGCCACGCCGTGAGTCGATTGGTGGGAGCTCCTCCGGGTTACGTGGGCTATGATGAAGGAGGACAATTAACCGAGGCTGTCCGCCGCAAGCCCTACAGCGTTATTCTATTGGATGAAATTGAAAAAGCGCACCCCGATGTGTTCAACATCCTTCTGCAGGTATTGGACGATGGTCGATTAACCGATAACAAAGGTCGCGTAGCTGATTTCAAAAACACAATTATCATCATGACCAGCAATATGGGTTCGCATATCATTCAAGAGAAAATGGAATCCATGAATGGAGCAAATGATGCTGAAATCATGGAATCCACGCGTGTTGAAGTTATGCAACTCCTACGCAAATCGATACGTCCAGAATTCTTGAACCGAATTGACGAGATCGTCATGTTTACACCGCTTTCGCAAATGGATATTCAAAAAATTGTCCGCTTGCAAATCAAACAGGTGCAAAAAATGCTCAAGAAGAATCAAATCACCATCGATATTACGGATGGAGCAGTTGAATTGATTGCGGGACGAGGCTATGACCCTCAGTTTGGTGCAAGGCCTGTGAAGCGAGTGCTACAACGCGATGTATTGAATGAGCTCAGCAGAGAGATTCTCGCTGGAAAAATTCAATCCGATAGCGCAATTCTTATCGACGAGCAGGACGGACAACTGGTCTTCGAAAACAGCGAATCGATATCGTTGTAATCCAAAAACTTTCTCAATAAAAAACGCCCCGATTTACTTCGGGGCGTTTTGTGTTTATAGATGTTCGATTCTCTTATTTCCCTTTCACCAACTTCTCAGTGGTGATGGTTTCTCCTTGACGTAGGGTCAAGTAGTAGACACTAGCTGCCAGGTGATCCGGTGTGATCTGGTAGCGGTTCTCACCAACCTGAGGATACACCGTCTCGGAGTATATGATGCGTCCGGTCATGTCCGTTAGTTCCATGGTCATCTGATCGGTGCTATTGCCCGTGAAGACCACCTCAAAGGAACTGCTGAACGGATTCGGATACACACTCACCGTCTCGATCCACTGCTCATCCACACTCACGCAGCCACTCACCGTTAAGGTATGGCTCGCCGTTGCCGAACAGCCGTTGTTGTCCGTATAGTCATACGTAATTATGTGATTGCCAATACCCGCTTGCGATGGATCAAAGTTTCCTCCACTTACGCCCGGACCACTGAAGGTTCCACCGGCCGGTGTACCTACCAAACTCACCGGTGCATCGTACACGCAGTAGAAGTTACCCAGACCCACAATACTCGCTGTCGGTGGAGTGAAGATCGTCACGTTGATCTGATCGCTATCCACACAACCCGATTGATTGGTCACCGTAACACTGTACGTTCCACTCTGGGTAATGGTGATGTTCGGACTGGTCGAACCTGTACTCCACTGGAACTGAGCCCCTGGAATGTTCGCACTCAAGGTATACGGTC